>Ga0172375_10000171_pt1 | contig 98282 bp, 92 predicted proteins | sample LakKiv1m_FD_114537 | JGI IMG/M metagenome (GOLD analysis project Ga0172375, IMG submission 114537) | Freshwater microbial communities from Kabuno Bay, South-Kivu, Congo - kab_092012_11.1m | ecosystem: Environmental > Aquatic > Freshwater > Lake | place: Democratic Republic of the Congo...
AAGGAGACTCATAGATGCAAAACAGAATGAAATACTCAACCAGCTTCGGTAACATCAATTATGGCGCAACCGCCCAAGTCTTCAAAAATGCTCCGGTAACGTTTTATTATTGCGCAACGCGTGTATTGACCGGCGGAAAGGTTGCTTATATCCTGTTCGAATGAGTTCTGTCTTTGATTATGCCCGGTTTTTGCGCAAATGGCTTCTTGTTCTGCCTGCAATCCTCTTATTGGCAGGTTGTGCCAGCGTTCCTTACAATTACAGCCGTAGCGCTGAGAGGCCGGCGAGCCTGGAGCTTCGCGAAGGGGAACAGCAGATTGAAACAGGGCGCCGATGCGTTCCTGTCGATGTGATTGGAAATATTTATTCGATCGGTGTCAAGGTCCTCCTGCTCGACTGGAGAATGGGCAACCATAATGTTTCGTCGAACACGGTGAAGGTGCTGGATCAATACCTGGCGGATAATGAGTTGAGCCGGGTTAAGGTGAGGGTGAATCAGTACGCGCCGGGCGGGGAATGGAGCCGGCTTTTCCGGAACAAGTCGGTCGGGGCTGGCTGGCGTTACACGATAGGATTATTCTCTGTGATTACTTACACGGTGCTGCCGGGCAGGGTGTTTGGCGGTGACAATTACAATCCTTATACCGACACTGTGAATCTTTATTCTGATCTTCCGGCTGTCGCATTGCACGAGGCCGGCCATGCCAAGGATTCCGCTAAACGCACTTATCGTGGATCATATTCGGCAATGAGGATGCTGCCACTGGTTTCACTCTATCAGGAATCGGTTGCGACTGGGGATGCGATTGGGTACGCCCGGGAAAAGGGGTTGACCAGTACGGAAAAAACTGGTTACGAGGTTCTTTATCCGGCTTTCTGCACTTACATCGCGGGTGAAGCCGGAACTTTCTATCAGGGGCCTTATGGATTCCTTGTCCAGGTTTCCGCGCTGATTCCCGGCCATATCGTTGGCCGTATTAAAGGAGCCATGGTGAAAGAAACCGGCGAAAAATCAGTAACGGTACCTGCTCCCTCCGATAAACTCCCTGAAAAGTGAATCCGAGGGAATGCACCTGACGTTCTTCACCGGCTTGATGTGTTTGAGGAGTTCGTATATGCGGTTTGCCCTGATGTGGGCATCAAGTCTTTTTGGATCTTCCTTGTAGCTGTCGATGGCCTGTACGACGTAGTGGAACAGCCGATCCTTGAGTACCGGCAGTTCGTAAGGCAACGCAGTGTTAACGATGCAGTCGGTGCTCTTGATGTACGGAATGATGTTCCTGAGTTCGCTCCTCCGGACGTAGTGCCAGTGGGTCAGTGTCTGCATCGGTTTCAGGTTCCTGTGGTCCTTGTCGCGGATCATCCGCCGGAGCAGGCGGTTGTCTGACCACCGCATGAATGTTCCGTCTTCCCCGCGGAACTGTCCCAGCGTTTCAACATACAGCTTGAACTTCTTCTGTGCGGGGACGCTGTCGGTCATGCAGTCGTAAAGTCCGTGCAGGCTGTCGATAAGAAGTATCTCGTTTTTCCGGAGTTTCATGGCATGGACGTCGAGTGTCCTTTCGCCGGTCTTGAAATCGTAATGTGGGGTTTTGACGGTCTTGCCGTCCAGAAGAGCGACAAGGTGCCTGTTTATAAGTTCCAGGTCTATGGCCTGAGGGGTTTCGTAGTCATAGTCGCCGAATTCGTCCCTGGGATGTTTCTCAAGGTCAAAGAAGTAGTGATCGATGTTGATTGCCTTGAACCCGGTTCCGGCTTTTTGAAGCTGTTCGCTCAGCTTGATGGTTGTGGTTGTTTTTCCTGATGAAGACGGTCCGGCAATTATAACGATCCTCAAGCTGTCCCTGTTTTCGATGATCCGGCCGGCCGCGAGCCTGATTTCTTCGTGGTAACGTTTTTCTGCTTCCCTGACCAGTTCCGGGAAACCGCCCGATTTAATGAGTTTGTTGAGTGCCTGGACTGAATCGCAGGAGTGGTCCATGTTCCACCGGAGCACCTCGTAAAGCTTCTTGTAGGGAACGTTGTCGGTTACTTCGAAAGAATAGGCGCGGGCGGCGCGGGCCATTGCGCGCTGGTGGCGGTAGATTATATAGTTGCGTGCAATGCGGCCCAGGCGGTTTTCCATCAACACGCTTTCGACAACGTCCTGGATGTCCTCGACGCTTGGCATTGTCCCGGAGTGATAGGTGCTGGCAAGAGCTGTCTCCACTTTCCCCGCCATTGCATCCGCCAGTTTACTGTTCGGCGTTCCGGTTGATGCTGCGGCTTTTGATATGGCGTTGGAGATGCGGGTAATGTTATAGGCGACAGTGCTGCCGTCCCGCTTGATAATTCTTTTGATTGGACATTTCGATTGCACGATTGGTGGATATTACTGTTAGCGCGCCCCGAGTCAAGCGTGCCGGGAAATACTTTTTGCAAACATGCATGAAGTGAAGTATTGTTTGCCGCCCTGAAATTGGAGCGATACATTAAGAAAGAATAGGTAGCCACAGAGGAATCAAGCCCAGACGCGTGGCGGGCACGGATATGACAAAGGCAGGAAGACATTCCTGGTTTGCCACAGGGGGAGCGATGAAAGGATTTGCTGAATATTCTGCGGTTGCCGTCGCGAGTGTACTTCTCGTTTCCTGTGTTTCTGCCGAGATAAAACCTGGCGAGCACGCTGACGCGCCGAAAACGCTTGAGATTACCGGCAAGGTCAGGGTGTTGAGAAACGAGTCTGATAACAAGGTGAAGGAAATCACCGTCATCACCGAAGACGGCAGGGCTTACATCGTGCTGCTCGACGAGACCGGAAAGAAACTTGCCAAGCTCCTGAAAAGCAGGATCGTAAAGATTACAGGGGAGATGAGGGACGTTAAGGGCGGGAGTTTCCTGGTTGTCCATAAATCTGAAGTCATCGGTCCTAAGAAAAAGACGGAAGCTCCATCTGGTGTTGCTGCCGTTGCCGGGCCGGATGCGGTAACTGCGGTTAAGCCGGAAGAAAAGACTCAAACCGTGGCCGTTGCGAAGTCCGAAATCAAGACGGTGCCTAAGCCGGAGAATAAGATTGAGATAAAGCCGGCAGCAAAGGCAGTGACCAACGCAGAGGCCGCGGCTGAGGTAAAGGCAGCTGGTGTGCAGGTTTCAAAGCCCGAAACAAACGTAACTGTGCAGATTGATTTCTTCCGGGTTTCTGCAAACGCTGATGGATCCGTGACAAATGGTGAGGCCGGGATTGAGAATAAGCCGGCACATGTGTATACAAGCGAAGAAAAGACAAATGGAGTTATTCTGGTCAAGTCCAACGCCGTATTTTCTTTGCCGGACAGATAGGGAAATGCCATAGGGCTTTCCGCAGGTTGCCGGTCTTGTAAATAGCCGCCCGGCCATAAAGATTGTGGTTGCAACTTTTTGTCAAAGGACGTAAGAAGAAACATTTTTCTAACCGTTTCTAGTCTTTATTCGGGAGAAAACTGAACGCTATGAGTGAATTTACCTTCAAGGAAATGATTATCCAGGGATGGCCGGTATTGAGCGTGCTTTTTATTGCTTCCATCCTTTCTGTAACCGTTATTGTCGACCGGTTTTTTGCATTGAGGAGAGCATGGCTCAATGCTGACAGGTTTGTGACAAAAGTCCTTAAGATTATTGAGTCGCAGGGTGTCAGTGCGGCACTGGCGTACTGCGGTCAGTTTACCCAGCCCATCTCGATAGTGGTCCAGGCTGTCCTCAACGAGAAAGGCGACCGCGAGGCAAAAGACCGTGTAGCCCAGAATGCAATGCAGGGGCAGATACTTGAACTAGAGAAATGGATAGCAATTCTTGGGACGACCGGCAGTGTCGCGCCTTTTGTGGGGCTTCTTGGAACTGTCAGTGGAATCATCAGGGCTTTTATCGACATGTACACTCATGCCGGCGGCGGAGTGGAAGTGGTTGCCAAGGGTATCGCCGAGGCGCTGATCACGACAGCCGTAGGCCTGTTCGTGGCGATTCCCGCGGTGATTGGATACAACTACTGCGTAAACAAGATCAGGCGGCTTTCCCGCGAGATTGATGTCGCTGTTTTTCGCCTGATCGAATCGTTGACTGCGCCGGGGAGCCAGAAGTCATGAAAATGGAGCAGGGTGGTGACAGATATCAGCTGATGTCGGAGATCAACATGGTGCCGTTGATCGACGTTGCGCTGGTACTTTTGATAATCTTCATGGTGATGACACCTATTCTCGTCGCTTCCCAGATCAAGATGGTCCTGCCAGGCTCCCAGACAGGGGACCAGTCACAGACCGAGAAGCCCGTTGACATTCAGATAGAGAAATCAGGTGTTATTCACCTTATGGGAAAGGTTGTTCCTGTTGAATCCCTGAGGGAAAAGATTGAAGCGGCCGTAGGTCCTTCGCCGAAGCAGACCGTTTTGATCAGTGCAGACAAGGACGTGCCTATTGAAAAGGTTGTTGCCGTGATGGACGCCACGAGGCTGGCTAAAGTCCAGAAGATGAGCATTGGTGTCAGGAAAGTGCAGTCGTCCGGCCGCTAACCCTCTTATTCCTCACTTTACTTTCGTCTTCGGAGCCTTTGCTGGTTTGGCCTGCTGTGATGTCTGCTTTATGTCCGGAAGCTGCAATCCCTTGCCGTCAAATACTATTTTCATATGCTGGTTCTGCAGGGTGGTTAAAACGTTCGGGTCCTTCTCGAAATCAAAAACCCATGCGGCGTTATAAAGGGTTTTCCTCGATGCATTTGACTGAAGGATTTTTCCCGGTGTATTGACCTTCATCGCAACCCTGAATCCATTCAGAATAGGGGTTACAAGGCTTGAGGGTCCGGTGCCGGCGTCAGACGCCTGCGGGTTTCCCGCCGCACGGAAGAATGTATAAGTCTCGTTCGGGCTGCGGGACAGGGTGAAACCGTAATCAGGAAAGAAATCCGCCTTTGAGAGTTTATCCATGCTGGCAAAAGTCACCTTCAGTTTTACTGTCCTGGCTGCATTCCTGGTTTCGACCTTGAGTGTTTCCGTTTTGATCCCGAGCGTCTCGTATTTCTTGAGGAGCCGTTTTATCTGGTCTTCGGATGGATCGAAAAACATCCGCTCGAAAGCTTCTTCAGTTGTCAAAGGCTCTGCCTGGCCCAGCGTCTCGTCCATCTGGTCTTTCAGCTTGTACATGGCTTTCATCTGGGAGACGGTCTGTTCGGGGATTGTGTAAAAGAGTTCAAGGCTGCCGGAGCCGTTTTTTTCGATGGTCAGGGTCTGGTCCACTTGAATACAACCTGAAATAACGGTCAGAAACCCGGCGGCAAGCGCTTGGAGAGTTTTCATGGTTACTCCTGTCTGGTTTCGGCGGTTGATTCATCGTTGGTGGACTTGAACTTTACTTCGTTCGGCTTGATCATGCCCATTTCCCGGGCGGTGGTTTCAACAAAGGCTGGATCGGAACTGAAACGTTCCTGTTTGTTGCGGAATTGCTTTGCCTCCTCGGCTATGCGGCGGTTCTCTTCCTGGCATTCAGCCCGTTTCCTGTATGATTCGCGGTACTGCTGGATTTTCGGGACGAAGAGACGGATCGTGGTAATGGTCACGATAACCACCGCGACTATCACTGCTGACCGGTAGACTGTGCTCCAGTAATTCATTGAAAAATCCGCAAGCCACGCCGGAAACTGCCGACGTGACCTGCAGAAATATTTCCTAAATCAGGGCCTGTTGCCCGATCTATATTACTCCGCCATAAACTGCGTCGTCGCCGAGTATTTCTTCGATACGAAGCAGCTGGTTGTACTTGCAGACACGGTCCGTACGGCACAGAGAACCGGTTTTAATCTGGCCGGCGTTGGTTGCCACGGAGATGTCGGCGATTGTCGTATCCTCGGTTTCGCCTGAACGATGGCTTACAACTGCCGTGTAACCGGCGCGTTTTGCCATTTCTATTGCATCCAGCGTTTCCGTCAGGGTGCCGATCTGGTTGACCTTGATCAGGATGGAGTTGGCAACACCCATCTCTATTCCCTTTGCAAGGAACTTGGTATTGGTTACGAACAGATCATCGCCCACGAGCTGGATCTTGTCGCCGACCTTGTCGGTAAGGTCTTTCCAGCCGGCCCAGTCGCTTTCGGCCATGCCGTCCTCGATGCTGATGATCGGGTATTTCTTTGTCCAGTTGACCCAGAAGTCGGCCATCTGGCTGGGCGTGCGGACGGACTTGTCGCTCTTCTTGAAGACGTACTGTTTCTTTGCGGCGTCATAAAACTCGCTGGAAGCCGGATCAAGGGCGATAAAGATGTCCTTGCCGGGTTTGTAGCCGGCCTGCTGTATGGCCTTCATCAGTACTTCGAGGGCCTGCTCGTTGCTCTTGAGGTTGGGAGCGAAGCCGCCTTCGTCGCCCACCGCGGTGCTTAGTCCCAGTCCTTTGAGGACTGATTTCAAAGCGTGGAACGTTTCAGTTCCCATCCGAAGCGCTTCGGAGAAGGACTTCGCGCCCTTTGGCATGATCATGAATTCCTGGCAGTCGACGGGAGCATCGGAATGCGCGCCGCCGTTGAGGACGTTCATCATTGGGACAGGAAGTGTTTTTGCGTTCGAGCCGCCTATGTAGCGGAAGAGAGGCTGGCTGGTGAATTCTGCGGCGGCTTTTGCTGCTGCCAGCGAGACTGCCAGCATGGCGTTGGCGCCGAGCTTTTTCTTGGTATCCGTGCCGTCAAGCGCGATAAGTTTCGCGTCGATTCCGGTCTGGTCGAGGACGCAGCAGCCCTGGATTTCAGGGGCGATTACGTCGTTGACGTTCTTTACGGCCTTCAGGACGCCTTTCCCAAGATAGCGTTTCTTGTCTCCGTCCCTGAGTTCGACAGCCTCGTTCTCGCCTGTGGACGCGCCTGACGGGACGGCGGCGCGGCCGACGATTCCGTCTTCAAGGCAGACATCAGCTTCTACGGTCGGGTTTCCTCGTGAATCCAGTATTTCGCGTGCCTGTACGCTCGTTATCGTTGACATTTAGACTCCTGTTTTTCTGTTTGTTATGAGTGAACTGAAACTGTGGCAAAGCTATTGAAAAGGCGATGTTATTGCAAGATTTGATTTCTCCTGTGAGATGGTCTCCAGCAAATCAGTCCTCTTATATGCGGCATAAAGTTTTAGTGTGGATTTTCTAGGATTATTGTGAGAACATTTTATTGGTTTGGGACGGAGCTTTATCATGAAGTTATTCTGCCGGTTTGTTCTGCTTGCCGGACTCCTCGGCCTGATGGCAACCAGTGTCGGGGCGGCTACCCGAACATGGGACAATGGTAACTTGGATTTTTTATGGGGTAATGAAACCAACTGGGATGGGACCAGTCCTGGTAATGGTATTCCAGCCGCAGCCGATATCGCCACGTTCGGTGCGACAGGCGTCGGCATCATCGATCTGGGGGCGACGACTCGTACCATCAGCACGTTGTTCATTAGCACCGTTGGCTACACGTTTACCAACGGTACGATGTCTCTTAATACGATCAGCAATACATTCCCTAACGGTACTACTCCGGTGATTTCTGCTGGTGTGACTGACCAGAGCTCAGCCGGGCTGACGATCAGCCACTCTTCAGGCGATTGCAGTGGTTTTACCATAAACGGTCAAATCACTATAGGCAATACCGGCTCCACCGCGCTGCAAGTTGTGTGGAATGGCTCACAGAGAACTGGCACTTACACTCTGGGCAGTCCCACTCTGGCAAACACGGTTGCCGGTGGTGTCTTGATGAACTCGAGGCTCAACGGTGGAGTTAGTTTTCAAGGCGCTTGGACGATCGGCGGCGACTTCAAAATGATAAATGGCTCGAGCAGCGACAATGGAGGCAATACCCTTTTAAAGGGCACGATCTCGATCGGAGGAAACCTTATTAGTGCAGTGCCCAATAATGCCAACGACATTGATATCTTCGCCGGCTCGACGGTCAGCGTGGCGGGGGACATGAATGTTCAGGGCGCCACCACTACCTATTACGGAATCAGGGTGCTCCAATCGCTGAAGCTGGGCGGAAACATCAATGTCTCAAGCGGTCTTTTAGGGGTAAACGTGACAAACCCTTTTCTTGATTATTCGACTGGCCTAGCCGACACATCCAAGGCAGTCCTCCTGGGAGCAACCAACAGTACCCTTGACGCAGGGATCTCGCTCACTGCCAACGGAGTTACGCTGAACAATCCGATTACCGTGCAGAGCGCCAACACAGGCGCCGCGATCCTTGCCAGCGGGGCCACCGTGGCGGGCAACCAGGTGACCTACGCCGGTACGATCACGCTGAACAAGCCTCTTACTATCAATGCGCCGAACACTGCTGGTGCCATCCTTAACGTGACGAGCAAGATCAGTGGCGGGTCTTATGTCGCGATCAACAATGGCGCATATGCCGGCACCGTCAAGCTCAGCAACACCGGCAACGACTACACCGGCGGGACGATTGTCAACAACGGCATCCTTCAATACAACGCAGCCGGTGCCATTACCGGTTCAGGACGTAACATTACTATTAACGCCCCTGGCGTGGTTGCCCTAGGCTATGTTCCGGCCGGTTCGATCCAGAGCGACCTGCTGAGCCGGATTGTGACCAGCTCCTCCGGCGCGGCAGTCCTGACGGCTAGTACCAGTGAGAACTTCGATTTCAGCAGCAGCGTCAACAACTTTACAGCGCTGTCACTAGGCGCGGCAGGCTCCGCAACTTACAGTGGTACGCTGACGCCCAACGGGACGACCTATCGCCTCGGTGGAGGCGGCGGCACGCTGACATTCACGCCTGGCGGCGGTACGTTTGACAGCACCCGTGACCTGGTCATCAACGGCAACGGCCTCACTGGCACAGTGGACTTCGGCGGAGCAGGCAAATCCTTTGGTGCGATAACTATCTCTGGTGGCACCGTTCAAAACGGTACACTCACTGGCACCTCATTCGACCTGCAGGGCGGTACCGTTAATGCTGTGCTTGTCGGTCCCGGGGTAGCTCCGAATAAGACAGGCTCCGGCACGCTGACATTCAGCGGCACGACAGCCCAGACTTTCACCGGCGGACTCACGGTTAGTGGCGGCACACTCACGGAGAATTTTGCGAATTTGGCAGCCTCGCCGAATAACAACCTGATCGACAGCGGCAACGTGCTGACGCTCGCCGGCGGCACGCTAAGCCTGATAGGTAAGAATAATATCGCAAGTTTACAGGCTTTTGTATCGACCACCATAACTTCCAACCGCAGTTCGACAATCACGCTGGCTCGGACTGGTACCGGCACCATGACGTTGGAGATGGGCGCCATCACCCGCAATACCGGCAGCGTGTTGAAGTTTAGTACCGCACCCGATGCCAGCACCATTCTCGCGACGACAACGGCCACCAACGATGCCAGTGGAATTTTGGGAACATGGACTACGGTCAGCAGTGGAACGAATCTTCAATATGCAATGGTCAGTGGTGGTCAGATCATCAGGTATCCTGACGTCAATGCCACAGTTGCGACGCCGGCCGACTTGTCCAACATGATTAACAAGGATGTGAACTACTCGATTGCCAAGCCGGCGGGTGGAACGACCCTTACTGGTTCTGTTACCGGCAATACCCTTCGTGTTACCAGTACCAGTGACAACCCCATAGTGGTCAACACCCCCAATAGCATTACGCTCAACGGCTTGATCGGCGTTGGAGCCAATCGAACGATCATTTCCGGAACCGGAAACCTGGTGATTGGCCCGAGCAAAGAGCTGGTAATTCATTGGACTGCATCCTTCAGCGCCATCGCATGTCCGATCGTGGATAATCCCGCCGGTGCTTCCAGTGTGACAATCAACATTCCTCAAAACGGCGAATTTGACGTTCAAGGTGCCAAGACCTACACGGGCGGTACGACGATTCACGCAGTGGAACAGTTGAACTTCAATGTCAACAGTTTCGGGTCAGGGCCGATTACGGTGAATGGCGGCGTCAGGCTCAGTTCACGTGGCGGCGGCTCCCTGACAAACAGTCTGACTCTTAACGGCGCTATTTTGTACGCTGGTACGTACAGCGGACCAATCACCTTGGCCTCGGCCTCCTCTGTAGGGTTAGCCTCAACGGTCAGCGGCAATATGAGCGGGCCTGGTAGCTTTACCATAAATGCAGCTACGACGATTTCAGGTGTGAACACATATAGCGGTGGTACGTACGTCAACTCTGCGGGGACCATTTCCATGGGTAGTGCCAATGCGCTAGGCACGGGACCTCTTTATATGAATGGCGGTCAGTTGACTGCCGGGGTCGATCTGAGCGGCGGAACTGGAGTCACGAACAATATTGTGCTTTTGCAGAACGGTACGATTAACGCAAATTTCAATATGCTTCTGTCCGGCGTCATCAGCGGATATGCGAACCTTGTCAAGGCAGGAAACAACAACCTGACTCTATCAGGTGCAAACACTTTCTACGGCAGTCCGGTCGTCAATGCAGGAAAGCTGGTGGTGAACAATTCGCTGGCGCTGCAGAACAGTACGCTGGCTTATGCCAATACCAACATCAGTTTCGCTGGCAGCATCATCAATTTCACGGTTGGCGGTCTAACCGGAACCAATAATCTAGCGCTGACCGATGCGTCAGCCGGCGCGATCATCCTGAGCGTAGGCAATAATTCGTGCGGCTCGACGTACAGCGGCGTTTTGTCGGGGCCAGGGAGTCTGACGAAAGTCGGCGGCGGCACGTTGATATTGACGGCGACCAATACCTACACTGGTTATACGGCAGTCAGTAATGGAACGCTGAGTGTTCCGCATCCCCTGGCGCTGAACACGAATGCCATTTATCTGTCGAGTACGGCTACGTTGAATCTTAACTTCTCGGGAGCAATGACTAATTACATGCTTACCGTTGACGGCGTTCCAAGGCCAACCGGCACCTACGGTTCGAACAACGTGACCCAGATAACCGGACCTGGCAAGCTGGTGACCTTGTGGCCGCCGCTTGGAGGCATGGTTCTTACGGTGAGGTGAGAAGAGATTGCCGAATGTCGAATGCGGGAAGAATAATAGTACTTCCGCGCAGGGGAGATGAATTGTAAGCGTGTAGGACGCTCTTCTACTGCATGCTGATATGTATGCACGCCAGCTTTAATCCAGAATAACCCAAGGTCACTCTACGCACGCCTTGCTCTTCATGAAGAAACATGCAATCATGCTATAAATCAATGCTGAAGCTGATGACAGGTGAGGCCCGAACATGAAAATAGTTGTCCTGGGTGCAAAGGGAATGCTGGGAAGTGACGTGATGGATGCGTGCCGTTTTGCCGGCATTGAGGCCGTCGGATACGATCTTCCGGAATCAGATATAACCGGCGTTAACGGGGGCCTGGAACGGGCCGGACGATGCGACTGGGTAATAAATTGTGCGGCCTACACCGATGTTGACGGTGCCGAGACTGAACGGGAAAAGGCGTTTGCGATAAACAGCGATGGCGCCGGACGTGTTGCCGGATGGTGCCGGAATGCCGGGGTGCCGATGGTTCATATAAGCACGGACTATGTTTTTGATGGAAAGGCCGTAAAACCTTACCGCGAAGACGCGCCGGTGAATCCTCTGAATATTTACGGCATGAGCAAGCTTGCGGGCGAAAAAGAGGTCATATCCAGCGGTGCAAAATGCCTGATAGTCAGGACGCAATCATTGTTCGGCAGAAACGGCCGTAATTTTGTACAGGCCATAATGTCGCGCCTGGAAAAAGGTGACGGGCCGCTGAAAGTGGTTAATGACCAGTCATCCTCGCCGACCTACACGGTCCACCTTGCAGGTGCGATTTTACGTTTGCTGAAAACTCAAAAGCAGGGCATAGTGCACGTATCGGCGTTCGGGGAATGCACCTGGTATGAGTTTGCCTGTGCGATAGCCGCAATCGTCCGGCCGGGGGCGGAAATTCTGCCGGTGACGTCGGGAGAGTATATAAGGCCGGCGCGCCGGCCTGGGTATGCCGTGCTTGATAAAGCTCTGTACAGGTCGTGGACGGGAAATGAAATGCCGTCGTGGAAGGAAGGGCTGGCGGAGTATTTGAAGCAAATTACGAATTAATAATTACGTAATGAGGAATGCTGAAGAGGGAAGAGAAGAGAGCGGATAATGAAAATACTTGTGACAGGCGGGGCCGGTTTTATCGGAAGCAATTTTGTGCGATACATGCTTTCCACGTATCCTGATGTTGAGGTGGTTAACCTTGATGTCCTGACTTATGCCGGCAACCTTGAAAACCTTGTGGGTCTTGACGAGCGCCGTCATATATTTGTCCGTGGCAATATCGCATCTGTTGAGGACACGGAGAAGGTTTTCAAAAAACACACTTTTGACATGGTTGTGAATTTTGCCGCTGAAAGCCACGTTGACCGGAGCATTCATTTCGGTTCGCAGGTGTTCATCAACACCAACATTGCCGGGACGCAGAACCTGCTGGACCTGAGCAGGCAATTCGGAGTAAAGCGTTTTGTGCAGATATCGACTGACGAGGTGTACGGCAGTCTCGGCAGTACAGGAAAATTCACAGAATCATCTCCAATCCAGCCGAACAACCCCTATGCAGCCACAAAGGCCAGCGCCGATTTCATGGTGCGGGCTGCCTGTAAATCGCACGGGCTGAACGCGGTGATAACAAGGTGTTCCAACAATTTCGGACCTTACCAGTTTCCCGAGAAACTGATTCCGCTGATGATAGCCAATGCGCTGGAGAACAAGGCGCTGCCGGTCTACGGTGACGGCATGCATGTCCGGGACTGGATATACGTGACTGATCACTGTTCGGCGATAGATGCGGTAATGAAGAAGGCGGAGTCAGGCAGTGTCTACAATATCGGCGGCAATCACGATGTGCCGAATATTGAAATCGTCAAACTGATTCTCAAGATCCTTGATAAGCCAGAGACGCTGATAAAGCACATACTTGACCGGCCGGGACATGACAGGCGGTATGCGATGGACTCGAGCAGGATTCACAAGGACCTCGGGTGGAAGCCGGCGTATTCTTTTGAGAAGGCAATGGAGGAGACAGTTGCCTGGTACCTGAAGAACAGGTCGTGGCTCGATAACATTCGAAGCGGACAGTACATAAAGTATTACGACAAGCTTTATAAAGAGCGGCTGAGAAAAAAGAAGCCAGAAGCCAGAAGTCAGAAGTCAGAATGAAGCGTATTTGGAGAGGATTCCGACTTCGGGATTCCGTATTGTCAAGGAGTGGTGATGCCTGAAAAGACGCTGAGATCCAAGATTGTTTTCAAGGGGCGGCTGATAAAGGTTGAAGTTGTTGATGTGCAGATTGCCGGTGGACGGCGGTCGGTCAGGGAGATAGTCAGGCATCCCGGTGCCGCGGTGGTGCTTGCCCGACTGCCTGACGGCCGTTTTGTTTTTGTTAAGCAGTTCCGCAAGGCGGTGGAAAGGAATATTCTTGAAGTTGTTGCCGGCGGGTTTGAGCGCGGCGAGAGGCCGGCTGACTGTGCAAGACGGGAATTGACAGAGGAGACAGGCTATAGTGCGTCAAAGCTTGTGAAGCTTGGTACAGTTTATCCTGCCCCAGGCTATACTGACGAAGTCCTGCACCTCTATTTTGCGGAACTGAACAGGAAAAGAGGCGTTGGGCAGCCCGATTATGATGAGCATCTTGAAGTTGTATGTATGTCTGAAAAGCAGGTTGACAGGATGATCGGGTCCGGCCGGATACATGATGCGAAGACGCTGTCGGCGTGGCTTCTTTGGAAGAGCAGAATCAAGTAGCCGGAATTAACCAACGCAAGCGAAGGAAACTGTTTGCAGGAGATCCTGGTTCCTGGCTGCTGAATTCTCTGGGAGTGGATATTTGATGACGGAAAAGAAAAAAGGATTTCGTGAGCTGATCGAATATATCTGGGATATCGAGCTGGGTTCTGTTTCCTGGGTTCGTTCTTTGGGCGTGAAGGTCATGCGGGTAATCCATCTTGTTTTCCGCGGTCTTCGTGACGACAACTGTACTCTCCATGCCTCCGCACTTACATTCAGCACGCTGATGGCGATTGTTCCGGTGCTTGCGCTGTCGCTTGCGTTTGCCCGTGGAGTCGGGAATGTTGATGAAGCAAAGGGCAAGATTAAGGACATGGTAATGGAGTGGACAAACGGGTTCCGGCCGGCCACCGGCGGAACAAACGCGGTTGCAGCCGTTCCGGGAAAAGAGGTTGGTCCGGGTGCCCAGTCACAGCCAGGGGAGGCTGTGGTGTCCAAGGAGCCAGGGGAGGAACTTGCCGATACGATTAACGGCATGGTTGACCGCTTGTTCCAGAAGGTTGAGGGCATAAAGTTCAAGGCGCTTGGAGGAATTGGCCTGGTTATCCTTGTCTTGATGGCCATAGACGTTCTGGGCCGGGTTGAAGCCGCATTCAATAATGTCTGGGGCGTAGCCAAGGGCAGGAGCGTTTTCAGGAAATTCACAGATTACCTTAGTATTGTTATTGTCCTGCCGGTTCTTCTCATAGCTGCTTCATCCCTGCCGGTTGTTTCCTTCATGACCAGGTTTTTTGACCAGACGGTGGCGGAGGGGCTGAAGTGCTGGATCAGTTCAGCCGCTTTGAAGGATATGACGATGATAATCATGAGTACACTGGGTTTTGCTTTTCTGTTTATCGTGATGCCGAACACGAAGGTAAAGGCAATGCCGGGTCTTGTTGGAGGATTCGTAACGGCTTTATTCCTCCTGTGCTGGTTATGGGTATGCGCAACCCTTCAGCTTGGTGTTGCGAATTACGGGAAGATCTACGGCAGTTTCGCCATGATACCCATCCTGCTGGGGTGGATTTACGTGTCCTGGGGGATAGTGATCCTCGGGGCCGAGGTGGCGTTTGCGGTGCAGAATTGTGCAACCTACAGGATGGAGCAGGGTGCACGCCGGGCAAGTATACATGCCAAGATAGTCCTTTCGCTGTCGATCATCTGTGAAGCAGCCAAGGCACTGGCTGGCAAGGTTGGGGATTTTGAAGTTGCGGCTTATGCCGAGCGGAGACATGTTCCCGTAAGGTTCCTGAATGAAGTCATAGATGAACTGGTTCAGGCGGGCCTGCTTGCCGAGCTGGTCCAGAAAAGCGGTCGTTTTGTCCTGCGGAAAAGCCCTGATTCGATAAAGGTCAAGGACGTTGTGGATGTGGTAATGCGTTCAGGGGTGGGGCCGGAGGCCCTGGGGCTTGGCACGGTTGATACTGAGATTGACCGCGTTGTCAAGAAGGCTTCGGAAGGTATTAACAGTTCTCTCTCCAATACCAGCGTACTTGACCTGGTGGGTGAATAGGCTGGTATCTCTTCGGAAATCATATGCTTCAGCGTGATGGTGTTCCATTGCGTTGTATCGGGGCCAATACGCGAACAGAAGGGAAGTGTGCTGATTGGGAAAAATTGATTTTGAAAAGTCGTTGAATTCAGAACAGCTTGCTGCGGTTCTTGCGCCGGACGGTCCACTGCTGGTTCTTGCCGCCGCTGGCACTGGCAAGACCAGGACTCTTGTCTATCGCGTTGCCTATCTCGTGGAAAAGGGAATAAGCCCGGACAGGATTCTCCTGCTTACCTTTACCAACCGTGCGGCGAACGAGATGCTTGAGCGGGCCCGTGAGCTTGTGGGGCCAGGGATTTCCGGTGTCTGGGGCGGAACTTTCCACCACATGGCCAACAGGATACTGCGCCGGCACGCGCCCCAGGTTGGGTTTGCGCATGATTTCACGATTCTTGACCGGGACGATTCCAAGACGCTGGTTTCAAATTGCGTGAAGGACTTGAACCTGAAGAGCAAGGAGTTCCCGAAGCCGGACATTCTTCTCGGCCTTTTCAGTTCGGCGGCCAACACTGAAAATTCCGTGGCAAAAACCGCGGAGGCAAGGTTCAGGGACGGTGATGTTGATATTGATGCGGTTGTCCGTGTTCACAGTGCCTATGAGGCAGGCAAGCGCAAGCTTGGCGCCATGGATTTTGACGATCTGCTTATCAACTGCCTGAAGCTGTTCAGGGAGAAGCCCGATATCCTCGCTAACTACCAGTCCCAGTTTCTGCACGTGCTGGTCGACGAGTACCAGGATACGAATACGATTCAGGCAGAGCTGGTGGACAAGCTTGCCGCTAAAAACAGGAACGTGCTTGTAGTGGGTGATGATTTCCAGAGCATCTATTCGTGGCGCGGCGCGGACTACAGGAACATCATGTCGTTTCCCAAGCGTTACAGTGATGCCCGTATTTACAAGCTTGAGACGAATTACAGGAGTGTTCCTGAAATACTGGAAGTTGCCAATGCCTGTATTGCCGGAAATCCCGAGCAGTTCCAGAAAACCCTCAGGGCTACGCGGCAGACGCACCGGAAGCCGACGGTTCTCAGGATGCGGGACGGATCCGAACAGGCGCGTGCTGTTATTGAGCAGGTGAGAACCATGGGCCGCTCAGGCTGCAGGATGTCAGACATTGTGATCTTATACAGGGCCCATTATCATGCCATGGAGCTCCAGATGGAGCTTACAAGGGAGCGCATTCCGTACATCATTACTTCCGGGGTGAGGTTCTTCGAGCAGGCACACATCAAGGATGTCTGCAGTATCCTCAGGGTTCTCGAGAGTCCGCACGACGAGATATCCTTTACACGCCTGCTTGGTTTCCTGCCGGGACTTGGCCCGAAAACCGCGCAGAAGATGTGGAATGAGCTGGGCGGCAGGTTTGATGCGAATGATCCGGCAGAGCGGCTGAAATTGAGGGGCATGATGAGAGCCGGTTCCAGGGAGGCATGGAACGCAATCGAACCGATCCTTGCAGCCTACAGGGAAGAAGGACTTCATGAAGACGGCGGCGAGGTTATCTACCGTTTCGTGGAGGCTTTTTACGGGCGCCATGCCGCCAATGTTTTTGAGGATGCCGAACGGCGGCTGGATGATATCAAGGAGTTGATCCTTTATACCGCGAATTTCGAGTCTGTGCAGGGATTCCTGAGCGACATTGCGCTGCTTACCAACCTGGATGCCGAAGTGGAGAACCTGAAGACAGGCGAGAAAGATGCGGTTCGCCTGAGCACGGTTCACCAGGCCAAGGGACTGGAATGGCCCGTGGTAATTATCCTCTGGATGAGCGAAGGTATGTTCCCGTCGGCAAGGAGTATGGAGGAATCGACTTCGGGGGAAGCGGAGGAGAGAAGACTGTTCTACGTGGCGGTTACCAGGGCAAAAGATGAACTATGCATGTGCGTACCTGAAGTGCGCCGAACCAGGGATGGCGGCGTGATGTATTATACGACTTCCAGGTTTATTGAAGAGATTCCGCGCGAGCTGATCAAAGAAGCCAGGTTAGGCTTTATCTGACCGGTTATTTTTTCTTTTTGCCGCCGAGAATGCCGTCAAGGAAGTTGTTGATTTCCTTCTCGACCTTCTTGTTGGACTTAAGCGCCTTGGTTATGTTTTCGATATTGCCTGTCAGGGTATCGATAATTGAACCGACCGGGTCAAAATCAGGGGCCTCGAAAGTTCCCTTCAGCGGGATGGAGAGGTTAGCGCTGGACAGGCTTGCGCCTTTCGTAAGGGAAACCAGTTTTCCAGATGCCTTGAGGTTGCTGATTTTTGCATTTACAACGGAAGTTTCGCGGCTGTATGAACCCTGCCTGCACTTGATATTCAAGTCGATATCTGCCCGGCCGATTTCGATTCCCTGGGAGTCTGCCAGTTCTTTGAAATCCTCTGTGCGGATATTTGCTATGGTGCCGTTGATGTCAAAAGTTGGCTGTTTGGGGTTGACCATGGGTGCAATCTTGCCCCTGATGTTGATGACAAATGATTCCGGCTTGTCCTCCAGGTGGCCAGTGATGGAGAAATCGCCTGTTTCGCTGTCCGGATCTCCGTAAGTTGATATGTTTTCGGCGGCGATCTTGATTTTCAGCCTAAGTTTCCCTCCGTCTGCGGGTATGGCTTTGAAGTCGATGTACTGGAGGATTGTTTCTATCTGGACTTTTCCAATCGCAGTTTCTGCTGTTCCCGGCTGGGATCCGGCAGCGGGATTATTTCCGGGAAGCCCGGGAGTTTTTGTTTCGGGATTTTGCTGTCCTGTTCCGGCCGGTGTTCCTGTGCCGCCGGGTGAAGAAGCATTTTTTGCCGAATCGCTGACTGCCGTAGTGTTCAATTTTCCGGCCTGGTTCCGTACGATTGACAGGTTTCCGTCTTTTATGTCCAGGGATGATATGTTGAATTTGCCGCGCAGGAGGGAGAGAAGGCTCACATTTGCCCTGATATTTCCTGCCGACAGGAACGATCCGCTGTTTGCGGAGAATTCCTTGGGATTGTTCATCTTCAGGCCGGAAATCCTGACTGAGCCGCTGGGAAGGACTGCCCAGATCTTGTCGAGGTCAATATTGATACCGGTTGTCCGGGAGATGTCCGGCAGGTATTTCTTAATCAGGCCGGTCATACCGGCGAAGAGAAAAATGTTAATAGCTCCAATGACCAGTACGAGACCGGCTGCGGACCAGAGAAGGATCTTTTTGCGGCGTGTCATAAAAGCGTCAGCGCCATGGCCACTTCGGGACATGTGAAAGGCGAGTTATATTTGGAGCAGTTGATGCATCCCATGTATATCTTGTGCATGAGCTGTTTCTTCGGGATCTCCCGGAATCCCAATTTCCTGAAGAAGTCCGACGAGAATGTGAGGGCAATTATCTGGGAGGGGTGCAGGGGTTTTATCCGCCTGATGGCTTCGTTCACCAGGGCCCGGCCGATACCGCTTTTATGGTGTTTCCGCTCAATGGCCAGGGATTGGATTTCAATGGACGGCTGCCTTGGCATTCCGATTTCCGGCAGGATCTGCCATGACACCGTGCCGATCACTTTGCCGCTGTTTTCGCAGACAATGAACCTGTCGATGTTCTGTACGATATCGCTTAATGGGCGTGGAAGCAGTTCTTCGGGGTAACTTTTTATGAGGGAAAAGATTTTTTCCGCGTCTTTAAATTCCGCCGGCCGTATTATGGACGATTTTTTCTTCATTGTGCTTGTCTGTTCGAATCTATAGTGTATTAACTGGCAAAACAAGAGGAAATCCGAAATTTCCTTTTTTACCTTGAATTGGCGGAAGAATATCTACATAGTGCCGCGCTTCCAATTATTCAGGAGAAGAATCATGGCAAGAACGATACCATTATCAAGAGTTAGAAACATAGGAATCATGGCGCACATCGACGCGGGCAAGACGACCGTGAGCGAGCGCATTCTTTTTTATTCAGGCAAGACCCACAAGATCGGAGAGGTCCATGACGGCGCGGCCATCATGGATTTCATGGACCAGGAGCAGGAGCGCGGCATTACGATAACATCCGCGGCCACCACGCTGGAATGGAACGAGCACCGGGTCACGCTGATTGATACTCCAGGCCACGTGGACTTTACCGCCGAAGTTGAGAGAAGTCTTCGAGTCCTTGACGGCGCGGTTGCGCTTTTCTGTGCAGTTGGCGGTGTCCAGCCACAGTCGGAGCAGGTCTGGCGGCAGAGCGAGAAGTACAATGTTCCAAAGCTGGCGTTTGTCAACAAGATGGACCGAGTGGGTGCTGACTTCTTTGAGGTTGTTGAAGAGATAAAGAACATTCTTGGCAGTAATCCTGTGCCGATGGTTGTTCCGATTGGGAAGGAAGACAAGTTTGAAGGCGTCATAAACCTCGTGAAGATGAAGGCCGTCTATTACAGCGAGGACGACAAGGGACGGACCATAATCGAGAAAGACATTCCCGCCGATAAGATGGAAAAGGCGAAGAAATGGCGTGCACACCTTGTGGAAAAGAGCGCGGAACAGGAAGATGCGCTGCTTGAAAAGTTTCTTGAGACCGGTGACCTTTCCGAGGAGGAGATCCTCGGTATCATACGCAAGGCGACCATCGCCCGCAGGGTCATTCCGGTTTATTGCGGATCTGCATTCAAGAATAAAGGGGTCCAGCAGCTTCTTGACGGTATAGTTCATTTCCTGCCCTCACCCGAGGACCTTCCTCCTCTGGTAAATGCCGGTGCGGACGAGAAAATTATCAGGGCTCACGACGATAATGAACCTTTTGCGGCAATGGCTTTCAAAATCATTGCGGACCGCCACATGGGCAAGCTGACGCTCATGAGGGTTTATTCCGGAACGATCGCAGCCGGTACTGTTGTTCTCAACAGTACCCAGAAGAAGACACAGCGGATTGGCAGACTTCTGCGCATTCATGCAAACAGGCAGGAATCGGTTGATGAGGCTCGTTGCGGGGATATAGTTGGAGTGGTTGGCCTGGGCGAGACAAAGACAGGCGATACTCTATGCTCACAGGAGAATCCCATACTGCTCCAGAGCATTGAATTCCCGGCGCCAGTCATGTCCATCAGCATCAAGCCTGAAACCAGGAGCGACAACGAGAAGATGGGGCAGGCGCTCAGGCACCTTTCCGATGAAGATCCGACATTCCTCGTATCTTTTGACGAAGAAACTGCCGAGACGATTATTTCAGGCATGGGCGAGCTTCACCTTGAGGTGCTGGTTGAGCGAATGAAGCGTGAGTTCAGCGTTATTGCGCAGGTTGGACGGCCGGAAGTTGCCTACAGGGAGACAGCCACTGTGGCGGTGCAGGGCCAGTACAAGCATGCCAAGCAGAGCGGTGGACGCGGACAATATGGCCATGTCTATCTGAAACTGGAACCTCTGGGCGCGGGCGAAGGCTTTGAATTTGTAAATGACATCAAGGGTGGTCACATACCGGATGCATTCATTCCTTCCATTGAAAAAGGTATTCTGAAGGCGATGAAGAGCGGTCCATATGCCGGCTACCCGGTGGTGGACATGAGGGTGACCGTTTATGACGGTTCTTATCACGATGTTGATTCCAGCGATTTTGCATTCGTGGAAGCGGCAAGAGTATGTTTTAAGACACTGTTCATGCAGGGCAAGCCGGAACTGCTTGAGCCGGTCATGTCGGTTGAAGTAATCGTTCCTGAAGAGTACATGGGGCCGGCATCTGGATCGATTTGCCAGCGCAGGGGCCGCATTGAGGCTATGGGTGAAGAAGGCCCGAATAAAGTGGTGAATGGAATGGTTCCGCTCAGCGAAATGTTCGGGTATTCAAATGCCATCAGGACGATGTCGCAGGGCAGGGGCAGCTTTACAATGCATTTCGAACACTACGAGACTGTGCCTTTCTCCATTGCCGAGGAAATCATTAAGAAACGGCGTGAGGCGAACAAGATAAGGTAAGAGGCCGGGTTTCCGGTCGGCCGATCGCCAAGAGTCAATCCCTTGCGATTTCTTTCAGCTCAGGATATTTTTCGCGCAGGCGCGGAGGCACAGGCACTTTTCTGCCTGAAAGCAGGGATTTCAGCTGCAGGCAGTTGGCTACCTCTTTCCCCTGGTAATGGTTGTTGGCTACAATGGTCAATGACTTGGCTTTCTTTGCTATTTCCGCTGCGCGGTCTTTTATTCCGGCAAGTTCCTTTTCTGAATAATTGTAATTGTAAGTTTCATCCCTGCCAGCTTTCTTGTCGAACCATGCCTTTGCATTCCGTCCATGCAGCCGTAGATAGGCGTGTTGTCCCACCGGGCTTATCCTGAGATTGAAGGAATTGCTGCTTTCCGGGTAATCAAGGTTGGCGACAGTTACCGGCAGGGTGGAAAGATAGTCAATGGCAGCCGGGGTTTGCCACGAATTGTGGCGTATTTCCAGGGTGACATTCGCCATATCCGAGAAACTTACGCTGATTTTTGAAAGATGTTCCCGGTTTCCAGGGCTGTCGGCAAAATCATGTCTGAACTGGGCGAGGATATGCCTGAGTCTGCCTGCCTTTACCATAGGTTCAAGGCCGGTTCTGAACGCTGCTGTCTTCTCCTTATCCATACTGGTCCCGTGTGTCAGGTCCTGGTGAAGTTTGGCTGCGAAAAAGAAATCTCCGAACTCTTCGGTTCTTTTTATCCATGATTCGGTTGTCCGTGCATCTGGCGGCCGGTAGAATGTGTTGTTGATTTCTATCATATCCACATAGCCGGCTATGAACTTGAGTTTGTCGGCGGTTCGAGACGTGTATAAGTATCCTTCCCAGTCCGGGTAAGACCAGCCGGCAATTCCGCAGTAAACGGCTGGCATTAACGGGCCGGGCGAGGCGGTCGCCGGCGGAGTTTCCGGTTCAGGAAACAGCGGCAGGTTGTTGTAGGGTTTGAACATTCCGGTCTCCTGCGAGCCTTGAGAAGGACAGTAGCCTTATTTATCGAGTATCTGGTTGATGGTGTCTGTACGTTCCTTGGTCTTTTTGAAATCCTTGTCACCCTCTGCCAGCATGCCGAATAAGCCGTGCACGAGCATGACGATACCAGCTGCAGCGCCGATGCTGATTAACATTGCGACCAGGGTTTGTAAATAATTTGATTTAAGCATGAACATTGCTAGCGGAATGACTGCAGCCAACAGTACCAGCACGCATGCGGCAGCCGGAATCCATCTGGCGAGCGCAAGGTTTTTTATGTGCGGTACGGCGTAGATGTTGACGGCGGCAGCTGCCGCCATCGCCAGCAGGATACATATAGCTATAACTGCAGAGGACCTGGCCCGTTCCGCCATTGGAAAATCAAAGGCTCTTCCTGTAAGTTTCAGAACAAGTATCGACATGATGACGGCGGCCACGCAGCAGACTGCCATTTCGACGCCTGTAGCCTTGCCTGAATTTCCCATTACCAGGTGTATAATCTTCTGGATTTCAGATATCCATATGTTCATTCTCAAGATCCTTTCCCGTTGCTATGCTTCCTTTTGGTTAATTATAGCCCCTTTGAAAGGATCTTGTCGACGGTGAAAAAGTAGGCTTTACTGTTGTTTTCTGGCGATAAAGTCGTCTATAATCACAAGAACTCGATAATTTTGTTGAAATGCGGGGTTATTTGCCATGGCCGAGAAAGATACCGAAGCAACACCTTCCCGTACACCATGTTCCGCTGAAGACGCCGAGCGGATGGTGAGGGGAATGGGCCTTATTTTCAGTAACACATTCCTTTACGGACCCAACCACGGTGTTACCAGGAAATCCGTTGAAGATTGCTACGCCATTCTTGTCGACGTCATGCAGAAATGCGAGGAGGTCATGTTTACGTCTTCCGAGGAAGGACTTCTCGTAGATGGTATGGTTGTCGAACAGAAGAATCCGCTGATGAGGATGTTCGTGACCCAGTTGAGCGGCCTTGAGATAAGCAGCTTCTCCCTGACACGTGGCATGTCCATGGAGAAGTTCGAAGAGCTCATAGGAATAATGAACACCAAACCCGAGGAATTGAAAAAGTCCGGCGGGTTCGTGTCGGTAGTTGCATCCAGCGGGATAGAAAATGTCCGCGTAAAGAAGGTCACATTCCGCCAGGTGGAGGAGAATGAAGTTGTCATTACCCAGGGAGAGGTCGATAAGGGTAAAGCTGCGGAGGCGCAGGTCCAGAATGTTGCGGAGATTGTGGCTTTTCTTGGCGGAGAGGAAGCGCCCCAGGGAGTGAAGGACAGTGCCGCAAAGAGTCTTCAGGGGGTTTCTTCCGATTCCCAGAAACTGGCAGATCTTATTATAGAGGCTGCGAAGGTACATAAAGAATCTGCCGCGATGGAAGACGCAAAATCCTTTTCCAAGCTTGTAATTGAAAGCCTTAAACGGGCGTACGAGGTTCTGATACAGGATCCATCCGTCAAGACACAGAAGGGCAGGAAGAACCTTTCAAGGACCCTGTTGATGCTGCAGGAGCAGATGCTCAAGAAGATAAATGAAGTTGGCGGTGGCGTTAGCGACTCGGATGCCGGCGCCATTGGCGAGACCATCGAGGAAATGAACGAGGAGTTGAAGATAGACTCCCTTACCGACGAGTTTATTAAAAAGAAAAGTGCCGCGAAGGCCAGCGAAGACCGCATCCTGAAATATCTGAAGAAGAGGGGTGTAGACAATATCGACCAGGCTGACTTGAAGGACAAACTTTCAGATGCCGGGCTTACCCAGGATGAATGGGAGCAGCTTGTCCTCAGAAGCGGTGCTGGCGGCGGAGAAGGAAAGGGCGAGGAGGATGATTTGATCGGGGTGGGTGCCGCCGTGGGCCATCTTGCGGCGCTCCTGGTGAAGATGGAAGAAAGGTTTGTGAAAAACAAACCCGCTGAAGGGCTGGCCAACAACCCGGAATTCGACAAGACCCTCCATGAAATGGGGGACCAGGTAAACAATGTTGCCTCCCATGCGGAGAAGAAAATCGGGAAACTGGTCCAGCGAGTCAAAGCCGACCGGGCTGCCGGGATTGAAGAAAAGGACAAAGATGGAAAGCCGCCGGCAATCTCCCGCGCTAAACTGCTCGAGACTCTTGCCGAAGCCGTGCAGGAACTTTGCCAGCCCCTGGCAGTTATAAACTGTTCTCTCGATATGATGCGAACCAACGTTCTAGGTGAGATCAATCCCCAGCAGAAAGAGATGCTGGACCTTGCTTCGACTAGCGGTGAGCGGGTTGTGACGCTTGTCAACAAGCTCATGGAAATCTCGGGGGTGCCGCGGACGATGACGCCTGATGCCGCAATTCAGAAGTCGCTATACTGATTCCCTCATGTATTTACCCTGGTGATTCTATGCAATATGACGACAGAGAGTTCCTGAAGGACGAGTGTGCAAAGACGATGAGGATAGACATCCATCCGGATTTCCTGGGTGAGTCGCTTGCGCGGAAGAACAGGGAATCGCGGACAGAAGTCAAGAGCGACACCCTGGTGATGACAACCGGAAGGGTCAGGGGTTACCGCCTCAGTCCAGAGTACGAGAAGTTGCTTCAGAGCATCTACGATGCCGTTTTGATTGCGGATACGAAGGGCAGGATCATAGATTTCAATACAAGGGCCGTGGATTTCCTTCTTTGTACAGAGGAAGAGCTGCAGGGTGCGAGTGTACTGGGCTTGATTTCCGGTGCGGACGAGTCACTGCTGACATCGATCAGGAAGAACCTGGAGGACCACAGGTATACCCTTATCGAGGCTTACTGCATCAGGCGTGACAAGTCTACATTTGCCGCCGAGATAGCGGTGAACAGGATAGACCTGGATAAGGATGGCCAGCTCTGTTTCTTTATCCGTGATGTCACGATAAGGAAGCGCGCCCAGGAGGCGCTTGAGGATGCTTTCCGGCGACTGGAAGAACATGACAGGCAGAAGTCACAGTTTGTGTCAAATGTCTCGCATGAGTTGAGAACACCGCTGACTTCGATGATTTATGCGGTTGCTAATATGCTTAGTGGTGTTGTAGGTCCGATTCCCGAAAAGGCCAGGAAATATCTTCAGCTCCTTGATGGTGACTGCCGCAGGCTGCTTGGGACGGTAAATGACATTCTCGACCTGAGGAAGATCGAAATGAAGACCCTTAAGCTTGCCAAGGTCAGGGTCCCGCTTTTCCGGCTTGTGAACAGGAGCGTTGAGTCCCTCCAGGTGCAGGCCGAGCAGAGAGGTGTAGAGTTGTCCATTCCGCCTGCCTGCGGGACATGGTTTGTTGACTGTGATACGCAGAAGTTTGAGCGCGTGATTGTGAATGTTGTGGGCAACGCCATAAAGTTCACAAATTCCGGCGGAAAGGTGACGGTAACCATTGCAGGGGACCCTGAACGTCAGGGCAATGTTCTGCTCAAGTTCAGGGATACGGGAATAGGTATTCCGCTGGAGGCGCTGGGCAAGGTTATGGAACGCTATTTTACGGTAGGCGAGCAGGCATGCGGTACCGGCCTCGGGCTGGCAATTTCCAAGGAGATTGTTGAGTTGCACGGGGGAACAATACGGATTGAGAGTCCGCCGGTGGAAGGCGGGAAAGGAACGGCGGTCTATCTCAGCATGCCGGCAGTTGATGCGCCCGAAATACTGATTGTTGATGATGACCCGGCAATAGCAGACCTGCTGGAGCAGCAGATGGTACTGCAGGGTTACAGGATCATAAAGGCAACCAATGGCGCGGAAGCCCTTGAGATTGTCGAGAACAGGAAGCCGGATGCTGTTATTCTTGACCTTGTTCTGCCCAAGATTGACGGCAGCGAAGTTATCCTGAAGATGAAAAGCAACAAGAGCATGACGCGTATTCCGATCATAGTGGTTACCGGAGCTCATCTTAGCCGCGCAAAGGGCGAGATACTGCAGAACTTTGCAATACCGGCGATATCGAAGCCCTGGAGCGAGGCCGAACTCCTGGACCGGGTTGAAGGGGCCTTTATAGGCAGTGCGGCCCTGGTTAAATGATACTGATTTTGCTGGATGATTGCGTTGAAATCGTGGAAACTGAAATTTTATTAGAGGAGAAACTATGGACAACCAGGAAAAGCGGAAGATTCTGCTGGTAGATGATGATACGAGTCTGCTTGTTACCCTGAGCGATTTTCTCAGGTATGAAGGATACAATGTCGTTACCGCGGAAAGCGGCGAACGTGCTCTTGAAGAATTGAAGCGCGTGACGCCGGCCCTCATTATCCTCGACATGAGTATGCCGGGAATGGGCGGCGTGGGTTTCCTGAAAAGCATTTCCTCTCCTGAAGGAAAACCGAATTACCCTGTCCTGGTTCTGACAGCCAGGGCCAACATGGCCGAATTCTTTGCGAACGTTGACGTCGACGGTTTTATTTCGAAACCGTGTGCCCCCAGTGATCTGCTGATGGAGGTGGGACGCATCCTGTTCCTCAGGGGAAGCGCCAAGGCACAGGGCAAGCAGGGCCGGGGAGCTGAGAGAAGCCGTATCCTGGTCGGCGAAGACGACAAGCCGGTCGGGCAGGCCATCATGGAAGTTTTGATCGATGCCGGTTATTTAGTGGATTGCGTATTCAAAGGTCCGGAAGTTATTGAGAAAGCCATTATAAACAAGCCGGACCTGATATTGATGAAGACCGTGCTTCCCGGGATGAATGGGGATGCAGTAGCCAAGATGATGAAGGAACTGCCGAACACCAAGGATATTCCGATCGTGGTTTATGAAGACAGCGTGTCCCAGGTACCGGAGGCGAAGTACACCCAGAACGGTACAGCTATCAGGAAACTCGTGAGGAGCAACAAGCCGGCGCAGCTGCTGGCGGCCATAAAGACTGTTCTGAAAGCATAAAAAGGCGGGAGTAACTGCCGTGCGTTGTCCAAAATGCGGGAATATTGAAGACAAGGTTATCGACAGCCGTGCGGCGAGAAACGGCAGCCAGATCCGCCGCAGGAGAATGTGCCTTCGCTGCGGATACCGTTTCACGACTTATGAAGAGGTGATCAAGGCCAGGCTAAGGGTCGTGAAACGCGACGGAAGGCACGAAGATCTTGACCGTACAAAACTCGTTAACGGAATCCAGCGGGCCTGTGAGAAAAGGCCCATCAGCACTGAGGACATCGAGAAACTTGTGGACAGTATTGTCGAGGAACTTGAGGGTGAATACGAGGCCGATGTTCCCACGGAAGTTATCGGGCGGAAAGTGATGGGGCGTCTTGAGAAGCTGGACGAGGTGGCGTTTGTGAGGTTCGCTTCGGTATACCGGCGGTTCAAGGACGTGAACCAGTTCATGGGAGCAATAAAAGGTTTAATAGGCAAGGAATGATCTGGGATCCGGACAACAGGTTGAAGACTGCAGCGTCGCCGGTAGTATCGCATATCACTGCTGAAATCGCGGAGGTGTGCGGAGATGACATGGCGATGGATCCCTCAAAAGTTGAAGAACTGGCGAAAGCTGTTGAATCCTTTCTTGACCGCGAACATGCCGGGGACGCCCCTGATTCGAGGTACGTGGTGATGCTGGCCTCGAGGGCCCTTACGTCAATCGGCGAAGGGACCGCAGGCCGCCGCCTTCTCGTTTTTGGCACAGGCCTGGTAAAACCTTCCGAGTGGGAGGTAACAAGCGATGACGAGGTGTGGGTCCTGGACCTGAAAGAGATGGTGTTGAGCCAGGATTCTCCTCTCGAACTGATTTTCTTTGGAAGCCTTTCAATAGTTATTGAGTCCATAGCAGAGATATGGGACAGGGGCAATGGACGCGGCGTAATCGGGTTGAAGAATGTTTTCAGCACAGCGGTCGCGCTTCTTGGCAGCGAATGTGCTGACAAAAACGCTGCCCTGCTGGTGGATGAGATCAGGCTGGTTTGCGAGAAGAAGCTGGCCCAGTTGCGCGAAGAACGGCATTGGGAACATATTCCCAGGGTTATGAATCTTGACATTTAGGCTGATACAGGTTTTCTTCTTATGAGTATGAAGCAGAACAGACGTTATTTTCTTAAGTCCCTGGTGATGGCGTTTCCGGCCATGGTTGCAGGTGCAAGGCTCGGCCTGGCCGAGGAGAAGAAAACCCTGCTGCCGCCGGCCAACCTGGATTTCGTTACCGACGAAATGGACATTCTTCGCCGGCATGAGTGGACCCAGGTCCTGCCACGGGCCTGGCTCCTGAAACCTTCCACCGAGTTTGACAGGATTACAGTTCACCACTTAGGCAAGTCGCAGAACCACGACACGGCAAAGGGTGCTGTTGTACGAGATCTGGACGGAGTGATCACCGAACATATGGACCGCAATTACGGTGATATCGGTTATCATTTCGTGGTGGATTATGCCGGCCGTTTATGGGAAGCGCGGTCGCTGTCGTACGAAGGCGCCCATGTTTCAGGGCAGAACGAGAGGAACATCGGTATTGTCTGCATGGGCAATTTCGAGTTACAGCAGCCGTCGGAAGACCAGATGACGACAGTTGAGCAGATCGTCACAGTACTCCAGGAGCACTACGGGATCAAGCAGGCTCGCCTTTTCGGGCATCGCGACCTCGGTCCAACCGCCTGTCCCGGCGAAAAGCTGTATCCCAAGGTAGTCAAATTGCGGGCGTGAATTAGCTGACATCTTTCCGGCATCTCAATCAAGTGCGGCTTAATGTCGCGTAACATATACAGGAGGCGGTAAATGGTATCTGAGCAGAGAATAAAAGAGCAGTTGAACAACGTTCTCGAGAACACAGATGTCAAAGGGGTGGGTAAGCGCGAAACAGGTAAGGTTCGCGACAGCTACATTCTTCCTGACCGCCGTATTCTCGTGGTGACCGACCGGATATCCGCTTTCGATGTTGTGCTTGGGACTATTCCTTTCAAGGGACAGGTGCTGAACCAGCTTGCCGCCTTCTGGTTCGAGAAAACCAGGGGTATTGTGCCAAACCACGTGATATCTGTTCCCGATCCGAATGTAATGGTTGTCCACGAATGTGAACAGCTTCCCCTGGAATTCATTATCCGCGGTTACATTACCGGAGTGACCAAGACCTCGGCGTGGTATAATTACGAGAAGGGCATCAGGAACTTTTGCGGTAACCTTCTGAAGGAGGGGATGAAGAAGGACCAGAAGCTGGAAAAACCTATACTGACACCGACCACAAAGCTGGAAAAGCATGACCGCCCTATTTCCAGGGATGAGGCCATTGCGGAAGGGCTGATAGACGCAAAGAGCTTTGATGAATGCGCAAATATATGTTTCAAGCTTTACGAGGCAGGGGTCAAGGAGGCAGCCAAACGCGGCCTTATACTTGTTGATACAAAGTACGAGATCGGCAGGTTGAACGGCAAGTTTGTGATATCGGACGAGATCCATACACCGGATTCTTCGCGTTACTGGTTTGCCGACACCTACGAAGAACTTTTCCGCGCCGGAAAGGACCAGCGCAAGCTGGACAAGGAATATGTCCGTGAATGGCTTGTGGAGCAGGGGTTCCGCGGAGATGGCAAACCGCCGGCCCTCACTGAGGCTGTAAAAATCGAGGCCGCGAAGCGTTACATCCAGGCCTATGAACTTGTCTCCGGCTGTGAGTTCAAGGTTCACGAGGAACCAATCAGGGCCCGTGTTGAAAAGGCCCTGAAGAGCCTCTAAGATCAATCCCAGCGGAGTTTTGCCGATTCGAGGCGGCGCTGTAATTCGCGCAGGACGCGATCGTCATCCTTTTCGTTCCTGGATTCAAATGTTGCGGAAAAACGCAGGTATGAACCGGCATCATCCCATGGTACAGTGGAAACCAGGTGGTTTCGAATCAGGTACTGCGATGCTTCCTCGCCGTTACTGAATGATATTTCGCCCGCGCCTTTTGGTGCAGGAACGTAAAGGTAAAAAGTCCCGCCGGGCATGGCTGCCTCAAAGCCGGTCTTTTTGAGGACTGTCACCAGTTTTTTTAGTCTTTTCTCGTAATGTTTCCTGATCTCATCGGAGAGTTTCCTGCTGGCTATTCCGGCGCAGGCGGCGATCTGTATGGCTTTGAACTGGCCGGAGTCAATGTTGTCCTTTACCTCGGCGTAGGCCTGAACAATGCGCCTGTGTCCGGCTACAAAACCGAGACGCCAGCCAGTCATGTTGTAGCTCTTGCTCATTGAGTGGAGTTCGATTGCATTCTCTTTTCCGCCGGGCCTGCCCAGGATGGAGAGGGGCTTGCGGCCATATACCAGCGTGGCATATGCGGCGTCCTGGACGATGAGGATATTATGCCTGTCGGCCAGGGCAATAAGCCTGTCGAAGAACTTCTCCGAGGGCGGGGCCCCGGTCGGATTGTTCGGGTAGTTTACATAGAACAGTTTGGCTTTTTGCAGGACATCAGGCGAAATACTGTCCAGATCGGGGTAGAAACCGTTTTGCTTCAGGAGCGGCAGTCTTACCACCTTGCCTCCGAGATATGCGGTATGCGTTGCCATCACGGGATAACCGGGGGTCGTTACAATGGAAACATCACCGGGGTTAATGAAGCACATGGGCAGCAGTGCAAGTGCGGGTTTTGACCCGATGCTGTGGTTTATCTCCGTATCAGGATCAAGTCCTTTTACGCCGAAGAACTTTTTCATGTACTCCGAGGCGGCAACCTTGAATTCCCTTATTCCGTTATCGGCATAGCCGCGGTTAGCCGGCTGGTCGACGGCCTTCTTAAGGGCCGTCCGTATCGGAGACGGTGCCATCTGGTCAGGTTCACCCACACCGAAGTCCAGGAGTTCGATGTCCGGATGGCTGGTTCTTGCCGCAGCCTTTGCCCTTTTGATCTTCTCGAATTTGTAGATTGCGTTTGTGGTGCCAAATTTGTCTCCGCCTATTCTTTCGGCAAACAGTTTCTGATAGTTCATTCTTCTATTTTCCTCCGCCAACTCAATGGTCAACTAATGCGCAGGGATTCTAACGTTCCAGTGCCGTGAGTCAAGCATGGTTGGATTCATCCGTCTTTGCCGGAACACCCCTGTGGGCAGGGTTTTAATAAGTCTTTGCCATTATGGGGCATGGTGGTAATATATAAAAACAAAAGCTGGTGTGTTAATGTCCTTCATTAAGGGGGAAAAGCCATGATAAAGAAACAGTTTACGCTGTATCTTGAGAACAAGCCCGGTGAGCTGGCCCGCGTGACAAAGGGGCTTGCGAAGGGAAAAGTAAACATTGAGGGCATATCTGTTTCGGCAGGTCCGGATGTTGCGCTTGTCCAGCTGATTGCGGACAATGCCTCGATGGCGAGGAAGAAGCTGGCCAGGGAAGGGGTTCCATGCACTGAGCAGGACGTGGCTGTGGTGCCTTTGCGTAATTCGCCAGGCGCCCTGGAGTTTGTGGTTTCGAAACTGGCGATCGCTGGAGTTCACGTGAATTACGTTTATGCCACGGCATGCGTTGCTTCCGGAGGCAGGAGTTATGTGGTCATCAGCGCACCTGACCTCCTGAGGGTCGAAGAAATCTGCAGGAAGTTCGGGAAATAACGCCGTCGCAAGTCTAGTCGAATAGACTTATTTATTACCTCCCTGATAACAGGCACTTACAATAGAACTTCTCAAAAATCTCATCTCATTCAAAGTTCCAACGTCAGCGTTCAGGCAGAGGCGCGCTGGGCGCGCCGATAGCCTGCAATGCTTGGTTCGACATCCGTTCCTTCCAGTAATCGTCACGCAGAATGCATTGGAGCATCTCGCCGGTTGCAGCATACACACCCTTGTTCGACTCATACAGCCAGAAGGAATTATCCTTCAGGCATCTCCCAATATGGATTGATGCAGGTATCCCGTTTGAATCCTCGCCGTAGCAAGTCTGGAGAAACTCGATCTTCTCACCTTTGGGCGTTCGCGCGGAGTCTGGCGGATTGGCTTGTGCCCGATAGAAGGCATTGAGGTGCGCGATCTTCTTCTTCAAATCTGGATACGGTTTGTCGTGGAGGCGACACCAGAAAGTATCAAGAATATAGCCTGACATGTCATCGGGGTGTCTAAACCCCTTTCGCCATAAATGCCAGTACAATGGGGACCCTGCCCACAGTCCCCATTCGTTCCTCATCCTCATGCCTCCGCCGAAGTGATATACGATCATCTGAGACATGTTGGTCATGCCTTTGATCCGTTCGATCTCATCCTTCGGCATCTCCGCAAGGAGCCTAGCGTGACACGCTTCAAGCGTCTCAGGGGCGGCTCGCCACTTCCATTTGTATGTGCCGTATGAGGCAGCGAGCAACAGCAAGACTGCGATGCCGATCCATTTCAAGATTCGCTTCATCATATTCTTGTCGAACGTCTGCAATCACGTTTTGCCGCGCTACGCGGCAATAACGTGCATTGCCTTGTTAGTTTCCCTTTTTCAATACTCCATGCGGTTCTCTGTCGATCCTCAACAGAAGACCTTGATTCGTGTGTACTCCGTTGTGTAAACCAAAGTTCACACGAGACAAGGTGATCGGATCAGATCCATTTGCCTTGATTGTGATGGTTGCGAATGTGACGGCGCCTTCATCTGGTTCTCTCTCGAAAGTGATTGTATATGGCCCCGAATATTGTTGCGACTTGTTCGTCTGCGTAACAATGAGGTGTGCAATCCCATCAGATCTGAATTCCAGACTCTGGATGTTCCGTTTGTCTTTGTATGTAAAAACAGATTTCCATCTGCCGACCACTGCTGACTTGAAGTCGGATGCGCTGAGATTGCTCTTGAGTTCAACGGTGGCTGTGCTGAGCGGCTGCATCTGTTGGGGCTGAACTGTTGACTCATGCGAAGTGCAGCCGACTACGGCACTCAATGCGATTGATAGAATCAGTAGTCTCATATATTTTCCTGAAACTAACATAGTTTAGACAGAAACTACCTCTATTGACTTAGGTGGAAACTATCTATTTACCTATTGATATGCCGATACGCTTTTCATCACTTTGCCGATTTATGATCGACGGGCGCAAGTCGGAAATGTGGCAGCGCTGAATCCTGAATTGATTATCTACAATGACTGGGCTTTGAAAAATTTCACTATCAGGGCAGGGGCTTCGACCGGGAAGTTGTGGGTGCCGCTGTGGATGAATGTTACGACCGGTGTTTTTACTTTCGATGTATAGATAGTGCAGTTCTTGTCCCATGATTTGCCTGTGTCAGGGTCGCACTGGTTGGCCTTCAGGATCGCATTGATCATCAGTTTCTGCCATTCGAACTTTACAAGAGTATCATTCTCTCCGGCCACGTGCAGGACGGGTTTTGGCTTCAGGCGCAAGGTGAGTTTTGGATTGAGTGCTGCCGCGCTCGGTGCAACGGCGGCGAGGATGTCGCCGCGGGCAGCCCAGAGGAGGTAGCTGAACGCGCCCCCGTTGGAATGGCCGGTGGCGTAAATGTGTTTTGAATCGACCTTGTAATCTTTTTTCAGTGATTCCAGCATGGCATCGAAGAATTTCAAGTCGCGATCAGACTGGCCTCCTGTGTCCATCTGCCAGCCGTTCCTTTTTCCTTCCGGATCTGTGAGGCGGCAAGGGGTTTTCAGTCCCTGCGGGTAGATAACAATTGCCTCGGGCCAGTTGGTGTGGTAGCCGAAACTGCGCGCCGCCTGGTTCATGTTTCCGCCGTGCCCGTGGAAGGCGAAAAGAACCGGGGCGGAATTGGTGCCTGCCGGGATGTGTATTATTGCCTCACGGGATACCCCGTCCACTGTCCATTCACGGCGTGACATGGTTTCCCCTCCGCGGCTCTGAGATGAGATGGTGATCAGTATTGAAAAGACCAGTGCTGTTTTGAGAGGTGTTTCCGTAAGAGCCTCCAAGGCTTCATTTTCCGTTAGAAGGCTTTAGTGGGGGCGGGGTGTCGGAAAGTTCGGATTCGAGAATTGTCTTTACCCGTTTTATTTCCGTGTTAATTGTGGCAGCCGCCTCCATGTTGCCCTGCATGGTCATTTTCTTCTGGAGCTTTTCCAGCTTTGTTTCGTATTCAATCGTCAGGTTCCTGGTGCTTTTCTTCTTCTCGGCGAGATTCTTGAGTTCAATTTCGTGGAACTTCTTTTGGAGGGCGGAGAGTTCAGTAATCGGCGAAGACATTATGTCTTCCCGGAGAACAGGGTTTTCCTCGAACCGCAGCATTTCGTTCCTGGCTGCCGACCAGCCCTCGAAATCCCCGCTTTTCTGCATGGCTGTCTGGAGTTCGGCAAGTTCTGACCTGTAGTCGCGCTGCCATGCGCCAATTCTTATAGCTTCATGTGCTTCCAGTTTCTTGAGGGCTGCTTCATGGCTTACCTGCAGCGGCGCCATATCTTCAAGATTTGCCAGTGGAGCCTGAAGTTCCTTCTCGGCTGGTTTCTCGTACATGCTGTCGGCGCCCCACAGCTGGGCATATTTTCCCAACGGAGTGTGGAACACTGTTGATTCGTAGAGGAAGTTTTCAAGTCTGTAAAAGGACTGGAAAACCTGTGACGGCGGCTGTTTTATGATGCGGTAAACCGGCGCCGCGCTGAGAACATAGCAGACAAAGGCAATCAAACAGACAGTGGCGAGTTTCATGATTCTGTGACGTGCGCGCTGGAATGTTATAACCCTCAGCAGGAATTCGGCTTCGCTGCTGTCTCCCGGCTTGCTGGCTATTATTTCCCGGCACGCCCGCCTGGCGTAGTCCCATTCCTTCTTGTCGACGGCCAGCCTGATTTTCTGCAGGTTGCCGTTCAGGATGCGGGATGGCAGGTCTTTCTCAAGCTCCGCAAAGGCATTATCAACCGCGAGTGAGTTGTACTCCTTGATGTACTTGCTGATGAGGTCGTAGTTCTTGAGGACAAGTTCCTGATTGATGAGGTTTCTTATTTCTGTACGGCGGTTCAGTGCCTGCTGGGCATCTCTCCTCATTGTCTCGATCTGGTTCAGGAGTTTCCTTCCGTTCGGGCCAGCAGGCTGGAATCTGGTTGCCCGGCCTGCCTCCGGGAGTACCAGTTCGAAGGCTTTTTCGATCCAGTGCTTCTGCATGCGTTTGAGGAGAAGGTTTGCTATTTCGTATTCGCGGGCATCAGCTCCGCATGAGCCGCAGAACTGGATTCCCACGCGGGTATCCGCTCCGCATTCGGAGCAGTTTTCGCCTCCGTCCCAGCCGCATTTCCCGCAGTAGCTGATGGTTATCGGGTTTATGGTGTCGCACCATTTGCAGCGCCAGGTAGTCTTGATTGTAGGTAGTTCAATTGTTGACGGGGATTTGACGAGCATCAACGCGTTTGTGAATTCCTTGACGGTACTCCAGCGTTTCTCCCTGTCCGTTTCAAGTGCCTTGACAATAGGCATGCGAAGCTGCTCGGGCACTTCGCTCTCACGGAAGTAGCGGGGATTCTTTCCGGAGATGCAGAAATAGAGGATTGCTCCGAGCCCGTAGACATCTGCACGCTGGTCGGTCTGCCTGGCGTCTATTTCCTGTTCAGGTGCGCCATAGCCGACTGAAAGCATTTTTTCGCCAGGCACCGTGAGTTGTTCATCTTCCTGGTCGATGCGGCGCGCGAGGCCGAAATCTACAAGCTTGGGTTCGCCGCTTTCATCGAGAAGTACGTTCGATGGTTTCAGGTCGCGATGAATGACTCCGCTGTTATGTGCGTATTCGATCGCCCTGCATATCTTGATCAGCAGGTTAAGCGCGTCGTCCAAGGAAAGAGGTCCTGATTTCTCAATGCGGTTGGTCAAGGTGTAGGGCGAGTGGGGGGTCTTGTCGGGGGATATTTCAGGGGGGCCTGGCACATATTCCATTACGATAAAAGGTCCCTCGGCATCTTCGCCCAGTCCGTAAATGTGAACGATGTGGATATGGTTAAGTGCGGCGACAGATTTGGCTTCCCGGAAGAATCTTTCCTTAAGAACCGGGTTGCTCAAGCTGGTGCGGTTGAGGCGTTTAATTGCCACGTAGCGGCTGAGCTTCCGATCCTGAGCGAGGTAAACAATACCCATACCGCCGTCGCCGACCTTGTCAATTATGCGGTATTGTTCGTCAAGAGCCGTTGTTCTAAGGTCGGCAATATGGTCTTTCCCGTTGCGGAGTCCCTGTTCTTCCTCAGAAACCCTTACGGTTTTGTCCGCAGGCCAGTCTGCCGAAGTCTTGGGTTTTACCGTAATTCGGGGTATATTCTCAGTCTTTTTCATATAAATTGCTGTACTGGTTAAGCATAGTACCAGTAGATAGCAGTCCGATATACCACAAAATTGCGGAAAATCAAGGCTTCCTCCGGCAAATTACCACTAAAAATCGCTTATTATAGAGTTATTGGGAAAGGTTCTTGACGTGTGCAGAAGAGTGAAATAGCATTCCTTGCCTTCATTTTTTTCGAGGAGATACCAGTTGATGAATTACGGAGTGATTGTTGCCGGCGGAAAAAGCGAACGGATGGGGCTGGATGTTGACAAGGCTTTCCTGAGCCTTGGCACCAAGCCGATTCTGGCCTATTCGCTCATAGCTTTTGAGAAATGCCATGACATTGATGGCGTTATCCTTGTTGTACGCAAGGATCGCATGGAATCGGCGCGTGCAATGGCCCAGCTGTTCGGCTGCTACAAGGTTAAAAAAGTTGTTGCCGGTGGAGTGACGCGACAGGATTCGGTGGAGAACGGGCTTGCCCAGTTGAATAATGAAGTGGACGTTGTCGCGGTTCATGACGGCGCCCGTCCCTGTGTTACCCCTCAGGTTATCTCGGAGACGGTCAAATCGGCCAAGAAATTCGGTTCCGGTGTCGCGGCTGTAAAGATTACCGACACCATAAAGGAAGTTAAAAGGGGTTCTATCGTAAGCAAAACCATTGACCGGACAATGCTTTGGGCTGTGCAGACTCCCCAGACATTTAAACTGAGCCTGCTTCTGAAGGCTTTCAGCGCCGTGAACAAGAAGAGAATGACGGTTACTGACGAAGCATCGGCGGTTGAGCTTGTCTGCAAAGATGTTCGGCTTGTGCCCGCAGCTTTATCCAACATAAAAATTACGACGCCGGACGATCTCACTCTGGCGGCTGCATTAATGAGACTCTGATTTCTGTCATTTCATGGATAAAAAATACGCAATTTTAGGTGATATTCACAGCAATCTTGAAGCCCTGGAGGTCGTCGTAGCTGATGCCAAGGAGCAGGGGGTTACGTCCTTCGTATGCGTCGGCGATGTCGTCGGTTACAACGCCAATCCCTCTGAATGCCTGGAAATGATCAGGGAGCTTAAGTGCGTAATAGTGCGGGGAAACCACGATCATTACTGCTCGCATGACGAGAGTCTTGACGATTTTCATCCCCTGGCCGCGAATGTTGTCGACTGGACGAGACACCAGCTTACCGAGGAGCAGAGCGCGTTCCTCAGGCAGTTGAAGCTGATGCGGGTTGTAGATGGTTTTACAATCGTTCACAGCACCCTTGATATGCCCGAGAAATGGGGATATGTTTTCGACACCCTTGAGGCTAACGCCAATTTCAACTACCAGACAACTTCCATATGTTTTCACGGACACACCCATGTGCCGATGGTTTACGAGAAACAGGGAGGGGTCAGTAAGACCGCTCTCACCAGCCTCAAGATTGTCCTGGGAAAGAAATATTTTATCAATGTCGGAAGTGTTGGTCAGCCCAGGGATGGAGATCCGCGTTCGGCCTACGTGATTTATGATGTCAAGAATAAGCAGGTTGATCTGCGTCGCCTGCCGTATGATATTGCAAAGACGCAGGAGAAGATAAGAAAAGTTCATTTGCCCGAGAGACTGGCTAAGCGCCTTGAATCGGGTAAATAACGGAAGAAAAATACAAGAGGAGACGAAAATGGCGCACGTAATTTCTGACAAGTGCACGAAATGTGGAAGCTGTAAAGCGGCCTGCCCGACTGAAGCAATTTCGGAAGGCGATCCCAAGTACGTAATCGATCCTGAAAAATGTGTTGATTGCGGCGTTTGCGTCAGTGAGTGCCCGGTCGAAGCAATTTCGCCTGGCGCCTAGGATTATACCGTGTATCGCTATCTTTTCGGGCCGGTACCTTCCCGACGTCTGGGATATTCACTTGGCGTGGAACTGGTTCCAGGGAAGATCTGCAGTTTTGACTGTGTTTTCTGCCAGGCCGGCAGGACAACCGGTCTGACGCTCGAACGCAGCGAACACGTGCCTGTGGCCGACGTAATCCGCGAGTTTGAATCATGGCTGGCAGCCAAAACGCCTGCCGATTACATAACCCTTGCCGGATCAGGGGAGCCCACCCTGAACACTGGTTTCGGGCGTTTTATCGACGCTGTCCATGACAAATGCGCGATCAGGACTGCATTGCTTTCGAACGGATCCCTTTTTTATATTCCCGAAGTGCGTGCTGAAGCGTCGAAATCGGACCTGGTGAAAGTGTCGCTCAGCGGGTGGGACCAGACTTCGTTCGAGAAGATCAACAGGCCGCATCGGGGCCTGGATTTCAGGACCGTGCTGGGAGGCCTTTGTGAATTCGGGTCCATGTTCAAGGGGGAACTCTGGCTCGAGGTCTTTGTTGTTAGGGGCATTAACGACAGCGAAGATGCAATGCGTCGAATTGCCGCGCTGGCAGAAAAAATCGGCCCGGACCGTATCCACCTCAACACGGTTGCCAGGCCTCCTGCCGACAGCAGTGCCGGGGCTGTTTCTCCTGAGGTCCTCGGCCGGCTTGCAGGCTTGTTTAATCCGCTCGGCGAGGTAATTGCCTCTTTCCATGACGACGGCCAGCTTTCCGCCCATGACAGGGGTGTGGATGATGTAGAGGCGCTCGTTTCGAGGCATCCATGCAGGCTCGAAGAAATAGCTGCATTCTTTGCAAATGACCTTGCTGCAACTGAGGCGATGCTGCGGAAAATGATTGACGCGGGCAAGGTGCGACAGGAAAAGCATGGCAGCGAATTGTTTTACACTGCGGTTAACGCAAACGTCCATGGGGCTGCTAAAGATTGCCCGGGATCGTGATGAATCCATTAAGGCGGCCAGAAATCCTCATGTTTAGCGGATGCAAAACATGAGATTTTCATCTGGTATTTCGGGCTATATCTACATACCTTACTGGTTCCCGGAGAAATAGATACTTATGATTCAACTGTTGAAAAAGATTTTTGGTTCGAAACACCAGAAGGATATCAAGAAGCTCAGGCCACTGGTTGAGGAGATAAACCGGCTTGAGGTCCAGTACCAGTCTCTTTCTGAAGAACAGCTGCGGGCCAAGACGGCTGAGTTCAAGAGTCGGATTGCCGGCGGGGAAACTCTGGACGACATTCTCTGCGAAGCTTTTGCCGTAGTAAAGAACGCCTGCAGGCGTCTTGTTGGCACCAGCCGTGAGGTTTGCGGCCATGAGCTGATGTGGGACATGGTTCCTTTTGACAGCCAGCTGATTGGCGGGATAGTGCTCCACCAGGGAAAGATCGCCGAAATGGCAACCGGCGAAGGAAAGACCCTTGTTGCCACGATGCCGATGTATCTCAATGCGCTGAGCGGCAACAACGTGCACCTGGTGACGGTTAACGATTACCTGGCCCGGCGCGATGCCCAGTGGATGGGTGCGGTATACGAATACCTGGGTATGAGCGTCGGCTGTATCCAGAACACGATGGATTCCGAGCAGAGGCGACAGGAATACGGCAAGGACATCACCTACGGCACCAACAGCGAATTCGGTTTCGATTATCTCAGGGATAACGGCATGGCATATCACCCTGGCGCGCTTGTCCAGCGCGGATACCACTATGCAATCGTCGACGAGGTTGACAGCATCCTGATCGACGAGGCGAGGACACCGCTGATTATTTCCGGTCCGGTCCCGGTCTCTTCCCATCAGTATTTTGAGCTCAAGCCGCGGGTTGAGGCGCTTGTGAGGCGGCAGAAAGAACTGTGCAACAGGCTGGTCCAGGATGCCAAGGAGCTTCTTGAAAAAGGCGAGACGGAGAAGGCGCAGTACAAGCTTTACCAGGTGCACCACGGCATGCCGAAGCATAAGCAGTTGATGCACATGCTGGAAGAGCCCGAGACGAGGAAACTGCTTGAACAGATAGACAACCTGATGCTTACCGCCGACAGGAAGGAACAGGCGCGCGGCCTCCGGGAAGAGCTTTATTTCAACATTGATGAGCGTGGTCATGATGCGAGCCTGACCGAACAGGGCTGTGAAGCCATGAATCCATCCGACCCCGACGCGTATGTTACGCCGGATCTTCTGACGGCAATGGCCGAACTGGATGCCGATACTTCCCTTTCTGAAGAAGACAAGATAAAGCGCCGCCAGGAGGTGCAGAAGAGCTTTGCTGACAAGACCGAGAAGATACACAACGTTGACCAGCTCATCCGCGCCTACTGCCTGTACGAAAAAGATGTTGAATACGTTATCCAGGAAAACCAGGTCCTTATCGTGGACGAGTTTACCGGCCGTATCCTGCCGGGACGCAGGTGGAGCGATGGCCTTCACCAGGCCGTTGAAGCAAAGGAAGGCGTAAAGATAGAGAGAGAGACCCAGACGCTGGCTACGATCACCATCCAGAACTATTTCAGGATGTACAAGAAACTGGCAGGAATGACCGGTACGGCGGAAACCGAGGCCGACGAGTTCCATTCGATTTACAAGCTGGATGTTGTCGTCATTCCGACAAACAGGCCTGTTAGGCGGATTGATTATAATGATGCCATCTACAAGACGCACCGCGAGAAATTCAAGGCGGTAGTTGATGAAATATCCGATTGCCATACACGCGGTCAGCCCGTGCTGGTTGGTACCGTTTCGGTGGACAGTTCGGAGCTACTGAGCCGCATGCTGAAGCGGGCAAACATTCCCCACAACGTTCTTAATGCAAAGAACCACGAGCGCGAAGCCGAGATTGTCACACGGGCCGGCCAGTCCGGAGCGGTTACAATCGCGACGAACATGGCAGGCCGCGGAACGGACATCAAGCTTGGGGAAGGGGTTGTACTGATAGACAGGAGCATAATAACCTCCGGGCAGAAGCTGGACGACAAGGTGAACGGGAAAACGCTCAGGGAGACGCTCCTTGAGAATACCTGCGGTCTTCACGTCATCGGGTCGGAACGCCATGAATCCCGGCGTATTGACCGCCAGTTGAGAGGCCGCTGTGCGAGGCAGGGCGATCCAGGCTCTTCCCGTTTCTATGTGTCGCTCGAGGACGACCTGATGCGCCTGTTCGGTTCGGAAAAGATAGCCGGAGTCATGAGCAAGCTGGGCCTGGAAGAGGGGCAGCAGCTTGAGCACAGGTGGCTGAACAAGTCGATTGAGAACGCACAGAGGCGGGTTGAACAGCAGAACTTCTCGATAAGGAAAAGGACCCTGGAGTACGACGATGTGATGAACAAGCAGCGCGAGATTGTCTACGGGTTCCGCGCGGACATCCTCAAGAGCGAGAGCGCCAGGGACCGCATATACGACATTATTCGCGATGTTATCGATGAGCATGTCGAGGCTATGACTGAAGAAGACGAGGCTTCGTATACCGTGCTGATTGACTGGGTAAGGACCACTTTCCCGGTGCCTATAAAGACTGAACAGATCAAGGGAAAGACTCCCGAGCAGATATCCGACACGGTGTTCGAGATGGTGAAAAGGGCTTATGAAATCAAGGTCTCCATTGAAGATCCTAACCTGATCAACGATATGGAGCGGTCCGTTGTGCTCATGACCATCGATTCGCACTGGCAGGATTACCTGAGGGCGATGGATAACCTCAGGCATGGTGTCAATCTGCGCGCTTACGGGCAGAGGGACCCGCTTGTTGAATACAAGCGCGAGGCTTTCAATATGTTCGATGAACTGATGAGCGGCATTAAGCAGGAAGTGGCCCAGTCGGTGTTCAGGACTTCAACCTCCGTGGCATCGTTCGAATCTTTCATGACTGAACTTCCGAAGCGGCTAGTGCATGACGAGGTTTCGGTCCTTGGCAACAGATCTTCGCGCGGTGTGCAGGCATTGCAGGGGATAGGTGATATTACAGGCGAGGGCGGCGGTGACAGTGGCCCGGGAACGGAATACCTTGAGCCTGTAAGGAGGGAAGAGCCCAAGGTTGGCCGCAACGATCCGTGTCCATGCGGCAGCGGCAAGAAATACAAGAAATGCTGCGGATCCAAATGATTCCCGCCATCTTCAGATCCTATACTTTCAGGTATTTTGCCGGCTCTGTATGTTCCGGCCTTCTCCTGGCTGCTTCGTTTCCTCCTCTTGGCTTAAGCAACCTGGCCTGGGTCGCGATGATACCTCTAATGATTGTTCTCCGTGACATGCCGCTCAGGCAGGCTTTTGGCTGGGGCTGGCTCAGCGGGCTGGTGTTCTGGCTTTTTTCTGTTTCATGGCTTCTCAGGCTTGCCGAAACGGGTACAAATATCTTTGTTGCCGTGCCTGCGTGGATCTCACTTGCCGCCTACTGTGCTGTCTATACCGGCGCGTTTACACTGGTAACTGCGGCCGTCTGGCAGGCCATTGGAAGTGAGAAACAGTGGCAAAGCCTCTGGATGCTCATGGTGGTTCCATCAATGTGGGTTGGCTTTGAGTATCTCCGCTCCACGCTGTTCACGGGGTTCTCCTGGAATGCCCTCGGGATATGCCAGTACAGGCAGATACAGATTATCCAGGTTTCACAGCTGGGCGGAGTTTACGCGGTATCTGCATTTGTGATGGTGGTCAACACTGCGCTCACGTTCATGGCGATCAGGTTCATGACGCTTCTCAGCCGCCAGAAGATAAGGAGGGTCAATGTTGAGCTGATGATCCTGCTGGGCACCTGGCTTTTCTGTATCTGGTGTTATTATGATGCGGTCAAGGTTTTCAAGGGCCTGAAGAATGCGACCTCTGTCCGGATTGCATCGGTCCAGCCGAACATTCCCCAGGACAAGAAGTGGCCCGAGAAATACGGGAATGCGCCGGATGCCGTTGAAAGGGAAACAAAGCTGATTTACGACAAGATCAGGGAACAGGCGGAACTGGCGATTCTTGCCCGGCCGGATCTTATCGTCCTCCCGGAGACCTGTGTGCCGTCGCTCGTGAAACGTGATCCGGCCTGTGCCGCTTTTATTTCCGATCTTGCCAGCCGGGGCAGTCCAATACTGGTTGGATCAATGGACTGCGATTTGACCGCCGACAGGGATATTTTCTTCAACAGTTCAATGCTTTTTGATGCCCGGGGCCGGCTGGCGGGGGAATACACCAAGAGGCACCTGGTCGTGTTCGGGGAATACCTGCCTTTTGAATCGGTGTTTCCCGTGATTGCGAGAATGGCGCCTCTTGGTTACAGCTGTACGCCCGGTACCACCAGTACGGTTTTCAGACTGGAGAAACCCGCAATAACTTTCTCCTCTCTGATCTGTTTCGAGGACACGGTAGCTTCCCTCGCTTGCGAATCGGTCCGCAATGGCGCCAGGCTCCTGATTAACCAGACCAATGACGCATGGTTTGATGGGTCGGCTGCAGCTGTTCAGCATATGGCGCACTGCGTTTTCAGGTGTGTGGAAAACAGGGTCCCTGCAGTGAGATCAGCGAATACCGGGGTTACGTGTTTCATAGATTCACTGGGAATGGTCAAGTGCCTCGAACAAGACGGGCGGAGAACCTGTTTTGCCGGATTCACCGTTGATTCCATACAAATACCGCCGGCAAACATGGATTTGACGTTTTATACGCTGAATGGCGATGCTGCTTTTGCCATGCCGTGCGGAATGTCGGCAGTGCTGGTACTTGCCTGGGCTTTCCTTGTTATCCGGATAAAGGAACGTGAACCGGGTAACACGCGGTGTTCCTGAAAATTGAGCGGATTATGGGCTTGAGCATAGATGGGTAATGCGTCAAAGTTAACGTTTTAACAGGGATTGAGCTGGGAGAACATAAATGCTTGAAGATTTAAAATTACGACTCGGTAAACTCAACGTGCGGATGACTGAAATGCGAGGTTATCTTTGACGTTGCCAACCGTGAGAAGATGCTTGCCGAGCTCGAGAAAGAGGCTTCGTCCCCTGATTTCTGGAATGACCAGAATAAGGCCAGGCAGACCATAGAAAAAACCAATCGCGTGCGGATTGTTCTCAAGCCATTCGGTGAACTCGTGACGCTTCTGCAGGATTCGGAGCTGCTTGTACAGCTTGCGGACGAAGAGCAGAACGAGAACCACAAGAACCAGGTTGTCGCAGAGATAAACGTAAACCTTGACAAGGCTGAGAAGTCTTTCGACAAGCTCGAGATCCAGCTCCTGCTTAACGGCGAACTTGATGCCAATAATGCCTATCTCACTCTTCATGCAGGTGCCGGGGGCACGGAATCCTGCGACTGGACCGAAATGCTCATGCGGATGTACAGGCGTTACTGCGAGGACCGTGGTTTTTCAATAGAGGTAATGGAGTTTCAGCCAGGCGACGAAGCGGGGATCAAGAGGATAACCTTTCTCGTGAGCGGCCCGTTTGCTTACGGTTACATGAAGGCGGAACGCGGGGTGCATCGCCTGGTCAGGATCAGTCCTTTTGATGCCAACAAGCGCCGGCATACCTCCTTCTCGGCGCTTGATGTAGTGGCCGAGATATCGGAGGATATCGATGTAACGATTGATGAGAATGATCTCAAGATCGACACCTACAGGTCCAGCGGGGCAGGGGGACAGCACGTGAATACGACCGATTCGGCGGTGAGAATCACGCACATGCCGTCCGGCATTATCGTGGCCTGCCAGGCAGAGCGTTCCCAGCATTCCAACAGGTTGAAGGCTATGAAAATGCTCCGGGCACAGTTGTATGAAAAACTAATGGACCAGAAGCGGAAAAGCATGGAGAAGTTCTACGGCGAAAAGGGTGACATTTCCTGGGGTAATCAGATACGTTCCTACGTGTTGCAGCCCTACACCCTGGTGAAGGATCACCGGACAGAGTATGAGACCGGGAATGCACAAGCCGTCCTTGATGGTGATATCCACCGGTTTGTTGAGGCTTACCTGAAACAGAGGGCGCAGGAGAACAAGGGATAGGAAATACCGGATTAGTAATGCTGGTATTAGAATCTTACAAGAAGGGATTCTGCTTATGAAAAGCATGACGGGTTGTGGAAGCGGTTCGGCAGCGGGCGGAGGCATAAGGGTCGATGTTGAGCTGAGTTCGGTAAATCGCAAGCAGTTCGATTCCCACATGAATCTTCCCCGGTCGCTGATGATGTTCGAGCCGGATGTTAACGGCCTCATACAGAAGTTTGTCTCCAGGGGCAATGTTACCGGCTCGGTTAATGTTGCGGCTACGGGGGCGGCACTGCGGAAGTGCGTTTCCGTTGAGAAGGACATGGCGAAGGCTTATGTGCAGGCGCTGCGCGCGGCCGCACGTGACTGCGGATTGAAGGATGATTTGACGGCGAGATGCCTTGTCAACCTGCCGGGCGTGATCAAGTATGAAAGCATTCCGCAGGATGCCAGGAGGATATGGCCGCTCATGAAGAAAGCGCTCCTCCAGGCCCTGGCCCGCTTGTCGCAGATGCGGGCAAGGGAAGGAAAATCGCTCAGGAAGGACCTTGCTGGACGTTTTACATCGTTGATCCGGGAGCTCGGCGGCGTGAGGAAGGAAGCGCCCGGTGTTGCCGCCAGGTACAGGGTCACTCTCCAGGATAGAATCACGAAAGCCGGAATTAACGGCGGCCTGAACAGCGAACAGCTTGCTAAAGAAGTGGCCCTGTTTGCCGACCGCTGTGATATTAACGAGGAGATAGTCAGGCTGGAGAGCCATTTCAAACAGGTGTCAGGACTTATGAATTCTTCGGAACCAGTTGGCAGGACGCTTGATTTCCTCTGCCAGGAGATGTTCAGGGAGATCAATACAATAGGGTCAAAGGCAAACAGCGAAGCGATCTCCGGCTGTGTGGTTCGTTTCAAGGCCGGGCTTGAGAGTGTCAGGGAACAAGTCCAGAATGTTGAATAGGGTGGGAAAAGTTATGAGGCCATTACTCATTGTCGTTTCGGCTCCATCCGGTGCGGGCAAATCAACGCTGTGCGACAGGCTGCTTGCGGACCGGAGTGATATCGTTTATTCCATATCATGCACGACCCGCCACCCTCGCGGAGACGAAGTGGACGGAAAGGATTATTTCTTTCTCACGGAGCAGCAGTTTGAAGGGAAAGTCAGTGCCGGGGAATTCCTGGAACATGCGTTGGTCCACGGCAACAGGTACGGGACGCTCAGGAAGATGGTTGATGACGCAATGGGGGCAGGCAGGAGCGTTATCATGGATATTGATGTGCAGGGTGCTGCGCAGATCAGATCATATGCTGCTAAACTTCCTGATGGAGATTTGCTGAGAAAAGGGTATATTGACATTTTCATTGCGCCGCCTTCCATGCAGGCGCTGAAGGAGCGGCTGGAAAAGCGGGCCGAAGATGCGCCCGGTGAAATAGCGCGCCGGCTGAAAAATGCCGGGGTGGAAATGAAGCGCAGAAATGAGTACAGGTACGTTGTCGTTAATGACAGTCTCGACAGGGCGTATGCGGAACTTAAGGAAATCCTCAGGAATGAAGCGGAAAAATAAGACAAGGAATGTTGTTCTCGGTGTCACCGGTTCGATCGCAGCTTACAAGGCCGCCGAACTTGTCCGTCTTATGACAGGGAAAGGCTGGGATGTCCGGGTGGTGATGACCCGGTCTGCCACGGAATTTGTCAGTGAACTGACTTTCAGGACGCTTTCCCGTAACCCTGTGGGCGTGGAAATGTTCGGCAAGGTTGATGAATGGATGCCGGAGCATATTTCTGCCGCTGACTGGGCTGATGTGATGGTGATTGCGCCGTGCACGGCAAATGTCATTGCCAAGATCGCTCATGGCCTTGCGGATGATCTGCTGAGCTGTACGGTTCTTGCCACGGAAGCGCCGGTTGTTGTGGCACCTGCCATGAATGTCAAGATGTGGGATAATCCCGCGACCCAGACCAATTTGAAGATTATCAAGTCGCGCGGGGTGGGCGTTGTTGATCCAGGTACAGGAGATCTTGCCTGTGGTTACCAGGGGAAGGGGCGTATGGCTCCGCTGGAAGATATAATGTCCGTGATTGCCGGCTGTTTGAGGAAATAGAGGAAGGAATGATAAGATGAACAAAAGTCTGTTATGGGCGCTGTTGATCCTGGTTCTTGTGGTGTTGATCCTGATATTCAACCATAGTGGCCGGGTGGACGTTAACCTGATTGTGACTGACATTACCGCCCTTAAGTCCATTGTCTTCCTTGCTTTCGTAAGTATTGGTGTTGCCATAGGCGTTCTTATTAAATGAAGACTGCTGTCCTGGTTAAGAACGGTGAGAAGGTGGTTGAGGCCGTTGAGCTTGCCGTTGATCTGAAAAGCAGGCTTGTGGGTCTTCTAGGCAGGTCCTCCCTTGGAACCCGGCGTGCCATGTATCTTTCCCCGTGCAGTTCGATTCACACTTTTTTCATGAAGTTTCCCATAGACCTGGTTTTCCTCAGCCGCGGCTTGGAGGTGACAAAGATAGTGCGTGATGTTGGGCCGTGGCGTATGGTTATTGGCGGCCCGGACGCATGGAGTGTCCTTGAGATGGAGTCTGGCTGGTTTCCCGCGGATGCCTTGAAAGTCGGCGATAAGGTATGTCTTAATGAGAGACAGGATTAGCATTGTGCAGGGTGATATAACGAAGCTGAAGGTTGATGCTATCGTTAATGCCGCGAACGAGACTCTGCTTGGCGGCGGCGGGGTTGACGGCTGCATTCACAGGGCTGCGGGTCCAAGACTACTGCTGGAATGTGCAACACTGCTTGGCTGCCATACCGGTGATGCAAAGATTACGAAGGGATATAATCTGCCGGCGAAATGGGTTATCCACACTGTGGGTCCGGTGTGGCATGGAGGGGATAAAGGGGAGCCGGAACTACTGGCAAAATGCTATCGCAGAAGTCTGGAAGTTGCTGTTGAGAACAGGGTAAGAACTATTGCTTTCCCCGCTATCAGTACAGGTGTTTACAGATATCCCAAGGATCAAGCCTGCCGGATTGCTTTGAATACGGTGACTGAGTTCCTGGAGAAAGACAGAAAGATCGAGACTGTCACTTTTGTTTGTTTCAGTCCGGAAGACCTGGCGGTGTACAGGCAATCGCTGGCCAGCTTTCAGCAGTTAGGCGCTGGAAGCCTTTATACTCTGCCTCCGGAGTGAATCTTCAGTCCGCCGTTGATTTCCCATGGCCTTTTGGTCAGGGGTTTCCTGTTATCGCTCTGAAGAAAATTGAATACCTCGTGCCGCACGGTATCTCGGGCGATCCTGCCGGTGCTTCCGAATACCTGCACACCTCTTCTGTCGAGTTCGTTCAGGCTTCGATCTAGGTTTTCGTAGACTTCCTTGAGCAGGCGGCACAGTGTTTCCCTGTAAGCCATGAGTGAAGAAGCACCTTCGTCTATTTCCAGTTCGAGCTGCAACGGCATATACGTTTCGCTCAGCCACCATGATTTTTCTGACCTCTTTCTGCCGGTTCTGCCTTCGGCTTCCGAGAACTTGAGCAATGCCAGGCCAACCCTGTGTTTAAGAGTGCAGAAATGCCTGAAGTAATCGGATTTTCTGTCGAAGGACCTGGTTACGATGCTGTATTCACGGAACAGGAGGCAAAGCATATGCCGGCATTCGTTAACAACCTCGAAGATGTGAGGCCTGCTTATGGCTTTCATCAGAGTGGTTCAAACAGTCCCGCTGGAACGTGTTGAGAGTGGAATGACAGGTGCATTTTCAGTTCGTTCTCATTGAAGGGCTTGATAATGTAGCCGCATGCTCCCAGGTGTAACATCTCGGAAATGACTTTACGGTTTACAAAAGCCGTGATGAGAAGCACCTTGGTTTTCTTGGGCAGGTTAGCGTTCTTCATGAACCAGATGCCGGTAAATTCCGGCATCTTGTAATCAACCAGCGCGAAGTCGTAGTCCCCGTTAGTGATGGCGTCCACCGCCTCCTTGGCCGAGGAGAAGCAGTCAACTTGGTGGTTCATGAGAGCCAAGGTTCTCTGCAGGGATTTCAGGACATTTTCCTCGTCATCCACTATCATGATTTTCATGTTGAGCTCCCCCGTGTTTATTCAAGTTTCAGCATCTCGTTTTCGTCCGTGGATGAGAATGCCTTAAGGTACGGCTCCGTGGTAAAATTGTACACATGGTTCATCTTCCAGAGTATTTCGCAAACAGACTCTATCGCCGCGTACGCGGACAGGATCGTCTTATAAATATCGCTGTCGACGTCTGCCTGTCTCTTAAGAATTACGAGGCATGTACGTATTACGGATACTGGCTGGCCAAGGTGATGGCAGGCGCTGGCAAGCGTCTGGACCATGACGCGGTCCCGTTCGGCATCGAGGATCTGTTTCTTCTGTTCCTCGATATGTTTAAGCATGGTCGCTTTTGTAATGGCGTTGACAATGGCCATTTCCAGCATTTCAATTGAGATTGAACCCTTTATGAGATAATCCATGGCGCCTTCTTTCAGTGCATTAACCGCAACATTCTCATTTCCTGCGCCTGTAAAAAGGATTATCGGCATGTCGGGATACAGGAGGTTAATGTCATTCATGCAGCTCAGTCCGTCCCGGCCCGGCATTGCGTAATCAAGCAATATGCAATCGAACGATGCTTCCTTCAGTTTCTGCATTGCCGCATCAGCGCTGTTGACATCCGATACCTCGAAGACTGCATTAAGTCTTTGGAAGTGAACAAGATGCAATAGTCGCTTATGGGCATTCCTGAAGTTATCGTCATCATCCACCATCAGGATATTATAACATTCCTTGTGACGAACGACAAATTCATCGACCATTGGAATCCTCCTGTGTGCTAGGCAACGTTCGACTTTACGGCACTATCCTCGCTTTTCTGGACAGGCAGTGAAACTTTAAATACCGTTCCTTCGTTTGGCCTGCTGTCGAAGGCTATGGTGCCGCCATGCTTGCTGATGATGTTGTAGGAAATGCTCAGGCCCAGGCCCGAACCTTCACCTATAGTCTTTGTCGTGAAGAACGGCTCAAAAATGTGCTCCCTGGCTTCGTCGGATATTCCCACGCCGTTGTCGGCGACCCGAATCTCGATTGCTCCCTGCGTGCAGCAGGTGTGAATTTCAATATCCCCGCGCACGCTGTGGTCGTCTTTGTTGTTCCGTGCAGCTATTGCGTGTGCTGCGTTTATTATGATGTTAAGGAAAGCCTGGCAGAGTTCCTGCGGGCAACAGGACAATGTCGGAATCTGCTCGCCGAGTACAAGATTCATCCTTGCAATATATTTCCATTCGTTGCGTGACAGGTTTACCGCGTCGGTTATGATCTGGTTAATGTGATAGAAGATATGCTGGTGCTCTCCGTTATGCATGAATGATTTCATGGACTTTACCATGCACTTTATTCTTTCCATGCCGTCCATGGATTCGTTGACGGTCTGCTGGAGTTGATCCTTGAAATAGCTGTAACGTTCATCGTTTAGAGCTGCTGTAAGGTCGGAAAGCCTGGCTTTCAGCTGTTCATCATCTCTTGACTTAATCACCTGTTCACTCTTTTCCAGGATTCCGATAAGTGAATCAACAGCCTTTTCTATGAATTCCAGGTTCGCGCCGACAAACTGTGTCGGGGTGTTTATTTCATGCACTATTCCTCCTGCGAGTACGCCGAGCGCCTTCATCCGGTGCTCCTGGAATACAAGTGTGTTTAAGCGGTGCATCTCAAGCTCGGCCCGCTTTCATTCGATCGCGTATCGCAGTGTGCGAGCAATAAACTGGCCGTTAACATGGCCCTTGATGAGGTAGTCTTGGGCCCCGGTCTTCAGGCTGGCCATGGCAAGCTCCTCATCCTCTGTTCCGCTCATGATCACGACCGGAAGTTCGGGCCGGAAGGCATGAATGGAAATGCAGGTTGACAGGCCGTTACTGTCAGGAAGGTTCAGGTCGAGGAGAATTACATCGAAGGAGTCCACCTGGAGCAGGTCTTTTGCCCTGGAGAGCGTTCCGGCGTGCGTCGCCTCAAACCGGCCGGCGCTTTCATGCATGAGCACGAAAATCAGTGAGGACGCTACGGACACATCATCTTCGACGAGAAGTACACGATACTGGTTTTGTTTCATGCCGAACCTTCTGAAACCCACCACCCCACACGAATCGCTTTTTTCCCGGAACAAAACAAAAGCTCCGCCGCCGCGTATGAGCCTCACTTTGTGCTGGTATTTTAATTCTTGTGCTGCTGCTTCAGCAAGAACTATTATTAAGAAGTTGTTAACAGGGGCCTGGAAATGTAAGTTCCCGATTTGCAGGGGATTACGCGATCAGTTCTCGTAAATGAGACACCAGGCAGCCACGAATAAGAAGGATTCTTATTCAATAGACAGGGGTGGATTCACTTCAAAAGAAGAGCAAGGCAGATATTGATTAGTAAAGAAATTGAGTGATATGTCTCAATAGAAGCTTGTGAGTTAGACTGGAGGTTATTTGTGTCCATGATTCATAAATCATCATTTATTGTGTTTCTTCTTGCTGGCTGGCCTATGTTTTCCGGTTGTACGTCTTTCAATCTGGGGAATGATGCCGGATTATATGAGAAGGTCAAGGCCGCGTCGGTAGAGATACTTGTCGATGGTCACCTGGAAGGCTCCGGCTGGTTTGCTGACCCTGCCGGCTATGTTGTAACAGCGGCACATGCCGTCAACCGCACGAATATTCATATCGAAGTGGTCTTTGGGACAAAAGGCCGGATGCCTGCGGAACTGGTTGCCCGTGACAAAGGTTCCGACATAGCACTGCTTCTTGTAAAGGGGGAAAAGGGCGCCAGGTATCCGTATCTCATGGTGGCAAAGTGCATTCCGCGAGCGGGGGAGCCCATTTACCTTTATGGTTCCGCGCTTTATTGCCACGGTATTATGCTGGGAGGAATCGTGGCACGTGAAGGTACGACATTTACTTACTACGGGGACCGGCAGATGCTCGTGCGCTGTTATCATGTTACTGCCCCGTCTCCGCCTGGTACGTCCGGCGGGCCATGGGTCGACAGAAGGGGAAATGTTGTCGGCAACCAGTCGGGCTTCATTACGCACCATAACGCCGGTGCCGGTATCGCTCTAGTGTCGCCGCCGGACTCAATTGGCAGGCTTGTTACTTCCAGGCAGTCCATCCTGACTGCCGTTCTTGGCTGCGGACTTGAAGAGCTGTGGACCCAGTCTCCTGGATTTATCAAACGCTTTCCGCAAGGCACGGAAGGAGTAATTACCATTCCTATAGACAAGGACGGTCCGGTTGATGCCGCAGGTTTGACCAAAGAGTCCCTGATTGTTTCCGTTGAAGGAAAGTCCATCCGCTACAAAGATGATTTCTATGCTGTTATCTCTTCCAGGAAACCGGGCGACGTGATCAACGTAAAGGTTCTTGATCCTGACAAAACAACCGCCCGAGAAGTTAAGATCAAACTTGTTGATCAGGTACCGGCAGCGAAGAAGGCCGACAGTCCCTGATATATGCGGCTTTGACTGTGATTGATAAGCCGCTGCGGGTACTGAATTTGTCCTTCGCCGGCCTTCCATGATATTCCGGGAATATTTCAATTATGGCCGGTGGTTTTTCCTTTTGCTTGCTGCCGGGATAAGACAGAATCCCCGCCTTGTCGCATTTCTATTATGAGCGTGGAACAACAACATGTCTATGACGAGAGCAAGATCAAAACGCTCTCATCGCTGGAGCATATCCGGAAACGGACTGGTATGTATATCGGCCGGGTGGGGGATGGCTCAGACTATGATGACGGCATATATGTACTTATCAAGGAAGTCATGGATAATTCCATTGATGAGTTCATCATGGGGCACGGCGGCAGGGTAGTCATTGACATTGAGGGTCCGAAGGTCACTGTCCGTGACTTCGGGCGGGGAATTCCGCTTGGCAAGGTGGTTGAATGCGTGTCGAAGATCAATACAGGCGCGAAGTACAATGACGATGTGTTTCAGTTCAGTGTCGGCCTCAACGGTGTCGGTACCAAGGCGGTGAACGCGTTGTCGCGTTGTTTTACGGTTAAAAGTTTCCGGGCAGGCGAGTCCGCCGGAGCGCAGTTTGAAAAGGGCAGGATAAAGAAAGAACTGAAGAAAGCAGGAACGAAGGAACCGGATGGGACATTTGTCCAGTTTGAGCCTGACCCTGAAATCTTCGGCGGCGTGGCCTACAACATTGATCACGTTATAAGCCGTGTGAAGATGTACACGTTCCTTAACGCCGGGCTGAAGATTGAACTTAACGGGACGGAGTATGTTGCGCAGAATGGTCTTTACGACCTCATCCATGACGAGGTTGGCAATGAGGCGCTTTACCGCCCGCTTCACCTGAAAACAGGGATGCTGGAGATTGCCTTTACACACACACAACGTTTTGAAGAAACTTTCTTTTCGTTTGTGAACGGCCAGTTCACCAGTGACGGCGGTACCCATCTGAGCGCGTTCAGGGAAGGACTGGTCAAAGGCTTCAATGAGTTCTCCAAGGGAAAGTTCGAGGGCGATGATGTGCGGGAAAGCATGGCTGCGGCAATTTCAATTCGTTTGAAGGACCCGGTGTTTGAGTCACAGACGAAGAACAAGCTTGGCAATACGGAATTGCGCGGCGAACTGGTGTCCCAGGTGCGCGAGGCTGTGGCAGACCTCCTTCATCGTAATCCGAAGGCTGCTGAAAAGGCCCTGGTCAAGATTGAGGAGACTGTTAAGCTTCGCAAGGAGCTGCAGTCGATCAAGAAGATAGCGCGCGAACGGTCGCGTGCAACGTCGATCCGGGTGCCGCAGCTTAAGGATTGCAAGAGGCATTTCGAAAAGGGAACGCAGGCAGGGGATGATTCCATGGTTTTCATCACCGAAGGTCAGTCGGCCGGCGGTTCGATCGTGAGCTGTCGCGATGTGAATACCCAGGCGATTTTCACCCTGAGGGGGAAGCCGCTGAATGTCTGCGACCTGAGCCGCGATGCGATTTATAAGAACGAGGAACTCTATAACCTGATGCGGTGCCTTAATATTGAGGAATCGCCGGATGGATTGCGTTATAACAAGGTGGTTCTTGCCACCGATGCCGACGTAGACGGCCTGCATATCCGTAACCTGATCCTGACGTTTTTTCTCCGGTTCTTTGAGCCAATAGTGCACGAAGGCCATGTCTACATACTTGAAACGCCGCTTTTCCGGGTCAGGAACGCGAAGAAGACGATTTACTGTTATTCAGAGACCGAGCGTAATGCAGCGGTGAAGGAACTGTCGCGTCCGGAAGTGACGCGTTTCAAAGGGCTGGGCGAGATTTCCCCGGCGGAGTTCAAGCAGTTCATCGGGCCGGACATGAGGTTGACACCAGTTAAGGTTGACAACAGGCGCAGTGTGCCGGTTGTGCTTAATTTCTACATGGGGAAGAATACGCCAGAGCGCCGGGAATACATCATGAATAACCTGGTGGTGGAGGCCGGCGAATGACAAACCAGGGCGAAATACCGTTTGAGGATGCCGATCTGTTTGCCCCCGATCCACTGCCTGTGCCCGGGAAATCGTTAGACGCTGTTGTTCCTGACCCCGCCGTCGCTTCTGTCGCTGAGTCCGAGGAGGCCGTGATGGGCGATGGCCCCATCAAAAGGATGTTTGACGGAAACTTTCTGACATACGCGTCGTACGTAATCAGGGACAGGGCGATCCCTGAACTTGATGATGGGCTCAAGCCTGTACAGCGCAGGATCCTTTTTTCGCTGCATGAAAATGATGACGGCAAGTTCATCAAGGTGGCCAACATTGTTGGCTACAGCATGCAGTTTCATCCGCATGGCGACGCGTCGATTGGCGACGCCCTGGTGTCATTGACGAACAGGCAATACCTGATTGAAGGGCAGGGGAATTTCGGAAATGTGCTTACAGGCGACCCGGCTGCGGCATCCCGGTACATCGAATGCCGGTTGACCGAACTTGCCAGGTCCGAGGTCTTTAACGATGAGCTGACCGATCTTGTTCTTTCCTACGACGGACGCAAGGAAGAGCCGGTCTGCCTGCCCGTGAAGATTCCCCTGCTGCTCATGCTTGGTGCGGATGGCATTGCAGTTGGAATTTCCACAAGAATACTTCCTCATAATTTTAATGAATTGATAGAGGCCCAGGTTGCTATCCTTAACAAGCAGTCGTTTACTGTGTTGCCAGATTTCCAGCAGGGCGGTGTTATGGATGCCTCGCAGTATGACTCCGGCCGCGGCCAGGTCCAGGTGCGGGCGCTGGTTGAGAAGAAAGATGCGAACACGCTGGTGATACGTGAGCTTCCCTATGGTACGACCACGGACTCGGTGATTGCCTCCATCGAAGATGCCGCTCGCAGGGGCAAGGTCAAGGTGAGTTCCATCAACGATTATACGGCAGAGAAGGTTGAAATTGAGGTAAAGCTGCAGGCTGATGAGAACCCGGACCGTGCGGTCGAAGCGCTGTATGCTTTCTCGCAGTGCCAGGTTCAGCTGTCCAGCCACATTGTGGTTATCCGCAACAACAAGCCGGTCGAGATGACGGTTGACGAGGTATTGAGGCACAATACGGAGAGGCTGCTGCACCTGCTCAGGAAAGAACTCATGCTTGAGCAGAAACACTTGAATGATGATTTGCAGCGCAGGATGCTGGTGCACCTTTTTGTTGAGCACCGCATTTACAAGAAGATAGAGGAATGCCGGACCCAGGAGGCAGTTGAGGCGGCCGTTCTTGGCGGGCTGGCGCCGTTCAGGGACAAGCTGACGCGGGACATTACGGCGAAAGATCTTGAGATGCTGCTGGAGATACCTGTTCGCAGGATTTCGCTTTTTGACCTTGAGAAAAACCGGCGCGAGATAGAGCAGGTCCGCGGCAACCTGGCCGAGGTTGCCGCGAAACTGGATTCAGTTCATCAGCATGTGGTCCGCTATCTCCGGAACCTGGCCAGGAAATTTGGCGGAGCTTACCCTCGGCATACAAAAATAAGCACGTTTGCCGCTGTTGAAGTAAGGGAGATTACAGCTACCGAACTGACCATCGGCTACCAGAAGGACAAGGGTTACCTGGGATACGGGATAAAGGGCGACGTGCTGCTGCAGTGTTCTTCGTATGACAAACTTATCCTCTTCTGGAGTGATGGCCGGTACAAGGTTGTTCCTCCGCCAGAGAAGATGTTTGTGGATACAGGTTTAATCCATGCTGCCGTTGCGGACCGTGACAGGACGATTACCATTGTATATACCGAAGAAATGTTTACCTATGCCAAGCGGTTTACCGTTGGCGGTACGATCATGAACAAGGAATACCGTTGCACGCCAAAGGGGGCGAATGTTGTGATGTTTGCGGACGACAAGCCGGCTGTAATTTATGTGAAATATGCAGCCAGTGCGACACAGAAGATTCACCAGCAGGAGTTTGACGTCGATAAACTGCCATTGCGCGATCCCAAGGCCAGGGGAGTAACGATGACATCGAAAAAGGTGGTTGCGATTACCGGTTCAAAGCCGGCTGACTGGGATGAGAGCCTCAACGGTCCTAAAGGCATGTTCATGGATTTTGGCGGGTAGTAAGGCCGAACCCTGCCTGGCAATATACTGTCTCAAGGGTGAGACGCTTCGACAGTGATTGATATGCCGCCGCGGGTGTTGAATTCGCCCTGCACAAGTGCTTTCTTCGGCTTGATTGCTTTTACAAGGTCGTCAAGTATCCTGTTCACCACTTCTTCATGGAAAGCCCCGTGGTTCCTGAATGAAAACAGGTAAAGCTTCAATGACTTGCTTTCCAGGCAGAGTTTTCCGGGAATATACTGGATAGTTATTCGTCCGAAATCAGGCTGACCGGTGATGGGGCACAGGGCGGTGAATTCCGGACAGTTGAATGTTATCCAATAGTCTCTTTTCTTGTGGGTATTTTCAAAAGCCTCAAGCCTGGCCTTGTCAGGCGAGTCAGGGTAGTTCTGGACGCTTCGTTTCAGCAATGTTAGGCCGTTAGACTGTCTTGTTCTTTTCATTATCAGTGATATCCGTGTAATCCGTGGTTCTTCAGTCCTCTACTTCTCTTTCATCTCCCACACACCATCCCAATTCTTTGGCGGATTTTCAATAAGATCCTTACAGCGTTCTGCATATGCCGCTGATGGTGGGTCAATACTGCTGAGCCGGGTAAAAGCCTCCAGCGCTTCCTTGAACTGCCCTTTGTAATAAAGCTGGAGGGCTTGGGAATAACTGTTTGTGAGGTCGGATCTAGCCGTAAAATCCTCCCTGAACATAGGTTCGTAAACCTTGATCGGGATTTTCTTTCCGACGACGCGGATGGTTGAGATCTCCCTGCAGGCGATGTCGTCCCCGAGTAATTTGAAGGTATTTTCCGAAATCATTATGCTGGTTCCAAACTTCTTGTTCTGTCCTTCGAGCCTTGATGCCAGGTTTCCAGCATCGCCGAGGAAGGTATAGTTGAAGCGCTGTATGGATCCCATGTTGCCGACAACAACTGGGCCGGTGTTGATGCCGATGCGTGCAAAAAGGTCCCTGCCGTATTTCTCTTTCAGGACCGGCCTTAGTTCGGCGAGTTTCCTGTTGCACCTTAACGCGGCCTTGACGGCATGACCCGGGTGATCGGGCAAATCGAGCGGTGCGTTCCAGAAAGCGATTATTGCATCGCCTTCATACTTATCTATGGTTCCTCCCTCGCTGTAGATGATGTCGGTCATCGCCGTTAGGTATTCATTCAGGAGGGCAGTGAGTTGTTCCGGTGTAAGTACTTCGGAAATTCCTGTGAATCCTCCGACATCGGAGAAGAAGATGCTGAGTTCCCTGGTTTCGCCGCCCAGCTTGAGGTGTTCAGGATCGCGTACCAGCTTTTCTATGACTTCCGAGCTCAGGTACTGTTTAAATGCGGTTTTGATGAAACGTTTCTGTTTTCCTTCTGTGGCGTAGTTCAGGATTGCGGCGCTTATCAGCGCAAGGGCCGATGCTACCTCCTGTGCGCTGACATGCAGCCATATATTCCTGGAGTAGGCGGCAAATCCCATGATTACTGGCAGTGGTAGAAGGACAATGAATATCAGGGCGCTCTGGACCCCGTTCCGGCAGAACCTTCCGCCGATTCCGCCGGCCAGGCCGAATAGAACCGCAAGCAGGATGACCAGTCCGGTGCCGGGATCCCTGATAAGGTCGTTTGAAAGGATATTATCAAGCATGGTGGCGTGTACGGCAGCGCCGGGATATACCTTGCTGATGGGAGTCGGTTTCAAATCCATCAAGCCTGGTGCTGTGACTCCGAAGAACACGTAGGTGTTATTGAAGAATGCCGGGTCAATTTCCGGTTCCTTGCCTTCCTCTATGCGAAGTTCGGAATTAAGGACAGCTGTTGCGTTGACGCTCTTGTAAACCCTGGTGGTTCCCCGGTAATTTAGGATTGTCCTGCCGCCTTTATCCATTGGAATAAAGTATTGTCCTGCCTGCAGTCCGTTTTTCTTTAGAGTCACTTTCGAGTCGTGGTTTCCTGCCAGGAAAGCGGCAAGGCCAAGGGATGGAATGAATTGATTGTTGAACAGGCGAAAGGGGGCAACCCGCCGGGTTTTCCCGTCCGCATCGGGGACGTGAAAGACGTTACCCAGCATTGAACAGTTGGTTGAGATTTCAGGTAAGGGAAATATGGCTTTTGGCATAACGAGTCTTCTGGCGGCTGTTGCTGGCAGGTATTCCTGCAACCCCGGGACCTGTAAGTCTGGACGCGGAATTTCAGGGGGCCACTTGACGGTTGATCCCTGTTCTCTGCTGAGGCTCATTGAAGCCACAAAACATTTGCTTGATGCTATCGACGTGCCGAAGTTCTGGTCGTCTTCCTGGCCAATAACGGATTTGGAAGGTTCCGTAAAGAGCATGTCAAAAACAATGGCTCTGGCTCCGCCGCGCTTGCAGAAGTCGGTGATTCGCGCATAAGCTGTCCTGTCCCAGGGCCAGTACTGTTTGTACTGTTCCTTGGCAAAGTCCAGGCTTGTCTGGTCGAGCAGGATCAGCCTGATATCCCCGGTTGCTTTGCCGGGTTTGGCCATTTGGTTTACCCTGAAGTCCCATGAGACGGATTCAAGCCGGTCCAGCCAGCCGCACAGGAGGAGCGCAACGGCGACGGCCGAGGCCAACAGTCCGATCAGTGCACCCTGTAATAATTTCTTGAGCATGATAGTCAGGCAGAGACATTAAGCTTTTCGCCAGCCGAAGCCAGTGAAAAATAGTTATTCGGTTTTGCAATGCGTGATGCGTTTGCATGGCCCCGACAATCGGGGCCAATTCGGAGTTAGAATGTTCTATGTTACAGTTCTACACTCCGGTCATGGCTTTCAGGAAGCGGGCCTGCCTTGCGGCAGGTTTGGCAACTGCTCCGGCTCCCTTCAGTTTTGAATCGATGGCTTTAATTCTCTCGGCCGGGGTTGGATGTGTTTTGCCAAAGCCTTTGCCGGGTTTTAAAAGCACTTCCATTTGTTTCAGCATCTCACGCAGCCCTTCAGGATTATAACCTGCGCGCTTGATGATCGTAATCGCTGTGGCATCAGCGTCGAACTCAAGTGAGTGGGAATAGCCGTTGACGACCAGCTTTGACGTGATGTCGTTTAACGTGCCTTCGAATACTGTGACAAACTGGGCCAGTTGATCGCCGGCAAGGGCCTTGGTGGCTTCGATGCCGGCCGTGAAGGCGGCATCCTTGAACCGGCTGGTCGTAATCGACTTCAAACCGTGCAGAAGCTGGACATGTGCAACTTCATGGGCAAGTACCGATGCGAGAGCGTCTTCATCCTTGCAGCACTTTATCAGTCCGCGTGATACGAATATCAGCCCGCCGGGTGCGGCAAAAGCGTTGATTTCGTCGGTATCAATAATCAGGAAATGATAACCGCCGAATGTTTCCGGCCTGTCGGAAGACAGCGCCATGGTCTGGCCCAGCACATTGATGTAGCGGTTTGCGGCCTCGTTGTCATAAGGTTTATAGGTCTGCAGGATGGTGGCGCCTACTGACCGGCCGATCCAGTATTCGTTTTCGGTTGTCAGTTTATCGAACAAGGCCTTGCCGGTAGCGCTTACTGTCTTATTGATGCCTTCAGCCTGGCCGGGCGTGATTGCTCCCCCGGCAACAGCGGCGCTGGTGGCAACCTGTGAGACCGTATCAAGCAGTTTGCAGCCGGCTGCGGCGATCAGCGTGAGTGCTGTGAGACTGAGGAGGAAGCGCTTCATTTCGCACCTCCTTCCGAAACCGATATTCCGCCTTCTCTGAGGAATTTCAATACCTCGCTGGTGGGGATTTTCACCTTTTCCATCTTGTCGATCCAGGTGAAATCAATATTAGCGTGCTTGACCCTGTATTGTTTTTCCACCTCTGCATTAAAGCCCTTGCCCGCGAGCGCTACTTCGTCGCTGGATGCGGCCAGATCCGCATTCTTTCCGGAGGCGGCAAGAACGATTTTTGTTTTTGTCAGGGAAGAGGTGGCGATCCAGCCGGTTGTCTTCTGGTCGGCCGTGGTTATTTTCGTGTATCCGCTTTTCTGTTCCCCGACGGTGAATCTGTCCCCGTATTTTGCGGTAGCAACAATACTTGAAAAAGATGAGGGCTGGGTCCGTATTTCCGCTGTGCCAACCTCGACACTCATTTCCCTGCCGGTGGCAAATGCAGCGGTTGCGATGAGCAACGCCGCGGTACCGGCGATAACGGGCGAATGATTAATCATATTGGGTCTCCTTGGCTGAATTTCCAAAAAACACGACATTTCTAACAAATAGGCTTTGAAGGGGCAATTAGAAAACACAGACGGCATTATATGCCTGAGAAAAATGATGTTTCCTGCGTTGAAGGAATACTGCGGCCGGAACGAAGGGAGCGCCAGACTTCCGCAACCTGGCTTGGTGTATAATGGCGGTAGATGAAATCCGCCCGGAAATGCGATGCGCCGGAGGACAACAGCGTCTTGATGTGACTGGCCAGGCAGTAAGGGCGCTTATTGATGACTATGGTCCGGCAGTCCCTTGTTAAGAGAATGACCTGCTCCTTCTTTCCTGAAACAAGTGGAAGCTCTGTGTCATGGCATTTCTTCTTGCCTGGGCAGCGGCCCGTGATGTTCGACAGGCCGCAAGTTTCCGAAACGAACAGGGGAGTATCCTGGTAGACGGTAACCACGGCCTTCTCCCCGAATTCACGGAGAATCGATGACATGTTCTCAAAACTGTCCTCTGGCGAGAGGACAAACCGGCTGACGCCCATCTCCATGAGCTGCAATCCGGCCGCGCGGTTCGTTGCATATAAAGAGAAGTCGGAGGTAAGAAAGAAATCGGAAGATTTGAAACCGCCGACCTGTCCGCCGTAGCAATGGGCAGACAGGGGCGAAGGCTGGATGAACGCCGATGAACACGGATTGTCAGAAGCTGGAAGAAAAGAAAAGGCTGAAATGTTGGCGGCTTCCCAGCGGGTCCAGCCGTCGGACCGCAGGCTGTTGACTTTCTCAAGAAGCGCCTGCTCATCCCTGGCCCTGGTGATCATGGGAAGTGCAAGCCGTATTTTCTCCATGCCCGCAGTTTGGGACAGTGACTTCAGCTCTTTCGAAAGAACGGCAAGAGGGTCCTGTCCTATGTCCACGACAACTTCCTCGATGTCTTTCCATTCTGATTCGGAGAATCCGGAAAGATTTGAGATGCAATCCGTCTTGATTGACCATTTTGCGGTTTCCCCGGTTATTGCCGTGAGAGAAGGTTGAAGACTCTTTTTGCATTCCTCGATGTAGGCGGCCAATCGTGCCTCGATCTGGGATTTAAGATTTGAAAGTACATCGCGGCGGAGACGGTTCAACATTGAAACAGGTACGAAGAGCTGGTCAGGATTGTTAAACACAAATGAACCGAGACTGAACGGGGTATCGCCCAGTTTCTCAAATGCCTGCCTGGCTATTGCTCCCATGGTGTTGATGTCCCGGCTCTTTTCGAATGTGCCGTGGATTTCGGAATGCGCGTTGGTTGATTCAAATGAAGCAAAGGCTTTAATGACCGACGCAGAAGCGGTGATTTCGACGGTAATGCTCTTGCGAACCTTGAATTCACCGGGCTTTGGACGGGTGAAGGTGTAACGCCGCTTTACCGCCTGAGACGACGAAGAATATATCGTCGATCCTTTCGGCAGGACCGGATGATCGGCTGGGAGGATTACCTGTACGGTTGAACCCGCTGGTGCTTCGAAAACCGTCTTGCCGTTTCCTTTGCCGTCCGGCGGCATAAGGAAAAGTGTATCAATCGGAAATCCGAAGGGGCGGCCGGGCAGGTCGACCTGCAGACCATCGTGCCTTTCAATGGCGCGTTCCGTCTTGAACAGGAGTTTGGGCATCTTTGAGTTGGGGTTGATCACTCCAAGGACCTTGCCGATTGCGGCGCCGCGGTGGCCTACGATTTCGGAATCAACAGTGTCCCTGTTGCTTTCGGATTTAATGTACAGGTTTGTCCATGGCCGGCTGAATATGGTTTTGATGTCATCCTCGTACTGCTTCCTTTCGGCGGCGCCGGGTTTGCCGTCGATCATTTTCCGGTAATAGGCGGTTGTTGCTGCCACGTACAGGGGGCTTTTCTTGCGGCCCTCGATCTTGAAGCTGATAACGCCGGCTTCGCGAAGCGACTGGAGTTCATCAGGCAGGGCGATATCTTTCATGGAGAAGGGGAAGCATTTTTCTCCTGATTCAGTCAGGAAGGAATCCCGGCATGGATAGTTGCAGCGGCCGCGGTTTCCGCTTCCGCCGCGCAGCATGGATGAATACAGGCACAGCCCGCTGTACGAATAGCATAATGCGCCGTGGAGGAACACTTCCACCTCCAGTTCGGATTTCTGGGCAATTGTGCGGATCTCGCTGAGAGTCAGTTCGCGGGCGAGGGTGACCCGCCGGAACCCGAGTTCGCGCACTGCCTGCGCGCCGGCCAGGTTGTGGACGGCCATCTGGGTGCTGGCGTGCAGCGCGAGGTTCGGGAAGTATTTCCTGGCAATGTGAAGCACTCCAAGGTCCTGGACGATGACTGCGTCAACGCCGATGTCCGAAATGGCGGCAAGGTTTTCAACCAGTTCAGGTATCTCGTGGTTGAGGACAAGTGTATTCACTGTGACGAACACTTTCCGGCGGGGGGAAAGCGAGTGGGCGAAGGCTGTAATCTCGTCAACCTGGGCTGGCAAAAGGTTTTCGGCTTCGGCACGTGCGGAGAATTTCTTCAGGCCGAGGTAGACGGCGTCCGCTCCGTAGTGGATCGCCGCGCAGGCTGAGTCCATATCACCGGCAGGAGATAGAAGTTCACATCTATTCATTCTGGGTCCTGTGATTACTGGCAGTTCTATCCGACGGTAGAATCATGCTGAAGACCATGCAAGCAAGAATTGTCCCGAGAAGGTTGACGACGGCGTAGTAGTGCAGCGCAAGGTGGTTCATCCAGAGACTGGTGCAGATGCTCAGCAACATTCCGGCGATGCCGCCCACAAATGCGCCGGCAGAGTTGCAGCTTGGCATGTATTTTCCGACGATGAAAAGGGCGAGCAGCGGGCTTCCAATAGCGTTTATGATCTTGTTGGCGATTTCGAAGATACTGCCAAGGTTGCCGACAAAACATGCGCATACGGTTATCACAATGCTGATAAGAAGAGTGAGAATACGCATTGTCCTTACCTGCCCGGCGGGATTGCCCGATTGGGAGAAATCCGATGTAAACGCTGTTGAGCAGGAATGCATCCCGGCGTCAATATTTGACATGGTTGAGGCCATCAGCCCGGCAACGAGCAGTCCGCAGGCACCGTAGGGGAGCGACTTGATGAACTTCCCTATGAGAACCATGGGCTTGGTTCCGGGAACGTTGAGGTCAGGGTGGGCGGCTATGTATGCAAAGATTGCCAGTCCCAGGAAGGCCAGGCACAGCCTGGAAATAATCGATACGACCGCGTTCAGGACGAATCCTTTTTTCGCGTCGTCAAGCGTCTTTGCCGTGAAGTAGCGCTGTACGACCATCTGGTCCACGCCGTACCGCGAGAGAAAGGCGACGCAGGTCCCGATCACTGCACTCCACATTGAAATGCGGATGGTAGGATCAAGGGAGAATATCTGCGGATCCAGCGGCAGGAATGGCTTGATAAGTCCCCCTGAGCCGGCAGTGCTGAAGATTCCGGAGAATCCGTTGAGACTCCCGGCCGCAACTATCACACCAACAATCAGCGAGGTAAAAAGCATCAGGAACTGGACGAGGTTCATCCACATGACTGTACGCATTCCCCCGGTCAGGGTGTAGGCGGTAGTGATGACACTGGCCATTAGAACGAGATAGTAAAGATTGATTCCGGTAATGGAGGAGAGAAACCTGGCGGTCGCATAAAGGGCGAGTGTCATCCATGATATCCTCCAGAAGATGAAGATGATGCTTGCCAGGCGGCGGGTCTTTTTGTCGAAGCGTTTCTCCAGGTATTCATAGGCGCTGACCGGTCGCATCTCGTGGTAGAAAGGCATGATGATCTTTATGATGGGGAAGGCGACCAGCACAAATGCGGTCAGCGACATGACAACGTAAAGGCCGTGGCTGAACACTTCCTCCGTGAAGGCGGTGAAATTGATGGCGCTGAAGGCGGTTGCGAGGACGGAGGAGCCTACTACGAGCCAGCGCATGGAACGGCCGGCGAGGAGGAAGTCTTCGTTGGTCTGTTTCCTGCGGGAGACAGCCAGGCCGAGGGACAGGATGCCGGCCAGGTATGCAAAGAAAATGATTGAATCAATAGTTCTCATTTATGTCTTGTCCGAGAATGTCTCAATTCTCGGTGGTTGTTAATGGTACATAAGAATGGCGTCGCGAATTGGTCAAAACGGATCACGCGTGATCTTGCCTCGTCTCCAGCGTTGCTGAAGTCCGCGGATACCATGAGTATACCTTGGACTTCAGGCGCCTTGGATCCGAGGCAAGCTGACGCATTCCCGTTTTGGCCCTGCGTCCCTAAAGAGGGACTCCGGGCACACCAATTCGCGACGCGTTTTACACCACCCCGATAGGTCGGGGTGGAAATTCTGGAATTCATCTGTCTTCGCTGGAGACCCAGGACTTCGAGTCCGAGGAGTGAACGTCTCGACCTCTTGGAGAGTCGGGACATCGCCGGATTTCGCAAAGAAGCGAAATGCGCGACGCGGTCTCCACGCCATGAAACATGGCGAATAAGATAGAACCAATTCGCGCCGCGTTTTACACCACCCCGACATAGCGGGGTGGAAATTCTGGAATTCATTGTCATAACGATTCTCCCGGTGAACTTTGGGAAGGTCGGGATTAAGGAGTTATTTAACCAGCTTTTCAAGGTAATCAAGCCAGGCATCCATGCCTGTGCCGGTTTTGGCGCTGAGTTCAAAAATGAAGATGCCGGGATGAATCCGGTTAAGGTAATTGCGGCATTTGGCAATGTCCCAGTCCAGGTATTGAATCAGGTCGGTCTTGGTCAGGACTACCACCGGCGCCAGGGAGAACAGGGAAGGGTACTTGACCGGTTTATCTTCTCCCTCGGTGACCGAGAGCAAGGCGATTTTGAAATTCTCGCCGAGGTCAAAAGCGGCAGGGCAGACCAGGTTGCCGACATTCTCTATGAAAAGCAGTTTAACCCCGTCTTTCACCACCTCCGGAAGCAGCTGGCCGATTCTTTCCGCGTCCAGGTGGCAGGCGCTGACTGTTTCGATCTGACGAACCTCCGCTCCCTTGCCTGCAAGGCGGCGCGCATCGTTGTCGGTCTGCTGGTCGCCGGTTATGACGGCGCATTTGACACGGCCCCTAAGCCTTTCAAGTGTCCGCTCGAGGAGGAAAGTCTTTCCGGAACCGGGAGCGGAGATAATGTTGACTGCAACCGCGCCATGTTTCGCCAGCCATTCCCTGTTCTTCTCTGCGAGGTCATCGTTACGGGAAAGAATCTTCTTTTCTATTGTCAGTGTTCGTGTTGCGGCGTCATGCTCGTGGTGGTGATGCTGGCTGCCGTCACTGTGCCGGTGGAAAACACCGTCGTGCCAGTGTCCATCATCCTTCGCTGGTTGTCCACATCCGCAGTCTTTGCACATATTTTTACTCCGGTAAGAAATCTACAATCCGAACTGTGTATTTGTGTAGAACAGGGCGGGTTGTGTTACAAGAATATCCTTTTCGGGAGGTATGAGGAAATTGATGTATGAGTTCCAGATGCTGTCTCCCCATAGAATCCAGATAATGGCCGCCAGCGCCAGGTACGGTCCGTAAGGTATCCGGCTTCCCATGGTCTTGCGGTTGGAAACAACGAATATGATTCCAACGATTGAACCCACAAGGGAGGACAGGAAGATGGTGAATAGCACGGCCTTGGTCCCGAGGAACGCACCTATTGCGCCCAGGAGTTTTACATCGCCAAAACCCATGGCATCCTTCCTGAAAATTATTTTTCCGACGATGGCCAGGCCCCAGAGTATTCCTCCACCTACGATGGTTCCCAGCAGGGAATAGAAGATGGCCATCATTCTTTTCTCTTCCGCATGCAGGCTGGGCAGTGCAAAGCTCAACACAAGGCCGGCGACAATTCCTCCAAGGGTTACCCTGTCGGGGATGATAAGGTGTTCAAAATCGACAAACGTTCCGAGTATCAGTCCGCCGGCAACAAGCCAGAAGACGGGGATCAACCGCCAGTCCGTGACGGGAGCCAGGGCGAAGGCCCTCGGGCCGGATAAGTTGTCGAATTTCAACCATATGAACAGGAACAGCATTGCCGTGAGAAGTTCTACAAGGAAATAGCGGAAGGATATTTCCCTGCCGCAGCATTTGCTTTTCGCCCTCAGCATGAGGTAGCTCACGAGGGGAATATTGTAATACCAGGGAATCTGTTTGTTGCAGTTGGGGCAGAACGAGCGCGGTGTAACAGTAGAGAGTTCGCGAGGTATACGGTAGATGCAGACGTTAAGGTAGCTTCCCACGCAGGCGCCCAGGGTAAACGACAGCATCGTGAAGAATTCACGCCACGGGAAAATATAATTCTGTGAAAACTCGATCATAAAATGCGATTACGAGATGATCTTTCCGTAAACCCTTTTTTCCAGCGCCCTGCGCATCGCTATTACCGGCGGCTTTGTCCCTGTCCATATGTAAAAGGACATGGCGCCCTGGTGCAGGAGCATTCCAAGGCCATTTGCGGTCTTTGCGCCGCCTTTCCTGGCTGACTTCATGAAAACGGTTTCAGGATACATGTAAATCAGGTCGAAAGCCAATTGTTCCTTCCGGAAAGCTGAAGGAGGGAGAAGGGGAACATCGTGCTTCTTCATTCCAACCGGTGTTGCCTGGATAACCAGGTCGGCTTTCCTGCATTCCTTTATCCAGGTCGCTTGATCTGCTTTTATCCATCTGACCTTTGAGCGGGGCATCATCCTTGATATTTCCATTGAAAGGCGCTTTGCCCGTTTGACATCAAGATCAGTTACGACCACCCCGGCGGCTCCGTCCGCGGCGCAGGTAATAGCCACGGCGCGTCCTGCTCCGCCTGAGCCGAGAACAAAGACGGACTTGCCGCTGATAGTTGTTCCAAAGGCTTCTTTGATTGCGACAAGGAATCCTTTTCCGTCGGTGCTGTATCCCTTCATGTGACCGCCTGGGAGGAACTTGACCGTATTTACCGATCCGAGCCTCCTGGCCGAGATATCCAGGTTTTTCAATCCCCTGAATGCTATTTCCTTCAGCGGCACCGTTAGATTTGCCCCTTTGAATCCGAGTCCGGACATCGATTTGAGGACACGCATGAGGTGCTCAGGGTCAACATCTATTGCCATGTATTGTGCGTCCATGCCCAGCGCCCTGATGGCCGCGTTGTGCATGGCAGGCGAGAGTGAATGGCCGATGGGATGGCCAAGCACTGTAAATAGTTTTGTATGTCTTTTTGCGCGCATTTGCGGCTTATGTAGCCAGAAAGATGATAGGACACCAAGCAAAAAATGCCGGGCGGCTATGGGTGCAGTTCATACATGTGGGTGGAGTCTTGTATTATTATTACCCGTAACGATTCAGGACAAAACACCCTCACCCTGGCCCTCCCTGGCTCGCCATAGCCTTTGGCGACGGCGGCTCCCCTGAAAAGGAGAGGGAATCATATTGGTCAATTTTACCATAAAACACTATACTATATAACCATTCTTCTTCCTCTCCACCTGGGGGAGCCGTAATCTTAATCATAATCGTGCTCATAATCATCCTTGGTGAGGTTTGATTACGATTAGGATTAGGATCAGGATTACGATTCCTGTGGGACGCTGCTGACACGCAATTATGATTTACTCCGGCTGCAATCCTGCCTGGTGGTTTTCAGAAAACGAATCGTATGCCCAGTTCGGTCATTCCGTCCAGGCTGTCCCTTGGATGCTCGTCGATCGGATACCATCCGGCAAACAGGGAGGCCGCGAACTTGCCAGGTCTAAAAAACATTTCCAGCTGTAGCGATTCGCGCCAGCAGATTCTGCTGCTGGTATCCAGGAGAAGAACCGTCCTGGTGTTGAAAAATATAGCGGCTTTTGACGCGGCGAACAAAGGGTAGCGGAGTTCTCCCGTGAACTGCCATTGCCAGTTATTCGCGCAATAAAGGGTTTCCTTGTCGATCGAGCCCAGGGACCTTATGAAGCAGGCGACTTCTGTGTACCATACAAGTCTTTCAAGAAGGCTTCGCTTTTCGTTATCGAATATTTGTTTTGCCTGGACGATAGGTCGAACAGTTTGTGTGCCCGCAGCCAGGTAAACCTTGTGATAGAAGACATCTCTTGGCAGATCATGCTCATCATACCAGGCGTCCTCCCCCTTCCAGATGACATGATCGCAGGCATGGCTCCATCCGAGGCGGTACAGCAGGCCACCGCTTTTGTATTCGCCAAACATGCTGGTTGCGTACGTGATGTCCATGGGGGATATCCCCAGGCCTCTTATCGTCGAATCACTGGTTGTCGTGGCCATGTGAAGATCACCGAAGAGGGAATAGGCCTTCAAGTTAACAATACTGAATTCGGTGCCGAGAATTGCCTTTCCCTGATAGCGTGCCTTCTGCAGTTCGGTGGACGGGTTGTTGAATGATTGGAACGAGAAATCACCTGACAGATCGTTGAACCATTCCAGTGACTGGCCTTCACTTGCCAGCGAGGTATGGGCCAGCATTGCTGCCAGCACCAGGGTCAAACAGCGGGCGATAATTGTTTTTCCCGGCATTGCGAATATCAGCCTCTTGATATCCGGATTTAAGGGCATTTTCATAAATCAGCAATGTCATCCCTGGCGTTTCTGCTGCCTTGATGACAGGTAGCGGTTGACGCAGGAGAGATATGCCTTGGCGCTGGCTTCGACAACGTCTGTGCTTGCGGCCTTGGCGCTAAGTGTATCCGGTCCGAAGGCGACGCGTATGTTGGCTTCGCCCATTGCATCTTTCCCCACCGTTACTGCCTGCAGGGAGAAGTCCGTGAGCTTGCCCTGGACGCCTGTCATCTTGTCAATGGCCTTCAGCGTTGCGTCGATGGGGCCATCGCCGTATGCGGCGCGCTGGAGTATTTCCTTGCCCTTCTTCAGGCGGACTGTTGCCGTGGGAATGGTGTTGGTGCCTGCCGAGACGTGGAGATAATCCAGCGAATAGGCGTTTGCGACTTCGTCCATCTGGTCGCGTGCGATTGATATAATGTCATCGTCGTAAATGTTCTTCTTCTTGTCGGCCAGCTCGATGAACTTGTTGTAGGCGACCTCGGCCTCGGCACTGTTCAGTACCAGGCCCATTTTGGCAAGTTTGTCCCTGAAGGCGTGGCGGCCCGAATGCTTGCCCAGCACGAGGTCGGATCCTTCTATGCCGATATCTTCCGCGTGCATGATCTCGTAAGTGCCCCGTTTTTTCAGCACACCGTCCTGGTGCACTCCGGACTCATGTGCAAAGGCGTTTGCGCCGACAATGGCCTTGTTGCGCTGGACAGCAATGCCGGTCATGCGGCTGACCATTCGGCTGACGCGGTAGATTTCCTTTGTGTTGACGTTCGTGTGGGCGTTAAACACGTCCTCGCGGGTCTTGATCGCCATGACGATTTCCTCGAGGGCGGCATTGCCCGCGCGTTCGCCGAGGCCGTTGATTGCGCATTCGACCTGGCGTGCTCCTGCCTTTACGGCGGCAAGGGAATTGGCCACGGCCATTCCGAGGTCGTTATGGCAATGGACCGATATGATTACTCCTGGAACCTTTGCTTTTACCCGTTCGGAGATGTAGGCGATCATATTCCCGTACTCTTCAGGGAAAGCATAGCCTACCGTGTCGGGGATATTGAGTGTCGTAGCGCCGGCTTCTGCCACGGCGGTGTACAGATCCACGAGGTAGTCCTTGTCGGAACGTGTTGTGTCCTGCGCCGAGTATTCCACGTCGCTGGTGAAGGTCCGTGCAAATTTGACCGCTTTCACGGAACGCTCGATGTTCTGGGCCCGCGATATCTTCAGTATGCTTTCCAGGTGGATGTCGCTGCCTGAGCTGAAGGTGTGGATGCGCCGTTTCTTTGCCGGTGCAACAGCCCGGCCTGCGCACTCTATGTCTTTCTCCACCGTGCGTGCCAGTGCGGCTATGGTCGGTCCCTTGATCGTTTTGGCGATCTGGTGGACCGCCTCGAAGTCGTCCGGGGATGCGATGGGGAAGCCGGCCTCGATGATATCGACCTTGAGAGCGGCCAGTGCCATTGCAATTTCCATCTTTTCCCTGTGATTCAGGCTGGCTCCTGGAGCCTGTTCGCCGTCCCTCAACGTCGTATCGAAAATCAGGATCTGTTCATCATTTTTCTTCATAAATCACCTCATTCTCCAGTCTTCACTTCGCCCCGAATGTTCGTGCTTCTGCATTAAAAATCATCGATTTATTCTGTTACTGGATTCTGTCTTCTGACTTCTGTGTTCTGTGCTCTTACTCTCCCCTTGCCACGGCAATAACGCCGGAGCGAGAGATGTCCAGTATTTTAAAAGGTTTCAGAAGGGTCAGGAATTCGTTGATCTTGTCCTGCTCCCCGATTATCTGGATTGTCAGGGACTTTGCCTGAACCGATATGACGCTTGCCTCCGGAACAAGTTTTGTAAGTTCAATAACCTGTGTCCTTTTCTGGGGCGGCGCAACGATTTCAACCAGGATAAGCTCCCTGTTCAGGTAATGCTGCTGAGTTATATCGGTCACTTTTATCACGTCTATGAGCTTGTTAAGCTGTTTTGCCACCTGTTCAAGCACGCGGTCGTCGCCTGGGACCTTCATGGTCAACCGCGAGACGGTCGGGTCCTGTGTTGGCGCAACGTTGAGTGTTTCGATATTGAAACCGCGGCCCGAGATGAGGCCGACGACTCTTGCCAGAACGCCGGACTGGTTTTCCACCAGGGCTGTTATAATATGTTTTTTCAGGGTTTCCATTGTTCGGATCCTTTCTTGATTTTAAGCCATGCTCTGGACCATTTCGGTCAGCGACGCGCCTGGCGGAACCATCGGCAGGACGTTCTCGTCCGGCTTGACGATGCAGTCGATGACCACCGGTCCGTTGGTGTCAAAAGCCTTGTGGAGCGCCTTGGTAACTTCCTCCTTCTTGGTGACACGTATGCCCATGGCTCCGTGTGCCTCGGCCAGCTTGACGAAGTCGGGAAGGTAGGAGTCCGGTCCTTTCCTGCTTATGTTCTCGTTTTTGCCGCGGTCGGCCTGTCCGAGGCGGCTCGCCGAATATTCCTTCTTGTAGAACATTTCCTGCCACTGGCGCACCATGCCGAGGTGGCCGTTGTTCAGGATGACGATGTTAATAGGCAGTTTGTGTTCGACGGCCACAACCAGTTCCTGGAAATTCATCTGTATGCTTCCATCGCCGGCAATGTTTACGACCGTTTTGTCGCGCAGGCCCAGTTGGGCGCCGATTGCGGCCGGCAGGCCATAGCCCATTGTGCCGAGTCCGCCGGACGACAGGAACGTACGCGGTTTCGTGTACTTGAAGAAGTGGGTGGACCACATCTGGTGCTGTCCGACGTCTGTCACGATAATTGCCTCACCCTTGCTTACCTCGTATATCTGCTCGATCACGTACTGGGGGAGCAGTTGTTTCTCGTTCTTGTCATACGAGAACGGATTTTCTTTCTGCCATTTTGAGACCATCGCGATCCAGTCGGACCGGTCGACCTGTTCGACCTGTTCGAAGAGCGACTTCAGTATGGTTTTGACATGCCCCACGACTGGGATATGTGTTCCGACACTCTTTGATATTGCCGACGGGTCGATGTCGATGTGTGCAATCGTCGCGTGCGGCGCGAATTCCGATATTTTCCCGGTAACGCGGTCGTCAAACCTTGCGCCGATGGAAACCAGCAGGTCGCACGTGCTGACGGCCTTGTTTGCCGCGACGCTTCCGTGCATTCCCAGCATGCGCAGGGCCAGCGGATCGGTTTCGGGAAAACTGCCCAGCCCCATAAGGGTGGTCGTGACCGGTATCTTTGCCTTACGGGCCAGTGCGGTCAATTCTTCGGCTGCATTGCCGGCGATTACGCCGCCACCTGCGTAGAACAGGGGTTTCCTTGCCTTATTTATCGCCTTTGCCAGTTTTTCAATCTGTTTAGGGTGTCCTTCGATTGTAGGATTGTATCCCCGCATTACGATTTGTTCCGGAGCCCTGGCCTTTGTTGAAGCCTGCTGGACATCCTTGGGGACGTCAATTAGGACCGGCCCGGGCTTGCCAGTTGATGCGATATGAAATGCTTCGGCCATGATCCGGGGAAGGTCGTCCACGTTCTTGACGAGGTAGTTGTGCTTGGTGACCGCGCGGGTTATGCCGGTGGTATCTGCTTCCTGGAACGCGTCATTTCCGATCATGTGTGAATGCACCTGGCCGGTTACGCAGACAAGCGGTATTCCGTCCATGTAAGCGGTTGCCAGTCCAGTGACCGTGTTGGTGGCACCCGGACCGGAAGTTGCAATGCAGCAGCCAGTTTTGCCGGTTGCCCTGGCGTATCCGTCCGCCATATGGGTTGCGCCCTGTTCATGGCGGGCGAGAATGAATTCAAACGGCGCATGGTAAAGGCTGGCGAATATGTCCAGTACGGCCCCTCCGGGCAGACCGAAAACTGTTTTCACACCCGCTTCCTGGATACCATCCATTATGCATTGAGCACCGGTTCTCATAGTTTTCCTCTCGTTTCTGTCGATATGGTTATAAAACAAAAAAACCCACCGTTTTGTCTAGCGGTGGGTGTCGTCTCTCTTTCCAGAAGCTGCTCTGTCAATTCAGCTTCTGCTTTCCACCGCGACCCGTACGGTTCGTACAAGGCGCAGATCAAGCCCCCTAAGTACGAGCAATACCAAAGCCGCGACAGAAATATTGTTTTTCATGACAAGCGGACAATACTTCAATGATTGTTCTGCAGTCAATGGGAAAACACAGGAAATTGCATGGAAGAACCCTGTAGAAGAGGAGGTTCATCCCATATTGACTTGCGTATGGCGCGCAGGTAAAGTCCGTTTTCAATATGAAACGTTTCTTCCGCCGCAGGCGGGTAACCGATCTCCAGGCTGAAGCCCATGCAGACCAGAGGCTGCATCGCGTGCTCGGGCCGGTCAACCTGGTCCTGCTCGGCATAGGGGCAATTGTTGGTGGTGGGATTTTTGTCCTCACCGGAACGGTGGCGGCAGTGAATTCAGGCCCTGCCGTTGTTCTGTCGTTTGTGCTTGCGGGTATTGCCTCCGTTTTTGCCGCATTCTGCTACAGCGAATTCGCCTCGCTGGTTCCAATGTCAGGAAGCGCCTATACTTATGCCTACGCGACTCTCGGCGAACTGATTGCCTGGATAATAGGGTGGGACCTGATCCTCGAATACGCCGTTGGAGCGATTGCTGTTGCCATCAGCTGGTCTGGCTACCTGGTGTCGTTCTTTAACAGTTTCGGCATCCAGATTCCGCCGGTGCTCTGCAATGCCGCTGGAACACACATGATTGAAATTCCGGCAAACCTTGCCGCGACACTCCATGTTTCGCCGGGCTGGCAGACCCTTGGCGACGAGTTAAGCCGGCAGATGCTGGCCGCTGGAACAGATCCGTCTTCACTGGCGCAGGTCACCACGCTCTTCAATCTTCCCGCGGTCATCATTATCTTTGTGATTACCGCCCTGCTGGTTGTAGGAATCAAAGAATCCGCAAACTTCAACAATGGCATTGTAATGCTGAAACTGGCAGTGATCATGCTGTTCATTTTCGGGGCGGCTGCTGCAATAAATACCGCCAACTGGCATCCGTTTATTCCGGTCAATACGGGTGTCCGTGCGCATTTCGGATGGACCGGCGTAATGACCGGGGCAGGGGTCGTGTTTTTCGCCTACATAGGCTTTGATGCAGTGAGCACTGCGGCACAGGAGGCAAAGAATCCGCAGAGGGACATGCCGATCGGCATCATCGGCTCGCTTATAATCTGTACATTGCTTTATATAATCGTATCGGCCATAGCCACTGGCGTGGTGCCTTACACACAGCTTAATGTTCCAGATCCTATCGCGCTGGCGGCGGATCGTGCTGGTCTGGCCTGGATGGCGGTTGTCATAAAGTTTGGTGCCGTGGCAGGACTTTCGTCCGTTATCCTGGTATTGCTTTACGGCCAGTCGCGGGTCTTTTTTGCCATGTCGCGTGACGGCCTTTTGCCGCCGTTTGTTCATCGTGTTCATCCGCGATTCAAGACGCCGTGGATCACATCCATCGTGACAGGCCTGGCCGTAGCGTCTTTAGCGGCTGTGTTGACCGTTAGGGAAGCCGGGGAACTCTGTTCAATCGGGACCCTGCTGGCTTTTGTCATCGTGTCAGCGGGAATCCTCGTGCTTCGCATCCAGGAACCCCACTTGAAGCGTACGTTCAAAACTCCGGCCGTCTGGTTCGTGGCTCCGATGGGAGCGCTGTCGGCGCTGTATCTGATGGTGTCGCTTCCCTGGCCGACGTGGCGCCGGTTGATCATTTGGTTCATCATCGGCATAGTTATATATTTCAGCTATAGCCACAGGCATTCGCGGCTTCACCACGGGTATTTCGCCAAGCCCAAGAAACCAGAGAGCGAGAATATTCCCGGCCTGGATGATTAGCTGTCCGGTTTGCCGGGTATCAAGTATTCTCTTTATAAAACGAAAGGAACGGTAACAATGAAACAAATCCCTGATTGCCTGAAAATCCTTGCGGCGATTCTCTTCCTGGCCGCGGGTTCGCAGCTGCTTGCTGAAGAGCAGGCTTCAAATCCGTTCTTTGCAATGGATACAGGGCTGAGGGATGGGGCCCACCAGACTGCGGAATCGCAGGTGGCGCTGGTCAAAGAAACCGGGTTTGCCGGCATCGGGCCGTCATACAGCTCTCCGGAAGCGCTGAAGCAGATGCTGGCGGAGCTGGACCGGCAGGGGCTGAAGATGTATTCACTTTATATCAACCTGAACATTGATGACGGCGCGTCCATCAATTCCATGATCAAGGATGCAGCCGGTATACTCAAGGGCCGTGATACTGTCCTGTGGCTCAATGTTACCAGCAGAAAGTTCAAGCCGTCAGACACGGCCGGCGATGAATCCGGAGTGACAGCCCTGCGGGCTGCGGCGGACGTGGCGCAGGAGGCCGGCCTCAGGGTGTCAGTCTATCCGCACGCTGGTTTCTGGGTGGAGAGGGTGGATGACGCTGTCCGACTGGTCCCGAAGGTTGACCGCAAGAATTTCGGCGTTACTTTCAACCTCTGCCATTGGCTTAAGGTTGACGGGAAGGACGCGGAGGAGCGCATAAAGAAGGCGTTGCCATACCTTTCCGTGGTGACGATCAATGGTGCTGATAAAGACGGTAAGGAATGGGACCGTTTGATCCAGCCTCTCGATACCGGGACTTTTGACGTTGGCGGCTTTGTTAAAATGCTCAAGGCCCTGGGTTACAAGGGGCCGATAGGATTGCAGCATTTCGGCATCCGCGGGGATTCAAAAAAGAATCTGCAGCGGTCAATGGACGGCTGGCGGAAGATTTCCGAAACACCTGTCAAATCGGAATAATGTCATTTTTTCGGCGAAGCGGCTTTTCCGGTCAACGCGATATCCTTCAGATCAACTGGCAGCTTGACCAGTGATTTCGGTGTCGGCACGTAGATGCGAAGGCTGGCGCCTTTCGGCAGTGGCTCGCGGTATTCATAGGAACTGACATTTCCCGCGGTTATTACTGAAGAGGATACATTCGATTCCTCGCCTTTAGAGTCCAGGAACTCGAAATAGAAGAGTTTTGACGATGGATCGCTGACGCTTATGCCGAAACCGGGTTTGCCGTTGTATTCTTTCGGTGTGACCGTCATCTTGATTTGTGCGGCTGTCAAAGCCGGGTGGGACAGGTCCATCTTTGACTGTCCAGTGACATTCGTCATGGTGATAACGGATGCGGGATCATTTGCGGGCTTGAAGATTTCCGCCTGGCCCTTGAGGGCCTTGATCTTTGATGCCTGCTTGGCGGGAAGATCGAGAATCAGCTGCATGCCGGGCGGGGATTCCAGATCGCACAGGGTGGGGGTAAAGTTCTGATTAGTCCTGGTAAGATCCCATTCTGCTCCTTTCAAGATCAGGTTCTTGCCCGTATCATCAACTGCTTTTTCGAGTATGCAGCGGATTCCTGTGATGCCGGCAATATCTTTCCCGGCAAGATTCAGTTCAACGACAAGGTTCCCGGGGCTGCGGTTGTCATTGGGAACGTTCGCCTGTATCCTTATGTCGGCAGGCTGGCCGCAGGCTGATGCAGCCAGTGCCAGGAGTAAGAAGCCGGTCACTTCTTTTATATTCATTCTTTATCGGGATTACTGAAGTTCAAAAGTTACAAAGACTGTGGTTCGCACTTTTTCGGCATCTGCCCCTATGGCAGAGGAATTTTCGTCAATCGGTACGGTTTCGTCCGGAACCTTCCATCCGGCGGGCGGGTATTCGTTGATGCTCAAGACATTTCCAATCTTTGCGCCAAGCACTGCCGCCATGGCGGATGCCTTGTCTTTTGCGGCCTGGGTCGCTTTTACCATTGTCTCTTTCGTAATCTGTTCTGTTTTGGAACTGACGACGGTGTAATTCATTGTGTAGCCTGTACCCCTGGTTAAGACATCAAGAATACCTGCGAATTGTTTTGGGTCCCGCTGCCGGACCGTAACTGTCCGCGAGAGGCTTAGATGTTTTGATATATCCTGGGCTGTTCTGCCGTCTTCGGCCAGCCTGGCATCCTGTATTTTGGGAATACCGATGACCATATCGGATCCCTGTATGCCTTTCTTCGTGAGTTCATCAACGATCCATTTGACCTGTTTGTCGCTCAGAGCTTTTACCTCGGACAGTTCCGTACCCGTGCTTTTCAGGGTAATGTTCCAGATTATGGCATCTGCCGGAACAAAGCCGACAGCTGTTCCTGTGACGGAGATTGTACGTGGCGCGGGTTGTTGTGCCTCTGTTGCGGCCATGGAACTGCAAGTCAGGGCCAGGACTATTACCAGTGAACATACATTCTTCATTCTTATCTCCTTGTTGCCTGCACTATGTTTATGGCTTATCAATGTTGGCGTGGTTGAGATAGTTAATCGCATCAGGCTGAATTGTAGAGGATGGAGATAAGAGGGGCAAGTGGTTTGAGGAAAAATAAGACAGGCAGCAGGAAGTGTGAAGAAGAGCGAAGCCCGGTCGCCGGGAAACGGTGAAATACAGAGTTCGGGCTGCTGGCTACCGGCTCCCGGATTCTTTCTTCTGGCTTCTGATTGCAACGGCCGGGTGGAGATAGATGGGGACTAGAGGATCGGAGGGAATGCCCAGGGAGATTCTTTTCAACATGAGCTCGGCGATTGTACTGGCCCTGGGCGTTCTGTTTCCTTCCAATACGGCAACTCCTTGAGGTGCGGCTTCCTTGAGCATGATTCCTATGCGGTCCCAGTGTGAAGTTGCTGCTACTCTTGTGTTTTTAACCACAGAAACCAATTCGCTTGCCTGAACGAGCGACAGAGGCGTCCTGATCTTTGGGATACCGCCGTCCTTTTCGTAACCCACGCACCATATTGTGCTGCGGCGGGCATCCCCGAGAATCATGACGGAATCCAGACCTGTTTCCTTCATTACCTGCCAGGCAAGCGCCTCAGTGCTTGTAATTCCAAAAATTGGTTTCCGACCCGGCATGGCAAGACCGTGAAGCGTGGCAAGCGCGCATCTCAACCCGGAAAAAGAACCCGGGCCAAGGCCGGTTGCGAACATGTCGATTTCCGCAGGTGTGAGTGAAGTGCTGCGGAACATTTCGTCGAGGATCGGGAAGATCTGCTGGTTGCGCAGACGGGTGTCCTCCCATTCTTTCTCCGTAATGGTTGCGGAATCCCTCAAGAGGGCTGCGCTGCAGACCGAAGTCGACTGTTCTATGCAAAGAGTAATCATCTGGCGGCTGGAACAATAGCGGGTCTGTTGCAGAAAAGAAAGTTTGAATTCAGGCGGTCATGAGCGGTATCATTCGCGAGCCTGATTATCACAGATAAACCAGGGGGCAGAATTATGGCGCTGAATATTGTTTCTAAGATCGACGGGCCAGTGAAGGTTAATCATGTCCTTGCCAGCGTATCGGACAAGGCCGGCCTTGACGGGCTTGTGAAAGGGCTGGTTGAGGTGAATCCCGGGGTAATGATTTATTCGACTGGCGGAACGTTTTCGGCGATACGCGATGTGCTGGGGCCGCGGCTGGCCGGCAAGAACCTGACGCAGGTTTCCGAGTATACCGGTCAGCCGGAAATGCAGGGCGGACTGGTCAAGACTCTGGACTTCAAGATTTACCTCGGCCTGCTCAGCGAGACTTATAACAATGCGCACGTGGATGACCTCAAGCGGGTAAAAGGCGTGGCGATAGACATGGTGGTGGTGAACCTTTACCCGTTCAAGAAGACGGTTGCTAAGGCGGGTGTTACACCTGAAGAGGCCCGCACCAATATAGACATCGGTGGTCCCTGCATGGTGAGGGCGTCGGCGAAGAATTACCTTCGCGTGGCATCGGTGACAGATCCTGCGGATTATTCCGGCATTCTTGCGGAACTCAGGAAGAGCGGCGGATCTGTATCCCTGCACACGCGGTTTGAGCTTGCGAAGAAGGCTTTTTCGCACACGGCGGAATACGATACTGCGATTTCGAAGTATCTTGCCGGTCGGGATTTCGGGGACATCGAGAAGTGCTACGAGATAGAAGAATAGACCCAATGTTGAAGTTTGGAGGGGAAAGAGACCCTCACCCCAGCCCTCTCCCCTGAAAGGAGAGGGAGCAGGTATTGAAGAAGGATAATAGACGAATTTCCTCTCCCTTGAGGGGAGAGGATTAATGGCGCGTAACGCGCCATTAAGGTGAGGGTGGAAGAAGAAACCCAATCATCAGTTTTAAAGTTAGAATATTAAGAGGAGATAAGATGTACGAGTTGAGTGTCAGGACGCATTTCTCGGCGGCGCACCACCTGAAGGGATATGATGGGAAGTGTGCCGACCAGCATGGCCACAACTGGGAGGTAGAAGTTTATGTCGCCGGTGATAAGCTCAACAGTACCGGCATTCTTGTGGATTTCCGCCTGCTGAAGGAGATGGTGAAGGAACTTCTTGGAAAGCTGGACCATGCGGACCTCAACAAGCTCGATGCATTCAGAAACATGAATCCGACTTCTGAAAATATCGCTCGGTTTCTCCATGATGAGATTTCCGCGAAAATCAAGAGTACCGGTTGCAGGGTGTCTCGTGTCCTGGTCCGGGAAACAGATGAAACGTCGGCCACGTATACACCCTGACAATGATTGACCTCCATTCACATTCAACTTTTTCTGATGGAAGTCTTACGCCCGGGCAGCTGGTAAAGCGTGCTCATGAGGCGGGGCTGACGGCGCTGGCGCTTACCGATCACGATACCACCGGCGGGATTCCCGAGTTTCTTAAGGCCTGCGGAGAGTATGGCGTGATAGGGGTGCCCGGTGTCGAGATCAGCGTTGACGTTCCAAAGGGGACAATGCACATGCTGGGCTATTATATAGAATGCGGGCACAACGGCCTGGAAGAGGTCTTGAAACGCATTCGATTCGGACGCGAGGAGCGGAACAGCGAGATAATTGCAAAGCTCAATAAACTCGGATGCAGCCTGACGATGGCCGATGTAGAGGCTTTTGCCCCGGAGGACGTGGTGGGCAGGCCGCACTTTGCGATGGCGATGGTACAGAAGGGTTTTGTTCCTTCCAAGGAGGCGGCCTTTAACCTTTATCTCGGCAAGGGTAAGCCTGCGTATGCCGAGCGGTACAGGATGTCTGCGCTGGACAGCATGAATGCTATTCTTAAAGGAGGCGGCGTGCCGGTGCTGGCGCATCCGTCTACGATGGATCTCGGGCGGAAGGATTTGAAAGAATGTGTGAGGGTGCTTGTGTCAGAAGGCCTTAAAGGCATAGAGGTTTATTATTCTGAGCATAACACCGACCAGGTTGAGGAATACGAGGCGCTTGCAAAGGAGTTTGGGCTCGTAGCGACCGGCGGATCAGATTTTCACGGCCAGCAGAATCCAAAGATCGAGCTGGGCAGGGGGTTCGGAAATCTCAGGATTGATGACGGGATAGTGGAGGAGCTTAAGAAGAGAAGGCTGAAGGATGAAACTTGAGACCTGAAAAAAGCATTCAAAAGATTAGAAAAGAGATTTTTTAACGCAAAGGACGCCAAGGAGCGCAAGGGAAGAATAAATCCAATACTGACTTCTGAATTCTGACTTCTGGTCCCTGGATTACAAGAGTTCTTGAAGAGTATTCGGAATCTGGTAGTGTCTTTGGACGGTCGCCAGGAGAATAGCAATGGATAAAGATAGAAAGATAAATCCGGGCTGTCCCTGTACTTATCCTGGATGTCCCCGGCATGGTAATTGCGACGAGTGTAAGGAGTATCATCATTCCGCCGGGGAAAAGACTTCGTGCGAGAGAATGAAGGGCAAATAGATCCAGGTTTTCAATCATTTCGGGTTCGGAGTGTGCTGTCGGCTGAAATTGTGTCTGTTGATGGTGATCCATGAAGAATGGGCATTGGGAAAAAAATCTTTTTGAACTGATAAGACGCACATCTGTTGATCTTCCCTCGGATGTTGAGGCCGGGATCAGGCGGGCGCTTGGCAAGGAGAGGAAAGGCAGCCATGCATGGTGGGTGCTGGCCACGATTCTCGAAAGTGCAGCCCTTTCAAGGAAGAACGATACACCGATCTGCCAGGATACGGGATGCCTGACTTTCTACTTCGGCGTGCCCGCCGGTTTCGACACAAATGCCGTTGTTGCCCATACCCGCGCGGCTGTTGCCAGGGCGACAAGGCATGGTTACCTCCGGCAGAACACGATTGATTCCGTCTCGGGCGCTTCGTATGACACGAACATAGGCTCTGCATCCCCGATTTTTGTTTTCCAGCAGCAGGCGCGCAAGAAAGTGGATGTCCGGCTGGTAATGAAGGGCGGCGGATCGGAGAACATGGGTTGCCAATACAGCCTTCCCGATGCAAGTCTCGGGGCTTACCGCGATCTTGAGGGTGTGAGGCGTTGTATCCTTGACGCAGTCTGGAGGATCCAGGGCAATGGATGTGCGCCTGGAGTGCTGGGCGTTTGTATCGGAGGCGACCGCGCAACGGGTTATAAACATTCCAAGGAACAGTTCCTGAAAAGGCTTGGGGACAGGTCAAGGGTCAAGGCCCTGGCCAAGCTTGAGAAGAAAATATTGAAAGACAGCCAGAAGCTCGGCATCGGTCCGATGGGGCTTGGCGGCAGGACAACCCTTTTGCAGGTGAAGATTGATTCGCTGAGCCGCCTTCCGGCGTCTTATTTTGTAACTGTCTCTTACATGTGCTGGGCGTTTCGACGGCGCGGGGTGCTGCTGGGGTCTGAAGGCGGCGTGCACAGGTGGTTATACTGATGATCAGGGAAATCGAATATCCGTTTACACTGGCGAAGATCAGGGAACTGAAGGTTGGCCAGCGTGTAGCTGTGTCCGGCCGGATTTTCACCGGTAGAGATCGTCTCCATAAATATCTTTTTGACGGCGGCAAGAGTCCGGTTGATCTCAAGGACGGGGCGATTTACCACTCCGGGCCTGTGGTTCTCCGCAAGGAAGGTGTCTGGATTGTCAATGCCATCGGGCCGACGACATCGATGCGGGAAGAAGCTTACATGGCGAGGATAATCGAGCAGAACAAGGTGCGTGTTATCATCGGAAAAGGCGGCATGGGCGAGATGACGCGCAAGGCGTGCGCTAAACACGGTTGCATTTATCTCCAGGCCGTCGGCGGGGCCGCAAGCCTGCTGGCCGGGTCTGTCACGGCTGTACACGGGGTCCATTTCATGACTGAATTCGGCGCGGCGGAGGCACTGTGGGATCTTACAGTGAAGATGTTCAGGGCGGTAGTCACTATAGATGCTTCCGGGAGGAGCCTGCACAGGAGAATCGAGAGGTCTTCCCGTAAGGCACTTGCCAGGCTGGTGAAGTAATTCAAGAAACAGAGGCACCCGTGCTTCGCTGAAGATACGCAGGGCAGGCAGAGGCGCAAAGCTTGGTGGGAAACGGAAAAGATTTTTACCGCCTATTAACGCCGATCCCGACCCTCCAGAGGTTGGGACAGAAGGGACGGGGATTTTATCATGCGGATTATTTTCATGGGATCAGCAGATTTATCCTGTCCGTCGCTTGAAATACTGCTGGCGGGTGAAGACGAGGTTGTTGCTGTTGTAACCCAGCCAGACAGACCCAAGGGCAGGAACCTGAAGTTGTCCCCGTCGCCGGTCCGGGTGCTGGCCGGATCGCGCGGTATTGCCGTGCTCACGCCGGAAAGAGTAAACGCCCCGGATGTCATTAATGCGCTGAGGGAACTGAAACCAGACCTTGTCGTTGTGGTTGCGTACGGGCAGATCCTGAAGCGTGAAATCCTGGAACTGCCGCCGCGCGGATGCCTGAACATTCACACCTCGCTCCTTCCAAAATACCGCGGTGCGGCGCCGATCCAGTGGGCCATTGCCGGCGGCGAAAAGGTTACGGGGGTGACCGCGATGTTCATGAACGAAAAGATGGACGCGGGTGACATCGTGTTCCAGTCTGAAGTGAAGATTGCTGATGATGAGACCGGCGGAATGCTTCACGACAGGCTGGCGCACGAGGCGGCAATGCTTCTGGGCAGTACCGTAGGCAGGTTGAGAGTGGGTGCTGTGCCGAGGCAGGTGCAGGTTGAATCTGATGTTACTTTTGCGCCTAAACTGAGCAAGAAAGACGGCAGAATTGACTGGACGATGCGGGCTGATCAGATTTACAACAGGATAAGAGCGTTTAATCCCTGGCCGTGCTGCTTCTGCGAGGCGGTCGAGGGTAGCGGCATGCTCAGGGTTTTGAAGTCGCGGGTTGAAGAGGCCGGGGGAAGCCCCGGACAGATAATTGATGTATCCGCTGACGGGCCGCTGGTTGCGGCGGGCCTGGGTAGCCTCAGGCTTGTGGAGGTCCAACCCGAGGGCCGCAAGGTCATGAGCGGGGCGGATTACCTGCGCGGGCATGCTTTAAAGTCTGGTGAAATACTGGGGTAATGGCGGAATCTTTTATAATTTGATAAAAAAGGTTCAAGAACCAGTACGAACCGCAGATTGACGAATAGTGAGGTCCGAATAATGAAGGAAAGAGCTTTTGACCTGGAGTCACGTTTGATTGCGTTCGCAGTGCGTGTCATCCGTGTGGCTGAATCGCTTCCTAAGACCTCAACTGGTAACCATGTCCGCAACCAAATGCTTCGCAGTGGGACCTCTCCAGCTCCAAACTATGGAGAGGCTCAGAGCGCAGAATCACGGACTGATTTTACGCATAAGCTTAAGATCGTTCTGAAGGAGTTGAGAGAGACTAGGGTCTGGTTGCTGATGATTCAGCAGGCTGGTCTAATTAAGCCGGTTACAGTACTCGAAGCTCTGGTGCAGGAGACCAACGAGTTGATATCGATATTTGTTGCAAGTCTCAAGACAACCGCGAAGGGACAGGGCTGACTTCGATATTCTGCTGTTCAGTATTCGGCAATCTGCGGTTCGATTGAGTTTTGGGCGCAGGCCTGATTTGGAGGAATGATGAGCAAGACTGTATTTGTTGATCTTGAAGAACGGTCCTACAACATCATGATCGGATGTGATGTAAAGCCCGGCGGTTCGCTTGCCGGTTCGGCCAATATAAAGGCGCTTATCATATCTGATTCGAATGTCGACAAACTTTATGGTGATAAATGCCAGGCGGCGCTGGCAGCTGCCGGCATTGAGGCGATGCGTTCGGTTATTCCTGCCGGTGAAGAGTCCAAGGACATGAAGGTTGTAATGCGGCTTTACGATGATGCGATGAAGGCCGGGCTGGACAGGACTTCGGTGATTGTTGCGCTTGGCGGCGGCATGGTAGGTGACTTGGCCGGCTTTGTTGCTGCAACTTTTCTCAGGGGAATACGGTTTATCCAGGTTCCGACATCGCTGCTGGCAATGGTTGACAGTTCTGTCGGGGGCAAGACGGGTATCAACCTGCCGCACGGAAAGAACCTTGTCGGCGCGTTTTACCAGCCGATCGAGGTTGCAGCCGACCTGTCGACATTAAAGACGCTGCCTGAAAGGGAATATGTTTCAGGCCTTGCCGAAGTGGTGAAGTACGGTGTCATCTGGGATGCCAAGCTGTTCAAGCTGGTTGAGCAGAATGTGCAGAAGATTCTCCAGCGTGATCTCGATTTCATGGAAGGCGTGATTGCCCGCTGCTGCGAGATCAAGGCGGAGGTAGTGAGGGTCGACGAGAAGGAGTCCGGTGTCCGGGCCATTTTGAATTTCGGTCATACGATGGGTCATGCCCTGGAAAAGGTTTGCGGGTACGGCAGGCTTCTGCACGGGGAGGCCGTAGCCGCCGGCATGGCGTTTGCGGCCAGGGTTTCGGTTGTCTCGAAAGGGATGCCGGCAGAGGATTGCGGCAGGCTGATCAGCCTTTTGAAGGCGCTTGGCCTGCCGGCCGGGTTCGAGGTTCCAGGGGTGAAAATGTCATGGGGCGAAATCAGGGAGGCGATGGCTTCGGACAAGAAGGGCAGGAGCGGGGTTCCGCGTTTTGTCCTGGCCGGGAAGATTGGCGCCGTTGTGTTCGGGTGCGAGATTGCAGAAACCGTTCTCGAGAAGGTTTTTTTGGAAAAATCATAAAGCACTGTTCCCGCCGGGAGTGCAGGGAGAAGATGTATGTCCGCGGTAAATGAATCGGTTGTCAGGGAATATTTTGAACAGTTGGGTTACCTTGTGAGCCAGCCCAGGAAGTATGTTCCTGGCGGAAGGCAGAAGACGGCGGATGAAGAGCTGGACATCATAGTGTTTAATCCCCAGATCAAGGATTACAAGGTGCCCGACCACGTCATATGGACGACCGGTGACCTGAAGAATGTTTCCAGGGCTGTTGTGGGCGTGCGCGGCTGGCACACAGAACGTTTTTATGTTTCAAGGTTTGACCAGACTCCAGACATACTTCGTTTTGCCGAGGTGGAGCCGGTGAAGTTTGCGGAGAAACTCCTGGGTGTATCGCCGATAGCGAAGATACTGTGCATCCCTGATCTTCCGGCCGACGGCGGCCTGAAGGACAAGGCGTGCGAAGTCCTTAAGGCCAGGGGGATTGACGGCGTGATTTCCTTCCGCACGATGCTTCTTGAGCTTGCGTCAAGGGTGGACGTGAACATGAACTACGAGAAGTCTGATCTCCTGCAGACCATAAGGCTCATGAAGAACTATGATCTCATCAAGGACAGGCAGATGGAGATGTTTGCAAAGAGGCGCCGCCCGAGGGCTGTGAAAGCCGGGAAGCCGGATGCCGGTGCGGCGGAGAAGGTTTGAGAGTACTCCAAATGACCGGCTGTTGTCGGGCATAACTCGGGTAAAATCACCAGGTTTCAATAGTCAATCCGGTCAGGAGGTAATGATGAAGTCAGTCAGTTCTGCCGTGTGTATGTTGTTCGTTGTTTGCCAGGGTTTCCTGTTTGCGGCGGAAGAGCCGGCTGACCAGTACATGGGTGACTGGCAGGGCAAGGTGAAGACGGCAAAGAACGGGAAACAGAAGGTCAAGGCGCAGGTGTTTCCGCTCGGCAGTGACACATACCAGGCGAACATAATCCCGCAGTTTGATGCCAGGGTTGCCCCGATTGCCGTCCTCGACGGCAAGATCACGGATGGTAAGCTTGTATTTACCCAGAAAGATTCGGCAGACAAGAAGGATTCCGTATGGACCGGTACGATAGCTGACGGAAAGTTTACCGGGAGCAGCGCGGAGGGTAAGGATTATACATTTTCGATGAAGAAAGAGGTCCGGCTGTCTCCCACGATCGGGGCAAAGCCTCCCCGGGGAGCGGTAGTGCTGCTGGGTAAAAACACCGGGGATTTGACAACCGACTGGCAGAGGGAGAATGGGGCCCCTTGCGGCTGGAAAATGGTGACAAACGGAGTAATGGCAGTTGTTCCCGGGGCGGGCGGGATTATTACCAAGCGGCAGTTCAAGAACCAGCGGGTCCATCTTGAATTCAAGATTCCTTATGAGCCTAAGGAGCGCGGCCAGGGGCGAGGAAACAGCGGCGTATATTTCCAGGGACGTTATGAAGTCCAGGTCCTGGACAGCTATGGTCTTGAAGGCAAGGACAATGATTGTGGCGGCATATATTCCGTCTCGAAGGCGCTGGTGAACATGTCGGCGCCGCCGCTGCAGTGGCAGACTTATGATGCCACTCTCCAGTCAGCGGTGATGGACGGGGACAAGGTTGTAAAATTTGCGAGGATTACTGTTTTGCACAACGGCGTGAAGATACATGACAACCTTGAGGTAAACCATGCGACGACGGCTGCGCCGTTCGGGAATATTGCGCCGGCGGGCGGACTCTATCTACAGGATCACGGGCATCCGGTGCAATACCGCAACATCTGGATCGAAGAGCTGCCCTGAGCCGCTGGACATGAGGAGCTTTGCCGGTTAGGACAGGTTGTAACAACAGGAGGAGAGAATGATGAACAGAATGTTTGCGGGCAGTATGATGCTGGCGCTTTTGGTTGTTTCCGGATGTGTGACGGGTCACGGAATTGTATCGAGCGGACAGGTTACATATGCCGACGGGAGCAAGTATGACGGGGGGCTTCTTAACGGGCGACCTGAAGGGAAGGGATCCATCGTTTATCCGGAAGGCGGGAAATACACCGGAGACTTCAAGAATGGCATGATGGATGGAAACGGCTTTTACAAATATCCTGACGGTTCAACCTATGAAGGCGGGTTCAAGACAGGGTTGAAGCACGGCAAAGGCGTGTACATCAGGCCGTTCCAGAATACGACCATCGTCTACACCGGGACTTTTGTGAAAGACAAGGGCGAAGGATGGGCCGTCCAGGAAGCCAAGGGGATGTTCACCATCGAATGCAACTGCAAGAATACCCTGGCATACGGGCAGGGCGTGAGGACCTACGTTAACGGCGACAAGTACGTCGGTGAGTTCAGGAGGAATCACCACTACAATGGGACTTATACCTGGGCAAATGGTGACACATACACCGGAACGTTTGGCGGCCATCTGCCGAATGGCAAGGGCGTCTTTACTTTCGCTAACGGTGACACTTACACCGGCGATTTTGCTAATAAGAAAATGCAAGGGAAAGGCGTTTTTGTTTTTGCCGACGGCAGCCGTTACGAAGGTGAGTTCAAAGACGACAAGATGAATGGAAAAGGAGTCTTCACCGCAAAGGACGGAACGAAGTCGGCAGGAACGTTCAAGGACGATGAGTATGTTGGGGAGTAGCAGGGCTGTCTCTGCTGCCTTTTGCAGACTGAAGCTCTGAAGCCTGGCAACTGCAACCTGTAACAATGAATAACTGGCGTCGAATATTGTCTGCAAGAGAAACGGCTGTTGTTCTTGTAATTGGCCTTGCCATTGGTTCGGTCATGACGGGATGCGAGGGTAGCGGCGATGCGCTCAATGTTTATCCGGTCAACTCGGGCATGGGCACAAATGTCACCACGGTCAGCCTTTCTGTTGTGAGCTCGACGAAGGAGATTGTCTTTCCGCTTGAATGGAGTGTCTCCAATCCTGCGCTTGGCAGTATTACTTCGACGTCTGGTTATTCCGCTGTTTATACCAGGACTGCTGTCAATGGCATGAACAATATCACTGTCCGGGACCAGAACTGGACGGAGGGGAAGGCGACGGTAAACCAGGTGGGTTACGCCACCGGGCAGCCTGCGATATCAACCAATGCCTCGGTAAGTGTATCTGGCTGACGGGCTGAATTGATGTAGGGGCGCCGGCAAGCGACGTCCCTACGAAGAAGGAATGTGATTACGACTACTTGCACCCAGTCTAGTTGACTAGACTTTCTATAAGTCGCTGGACGTAAGTGTTTTACGCTCGCAAAAACCGCGACGCGGCAAAACAGGATGCTACGAAATGTGCTATTACCAAATGGGTGAAAGCACATTTCGTCGTAAATCTACTCTGTTTATCATGTTATCCCGTCAAAAGTTCTTGGAACTGCCGGATTCAGGTTTTTTCGTGATTCAGGATTGTGATTGCGGCGTCGAGGTGTGTGATCACATCGGGTGGCAGGTTTTTGAGCTGTGCAAAGTATCTGCGAACGGAGCGCAGTTTTGTGAGGCAGGTCTTGATGACTGCCTTGTTATCTTTCTGCCTGCCGCGGAATGGATCGAGATCGCTCTGACGCAGTCCGCCTTCGAGCGCTTTCTTCTGAAAAGCTGTAAGGGCGGTCCTGGTTGAGTCAGCAAGATCCTTGCGCACGAGTTCATTTTCAATCCAGATCAGATCGGATATATCGCTCATGTCTGGAATGTAGCCCTTTGGTTTGGGCTTGAGCCATTCGGGATGGGATTTGCTGACCCAGTCGTAGGCCTGGAGATAGCGGAAGAGGGAGGCGCGGCCGAGCTGAAGCCGTTCGCGTGCATATTCCTCCATGTCGGCGTGTTTGAGTTCCGCGTAGAGTTTCTTGTCCCTTACACGGACCAGCAGTTCGCCGATGCGTAGATACGCGATCTGGGCGCTCTTGAGTTTGCCTTTGAGAAGCCAGGTAACCTGCAGTGCTTCCTGAACTGGTGTGGTTGATTTTGTTTTCATGATCCACAGATTACGCAGATTACGCTGATTTGTGAAGACAGTAAGAGGAGAAAATCGGGTAGGAAATTCCCCTATATATTTGTAGGGGTTTCCCTTAAGGGTTGGTTGAGAAATACGGCTCACCAGGCGTCTTCGCTCTGAAGATACGCCGGCCCATGGTAGTCTCACCCTCCCGAAGAAATAAAATGAATTTGGGAATCTACCCACATTCTTGAATTACACCCCGCTGGCGCCTACGGCTGTTTTGGGAGGCAGAACGCGTAAAGGTTTTTCTGTGAAGCTATGTAGAGGACTCCGTTTGCAGCCACTGGGGTTGAATATATTGGGCCGTTGAATTTCACTTCGGAAAGAATCTGTTTCTCCTTCGATGCTTTTGCAACGGTCACCATTCCTGACTCTGTGCCTATATAGACTTTTCCATCCGCAACGAGGGGTGATGCGAATACGCGGCCTTTCAGGTCATGTGTCCAGCAGGTCTGGCCGGTATCTGCGTCAAGACATCTTAGAATGCCGGTATAGTCTGCAATGAACACCATCCCGTTTGTTACTGCGGCGCTGGAGAAGCTGCGGTCGACATCGAAACACTGCCAGATTCTGCCTGAATCAGTGATGTCGCCGGTCTTTGTCGCATCGATGCATGAAAGGCAGCCGGGTCCCGGGCCGTGGCGGCTGTCCTGCCCGACATCCACGTAGATGCGATTGTTGCAAAAGACGGGGGTGGCATTGATCTCGCTCGGGCCTTGGGATTTATTATTGTAGGGAAGCGGTTTGCCGTCCTTGAACTTGTTGTGCGGCGGGTTGCAGTCAAATTTCCAGACTACATTAAGCTTGCCGGGCTTTTCGTCTTTTCCCGGAGAGAAGACAGTGTCAAAGGCGTAACAGAAGCCGTCACCGCCACCCCAGACTACCAGGGTTTTGCTGCCGACACGGGCAAGGGTCGGGGATGACCAGTCGCCGTGGAATATTGCTTTTCCGAGCGGCGGATCCATGACCGCCAGGAATTTTCCTGTTTTCTTGTCGAGTACGATAATATCAGGTGCGTTGGGAGATGGGATTACCTTGTGTGATTTGTCGACTCCGTTCGAAACGCAGACGAACAGGTTGTTTCCGACAACCAGGATTGAGCAGTCCACTGCGTCCTGAGGCCAGACATCGAGCAAATCGATGAAGTTGTAAGTCCAGACGATATCACCGTCGGCCGGTCTGATTTCGACAGGCTTGGGCATGGGAGGCAGGTTTGTGGCGGCAGGATCGAACCGGCCGGGTTTATCCGGAAAGACCCTTGTGTCGTTCATGTATGTGCCCTCATCCGTGAAAGGCGGCTCGTTGCCGTCTGCCTGGCCCTTGATATCGAGGCAGAGGACCTCTCCCCGGCTGCTGACAATATAAACGCGGTCTCCATCTACTGCCGGCGATGAACAAAGACCCAGGTTCATGTCGTCGTAATTGAATTTGGGATTCTTTGTTACCAGCCTGGGAATTGGCAGCTGCCATTGAACTTTGCCGGTGGCTTCGTCGAGGCAGAGCATTAAACCGCCGCCGGTCTTTTCGAAGCGATTATCGCTGCCGATGTGTGCGTCATTTGATCCTATGAATATTTTCCCTTTTGATATTGCCGGCGTGACATAGGTCATGTTGCCTAGAGAAGCCGACCACTTGAGGTTTTCACCGGGAATTTCAATTCTCTTTCCGTCCTCGGTCCGGCAACCGTCAGGTTTGAAAGAGGCCGGAAGATTTGTTTCGGACGATACAAAGTTACGCTCATCAGAACCTCCCCACTGCGGCCAGTCGCCGGCCTGAACTTGAGAGACAAGTAGAACGACAGCGAGGCCAAGTGCCGGCCGTATTACTTTTCCTTCAAAGAGCCTTTTTTTAGATATCATCATAAGAACAACGCAGGCCGCGCGGGACATATTGTGGCATGGGGCCGGGAACGAGATTTTTTTCAGGCTTTTGGACGGGACTTGAACCATTCGACAAAGCGATGAATGCCGTCTTCGATGGTGGTTGACGGATTGTAATCAAGCAGGCGTTTTGCCCTGGAAACGTCGGCGCAGGTCAGTTCCACGTCGCCTGGCTGTATCGGCAGTTTGTTCAGTATGGCTTTTTTGCCGAGTTCCTTCTCAATGACGGCAACAAGTTTTGACAGGGTTGTTGTACGCGATTCGCCGAGGTTGATGATTTCAAAACCCAGGTCGCGGTCGATTGCGGCCTCTACACCGTCGAGGATATCCGTATAGAAGGTATAATCTCTGGCCGTGCTGCCGTCGCCGTAGAACGGGATTTCTTTGCCCTGTTCTATCAGCATTGCAAATTTGTGGATTGCCATGTCGGGCCGCTGGCGAGGGCCGTAGACAGTGAAGAACCGGAGGGCGGTGCATGATATTCCAAAGAGATGGTGGTAGTTGTGGCAGTAGAGTTCCCCGGCGGCCTTTGTTGCCGCGTACGGGCTTACGGGCCTGTCGATACGGGCATCTTCACTGAAAGGGGTTTCCTTTACGTTGCCGTAAACGCTGGAGGAGGATGCAAAGACGAACCGGCGCACCTGGTGTCGCCGTGCCATTTCCAGGAGGTTCAATGTCCCCCTGCAGTTAACTTCCTCGTAGAGCAGGGGCAGTTCAATGCTTGCCCGTACCCCGGCCCTGGCGGCGAGGTGGACAATGACGTCGAATGAATTGTCATCGAAGATCTTCTGGAGGATCTTCATGTCCAGGATATCGCCCTTGATAAAGGTCATGCTGGACGAACGCATGGGGATGGAGAGGTTCTGCTGCTTGACGTGGGGGCTGTAGTAATCGTTGAGGTTATCGATGACGACGACTTTGTCGCCGCGAGCGAGCAGTCTCTCCGTGAGGTGACTGCCGATGAATCCTGCACCGCCTGTTACGAGAATCTCCATAATTTGGGACTGACTGTATCTGTTTCGCGTTTGCGTGTCAAAAAGCCTTTTTTACGGAAATGAAGAGTAATTCTTTTTTACTATCATCCCATACGCAACGTTACGTGAGCACAATACCCCGTGTTTGCTGAGATTCTAGAATCGTTTCTGAGATTGTAATTCTTGATATTTCTTTCGTAATGTTAATCATAATCGTGCTCATAATCATCCATGAGGCGAGGAGATTACGATAAAGATTACGATTAAGATTATGATCAGGATTACGATCCATGTGGGACGCTACTGATTCTTTGTTATTACGGACAACACGGATCCCGACTCTCCTGGAGGTCGGGACGGATATGAAGATGTCTATTTGGTTGAGGTATTCTGGATTGCTTCGATTCTTTCGACAATTACTTCGTAAACCTTGGAGCGTCTCATCTTCCTGATGATGAAGTTAAAGCCCTTGTAAGGCATCTTGGCCTCAACTTTTGGCGGCTGGGGGAATAACTGGAAGAGCCAGTCGTTCAAGGAAAGCGCCTGGTCTGGCAGGTCGGCGCCTGTTTTGTCCCTGAGTGTTTTCAGGTCGATTCCGGCGCCGGCGAGGTAACGGGATTCGCCGAGGCTGTAGACGAAATTGGGCATAACATCGTATTCATCGTGCACTTCACCGATAATGGCCTCTGTAACGTCCTCGAGGGTGACGACGCCGACGGTTTTGTTTTCAGGGTTCTTTACTATTGCCATGTGCTGGTAGCCCTTTGTCATGCTCTTCAGCAGAGATGTCACGTCCTGGTCCGGGTTGATGTTCATTATTGGCCGTGCGATGCCGGAGAGGCTCGGATCCTTCGGGTTGAGTTTCAGTGCGCTGACAATGTCCTTCACGTTTACATAGCCGACAACTTCCTCGAGATTGTTGCCCTTGATAAGAGGGTAGCGGGTATGGTGATGGATGTGGGCCGCAATCAGGGCTTCAGCCATGTTCATCGATGTTGAGAGATACTTGATATCGTGTCTCTCGACCATGATATCCTTTATTGTTGTGCTGGAGAGTTTGATGCTGCGGGCTACAATGTCTTTCTGTTCCTGCGTGATCAGGCGGTTATAAAGGGCAAACCGGGTGAGAAGATTGATTTCGTTTAGCGTGTCCGGCTGGTTGGCGGCCTGGCTCTGTTCGAACGGTTTGTTCAGGAACTTGGTGACGGCAAGAACAGGTTTTAGCAAGTTAATTGCCAGTTTCATCGGAATTGCCATGACGCCGGCTACTTTGCGGTTGAACCTGACGCCCAGTGTTTTTGGGAGAATTTCCGTCCACTGGATCATCACGAACGAAAAGACGATTGAGTAAAGAATAATCCACTTTGGTCCGAACAGGTCGTGGAACTGGGAACCTGAGATCGTGGCGCCGATGGTATGGGCGAGGGTGTTGATGATGAGGATGACGGCGATAGGCTGCTCGATATGTTCCCTCAGGTGGCCCCAGATGCGGCCGGCCATCGGTTTCTTTTCCGTCATGTCGGCAATATCGGTTGTCGAGAGGCTCAGCAGGCAAGCCTCCATGAGACTGCAGAAGAAGGAAATGGCCCAGGCTATGGCTACGGTAAGAATAAGGGGTATAAGTATCATAGTATTACTTTCCGGTATTTATTAGTTGAGATGTTTCATGTGAATGACGCAGACAAATTACGTTGGGGTAAACCTTAAATCAAGAAGCTTTTGATGGCCTGCCGCCAATCCTCGAAAAACAAGCTTGTTTTGGGCATCGGAGGATTCTAGCTTACGCAGGGTTGAGTTGTTGTGATGCATTCGGGAGGATTCTAATGAAGTCAAATGGCAGTTCGTGCTGGAAGGGGATCGTGTTGGCTGGCGGGGCGGGGACGCGGCTTCATCCGATAACGCTGGTTTCCAGCAAGCAGATGCTTCCTGTCTATGATAAACCGATGATTTATTATCCGCTTTCCACTCTTATGCTTGGAGGGATCCGGGACATACTTATTATTTCGACTCCCAAGGATTTGCCCCGTTTCAAGGAGCTGCTTGGTGATGGTTCGGGGATCGGGGCACGTTTCTCTTATGCAGTTCAATCCAGGCCGCGGGGCATAGCGGAAGCTTTCCTGGTGGGCCGGAAATTCATAGGGAAGTCGAATGTCTGCCTGGTTCTTGGCGACAATTTGTTTTACGGAAGGATGGATTTTCTCAGAAAGGCGCTCCAGAGACAGGCTGGCGCGACGATTTTCGGTTACCCCGTTACTGATCCCGAAAGGTATGGTGTGGTCGAGTTCGATTTATCCGGGAGGGCTGTGAGCATCGAGGAGAAGCCTGCGAGGCCGAAGAGCAAATTTGCCATTCCTGGTTTGTATTGTTATGACAACCGTGTTGTAAGAATTGCCGGTTCGCTCAAGCCTTCCGCGAGGGGCGAGCTTGAGATAACGGATGTAAACAATATCTACTTGAAGATGAAGGAGTTGCATGTCGAGCTGCTTGGCCGCGGTATGGCATGGCTCGATACGGGTACTCCGCGGAGCCTTCTTGATGCCGGAAGCTTTGTTGCGAGCATCGAGAGCCGCCAGGGCTTGAAGATCGGGTGCATCGAAGAGGTAGCATTCCGTATGGGATGGATTGATGCCGGCCGGTTGGGGAAGCTGGCTGCAGCCATGAAGGGCAATGAATACGGCAGGTATCTTGAGTCAGTTGTGGAAGAAGCCGGTTTCATGGAGGCAATGCAAAGGTCGTGAAAATGAAATGGAGAAAAGGAAAGATTAGGGGTGTTGATATTGTCCCTGCAGTTAAATATGAGGATCGCCGCGGGTGGCTTGCCGAGATTTACCGTTCCGATGAGATTTCCCGTATAAAGATGCCTGTGATGGGTTATGTTTCGGTGACCAGGCCGGGAGTGTCGAGGGGCCCCCATGAGCATCTCAAGCAGACGGACATGTTCTGTTTTATCGGACCCGGCAATTTCCGCATCAAGCTCTGGGACAACCGGAAGAAGTCTCCAACATACGGCAAAGTGCAGGTGTTCAATGCGGGGGAGAAGAATCCCCTTATCGTGACGGTTCCGCCGGGGGTTGTTCACGGTTACCGGAATGTTTCAATGACCGATGCCATGGTCCTGAATTTCCCGAACAGATTGTTTGCGGGCAGGGGGAAGAAGCAGCCAGTTGACGAGGTCCGCTATGAAGGCGTTAAGAATACACCGTTTGTAATATAGAAGGCTGGGGATTTTTCTGTGAAGAAAGCAGCATTGCTGGTCGGGGCACGTCCCAACTATATGAAGATTGCTCCCTTGTGGAGCGAGATCAGGAAAGAATCCATCAGCTTTTCTCCAACCATCATTCACACCGGGCAGCATTATGACCGGGAAATGTCCGATATCTTCTTTGATGACCTGAAAATGCCGAGGCCCGACGTATGCCTTGGAATAGGGTCGGGTTCCCATGCCGGCCAGACGGGACTGACGATGATCAAGCTTGAGCCGGTGCTCAAGGACCTGGCCCCGGATGTGCTTGTCGTGGTTGGCGATGTTAATTCAACCCTTGCCGGCGCCCTGGCAGGGGTGAAGATGGGAATACCGGTTGCGCATGTTGAGGCCGGGTTGCGGAGTTTTGACCGTTCAATGCCGGAGGAAATAAACCGCATTGTCACTGATTCTGTCGCCGATCTTCTATTTACGTCGTGCCCTGACGCGGAAGTGAATTTGAGGAAAGAGGGTGTTGACGGGGAGCGGATTCATTTTGTCGGCAACATCATGATAGACAGCCTTGTGCAGGTTCTGCCGGTGATTCGTTCATCTGATATCCTCAAGAGGTTGAAGCTTCAGCCGAAGAAGTACGTATGTGTCACGATGCATCGTCCGTCCAATGTTGATACTGGTCAGACACTCAAAGGCATACTTGCCGGGCTTGATAAGGCCGGCAAATCAATGCCGGTGGTTTTCCCGGTGCATCCGAGGACCAGGAAAGTGATTGAGCGGATCGGCTGGAAGCCGTCCGGCGGGGGATTGATCATAACAGAACCTCTTGGTTATGCGGATTTCATGCAGTTGATGTCGAATTCTGCTGTTGTCGTCACGGATTCAGGCGGGATACAGGAGGAGACGACCTATCTGGGGATTCCCTGCCTGACGGTCAGGGAGAACACTGAGAGGCCGATTACGATTTCTCAGGGTACAAACCGCTTGATCAAGCCGGGTCAGGAAGATATAGTGCGCGAAATTCACGCTGCGACAGGGCGTGCGGGAGAGCCGGTTCCACGGATCATGCTTTGGGACGGCAAGACGGCGGGTCGGATTCTTGAAGTATTGAAAAAGACAATATAGATGAATTAAGGGAAGGAGCTGGAGTTTGATATGAAAAGAGCACTGGTATGCGGGGCTGGCGGATTTATCGGCGGGCATCTTGTCAAGAAGCTGAAGCGCGAAGGATACTGGGTTCGCGGTGTTGACATCAAGCGGCACGAGTTTGCCAAATCTGCGGCCGACGAGTTCATGAGGCTGGACCTGCGGATTGAGAAGAACTGCCGGAAGGCGTTGACAATCGAAGGCGGGGCTTTTGACGAAGTTTACCAGCTGGCGGCCGACATGGGCGGCATGGGCTTTATCCACTCGGCCGAGTGCGAGATAATGCACAACAGCGCCCTGATCAACATCTACATGATCCATACGGCTGCGGAAATGGGGATCAAGCGTTACTTCTTCTCTTCCTCGGTTTGCGTTTACAGGGACATGAAGCCGGGCGAGCCCGAGATGCCGGAATCCGGTGCGTTTCCGGCCCTGCCGGACAACGAGTACGGGTGGGAGAAGATTTACTCCGAAAGAATCTGCATGGCATATGGCAGGAAATACGGAATGGCAATCCGCATTGCCAGGTTCCAGAACTGTTACGGTGCGGAAGGCACCTGGACGGGAGGGCGCGAAAAGGCGCCGGCTGCGATGTGCCGCAAGGTAGCGGAAGTCCAGGATGGCGGCACGATAGATGTGTGGGGTGATGGCACGGCGGTCCGTTCCTACACGCATGTGGACGACATGGTTGAGGGAATCTACCTGCTCATGCAGTCCAGCCTGGAAGGTGCGGCGAATATCGGGTGTCCTCAGTATGTTTCGGTCAATGAGCTGGTTGCTGTTGTTTCCAAGGTTGCCCGCAAGAAGATAAACATCAATCATGTAAAAGGACCCGTGGGAGTCCAGTCCCGAAACTTCAGCAACGAGAGAATCTACTCGACAGGGTGGAAGCCCAAGGTTTATCTCGAGGAAGGCATAGCCAAAACCTATCCATGGATCCAGAAACAGGTGCGGAAAGCTGCACGCAAGGCTCAGAAGACCGTGGTATAATCTTGGCTTACGCACGACGGATGCGTGGCAACCAGACGACAGGAATATTTGACAGGATAACAGGATGGGAAAAAGAGGTTGAATAGAAGGTTCCGCTTGCGAGGACCCGCCGTGGCCAGAAACTTCCTTTCCCATTTTTGTTACTTGTTTTTTGTTGTGATCTGATTCTTCGGCGAATGCGGGTCGGATTTCATTGCAGAGATTAGAATGTCCAGTCCTTTGTGAGGATTGATCTTGAGGACCTTGCATAATCTGGTGTACTCGGCTATATCAAGTCTTCGCTCAGCTTGCTCAATTTTCTGAACCCAAGAATGAGAAAGTTCCAATTTCTTAGCCGTTGTTCGCATAGTGAATCTCTTGCCTTTTCGGCAGGCTTTTAGCCATCGGATGAGCTCCCGATAAGATTCCAGGTAAATTGTCTTGTACATGTAAGTAAGATTAGAATATTGTTCGCAAGTACCCAAAACAGGTACATTCGGAGTGCTGGACTGTATCGATTCTTTCGGGAGGAAGACGATGTGCTATTGGTTGCGGAACAGTGTTTTGCTTTCACTGTTGACGGTTGCATTGCCGATCACGTTTTGTGCAGCGACGAACATTGTTTCGCGTCCCGTTGGTTTTATCCGCGTCTCAATCCCGGAGAATGAAAAGAGCCTGGTCAGCATTCCATTCAAGCCATTTGATCCGTCGATTGAATCCGTCCTGTCGGGGCAGTTGACAGGATCAGAGACCGAGGATACGGCGGATACCGTTATCAAGTGGAACCCGTCCACCCTCAAGTATGAATTTGCCCTCAGGGCTGCAGACGGCAAATGGCTTTCCGATTTCTCCACAATAGTTCCA
>Ga0172375_10000172_pt1 | contig 98273 bp, 160 predicted proteins | sample LakKiv1m_FD_114537 | JGI IMG/M metagenome (GOLD analysis project Ga0172375, IMG submission 114537) | Freshwater microbial communities from Kabuno Bay, South-Kivu, Congo - kab_092012_11.1m | ecosystem: Environmental > Aquatic > Freshwater > Lake | place: Democratic Republic of the Congo...
GGCATAAATCTACGGGGAAATTCTTTCTCTACCCACTTGGAGCAACAGTATTCTATATAATCAGCTACACCTCTTGTGCGTTGTTTAGTGGATGCTTCCTTGATTTGTTTATGGAATTCGTTAACATCAATTATATTAAGTTGTGTTTTCATCGAATCCAAGTAGTGGTTTCGCACAATGTCTAATATTAGCGAACTTATTTTTTGCTTATCCTGTGAGGCAATTAGTCTTATGCTACGATATACATTCACATCTTCAAAGAAAGGTACGAAACTCATTCCTTCAATTCTCTTCCTCCTACTTCTTGTTTGCACACCACTTTCCATTTTATGTATCTCCTTATTGTTAGTTTCGCACTTAGTCTACCATACTGCGAAACCATTGTCAAGTTTCGCCATCTGGTACAATGATACGTATAAAGACTGAGAGAAAACCGTAAGGTTTTTGGTCGGTTGCCCCTTATTATCTGCAACCGCCAATGGGGTGAGGGTTGTTAAGGGAGAGGGGTTCCGTAGAATTCTCTTTAATATATAAGGGTATCCCCGTTTGTAGTAAAATTTGGCGTGTTTACTATATTTAGGGACTGGTGTTAAATAATTCCCACATAGATTGTCGCAAAGTAGTAAATAATTTACTAATATCTGCCATATAATACTTGACAAGATGTATGGCATACCCTATAATTAGTAAAATAGATACGGGGTGTTTATCTTGATAAAAGAAGTGGAGAATTTTAAGAAGCTATTTTTTGATAGCTTAGAGATTGATGACATACAGGCGTTAGATATAGTGTTAGCATCCGCTGTTAGTCATAAGATACCTCATAGCGAGATGTTGTGGTTGCGTATTATTGGCTCTTCTGGCTCTGGCAAGACAGAGTTATTAAGGACATTGGCATCTCAGGAAGGGTATTGCTCTACTATGGAAAGCATCACACCAGGAGCTATCAGGCGTGGATACGTTAATAAGAAAGATACCGAAATGCAAAGGCCGTTACTTGAAAGATTGAATGGCACGTTAGTTATTACAAAGGAATTTGCCATTATTCTTACAAAGGACATGGATACACAGAAAGAGATATTCGGGTTACTCCGTGGAGTACATGATGGCGAGCTTGACGCTGATTATGGTAGCGATGAGGGTCATTTGCATCAAGCATCCCGTTTTGATTGGATATTAGGTACTACTCAGTTTGTAGAACGGCAACGGCAGTTAGAAACCTTGTTAGGTTCACGGTTTATAGATTTAAAATGGGGTAGACCTATTGAGGATAATATAGCTGTTAGCAAAGCTGTGGATAATGATGGGAATATGACTGAAATAAGGGCTAAGTTTAATCAGGCTATAACTGACCTAATCATTAACTGTGTGGTGTACCCAAAGCCCAATTTAGACTATATCGCACCTTTGGCAAATGTAGCGGCTCTTCTACGTACCCCTGTTGAGAGAGACACCCGCACTAACGAGATATATGATATCCCTGATATTGAACTCGGTACACGTTTTGGGCAATCTATGAGCCGTATTGCGAGAGGACTACTTATGTTAGGGGTTCCTACTACTGATATCAAACCGTATCTAGTACGGTTGGCTATGGACTGTATGAATAGGAAGCGCAAAGGGGTTATACAAGCATGGCTTAATGGCATAACCAAGCAGCAGGATATAGCTGATGCTACTCACTTATCAGTGTCTTATATCAATAGAACAATAGAGGATTTGCGGATATTGGGATGGGATGAGAGTAAATTGGATTTATTGAGGTGCGAATAATGGCAGATTGGTTTAGATTTAGCCCAGAGGCGTGGGTATATAGCACTCTACAATGGGAGATGAAGCCTGAACAAGTAATGGTATACATTGGGCTAATAAGTTTATGTGCAATGCGTAAATATGGACACACAGGATATATAGCCCATGATAATTTTAATCCACCGAAATATCCGCGCACTAGGGGTGATATCGCTACTTCGCTTGGGTTTAAAGTGGATGTAGTAGATAGCACTATTGAAGTACTTGTTAAAACAGGTAGAATGGTTATTGAACCTAATGGGATGATGCGTATTGTTTCATGGGATATAGTAGTTCCTCATGACAGAGGAAAGGGTTATAGTGAAGGTTTCAATAAAGAATTGAAGTTGCGAATAAAAGAACGTGACGAGTATAAATGTCAACGCTGTGGTATTCATGAAGACGAGTATATTAATGGAGCAAAAAGTAAGAAGGGGCTTATCATACATCATATAGATTACGATAAACTTCATACAGATGACAGTAACTTAATTAGTCTGTGCGTGAATTGCCATATGGCAGTAAATTACAATAGGGAATATTGGGCTAAAGTTTTTCATGATAAATTAGAAAAGTTCTATGGTGAATTTACTTGATTTATTACACGATACTCAGTTTATGGATTTGATACAATAGAGGAGATGACATGAATTATTTTGAGTTTGGTTTGAGGGAAAGAAATGATTAATCCCTATTATCAAGATAAGTGGGTGACAAGGTGAATATTAGTTTGTTGACTGATGCTCCACGGCATAACCTCGCCTTAATGAAAATATCGGCATGGTATAAAGCCAATGGGGATCATGTCACTTTGAATATGATGAACACGGGCTGCGATATTACTTATGGCTCATGGCTTTATGGGCAAAAATATTGTGCCGACATAAATGGTGGGCCTGTTTATCCTGACATTAAGCTCGATTCAAAATTTGAACAAATGAAGCCGGACTATGACCTTTATGGATTAGATTATTCAATTGGTTATACATGGCGGTATTGCCCAAATCATTGTAAGTTTTGCATTGTACCGAGGCAAGGAAATAGGCAAGAACATCACTCAATATGGGAGTTCCACGATAAACGATTCAAGAAAATTTGTCTATTAAATAATAATACGTTCTCTGATCCACAATGGAGGGATACATTTCAAGAGATATGGGAATCCAAATTGCGAGTAATTGACGAGAATGGTTATGACTTACGGCTAATGGATCCCGAAAAAGCATTGACGTTACAGCGGACACGTTTTGAGGGGACTGTGCATTTTTCGTGGGACTTAATGTGGAGCGAAAAGCAAATTATACATGGTTTGGAAATAGCAAAGGAATATATCAAACATCAGATTGTTGTCTATATACTCATCGGTTACAACACAACACTCGAAGAAGATATTTACCGCTGCCAGAAAGTACACGATTTCGGATTTGACCCATATGTGATGCCATATAACAGGGGGACAAAGGAAAATCGCAAATTCAAGAGGTTCATTGACCTCAGAACATACCGCAAGTATAAAACGATTACAGAAGCATGGAATGATTACAGACCATCTAAACGATCTAAACGATGCTCTCAAGAAGTTATGGAGTTAGGTCTATAACCCTATGATTAAAACATTTTACTACGCTGCCAGTTCTATGGGTGATGACGGACAAGAATTGCTACTTGACTTTCCTGTAAGTATGTGGTATATTTGAAAGTGCCTGACAAAGCATTTGTGGGGCTGGTGAGTAAGGAACTCCACTAAGTAATTGGTGGGGTTTCTTGTTTATTCGACAAGATAGTGGGTATGTTATATATTTAGGGTGCAAGTACGCCAATTTGTACAAGGAACTCCGGCAGAGATGTCGGGGTTTCTTGTATTTAAGCGGTCTTTTTGGCGTCTATCTCTTTGATTTTAGGGCATTACGGGCTATGGGTGGTAGGTGATGTACTATTCAACTCTTTGGATTAAGCCTTGGCGTTGTTTGCCCGTGAAAAGACGCTAATTTTTCTGTGCCACAGCCCATAAATGACTGGACAGGTTAACGGCAATTTAATGAACCGCTAATGACTTTGGGATATCCTTCTGAATACCGTTTCACAATGTTTGGAGGGTCGCTAATAGTGAATAAAATCGTCAATGGTATATCACAATATTCTGGGGTATTCAACCATTCTCTCTTGATATAGTAATGGTCAGGAACAGATAGTATTATTTCATCATCTTGGATTTTAATTGTATATGAACTAAAGTATATTCTATCTATACCAGTATCTAAATAGAAGTTGGTATTTGGTGGTATATGAATGGCTTGCCCTAATAATATTGTCACAATTGCTAACATTGCCCACGCTATATACCATACAGTATTAAATAATTCTTTGGATGCAACTATGTATATTGTTAAACCTATGAACACCGTTGCCACGATTGCTATTGCTATCCACATAACTACTTTCTCCTATTCCTTCTGTGCCACAACCCATAAATGGCTGGATAGGTTGTTGTCCCCTAATGGGCAGGGATTCTTTGTACCCCAAAATATTTATCTAACTCAATTAATTCCAATTGCGTTTTAGCATTATTGTTTGGGTTAGCTGTCGCCACCTTGAGCATCACTCGAATCTGTTCTACGTCTTCAACAGTAAGAGCATAGTATTCAGTATGGAAATCAAAAGGGCCTTCAGCAAAACCTTTGAGGAAACCCCAAAATGATGACATCTCTGCTCCTTTCTGCACTTTCCCCCATAACTCCGCAGTTTTACTTGTATCTAATAAAGAACGCAGTGTAAATATATACTGACCTGGTATCCCAATGCAACCATTCTTAGTAATCATTTATCTATATCCTCCAAATCCTCAGCAATAGTCTTAGCGAAAGCCCAAGGTAAAAACCAAATAGCAGCACAGCCAATCAGAATAAGGGCTACGTCAAAGTTATGGACTGCGTAAGCAAATATGATAGATACAATGAGGATGGCAAGTTCAATAGCAAGCCCCGCAAAGAATATCTTTTCACTCAGTTTCATATTGTCTTATGCCTTCTGTGCCACCAACCCATAAATGACTGGATGACTTAACGATTAGCGAGATACGAAGTATACCCTATCACAGCCACAATAATTAAAGTTATTACGATATAGATTACCATCCCCCACGTTAATGGCTCTAATTGCTTGTACCACTTATTCATTTCTTTGCTCCTTGCTTTTATTCTACACCTTTTGTACTATAACTCATAAATGGCTGACTGGGCTATTCCGTTCTCTTCATTTTAGATAACCAATATATACCTACGAATAAGATGCCTAATAGGAGTATAACTAATATAACAATGAACAATGGGGATAAAAAAACAGCTTCCCAATTTACATAGCCATATTTTTCCCAATATAGAATTATTGCACTTATTGTGGCTAATAATACGAACGCTCCACCCAATATTGAACCAACAGGGGATGGGCTATTATCGTACATAGATATATTGTTATCTGGATCATATCCACATTTAGGGCATTTATTCATTTGCTTTCTCCTATATCTTTTTGCGCTACTATCCAAAGGTGTGAACTCAGGTTATTGTCGGCTAAAAACTTCTGGAACTTATCGCCTGTGTTTAAGAGGGATTGTAGGAATGGATCAGGGGTATATTCACCGTCTTTAATTTTGTTTTTTACTATGTCTACGTCTAATTTGCCAGGGGTCATAACCTCAAGGACTTTGAATTTGCAATTCTTTAAGAGTAGTGATAGGGATTCTATGTTGAATAGTTGTAAGTGCTCAGGATTGATCTGGTCTGATTTCTCTCCTAAAAGGGCTATGTCAAATCCATGGCAGTTGGGGGTCGTGAGGATTAACAGGCCGTGGTCATTGAGTATATCGTGGCACTTGTTTAAGAAATCTTTGGGACTGAACAGGTGCTCGATTAACTCAAAGGCTGTGATGCAGTCGATGCCTTTTATGTCTAACTTCTCTATGGGTTGATGATAGGTCTTTATACCTCTCTTTGAACATTCCTTGTGAAGTATTGATGGCTCTACGGCATAAATCTCATCTATAATTCCGAGTTTCTTTACTTCCTCGCAGAATGTTCCATATCCTGCTCCAACGTCCAGCAGATTATATTTCTTCTTGTACAGTGTACTCCAATCGCTAACTAACCCCGACACCATCTCTGCTCGTGGCCTGAATATCTGCTCACGTCTTATCTTTTCTGTCTTAGGAAATATGTACTTTGACCAGTATTTGTAATGCTCTGAATTGGCGTAGTATTGATCTAATATCTTACGTGATGGCCTTTTTAAGATGTAGATTGTGCCACAACGATGGCATTCTATAAACATGAACTTATATTTCACGAACGCATTGTTGTCTTTGAGAAAATATTTTGTCCCGCTTGTGTATAAATCTACTCTTTTACTTATACCACAGGCAGGGCAAACGACTGCTTCAAATTCATCTACGTGTTCTAGTAGCCTATCTATGTCTTCCTTGAAGGCTTCTTCTTGACCTGTCTTGAGGTCTTTTGGTCTGATACCGTACTCTTTCATATATGTTTCCTAATATGCCAGCAGCATCGCAGTTGCAGCAGAACCTATAAATCCGCCTATAAATGCTACTGTCAATACAATAAACATTAAGGTGCTCCAGCCACGCATTGGGGTTTTAGTCAACCAGTCATAGCCTAGGTTTTGGTCTGTAGTATTGTAGAAACCTACCTTTACTACATATGTACCGCATATTGGAGTAACAGTTACGCCTTCATCTGTAATAATATAATCACCAAATTTTTCCTGCAAATTAGATACTATGGGGCAAGAATCATCCACTATGGTTGAGCCTTTATAAAGATATGAGTGTACTGTGTCGCCAACCTCACTACCTTTCATCAATAATACCAACCCAGCAATACATATAATGGTACAAGCTATTATTATTGCCCACTTGATTCCTTCGCTCATTATCCTACTCCTACTTTAACTTTTCCATATTCACAAGATTCTCCCCAAATATTATCCTTCACCCAGTATCCGTTTTCAACTCTCCATACTCTTGGATCTCTAAATGTATCACAAATACAGTCAAATTCTTCTTCACTCATGTTTACGTATTTGAGCCAACGTTCTAAGTCCCTACGTGGTTTAACGCTATCATACTTGTGTACCATCTCAATTCCTTGTTCACGTGTCATATAACCACCACGTATGTCTTTGCAGGCGTGGTCTGATGCTCGTCCATATCCTAATTTGATAAATTTGAGATAGTCGTGGATACCGTTTTCGTGCATATCATCAAGGTTTGAGAACATCCTGTAGGTTCTTTCAAATGGTTGCCTTGCCCGTTGCCATCCGTATTGTTCTTCGACTATTTTAATCTGTTTATTGGCATCCCAGTTCAGATAGTTGCTCAAATGAAGCCCTCTTACTCCTACTTCGTCAATCTCTTTGTCTGAGGGATATTGTGCCCACAAAAGGTCATGTTCTTTTAATCCTTCTTTCAGTTCAGGATGCCCAAGTTTTTCAAGCCCTTCATCAACAAAGTCATACCAGTCATATCCTCTCAGGGCATGTTCAAGCCTATGTTTGGCTGTGAATTCCACGAAGTCATTATAGGAATACATCCCGCCTAATTCCATGAATCCATGTTCTCCCCACAACATAAGAGGAACCTTGTATCTGACCGCTACTTGGATTGGGGTTGTGTAAATCCCACAATGGGAGTGCCAGTTGTTATCTCCCTGCAACTTGAACCCTATCCTGTTCATCTTGATTAGGGTCTGCTCACCTGGACGTACTATGATGTGATCGCAGTCAAACACTTTACGCATGTTCTGGAGATTTTCTTCGCCCTCTGGTAAGTAATTGTTGCCATGATATGTGACTAAAAGCGGTTTCAGTTTCAATAACTTTGTGACTACATGGGTCTGGAAATAGCTGTCTTTGCCGCCACCTACGGGCACTAAAATATCGTAGTTGCTCGTAGAGCGATATTGGTTTGTGAGTTTGACTAACTTCTGCCAGCGTTCATCCCAGTTTATCTTCTTTTTTTGCTCGGACACTCTACAACCTGAACATACTCCATTTTCATCGAATGTAAGCGGAGTGGCTGCGATTGACGGATATACGCATTTTGTGCAGTATTTCATAGTCTTACTGGCAATCCTGCCATCTTCATGGCTCTCTTTCCACCTTTGTCTGCCATCTCTTTGAAATGCCATATATTAGCTGCGGCAACCGCTGAAGCTCCTGCTTCTATGCCTTGGGCGTAATCATCATAGTTTCCTACTCCACTACAAGCTATGACCGGAATAGACAATGATGAGCTTATTTTGTTTATCAATTCCAAGTCGTATCCCTCTCCCATACCATCACGCTCTATGCTTTGCAATAGTATCTCTCCTGCCCCTCTCTGCTCTACTTCTTTTGCCCACTCCACTGGATTTAACCCTGTTGGGGTTTGCCCACCATCTATCATAACTTCATTTTGAAATACATCTATGCTTACTACTATTGCCTGACGCCCAAAAATTTTAGAGCTTTCTGTGATTAGCTCAGGATTGCGAAATGCTTCGCTGTTCAAAGTTATCTTGTCCGCTCCTCTCTTAAACCGTTCTCTCATATCTTCTACCGTCTTAATTCGCCCACCCCAGGTTAATGGTATGAAACAAGTTTTTGCTGCGGCTTCCAATATCTCAAGTGGCTCATTCAAGCCTTTGGTTTTATGGTCATTGCGCCTGAGGTCATACTGACCATCTCTTGTTATATCAAGATAGATTATCTCATCTACACTCCATTCATTGAACCTTTGCACTTCATATATTGGATTACCGATTACTTGGTGTATCTTGAACTGCTCACTGCGCACAAGTAATCCATTCTGAAGAAGTAAAACTGGAATTAGACGTTTTAAAAGTGGCATCCTACACTCCGTCTTTGAAGTAGATTCCTGGGCGAGTGTCAGGCTGAACGCATAATTTACAGTATTTCATTCACTATCCTCGTAAATCCACAATTTTGCTGTAATATATATTACAACCATTGCCAAAGTAATTGGAATGATTGTCCCCCAGATTCCTATAGTTGGAAATATGAATTCCAATAGTACAGCGGTCAACCCTGTAAGCGTTAATAGCCCCAATGCCATTGCTGATATCAGGGTAAGAAGCAACATGTGTTTTTTCCCCTGCCTAATAATCTTCATGCTATCTCCCTATCAATGCAAATATAATGAACAATACCAATGCCCCTGCAACTATGAGCAGTATCTCTACTCCAGAGGACGCTACAAACTTATCTAAGATATCACCCATCTATTTATTAGTCATCCTTGATTGTTTATGCTCATCTACTATCATTTTTATTAAAGAGGCTATGAGCAATATAGGAAATGAGCCTATCAATATACAAACAATAGCCCACTCAACTGTTGGCATGAGCGCTATAAACGATGTTAGTAGTACGCTCAAGAAAAGAAGCGAGATGCCAATTAACCACCCCCATAGATTATCTTCACCGGTAAGTTCTTTAGCCTTGTGTTTTTTGACTAACTTGCTAATGACAATTAAATCAACTAGCAAGAGGATAGCAGATAGACCAAGCATGATTCTTCCTGCCATTAAATCATTGGTTGATACATTGAAATTTGCACGTTCCCATATATAGGGAATAAACACTATCGCCAATGCCACTACAGTTGCTGCCATCAATAACCCAAATATCCATCTCATTTTATTTCTCCTTTCTCAAATACCCACCAAGTCATATCGTCAAATACTGTCCCATAAGGATGAGGCTGAGTTCTATCACTGTAGTCTTGCTGCCACAGAAATCCATAGCTCACGCACTTGAGGGTAGGATAATTGTCCAAATACCATTTGCCAAAATCCCTCTTAAAAATAAGATTCTCTTTGCCCCTGTAGCTTACCTCGCATGGTTCATGGGAGAAGTATTCGGTACAGATAACATACTTGCGGGCTACCCGTACTATTTCATCTGTCATACGCTTTAGATTCTCTGGGGATACGTGAATTAATACACCATGGGTCATTACTACGTCTATTTTGGAATCTTTGTACGGTAACTGAAATCCATCACAATTAGTAGCCTTTTTTAGTTTGAAAAACGGTTGACTTGTTAAAATCGAGTACGCTTCTGCGAATGGCTCTACTGCATGTAGTATCTTTTTTCCTTTGAACAATTCGTTGATATACCAGAGATTGAGGCCGATATTTGAGCCTACTTCAAGTAGTGATCGAAATCTCGCGTTCTTGAGTATCTTCTTGAACGCCTTTACCCCCAACGGTAGTTTATAGTCTGCAAAGTTATTGCGTTCTATGTATTCATGCCCATACTCAGGGCTTGTCCAATGGTTTAACTGCTCGTTCATTTATTCTCCTTTGCTAATACAATAACCCCTGCTAGCATTAGGATGATCCCTATTAAGCCACCAATATAATAAGCCAATGTTCCATCAGAATATCCCCAGATCAAATTATTCCAATAGCTTCGTTCATAGTGTCGAACTAGAATAGGTTGTAGTTCTGGTATTTGTTCTTTAGAATAAAAATCATACGACAGTAAAAATTTATTGTCTCTTATATCAACAATATCTCCAATAGATGTATAGTCTATGTTGAATTTATCGAGTACTATCTCACCTTTATAATAGTTGTCATGCTGCCCTAGATAAGCTACCATTGTAATAAAAGTAGAGAGAACACATGTAATGCCACTGACCCATAGCATTGCCCATATTTTGAGGTCTCCATTCTTCTCTATTATATTCATTTCCTTTTACCTCTATACTCTCCTTATCTCCCACTACTCCAAATTTTATGAGTTTATCCCTTGCATATTACTAATACAAGTAAGCCAGTGAATCCTGACCACACGGCAAGAGCTATCCACCATCCCGCAAACATATTTTGATAACCCTCTATATCAGGATGTAGATTCTCCCTAGGATAAAGTAAGAATTCATTATGTGCCACACTTATTCTCCAAGAAACAGTTGGGGGAGAAGTTTTTACCAGTTCACATATAAGGGTAGCATCATGAGCAGTAGAAATGTCAGCAAGCATATTTTCATAATTAAGGGCTTCACTCATAGTAGCGAATTGTCTCTGTCCTTCATATACAAGCGAAAATGAAGATATAAGAGGGAAACCTATCCCAATAAAGACAGCACATGCCAAAATGATTACCAGTAATGATAAACCAATTTTACTTTTAATATCTAAACCCGTCTGCTGCTTGTTCATTTACTCTCCTATCTTCTCCACTATTTATACTGGTTAAGGAAGTCTACTGCCCCTTGCACTGTATCGAATTCCTGAGTGCTTCTCCATGTACCAGCATTTATTGTTATATCTATCTGTATTTTTTTCGTATCTGCACTTTGTTTGGTATCAAGCCTTTGTAGTAATTCTCTGTTCAACTCCATAAGCTCATCTAATTCATATCTAAGAGCAATAGATGATTGGGATATAGAGAACACTTTCCCTGATATATCTTCTTGGTTATCCAATATTCTGTTCATATTACTATCTATCCTTGTGACTGTAGATTGTACGCTCTTTTCATCATCAGCAAGACAACCGAATAGACAGCCTACCAATATAATTGATGCCAACATTAAAACTATTTTCTTCATTTGCTTTCCTCCATTGTTCGTTTTGTTCTATTATATCATACTTTGCCAGCAATTACAATCTCGTCACTGAGTTCAGCCAAGTCCAGACGCGCCTGTATCTGTGGAATATACTGCCCTAATTGAGTGAGTATCTCAGGATTGACTAACGATAATTGAGTAACAAGTTCATAAGCGTCCATTCCGAAAAACCAGCAGGCCTCTATCTGATAGCCATTATATGCAAATGCTGTAGTGATTGATGAATCCGTGAAACACTGGATATGTCCAAGTGGGTCAAGGTGGCGAACGATTGAGTTAGGAAAGATTGTCTGTATCTCTGTTGACAGACAATTCCAGCGTGGGACTTCGGCTACTACAAGGTTCTTAGATGATACTGATTCTTTGGCTAATTTTAGAAACTCTGTGGGATTGGTAACGTGTTCAAGCACTCCCCAAAAGGTTATCACGTCATAGCGTTGGAATTGAGCGTAATCTTCAAGGAAATCTGCTTCTATTAACTCTACTTGCAGGTTTTCACTGGCAAATTTACGTCCACTTGCGCTTGGTTCTATGCCATTGGCTAATATTCCTGCATCCCTACAAACCTTAACGAAATGTCCGCTGCCTGCCCCTACATCAAGTATGGTCTTGGGTTTACGATCATAAATGCGCTCGTATTGATTTATTGCCCAGTCTAATTTGGGTCGAGCTACTTGATCTAACCTTGTTTGAGTTGTCCTTGTATCTGCATAAGTTGATTGATATTCTTTGTTGTTCTGATAGAATGATTTGAGTGTCTCTGCCCTTGGAATATAGTGAACGAAATAATGTGAGCACTTCTGACATTGTACGTACTTTGCCCCATAGACTTCGAGTTTATCTTTAAACTCTTTTCCGTTGCAAATTGGACAGTTGATAACTTCTTTCAAGTTACCTTTGTAAAGCTCTATCCTCGATTTCGATATAGAATCTACTTTAGCTTTGAAATCCTCTACCATGTTCGCTTTGAGGCTGAGAATGTCGATAGGCTTTCCATGGGTGGTGTGGACATAATGTTTTTTGTTGTTGTATGTCCATACCTGGGGACTATTGGTTAGGGGTTCTATTGGAATTTCTTTAAACCACATCAACCTTTACCTTTCTCGTTTTTATCAAACAGAGGCCAAAAATCAAATAGAATTTTGATACTTCCCAATACTCCAATAATATAGAGGAGTACTACAAGAACAATTAGAATATCAATCTTTAATGACATTACTACCATACCTGTTAACTTGCACAAAAACAATATAAATCCTATTACCAAAAGGGGCCAAACCCAACTCCAAATTGTTCTAATCATTTTAGTTCCACTCCCTAATACGCCACTCAATTGTTTTCATTATCACGTCAAACCCATGTTTGAATGGATTTAAGTGGGAATCCTGCTCTAAGTTATGATAGGTACAGGATATGGGGACTTCGGTTATCTTAAATCCCTGTTTACGTGCCTTGACAAGTATCTCTATGGTTGAGCCGAATCCATTTTCTTCTAATTTGACTGAGTTGACAAACCTTTTTGAAAATGCTCTAAATCCACTTTGAGCGTCTGTTATAGGTTCGTGACCAAAATTGTAAGTCTCTGTTATCAACCATACTCCAAAACGTCTGTACTTAGGTATCTTTAAGCCATTGTGTTTATAGAAGCGTGAGCCTATAACTACATCGTATCCCTGTTCTATTTTGTTGATTAAATGGGGGATTTCGTCTGGGTTGTGCTGCAAATCAGCGTCTATGGTTACTACGTAATCAAACTCTTTGGCTATGGCTAATCCTGTCCTTATAGTCGCCCCATAACCATAATTTTTAGGATGACAGTAGACTTCTGCTCCACAATAACGTGATATGAGTGCCGTAGTATCTCTTGACCCATCATCTACCACTATTACGGTGGGAGTGTATTTTAGACAGTCTTTAATTATCCCACCAATGGTATAGGCTTCATTGTGTGCAGGAATGACTACGGCGAGAGTTTTCATTTGGATACTTTACCCTCAATAGTAAATGGTTTCAAAAAATCATTCACAGTCTTATCAGATGGTTTCTTTGATTCCATGTAGACCATTTGGGTTAGAATATTCATAAGGACATCCCTCACAACCTGTTCTGTCATACCGTTTGGGCCTTTCTTTTGGAAAGCCCGTTTTAACCATCTTAACATGATAGTTTCTCCCATTCTATAGGTTCCCCTGCTTTTATATCTACAGTAGTCCTAAGTCCTATGACTGAATTGAGATATTTTGGTTCTATGCCAGTGGCTGGTCGGAGTGTATCTATAACGTCCTCTGTTATTATAGCATTGCATGGAATAAATGTCTTTGCGAATAAACTCCGCCTCTGAAGTATGACTGTCTCTCTCTCAATATCATACAACTGTTTGATATGTGACCCCATGGCCTTTTCCATTTTGCGTATGCCCTCTACTAAAAGCGTCATGTCTTCTCTATCCATGGCAAATGGATGATCGGGGCCAATCAACGATTTATCAAGCGTAAAGTGTTTTTCGATTACACACGCTCCATTGGCTACTGCCCCAAGTGATGCGATATATCCCTCTGAATGGTCTGAAAAACCGACTAAACATCCAAAGGCTTTACGTAGGATATTCATAGCCCTTACATTTGTGTGTTCAAGTGGTGTGGGATATTGAGTTGTGCATTGAAGCAAAACTAAATCTCGATTTCCCTGCGAATGAATGACAGATACTGCTTCTGCTATTTCTCCCATATTTGAAGCCCCAGTTCCTAAGATTATAGGTTTCTTTTTTGAGGCTACGTACTCTAAGAACTTGAGGTTGGTTATCTCACCGCTTCCAATCTTAAATGCAGGAACATTTAATTCGTCAAGCAGGTCTACAGCTTCTATATCATAGGGGCTGGACATGAAATCTATGTCTATCGCTTCACAATATTGAATCAGGCTTTCGTGCCCTTTGCGTGGCAAACTCGCATCTCTATAGGTATCATAGACTGTCTTATTCCATTTGGTTTGGAATGAGCATCTCTGCTGAAAGGCATGGCGATTGATTATCTTATCGGGTATGAATGATTGGAATTTGGCACAATCACACCCACATTCTTTAGCAGCGTCTATTAGTTCACATGCTTTTTTTAGACTTCCATCAAAGTTTGAACCTATTTCCGCTATGATGTAGGTGCGGTATTCGTCTCCTATGATTCGATTGCCAAGTTTTAGATTCATATTTCCCCCTTGTATCTCAATAACTCAGCACGAAGCGATGGCATTTTAATCCCCAAATCATGCTCTACCTTAGTATAATCAAGAGATAGGTTTTCAGGACGAGGGACTTTATCTTTGCCGTACTCAACCATTACTCTCTGAATCAACTCAGCGTCTAACTCCATTGTTTTTGCTAACTCTACCCCGAATTCGTATTTACTCCAGCTTCCCTGACAACCCACATTATATATTCCACTCAAGTTTTTATCACACATACTGACAATCATATTAGTCAGCGTTACGGCTGATATTGGGGAAAAGTAGACATTGCGATACATGCTTATCTCTTTATGTTTTCTTAGGCTATCTACTACCCAATTGGCTAATCTGTCAAAGTAGGCTAACCTGAGTATAAGATAATCCTTAGATATAAGCGCCTTGTGTTCGCCAATAAGTTTTGTTTTGGCGTAAACGTTAATAGGGTTGAGTTTTTCATCCTCTTTGTGTATTCCAGTTGAACCGTCATAAACTGAGTCTGTGGAAATATAGACTAACTTAGCTTTGAGTTCCCTGCAAAAGATTGACACGTTTTCAGTTCCGGCTTCGTTGATTTGCCATGCTTCATGCGGGTTTTTCTCACATTCATCTACATTGGCAAGGGCAGCAGTATGGATTACTATCTCTGGTTTGAACTCTCGAAAGACAGCACCAACGTCCCTGTAATCTGTGATATCCATTTTGGCAAATGTTGCTCTATGGCAGGGAACTATTGTGTTATGGAATGTTGAGATTACCTGATATCTATCAGATAACTTATTTGTGAATACACGCCCAAGGACTCCACTTCCGCCCGTGATTAGTAGTCGCTTCACTTACAACAATCCTCCCCCACTATTTGAGAAAACATATTCTGCATACTCGTACCCACATTTACACATGTATCCTCTGTAGGAATATGGCTGTGTTATCATTAGTTTTCCTCTACATTTAGGGCAGCGGTATCCCGTAAACCATGAATATGCTGGGGAAGGTAATTTATGCGATATTGCTGCTAATTTGATTAATCTTTCATTCTTATCTATGCGTTGTCTTTCCCATTCATCATTATCTTGTTTAATTTTTTTAATATGCTCTGCATTTACTTCTTCCTTACTCATATTGCTTCTCCCTTCAGTAGTCGCTTCACTGGCAACCTCCAACTATATGTGGTTGCGAAACATGTGGTTGCGGAATAGGTCTATGGTCATTAATAACGATGCTTTGACCTTCGGATACTTCTACTCTAATTGGGGTATCACAGAATTCCCACATGTTAGTGAAACCTCTTTTGACATAGTAATGAGTTGGAATGATTAAATCATTGCCATCTTCTTGATAGTCTGCAAAGCATATAGGGGAGTTATCAACGTCAATATCATATATTGTCCCAACTGGTATAAAAGCGGGAGCACACCAATAAAAAACACCCCATATAGCAAGTATCCCTGCCAAAACACTTAACCCAATATATTTACAATCTCCTATAATATTTCTCAAATACAGCACTATCGATACCGCCAATATAATACCTGCGAGTACCCACAAAGTAATAGCTAATCCCATATCATTTCTCCTCTACTGTAAATAATATATCGCTCTATTAAACTTAGTCTGATTATCAGTAGGTTCATAAAAATTGCACGCATCCACGTAGCATTCTTGGTAGATATAATTAGTGATATATATATAGTCTTCATCTTGGGTTGCGTTTTTTGCATAGAACGTAATAAAAGGGCAACATATACTTTTAATAGGCTTTACAACATAAGAATACTCATGTACCCTTTCTTTAAGTTTTTCTTGATATTTATAATTTTCTACTACACTACAGGAACTCAATATTAAAAAAGACAGGGATAGTAATACAACAATGTTTTTAAACACTTTTCTGCTCCACGCTTTTATTTATCTCTATCCATTCAGGGTGTTTATTCAGTAGTTCAAGTACCTGTAGCCATGTAAAATCATCTCGCCTGAAATATCCGTAAATCTTACGCACAAACTCCAAGTCATCTATGGTATCTACCGTCCAGCGAAATTGGGATAGATTAACAATATTAGTCAGCGGGAATAGGCTAAACTTGTTTGATAGGTAGATATAAGGCGTGACGTGTTCTCGCCATTTCTTATCTTCTTCAAATGCCCGTTTTAATGCTCCAAAAGTAAATACTTCCACGTCTAACCCAAGTGGATATGATGGTTCAAGTTTATTACTTACGTAGTCTACTTTATGATAATTGAACGTCTCTATAGCAGCATTGATTATCTCAGGCTCTATTAAGGGACAGTCAGCACATATCCTTACGATTACATCTGCATCGTAAACTATTGCAGCCCAATAAAATCTATCAAGTACATCCTCCTCATCTCCTCTAAAACATGCCCAACCTTTGATTTGGCAAATACCTGCAATAGCATCATCCATAGAATTACGTGAGGTAGCGACTACAACTGTATCTACTTTTGAACGTGCCACTCGATTTACGACTCTCTCAAGCATTGTCTTACCACAGATATCTGACAGGACTTTATTCGGTAGGCGGGTCGCCCCTGTACGTGCCTGGATTATGGCTACGATACGTGTCATTTATTTATCCTTGGAGAAAAACTCGTCCCAATATCTAAGAACCACGCCTACTATTGCAGCCGCTATCAATGCTACTCCTATCCAAAATAATATGGGTGATAACCACCAAAATAAGCATAGGATGCTGTAACAGATGCCTCCACCTATCCCTAACGCAACAATAATACCTACTATTGCTAAGATATTATTCCCTAAGTCAGTTTTATCCATATTGTTCTCCTTCTACCATGCCGTCCAACCACCGTCAACTACTAAATTATGCCCTGTAATATAAGAGGCTTCATCACTGGCTAAAAATACCACTGGCCCTGCTGCTTCTGAGGGGTTCCCTGTCCTGCCTTTTGGAATTTGCTCTTCGAGTTTCTGGATGAAATGCCAATCCTTTCTCTGCTCCTCCATTTTGGGAAACGCCCCAAAACTAATACAATTTGTACGTATGTCAGGATAGTGACAGGCAAACCATTTTGTAAGAGTGATAATACCACCTTTCCCTGCAAAGTAATACGCAGGGCTTTGTTGAGATTTCTTTGGATAAATATTAGGATGGTCTGATATCATGCCGTACATTGAGGCGATATTGATGATCACCCCTTGTTTCATGTAGGGCAGAACTGTCATAGAACAATCATAGACCGTTCCTACTGCCATCTGTAAGCCTTTGTTGAAATCTTTGTAACCCCAGTTCATGGCATTGTTTACAAGTATATCTATTTTGCTAAACGCTTTATTTACTCGCTTAAAACATGCCGCTATGGATTCTTTAGAAGTTACGTTCATCCCTGTGCCTATTGCAAAGGATTTAATATACTTCTCTCTAATTTTTGCTGCGAGTAGCTCACATTTTGCTTCATCTCTACTGGCAATTACTATACTTGCTCCTGCCTTAGCCAATCCCTCAGAAATAGCAGAGCCAAGATGACCTGCTCCACCTGTTACGATAGCTACCTTACCTGAAAGATTGAACATTTACTTTCCTCTAAATATATATATCAAATAGAATAACAGTGCACTCGTAGCACTTGTACATAGAATTGCCAAACATACTTCACCACTTACCGTTTTAGTAGCAAATAAGATTAACGCTGCCAGTGATAATGTCGCCTGAACTATTATTGGATATACTAGAAACCCTTTGCTCATCTTACCACTTTCTGGGGTCTATTATTTTCTCAGGAACGTAGCCAAATTCCTTGAGTATGCCATGTCTTAAATCATCAGTCATGGGTGGAGATTTCATAAGTTTGATATTGTCTAACATTTGAGTTGTGGTTTCTGCCCCAATTACTACACTCGTGACGTTTCCTATGTCTCTTACAAAGGTTACAGCAGCTTCTTTTACTGTTACGCCATGTTCTTTACATATCTTTTCAAGTTTATCTGTGTACTTTTTCGCTTTGTCTGTGAAGAAAAGCCCCTGCAAATAAACTGAGCGCACAAATACTGTTTTGCCCTCAAGTTCGCCTAAGTACGGAATGAACCTATGGTCAAAGAGATTGATGGGTATCTGGAACGCAGTTACGTTCTTAAATTTAAGGGCGTATTCAAGTTCTTTTGTATCGTAAACTGAAACGCCAAGGTTCCTAAAAAACTTCTCTCGTTTCATTGATAGAAGCTCATCATACCAGTTACCCAATTCCATGGCGTTTCTAACAAGATAATACTCTATCCCGTTCCCACCTGTATCTAATTCTGACACTACACATTGTAGCCTAACCTTAGCAATATTATCTTTAGTTACCTTAGTTGGTAGATTTATCTTGGATATTACCTTGGGCTTATATAGGTAGTCTTTATAAAACTCCCCAATTAGTTTCTCGCTGTTTCCATAATAAGGGGCGGTATCAATACAGTTTATGCCGTTATCTGTGGCTATCTCCAATATCTTAAAAGCCGTCTCTTTTGATGGTTGGCCTTTGGAGGCTATACCATACTTTTGCCCTAACTGGGCTGTGCCAAGGGTTAATTTGGATATCATGGTTTAGTCTTTCCTTCTTATAGCCAACCAACTATTTAACCCTACTAAACATACTAACACCCATACAGGGATAAACCCCCAACTTGCCCACCAGAGTTCGTATTCTGTTTTAGGTGATGGTTTGTATATACAATAAATCTCATACCCTAATATGAGCAGTTGGATCGCAATCATTGCGAAGTTTAGCTTAATCTGTGTTAATTTTTTCATTTGCATATCACCAAATACCGTGTAATAAACCATATCTGCTTTGAATATACTTTAAACTCATGTTGATAGTTGATAAGATATCCTCTGCCGTTGCCGTCAATAAGGGTTACGGTTTCAAACCCGAACCAGCACGGAATGGGTGTATATATGCTTGTTGGGCTAGTTATTTCCACATCACCAATCATATATTGGGTATCTTCTGTAATGCCATAGCAATTTTCAATGGTTAGCTTATGTGGATACCCTTCGCCCCTATACTCCCACCCGTTCAATGTGGGGATAGTAATATTTGCCTCTACCGTTTTTCCTATTACAAAACATAAAGTCAATACTAGAATGAAAAGAATTATACAGAGAATCACGAGTGATTTCATTTATACAACCTCCTCAATTCGTCTTTACTCAGCCAATGTGTATTGTTGTCACTCGTGTACTTAAATCCCTTTGGGAGTGACTTGTACTCAGGAACGTCTTTGCCCAACCAAAACGGAAACTCTGGCTCAACTACAAAATGAGTTTTGTATTCCCTGGTGTGTCGAGCTTCATCTTCTGTAACGAGAGTTTCGTTTATCTTCTCACCTGGGCGAACGCCAATTACCTTACGTTTGACCTTGGGGGCTACGGCATCTATTAAATCCATAACTTTCATGGATGGTATCTTGGGAACGTATATCTCACCACCTTCCATTGCTTCAAGCGCATCTAAAACTAAATTTACTCCTCTATCAAGTGTAATCCAAAAACGTGTCATGTTTTTATCAGTAATGGTTATCAATTTGTTTTCTATCATAAGCGGTAGCAGTTTCAGAATTGAGCCTCTGCTACCTACTACGTTGCCATATCTTACACAGGAAAACTTTGTGCCGCCTATCCCTGCATAGACATTGGCCTGAGTAATGAGCTTCTCCATGACTAATTTGGTCGCCCCGTAGAGATTTACTGGATTGCAAGCTTTATCACTTGAGATTGCTATGACTTTTTCTACTCCACAATCTATTGCTGCGTTGATTACATTGATCGTTCCATTGATATTAGTCTTAACTGCCTCTACTGGATTATACTCTGAAGTTGGAACCTGTTTTAAGGCAGCGGAGGAAATACAAACATCTGCCCCGTTCATTGCCCGATAGACACGCTCTTTGTCCCTTACGTCTCCAATAAAAAACCGTAGCCGTTCATCGTTGAATTTACACGCCATCTCCTGCTGTAGGACTTCACCCCTTGAAAAGATACGCAGTGATTTAGGGTTACAGTCGTCTAATATTTTACGAGCACACGATTGACCGAAGGAGCCTGTTCCACCAGTTAGTAAGATTACTTTGTTCTTGAGATAGTTCAATTTTTGTCCTTACTGTCATTACGACTTGACTTTATTGCGTATACAAAAGAACCTGCAAATATCAAGCATATTCCTACCAAAGCTATCATTAAGAGTGGATACTGTTGTATAGCATTCCAAAACATATCCCATACGGGAGGATTGTTAAATAATGTTTGTATCCCCCACACTAATGCTGCTACACATACAATACTAATACCTATACCCATCAATAACTCAGATATATCCACCTTAATCTTCATACTTGTATCTACCTCACATCAAACAACCAACGATTTTTATACTCACTGCTATCAGATTGCTCATTTCGTGCTACTTCCATGTCCCTTGCACTCTCAATCATGATTGTGCCATCACCGTTGCATTTGACACAGGTTTCATGTGAGAATACGGACATGTGCGAACTACCCTGCCCATCACATCTAGGACATGTCACCATTTCATAACCGTGTTTTGAATATCTCTTTTCTCCATACATGATTCACCTACCTGAGTTTTTGTTTTATTATATCACACTTTGTTAGGTAAAGTCAACCTATTCTATATAGAACCTCTCCAGAACTTATCACGGTTCTTTTTCCCTTGCGTTCTACTGTTGCACTCTTTGCAAAGTAGCGCACCTTTTGAATGATGGTAGTTGTAAAGGTAAACCCATCGTCCTTTTTGGCACATAGAACAAATACACCAAATATAGGGATGCCCTGCATACTTGGGACGCCCGATATCTCTACCGTGTTTTATTTCGCCTTCTTTCACTCTGTTTTTCGACAATTATGAAACTGAAACTTATCTGCAAAATCTCTATACCCGCAGAACTTGCATTCTCTGATAGGTATGGGCATCTCTTTATCAGGGTCTAAATCTAATAATGGTGTACTTACAACCTTCTCGTAAGAAACGGGTGGTGGAGCAAAATCCGGTTCTTGAATTAATCGTTCCATGTTAATCCTCTGCCCATACGTATCCGCATTTTTCACATATGGCTTGCCAGTGGTTTGGATAACAACCAGACTTGGTAATTGAACCACCACAAAAGCATGGATCAGTGAAATTACTATTGGTTACTCGCTTCTCATAAAAACTATGGTGGCTGTCCATCATGTGTGTAGATTTATCAATCAAGTGTTCGCTCAAGTCTACACATTCTCCCAATATCTTACCGCAAACTATGCACAATCCTTCCATTTTATTTCTCCACCAGTATTCCGTTCTTTCTTACTACCCTCAATCCTTTCCTGAGTCTTTGAAAACACGGCTCTATATCTTGCCCATGGTTTTCAAATATCGGATTGCCAGGGGTTGGTTTCCTTGACTCTTTCTCTGGTGATGGGGTGATGTTTGAACGGTATAACTCGCCTACTTTCAAGAACATATCGTGGCAGTCTTTTTGGAATCCGCAGTTTTCGCAGGCGTGTTGCTGCTTACGTTCACAATCATCGAACATCCATACAAATAAGTCGTATTGTGCCTTGGTTAGTTTTATTCTTGTTTCTCCCATTTGTTCACCTCTTATTTGGGTAATCTCTCCAATGTCCTTTGATTTTATAGTATTCTACTGAGCACCTGTGGTCACAGAACTTACGTTTGCGGAAGTTGGTGATGTTCTCCATTGGCTTCTGTATTAACTCTTTTTGGCATTTCTCATGTAGACAATATTTGGTCATTTGGTATCTCCGTATATCTCTTTGAGTTTAAGTGTATCTTGATACCTAAGCGTCAAGAATACTCCAAAATCCACACACATTGCGACCAATTGACTATCTGCGTTGTTGGCTGCGGCTATAAGTTGCATTGCTGCATTTGCATGGGGAATCATGCGAACTTGAATATGTGTATCGTAGTATTGGCTGTCTTTTACCAGTGAATTGGCTGCCTTTGTTAATAGTTCTTGTGCTTCTATAAGTTTGTTCGTCATTACTTTTCTCCAACAATGTAATTAATATTATGTCTCTTGCCATGGCATCGAGTACACAGAACGATACTGTTCTCCAATGTCATTTTCCCACCATGGCTTCTGAATACCCGCTCGTGGGGGTGCAAACCAGGCCAAAAATCTGGTTCGCCGCACTCTTCGCATCTACCTTGACTTCGCTCATTTAGTTGCTTGCGGATTTCCTTCTCTTCTTTGATTTGAGCGGCTTTCTTTTTTGAGATAGGATTGATCTTGCTGCGTTTCACCTGTTTAATCTCCATTCATTAATAGCCGCTGCTGATAACCATAGTATTGAAATCCCTGCCCATACTGTCATAAAAACCCTATCAGGTGGAGATGGGGATAACCATATACCAGCTACCATAGCACCAGCACACAGGAATGATACGGCGTATACTATAAAACTAAATACTTTCATTTCTTACTCTCCTCGTTAACTTACCTATAAATTACGCCTATTTCTTCAATTTGCGTTCATAGCGGAAAGCTATAAACATCCATATTGTTGCTATCCCTACCCACAATGTCATAATAACTCTATCTGGTGGCGTAGGAGATACCCACACAATCACTACCGTGGCGATAGAACACGCCAACCCTAAAATGAACAGCGCATAACCAAATTTACTCATCTTTGTCTCCTATCAATAACTTAATCCCAAATTTATGAATTGTGGCGAATTCCACATCCTATCAAATTCCCGCTGGCATATCTGAGCAAACCAAGGCTCTTGTATAACCACAAAGATTTCATCGTTATCCTCGCTTGCCCCTTTTGAGTAGTTATAACTACCAGTGGTGGCTAATTTGCCGTCTATAATAGAACATTTGATGTGCATCAAACCTGAGTGGGTTTCGTATTTTATTGGAATCCCAATGGTCAGCAGATCATTCATGGCATGTTTCTGTGTATTGCCTGCTGATTGTGTTTTATCTGTAATAATCCGTACTTTGATTCCTCTTTTAAATGCGTCACCTATAGCCTTTACTATCTGTGGATGTGTGAGTGAATATATCGCTATGTCTATCTTCTGCTCTGCCGATAAATACAGAGCAGGTAAAATTTCAGCAGGGTCTTGACCTTGGCGTGGGAAATAGACTTGAACCTTGTATTGTAGGGGGAACCCAACAATTGTATTACTACTCACGGTATCCCACGAACGAGTAACATATACCTCACCATTATCTTCTATCCCTATTCGATTAGAATTAGAATTGCCGCTTGGCAGATAGATACAGGATGCCACGAGGATTATGGCTGATATTGCAAGAACTATTAAACGTGTTTTCATATTAATATCCATCATGATAATCTGAGGGATGTTGCCGCTCTATGATTATTTCCTCTCTTCTTCTCCATACTCGTTTGCCATCTACTTTTAAGCAAATAAGTGCAAACCTTTCATCCCCTTCATCCCCTGTTATATCTGCCCCACCATATCCAAGTACCCTCCCTTCAAAATAGCTTTCTGTTCCTTTTTCTCTAAACAAATACCGCCTACGGATTTCCAAGGATGGACGTGTACTTATCTTGTCTGCCCTTTGTTCTTTATCCATTTCATCTATACTTTGTTGTCTCATTCTCTCAGCAAATTCACTCAAGTCTGTACTCTCCTTTAGATTAACCTCTGGCTCTTGCCTGTTAATTCTATAACATTCTCTTTACACATATCCAATACTCTATCTACGGCATATGAACCAAGATAGTTCTTTAATTCTTTTGGCGAATGGTTGGCAGTAAATGCCATAAATCCCTTATTAGAGTAGATTGAGTCAAGTAAGAGATTAAGTATATTAGTGGCAAATTCTTCCTTGGTGGTATTGCCATGCCCAAGGTCATCAATCATGACTGCCCCGTTTCTAGCAAACTTAACAAATTCTTGAATATGTTGCTGAACCGTATCCTCATATCTGCCTGTGTAACAACCATGGAATTCATAAATAAGTTCCTTGGAGTCTACAATACTGGCGGGACAAGATGTGTTATTGCGTAAATCTAATTTGTCTATCATATTATTGGCAATAGCATAAAGTAGATATGTTTTCCCTATTCCTAAGTTACCGTAGATATATAAACCTGTACTATCTGCGTGATTCTTATTGAATACAACTTGCTCAAATTTATCTATCGTTACTAATTGAGCCTTAGTTAATGATGTGACATTCTGTAAGTTGGCATTCTGATATCTCAGGGGGAAATCTCTACGCCATGGTGTCTTGTATCTATCATTACAGTAATCACAAAATACTCCACCGTCACATTTTGAGCAATGCACTACTGTTCCTGCTGTATTTTTATTAAGCATTATCTTGCCTCTCTTTGATTTTGCTCATATGTTTATCCACTTGGTCATCGTAGTCGTCTGGTACTCCAGGCTCAAAACGTTTCCTTGGCATTACTACGACGTTTTTATCCTTTTCATCTTTTCTATCCCAATTAAGTATTGTGGCATAATCTGAAGCATATTTTTTGCCCTTGGATTGCTTATAAAGTGATAGATTTTCAATTTTATCCTTTGTTTTAGTTTCTCCAAATCGTTCTATTAGCTTATTGTATTCATCCTGTGTTAGTAAAACAAAGGGAGAGAATTCCTTCTTTTTGTTATTTCTGTTGATTTCTGCGGATTTCTGCGGATTTTCTCCGATTTCTGTTTTTATCCTCTCCTCTACTCTACTATAGTCTACGTTATTATCTTTAGTAGAAGAGTTACTACCCCTGTCTTTTGTGGGTGATTTCTGCGGATTTTCTCCGATTTCTGCGGATTTTCTCCGATTTCCAACACAGTTATCGTTAGTTAAACTATTTTCTCCGATTTCTGTGGATTTCTGTGGATTTAAAACAATTTCTGCGGTGGGTTTGGAAGGAATATCTGTTGAGCGATGTTTATAAACTATAGAAATGCCCTCTATAAAGTTATCTGACCAAATAATCTTGTCTTCCCAAAGATTTTTATCAATTGCGTCTAGTTTTGCTAATGTGTCTAAGATTTCAGAACATTTATCGCTAGCAATCTTAGTTTTTGCTTGAAGGAATTCCCATGTTGCTGGTTTATTGCAATCTATGTAATGCCCATTAGATACCCCCAACATCTCTAATAACTTAAACCAGAAGGCATATCCATCGTTGCCATATTTCTCTTCAATAATGAACATGGTCATTTTGTGTAAGCAATAGTGAGGGAAAAAGTCTACTGTCTGCTTTGCCTTACGAGCCATCCTATTTCACCTCACCTTGCTTCATGCGTAATTCAATATCTTGAATTGTTATCTCTAAACTTCTTTTTACGGACTTTAAATCAGTATGCGGTTTAATTAAAACTACAGTTACTGCATTAGCGATGGCTTCTATGTCTCCTGAGTATCCAGCTTTTATCATGTCTGCGGGGATATATGCTAATTGTGAGTTCTTATTGATAACAATCTTCTTCTTCAAACGTTCGCCTCCAAATTTGTATTTAGGCTATTTATAATATACCACCATTGGTATAGGTTGTCAATAGGTTTACGATAGATATTTAGTCTTTTGATTAAAACTGCCTGAAAACCCTATCAAGTGCTGTCGCCATGCGCTCGCCGTCCTCGTTAGTCAGGGCATCCTCAGCAAGGGCTATGTCACCTTTTGTCCATACTGTGTTAGAGTAAATGGACTCCACAAATTGCTGGGATAGTTCCCTTGTTGCTCGTGGTTGGCGGGTCTTGTAAACGTGGAATATTGTTTTGGGTAAGTCATTCCACGAACGGATTAGATATACAAGGTGGTCATGGCAGTAGAAGTCGTGGCCTAATGAGATAACGGGTTTATCAAAAATCAAGGCTTCAAACCCAGTAGTTGAGTTTAAGGTTATTACTCCTATGGATTTTTTTAAAAGCGATACTGGTGAACACAATGGGTTGATAATACGGACGTTGGGAAGTTGCGCTAAGTGGTATAAATCGTGAAAACGTACATCTATCCCGTTGAAGTATGGGTGGGGTTTGATATAGAGTTTTACGCCTACTGGCAGGCATCTTGAGATACTCTGGGCTAACTCTACCTGGTTGGTGAATGGCTCCATGATTGTTATATTGGAGTCCTCTTCAAAATGAAACGGGTAAAAGAAATATTCCTCATCTTTCGGCTCCTGCCAGAAGATTCTATTGGAAATACCGCGGATGGTTGACCAAAATAACCTGTCAATTTCGCTTTCTAAGGGCTGTAGCGCAATTTTTTCATGGGGGCTAATGGTTTCCATTGTCTTTTGTGTTTTAAAGTACTGTAGGGCTTTGGAGGCGTTGTTTTGCAGGTTTTGTGTTGACCAGTAGGACTTTAGCCCTGTTCCTTTGACATATTTCTGGTCGGGATAAAGAGATAGGATTTCGTCCCAATTTGCTCTATCTCCGTTCCAGCGGTGGATTTGGGAGTAATCGTCCTTGCCGAACATAAAACCTCGCTTGGGGAAGCGTGAGTTCATCAGGTTTACCACGGGGATTTTTAATTGTCTGGCTACGTAATAGGCCATCAAGTTCCACGGGTTGGATTCAAACGCTATTGTTAGGCAGTCGATTTTGTAGTCTGTGTAAAATTTGAAATACCAGTCGGCTAAAAAGGTCATGTACTGGTTTGTTCGTTCTATGTTTTTGTAGTCTTTGCAGTCGTTCTTACTGAATTGCCTCCAGTCTAACGAGCTTATGTATTTGAACGAAAACGGCAGTTGCCTCTCTATTTCCCGTTGCTCACCTATTGTGTAAATTTTATATCGCTCATTATACATACTGATTATGTTTGGTTGTTTAGTCCTGCCGACTATAAAGACTTTATGCCCCATCCTTTCAAGGGGGTTTGTCCACGCTAATTTTATGTTAAGGTCGTGGTCACGGCTACCTGTTAGGATTGTGGCTATGTTCAAATACCCAACTCCATAACTTCCTTAGAATATTATTTAGATACTATCTAATTTGCGTCTACATGCCCTACATGTAACCATCCTCTTGTCACGTGTCGCATCCATCATCCTAACTTCTTTGTCACATAATGAATAGACAATAACTTTCCATCTCGCCGTTCGCCATTCTTTGTTGCCTACCCTAAAATGAATTGCCATATACCTTCCTCCATTTGCATAAAGATGACGAGGGTTTTCTTCATATATCCAACTCCATAACTTCTTGTGCCAATCTCTTGACAGCGATTTCGCAATACTTTTCTTCAATATCAATGCCAACACATCGGCGGCCAAGCTTCTTAGCGCATACCGCCGTTGTACCACTGCCAAGAAATGGGTCGAGTATCGTTCCTTCCTTAAATAAAGACATCAAATAAGCCCACAAACTAATAGGTTTAGGGCAAGGATGTTTTTTCTCTTCCCCCTTAGCGAAATTCAAAGTATTAAAATATAAATAATCCTGCGGGAGCCGTTTGAATGGTTTGCCATATACAAGAATTGGTTCCCAAGCATTATATCCCCCCATCCTGTTGAAAGATACCGCAGCAGGTTTATGCCAACACAATACCCACTTAGCTTTTGGGTAATTCCATATATTGCTAATGCCCGATGTAAATACAATATTGCTTGTTACCCCTTGTGCAAACTTAAACCAATCCCTACAAAAACGTTTATATTCTGAGTCTGTTAATGATGGCATCCCCTTATCGTATTCTCGCTTATTAGGCCCAATATTCTTGGCATTATAATCTGGATCAGTCAACACTATATCCACAGGCTCAAGTTGTGGCAATATCTCACGACAATCACCGTGATAGATTATTATCCCCTTATCTTGATAATAAGGGTTCATCAAAATCCCCCCGTGTACTCAAAAAGTTTAACCTCGTAGGTCTGTTTAACGGTCTGCGACATCATAGATAAATCCACTCCACCAAACCCCTTGATTGGTTTTATTTCCTTGACTTCCTCTAAATCTACACATGGTAAAAATGGGTCTACGCCACCAAATGAGTATTGAGTATCGTCTGTGAGAGGATGTTCTTTCATGTATTTTTGGGCTTCATCAAAGGATGGGGTGTCTATGATCTTTTGAATCCACTTTTGCCCGTCTATGTCTTTGTAGATGAGTATGGGGCAACCTGGGGATTTGACTGCCTGACCATCAAAGTTGAATAGTCTGACCACCATGGAGCGATAGTAGTCAGGGTGGAAGATGGTCATCCGCTCGATTTTGTCTTTATTTCCGTAGTAAAAGACTGATATGAACCCAGGTGACTCCCAACTCCATAAATCCCGTAAATCTTTACTCGCTCTTTCGGCATAAGTAGGCATGGCGGTAAATTTACCAGTTGCTGTTTGATAGTCGATTACTATGTAGCGGGACTTGGCCTGTTTGAGTACAGTGACTGCCTTTTCGTTATCTGTAGTTGTTAAAAATACTGCTGGCACGTCACGATTCGTTGAGCCTGGGTTACAGGTGGGGACTCGATGGGCTACATAAGTAATCCAGTAACCATAGTCCCACCATGACATTACAGAGTAATTTGGTTCTTGGAGGTTGTCCTTATAATTAGCGTAATAGTAGTTAGCATCATCAAATGGTTCAGGGGTATTAGAACGCATCCAGAGCATGGCCTGTTCCCATCCAGTGGTGATTGAGCCTTCCAAGGGATGTGAGAATTGATTGGAAATCATGAAGTTGGGCATGAGGATGAAGGTGAGTATGATAAGCACAAGTAGGATATCCCCCGCTTTGTCAAACCATTTCATCTTCTTAAAGTTCTTTTTTAAGTAGTTAGTAGCGATTTCGAGTATCATGACTATTACCATACCTGACAGGATTGCTACGTAAATTGCCAAATAGTATGCAAACCGTATCATGGCAAGTGTGGAAATTACCATGGTCAACGTTCCTAATATGATGAAAACATAGTTAAAAAGTGTGTGTCTATCAGCGTTTACTATCTTCTTGATTACTACGCCTATCCCTATTAGGCACATGAATATTGAAGCTGTAAAGTTGCCCCACAACGCCTGTAAACTGAATTCGTTGCCAAATATCAGGATAGGCCTTTCCTCTGAGGTGTGGGAAATGGCGTTCCATTCTACGATTGACATGACTATACCGTTCACGTATCTGAAGTAGTTTTTGGCGAACATATACAAAATAATAAGCGTAACCGCCGCCACTACGATTGAAATGATGAGCAATGCCCACCTATTTCTGTGTAAAAAGAATATCTGTATCAATGTAGTAATAAGCGCAACTGCAAGGAATAACCCCGATACTAACAATACGTTATTATCCACTGCCCCGTTCAGTAGCTGTGCAATGATAATGTAGAACAGTATAGTTGAGGCAATCATCACAAGTGGTATTTGAAGTATTGCTCCGCTGGGAGCCTCACGTTTAAGGGAAAGAATAATCAAATACAGAACATAAGAGACTATGAATATCAAGTAAAGATAAATTGCTCCTGACCATGACCTCAAATAGACCGCCATTAATACCCCAGCAAGGATAGAAAAAATATAATTTACCCACCCTTTATTGTGGTATCTGACCGCCATTATTACACACATAACTACAAATACACATAAGAACGCTTCAAAGCAATGGTAGTCAATATTACCTGCTATGGTACGTGCCATCAATTCTCCGCCCATAGTGGCAATTAAAAGCGCACCAAATAACCCTGCCCATGCGTTGAATAATAGCGTCCCAATAATGAACACTCCAATCACACACAATACAGCCAAAAGTGGCGGAATGTAGTAACACGCCAATTCCGTTCCGTTTTGGGGAATTAGCTGTGCTACACCTGAAATAATGGTAGGCCACAGTGTAATATCGGAGAGTGGCGGATTTCCTGTGGACATGAAATATGGGTCTTTATCCGGTAGGTTTACTCCATGTGAATTTATAAGTTCTATAAAACGTGCCTGGTAATAGGCGTCAACAGTTGGTAAACGTAACGTTTCGCCATGTAACCACGGGTCGGGTAGTATTACTCTGTAATAGAGGGCAAGGAAACAGATTGCTATGAGGGCAAGGATGATGAGGGCTTTCTTCATATGTTCAACTTCTTAAATTCAATTACCCATGTCCATGGGTTCGATTCCCACGGATATTTCTTGCCATTAATTGAATCCCACAGATGTTGAAACCATGTAGTATGATCATTCTCACTGGCAATTAATCCTTGCTTTGGATCGCCTTCTTTTTCAGCATCATCCTCTGTTATATCCTGCACCCTCTCTACTCTGATATTGGTTATTTCAAGAGTGATACGAGATGCCCAACGTGGTATGAACATAGAAGATTTCCAATGAGTAACTTCTCCTCCATCTTTACGATACTCAATGCTCTCATCCTCTCCAAACCATAGGAAATCAGGGCACTGTTCTATTATTTCTTGATAGTAAATTATGTCTCGTTCGCATCCTTCATAATCTTTAATCTTATGAATTGGAATTTCTCCTTTATGCCACCCCAATTCACCCCATTTTTCTCTTACCCATAACCTATCACCCACTTGACCATATGGGCATTTGATACCGTTTTTCATGTAGTTTTTGGGATAATTAAAGTCTGGTGAGTCTGCCCACATCCAAGTGCCATCGTCTAACTGTTTCACATAAGGCCACGAATTAGAGTTATTGAAAGGCCACGCATCCTTAAAACTCACTACTCTGCGTGTCATAGTCTTACGACCATCAAGTATTGCCTTCACCATATCTGTAGAGAACAAAATAGGTCGTTCTTTCATTACTTCTTCTCCTTCTTCTTTCTGCCAAAGATAAACGTTATAACAAGCAATCCTACAAAGATTGTGAACGCAAAAAACGCAGCAACTGTCATAGAAGCGTCCGCTGGCATCCAATTATCTGTAAAGGATTTTATCCCACCATAGATAATACAAGTAGCAATGAAATAGAGGACTATCTTAGCTACCAATGGTATCTTCCTTTACATAGGATTTTAAGACTTTGGCTATGGCATCGGGGCAGGACATTATTTGCTCGCCTTCATGGAATGTAGCTGATGAACAATGAATTTCTTTGAGTGTCCTATAATATTCCTCTAAGTCCACTCCACTTCGTAATCCTACTGAAATACAACGTGTGAGGGCTTCGGTTTGACAGGCACTACAGCCACCCGCTTTGCCTAATTTAGCGAATACTTCAAATACGTCACCATCATACTCGTTAATTGTGATGTACAAACTGCCACAACCCGTAGGCATTTTGAATGTCTTGCCCTCTAACTCTTTTGGTCTATCTTGTGCTTTCATAATCTTCTCCATTGCTCTCTGCTATCATTTGGCATTGGTTCAAAATGTTTACAGTTACAACATTTTACTGGTTTGCCAGTGGATGAGCATTTTAAGTGCTTGTCTCCTTTTTTCTTAACTTTTTTTAAGTGTAACTTGCAGAAACCGTATTTCTGTCTTGCTCTCATAATACCTTGAACCTTCTCCACTTTGATTAATAGATGCCCTTCCCGTTTAACCATTTTATAAGTGGGTATGTGGTAAGAATCATAACACAAGCGGTCAATGCCTGTATTAGATTAGCAATAGTGACTCTTCCTGTTTCACTAGCAATCAAAACAGTATCTAATGGTGGTACATTGGGAATAAATGAACCAAGATATAAGCCAATTCCAGCAGATACCATCATTATAATTATTGTTATGGGGCTTGATGTTGTCATAATCCTTTAAATCTCTCCAAATAAATATGTAGACATCGTGTGCAGTTTGCGCTTAAGCAGCCACTGACAGAGGCGGTATTTCTTGTAAAGGTAGAGATTATGTAACCACTCTTGATATTTGTATTTGAAGCTGTTTGTGTCAATAGTTAACCCCATTGCATTTATTATCCCCATAACTATACTTACACCCATCATGACAGGGATAAGCTCAAGCACAGGGTTAATAAGTTTATTCCCTGTTAGCCAATAACTACGTTCACTGCGTATGTCTATGTTTACTCTGCCAAATACTAATTTATCAATCCAATCCATTTAATTTAAACCTCGCTACTTTTGAGTTTCAGTTTCTCTATACTTTGATTCCCAATGTTTTATTTCGTCATCTGTATCGTTAGCCATGTTCATGCATTCAGAATTATTCGGGGCATTAAAGAAAACTGGGAGAATCAAGAATAGCATACATCCTGATCCTAGTAGAATAGACCCTAAATTGTATAAATCATAAATTGTTATTACGCTTATTATTATTAGTATGAACCCAGCAACTGAGATGCCACCAAATATAAATGAAAGTATATTTTCAACCAAATATGATTTATGTAAGCTTGCCCATCTCTTGAATCCTTTCTTGGCTAAATCTTTTTGTTCGGGTGACAGTTCGCTCCATGGTATAGTTTCTAATTTCATAATCCTTTGAACCTCTCTACTCTTTCTCTTTGGCAAGCCCTGCATTGTCTAAATCCCTTTGATGTTACGTATGTATTTGAAGGCGTGAATTTGTGACCACTTTTGCAATGATTACCATAATCCATTCTTCTATGGCAACTGGCACATAAAGGCATCCAATCCCTTCTATCTCTTTGATAGGTATGGGATAAACAAGCCCATTCTACTGATAAATCTGTCCTACCACACTTCTGGCACTTTGTAGCTTTCCCATAATGTTCGTATATCCAGTTGTGTTTTGCGGCATAAGTGGCGTCATCGCCTTTCCAGTTGTTGGCGTTTTCGCCAGTTTTGTTTGTGAAGGGTTTAATCATTCATTCCACTCTGTATCTTAATCATGCCAATGTCCAAAGGAACGCTTTCATACTGTCCGTTCAATAACTCCAATCCGTTCTCAGGTTCACTCAAATACTGTCGTTTCATCTCTGAATGTATATCAATAGTCTTGGTGATCTCCTCTATATCCCCAATTCTATCATATTGCCGAAGATTAATACACTTTGCGATTGTAAGAGGGCTTAATTTTGTTTCAGGATATTCAGTTGCATCAGGATTATTCTTTATTTGCTCTATCAACCAGTTGTAATCCATGCCAAATTCACCTTTGCCCAACTTATCTTGAATAGCTACGCATCCGCTTGAAATTACAAGTGAAGGGCAATTTGCTTCCAATCGCCATTCCCCAGGTTGCTTTTCCTTTGATCTATCTACAAAGGAAACTGGTTCGTCTGTAAGTACGCCATCAACAGCTACATGCAATACTTTGCGTCCTTCATCAAAGGCTTTCATACAGAATCTAAATACATCCAATCGGCATTTCATTTCCACATAGGCTCCCCATACAGGATTAAAGTGTTCTCCAACTTGCTCGCCTCTTTTTATTTGCAGGAGCATCCCCCACATACCGTTCAGAATACGTTTTACAAATTCTTTGTCAAATCCTTCATACTCTGATTTCAAACCTGAGAGCCATTTGATTGGATATGATAGGGGCTTCACAGGCCGTTTGCAAGTCCACCAGAAACCATCTTTTATTTCGTATGTGCCAAGTTTGAACTCGTCTATTATATCCAGTTCCTGTTTCTGTATGGCGTAGTTTTCATAGAACCCTATAGGAGTGTAGTGATTTTCTACATCGGTATTGTAAAGTATCGGGTGAAACGGGGCAGTCATTCTCAGGTCTGCTAAACAAAATCCATACTCAGCGTCCGCTTGATATTCCTTAGTTCGCACCCAGTCTCCCATGCGGGTATCCAATAATTCGGATTCAATGGACGCATATGCGCTACTGATATCATAATCTGCGGAATTGGTAAATCCGCCTTTCCAGAAGCTCTCAACCCATCCACCATGAACACACTGGTAGGCTAAATGAGCGAGGTCAAGCTTCATATCAGCAGGATAATCATCAGTAGTCGGTAAATCTATCCCCTTGGGTTTAGGATTGCCTTTCTCATCTGTCTTTCCAAGATAGACTTTTTCAAAGATACGTATAGGGCTGGTTAAGACTTTAGCATCAATATCGAGTTTCTTGGCTACTGATTGACATTTTTCAGCATAATCAGCGGCTTCTTTGGCCTTTGCCATACATTCGTCAAGTGAGGGGTTTTCAGTAAATATGAGTTGGTTGTTGTATTGTGCCATGTCTGAAAACATTATCAGTGGGGCTTTGAAATAGTTTCCACTACGCACACTCAAAAACTTATTGGGGATATATTTGATGGCATAGATGTTGCCACGCAAATCACCTGTATCTAGTAGTATCTTTGCTTGCTCTTCTTTAAGGTTGAAAATGTTGCCGACTAATATTGCTGTCAGATAGTCTAAGTGCCATGCAACACACAAATAATCTGGGTATCTATATTTCAAAAGTAGATCAAGATGCGATTTACGGTTATCCCCGACTACATGTTCCCCTGTTGAACAGGCTGTGATACCTTTGGATAAATGGAAACCTACTATCATTTTACAGTTACCTTGATATAGCCAAAGGCAATCATTAATAAGATAACTACACGTATTGGTGCGTTTAACGGAGTCCATGGTGGGGTTATTAGCTTCCCTATCAATGACATAAAACGGAATCTTATGCTTTTGCGGTTGAATGTGAATTTGTATTGCTCTCGTAGTCCGTAATAAAATGTCATCTCTGCTTACCAGCTTTGCGTTTTGCGCTGTTTATTCTTCCTTGTTTACGTGCTTGGCAAACATTACAGTATAGGTTTCCGTCTATATTTGATTTCTTCCAATTAAAATAGTCTACCCATCGTTCTAATTTGCATACGGGGCATCGTGCGTAAATATACAAGTTGCTTTTTCTTGCTTTTCCTATATCTCTGCCACGAGCGGTGTCCCCAAGGCTCATGAATATTTCCAATGAAAACTACTTGCATCCCACCATGACTCGAAGAGGTTATCTCCATATTGGGCTTGTTCTGCATCATTCCAACCCCTGCTCTCGTCAATTGCTCTCATTAAAAGTTCGTGTTGCTCATCTATTTCATCACACATCTTAATACTCCAAGGTCTTATTCAAATCAATGTTGATATTGTGCCTGCTGGAAATGAAATCAGCTATGTGTAAGAGTTTGCCTAATTTCGTAGATGGTGGAAAGGGTAATCCGCCCCATCTGCCTGAGTGTTGCAAAATCGTATCTATTACTTGCGTGTCATGTCCACATTTTGGTAGAACAAGTAAGTTCTTTTCCCATAGACTCATTACGAGTTGAGGGTGTTCTGAAAGAGTGTGGTCTGATTTGCCCTCTACCCCATATTTACAAATATCATGTAAGGAAGCGGCTGAAATTAGAATATCTCTTTCGATATCGCTTAAATCATCCATTCTAACCAATTGTTCTGCTACTGTAATTACTCTAAGTGTGTGAATTACCTGCCCTTCTTTACCGTTTTCATCTTCTTTGTGATATTTGCCAGTAGAAGATGACGGCCTATCCCAAAAGGCTTGTGGAGCGTGAGCCATCATAGCCATTGTCCATGAACGTAGACTGTTATCATATATTGACCCCATGGTCTCGCAGAGTTGGGTTAATGGAATTTGCATCTATTAATAGCCCATCCTTCTCGATATATATCCCTGTTCACATGTCTGTTTCCATACCTTAAATGCGTTTTGCTTGATACAATAGTCTTTGATTTCATTAGTAGTTAGAAATGGATAGGCATCAATGTACGATAGCAAGCTATGCATATCATCCTGAATGTCCTTCCTGCTCAGTATACGCTTACCTAAAGATGTTATTTGATATAAATCTGGGAATTGCGTTAGTTCCATTTCGTCACTCTCCATGTCTTAAAATCCGATTCACTATATTTCTATTTCCACTCAGTCGTAAGATCAATTCCGAAGTTATCTTTTAAAAATATGCCCATGTCAGCAAATGAAATCTCAAATTGCTCTTTATCAGGGTTATAAGTTGCAATTGATTTTAGCAGGTAAATACGTTCTTTAAGGAGCTTGGCAATATCTTTCATCATATATCCCCAACAACCCTGCTGGTCTGTGTTACTACATTCAATGCAATGTTGATGGGAGAAGCAATCTTTAACTAGTGACTTGAATATTTCTTGTTGTATGTTCATATTCTCTCCAACACATTATCCGCAATTAGCACACTGAGCCTCTCCAGGTCGCACTACTGACATTGATTTTTCCCCACATTCAGGACACCAAGCAGACCAAACAGAGCCAAAACCATCATCTATAGTGGAGTCGTCCTTAGGTTCTTTAAAATTACAACATTTGGGGCAAATACAATCACCCATGAAATCAAATGCCCCCTTTGCTCCACAGATATCACAAACTAAATCATCTTCAAGGTCTATATCTCTACTCATATAAATAGCCTCCTCATAACCTACTTAGGATAACATATTGAACAAGAAATGTCAAATGAAGCGTTAACCTTTATATCTATTCCCATATTTAACTTTCATAAGAGCTTGGAAATGTACTGTCCAAAAGTCACGATTCATGTTAACCTTAGCATTACAACTTCGGCATAACGTGATGTGATTTATAGGTTCATTATGCTTTTTATTGTAATCTATATGGTGGACTGCTAATGTTACTTGCTCCTTATTTCTAAAACATAATTGGCAAGTAAATCCGTCACGTTCCTTAATCCGATTCTTGACTTCCATTGTCCATTCAAGCCCATATTCCTCAAAACTAATTCCACCCATCCATCGAGGGTGTTTTTCTTTTGCTTGTAGTCCTTTATGTACTCTACTTAAATGAGCACGTTGTTCAGCAGTCCAGTTATGACCAGAGGCGGAATGTCCATGTATGGCTACCCACGCATCCATTCGTTTTCGCCACGCTGCTATCATTTCTGGGGTACGCTTCTTGCCCTTGTTCCCTATCGAGATGTTCGCTCTTTTGGAGTCATATTCAGGTGTGCCTTTCTGATTGTGTGGCAATGCTTTTATTTTAGCTATTAAATCTGGATTTTCAAATGCTTTTTTGATAGAAATGCTTTGTTTTGCACGATGTTCAGGAGAATTCTTTTGTCCGCGTCTACCAGGGTCGTTTTCATTAATTTTACGTTTTGCTTCATCTGTATGATGCTTTCCATAAAAGTGGTTATTCATGCCAATCTTAGAGCAATGGAAACAACGCGGTGACTCAACCTCTTTTTTCTTGACTATGTATTTAACCCATCTTTCCTCGCCACAATCTTGGCAAGCCCACCATATATAACGTGTCCATGGATGTTTCCCAATGTATTCGCCAAGCGTGAAGTCTCCAATCTTTCGAGGCGATGATAAATCACATAGATTGTGTACAATTGTAGGGGATGAACATTTACGGCAGTATTCGGTCGTTGGTCTTTTTTCTCTTACAATATAGGGTATCCATCTTTCTTCATGGCAATCTTTACATGCCCACCAAATATAGCGAGTTGCATGTTGTTTTCCAATATATTGTCCATATACCATATCCCCTATTTGGGGATGGTCAGGGACTTTAGAGAAATCTTCTTTTTTCAATCCCGCTTCCAGAACAATAAATACAACTTTGGTTTTGCCCGTATACGTTGCGTAATTTGCCAGTACCATTGCAGTGGCTACATATTCGAGTCATTGACTTAGGGGCATATCTTGATTTTAGTTTAGGGCCATATTTGCCAAGTGTTTTTCCAATAAGTGATTTAGCTGTAATTGCTTTTTGGAATGTCTCTTTAGATGTGATTTTGTCATGGGGCCGATAGCTTTGCTTCAAAAATAACCAAAAACTTCGCTTGTAATGTCTGCCTTTTTTCTTTATATAGAATTGTTCAAGAACTCGTTTGCCTTCCTTATACGTAAGGCCACTCCCACCCAATGCTTTGGGTTTGAGCGCATTTTCCCACCAGTCACGTCTTGATTGGAGAGCATGAGCGAATGTCTCTGATTGGGTAATAAGGTCAATGTTCTGGGGGTTGCCGCTTGGCGTCACAGCTTCGCTTAATTGACGCAGTTCTGATGGCAAAAAACCTGCGCTTCTCATTTGATCGGCTATTTCTTTTCTAAGTGCCATTCTATTCGTTCCTAATCATGCCGCTTTCTATTACTCGTTCATAGGATTGGATATTCGCCTGTCCCGTTTTACAATGGGGGGATAGGCAGGTTGAAAAGCTTGTAAGGATGCCGTTCTTTGAATATGTTTTGAATCCACCACTAAACATTCTCAGTATTTCTGGTGCGTAGAGTTTGACAGGTGTAAGGTGACAGTCACAGTCGGGGCACTCCCCATTTTTCCCCATCGGTTCCTCCTATCAAAGTAGATTTTGTTGTTCTTCTATCTTTGATAATAACGGAACATCAGTGGGTTTTTCAAGTATTTCGTCCTCTTTTGTCGCTAAATCGGGTTTTTCAAATTCAACTTCCCATTCAAGGTTTGATTTTATTCCACACTTGGGGCATTTATAGGAAACTATGTTTTTATGGAGTGTTTGTTTCATCCGTACATGGCATTTGTGACAGTCGATGTTGTATTCTAAGTATCTGTGTTCAAGTGTGGGGCTTGTGGACAATTCAGCGATGGGGACTACGTAGACTTTTGTCCCACTTGCAAGTTCTGTGTGGTATTTTACGATGTCTACTTTTCTCATAAATAAGGGATCAGGATAGAGACGTAGCCCTTCCTTTGTCTTATAAGTGATGTTGATTTCGACTATAGCCCCCTCTAATTTGAGTCGGTATTCGGCTATGCCGATTTTACGTTCACCTTTGCCCTCAAACAAAGGTTTATATATTTCAATCATTGTCCAATAGTCCCGATTCGCACAGCTCTTTCCAAAATTGGACGGCTTTTAAAAGCACAAGCATATGCTTTGCCCATGCATTGTTCTCAATAGCGCAAGAATTGAGTGCCTCTATGATTAAAAATATGTTCATTTGAACTCTCATATAAGTGTGGTCAACTGACAATAGCTTTCCCCTTGCTTGTTACTGAATCGCATTTTGCGCAGTAATAGTATCCTGGCATATCGCCTATAGGTTCTATTCCTGAGCCACATTTGTTGCAACCACCACTACTTGTTTTTACGTTATCTGTGGTTTCTGTTCTGGTTCTTGGTTTGGGGACATATGTTACCCTTGCTCTGATTGGTTGAGTTTTTTCAGTACGCAGGGATTTTAGCTCCTCAATAATTTTGGAGCGGATAGTAGTGTTGCCTATGCAAAATCCTATTATCATACTGATAAGGGCTATGACTATGTATTCCATTTAGTCTTCCTCTTGCTCAGTATCGGTTGGCTCAAATATTTCAGGCGTTTCATTGGGTTTGTTTGAGAATAGGAATATGACCTTCTGTGCTGTGATTTCGTAAGAGCGGTGCTTTACTCCGTCTTTCTCATAGGCTTGGGAATGGATTGAACCTTCAACATACACCGTCCTGCCTTTGGAGAGGAACTGGTTGCAGATTGTAGCTAGTTTATCCCAAGTCCTAATCCTGAACCATTCGGTACGTTTATGTGAGGTTCCTTGTGCGTCTACATAGGCTTCATTGACTGCCAGCGAAAATTCCACTACGGGCGTACCGTTGCCCGTCATTCTCATTTCAGGGTCTGAACCAAGATTGCCGATCAATATGATTTTGTTGAGACTAATCACTATCCCATCCTCCGTATCCGTATAATCAAATCCTGTGCATATTTTGAGGCATCTCTATCCATGTCTGTCAGTACACTTTTCTCGTTTATATAGCATTGGGCGTTGATTAAAAGAAAAAGCAAGAGTTTTAGGTTAGTGATAGTAAGTCTACTTGATTTGTCCATATTTTGCAGTCTCCTCATCCAAGATACCTTGGATTATACTTAGTGGGATATAGAAGTCTCCATCTTTTAACTGGTGGCTTTTACGGTTGTTCAAGAACATTATCAGCAGTTCTTGTCTGCCAAATAGCCGTCCTTGTTCAAATTCTGATATTGTTCCTTGTCTCATTTTTCCTCCAATGATTCTATTATAATTCGTGTCTGCTTCCTTTGTCCTACTCGTAATTCTCCCCTGCCTACCCATAGGCTCCACCCACTGTCAGAAAGGATAACACCGGCATCTTTCAACCCATCAAGCCACGCACCTGCTGCCGGTATAAGTCCTTTTTCTAAGTCTCTGATTCGTTTATCATCTGAATAGAATTCATAGTGTATCCTCGCCATTTGCGGGGCTTCCCAATAATCGCATTTTGATAAAGCGTCCTTTGCGATATAAAATGCTTCCTCTCTTGCCTCTGCTACAAGTTTTGACCGTTCCATGTGGTGGAGTTTATTTCTACCATTCATGGAAAGTCGCATGTCCGGCAATGAGGGGAAAACAATCGTTAAATTGAAGTTCATACTTTATTTCCCATCATTCGTGAGAGTTCAAGTTCTTCTTCTTGTATTATCCAATCCCGTTTATATCTCTTTGGGTCTTCATAGCAATCATTCCCTGTGTTATAGTATGGGCTTAATTCTATCGTGTAAAACCATTTACCACATAACTCGCAACAATCAAGTGTAGAGTATATGCCAATGAGTATATAATGTTTACATCTTGGGCATATGACTTCTTTGAATTTATCCCAATATACTCCATTCCAAAACTTGACCTCGCTCATTTAAACGCCTCTGGGGTTTCAATTGGTCTGTGTGAGAGTTGAGGCATACGCCCTATTTCTCTATAGCGTGAGAACGTGTCATCCCAACTGAGTTTGAGTGTGAAATTTGATTTTCCTTGACGTTGCTTTGCTACTATGAATTCGGCCTCGCCCTTATTAGTGGTACTTGTATCGTAGTAATCATCTCTGTAAAGGAAGTATACAGCGTCAGCATCTTCTTCGAGAGAGCCGGAATCCCGCAACTCTGATAGTTCAGGTCGCTTGTCAGCTTTGCGCTCTGCTTCACGATTAATCTGTGCGACTGCTATCAAAGGTACTTCAAGGGAATTCGCCATCACTTTTAGCCTACGTGAAATGTGGCGTATCTGATCTGCCCGTGACTTGCGCTCATCACCAGAGATTGGGTCTAATAGTCCAATGTAGTCAATGACGATCAACCCAAGCCCATAAGAGAGCTTCATGTGACGTGCCATTGTACCAATTAAAGTCGAGGTCACTATTGGGGTATCAACTATGTCATTGTTGATGGCAAGTAGGTATATTCCACTTTCATGGACTACAGGGAGGGCATGGGAGAATATATCATCTGCTAATCTCTCTGAATATCCACCTGTGCGTATCTGTCGAATGGGTACTCCTGTTTCAGATGCCACGATACGGTCAAGAATTTGCTTGAAGTGCATTTCTACGGGACAGAAAAGCACAGGGGCAAATCTTCCTGCTTCCATGGCAATCTGGAGAGCGACTTGGGACTTGCCCAATCCTGCCCTTGCTGCCAAAATGATATAGTCACCTGGGAATAATCCTCCCGTGTGGTAGTCCAATTCTTCGTATCCGGTTGAAATTGATACTCGGTGTTGCGGATTTTTTAGTTTATCGTAGTGGCTAAATCCTAACTCTGCCAATTGATTAGGGGTGATTAGATGAGGGGTTGCCATCTCTGCTTGAATGGTCATTAACATCTGGTCAGTTTTTGACAGGCAAACGGCAGGATCAGTTTCTTCAATCGCCAAGTTCTCTATTTGTCCAGCAGCAGAAATCAATCTCCGCCTGATAGATGTGGATTTGACAATACGGGCGTAATACTCTGCATGTAATGATGTAGGCACTTGGGAAATTAGTTCACTTAAATATGATACGCCGCCAATCTCATTGATTTTCTTCATGCCGTGTACTTCTTGTGCCACAGTGATTTGGTCTATGCCTTCACCCCTGTTGTAAAGTTGAAGCATGGCTGTATAGATTACTTGGTGTGCCTCAATAAAGAAATCTGCAACCTTGAGGACATTAGAGACTGCCACCATCGCCTCTTGGTCTATGAGTATTGATCCGAGCGTGTTTATCTCGGCATCGTTATTTCGGGGAATTTCTTTCATATCTTTTTGATTACATTGATACTAATCTTGAGGTCAGTCCCTTCTATTGGGACAAAACCTTTGGTTGTAAAGACAATCTGTGATTTACCTGAATGTGAGCGTTTCCCCTTTTCTATGGGTAGATTGATAGTCAATTCATCATTATTTAATTCTGTTTTCATTTGCTTTCCTTCCCGTTTTCGTCTGTCATATAATGTATATTCCCTCCATCTATAGTAAACATACAGTTTTCAAAACAGATTCCATCTTTTGGGAGTTTAACAATAAGGTCAGCATTGTAAACATTAAGGTCAATGTCTCTTATGTAATTAGCGTGGAATGATATCTCTGTATATGACCTTGATATTCTTGGTAGAAGAGTAACTGTAAATATGTACTGGCATCCAGTTAATAGTAATAATGTGATTATTGCAAATATATAATCTGTTGGTTTCATTCTATGCTCCGAATGTTTTAATTATTGCTGGCAGATAGCCAAATGAATAGCCCTCTACTAAGATTTTATAGGCGTAATATCCTATGGCACAGGCTATGGCTATGAAGATTACTAAGTAAATTAATCTCTTGCCATCTTTCTTCTTGGGCTTGGGTATTTTCTTATCTGCTACTAATTCATCCTCAGTCGGCCCATATACCTGCTCATAGGGTTGGGGTGGTATCTTCGATTTGGGCGGGGGTTGTTTTAACTGCTCAGTGAACTTTTGCCCTTCACGTTCTTCTTTTCTCATTTGATTTAAGTCAAGGCGTACTATCTTACGGAATACCCACTCGTTGAAATCATCCTGAGAGAGTTCATCAGGTTCGTTATTTTGGGGCGTGGGTTGATTAAACTGCTGAAAATTAGGCATCTCAGGTCGTTTAACTCTATCTTTTGGTGGTTGCGGTTGCTGTTGCATCAGACTTTACCCTCCAATATCAACCGTTCTACTTCTTCAACTGGTATATAGTAATGTGTGTTGATGCGGTTTGCCTTTATTTTACCACGCCGTATCCAGTTTAGGACAGTGTTGCGGTGGACTCCCATCCGCTTTTTTACGTCACTGAGCTTTAAATATTCCTGCTGCTCCATTATCAAATCTCCTAATCCCAAGTGCGGTGTTTTTCTGCTACCCATTCATTGCCATCATATTCCTTTATTTCCCATTGAATATCATCAGGAATAGAAACAATCTTAAGATCAGCATGTTTGCCGTTTGCCCGTTTCTTTAAACGAGTTATCACTTTTATCAAGATAGGGTCATTGCGTTTTAAATCATGGTCAAGCCAATAAATGCTTTTCTTAGACTTAGCTTGTTTCATCTCGTATTCAGTGTTGTCTTTAACGGGAACGGTGCAGTAATGAACCAAAATGTAAGGGCTATCTAATGTCGCACGTTCCTTGTAAATGGACTTGGATATATCATCTATCCATGAATATAGCTTGATACCCTTTAACTTGGCATAGAGTTGTATGCCCTCATGACTTAATCCAAAACCCCCAAAACAAGTATTAATTACTATCTGTTGCATTTTGAATCTCCTTAATCCTTGTAGAAGTCGCTCAATGGGCGTTCGTATTTTCTGAGGGGAATCCAGAACATAAATGTCATTCTGTATTGATGAAGCGTATCGAATCTTCGGAAGGTGTCAAATCCCTTGCCATCATCAATGCGTTGTCTTGTGAACACCCATTCTTCTTCAATGAGCCTAACTATAAACTTGAGAACAAGATGGTTGCGGATTAACAATAGAATACAAGTTACTGATCCAAGTAAGAAAATTATCGCAACAACTGCCTGCTCTGTTAAAAGTCCCATAATAAATCTCCTTTAGAAATACGTTTTATTTCTAAACGCAATGCCTTGAAACCGTATATAATGTGTATCTTAGCTTTTTTGATGATGTTCTTTGTCCGTGCTATTGCTATTAACTTATGTCTTTTTAGACGTATTTTAGAGATTTCACGAACCTCTTTGTGGTCATACCCCATAAAGAATAAGCTATCATTAGCAACAACTTTAGACACGGTAGAAATATTTAAGTTGCTATTATTACATTCACACATCTGTATAGTTACTCCATTATTTCTTAGATATCAGGCAGGTCTTTTGTATCTGCCCACATTTCTGTAAATTTGTCTGTGTATCGTGCAAGTTTATAATCGCTAGTAATGGTAAATATGAGTCCTCCGAACATTGGGGTCATCACTATTAGTCCCCAAATCCAAATAATGTTAGCGGGGTTTGGAACAGCGGTGTCATCCTTATATGGTGGAGTTTTTAACACGTATCCATTTACAGTATCTATTTTATTAGGGCCATACACTACCTCAATATCTTTGTTCTGCTCAATAACTGCCCATGGAATTACATATTTGGTATATGTAATCTTCTGGGAGTCTGTTGCTGATGTGCATAAGCCCCATGCAAGCAAAGATACAAAGCCAATCAGTACCCACACTCCAATTATTCCCATAATCAAACTTGTCCACTTCCATGGCTTCTTCCTAAAGAACCTACGAATTGCTATACCTTTGACATCATCTAAATTCAACATGTTTTTTTCTCCTGTCTTTATTTATTTCTTATCCTTAAAGAATTCAAAGCAACCATAGATAGATAATCCCATAAATGATGCTATTACTATGTCTATTGGGATTGACCAATATCCTAATAGCTGGAAAAGCACATACCCTAATCCTACAAGCATTGCTATTAATATTAAACCTAATCCCAATGGGATAGAAAACAATACTAACCAAAATGATGCTATCCCTATATTTCTGAAAAACTCCATAATTCCATACCTCGCTTATAGGATATAATATCACAAATAGTAACAATAGTCAACACATATTGACATAATACTTGACAAACCAAGATATTGTGTTATAGTAAGGTTAAGGGGGTTAAAAGATGGAATTAGAGTTTTTAATCGTAGAAGAAGCCGCAAAATGCCTGCGGGTTGATGAAGCGACTGTAACTCGCTGGATAAAAAGTGGTAAACTGAAAGCAATGAAGAAGGGCAGGCGGTGGTTAATCTCAAAAGCTGATTTTGAAGAGTTCGTATCAACGGGAGGTTCAAAATGAAAAGAATATTGTTTGTCTTAGTCGCAATGGTTCTCTTATCTACCTCTTGTCTCAATGCTCCTACTGAGTCAAAAACAGGGACAAAGTATGATGCTACACAGGATGCCCGTATTGTCTCTCTTGAAGGTGTGGTACTTGGCCCCAATGGTCTACAGGCTATTGTTGGCACTATCCAGCAGAAAATCTCTGGCATATCTGATGTACCTTCATTAATTGCTCGTGTAACTTCAATGGAATCTCGCCTAACTACCGCAGAATCGAAAATCGGAGTCGGTGGCGGAGTTTCCCAGGATACTGTGGACGCTCTATCAGCACGAATTAAAACCCTTGAAGATTGGAAAGCGGGATTAGGTTCAAGTAGTGGTGGTAGTACACTTCCAGCGGTTGAAGGGGTACTCGACTCTGATGGTAATTTACAACTAATCCTTGATAGGGAGGTAGACGAAGAGATATGGCTAGCTGATGGCGATAGCCAGACATGGCGATTGACCGTCAAGAACAATGGAACGTCCTCAACATATTTCCGTATCAATGCGGACTTTGACTGTGAAGAATCTGTAAATATTACCAAGGCCACTTTTACTCCAAGTTATGCTTCAACTGTTACAACCGTCCCTGCGGATTATACTGATAAAACGTCTATAGTCTCATTACCATTTGTTATTACTACCACTGGAAACAATAAAATATATATTGGCAAGAATCGTGAAGAGTCTCTCTTTGTTACATTAACAATTGACTATACTGGCACTGCCACTCCTGGTAAGCTCTGGACATGGGACTTTTCTATTCGGGACGTGGATTGATTTCAATATCGTCTAGCTGAAGTTCAAGCCGCTCTAAGAATAGGTTGTCAGGCCAGCTCTCGATTTCTTCGAGTGCCAGTTCCTTTGCTTGCTCATCATCAAAGATGTCTGGCGATTGAATATCAATATCTACGTAGCCTGTGTAGTTTACTCGTACTATCATTTTGTTCCTGCTAAGATATTATATCACTACTTGCTATTGTTCTAGCTATTGTTTGGGCATCTTTTAGTTTGCGTAGATTAAGTAAGTCAGTTGGTTCTAGTAAAAGTGTGTGATCTTTCCCTTTTGACATGTAATAGACACCCTTTGTAAGTGATAGTATATAAGCACTTTTAAACATTCGTTTTATCTCGATAATAAAGATATTTTTGGCCTTAGTATCGTTGGCCGAACTCTTTACATAGTTGGATACTCTACCGAATATAAGGTTATTGTCAAATTTACTGTTAGTAGCTCTCTGTAGTATTTCCAAGTTTGTTAGTTCTTTCATATTATTCATCCTCCATGTTTTCAGACTGAGAGATGGACTCGCGTGCTTTTTCGATTGCATCTCCCATATCCATTTGAGCAGGCCATCCCTTAGCCATAATGTCATGGTTTTTGAAAGCCCTCTCAAATCCTTTTAGTGCCTCATACATAAGAGGAATAGCCTTTGCTACTGCTAAGGGGTTAGAATAGTTTATCTTCGTACAAGCATTAACAGCAGCACAAATTAGGTTAGCATTGTTTGTAGAGTTGGGGTTATAGGGCAATCCATCTGCTTCATTAATATTGCCCAAATTACAAACAAATGTTAATGCTGGCCCATGATCGTTTGCTGATATGTGTAGATGTTTGTGCGAACTCCATTTTGTAACTTCCCATTTGCCTTCAGTGTACTTAAGCATAGTTCTATTTTACCTCCACTTTATAAGTAGTATATTTTGTTAATGTCAGAGCGTAATTTATAAGCGCAGTCGCAATTACTGATAGGATAGAGACAGCGAATATGTTTTTTAACATCTGCTTATGCCCAATCCTAAGTGTATATTCCATAGCACAAATACAATAGAATATGATTCAAAATATGCCGTATGGATGTGCGCTCTAATTACATCCCATCCTCGCTCGGAGTCACGCCTTATAAAGTTGATGAATCTTAGTTGCCAATTCAACGTAGCGTCCTCTCTTTGAATTGTTGCCACCAAGTACAAGACTTACGCATGAAACTGCAGCATGGGTCAGCCAAAGGACATAGGGTTGTTTCTTCTCCAACGCAGCAAACATTATCTCGCTGGTTATCTATCTCCTCAATAACTGCCTTGACTGATTTACGGTCTTGGGCTTTGAGTATTTCAATGGCAAATTTATATTCTCTTGATTTTAAGAAATCGCTGTATGTAGTGGTTCCATCATCATCTGATATACCATCGTGGTAGTATGTATTCACTATCTCAGCATCCGCCAGCAATCTATCTTTACTATCCATGATATTCCTCCAAAGCTATTCCTCTACTTTCTCGTATGTAGCTTCAAATATGTCCGGTTTGCAAGGATAAAATTCCCCTTTAACTCCCCTGATAATCCAATCTCCAACAATGGCAGTCATCCACCCTTCTAACGTATCTATTTGCAGATATTCTCCTGTTGGATTATCCTGTGTAGGTTCGAGTACGGGACTTTCAATCACCTTATCACTTGACCAATTCCGGATTTCCCAACCATTTTTGCCAGTATATTGGATAGTATCAATAACTACGGGTTTCTTTCTATATTTCATTTTATCTCCTCCAATTCTTTGAGCATTTGCTCCCAACAATCAGGACAAACTCTCCTGATTGGATATGTTTGGAAAATACCTTGCTTCTCTGAAATCCACCTATTTATTGGATGCTCAGTACATGGTTCATCAGCCCATTTTGCAAGAGCCTTTGCTGTTGCGATTAATCCAATGTATTCAGATAAAGGTCGGCAAGTAAGAGAGCAAATCAATAAGTGACTATTGGGGTCTTTCCGTCTAACCTTGCAATCATCACAAGAATTCTTGGGCATCCATTCTGGTTTATTTACCATCTTGTGCCTCCAGATGAGCTTTCATTTGTTCGCATAGAATTTTGCCAAGATATTTTTCCACTTGTTCCATTAAATCCTCGTAAGCACTGTCAGCTCCATCTTCATATACTTTATAGTCTCTCTGTGTTTGTTCATTAACACCATGAAACAATGGATATGGATTTACGCCTATCCATTCTGGCCTTACTGGTTTATTTCTGCTCGGACAGATGCAATCCTCTGGTTCTTCCTGGCAAAACTTACAAGTCATTTGCTGACCCCCTGCTTATATATCCAAAAGCCAAAACCTAATAATACCAACGAATATCTTAATAGCCCATTATCTCGCCATTCAACCTAGTCCAATACCCATAGAAAAAACCAATCTCGCAAAGATATAAAATCCCAAGGTTTCATCCATGTGACAAATATAATCTTCATCTCTACTCACCTTTCCTTTTGGCTATCTCAGCCTTGTAATTTGAGTGTAGCAATTAATTTACCCCACTCATCATTTCTATACATGCCATCTGCGAATTGATACATATTATCGAATTCACCTTTTGGTAGTTCAGGTGTCATCCAATAGATATAAAACAGGCCTCCTTTCCCTTTCATATAGCCAGCTTCGAGATGGGCACTTCGGCCACAAGGCATCATCATAAGTACACAGTTAGCCCAATCAAGCCACTTCTTGTCCTCCTTAAAGGCCATCTCGAATTTATCCTTAACGGCTGGATGGGTAAGTGCTGAGATAGCGTCAACATCATCTATGTTGCACCCCGCTTGTTCAAGACATTCTCTTATATTAAATCCCAAGCGACCCCCGTCTTGGTCACAAAAGCAATCGACATCAAAACCATGAGCTCGCAGTCCTTTCAGGTACAGTTTTATTACATCTGCTAAACGCCAACTACCAGCAAGATATATTTTGAGTGCCATCTTATTTACCCTCCTGTCTTTTCAAAATCTCCTGTATGTGGGAACGGAGATATATTGTGAATGGGTAAAGCTCAGTAATATATGAATAACGGCGTTGTATATCATCCAAATCCAATCTTGCCAGTACAGCCAATTCCTCGGCTGACCAGTTGGATGGAACTGAGATAATTTTATCTTTGCTTATAACCAAGTCACCACTATCAGTTTCAAATGGTTTAGCATCGCTACTGAATATTCTAACTGTGTTCATTGTGCTGCCTCTATCTTTGATTGCATGTAGTGTTCTATAAACCCAACCGGCTTTGCCTTAAAAGTCTCATTTTCCAATTACTTTTGGGGCAACTAGCGTTTTTGCCTCAGAAGTCCAAAAAGTTGGTTCTAATCCGAGTTCATAAATCGACTGAATCAGTACGCAAATATTGTGGCAGAGAACCTTACAAAGGACTTCATTTACCTGTGCAGTAGGGGTTTTAGCCTTTACAGCAGTCCCAAACTTAGATTTAATCATACTGAAAGTAGTTTCAGCATTGGAACGCTTGTGGTAGTGCTGTAGGAAAGTTTCACGGTTGAAGTTATAGAAGTGCCACATGCGATTCCAAATATCGTTCATATCATTATAAGATGCGTTCTGCTGTACAGCGGCGTTAGTTTTAAATGGAATATAGGCTGTTCCGCCCATCATTTGAGTGGCTTTGATATTTCGTTTGCTTGAGTATGCTTTATCAGCAGAAACCTCATTTATATCGAATGTCTTGGCAGTCTGGCTAAGAAGTGGTGCAAACTGTGGATTGTCAGCAGATTCATACGGATCGGCTTCTACGCTTGTTACTACGTGCGTTTTAACTCCACACATGATATGAGCTTTTATCCAAGTTTGTTTTGAGCGATTCTTACCATACTTGTGGTCAAACCAACGGCGGTAGGTGGACGTAGAAAAGCCAGAGGAATCAACTGCAAAATCGGTTTCTACGGCTTTCAACGGGCTTGCGCTCAACTCTATTAAATTCTTTAGTATTGGAGTAATTCTTGGATTTTCAAGGTAACGGAAGGCACTATTGTAGTGCGGGGCTTTGTCCATGAATCCGTCATTTTGGGCTTCTACGAGGTCGCTGGTAATCCTTCTGCCCGACATCATGCAGTAAGACTTATAAACAAGTGCAAACACAACATCTGATAACGGTAGGCGTGGCCTACCAAATTTATAGACAGGCTGCTCAACGCCATCACAAAGCTCATGCAACAGTTTTAAGAAATGCTCTGTTTCATGTGTTTGGGCTTCGTTGTATGTGTGCCAATCTTGGTTATAGGTTATTCTAATCCCCTCCGTATAAGTCACCGTACCATCGGGCTTAGTTTCTCGCTGAATAACAAATTCAACAGCGTGAATATGTTTGCAAGGCTGTTGCCGTTCCTCGAAATCAGGGCAAGAGCAAAATGGTTCGCCTTGGTCGAGATTCACAATATAATTTCCAGCACCCGACTGAGAAGGTACTTTCCAACCAATCTTATTCCTCTCAATTCGAGAAGTCGCTGCGATTTGTAGTCCTCTTTCTTGTCTTGCATCCATTATAATTACCTATCATTAATTTCCTTTGTAATATGCGTCAATTGCCTCTCTAACCTTTGCCAATGACTTAGACAGTTCGCGATCACTTTTTGTAGGCGATATTATTGAATCTAATAGATATTCTGTAGAAATTAAATGTGTGCTATTGCTAACAGATTTCAATGTATGGGGGGCAATAGAAGATATTTTGAAATCTCTGACATATTCATCTATAGCGAATGCAATTTGTTCCGTTGGAACAATATGCCGAAGATTATTGAGGGTTTGGGATAATTTACAATAATCTCTGTCTTGAGCCAATATGATTTCTAATCTGAATAACTTATTGAACAATTGCGTAGTCTCATTTGGGTGATCTGCGTTTTGTCTGATTTCTAATTTAAATTTACTTGGTAGGAATCTCGCTACTCTTTTAAATACCTCATTAATGCCATCGATAGGAGCTAATGTTCCTGCATCCATCGCAATTGGATTTTGTATGAATAAAGGAGTTCCATCTATTGATTCCATTGGGAAGGGGTTATTCTCGCTCAAAGATATCAAAGAATTCAGGGCAAAGTCAGAATCTATCACTGACGATTCTGCGATATCAGAGGTACGCAAGCGCATTTTATTAAGTAATGGCGGTATATCTAATAAGTTTTTACGAGTTCTGCCCCTTATAAATAGTCCAATTGCAATTAACATTACTACAGCACAAACGGTAACTATTATCCTGTTTTCTGTGGGTAAGGCTTCCCAAATATTAACAATAAATATAATCATTGTTGGGACTCCTGCAATAATGGCGACAATCTCGAAAATACTGATTTTGCCTTGAATAAATTTGTCCCACCCTGCTTTCTTATCCAATTACCCCTACCTTCTACGATAACGTTTTTAAATAACGTCACGTATTTGTACAATCTATTCTCATTATATAATAGATTGGGAGGTAGACGTTTGCGAAGTATTGATATAAGCTCATTCTTCATAGTTAATCTCCATTCTTTTATAGTGGTACAATAGTCATAATTTGGAAGTGGGAGGTTTGTTGTGTGTAAAATTGTTGGTTTTATTATTGGTGTCGTTGGTGTGGCAACGTTGGTCATTAGTGTAGCCCTTAATTCGCTGGGTGTAATTTCTATGGATCAGGCACTTTATGCAATTGTAGTACCATCTATTGGTGGCATGGTTATTGGTACTGTAATGGTTATTTTCTGCTGAACATAAACCATTTTTTAGAAGCCAACTTCCTATTACTATCTCTATAAGCCCAACACAAATAGGAATAGTAATGTTGTATAGCAATCCCAATCCTATTAGGAGCGTATTAAAAGAGAAAATAACAGTTCCCAATCCAATGAATTGGCACGGCCTTTGGGGAATTAATCTATGAGCAAATTCAGATAACCGCTTATGGAAGTTACGCATCTACCTCACCTCCCAATCATAAAGGGCTGACTTTTGGGGCAGATTGCCCACTTTTGGGGCAAGTGGCACTTGTAGGGCAAAGCCAACCCAACCACATTACAACTTTTAAATGGACATTCACTGCACATTTCTGTGATGTCAATTTCAACAATATCTGATTCCCAATATCTTTTCTCAGGATCGGAGCAATCAGGTTCGGCACTTGGTTTTATTATTTTGATTGTGTTCATTTGGGCACCTCTTTTATTCTCCTGCCTGACCTTTGCTCGGAAATTTGCGACTCCACTCTGGCAGGACAACCACATCTTATCTCTCTGGTCTTTGCTCGGCAATCGCCTACTTTGCAACTGCGCTCTGAGAGACATGACCTACCTTGCGCTCCAACCTATGAGCGTCTTTAGAAAGTCCTCTTCTTCCTCCTCTTCCTCTTCGTCCCAATCGAAATCATTGTATTCCCTTTCGTCTTCGTCCATTATATGTCCTCCTGTTTTTTATTTACCAGTCACTTTTGGGGTAGTCTTTCGCGGAATAGTATTCATCATAATCGGAGCAACTTCTGTCTCGACATACATAACAGGGTTCGCCGTCATATGGATGCCTTGCCATTGACATCTTCTTGTCACAGATAGTGCACCTTGCTATCCCTTCGTAACCGTTGCCTGTAAATTCAAATATTTTGTTTGTCATTCCTGCTTCACCTCGAATATTTTTCAAATTCGCTCTGTGGGATATTATCCAGGTCTACGCCCCTATAGTAAAAAGCACAACCTCGTTTCCCCTTGAGTATCAGAGCTTCACCGCCATTAGCCTCTATTAAGTCCTTTGAGTTGCGCTCATCCGTAGTATTGGATGAGTACCATAGCTCGTAGTCTTTGCCATTGTGGTTGATTCGTTCCTTTGCCATTCTATGCCCTCCTATTTTTTAATTTTGTAATACACGCCAAATATGACAACTGTAAAGGATATTGCTGTTCCGGTAACACAGATTATAGCGGGAAGCCACAGAAAATAGGCCAATTTGTTGCCATTGAGCATAACCATAAACCAGTTAGATGCTATGGTTAAGGATAGGAATATTATCCCTACGATTGACCATATTATGATTGTTTCCGTCTTTGTTATGTCCATAGTGCTTCTCATTTATTTAGAATCATCCATCATGTTTCCAAAAGCGAATGATGCTCCACATAGGAATGCAGTAGTAAATAGAGCTTTAGGGTCAGTGATTTCCTTATGCTTACGAAAGTCTTTCCTTATCTGATCTTTCACTTGCTTTTCAAACTCTACCTTTCTTTGTTTGTTCATATCGTTTTACTCCTAAAAGTTGATTTTTCTTTGTGCCAGACGGAGGATGGATCATTCCCCCGTCCGGCAATAATAAAGGAGGTGTTCCCGTCTTCGGTCACAACTCCGCAGACGGCAAAATATTGCGGTCAATCTGAAACCACATTTCATAGAGACTGACCTTCTCGCCATAGATTAATTTCCATGACACAGGCGTTATATCAGGGCTTCGCTCTCGATTGTACCTGTAATTGAGATACATGAAACTGTCAACCATATTCTGTATTTTGTCCATGACTACTTCCATGTTGCCTTGATGTATTTCTCGATCTCTTCCCTGCAAATCCTGCGTATCCACCTTTCGAGTAGTTTGGTTGATTCCTTTGCTGTTATTTCCATAATTGATACCTCTTTTATTATGTTTATCTTCCTATCTTGGAAAGTAGAGCATAGAGGTCGCCACTCCAAACTTTAATGCTATCTTCCCATAGGGTAATTTCAACCTTTTTAAGTTTACTGTCACCGAATGCTAATGATTTGTAATTCAAATGGATAAATTTATGTGGTTCATATTCCTGTGATATTCCACCCTCTGCTGCTGTGTACTGTTCAGTGTATTCTTCTAGCGTTCCGGTCAAATCGTTTGGCATACTAGCACCTCCTTTATGTTACTATATCCACAATATATCACAAAAGTAACTACTTGTCAAGTTTGGGTTTAAGATAACTTATGACATATTCAGGGTTTTCATCTATCATAGCTGCGACGGCTGTACTAATTGTTTCCCTGAGGTCCCGGTCAATATTTCGGTAGAATTCAAGATAAAGTGTGAGGTTCATTAACAGTTCGTTCTGTGTATAGATTTTAGTTCCATTTACGTTTAGCATATCAGTCCTCCTTTATTTGGATAACATAATCCAGTATTTCTGAAACGGTTTTGATGATAGCCATAGATGCCTGTTTGGGTGTGGCACATTGGGATTTGCCATCATAGCAAATGGCATGAAGATAGTTTGACAGATTCATTATTTCAGCGTAAATCTCTTTATTTGTCATACTTGACCTCGCTCATTAGGAATTGGCACAAATGCATTATTACATTGGATGCGTTTACGCTTGTTCCATGTTCATCTATATAATGTTGTTCTATTTGCTCTACCATCTTATAAAGGTCAATTTCAACAGTATCAGATTCATAATATAGACGTGGGACTAATACCCCTAATCCCTCAGCGGATTGTATTATCTTTTGTGCGTCAGGCTTTACTACTCTAATTATCATATTTTCACCTCGCTCATTTAATCTCCAGTTTTTTAACAGAGAAACCATCCCGTATGGCAGTACGAACACAGGAATCACAGTAATAGTGAGGCAATATGGTTTGTGATGTGTAATGAGTAGCAAGTTTGTCGCATGTTGCACATGTGGGAGTTTTCTGCTCTCGTGCTGTTTCTTTCATTTGCTTATTCTCCTAACTCTTTAAGCATTTGCTTACATATCTTGTCAGCTTACTGTATAACCTTGAGATTATCTCCATTATGAGATATCTCTATGTAGATGCGTTTCATGGCTTCTGTAAGCGCAGCTTTTGCTCCCATGTTTGCAATCTCTTGTAAACCTTGACCACAAGAATGACAACTTGGAATACATAATGGACAACCAGTAAGTAGATTGCACAAATCACTTTCCTTTGACATATATTTTGGCTTCATACACTCACCCCCCTAATTCCTTGAGCATCTGTTCAAGCTTCTTCTTTTCGATACAGTAATAAGGCTTTTCTCCTGGTATTCCATAAGGCCTAACATTCGTTAGCAGATATTCCAGTATAGTTTTTTGTGCGGTAATCTTCTGCGTGTATTCAGCTAATATAAGGCACACGCAAGTACCATCTATAGTAAAGCTGCTCTCCATTTGTGCGAATAACTGCCTTTCGCATTCATCGCAAGGGTTCTTAGGTTTCCACTTTGGTTGAGACTTATTCCTACTTGGGCAGATACAATCCTCTGGTTCCTCTTGGCAAAATTTACAAGTTGTCATTTGCTGGCCTCCATCTCTTTGAGCATTTGTTGGACTCTATCCCTGAAATCCATAGGATGTCCTTCCCATGCTCGTAAACACACTAACGCCATTTTTGCTCCATCGGTTAAGTCTTTATATAAACTGCAATGTTTGCAATCATTAATTTTGTTACAATCGCATGTTATCCATTTTGGCTTCATACAAGTATCCTCTCTCGCTGAAATTGGGCGGTTTCCACTTGGTCAACCTCTACTGGTAGGCCGATCAGGTCAGCTATAAGATTGGCAATGGTCTCCTGGTTCTCTGAGATTAAATCTGTTAGCTCTTCTTCAGCATCTTCTCTATCTATAGCTGAATGTGGTTTACGATAACATATATTGAGGTCTATAGATATGGTGTAATTGGTCTCTGTTCTCATGGCTATTCCTCCTGAGTTTGTATTTTCTTTTGCATCTCTACTATGAGCGCACGGTTTATCTCACGGTATCGAGAATAGCCATCATCGCATTTCCCCCATGCAAGAAGCCACTCAATTAGCCCTCTTATAGTAGCTATGCTATTATAGTAGTCATGTTCTCTTGAGCAGTGGCAGTTGTTGTCAAAATCATAGTAGCGATCCTCATAGAAATCACTAGGCAGTGGGTCGTCTTTGCCACACTCTTTGCAGGGGTTTGTTGGTTTCCATGTTGTATCTATCATGGTTCTATACCTCCTTATTTAATCATCTACCCCAGGCCAATATCCGCATATACTACAGTAGGTATCTGTCTCTATTGACCCATTTGGGTATTTACATTCATGGTTTCTTATCCAATGGATTTTGAGTAGTTTACATAGGATGAGTTTTGCAATCTTAGTCATCATGGTTTCTGCGCCTCCTCTATGTCTACAAGTTTGTAAATGTCTGTCCATTCTTTTCCGCATTTGCCACACCTTATGTTTGCAGATGGGTCTAAATCGTATTTAATTGGGTCGCTGTCAAGTTCATTTGAGTGGCAGAACGGACAACTGATGCCGTGGTTTTTAAGGTAATACTCTCTCTGTTCTTTTGTAATCATGGCTAATCCTCCTACTGTTTTATTTGGTCTGCGATTATTTGTTTTACATGATCTGCTCCAGCCATTGATATTCTATCCTCAGTCTCAGCCCTTGCTCTCATAGCTGTCTTATGACAAAGTATACTCATGCTTAAACCAGTGGATTTTTCAGTGCAAGTCCAGTATGTATCCCAAACATCTACTCCGTTTTCTGTTTGGCTATAAGCCTTGCCCTTATAGTCTCTATGGGCAAACATGGTAATTCCTTGATACTCAAAAGGTACTATCTTGGGAGGTAGAATCTTACCTGCTGCTGTCTTGATAAAATATGTCTTGTCGTTTACTATTTCTTTGCTGTCAAACATTGTATTAGTTCGTAACATAGTCACCTCCTAATACTCAGTAGCCCGCATTTTGCGTCTCTTTGGCCTCTCTAAGCCTTCTATTGACCGTTTACGTGGATGTTTAAGGTCATAGGATAGCCCAGCCAACATAAGGGTTAAAATAGCCGGTAAAAGAAATCCCCATCCGTTACCATTGCCCAGGCTTACCGTTGCAATAAAAGCGATCATCAGCACCGTTCCTATGATTGATAGAATAGTGGTTATCATGGCCTACTCCTCGCCAATAATCACTTCTGCAATAGGATATACGTCCCAGTTGGCCTCAGCAGGGGATGATAGGTTAGCCAATGATAGTAGCCGTTCTTGTGTCTCTTTGGTTAAGTCCCTGAAATAGATTTCCATTGTGTTTTCCATAACTCTATACCTCCTTACCTTCGGCCTTATATATTTTGCTACATGACCAGCATTTATTTCCTGTTATGATTGCCCCACATTCACAATATTTCCTTGCCTTTTTGCGAGATGTACTATTATTAGGGACTTTCGCAAATATTTTATTTTTAGGAAGTACAGGATTAAATATCTGTGTATATCCAGTTCCCTTGCAGTCATAACAGGTGTGCAATTGTGATATTAGTTTTTCCTTTCTGCTAATGCCACCAGTTCCCAAACATTCAAAGCAAATATGCCAACGTTTAAATCCGCTACCTTGACATGCAGGGCATTTATGAATATAAGTATATTCGGTGTGCTGTTTGTGTACATATCCATTGCCATGACACTTAACGCAAGGTTTTTGATTTACTAAATCTCCCAATCCTTTGCCAAGATTAAATATTAAGTCTCCCTCTGCTGTAACCTTCTCAGTGTTTGCCTTGATATTAGCAGCGAACGGCCTCAAGAAATCGTAAGCATTCTTAATGGCAATGAATTGTTTTTGCTCTCCGCCTTTATCGGGATGACATTTGAAAGCTAACTGTGTAAAAGCGTGTTTCAATTCATCACTTGTAAAGGGGTACGTTATCCCCAATACGTCAGTCTGCTTTTTAATAATGGGATCGTACATCGGCTATTCCTTATACTTTACCTTCGGCCTTTGAAATGGCTGCTCGTATATCTCTAATTGCGCTTGTTATTAATTCAAATGTTTTGGTAGTAGGATCAGGGTTGAACGCCATATACTCGGCATATAATAGATTTACGCCTTTTAGTGCCTCATACATAAGAGGTGCGGAGCAAATTAAATTTGCATCGGCTCTCATAGTGGCAAGTTCCTTATTATATGTGTCCGATTCAATAGGATTTACCATGCCACAGATTACATTACCACTCCCTGCTATCATAGAGAAATTAGCCCCTAACTCTTCAGTAAATGTCCATACCCCTTTTGTATATTTCATAGCTATACCTCCTGTTATTTAATCCGGTTGCCTTCTTTATCTACTTTATAGACTGGTATACATGCCCGTACTCGTATCTTATCAGGATATTGAGCAAAGGCAGGTAATGGTGCAATATCCTTAATGTTTACTCTACAGGCTAAGTAATTACCCGAATCGTGGAATGTGATTGCCTGTTGGATTGACGGGCTAAGGTGTAATCCCTTGCCACATTCTATGTTTGCTTTGGCATCCCAATCAACGGCTACGGTTTCCTTGCCGATGATATACTTTGTTTTGCCATCATGTGCTGCCGTATTATTTTCTTGGACAGACTTGTAGAGGATAACAAATTGATTTTTCATAGGAACGCCACAGGATTTAAGGTAATCTTTAGGTTGAATTGTATTGCCACCTACTGATCGTCCGATACACTTAGTCGTAATCTCTTTTAGTATTGCACAAGCATATGGGCTTTTACATTGTGCGTGGCTGTTTCCCCTGAGTTCGGCGTGGCTGTTTCCCCAGAGTACGGCGTGGCTGTTTTCCCTGAGTACGGCGTGGCTGTTTTCCCAGAGTACGGCGTGGCTGTTTCCCCAGAGTACGGCGTGGCTGTTTCCCCAGAGTACGGCGTGGCTGTTTCCCCTGAGTACGGCGTGGCTGTTTCCCCTGAGTTCGGCGTGGCTGTTTCCCCAGAGTACGGCGTGGCTGTTTCCCCAGAGTACGGCGTGGCTGTTTTCCCTGAGTTCGGCGTGGCTGTTTTCCCTGAGTTCGGCGTGGCTGTTTTCCCAGAGTACGGCGTGGCTGTTTTCCCTGAGTTCGGCGTGGCTGTTTCCCCAGAGTTCGGCGTGGCTGTTTTCCCAGAGTACGGCGTGGCTGTTTTCCCTGAGTTCGGCGTGGCTGTTTCCCCAGAGTTCGGCGTGGCTGTTTCCCCAGAGTTCGACAGTTTGATCGTCTTTATAAACCGTAAATTCCTGCTCACATCCACAAAAGTCACAATATCTTTTCATTGTTTTATACCTCCTTTGTTCTTGGTTCTGAGTCTGTAAAAACAAACGCATAGCCTGTTTTTGTAGCTCCACCGATCAAGTCTCCAGTCCAGCCCATTTTATCTCTAAGGGCTACGGCTGCCTTAAGATGTGCCTGGTCTGTATCTAATTCATGTGGATAGGGTATGGTTACGTAATTGCCGTCACTGTCACAGGCTTTGATACGGCTTCCCCTCTGCTCGGTTACTGGTAGATACTTTGTGATGATTGCTTTCATGGCAATTACCTCCTCTTATAAAATCCGTATTTGTTTTTTGTGAGTTATTTCATATTGGAAGATAGGATGTTTGCCTTGCTTTATATACTCTTGAATATACACACGGGCAAATTTCTCGGCTAATCCCCTTGATAATGGGGCTTCTTCAACGAGGCCTATTGAATCGTTTTGTGCTCTACCTTCAAGATGGTAGGTATACCACCACGGATTATTATAATTCTCATTCCATGTACGCTGAATAACAACGGCATGATTTTTCCCATTTAATCTAAAACCGAACTGAGTCCATTCACGTTTGTTTTCTCTCCCTGTGCTTTTTCTCATAATATACACCTCCGTTAAAATCTTATTTGCGTTTTATTACTCTCTAAATAGGCCGAAAGTGGTCGAATCCCCTCGGCCTATCGCTGGGAATAATGAAATTACTGTCTGCCTTTGTGCATATGGGCTATATTGTTTGTGTCAACGATTGCTGTAATGTAGCCCATCTCGACTAATAGTTTCCATTCTGTACTGTGATATTGTACATACATCACTAACATAATCTGTTACCTCCATTTATTAAATTTTGTGTCCTATTGTTAAGTATATACTGTTGTGTACGCTTGTCAAGTACTTATTTGACATAAGGGTTAAGGCATTTAAGATATTTACCTTAGTAAACTGGTATTGCCTCCAGTTCGTTAATTTCAGATTCGCTCAACGGCAATAGCTCAACCTGTGCGGATTTAAGATATTTACCGCATGATCCACTATCAGCATCCGTTTTTCCGCATTTATCGCAAGTATAGACTGTAACCATTTTGCGAATTTTGCGTTTGTGGTCTTCTTCATCTTGTTCAAGTATTGTAGTGCGCTTAAATTCCGTCCGCATATGTCCGGCACAATCAGGACAAGTTGAGAGTAGCATTTCACGTTCTACTGGTGGATTTTGGGAATTATACCAGTCGTCCATACGTGCTATGGTAGCAGGTTTGATACTTGTTGCAGATAACCGGCATGTGCCGCCGCCTAATTTATTCTTACCTGTTCTTAGCCAGGGGAAGTTATCTGCCATCCAGTAGTCGTCCGGCGTGACTGGCAATTCAATAGATTTTACTTTGCGCGTTTTCTTTTTCAGCTCGTCAAGGTCAAACTGGTCGATTAGCTCGGCATGGTTGGTTTTGATTTGGTTGACGGTTTCCTTGAATTTGAAATAATCGAGTAGTAATTGCGCCTCAATTTCCGTCAATCCGTCCGTTGGTTTGTCCGTATAAGTTCTAAGCATATCAGATACCTCCACTTTATTTATTACCGTATCAATGACCACATTCTGTATGATCTCAGATATGACCTCCGGTATAGGTTCAATGGCTTCGGGTTTGTAATCAGCACAAGTTTGGCAATCGTGATACTCGCAAATCTCACATGGTTCAGCTATGGTTGTTTTGACAGTTGCGGTTATGGTTGCGGATTTTTGCGGTCTATCAGTCGTTTTTTGGCGGTTTAAGGCCGTAATTAGTACCAGTGTGCCGGCGTTAAATAGGATTGCATAGAATAGGATCGCTAATAATATATATTCCATAACTTCACCGTCCTTTATATTCGCGTTGTTCTATTCTTAGACCAAAACCGATGCTATGTTGGAGTAGATAGATTAAGTAGTCCTGAGCTTCCTCCCGTGTGCTAAAGGAAATCCAATTATTGCGTTGATAAACTAATTTGCCATGCATGCTTTTACTATGATCGTTTTCACGGTATGCGCTTAATGGTATCCCCGATTTGTTTACTAATACAAAATACTCCATTGTTGACACCTCCAAATTTAGCAAATTTGCGCTTGATTATAACGCATGATAGCTAACAGGATACGCATTCCGTATGATCCTTTGCACATTTCATACATTCCGTATCAATGGTTTTTATTATTCGCATTGAACCATATTCCCTATATTGGCAGTTGTTATGGTACATGCAATCTAAACAACTATACAATCGCTTATATGACCTGTATAAATTGCACCAAATGGTTTTAGATAGTTTCATGTTCAACACCTCCGAATTTAGCAAATTTGCGATTGTACTTTAATCATTAAATCATCAGAATAGCGGTTATACCATAGCATAGATTTATAACTCCACCTAAAACCTAAATCACGTAGAGTATTCAGTACGCTATCATCCGGCCTTGATCCGAATTTGATCTCTATACCGTTTAGTTTGTCATTGTGTGTTATGACTGATTTGCCATCGTCAACGGTTTGCAGTTTAGATTGTGTGGATTGCTTAACTGGTTTATCATCCTTGTAGTTTATAGAATATGAGCGTATGCCGTGAAAGATTATTTTATCATTGATTGATATTTGATATTCAGTACCTAAAGGTATTTTAGAGCGTTCAATCAGGATAGCATCTTTAAAGCTCATTCCGGCATCAGCAGTTCCAAAAAATCCACCAACCTCATTCTCTATGCCGTGATAAACATACGTACTCTTGACATTTTCAGGTTTATGAATCTTGATTGTTTGTATGTTTGGTTTATCATCCTGGTATAGTTCAGGATAAAATGCTTTACGTGTAGATTGTTTAGCTTGTTTGATTGTCAAACCGTGTTTGCGGATATGATAAGTTAACTGTGTATCTAATTGTTGCATCCTATGTGTGGTGGTTATGGTCTCATTGCATATGGGGCAGTTTATTTCTTTGCGATCCTGCATATTAGCACCTCCATATTTTAAGGTATATTAACTGTTGATTGCTTTGCGGAATTTTGCTTCATCAAAATGTGGATTGTCGGCCTTGAGCATAGCGCATAAGTCATTAATGAATCTTGATAAATTGAGATGTTCGCAATTCATCATTTTAGTAATTCCGTTGTCGATCCACGTTTCTGTAACAATATTATTCTTGATGATTGCCGCCAGTTTGATATAATCCTTTTTAGTCATGTTTTAGTCCTCCATTTATTATCATATTTGCTCATTATGGAGCATACCTTATATTAAACGCCTTGTTTGACATTGTCAAGTATTATTCAATAAATCCTGTAAATATTTACTAAATTAAATAAAACAAATGTACTATTAATTAATTATTTAATATACAGTCTCATATAAGACTGTTTTGGCAATATTCAATTAATATCGAATTATTTAATTTTCAGCCTTAATTTTGGTTGTGACTGATCCAGTCTATAAATCCAGTCTAAGCGCATGACTGTATTTTAAGACTGTTTATCCTGTGGATTTATAGGCTATTTTACGCTGATTTATACGTGAATTTCAAGCCTATTTTACATAATAATTAGGTAATTAAATGCAGGTATCCAGTCGGTGAGTTTTGAAAAAGGCGGTCTCGTATGAGATTTTACGGCGGGTTTTGACCTGGTTTTCAAGGCCTGGTGGAGAGCGGAAATTAGAGGGAAATTATCTTATATACTGTATATAGACTGTGAGTGGCATGTGGTCACTGTAGGTTTAGTCGTGCCTCTACGTCTGCTTTACGTCTGCTCTTGCGTGGCTTGTGAATGAAGTTATCTATCTTGTTAGATGAGTAGGTTAGACTACTATGATGGGAACAGTGCGGACAACCTGTGCCATTCTGATTGCGGTTTGCTATGATTGCTTCATAAGGATGTCCATTGGGGCAAATCCAATGAGCTAATTTATGGGAATAAGGTGAGTAGTCATTGGGCGTTAAGGCATTGAGTTTATAATCCCATTCTTTTGCGAGGTTTGGGTTTTGTGTAGCAAGTGAGATGGTAGGGTTGATGTTCCGTTGTTTATGACACTTTGGACATTTAGAGCCATTGACTCTATGCGCTACCCGTGTCTCCCAACTGTTGCCACATTTACACTTCCACCAGTATGATCGGCTACTTTTGGGAGATACTGCCTGAGGGTTGACTTTGTTTTTACTGTAATCCCATTCCTTTAACAATTCAGGGTACATAGATGCAAAATTATGTTCTTGGGTAGTGGGTTGGTTATGGCTACAGTATGGGCATCCACTTTTACCAGAGCTTTCCAATGTCCTTGAGAATATTCGTGCAGTGTATCTATGACCCTGTGGGCAAACCCACCTTGCTTTTTGTCCACTACCATAGGTAATAGTATCTAAGTCAATGTGTTTGTTGTGTTCAAAATCCCATTCCTTAATGAGTTCGGGAAATTTGTCTTTTAATAAGTTATCTTTCATTTCATGTCTCCTTATAAGATATAGTAACATAGAATATTGTATTTGTCAAGAGTTGTCCATGTGGTGAATGTAGATACAAAAATGTGTCGCTAACAATGAGTTATTAGGGTAGAATAGTCTTGACATAAAGAAAGATTGTGCTATATTGAACACAAGATGTTAATCGCACAGTCTGTGCAACAGGAGAAAAGCTATCGGTGGTGCATTTGGTGAGATGATGATGGCTGCCATTGGTGGCGTAGTCTGCTTCGTGGTTATCAAGGAAGTCATGGATGGGCAAAATACCACGAGTTGGTCTACTTTGGAGATCACTCTGTTCACGACTATCGTCCCGTTATTGGCTGCTATCGGTGTCATCTTCGCTATCTTCGCAATCTTCCAGCGGATGACTCGCTAACACCAGGCGTAAAAAAGTGGTTCGTGCAAACGATAATGAGAGCGATTACTTCGGTAGTCGCTCTCGCCATGTTTTTTGTGGTATAATAAGGTAAAAAGGAGTCATGGAATGTTAAAGCCTATAATGATATCGTCAGTGGTGTCAATGGTGGTGTATGCAACTCTTTCTTGGGTGGTGAAGTTCTTGGGGTGGACTGGGAGCAATGATGTGGAGTCGGCGTTGATTCAAGTGGTACTTCCTTTGGCAGTGGCTATCTGTGTTATTTTTGTTGTGTTTGGCTTTGTGATAAAAGTTAGAAAAGCTGGAAAGGGCTGATAGGGCGTAGTCAGTCTTTAAAGGATTAGCTCCTTGCTTGAAAAAGTGAGGGGCTTTTTTCTTTTCAACTGCGGTTGAAAAGCATATCTTTTCCCTAATTGCGATTAAAAAGCATAGGTTAGCGACAAAAGACTTAAAAAACGTTGACTTATGTAGGTATAGTATGTATATTGGAAATATGGGTAAGTACTGTCCATTTTGCAGGTGTAAGCGTCCTCTTACCAAAGCAGGGGTGGCATATGGGGCGCATGGGCAGGCTGTGCAGAGGTGGAAGTGTACTAATAAAATGTGTAGCAAATTTACTATTAAGCCCTTAAGTGTGAAATGAGACACAGAAGTTTAAGTATATTATGCCTGCTGATTATACTCTTTAGTATAGTTAGTGTCTTTCTTGTTCCGCCTGCTCCTGTATATGCGGCATCGGATTTATATTGGGTGCATACTTTAGGTGGAAGTGGTACTGGGTCATGGTCTAATACGTCTTGTTGGTCAGCTACTTCAGGTGGTGCTGGTGGGGCTGGAGTACCTAACTCTACAGTAAATGTACATTTTGATAATATGTCCTTTAATGCAGTAGGACAAATTGTAACAGTCGATGCCACGGCTAATTGTTTATCAATGGATTGGACTGGAGCGAGTAATACACCAACACTGGCGATGGGCACCAATACTATAAACATATATGGTAACTGCACGTTTATTGCTGTAATGGCACAGACATCATCTGCTGGCGGCACTCTGGATATCAAAGGTGTTTCAACAATAACAACCAACGGGCTATCCTTGACCTCTGGAGTAACAGTGGGTGGAGCAACAGTTACTATCCAACTTGCAGACGCTTTAACTACTTCAAGAGATTTTACATTTACTGGTGCATCAACAAGTCCAACATTTCAAACGAATAACAATACAATGAACGTAAGGACGTTCCAAATCACCGGAAGTGGTGCAGGAACAAAAACATTAACTCTTGGCAATTCAACAATTAACATTGCGTCTAATGTGGCTGTGGGATGGGATTATGCAGGTTCAAATCTAACCTTAACAGCGAATACTGCAATAATCAATATTGCAGGAGCAGGGAACTTCAATGGTGGTGGTATTACAACCTACAACACAGTAAACCTCAATGGCACAGCCCATACCGTATCGGGCAACAATACCTTTGTAAACTTCTATAGGAATGGGACAGCCACCAAAACAGACACATTGACATTAACCAGTGGCAGTACACAAACCGTAACAGGTGAATGTGGATTAAAAGGCAATAGCGCTACAAACAGACTTTTGGTGCAAAGCTCAACTCTTGGCTCAGCGGCTACCATTGATTTAAGTGCAGGTGGGAAATGTAAGACAGCCACAACCACACAGAACGTAGACTTCATGGATATAACCATGTCCAATGGAGCAGCCAATGAAAGAGACTTATCTGCCATAACAGGATTAAGCGGTGACTGTGGTGGGAATACAGGGATAACCTTAACTACAAGCGCAACTCAAACATCAGGCACTACGGATACATGGTCAACAGCAGGCAAATGGACAAGCCGTGTACCACTTCCACAGGATGATGTTAATTGCTCCCATAACTCTACAGTAGATATGCCAAGAATTGGGAGGAGTATTACATTTAGCGGGACACCAACGATAAGTTTGTCAAATGATATAAACAACTATGGGTCATATACATTGGTAAGCGGAATGACCTATACGCACAATAGCTGGTACAATTATTTTAGAGGTAGGGATTCTTATACATTAACAAGTAATGGAAAGTCACTCTACTCTGTAAATATATCTGCCCCAACAGGGACATATCAAGTGCAGGATGACTTTACATGCAATACCAGTGGAGCGTTAAGTATTTCCTCAGGAACTTTTGACGCTAATAACAAAAACATTACAGCAGGACGATTTCTTGTTAATGGTTCATCGACCCGCACCGTTACAATGGGTTCAGGCACTTGGACAGCAAATAGGGCCACGGCAACAGATAAATGGGATGCCTCTACTACGACTGGACTTACTTTTAACGCAAATACATCTACTATAGTAATAACTAATTCATCGACAAATGCGGAGAATTTTTATGGTGGTGGCTTAGCCTACAACAACGTAACCGTCCAGGGAGCAGGAAACTACGCCTTAACCATCAGTGGCAACAATACCTTCAACACTTTTACTGTGGATAGGTCAGTGGCGGCTAAGACGCTGACCCTGACAGCGGGTTCAAATACTACGGTCACAAATATGGTCTGCAATAAAAGCGATGCAAGATATTTGACTATCAATTCTACTGCTGGCACTGCATACCTCACAAAAGCTGGTGGTGGACAGTTAGGATTTACTAACCTTAATCTGTCGAATAATACGGGTAATCCAGTCAATACATGGTACTATTCTCCTGAAAGCGTTATTGGTGCAAACGTAGTTAATTGGATATTGGACGCTCCACCTACAGTTACTACGGATGGGGCATCGCCAATTGGAATGACCACTGCAAGTACAAATGGCACGATAACTTCACTAAACTTTGGCGGAAATGCCAATATTACAGGTGTTGATTGGGGCACAGTTACAGGTGTATATGTACGTACACAGAATACTACTGGGGATTTTGGAATAGGCACATTCTATGAAAATTTGACTGGTCTGATTCAAGGTGAACTGTATTACTTTAGAATGTATGCTTATAACGATGATGGTAGGGGAGATGGCGTTGAAAGTACATTTTTAACTAAACCTGTTGAACCAAATACATTCACCACTACAACTTTAAATTCAACTGCAATCACCTGTAATTGGAATAAAGGACTTGGTGCGCTTAATACGGTAGTAAGATATAAGTTGGGTGGTTATCCCACAGATACAACTGATGGTACTTTGGGTTATAATGGAACGCTGGCAACTTATCAGCAAAGCGGACTGGTTACTGACAATGTATACTTCTTCAGGGCATGGTCATGGGCAAGTGAGGGTACACGGCAACAGTATTCTGATTTATATGCTGGTAATTATACGGTAACATCAGGTATCCCTACACTTACTACGATAGCAGCGTCAAGTGTTGAGGAGACTACGGCTACAACTACGGGAATTATCACGTATTCGTATGCTAATTACACAGTATGGGGAACTCAATATGGCCTATCGTCTGGCTATGGTGGTTGGGCAAACAATACTGGTATATCTACAACTGTCCCATATCCATTCAATGATAACCTTGCTGTTCTGTCACAAGGTTCGTTATATTATTTCAGGGCTTATGCTGTCAATATCGTTGGTACTGGATATGGAGCACAACGTACATTCTTGACTAAACCTGTTGAACCTACGGTGTTGATAGTCACTAATTCCGCTCATTCTGCTTCATTAACATGGACTAAAGGCGCAGGTGCGCTTAATACAGTTATAAAAGCTAAGATAGACGGTTATCCGTCAACTGTAGCTGATGGTACTCTGGTTTATAATGGAACAGCAGCGTCCTGCTCATTTACTCCACCTCTATCTACAAAGACATATTACTATAGAGCATGGTCATGGGCATCTAATTCTACTTGGAATGTCTACTCGGATTCTTATGCTGATTCAAGTTCACAAGGATTGATGTCAGACTTTGTGAAGATGATCGTCTCTGTAGTCTTTATGGCTGTAATGATTATGGCAATGCTGTTCTTACTTACGGCTACTCCTCTTGCTACCAATGCCTTCGGGATGATTTTGAGTTTGATAAGTTTTGCGTTCATGACCTTTATCGGTATCGCTATTATCAATGCCCTGCTATAGCGACAAATCTATTGACTTTTTATTTAAATTGTATGTATAGTAGAAAGTATGGAACGGTATTGTCCTTTCTGCCGAAGTACGAAGCCCATGGTGAGGGCAGGGTTCTCTTGGGATAGGCATGGTGCTCACCAGCGGTGGTGGTGTAGGAATAGGGAGTGTAGAAGGTTTACCATTAAACCTCTGAAGAAGAAGTAATCATGCCATATAAACGAATCGCCAACAAGATCTACCATTATAAGAATCATGGGTGGGTTTTGAAACAGAAATGCCAAAATGTCAACAACGCAAAGAAGGCTATGAGACTTTTGAGGAGTTTGGAAAAACGTGAGGGGATTTAATCTCTTAGTTTTACTCACTTTACTATTGTTTCTATTCCCTTATCAGGTAATAGGAGACGATGGTGGGTATCAATTGGCAGTAGAATCGTTAGATAAAGGCGAGGGGTATTTTTATAAACAAACGGCAACTACTCCAAATCCTATTGTGAGTAATTCTTATGTAATAGGGCAGGAAGTAGTCGAAAAGCGTACAGAGAACTCTAAAACCACTTATTTAGGCAAGGTCGGAAATAAAGAAAAATATGCCCTTGAAGTTTCAATGGGGCCAATTCATTACAAGGATAACTATAATGACCCTAATGAACAATGGAAAGATATTGATTTAACATGGGAAAATGGGAAAATTACTAAGGCTCCATATGAGTTGACCGTTGATGGGAATTCTATAACAGTCAGAGATAAAAAGACCAATTCTATTGTCGCGTTGACGTTATCAGAGATTGGGGGGAAATCTATTGGTAAACATTCCTTAGAATACTTAAAAGGGAAAGCAGTTGCAAAAGATATAGCATTAGATACAGACTTGGAAATTACAGCAACTAATACCAATGTTCAGTTCTCGCGTATTCTTAAGACTAGTGCTGCTGCGAAAGAGGCTAAATTTGGTTTTTCTAAGGTGGGTGGTGGAATTTCTGTTAGATGTGTGGGTGAGGATAGTAGTGTTGGAGAAAACAAGAATATAAAGGTTGAAAGTAGTATTAAAGATGGTGTATTAACTGAGACTGTTAACGATGTAGGCCTAGCTTATCCTGTTAAGATTGACCCTTCTATAACTGTGCAATTAGCATCAGCTAATGCGAGTTGTAATGTATACTGGGATACGGGATTCGCTTGGGCTTATGCGAGCGGGGTTTATTGTTATGTAGGGAGAACTACTTTTGGAACAAGAGAGCGTGATGGTGGTGGGTTATTATTTCAGAGTGTAAGCATTCCTCAAGGTTCCTCTATTAGTACTGCCTATATCAACTTTACTGCTAGGTTAGCAGATATACAATTTACTACATATTCAAGGCTTACAGGTGAGGATGTGGATAATGCCCGTTTATTTGCGAATTTGACTGATTACCAGACTAGACGTGGTACTGCTGTAGGTGGAGCATCTAATATTTATCTTACATCAGCAAATGTGTCGTGGACAATGGATGGATGGACAACTGTAAATGCGACATACCAATCTCCTAGTATAGTTACAATAGTGCAAGAGATTGTATCAAGGGTTGGTTGGGCAAGCGGTAATTCCATGAATATATTTTTTGACGATCATGAATCTCGTAGTTCGTCAGACAATCGTGTTAGGCGTGCGTGGAATTTTTATGATGATTCATCTAAATCCCCAAAATTGTATATCGTTTATATCAGTAGTGCGATAGTATCTACCTTAAATGCAAGTGATGTTGAAGAGACAACTGCAACTGTAGGTGGCAATGTTACGGAAATGGGTGGGGGAAATATTACATCTTATGGGATACAATATGGCCTATCAACAAGCTATGGTTCGTGGTGTAACCATACAGAAACAAAAACAGCAATATTTACATGGAACTGTTATTTAGGGACTAACACTTCATCTTTAACGCAAGGGTTATTGTATTACTACAGGGCATGGACGTATGATAATACATATGGGTATGGGTATGGTTCACAACTCACGTTTTTGACCAAACCTGAAGCCCCAACGGGGTTTGTTTGTACCACGGTTAACAGCACGGCTATTTCATACGTATGGGTCAAAGGTACTGGGGCAGATTATACGTATATAAGGTATAAGGATGGTGGATATCCTGCTAATGTTGCTGATGGCATAGAGTCGTATAATGGGACGGGAACGTCAAATACACAATCTGGGTTGACTGATGGGCATACATATTATTTCAGGGGATGGTCATGGGTTTCTAACACTACATTAACACAATATTCTGATGGGTATGATGGGTGTTTTTCAACCACTTATGACCCTCCTATAGTGACTACTACAGCGGCATCTTTAGTAGAGGAAACCACAGCAACTACAGGTGGTAATATTGTATCATCTCCATTTGCAATAACTACATGGGGTGTTCAGTATGGCACTACCAGTTCGTATGGTTCGTGGGCAAATACATCGAGCAATCCAGGTTTACCATACGCATTTTCAAAGAACCTTACTTCTCTTTCAAAAGGCACGTTCTATTATTTCAGGGCGTTTGCTGAACATGCTTCGGGTGCTGGTTATGGTGCTCAAAATACTTTCTTGACTAAACCTGACCCACCTGTGCTGGCGGTCACAGCATTAAATGCTTCAGCAGTTACGCTATCATGGATAGTGGGTGATGGTGCGGACTATACATATATAAGGTATAGGACTGTTTCATGTCCTGCAACCATAGCAGATGGTACACTTGCAGGAAATATATCTGCTCCTACAGCATCACTGATTGTAAGTAACCTAACTACGTTGCAGACCTATTATTTTTCAGCATGGAGTCATTCTACTGGTGGGGCGACCTATCAATTCTCGGATACATACGATTGTGAAAGTCAGCAAGTACCAGGTTTACCTACTGTGACTACCAACGCTCCTACAGGATATGGAAATGATTGGGCAAGTGTCAGTGGAACACAAACAGGTGGATACCCTGTTTCAACACTATTTGGGTTTCAATATGGGACTACAATAGGGTATGGGTCATGGTCAAATACTACGATTACAGTAGCTGGCGGGAGCTTTTCAGCTACAATTTCAGGATTAACTCCATCATCCTCATATCATTACAGGGCGTTTGCGGTGAATCCTTACGGTGTTGGGTATGGCGCAGATATGACTTTTTCTACAGCAGGTACGGCTATTCTTTACGAGAATCATCAATATGGATGTAATACAACGTGGTCACAGGTTTATGATACTGATTCTACTTCAATTTCTGCTAACTGGACTTCAGGTACGATTGCTTCATATTCAACTCAACCTGTGTTTGGTAATAACTGGACTGCCCAGACGTTTACTACCACTCAGGCACATTCAGTTCATCAAGTAGTCCTGTGGATGTCACGTACAACTACAGCAGCAGCAGGGTATGTTTACGTTTCAATACGTGAAGCGACTACAGATAACGTAACCTCTCCAGATTTGGGATTAGGATTATATGCAATAGCTTATGTGCCTGCAAATGGTGGGCCATGTGAAGTATCACTTGAAAACGAAATACAATTAGATGCAAGTAAAAAATATGCGATTGTGGTCAGAGCACCATCAGCAGACGCTACTAACTATGTCTCAATATGGGGAAGCGCAGCCGCTACCTCTATCTATGCAACTGGCAATGCTATCCGTTCTATCACTGGTGGGGCATCATGGGTAACTCAAGACTATGATGTGTTCTTCTCTATAATTGGGCGTCCGCAACCTATCTATGGTAATATTCAAGCGGCTCAATCCTTTACTGTTGGTACAACTCCTCATACGGCGTATAAGGTTCGGTTGATTTTGGGCAGGATAGGACAACCTGGAAATATATATGTATCTATCCGCAACTATTCAGGTGGAGTGATATCAAATGCTGATTTAGCAGTTGTAGCACTAAATGGAAATGCAATTACTCTTGATAAGGCAATGTATGATTGTGTACTTGTGCCAGAAAAAAGTTTGGAGGCAAGTAAACAATACGCCATTATAGTTTCAGCACCATCAGGGGATAGGTATAACTATATCTTAATGTGTGCGGATGTTGGAGCGGGTTATGCAGATGGAACGGCTCTGTTGTCTTCTGATAGTGGACTTACGTGGGTTGCACAGGCTTATGATTATAACTTTGAGGTATGGGGCAATGCCTGTCTTAATGTCTTGAACGCAAAGGTTTTCCGCAATTATTTAGTCTCAGGTGACTGGCTGATTGTATCGGAAACCCTGAACGTATCTCCACCATACTATGATGCTAACCAAGACCCGTCAACTCTTTTTATTCTGAGTTTCATGGGATTAGCAGGGACTACGTATGCTTCCACTCCCTGTGAATTGTGGGAAAAAGGGCCGATAGCTATTTATTTGAATCCTACTCAGGCATCAGCCCTGACATGGGGTGGAAATTACAAGGTACGCCTTAGTAATATCGGAGGCACTATCTACAGTGAATACGGGTTGATTTCAACTGACTGGAGTTCTTCTTCATTGGTGTATTTAGATAACTGGGTACGGTTGGTAGCAAAGGATATGGAATCTTACCAAACAACCCGCACAGGTACTACTGTAACTTATTTAACGTATGTTGCTGACAAGGGCTATGTTCTGAATCAGGATGGTGGGGCGATTTTTAACCAGGCTTGCCCACGTCTTTCTTATGTACGTCCTGACCTATTCCAAATTACCTCAAATCAACCAGACATAACCACTACCCCAGTAACCACTACAAGCGTTGACTATCATGTTATTCTTGGTTCGTATCTATCTGGTCTGATAGACCAAGGGGCAGGGGCAATGGGTATTGGGGATGCAAAGGCGGCGGGGGGGATAATGATAGTCGCAATCTACGCAATCATCGCCTTTGGGACTGTGATAAAAGGATTTGCGTGGGCTGGCATGATTGCAGCCTTCCCAATAATCCTTTTGGGAATGTACTACGGTTTATTAGATATGGGCATGATTCTTGTCATGCTTGTTATTCTCGTATTCTTATTCGTGAGAGAATTTTTTATGAAAGGTGGATAATTTGTTACATAAACGACTTATATTAGCCATCTTACTTGTGCTGGCGTGTTTGCCAGTAGTGGTTTCGTATACTCCTGTTCATGCCACTACCATGGCAAATAATACGGCAACTTCAAATTTCTCAATCCGTCAGAATCCCACTACTTCTGTATGGACTCAGGGTACTTTCAACTATGTGGGATGTGTGCGGGGTGACAATGACACTAGATACGGTATAGGAATACGTTTTTCCGCCGTTGCTATTCCACATGGGGCAACTATTGACTCTGCTCATTTAGTGGCAACTTCGGCGTCCTCTTTTACTCAGGATACAGTCAATTCAATGATTCAAGGTGAATATGTGGATTCTGCGGCAGCGTTTTCTACAGTGGCAAACTATCAAGGGCGTACCCGTACTCCAACGGCAGTTGCATGGAATGGAATAGAACATTGGACAATGGGTACTCAATATTCATCTCCCGATATCTCTGAAGTGATAGAGGAAATAGTGGGGAGGGCTGGTTGGGTTTCGGGTAATAACATGGTTTTGTTCTGGGATGACCATTTGGCTAACTCCTCTCAAGGTTCATATACTCCACCGTGTGTACGTGGTGGGTCAAGTTATCTTCTGATGGTGGAATACACAGCGGCTACAACAGTCAGTCATGCAAATGTGACTACTAAAGACGCTACTGACATTGGTAGCTCAACGGCAGTCCTAAACGCTTACGTAGATGAAGATGGTGGTGATACCAATGGTGTAGCTCTGCAATTTGGGTATGCTAACGCCACTCATGCTGCTAACTTTGCAGCGTATACACATTTTACAGCATGGTCTACTTCAAACTATACCACTGGTGAAGCATATAATTTAGCTGTCGGGTCATTAACGCCTTCAACTACTTATTACTTTAATACGCAGGGGCAAAACTCAGTTGGGTATACTTATGGTGTTGAGCAGACCTTCGTCACGCCTGCTTCATCCACGGTATTGACACCATCAAACTTTATCATTCTACCTTCAAGCACGTCTGTTGATTTGCAGTGGTCTAAACCTGCTGGATTCAGTGAAAGCCGCCTGTATTTCAAATCTGGCTCTATCCCGTCTTCTAACACTACGGTTGATCTTTTGTATAGTGGTGTAAATAACTATTACACTCATTCATCGCTTACATCGGGTACTACTTACGGGTATTTGTTGTACGGGTATGAATCGGGAATATGGTCAGCATCGGCTTCAGGCATTATTACAACCAAGGGTACTTCCACTGGTACTGGATTTAATACACCAACTGTCCCGACTAACTGGTTTATTGATACTGAGTATACAACTCAGAACACAACTTTTTATTATGACATAGTAAATAACCTTGCAGATTCGTTTTCAATGCCAAGGAATACAGCATGGGCTACATGGGCACTTTGCCTTGCGATGTTCCTCGGGTTTTTGATTTGGAGTGCATCCAGAAGCATGGTTGCGACTACAGGAGCGGTATGTGTGGGTGTTATAATCGGAAGTTTGCAACATTTGATTCCAATGTATATGATGTTGCTTGTTTTGGTATTTGGGATTAGTATAATTGCAGTGAGGGAAAGAATTTGAGTTGGAGAGTAATTACAGCGTTACTGTTCTTGTATGTGATGGTCGTTCTCTTATCAGGAGTAATGACCGAGGCGTATTATGGCGATAATGCTACAACCATTGTAAGCCTTATCATTCGCCCACAAACCCCTTCGTATACTAACCCTGTAGGTGGTATTTCGTCTACATTTTCTGTTACGTCAGCATGGATTGGGGCGTTTTTCCAAGCATTGTTCTTAGACTTTCCGATTTTCGATGGCCCGTACCAGATAGTACGTATCCTAATTTTAACTACAGCCATGGGCGTACTCGCCTACCAGGTAATTTCAGGGATTAAACCAGGATGAGGAGTAGTTTATGTTAATGCGGCTTTGTAAGGAGAATTGTTAGATGGGTAGGGGTTTAGGATGGTCAAAAGGGTTAACTAAGGAAACCAGTCCAAGTGTTGCTGCAAGGGCAGCTAAAATAATCGGCCATAAGACATGGAATGAAGGTCAAACTAAGTATACTAATCCAAGTATCATGGCACAGGCGAAAAAGATGGCAGGAAGAACTAAAGAGACTGACCATGGCATAGCTATAAGGGTCTTAAAAATAACGGGTAGAACTAAGTCAAATTATGAATATTTATTAGGAATGTCTAAAAAACGAGAAGGTTTAACCAAGGAGAGTACTCCTTGGTTAGCAAGAATGGGATGGAGTAAGGGGCAAACAAAGGATACTAATCCAAGTATTGCAAAGGCTACTATTAAACGACAAGGAAGAACTAAAGAGAATGATTTAGGAATGCTGTCGCAGTCAATTAAAATGACTGGTAGGACTAAAGAAACGCACGAAGGTATTCGTAGAGGCGTAGAGAAGAAGAAAGGAAGGACTAAGGAAAATCATAGTGGGGTTAGATCACATGCCATTAAAATGGCTGGCAGAACTAAAGAAACGCATGATGGTGTTCGTAGGGGGGCAGAAAAGAGAAAGGGAAGGAATAAAGAGAACACACCTTATATGGCAACGATGGCAGTAAAGATTTCAGAATTATTTAAAGGTGATAAACATCCAAATTGGATTGATGGTAGATCATATTTGCTATATGGCAAAGATTTTACTCGAAGTCTACGGACGAAAATAAAAAAACGGGATGAGTACACTTGTCAATATTGCGGGATGTTGGAAGTTAATTATTGGCGAAAATTGGATGTACATCACATTGATTATGCTAAAACCAACTGTCCTGAATCCAATTTGATTACTCTTTGCCACACTTGCAATGTGCGTGTTAATCAAAATAGAGAGTTTTGGCAACGATTTTTCTCAGACAAGATATTGGTGAGGCAATTAAATGAAGGGAGTTTTATATATGGGTAGGTGTAAAGTATGCTAATGCGACTTTTTCTTGGCTTGACATTGATTTTGTGTTTTCTTGTTATTTATCCGAGCATGATGTCCATATTGACTGACAATGTGTCAGGTTTACTTACCTTAATCCCTGCTGGTTCGATGTCACCGTTAGAGCAGAGCATTTGGGGATTATTCCCTCTTGCCTTTTTGGTACTTGGCGTGGGCGGGTTTATCTGGCTGATTGTGAGAGATCGAGAGCGATAGTTGATTTTATATTGAGGGTGTGCTTTAATGAGTAAAGAGATGTATGTAACAGATAAAAAGGGCAATCGGTATGAAATCAAGTCCCATATTGACTATGGGGCGATTATTATGACGTCTGTTTTACCTGAGTTAAAACCCATAGATAGTTTGTGTATTGCAAGAGATGGACTAATCTTCGGGAAATGGCGAGACCCTGATTATCGAAACTCCGCTGCTATAGATGATTGTAGGATGTTGAAGTGGGAAGAATTTTTAAGGCAGGGGTGGTTACTGCCCGAAGTAGATAAGATTTACGGTTTTGTCCACCCGAATAATGTCGCTTCGATTAAATGGGTATTGTCAAGGGGTGGGTATCTAGATGGAAAACATGAGATAGATGGAGTAATATACGATAAGTATGTTGTACCTATAGATGCCATGGTTAAGATGGCTGAGAAAATTAAATGTATGGTTTGAATGATGAACCTTTATACTTTCGTGGAAGACGATATTGTATAGGGAAATTATGCTTTACTGGAGCAGTCGGGGCAAGTGGCCCTGATTTAATGCTATATACGCCACCTTCAATCTATTCAACTCCCTCTTCAACCCCGTCAGCACCTGCTGCTCCCGCTGAACCCGTATCCTCGCCAGTGCCTACGCCTCCGTCTGATTCTTTAGACTCTACTTTCCGTAGGACTCAGCAGGTATCTGGTGGAGCTAGTGGTGATGTTTACAGGGAATCTTCAGAATCAGTCGCAAGGATTGGGGCAGGGATGGGTAAAGGTGATGTGGGACAGTCAAAACAGCTTCTTTCAAAGGAAGAAGAAGCACGACAGATTCAACGACTTGAGAATTTGCCTCATACTTGGGCAGAAATGGTATCTCAAGACCCATATGTTTTGCTGAGACCTGATGCGGAAGCAAGGTTGGCTGTCTTACCTGAAAGTGAGAGACCGAAGATTACTTATCCTGTAAACGATAGTGAATTAGCACTTCTAAAACAGCAGGCGGCTAAGTACGGGACTTCCGAAGATGAAAAAATCGTTCAGACTGTAATGAACATTATGCAGTCGGATTGGAGTCCATCTGCTACAATGCCATCAGATTTACTCAATCTTCCTAAGACGTACGGTGAACTTGCTGTTATAAAACTGGGAATCTTAAACAATAGTCCTAACAATACGTGGACTTTGTCAACGGGGCAAAAGGTGACTCTCCCTAAATCTGAATATGTAAATCAGGCTATCTTGGACAATACAACTTACACATACAGGCAAATGGGTGAATCTGAGATACCAAGGTCAAAAACTGAGCCATCGACAGGAGTGTTCTCACCTAACCCCAATGCTTTTGGGTTATGGACGCCTCTTTCTGATGAAGCTCGATATGACAGCAGAATAGTAGACGCTCTCGATAAATCCAAATATCAGAGCGCACTTAACATCGTAGATAAGCTCTCAGAACCTTGGGGTGCAAGGCCAAGTGGTGCTGGTGGAGGTGGTGGTGGAGCAGTGGGTAGCTCTGGGACAATGGGTAGTGGTGGAATAACTATACCTGGGGTTACGGTTAATGTCGCTCCAACTACGGGCGTGGTTACAGTTTCATCACAAGGGCAAGAAAGAGTTACGGGTGTTGCTGATACAGGCACAGCGTTCCTTACAACCCAATCAATGAAAGAAGCAGCAAAACAGGCCGGATATGGACTATTAAGCGCAGAAGATGTAAAAAATGTCTATGATAAGGCAGAACAATTACAGAAATGGCAGGCTGAACTTCCAACGGCTAAGAACAAAGTAGAAATCCAACGGAATATAGATGAAGCGCAATCATATCTTTCTAAGGTAGTAAAAGCGAATACTCCACTTACGCCTACACTACTCGTAGATGCAGTTGAATCGTCCATTCGAAATAAAAGCAATCCTGCTCAAGAATTGGCAAATGATGGACTTACAAGGGCTGCTGAACAGGCTGGTGGACGTGAAATAAAAGATGGTGTGTGGGAAACCAGAACTTCTACAGCAAAATATATGGATGCCCTTCAAGAGTTTTTAAAGGGTGTACAGGGCATAGAGAGGGAAGCCCCATTCAAACAGAAAGTTTTCTCGGATGCTCAACAGGTAGCACAGGACAATGACGAGGCTAACGCTGTGGATAAAGGCAATAGGCCTACAGACCCTGTAAAAATAATGGAATCATGGAGATACACAAAAGAAGCAGCCCAACTTCGTGACAGCAAGGGCAATAACTTAACGGGTGAAGCACTTTCAAGAGTAATTGAGGGTTGGGGCAAACAAAGGACAGCCGAAGGCGGCTCACCAATAACCTATGTTCAATATGTCCCTGTTGGTCAGACTATAGAAAATGGAGTAGTTAAATTAGTCTATGATTGGCGTTCAGTAGATGAAAATAACAAACCATACGAATATGGTGTAATACAGCGTCCTATCTGGTGGGATATGAGCACTGGCAAAATCTTGGTTACAAGCAAGGATTGGCGTCCTGACCGCAAACTTCAGAACTGGCAGACTTTTGATGAGTTTGCTGAGGCAGTTGCAAGGGGCGAAATAGCGACTCCAAACAGAATACTTGATGCAAAAGCAAAGAAACTGGAGAGTATTCTTAAAAGTGCTGAATGGAATAAATATCTTAATGATTGGAATGGTTTTCTTAAGAACCCTGTAAAAGGTGATGAGCCAATAACGGATATTCCAGTAAGTGATTTGAACATTGCTGACTTCGGATATAGATATGGTGCGTATTATGTAGATGATAAAGGGATTGTTGATTATAAAGGAATTGTTAAGGCATCTGAAAGGTACGAGGATTCTCTTAATATAGATCAACCGTTAGATTGGGTATACATTTTGAGTGGGTCGTCCTATAAACCTGAGCCTGTACCAGTGACTGAGGCACAACCAGAGCGATATGTTTCTACGGGTACTACAGAGACTAAATTTGAACCAAGTGAGAAGATAGAGACTAAGCCATCAGGAGTAGTTTCTGTTGATATTGCTCCAAAAGTGTTTGAAACATCAGCATTAACACAAGAATCGGATGGACGTATATATAAGGCCAAAATAGTTATAACAGTAACAAAAGATAAGATAACTGAGACAAGATATGATGATAAGGGCAACATAGATATCGGCGGGTCTTATGAGTCTCCTCTTGCTGCGGATACTAACAGTATTCCTTTCCAAAGCCTTGTAAGAACTATAGGGTTGGATAGTGCTAATAAAGTTGTCAGTGATATGCAGCAAGCTGCCACTACCCCGTCTGTAATAACTCAAGAGGTGAGGGCTACAACTATTCCAATGTTGGTTGGGGAAGGTCAAGGCAGAAAGGTTGTAGAGCAAAGGGGTGACAAGGTAAGAGCAATAGTTTTTGATGCTAATGGTATTATACTATTTGATAATACGTACTCAGCGGATAGCGATCAAGGTAAATTTAATATTGGGTTCGCTAAAGAGCAAGCACGTTTAGGATTGGCAAAGGTTAATATTACCAGTGTCCAAGTTACTGCTCCTACTAAGACAGAACGTGTTGAAACAGAAAATGTTGAACCGTCAAGTTGGTTTGCAGGTGGATTACCAAAAGTTTTGGCATTGCCTTATCTTGAAGGGGAGATATCAGGGGATAGCTCTATTAATATCCATGATGTTGGAATGGATATAGTAAATGGTAAAACTATAATAAGTTGGAAAACAGATAAACCTACTCTTGGTATTGTTCAAGGTTGTTATGATGGTGGGTGTGGTAATTGGCGTGATACTGAATTGTCTACTGACCATAAAATTGAGGTGGATATCTCAGAGTATTCTCCTGAACAATTGGCTACGTTGCATTTAACTGCAATAACCTCAACCACAGGTGATGGGTTAAAGGATACGAGTATACAATGGATGCCTATAAACAAGAACGTTACCTTATCGGCAGAAACAGTTATATCATCTATTCCTGATATGTCTATGGGTAGTGTTAAGAGTGTAATTACAACTAAAGAAGAACCAAAATTCAAAGGTAGGGAACTGACGTCAGATGAGAATACAGCCAAAGGAATACTTTGGATTAAGGTTGATGACAACGGTATTGCTACTGCCATGGATATTAACCGCACTGTAATTTACACTGTTTATCCTGATGGTAGGATGGAAGGTCATGATTTACATGGTGGTAACAGGGTATGTACAAACACTGAGTGTTCTATCAAACATGCCAAGGCGATTGAGGATATCAAGAGTGCAGTAAAATCCGCTGGCATGGATATCAACAATTATAAACCATCTGTAGTAGTTGCTGCTATTCCAACTATTTCAAAGGTTGAAGGTGTAAAACCAACTGAGTTTGTAATTACTCCAACTGCTATAAAGGCAGGTATAACACCAAAAGATATAGTAAACAACATGGTAACACAAGCCTATGTTACTGATAACAAGGATTGGAGAACTAAAGTATTAGACATTGTAAACAAGTATACCGATAAGGGTATTCTCAATATCGAAAAAGCATACCAGGAAATCACAAGGGCTAAACTTCCGATTGCTGCTCCAATCATACAACCCAAGATAGTTTCAACTCCTGATGAAACCCGCCGTTATTTCTACTGGGGCGTAACTCTTAAACCTACCATGGATGAAACGTTATTTGAAGTTGCCAAACGTGAAATGACCACGGATTATAATGAAGCTAAGAGGCGTCAATCTCTTGCTGAGTATGAGCCTTCAGATGAAGCAGGCAAGAAACTCAAAGCCACCTTAGCCCCACAAGATCAATTTACTGACTATGATCGTAAAGTTATAGAGAATTGGGAAAGTCCCAAATTGTTCAAATCATCCACTCAATGGATAGGTCAAGACCCCATGAACTATTATGGACTTGCTATTGAAATGGGTAAACAACAGGTAATAGTAAATAAAGCTAAACAGGTAGATGCTTTGCGTAAGGCTGGTAAACTGGATGAAATTCCGCCTATGCCAACCCCTTATACTTCATTGGCGACTCGCCTTGAACCTATCATCTCTACCACAAAATCAGAATATGAAAAATCCCTTGCTATTATTAATGCTAACAAACTTGATTCCTCAAAACCTGTTCCTACAGAAAGAGATTACACTATTGTCTCCACAGTAGAAAAATACCGTGGTGATGATAAACTCCGTACCCCTAACTTCTACTCTGTCTATGAAGCACTTAAAGGGGGGCCATGGGCAATTGGGGTGGAGGGAGAGGTAGGTGGAGGGTTGAAACTTAGAGTTGGGCAAGTTACTAGTGAACGTCCTGAAGTGCCTATTAGTGAGTATTATATACCTCAACCAATTGTAGAGACTTCAAGACAACCAATGTCTAATTATTTGGATGTTTTGTTTGGAAGAACAACTCCACAGGGTTGGGCGGGTAGATATGAGATGAGGGCTAAACCTGAAATTTCTATGAGGGCGTCAGAATTAATAAAGTTAGGCCCATTTGAAGGTCAGGTACATTTGGTAAAACCTAAAATACCTGAACTGAGCCTTGAGGAGAAATGGATTGGCATGATTCCAGTTTTAACAATGGATAGTGTTAAAACTTGGCTTCCATCAGAAACCAATAAGGAAGCCTATACCAAACAAAAAGCATATTTTGAATCACAAGGATACGTATTACCTCTGGGAAGTATCTTTGGTGGGTATGATAATCAAGGTAAGGCAACTTTTGTTAGCAAGGTAGACTTTGCTAAATTATCACCTGATAATAAGAATGTATTGCTTACTGAGGGAATAAGTGGGTTGAATGCCAAGATGTCGGTAGACTCTTGGAATGGGGGAATAGTATGGGGTGTAATACAGGAAAAGTATGGCAGTAATCCATTTAAGTGGGCGCAAGATTTAAGAGATACAGGTGTTAAACCTGATGAGATTCGTGGGTTACTTGCTACTGTTAATTGGAAAGAACCAGATACCATAGATAATGTTATGAAAACTATCCCTAAAGAGAATGAGGTTACTGATAGTGAATGGGCAAAAATGTGGTTTAATATATTGGCACCAGGCGACCAGTTTGTTCCTAATAGAGTTGAGTTTATTGAATATGCCACAAAACATCCTGAAGACCCAAGGGCAAATGTTTTGTTCAAAGGTGTTCCATCGGTTTTGCCATTAACTTATGAGGCGGCAAGTGATATAGATCAAAAAGCACCTTGGTCTGACCAAGTGATGCAGATTAAACTGGCAGAGGTAAAAAGCCTTTATAAATATGGAGAAAAGGTACAAGAGGGGATTGGAGCAGAGGGCAATAGGGTAATTCAATCCGTATTAGCTCCAGGAGCTTGGGCAATGGCAGGAGCCAATGGTGGTTTTTGGGATTCTGAGTTTAGAGTAGGGGCAGAAAAGAATATCTCTCCAATTACGTTTTATGTAGACCCTAATACTGGTGAAAAAAAGGCTGAATGGTTAATGGATGGCAAACCAATAGATACAACTTTTGAAACTAACGCTATAAAAACCATTTCAGATTTTGCGCCTAGGGAAAAATTTGCGGGTGGAGTAAAAGGGATAGACGAGTGGTATCAAAAAGTTAGACCTGATTGGTATGATTATACTGGAAGTTTTAATCCTGATTATGCAATAGGAGTAGTAAAGGGATCGGTTTGGGTTGTTAGCGAATTATGGCAAATGGTTAGTGGTATGTTAGGGGTGTTACCGTTAACTATCTTAAAGGTTGGGAGAGAAGCTACTGCTGGTGATATTAATCATGCGGCAGAAACCATTGTAACAAGTGGTGGTGGGATGGTATTAATGCCAGGGGCATGGTTAGGTGAAAAAGTATCTGATATAGGAAGAGGTAATATACCCAAATTTGTTGGGGAATCAGTAGGGATGGGGCTTAGTTTAGTATTTGCACCAGAAGCTTTGGCAAAAGGGTTAAATAGAGGGTTTAATGTATCTCAATTAGCTATCAAAGCGGCAAAAGGTGATATTATTTCTGCTCGTGCAATAGCCAATTATCCAGAAGTAGTAGCAATTAGAACACCTCAATCATTTAGAGTATTGGAAACTGAACTGTCGGCTATCTTTTCTGATAAAGTCAAGGTAGATAAGATATTGGAGAAATCTAATCCGATTGAACAGCGAAAAGAGATACGTGCATTACTTAATCCAGAAACTGCAAAAGTATTTGATGCAATCGTTGAATTGGTAGATTTAGTAGGTGGATATACAGTTAACCCATCAAGTATTCGCAAAGTTAACTTCGATGATATATTAAGAGTACCAATTGGAGCAGACAAAGCAATTAAATCAGTGCTGGATAATTATAAGGGAAAATTTGAAATACATGGTAGCTTTGCTGATTGGGTACAGATGAAAAATGTTCCTGATGCCTATAGACCAAAGGATTTGGACGCATTCTTTAATGATGATGTTTCTATTAATACGGTTGCAAAGAAAATTTCAGATGATATAAATAAGGAACTAGGTAAGAATATAACAAGAGCAGAGGGAGCACAAATTAAAACGCTTAAAGATGGTAATTGGGATAAAATGCTTGATATTCATCATAAGAGCGAATTTAGTTCTGTTGCTCCGCTAGGTTTTGAGCAAATAAGGAATAATGTTGTTGTTGATGGAATAGAATTTGAACCACTTGGCAATCAGTTATGGCATCGCGGTTGGGAATTAATGAACCCAGGAGTTGGTACACAACGTGGTTTAATGGGGCCAGTTGCCGCAGCTAAGGAATGGAGATTAAAAGATCAATATAGGTTTGAAGTATTGGTTAGGAGTATTATTAATGATTTGAAAACCAATGGAGAGGTTGAATTGGCTAATCAAGTATCAACTAATCTTAATACATTCTTAACCTCACCACGGGGAGAAGCATTTAAATGGTCTCCTACAGAGATGGCTGACATATCTAGTGATTTCTTGGAACTCTTTAAGGAATTACAAGAAGCTTCAATATTGAGCGGTAAAAAGATGGTAGCTTTTGATGAGAAAGGCATACTTGTCAGAGAACCAACTCCGTCAGAGCAGGTAATTCCTGGTACGCTTTATCATGTTACCTTTGATATACGTCCTTATTTAGAGGCGCAGAAGAGGGGTAAACCAGTTACTATTGGTCAGATAATGGATGAAACTGGTAAATTAACAAAGGCAGAAGGCCAGTTTTTATTTACATCACCACAGGCAGCATTTGATTTTATACAAAGATTAGGTGAAGTTGGCGAGAATGCTGGAGTGATTGCGATACGTACTACTCTAAATGAGGTTGGATTGGGAAGAGATATAACTCCTGCGTTTAGGATAGAGCAATTTACTGAACCTAAAGAGTTTTCAATTGAAATAGGTGGTAAAAAGTTTGTCCCAGGTGGTGATGTCATTGTTGGGCGTACTTTAAATGAGTGGTTAGTCCAACCTGGAACCAAGATATATATGACTGGAGAGAAAATTGGGACATACCACCCAAGAAGTCTAAAGGGGTATGATATTCATTGGGCACAGACCGCAGGGGCGAGGGATTTGGGGTTAAAGATGCCGAATAATGCCCAGATTCATGCCATGAATTTAATGGCAATGAAAGAAACATTCAGGGATTTATTGAATCCTACTTTAGTCAAACAGATAAAAGTTATTAGTGGGCCAACTCCTGCTATTGGCGAAGGTAGTATTATTAGTTTTAGAAGGGAGCCAATATATTTTAAATCTGTCAATGAGCTAAGTGGCGATTTAAAATTAGTAAGTGACTTATTGAAAAAGAATAAGACATATAATAAGGCTACTGAAGAGATAGTACGTAGGGTTTGTGAGGAATATGGGTTTGATTATCATGAAGGTTTGGGTACAGAAAAGTTTGGAACAGGGTTACAAGGGATGTTTTCGCCATTGGAAGGCAAGATTACTTTAACGGATCAATTTATGCAAGACCCAAGGAGCCTAATAACAATTATCCACGAATTAACACATAACAAAATGGATAAGTTAATTGATAGTAATCCTAGATATAGGAAAGGAATGGATAATTTACTCAAGGATGTCAGTGTGTATATTAAGAGTCGTTATGGTGTATCAGTACCGTTAGAAGTAGTAGATACATTTGTACACGAAATAGCCACTATTAATCATGTTAAGAGATTAAGTGGGTTCAATGATATAGATTATCATCTATATAATATTAAGGTTTTGGATGATGTTATCAATAAAATGACTAATGGAACAAGAGTTTTAAGCCCAGATGATATGTTAGCCTTGGTCAATATGGCAGAAAGTTACGAGAGAACATTACCTATCAAACATGGCATAAATTATGAATATCTACATAAGGCAATGGTAAATGATGCGAAAAATAAGAGATCACAGGTGTTATCTCAAGCAGAGGTTAATGAAACCATAGCAATTGGTAAAGAAATGAGGGGTGAATATAGTTCACCGTTGAGCCTTATTCCATCTTTAATAAAAGAGAGAATAAGTAGTACTGAATCTAAATTAAGGAATGATACTGATAGTATTGCTATTAAGCTTTCTAAAGAGGTTGAAAATAGTAAAACACAAATAGAAGCAGATAATAAATTAAACCAGATAGTTGATGATGAGTTGGTTAAGTTTAAGAGAGAGATTGGAGAAGAGAACTTTGATAATATTGCAAAGAGTAGGGATTTTGAAAGGACTTATTACGTAAATCTTGATAAGGTATTTAAAAGTTCAATTAAACCACGTACGATAACTGTTAGTGAGACTCCATCCAAATCTAGTATTATCCCTAGTGTGACTTCAGTTCCAGTAAGTGAGGTTGTTACTACAAAGATGGTTGGTAGTGAGCCAATCATTGAAACTATGCCTATTAGCGAAACTATTGCTGAGAAAACAATTACAGAAGGAATAACTACTCCCATTACTACGTCAAAGACAGTTCCAGTAACTACAGGAACAATTACACCTACAATTCCAATAACTACGCCTATTACGCCAATAATAACCACTACAACTAAAATTACGACTATTCCTATAACTACACCTGTTGCTATCCCAGTTATAACTACAAAAACAGCTCCATCTCAAATAATAAAATTACAAAAAGTAAGGCAGATACTTAAAAAGGGTGATAAAGAAGGTTTGATAGCTTGGAAACAAGGTTGGAATTATCGTGTACTTTTTGCTCCGTGGTCACAAAATGATGTTTTGAATACTCGTAAACCAGTTGAAGGTGTGGAATATCATGAGGGAGTAAGGTCAGCCTATGATTCCATAGTTCGTAGGGGTGGGTATATCCCACCAGTAATTACTCGTGATATGGGCATCTACACGATTCAGATCAGGACACCAAAAGACCAGCGTAAACCAGAACTTGTGTTTAGGCGAGATGTGAAGGATGTTTACAAGGGTAAGAAGAAGCCTGTAGCCAAAATGCCACGTATCATACGGTTCTAATATAGACAAATGTATCCCAATATGCTATAATGGGGCATAATGAAAGATAAACTTGTAATCATTTGTGTTAGTGCCGTTCTAATTGTTGGTGGATGTGTAGCAGGATTTTTTGTGGGGATGGATGGTGGTAAAAAAGAAGCACTACAGGAATGTGGTGACAGAATTTATGCTTCTTATGAGCAGGGATATTCCATGGGTTATGGCAACGGTAAGGAATACGTAGTAACCCATATAGATGAATATGTGACAATCCCAAAGGCTGTGGCGTATGATGAGGTGGTGGAGTTTTTAGAAGAGGATAAAACAGATTCTAGTGTTTATACCAATGAATACAATTGTATATCTTTTTCAGCTACACTTAAAGATAGGGCTACTATGTATGGGATAAAATGTGCGGTTGTATCTATGGACTTGAGCGGCAAATATGAAGATACGGCTCACGCAATAAACGCCTTTGATACTACAGATAAAGGAATAGTTTACTTCGATCCACAAACAGATGGAGAAAGATTTGGAATATATGAGGGTGGTACGTATTACTTATTGGGAACAACCTACAAAATCACCAAGGTAGACATTATATGGTAAAAAAACTCTACAAGCGATTGGGGAACCTCAAGATTTACTTGTCTGATCGAACATTGGTGAACAAGCAAACGATAGAAATCGACAGGAACGCCCCAAATAGAGACCTACTAATGCTTCAAAAGGTCAGAGAGTATAATATGGCACAGTGTGGACAAAAGGATTGCGGGGAGTCTAAAACCATTGAAAAATGCAGGCGTAATCCTCTTTTGATACCCCATCGTCTATTTAGAGAGGAATGCAAAATAAAGCGTAGGGAGCGCAGAAATGACAGGTAAAAAGAAGTTGCAGATGGCCTTGATTGTTATTGTAGGATTGCTTATTTGCTATGGTCTGGAAATGTTGATGTTGAATTGGATTGAGTTTCCCTGGAACTGGTGGATTGCTGTTATTGCTACCCTTGTCTACTATGTTGCTGTGGGTATTGTGTGGACACGGGGGAAGTAGGGCTACAAGTGTGAGAGTTTCTTGACAAGCGTTCCAAATGCTTTATCTTATGGTATTCCCATAGATTGTAGCCATAGCTTCTCAGCTTCTATATCATCACAATGTTTAAGTAGTTCTTTAGTTTGATATGGAGTGAATGTATATTCTATGGCGTCAGTTTTGTCACTGGTGGTATGAGTACTATTAAGTTGATCTCTGCGTTTCCATGTTGATGTGTCCCTATTGATGTGATAACGATTTGCTCTATTTGGTTGCCTGTCTATTTTAAGTATATTGAGTGCCTCTAGTTCATTCATTGCTTTAATATCCCCTCTCCGAGTAACCTCAAGAAATTTACTGCGTATGGCATGCCCTACCAAATCACCATCTTTGATGTTACCGTTTTTAATGAAGCCAAATTCCTGATCTATTTGATATATGAGAATCCGTAATGCAAGGTGTGTAGTATTCGCTTTACAGGCAGCCCTTGTTAATCGTTGTGCTATTTCGTAGTTTGTTTCTTGACTTTTATTATGTCGTGTGGTATTATCAGCATTGGATAGAACCATTCATATTATTCCCCGAAATGGAAGCCTCACCGTCAGAAAGTTGGGCTTCCGTTTCATTATTTACAAGTATTTGTTCTGGGGTAAATGTAGCCCGATGGCAATCACGACAATAATAGCTTTGTCGCATTGAACCGCTATACCTCATGCCGTATTTATTGAGCCTCTTTGATTTACACCTAGGGCATATCAACTTGATTTCCATATTGCACTCCATTTGAGTTCATCTATCGTAATAATATCATTCTTATAGTAGTCTGTCAAGTACTTTTAGATATAAATTGTTATCCACAAAAAAATGAAAGCGTCAGCTTTCTACTGTAAGTAGCATTTACTGATATCTCTATTTACTGAATACTCTATTTACTGTAGGGTGAACGGTGGTTCATTACTGTGGTGAACGGTAGTTCAGCAGGGGGTGAACAGTGGTTCAGTAGTGAACGGTGGTTCACCACATAATATAACATGATTAAGGTAGTCAAGTAGGCTTGACTACTCAGTAGTTTTATGGGCAGTAGTTCTATGGGTGATACTACTGTTTGAGGTGCAGAAATTTGCGCCTAAAGTTTCTATAGTTGCACAAGCATATATAATATGGTATAATAGAGTAGCAAATGGCAATAGCGGTCAAAATAGCACAGCAATGGATGACGCAGGTGGTTGACATAGGCTAATACAGTATGCTATAATATAGCAAAACAAATAAAGATGGAGGAAACATGGATAGCAAAGAAGTTAAAGTAGTGGGAATCAATGACATGGTTACGGTCAAAATCGGAAACAAGGATTACTTTGTTAATTCGGGCAACTTTGTTTCTGAGGTGCAAAAGGCAGCGCATTCAGCAGGTCTAAGCCAGTACAAGGTCTATGTTAATGGCAATGTAATAGGTGAGCGTGAAGCGCATTCTATGACAGTAAAACCCTCAGATAAGGTTATGGTGCAGCCATTTGATGAGGCTGGTAGTTAACAATGGAAGACACGGTGTGGGGGCGGAGTTTTAAAGAGATAGCCCCTGTTCTGCCTGTTGCAAGGGAACCTGAGCCTTGGGGAAGGAACTTACCTCAAAAGGTAGGGGGTAAAATGGGTATACCTCAGTGGGTTGGTTGGGGTGGACTTGGGATTGGTACGTGTCTTGCTCTTGGTGGAACATTTATACCTATACTTGGGGTTGTCCCTATGGTAGTAGGTGGGATACTTGTCTTTGGTGGTGGAATAGTATTAGGTATAGGTGATAAATTAAGAGGTCATTTGGGAAATGATGTTGTTATAGATGAGCAAGAAACCCCACAGGTGGAATCTACTTTTTGGATTGCCAATTCCGTAGTATCTTTACAGAGAGACTTTCGTAAACTAAAGGCACTTAATGAACTTAATCGAACGGTTGAATTGGTCAATGCCTATAACTTAACAGCGCAGGAGATATCTCGTATTAAGGAATCTAATGTGTCTAGTTTTGGCGTTACAACACAGATAGAGCCGCTCGCTACCGATGTATTCAGACAAGGATTACTATTCCTTTGTAGTGTGAGGGATTTCCTTAGTCTAATTAAGGCAGAGGATGAGGGAAAATTACAGGGTATTGTCATGTCCCTTAATGATGAAATAGAAGAACTGTCTAAAAGTGGGTCGGCATTAGCTGCTCAAACACTTGAACTTAAGTTTAGTTCACTTAGATATACGCAAGATCGTATCTTGAATTTGTCAACTAATAGAGAGTATGTTGCCCTATTAGTTGCTCGTGTAGAAGAATGTGAGAATATATTGAGGGTGACGTTTGATAACCTCACAAAGCTCAATATTGAGGATTCAGCAAGTTCAGTGGATGAAATACGGCATAGGTTACAGAATTGTATCAATTTTGCCATTGAAGTAAGAAAGGAGATAAATAAAGCATGTCTCGAAGTATCGTAAAGGTTATGGAAACCAGTGAGTTGCCTAAAGATTTTGAGGAGTCTTTCTATGCTAAGGTAGCAGAGCATAGGTTTTGTCCTAAATGTGGTAAAGAACGTAGTTTTGTTATTACAGGTAAAGAGGCAAATGGGTTTAATACTAAGACTGGCAAGGTTATGTATTCGTATATAGGAATGGGGCATTGTAACGGGCACCAATGCTTACCTTGTAAACTTGAATTATGCAGAACGAATGATGGCTCATATGAGTGGCACAATCAATACGAGTCACAATGGTATCCACCATTTAAAGATAAGACAGCGTGGTATTAAGAGATAGGAGAGTAGAATTATGGGAATAAACATTTTAGATCAATCAAAAGCACTTAGTATAGATGTTCAAAAGCCTAAAGTACCTGAGAAGTTATCGGATAAGGAAAAAGAACAGATAGAGTCTATGGCTGACCAAGTGGTAAAGAAGTTGGAGTCATCCGATGGTTCGCAGATAATCGAGTATATTGAGCAGGTTGGTAATGTGGGATTTAAGGCGCAGCAGTCAGCCTCAACAAAACTTGACCTTTTTCAAAGTAGGATGGGACAGGTTTTTAACCACAAAGAATCGCTGTCTAGTCAAATAACAGACGATGTGGTGTCGCTCAAAAAGGCAATGCGTAGCATCAATCCGTCTGATATTAAGAAGGAATGGTTGGTATCATTTCTTGAGGCGTTGCCATTTGGGAATAAATTGGTTAATGTCTTACAGAGGATAGACGTTCGTAGAGAAAGCGTTGAGAAGGTTATCTCTACTATTGAGGCAAGTCTTACCAATGGGCGTAATATGATAGTAAAAGATAATGCTGAGTTGGGCGTACTCCATAAAGACCTTGAAGGGACTCAGACAGTTGTGCAGAAGAATGCGTATTTAGCTGAGGTGATGGCTGAAAAACTTGATGAACTGATTGCCAACACAGTTGATACGCAGAAGCAAGGTCAATATAAGAACGTTTTGTTCAGAGTTGTTACTCGTGGGCAGGATTTACGTGCCATGGAAGCGGCCTATGAGCAGTTCTTCGTATCTATCAAACTGACTAAGGAAAACAACTCGCTTCTAATAGATACGTCTCAGCGAATGCTTACTTTAGCGATGCCTGTCTTGTCAGTTGCCTTTGCTATTCATGTTGCTCTTGCAGAGCAGGGTAAAGTCCTTGATGCGGTTAAGGCTACCCGTGACTTTATCGGCGGTATGCTGATACAGAATGCTACTGCTATCCGTGACAACATCAAGGAAACCGCCGAACTTTACAAAGAACCTATCATTGCTATCCAATCTATCGAAAAGGCACAGCAGATGCTTGTACAGGCTATTGATGAAGTTGATAGGTTAAAGACAGTTGGAATTCAGACAGCTAGAGAGAACATCATGAAACTTAAGTATATATCTGAGGAGATGAGGCAAAAGGCTGAGGGTAATGCAGGAACGATTATGTCCCTTGAAGCTAACGATTATAAAGTTTTACCGAGTGGAGAAGAAAAATGACAGAAAAGAATGAGTTTGACGCACTAAAGCAGTTATTCAATGACCCTCGAATTGGGGCAAAGTTTTTAAACATAGTGGCAGATGTTAAGGATTTGGGTAGTGCTATTTCTGAGAAGTTGAAGAGCAAAGAGTGCCAGGATGAGATAAACAAGGTCAAATCTACGTTAGGATTGGATAGTTGTCATGGGTGTGATGGGAAAGGATGGATAACTATAGGCAAAGATGAGGCTTTGAGACCCACAATGTGTCCGATTTGCAATGGAACGGGGAAGAAGCAGGATGAGCAAAAAACGGTATAACGGGAACCTTTCTGCTGATAAGTTCATAAAGGAATTAGAGAAAGTCCCTGCTAAGGCAGCAGAAATCACCAAGGAGCTTCCAGTCATTGTAAGCATAGATGGCAAGTCGTATAAACTTTTGCCATGTGAAGAAGTGGATTATAAAGAAGTTATATTTGAATACGTGGAGACTTATCTAAAAGAAACTGTCAGTGCAATGAAGGGACAGGTTAAGGAATTTGCCTCTCGTTTGCAAGATAAAATTGATGAAATCAGTCTATCTCAAACAAAACAGTATCCTCCGCCACCCACTCTTGAGTTTGTAATGAACAACGATATGCAGATAGCGGTTAAAGGCGGTTTATACTACTATATCCTGCCTTTTAACTATACTCCACAGTTATTGAGTGGTAGGAAGATTACAGGTGCAGACAAGTTATCTAGAGAGGTATTGATATTTTTTGGCTATGATACTAACAAAAAAGGAGAGTTTATATTAGAGAGTGTTGAACTGCGTAATTATAATATGAGTGCTTTTAATCACTATCATGATTTAAATACGGTAGGAAAGGATTGTTGGGGCAACATAAGTCTACCCATAGGTTCTGCTTATGATGTGGCAAAGTTGCCTGAATTGCGGGATAGGTTGCAGAATTCCTTGGAGAATATCAACGGGCGTAGCCTTGCTCATAATAAGCCATCTAAATTACCTGACGTTAAGAACATAAATATAAAACCAGGAAGTGTTGTATGGAGTTAGACCGGCAGAATTCTTTAAAACTGAACATCCCCGATAGTGTCTGTGTGGTAGGGTGTGGCGGTATTGGCAATTGGGTTGCGCTTTATCTTACATTAATGGGGGTACGTTCGCTTTGCTTATTTGATGGCGATAAGGTGGAAATCCATAATCTCAATCGTACTATCTTCTCAAAAGCAGACATAGGCGAATACAAAACAGATGCGCTTAAGAAGATACTTAATGCTATGCGTAGCGTGAGCATCTTATCATTTACAAGTGAGTGTTCGTCTATTAAATTAGATAGCCTAATTGAAAAACCTGATGTTTTTATGGATTGTACAGATAGACATGAAGTGCAGTTAACAATGGCAAAATGGTGTGAGAACAATAAGGTGCGATATATTAGGGTTGGGGCTAATACAAACCATATTACTGTGACTTCTAATGTAAATACATGGGGTGAATCTAAACAAGAACAATGTGGCGTTACTATACCAAGTTGGGTTGCCCCAGTTGCTCTTGTAGCAGCTTATGCTATAACAAAGCTTGCTTTGAATTCAGGCTTGGAAGTCAGTATGTCATTGGATGATGAAAACACTATTCCTGATGGAATATCTGTTGGTGAACGAGAAGGGCTAGGGAAACATAATGATATTCCTGTTTATCGTACCCTAGAACCCTTTTCTTCTCCTAATGCCAATATTCCTAATGATTGGCTTTGCTCTGAATATAGAGAAGAAGTCTATAATCAAATACGGAGATAAATATGGCTAAGATTTGTCCGATTATGAGCGCAGGATGGTTAGCAAACAAATGGGGTGCTACGATAGGTGGAGCCAAGAATACGAGTGTGTTAGATAACCTCGTAGAATGTAAAGAGGAAGTTTGTATGGCTTTTGAAGATGGTGAATGTGGATTATGCAGTAAGCTAATTTCAACAATGAAATCTAAGGATATGGGAGTAAAAGAGTGTTAGACTTAACAAAACCAATAGTAGATTGGATGCCTAAGAATAAAACATGGTCAAGTGATGTGCAGGTACATGAAAAGTGTATCTTGAACAATGGCACAGTATATATGGATAGCTTGGTACATGACAAGGTTCGCATGTTAACAGGACAGATATCAACTGAATGGCTGGGATACCTAATTGGCAAGGTAGATGGGACAAAGGCTTATATAGAGGATATCTTTATCCCTGAGCAATCTGTGAGTTCGACTCATGTACACGTCAAAGATCAGGTTTTGCCTGAGAACATCATAGGTACAGTCCATTCACATCATACCATGGGTAATTTCCTATCAGGGACAGATCATAGGCATTTGGTAGGTAATCACGCTGTGACTATAGTTGCCTCACGGACTGGATTGATGTCTAAAATGCGGGTAAAAGCCCCTTGCGAAGCCTTAATGCTATTAGATGCCGATATTGAGGTTGAAGACTCTGCAATGCTTAAAGAATTTTTTGAACAGAATATAACCAAGATTGAGGGTAGTGGTGTTAATCCTAATACTCCTAAATTAAACTGGGCAGGGAAAATTTGGCGGTATCCTGCCACTGTACTTTCCAATTGGCAGTCAAGGTCGGGTAAGAATGGTATTGTCGTTGTGGTAATTGTGGTTCTTTTGGCGTTGGCCTTGATACTTTATGGTAGAGGATTCTAGTGAGCGTTAGAGAGCGCAGATTACGTAACTTAGGTAGGGATTATCCCAAGCTTGGTAGCTATAGGGGTGATAGTTCCCATTATAAAGGGCGGGTGTTATCAATAGGTTTAGGTAGGACTATTGGGCTAATATTTGTGTTAGTATCGCTAGCGGCTATTATTATGGCAGCGACAATGATTTCTCCAATGTTTCTTATACTTATGACATTAATAGCGATACCATTTATATTTGGGTATGATTAACAATGACTATAAAAGAACGTAGAATGCGTAATTCATACACTTCTATCAATCAATCTAGTTGGGTACAGCCTCATTGTAAACAAAAGAAGCAACGATCTAGTCCCGCTAATTCTAGTCCTGATTGGGATGTTTTGTCCTTCTTGACGCCATTTGGCGTAGTTATATTGATAATTTTATTTTGCCAACCATTTTGTAATGGAAATGAAGGGCAGGTTGCCCAAGAGGTACAAAAGTTTAATGCTATAGTCCAAAGTGATAATTACACTCAAATGAGATTTATTTGCTCTGGGGTAGCTGAGGCGGAAGCATTTGGCAAGGTAATAGAGTACAAAGATTCTCGTTATGGCTGGTTTAGAGAAATGGCTGTTAAGAATTTAGACGGGACTATTACTGAGAAGATAGGGCTTCAGGAAGGTAAAGCTTATCAAGTCTACGAGTATAATGGGCGTTACTTTGCATCTGAGATACCTAGTTCATCGCCGTAACTATTGCATAGGCTGATAAAACATGGTATAATATTATACAAGGTGGTGAAAGAGTGCATAGAATCTTACCGTGGATTTTAGTTATCGCAGTAGTGGCTATTATGATAATATTGTGGATTGTCAATATGCCACCTAAATCTGATGAAGCTAAGGCAAGTGGTGGGTTTTCATGTGGGTGTGCTGCTCCTGAAGATGATTCGTACATTTCGCTTGGTAGTGGTGTTATTACTAATATAGAATATGTGAAAAAGGGCGAGAAAACATACATAAAGTTCTTGATAGATGGTACTCCAGTAACACTTGATTTTGACAAGACAAAGACGGCAGACTATTCAGAAATATATGGTACTACTAATATAGAGGAAGGAATGTACTATTATATATATGAGAAAGGGGGTAGATTAATTTGGTCAACAACACCTAAGCCCACAAGGGATAGAAGTAAAGTAAATGAAAAGGAGTAAAAGAGTGAAGGAATTTGAATGGAACGGTTGGAGCACTGCAGGTGTCATATTGGCGTTTATCTTTGTATTGATTACATTGATTGGTGGTATAGTGACTACGCCTGCTGGTCATACTAATATCGTGCTACAGTTTGGCAAAGTAGTTGGGACTAAGGCAGAGGGGTTGTCTTTTAAGATGCCCATAATTGAGAATGTGGTTACTATGAGTTTGCAGACTCAACTATATTCGGAGTCGGCATCTGCGGCAAGCAAGGATTTACAGGATGTGAACACAAAGGTAGCAATCAACTATCGTGTCGATCCTATATATGTTTCTGAGATTTATCGTACTTTAGGAGTGAACTATATAGACAAAATAGCTGCTCCTGCTGTGCAGGAAGTAGTCAAGGAAATCACAGCTCGCTATAATGCTGAAGATATGATACTTAGGCGTGCAGATGTCAAAAACGACATCACTAATTCCTTGAGCCAACGTTTACGTGAGCGTGGGATAATCACTGAGACAGTCAATATAACTGACTTCAAGTTTTCTCCAGTGTTCACTCAGGCTATTGAATCTAAGGTGTCTGCATTACAGGCAGTCTTAGAAGCGCAGAATAAGCTTGAGCGTGTTCGTGTTGAGGCGCAACAGGCTAAAGCGCAAGCTGAGGGTGAAGCAAATGCGGCAGTGGCAAGGGCAGAAGGTCAGGTCAAAGCCATTGAGATTCTGAAAGCCGCCTTAACCCCTGAGTATCTTCAGTATATCTACATTGATAAATTAGCAAAAGATGCTAAGGTTATTGTAGTTCCACAGGGTATGCCTCTAACTCTTTCGGGTTATTAGAAGCAAGAATGCGATAAAACAACATGTAAGGTAGAATAAAGTGCTTAAATACATAAATTGGTTCATTGTATGGGTAATTGCATCAGTCATAGTAGTATTTGCCACGGGTGGTATATCTACAGATAATGTTACTGTACCACAAATGTCGTGCGAGTCTAAAGATATGCAGAAAGTGGATAAACCTACTGAGAGTGTACAAACTAAGGATAACTTTAGCTGTGGGTTTAGACTCTCAGGGTTAACCCTTATATCTAAGGGCATTGTGCGTAATATAATGATTGATAAAAACGCAGAACCAAACACAATCTCATTTGAGGTGGATGGTCAGCCAATGACTTTAGATTATGACAAGACGGTATCTCGTAGTAGAATAGACGTGCAGATATATAATAAGGATGGGAAGAAAGTTATAGAAGAAGGGAAGTATTATTATATCTATGATTGGGACAATTTTAGAATAGTATGGTCACAAACACCCAAAATGTTGGATGGAGGTTTATTAGCGGATTTGAAAGAGTGAAGATTGGTTTTGTAAGTACGGATTCAAAATAAAACATAAGGAGCGTTTTAGAAAATGGTAGGTCTTATATTCATCTTGGTAGGTGTAGGTCTATTCCTAATCTTGGCATTGGCAACTTCTATATTTACAGTCAGACAACAGACGGCAGCGGTTATTGAACGGTTTGGCAAGTATGTGCGGACAGTGGGGCCTGGTATTCATATGAAGTGGTTTTTTGGTATTGAGTCGATTGTCGCTCGCCCAACTCTCAGAATTAGCCAGTTAGACTTGAAAATGCAGTCAAAGACTAAGGATGATGTGACTGTGACTTTGCAACTGGCAATCCAGTACGTGATACCAACTATGGATAAGATTTGTGATGCGTACTACAAGCTTATCAACCATGAACAGCAGATTGAATCATGGGTATTTGATGTAGTTCGTTCTAAAGTCCCTAACTTGACTATGAACGAGGTTTATGAGAACAAAGACGAAATCGCTAAGGACGTAGAGGACAGGCTTAAGGAACGGATGCACATCTATGGTTTTGAGATCGTGAGGGCGTTGGTGAACGATGTAATTCCACCTTCTAAGGTTATGGAAGCGATGAATGAAGTTAATACTCAGCAAAGGTTACAGGTTGCTGCTTCAGCAGAGGGTGAGAAGAACAAAATTCTTACCATCAAAGCCGCAGAAGCACAGAAGGAGAATAAGATTCTCCAAGGTCAGGGTATAGCAGGAGAACGGAAAGCTATCATGGAAGGTCTTAAGGAAGCGGTTGAGGACTTCAAGAAAGGCGTACCTGGGGCTACTTCCAATATGGCTATGAACCTTTTGGTTCTCACTCAATACTTTGACACTCTCCAGACTTTTGGCAAGAGCACAAACGGCAAAGTTGTCTTGCTACCGTCTAACCCTGGAGCTGTAGGTGATTGGCAAAACCAGATACTATCAATGCTTGTGGCTGGTAGTGAAACTAAGACAAAGGAGTAGTTAAAGTGGGGATATTTGGCAAGGATAAAGATGAAGGTCAGTCAGTTAAGAGTAAATCCAGTGGTGTGATTGCTCAATGTTCACTTTGTAATGAATACTTCTATATTGAGCAGTTAAGGGAAATGAAATACAA
>Ga0172375_10000173_pt1 | contig 98216 bp, 93 predicted proteins | sample LakKiv1m_FD_114537 | JGI IMG/M metagenome (GOLD analysis project Ga0172375, IMG submission 114537) | Freshwater microbial communities from Kabuno Bay, South-Kivu, Congo - kab_092012_11.1m | ecosystem: Environmental > Aquatic > Freshwater > Lake | place: Democratic Republic of the Congo...
GACGGCGGGGCTGGTCATACGCCGGCAAAGACCCCGGGGTAAAGTCGTCTTCATTACCCTGGAAGATGAGTTCGGCTTGATTCCGCTGATGGTCTTCCCGCAGGTTTATGAGAAGCAGCCGCACCAATTTAAATCGCCGTTTTTAGTGATTCAGGGTACCCTGACCCGGCGGGATGGCACGCATAATGTGGTGGTATCCCAGGTCAGACCTTTCAGTGCGTTGGAGAAGACTCCCGAGAGCAAGGACTGGCGGTAGTCAAACGGGGCTTGAGTCAGGATGATGGACTATTGGGCAAAATGATCCGCGCTTTTGGTGCGTCCGGAAAACGAATGGGGAAAATAAACCGCTTGATGGTTCGAACAATCGCGTAGTTTACTTGTCTGTAAGAATCGTGTTAACATCTGCCTGATGGCCAAAGATGATGACTTGGAGGTAAAGAAATGGAACTTGTGGCGGCAATCCAGCACAGAAAGAGTATACGGGCGTTCAAACCGGACCCCGTGCCGCATTCAATTCTCGCGGAGATCCTTAAAATCGCCACCCGTGCCCCTTCATCAATGAATACCCAGCCCTGGGAATTATGTGTCGTCGGGGGAGACGTATTGAAAAATATCGGCCGTGAAAACGTGGAGAAGGTGCTGGCGGGCACCACTCCTGGGAACGAGATGGGCGCCACCGGCTATCAAGGGATTTATCGGGAACGGCAGGTAGCCCTGGCGATTCAACTTTTTCAGGCTATGGGGATTACCCGTGAAGATAAGGAAAAGAGATCCGCCTGGATGCAGAGAGGCTACCGCTCTTTTGATTCACCGGCAGCAATTTTCGTCTGTTACGATAAGAGCCTCCCCTCTTCCGCCATCTTCGACATCGGGAGTCTGTCGCAAACGATCGCATTGGTTGCCTTAGAATACGGACTGGGGACCTGTATCCAGAGTCAAGCCACCACCTACCCGGAAACCGTCAGAAAGTATACCGGGATCCCCGAAAATAAAGTGATTTACATCTGTCTGAGCATCGGTTATCCGGATGATGATTTTGCCGCCAACCGCGTGGTCACCAAACGTGAAGCGCTGGCAAATATGGTCACCTGGTGTGGTATCTGAGAGCAAGCACCTCTCCCTCGGGAGAATTTTAAAGTGGTCGCTTGCCATTATCTGTGGCGGAATTCTGGTTAGTGGCGCGGCATCAAAGCCCCGATAATGCGGATCCCCTGCTCGATTTGCCTTTCGTCGAGGGCGGCAAAATTGAGGCGGATGTAGGGCTGGTTGTCGGGCTCGACAAAGTGCGTCTCACCGGGAGAAAAGTAGACCCCGGATAGAATACTTTGTGCCAGCAGGCTGGCAACCGAGACTTTCTCTGGCACCCTCACCCAAAGCCAGATGCCGCCATCGATCGGTTGCCATGAAGAATTTACCGGGAATTCACTTTTCAGGGCTTTCATCATGGCGGTCTGCCTGCGGTTATACGCCCGGCTCAAACGACGCCAGTGTTTCTGTAGCCGGCCGCTCTCCAGAAAATGGTAGAGAATCCGCTGTAATAAGGCGGAACAGCCCAGATCGGAGACACGTTTTAAATACAGCAAGCGGTCCTGGATCGGTCCCCGCGCCACGATGTAACCAAGGCGGATGGCGGGAAACAACGATTTCGAAAAACTGCCGACGTAAATAATGTCCCCACACTTGTCCCAGGCGGCGATTGGCGCGGGGATCGGATTGAAAAAACGCAGTTCGCGAATGTAATCATCCTCCAATACCGGAATACCGTAGCGGTTCGCCAAAGCCGCGATACGGCTCCGTCGTACCGGGCTCATGACGATGCCAGTGGGATTGTGGAAGGTGGGCACGATGTAAATCAGTTTTGGCGACTTCCGCCGTATCGCTTCTTCAAGCAGATCATCCCTCATCCCTTCCTTATCCATGGGGATGCCGACGACTTTGATCCCCCGGGATTCAAATAACGAAAGTACGATGGAGTAGGTAGGATCCTCCACGATGGCACAATCTCCGGGTTGGAGTAATGCCTCGATCAACAGCTGCACGGCTTGCTGGGACCCGGCGGTAATGTAAATCTCTTCCGCCTGGACGAAAATGTTCTGCTGCCGCAGATATTTGGCAAGCGATTGCCGCAGGGGTAAATATCCCTGGTAAGCTTCATAATTCAAGGCGGTGGCGTCCCCTCTGTCGAGAATCTCGGTAACAATCTTCCGGATGTCAGCCACCGGAAACAGGCGCGTGTCTCCGGTCCCTACCCCAAAATTAAGACTGATGGGCAGGGTAGACTGGGGGAGTATCAGGCTGAGCGCTTTTTCACGCTTGCTGACTTCGAGCCCGGACAGGTCCCGCTGCCACGCCGAATAACTCGGGATGACATTTTTACCACCCGTCGTCATGCTTTTCAACCAGTATTGAGGCGGTAAGACATACATCCCCGAACCGATCTTCCCGTCGATCAGGCCTTCCGCTTTCAATTCATCGTAAGCGTTGGTCACGGTGATACGGCTGACCTTTAAGTCGTCCGCCAGTTGCCGCGAAGGCGGCAGCGCCGCCCCCACCGCGATGTCGCCGGAAATAATACGCTGGCGCAATTCGTCTCGCACCCATTGATACAGGGGTTTTTCTCCATCAGCCTTTCGTATTGAGTTCATATAACCTCCCCTATAAGCGCCAAACCATGGGCATCCGAATCACTTGTATGGCGCCAAGATTATTTATTAAAACAGGCTGGTTATCCACCTTGCCTTAGAATATTGGTCTTATATATTTCGCTGCGAAGTGGCTATACCAACCAATCCAATTATCCCTTATTATCAAGTAAATGAGACAGCAAATCAAGGAGGATGAATATGAGTACGGTATTTGGAAATGACTCTTCAGATATTGAAGCCCAATATAAACAGGAGCGCTATCTCAAGGAAGCCGAGCAGTATCGCTTCATGCGGCAACGGCATCAGCCGGAAGAGGCACGGAAATTCTTAGAAAACATCGGAAGGCTCCGCGTCGGCACCAGACGCTTACGTTTATCCCACAACGGGACGCGCAGCTATTAATGGTAATAGGTACAAAAGCTATCGTACCTTTCTCCGATAAGTCTCGCCTTGACAACAGTGGGTTTTGGGGAAATGTTTTGTTTACATCGGGCGATTTAAAAGATAGTGGCCACCACCAATTTGAATCTAGCCTTGGCATCGAATTGCATTAACCGTCATTGTAAGAGTTGGTTAGGATCGGCTGAAGCTCAGACAACGCCTTAAGTTGTGCGCCAGCCGGGATAACGGATTCCATGATTACCCAAATTGAAACACGGGGTGATATTAATGGTCGCAGTCAGATGTTACTCACCATTGGACAAACATCGGCATCAATGTGCAACCATAATAAAAACACGCATAAAGTACGTATTTTTAGACACGGATGTTATTAAATTTTTTATTCCCTATCTGTAGTATTCACCCTAGTTTTTCGAGATAATCGCGTTACTTTTGGTATATTGTGCTTGTCAATTCCTAAATCGGGCCTCTGGTCAATAAAATAATCAATCATATCAGGTAGTTCGTCCATAAGCCTAAGGGCTATGCTTTTAGGCATAAGAGTTAATTCTTTTGTCACTTTCCGAATAGTCGACAAGTCAACAGGCATGTCTTTATAAGGTTCGATATCTGAATTTAACTCAATAAGACGCTTGATATCTGCCTGCGTGTCTCCTTTCATCACTCTTAACCATATTATTTTCTTTTTTCCCACCCTACGGACGTTAGCAACCAACTTGGTTTTTTCACCTCTATTTTCCCCCTAATAATTCCTCGTTTTTTTCACATTTTAATCGCTGGTAGGGTTTTTTACAACAGGCATAATTTAGGTATCAACGAACCGCGAGGAGATTAAATGAAAAACATCAAGGAATTCGTCAAACAACTAGACGGAGTACGGAAAGAAGGAAACGGGTACACCGCTCGATGTCCCGCTCACGACGACTCCAGTCCCAGTCTATCAGTCAGACAGGTGGGGCAAAAGCTGACAATCAAGTGTTACGGAGGGTGCAGCGAAGGACAAATCCTCACAGCGCTGGGGTTAAGCCCGTACGACCTGATTCTAGAGCAAAAAACAGGCGCCCCAGGCCAGGGCCATAAAAGCCGCCAGGGTTGTTACAGTGTTACACGCGTCAAAAACGATATCGAAAACAGTGTAACACAGCCTGTAACAGCGTCATCCACTGGTGTTACAGTTGGTCAATTGGCTCAGGCAAAAAAAATACCCGCTGAATTTTTAGAACGGCTCGGGATGGAGGACTGCGGGTATCACCATCAGCCGGCAGTAAAGTTCCCCTATAAAGATGAGAGCGGGTTGACCACCGGCATCCGTTACCGGCTGACCACCGGTAAAGAGAAAGGCAAACAGCGTTTCGCCTGGCGTAAAGGCGATTCGACATCCCTGTACGGGTTAGACCGGCTCCAATATATCAGAGAAAAAGGCTGGGTGCTGCTGGTTGACGGGGAAAGCAACGCTTGGACAGCGTGGTATCACGGCATCCCCGCTCTGGGAATACCGGGCAAGTCCATGTGGTGTGACCGGTGGGCAAAGCACCTGGAAGGATTGAAAGTCTACCTTTACCAGAAAGCGAACGAAGAAGATTTAACACTGGCGGTAATGAAAAGTATCCCTGAATTGATGGTCATCGAATCTAAAGGCGACATCGAAGACCTCAGCGACGCCAATATCAAGTGTATCAACGTAGGGGATTATGTGGAACAATTATTACGGAGCGCGGTCACCGCCGAAACCAAAAAAGCGGAGATGGAACAGCGTGAACTGAAACAGAGCTACGAACGCGCCCGGACCGTAATCGAATCTGCCGACCCGATAGAGTTAATAAAAAGCTCAGTGCGCAACCTCGGTTATGGCGGTGATCTCAAGCCAGTGATGCTGACATATCTCTCAGCCACCTCCAGATTGCTGGAAATGAGAAACGGGAGTATGCCGGTACATCTGCTCCTCTGCGGGCCAAGCTCATCGGGTAAAAGTTATACGGTCAGTATCGTTAAGAGGCTTCTGCCTGAAGACGCCTACCTCGTGATCGATGCGGGTTCTCCCCGTGTTGTGATCTACGACAAGACGCCGTTAAAGCACAAGGTCTTGATTTTCAGCGAGGCTGACAGTCTCCCTTCCGGAGAGGACAACCCGGCGGCTGCGGCAATACACGCTCTTTTGCAGGAACACCAGCTCCGCTACAAGGTCACAGCCCGCGACCCCAAAACCCAGAACTTCGTGATCGAAAGCATTGATAAACCTGGTCCAACCGTTCTCGTAACCACCAGCATCAAACCTCTCGATGAGCAATTGTCGACCAGAATTTTTACCCTGGAAATGGCATTCGACGAGCAGCAGATAGGAGCAGCCCTCGAAGCGCAAGCCAAATTGGAGGTCGAAGATTTCCAGCCGCAACCGCCGGAGGAGCTAGTAGCCTTTCAAGCATACCTTCAGATGCTGGCGCCGATTAAGGCCTCCGTACCATTTGCGCGCGGGATATCGTCTTGCCTGCGAAAAAGGCCGATAGTACCACGACTACAGCGGGACTTTGCGCGGATAATATCCCTGGTGAAAACAGTTACCATTATCCGGCAGCACCACCGTGAGAAAGATTACTCCGGCCGCATCATGGCTACCCTCTCTGATTATGCGGCAGTGAGGGAACTGGTCAATGACGCTTACGTGGAAACAACCGGCGCGAACGATAATGTCCGCAGGCTGGTACTCAAATTGCGAGAACTCACTGATACACCGGTCGCGCCCCCGGTTTCAGTTACTGCTCTAGCCACAGCTCTCGGCGTCAATAAAATGGCGGCATCAAGGTGGGCGCGAAAAGCCGTGAGGGAAAACTGGATTATCAATAATGAAGCGAGAAGGGGACAGCCGGCAAAATACACAATCGGTGAAACAATGCCGGAAAAGGTCGGGCTGCCCACAGTGGAGGAACTACAGGAAGCCGAATTACGCCTTTCTCGTGGTTCCGATGGGTCGCCGGAAGAACGAACAAACAAAATAGAACCTGACCGGCAAGTAAAAAGCGCCGGATACGACGATGAATATTTTTAAATGTCCGGAAGATGGTTGTGGGTGAAACATTAGTAAAAGCAGTCCCAGTTGTCTGCGATAAAAGGATGGGCTTTCCTTAAAAATAATAACTGTATAGTGAAAATGGTAACAAATACGACAGAGAAACAAGTAAAATTGACGGCAGCGGTATATTGCAGGGTTTCAACTGAAGAACAGGGAACCAATGGTACTTCCCTGGGCAGTCAGCTGCAGGCTTGCATGGCGAGAGCCGATGAATTAGGGTATGACGTGCCCTCCCGTTTCCAGTTTATGGAAAGCTATACGGGTTTGTCGCTGAACCGTCCGGTGTTGGATGTTGTACGCGATTTAGCCCTGAGAGGCGAGTTTCAAGCGCTAATCGTCTACAGCCCTGACCGGTTAAGCCGGGTGGGCGAAGAAATCCTAACCCTGTTCAAAGAGCTCAAGCTAAACGGCGTCAAACTGGTGTGCGTCAACAACCAGTGGGATGATTCCCTGAACGGCAAAGTCATCGCTTTCATGCTCGGCTGGGCTTCGGAACTAGAAGCGGAACAAATCAAAGAAAGGACCATGAGGGGTAAAAAATCATTGGCTTATAAAGGCGTGATACCCCAGGGGACCGGTGTCGGTATATTTGGGTATGACTGGGATAAAAACAGCAAGACTCGGATAATCAATCCAAATGAGGCATCCGTAGTAAAAACCATCTTTGAGAAAATAGCGGACGGTCAAAGCAGATTCGCGATCGCAACCGAGCTAAATAAGCTCAGCGTACCTACCAAAACTAATAAAAAATGGCACCCCCTAACCATACAGAGAATCGTGAGCAATAGAGCCTACATCGGGGAAACCTATTTTGGTGTGACTAAATTTAACGGTAGGGAACGGGAACTCCAGCCAGAAAGCAGCTGGATTTCGATGCCAGAGGCGACGCCGCCGATAATCGATGAACAACTCTTCCGCAGGGCTCGTAAAGAGCTGGAAATCAGCAGGGAGGTTCACCACGGTAGAAAGCAAAACCATTATCCGTTAACCGGTTATATCAGATGCGGGTATTGCGGCAAACCTTTAATCGGCACGTGCCTTAGCCACAAATACCGCTACTACCACTGCCGTGGAGCATATCCCACAACAGCCAGAAAGGCTATCTGCAGCGCCAGGTACATCAGGGCGGATATTGCTGAGGGTTTCGTTAAAAATACCGTCGGAGGATTGTTGCAGGCGCCATCAGCCGTATCAAAAGACCTGAAAAAGCACCAGGCCTTGAAAAACCGCGCGGAGCGTACCCTCGCCAGACAGGTAACCGACCTGGAACGTAAAATTAAAAAAATTACCGAACAAGAAGCGCGCCTGTTCAAATTGTACAGCCTGGGCACAATCGACGAGCAACAGATTACGAAAGAAATCAACGGCTTGAAACAAACCCGGGAGCGCTACCAAGCCCAACTGGCTAACCTCAGCGGCCGGCCAGCGGATAATCACGGTGAGGAATCAGCAGAGGGGGAGATGGCGGAGTTCATTAAGGGGATCGTGAGAGATAGCGGCGATGAAACTATTAGCCGCGCCACTCTTAATGCCCTTAATGTCAACGTGGTCGCAACGGATGACTATCTGGAGACAAAGCTGACCATACCGGCGGGTTCTTTAAAGATAGAAAAAATTTATAAGCATTCTTACCGGAGGAAGATTAAAAAGGCAAAATGAAGAAATCGGACGTTTATTTGGGTATGGCCTGTCATTTTTATGACGGCGGAGAGTACGATTTGGCGATCGGCGCCTTGACCAAATTAATCGAACGGGATCCCGATGCGTACCGGGCTTATGACAAACGCGGAATGTGCTGGGTGCATAAAGAACGATTTGATAAGGCGCTTGAGGATTTTGAAACAACCATACGGCTTAATCCTTCATACGACCTTGGCTACAACCATCGTGGTTTATGCCTGTATGCGGAGGAAAAATATAAAGAAGCGCTTCCCGAGCTTAACAAAGCGATATCCCTCAACCCGAAGGAAGCGATTTTATACGGTAACCGGGGTTTGGTCTACCAGCATCTTGAGCAGCATACCGAAGCTGTGGCAGACTTCACCAAAGCCATCAGAATGGGGCTGAAAGACGCGGAGATTTACGAACGCAGGGGTCTGTCGCTAGCGGAAATAAGCCGCTTCAAGCAGTCGGAAAAAGACTTCAACACGGTGGCCCTGCTGGATTTCGTTGAGGAAACTCTTAATGACGGCTGCGGCTGGGGTGGCGAAATTCCCGGCCAGCAGTTATAATTAACCAGCTACTATTTTAAAGCTAAAAGCAGGTGATAATATGACGATACCATTTACCTGGAGAGCTGTTCCTAAGGGTGACACATGGGTCGTAGAAACACAAAACGGGAAGATTATCGCTACTGTTGGCAGAGGCAAGGAAGCGAAAGCGAATGCCAAGATGATTGCTGCCAGCCCCTACATGCTGGAAGCTTTAAAAGCGGTATCTGAACTGATTGGAGAAGAGGATTTGCCGGATAATGGCGAACTGAGCGGAGCAGCGATATGCGATATGGTTAGGGCTGCAATTGCAATGGCACAATAAAAATGAACCTAGAATATGTCTAGATTCAAGAATAACAATATTTCGCCTGATCTTGCTTTATTGGAACTCTAAACGATGTCTAATTCTTCCGATAGATACAAGGAAGGAAACACAGATAAGCATGTACACAATGATAGACCTGTTTTCAGGGTGCGGAGGATTTTCAGCGGGCTTTGTCTGCTTTGACGAACACCCTCGTTGGAGGGTACTTCTCGGCATTGACATAGATGAGGACGCCGTTAACACCTTTAACAACAACTTCGGTGAAGGCATTTGTAAGGTGGCTAATCTTGAAAAGGTCAGACCGACAAGATTCATGAGATCATTAAACCTAGTAGCTGGTGAATTGGATTACCTCCATGCATCCCCGCCGTGTAATTCTTATACCGTAAATAACCGAAAGAATAGCAATCATGGCGACACTAGGTATAAAATAGCTTTAACTTGGACGAGAGTGTTTGCTCCAAAAGTACTGACTATTGAAAACGTTCATGAGCTTGGAAAAGTTCATGATAAGCAAATCAGAAGTTCATTAATACAGTTGGGATATAGAGTCTACCGCTTCAGTCTGGATGCTGCTGACTTCGGTGTGCCGCAACATAGAAAGCGCCTGTTCTATTTAGCATATAGGAGGGCGTTGGGAATTCGCCGCTTTCGATTAATTACAACTCACGTCGACCCTGAGGACAGGCGAAACGCCCATCTCCCTTGGGTGTCTGCAAAAGAAGCCATTAGCGATTTGCCCCCACGTACTCACGGTCATGGCCCAGACTCATTTGTCTCCAACATACAACCAGATAGCAGGCGTCTTTCAGAATATGCTCGGACGATGCGTCCTCATCGAGGTGAGCGAATAACCGAACATTATGCAAGACCACTGGATGCTCTAGCTTTGAATCGCCTCCAGCATCTGGCCCCAGGTGAGGCGATAGAACATCTACCTGCTGATATAAGACCGCGCAACGGGTTCCGTGGAGCGTACGGGAGGCTGCATCCTGACAGACCATCAAAAACCATCACTACAGGCATTAGAGGACCAAGCCATGGACCGTTCTGCCATTATAACCAGGAGCGTGTTATTACCTTTCGCGAAGCAGCGAGACTTCAAAGTTTTCCTGATTCCTTTATTTTCACAGGCAGCAGGAGTTCTAAGTCTACACAGATCGGAAATGCTGTGCCGCCTCTCCTCGCGAATGTATTCTGCGATATAGCTGAGCAAATTCTGTCTGGCAGACCTCGCGATAATAAACTAACGTTCGCTTCTATCCCTTACAATAGCTTCAATAGCGGTTGCAATAGTGTCAGTGTTCCGTAAGACATCCCGTTCACCATATCGAACGACGATATACCCTTGAAGCTCAAGTTGACTGTTTACTAGTAAGTCTCTCTCCATATTTCTACGGAGTTTGTTTTGCCAGTAGGGTGACATCTTGCTGAGTCTATCGTCTGACAATTTTTTCCCATGCCAGAACGCCCCATCCACAAACACTGCAACTTTTGCTTTACTGAAAAGGATGTCTGGCATCCCTAGTACGATTCTAGAGTTAATGCGGTAGCGTAAGCCTCTATTCCAGAGTACCTTTCTTAGCGCAAGTTCCGCCGGATTATTGCCACTTTTGACTCGAGACATTATCCAACTTCGCTCACTGGGGCTAAACTGATCATTGGACATAGTTAATCCTTGTTATTTTCCCCTTTTGGCAATTGTGGAAGATTATCCTTGGCAAGCGCATCGTGCATGCTAGTTAGATATGTTTTTATCTCAATAGGTGATATGTCAAGCTTTGTTGAGGTAATCCCTCTTCGCCGCTTAAGTTCCGCCAACTTCGCCACTATTGCGGACTTAAGCTCGGCTTCAAGTTTGTGACCGAGCACTTTGCATTTTTCGTGAGCGTCATAAAGAACCGACGGAATAATGCGGCTGACCCGCTTTTTTGACAGGAAGTTGTGCTCGGTATCTATAGAGAAGCCTGTTGCCATAATGGATTGGATCATGAGTTTCATTTTTTCGGCAACCCTACTCCTTGCATCCTCAGGAGATTTGTTACGTAACGAGTCGAGGAACTCATAACGCGGAATCACCGGCGTGGGCTCTGCTGCGGTATGACCAACATAAAACATCACATAATCAGCTTCTGAACACATCCTTACGTATGGATCATCAGCAATCTCAACGTTGGCTAGGTATGGAAGCGGGCCACCCCATTTGGTGCGGTCTTCTGCTCTCTTTGCCGTGTTCTCTTCAAAATACTTGACCCAGTCTCTGTTTGCTTCTTTTTTCCTGTACAGTTCGGTTACCACCTGCGGAAATGGACGAAGGATAGCGAAAGAACAAAGACATCTACGATTTGACGAGCCGAGCGCGATAAGTAGGCGAGTCATAGCGTGGTTGTCATTTATCCGACCTGCTCGCGACACATCCCATTGAGGGTCAATAGGTTCCTTAAACTTACGAGCAGAACCGCGTGAGATATACCAGTTCAACAAAGTTGAATATGCCTTGAGCTGAGTCGATTTTACGGCACCGCCGAATACCAAATGACGAGAATCCTTTACCGCTCTGAGAATGCTATAACTGAGTGCAATCCCTTCCCTTACCATCTCGCCATATGCATCACGCCTACCATAATGGTTTAGCTCGCGCTCCTGTGGCACAACTGTTCCATCACGTAGGTGAACATGTGGCTTAGGTAGTAAGTTACCAGCGCCCTTGATGCGGCTGGAGCCAAAAGCTCTGGCGGTACCTGAAATGACCTTCTCATCTACTCGGAACTGCACTACATCGAGCGCACTCTTCTTCATGTGCTCGTATTCACTATCTGTCAAGTTGGGGTAGAAGGGTCTGGCAAGTATCATACCTCGGTTGCTAGGATCTTCAAGGGCAGCCCTAGTCATGGGAACACCATGGTAAGGGAATTCAAAACCTTCTGACATTGGAATTGGCAGTTGAAGACGTGCTATTGCATTGTTAAATGTAAGAACCATTTGCCCTGCATCTTCAACGAATTCAGCGCCAGGCACTACGTGAACCCAACCTGCATGGGTACTCCCATCGCTCCCACCTATTATCCGGTCGACAATTTGCGTGCCGAAGTCTTTATCTGGTTCAACCCAGTATAGGACTCTATTACCATAAAGTCTTGTCTGGAGAGCAGCGCGGATTCGCTCCCAATCAGGCTGGATGATATGCTTCTTTGCCTTTACATCCTCGACATCGCCCAAATCAACCACGTCTTCAGATAAGCCATATGAACTGTGAACGAGAGTCACCAGCTCGTCATGCCGCATGGATATTTGCTTTTCAATCCCCCCGTCTCGTGTCTGTGGGTCATGATAATTTGAAAGGTCTTCTGCCAGGCGCGCAAGCTTATCCTGTAACATCGCAACTACAAGTTCTACTGGATTTTCATCCAACAAAGCTTCCGCCGCTTTCTTAAGCACACCGCCTTGTCTTCCCTCAAAGTAATCGAGAGCATCAATATAGTTGGCTACAGCTTCAGGCGCATCCAGCGTCCATAGCCCTTCTTCAATATCAGAGAGGGATAAAGCGTTTTCGGGTGTCAGATAAGCAGCTACAGTAAAACGTCGACTATCATCGTCTTGCCCACCTATCTCAAGGAGCTTTCCCCTAGCTACCATCATGTTAATAATTCGATGATAGGCCTGTATAGTGATGGCGTCACCTATAGATTTTTGAAGCGCCTCCCATATTTCCTTAACTGTATCTCCGTCAGGCGAACCTTCTGGTTTTTCCCTTTTTAGGAAACGAACAATCTCCGCTTCCCGTGTCCTCATATCTATTTTAGGCACCTTTCTTCACGACCTCCTCAATAGATTTCTTCGAAGGCCATCCGCCTTTAGCAATATCCTCCCAAATCTTAGGGGTAGTCCCGCCATGAGTGGTCGCCCGACCGCGAATGTCAATCATCGTAGCGTGCTTGATTGTTTCTGTCGCGCCAGTAAGAATACATGTACCGACGGGCATCTTTGGCATCATTTTGACAAGGTCTTCTGATGCATCAGAAAACACACCACGTAAAGCGTCCAATTGGTCAGGTTCTATCGCGTGAAGAAAACGAGTCAGGAGCCGTTTAAGTATAGCCCTATCGACATCACTGGGGCTTTGAGTGGTCAGAATGAGTCCAATACGGATATGGCGCCCCATTCTCGCCAATTCCCTTAACACTTGGGTCGCAACAATATTCTCTTCATTTGGTGCGACAAGATGGAACTCGTCTATAGATAGAACTACAAACGGAATTTTCTTCTGGGTCGCCAAGCGTTGGAGGTCGCGGGCTATCGCTGCGACGATAAGCCGCAAATCGCTTACCAACAGTCCACGGCAATCGATGTTTATTATCCGTCCGGGTTTAATTTCCTTCTCCCAGTCAAATGGAGCACCGATATACTTGAGGCGCTCCAGACTTCGTGCCCTGAGTTTGGCTGGTTGGAAGGTGTTAGCTTTCATGTCCAATTCTGGAGCTAGTTCTTCGATTTTTTGACAAAGCTCTTCAACGCCGAAGTATTCTCCCTTCTGAAGGGTGCGTTCCTTAAGCAGTCGCTCATGAGCATATTGAACCAAAGTCTCGATGTTCGTTCCCTTGTTTATTGCAGGTATGGCATCAATGACATCTTTACCTGTCAACGAACTCAAAGGTAAGGTAAACCCTCCTTTTCCAGGTTGGAGAACGATACCGTCAAGTTCTTTGGTTGCGTCAATCATCTCGCCATTTACATCTACGTTGATCTGAGGGATTCCTTGTCGGCAGAGTTCTTCGGCAATAACTCCTCTCGTCCAGCTTTTACCACTACCAATCCCGCCGCATATGAAATAATGACGCTGGATAGTACTTCGAGCAATAGTTGCTGGAATATTTGATCCATGAATTTTCCCAACCTCCAATGACAATTGAGGATCAGGCTCAAATCCGAGAGCAGCTGTAACTAAACCCGGGTCAGCTTCAAAGACCCATGCACCACCTCTGGCAAGTGTTTCAGCACTGCGAATCAGCTTGACAGCGCCGTGCTCATTCAAAACAGCTTCCTCTAGTATTTCGCTGTGAGCTTCGCGGAAAATAACAGTTGAATCACCCTCTGGTGCGTATTTTGTTTCAAAGGGGATAACGTCACTGACAGTTGAACTTAGCGGGTCTTCATGAGGATTATTGTCAAATATGTTATCCACCCGGGCAAGTAGAATCACCTGATCACCTTGACGGTCGAGAGCCTGTATTGCTACCATTCTCCCCGCAGTTGTTACTGCCTTTGCTCTGATACGAAAATGCACTTCTCTGAGATTGGGAGTCTCCCCATCGCACACTACCTGACCGATTGGGTTGGTGAAAACTACCACACTATCTACTGCCAGTTTATTATCCATAGAACACCTCCACATTTATCATTAACCTATATTTTGTTAATGGTTAATACTAGAATAACAAACTGAAACCCTCTTGTCAATAGGTGGACAAAAAATAATCTGCTATAGGAAATGCTGTCTCTATCTATATTTGCTTTATGAAATAAAATTGATAATATGAAAAACGGTCATGAAAATTGAAAGTAGATATGCTTGAATTGCTCATAACTTTGGCAACCGCCAAATATTTAGCCCCAAATTGGAAAACACGAACGCTGGCATTGGGTTTATTTCTATATTGGGCTACGTTGATAGGGGCATTGATTATGGCGGTCGTGATAATGAGGAGTTAAAGCGCTATTCGTGGGCAAAAAAGGGGAGCTTTTACTCTCCAAGCTTCTTATTGATTTCATGCCTGAAGAGTTCGTTTTACCAAAATATTTCTCAACTCTTCAACTTTTAACCACGGCCTTATCCTATGAATCATCCTGTGGCAATTTGCACATACAATTGAAAGTTCGGATATTTTAACAAGCTTCTTTGTATCTAAATCAGATACAGGATTATTGTGATGGCATTCAGCAAAACCTTGTCCCTGTTTCCCGTAGAATTCTTTAAAATCAAAATTGCATATTTCGCATCCAAGCCTTCCGGTAGTTTTAAAAACTTTGTCCTTTTTAGCTTTTACAAGCGATGGGTTTCGTTCCTTTATTTTATGGAGGCGGAATAATATTTTACCTTCCGGAAATTCATCATCCTCGTCTGTGGGTTTCGCATCCTCAGCTCGTTCTCCAGGGGGAGTCAGATACTTATAGTTTTCACGTATAGCATTGGCAACTTGACGTAGCCGTTTTAAATTTGGGTAAAATTCATCCCAAACTGCCTCGTCTAGTTCTGATCCAGAAGCTAAACCGGTTCCACGATATTCAGGGTCTAATCGTAAATAGTTACACATCTTCATATAAACACCGTTTGGGTTTCTGAATGATGAGTTTGTTTTTGAACGTGGATGAATCGGTAACTGATTTAACAGGTGACTCAAGGCTACTATTTGGGGATTCTTTTCACTTGTATGCGACGGGTTTACCTCAAAATACAAATCCATGGCCAGTATCAATTCATCTCTTGTCCACTTAGGATTACGAGCCATTGTTCTCTCCCAAGAAAACTTTGATTTGTAGGGATTATAACATGGACAAATAATAAAGGGGAGCTTTTTTATGCTTCCTCCTTGGGTATTTTATAAAATAAATTATGGATCATTGGGACTAACACTGTATTGGCCTTCCTTTCTTGGCATGGGATAGCCAAGGTTCCTTTTCCAAAAATGAGTGTCGCCTAACAGCCAATAGTATAGATTGTGATACTTGATGTCAGGATGGATCTTTAATCCTACTCCACCAATTCTATCAGAATCCCTAGCGAATAGTGGTTTAATCGTTTGAAAAATAGTAGGTGAAAATCTATCTTCTCCAACCACGAACGCTGTAGTGCATGAAACTATAACATCGGCTAACTGTAAGATGCGAATGAACTTATACGGTGACGATAAAACATTCAATATAATCCGAGTGGTTTTAACATAGTCAGTCCCACATTTTAAGGTATTAAAGCATTGTGATAAAAATTTGTTTTCATCCTTACGATCACCGCTGGGTTGTGCTGTTAATACGAGCCCAAAGTTATTTCTTTTTTCTAGTTCCCTCTGGAAGCGTTCGAGTAATAAATTTATTAAATCTATGTCTCTACTCTTAGCATCAGTAGCCATCGCTGCATTCATATCTTCGATAATTACTAATGCAGTAGCTTCATTGACTTTAGCTAACGATAATGCTCCATTATAAAAATCCTCGCGGCTCTTCAAAACAAGGTTATTATGCATCCAAGTATCTCTATCCGGAGACCATTTAAATACTTCATTGTCTGGGAATTTATACTCAGAACAAAGCTCATTAAGTCCACTCTCCAATATACTTAATTTTGCTTCAGGAACGTATAAGCCACCCACAGACAATAGTGGTCCCAAACCTTTTCTTGATGGCTTATTTTGTTGTGAATCGTCCGCGAATAATAAATCCATATTATACCAGTAAAGTAAAATCGAGTTTTAACTTCTTTTAATGAGTATTTATTATACTTATAAGGTATATTGAAGTTTGGTTTATTATGTTAAAGACATTAATTGGTCTTCAATTTTTACATGGACAGTTTGGGTGTGCACATCAAATATTCGTAGACCGTTATTGAAGTTAATTAACTCATGTTCAGTAAGCCAAACTAAACCAGGATACATACATCCATTTACACCACACATCACTGCAGTATTAGGATAACCAATAGGTTTACCTCGCTTAACGTATACATGTTTTGCTTTTGACATATCAACGGGATGGTTTTCACAACGCACAATTGCCATATAAACCTCCAACTAAGTATTAATCTGTACCTGCAAAACAACAACTTTGAAAGGAGTATAGCACTTTTTCTAAATTATGAAAACTACATCTGAAGCAAAGCAATAATAAATTAAAAATATTTTAGAGAAAAAATGGGCAATAAAAAAGGGGAGCTTTTATACTCCCCTCTCTAGTACCGTTAATCTATTACCACTGCACAAACATCGGCATGACGACGTGGATATAGCTGTCAGTTCCCACCGGGCGCAAGACCCCGGGGCTGGAGGGATTGGTGGTCTCAAGCGTGACCTGCTGTTCTTTGAGCACGCTCAGCACATCGGTGAGATATTTACCGTTGAAAGCGATTTTAGACTCGGCGCCCTCGACTGTCGCGTCCAGTTCACCGATATCCTCGCCGAGTTCCTCGGACTTGGAGGAAACCGTAATTTTGCCGCTGGACATTACCAGCCGCACGATGCCGCTGCCGTCCCGGGCGAAAATGGACGCCATTTTGCAGGCGCGCAGGAATTCCGCCACGCTCACGGTGGCTTTGGCGGCGGAGCTCTGCGGAATCAACTGGGAGTAGCGCGGGAAAGCTCCCTGCACCAGCTGCGAGACCAGTTCCGTTTTCTTGAGCTTGAATAACGCCAGGCTCTTATTGGGGTTTACGGTCAGTTCAATCTTTTCTTCGTCGTCAGTCATCAAGCGGCTCAACTCGTTCAGAGTGCGGGAGGGAATAATCACTTCCACTTTCTGTCCTACCGCCTTGGAGAGCGGCAGTTTGTAAACCGCCAGCCGGAAGCCGTCGGCCGCGGCCAGCGTCAGCAGGCTGCCCTCGAAGGTCGCATCCACGCCCGTGAGCACGGGCCGGGACTCATCGGTGGCGGCGGCAAAAACCACCTGGTTGATGCCCTGGCGCAGCGCATCGACCGCCACACCGGCATTGATGCCCTCATCCAGCTTGGGAATGGGCGGGAAGTCTTTGGCGTCCACACCGCTGATGCGGGCTTCGTAGCGGGCGCATTTCAGTTCCAGTGTCTTGCCGACCAGCTTCATATCAATTTTTTCGCCCGCGGGCAGCGAGTTAACGAATTCGCTGAGGAGGCGCGCCGGCACCGTTATCGAGCCTTCTTCCTCCACCTTGGCGCCAATCCAATGGCTCATCGCCATTTCCAGATTCGTCGCCACCAGCTTCAACCGGGAGTCATCCGTTATCAACAGCACGTTATTGGTGATAGGCAACGTGGTGCGCGTCGCCACCGCCCGGCTGACAATACTTAACCCTTTACTTAGGTTTTCCTGCAAACAAGATAGTTTCATCGTTCCTTTCTCCGCTAAAATAGTTGGTAGTCTAGTAGTATATAACAATTAAAAGGGCAGTACAAGCCCAAAATAACAATAACCAATAATCAAGATTCAAGATTCAAAATAATGCGAGAGAACAACGGCGGCGCGGCGGGCGGCGTGACCACGGTGGCTGATACGGTTCTTTTCCGTCATTTCCAGTTCCGCCATCGTTTTCCCCAGTTCGGGGACGTAGAAGACGGGGTCGTAGCCGTGACCCTGCGTCCCGCGTGGTTCCAGCGTAATTATCCCCTCGCAAACCCCTTTGCACAAATGGGTCCGGTCGCCGGGGATAGCGATTGCCATGACGCAGACAAAACGCGCCTGCCGCTTTTCCAGGGGCACTCCCCGGAGCTTCTGGAGCAGGTAGGCGATACGGTCCGCATCCGTGGCATTTTCGCCGGCGTAGCGCGCGGAGCGGACACCCGGCTCCCCGTGGAGGGCATCGACTTCCAGCCCGGAATCGTCGCCAAGAGTAATTAGTCCGCTGGCGCGCATCAAAGTCAAAGCCTTGAATTGCGCGTTGGCTGCGTAGGTATCGCCGTTTTCCGGTACGTCGATATTGATGCCGACATCGCGCGGAGTAACAATATCGAACGGAATACCGCCGAGCACCGCGCGGATTTCCCGGGTTTTACCCGCGTTATTCGTCGCCAGCAGCAACTTGGGACGCAATGTCGTAACCGCCTTCACTAGATGGGCTTGAAGCGCTTCGCCAGTTTCTTCATCACCACCGGGAGCGTGGTGTATTCCATATCTTCCAGCGGCAGGCGGTGCGGTTCGAAAGGCCCGTGACGGCGCATCAGGTCAGCCATTTCGTTCGCCTGATGCCGCGCCAGGTTGAAAGCCTTGTCTTTGAACATATCCCGCGGGCCGACCAGTTTGCAGTTGGCAATCTGGAAACCCAGCGCGATGACACGCGGCGGACCGTCGAACCGGGAGGGGGTGCTGTCTTCCACCGCCACCGGCATCAACGGGCCCATATGGGAGCCGCGCATCCAGCCTTCTACCAGAATCGGGGAGGTAAAGGGCTCCAGCACTTCGCCCACGGCGGGGAATTCGCCCTGACAGCGGACGATGCACACGGGGTCATCTTTACCGGCATAGCGCCCGGCGATGTAAGAAAGCTTCTGGGTAGAGGAAACGGCAGCGATATTTTTGGTGGTGCGATGGTAGACCGATTTCACCACGAAGCGCGCCGGCGCCCCGATGAAAACCAGCAGGTCGTAAATTTCGTCCGGTGAATCGAACCGGATTTTCTTGTTTTCTTTAACGTCGTGCACTTCATAGGTGAACCCATCGTGCATATTCTCGGCGATAACCAACCCGACGGTGTTGAATGGGTCGGCGAACATCTTATAGAGCGGCATATTCCAAGAACCGGCGGATGTTTTATCCGCCATAAAAACGACCACGGACTCGGCTTCGCGTTCCTCGAACTCCATTTCCGCCACGCCCGGGCCCATGCCCTTGACGTTACCGGAAAAAGCGTCCGCCAGTAAATCCTGCCCGGCGCCGTGTAATTTCAACGCCTTGGCAATTTTCGTCCCGGCGACGAAAGTATCCCATGCCAGTTTATGAATAACCCTGTTTTCCTCGCCCTTGGTGTGAGTCATTATCAACTGTAAATCATCGCCGCACTTGGTGACGTGAAAATCGCTGATAACGCCTTTTGCTTTAGCTTTCGCCAGGGACTCCCGGGCGCACTGCATCACATCCGGATGGCATTCGGAATGCCCCACCCAGCCCCCAATATCGGCTTTAATAACACTAATTGTCGTCCGCACTTTTTCTCCTTTTAGACACAACGTTATTTGTTAATTAAATAAGGGGTAAAATACATAAAATAAAAACATCGGTTCACTCCCTTTAACGAAGGGCAAACGATGCTACATTCTATGGCAGTTTAACAATTTTAAGATGGGGTGTCAAGATGCCGTTCTTGCCTGTTTCACAGTAGAATGATAGAATTCAGTCTATGGCAATTTCAACACGAGGAGACAGAAATTGATTTTACGAAGGCTGGAACTGGGGGCTTACGCCGCCAATTGTTATATTATCGGGGACGAAACAACCAAGGAAGGGATGATTATCGATCCCGGCGCCGAGGCAGACTTCATCTTGAAACAGGTCAAGGAATCCGGGCTAACGATTAAAGTAATTGCCCTCACCCACGGACACATCGACCACATCGGGGCGCTGGGGGTAGTGAAAAAAGCCACCGGGGCAGAGGTGGTTATCCACGAGCAGGAAGCCGCGGCATTACAGCGGCAGCCATTCGGACTGGAATTACCCAAACCGGCGCCCAAGCCGGATAAACTGGCCAAGGACGGAGATATCATCCACCTCGGCAAACTGGAATTCAAAGTGCTGCATACCCCCGGGCATACGCCGGGCGGGATGTGCCTTTACACCAAAGGCATCGTTTTCAGCGGGGACACGCTTTTTAATTTCAGCGTCGGCAGAGCGGATTTCCCCGGGGCGGACTTCGACCAGGAAATCGAAAGCATCTGGCAGAAACTGATGACGCTGCCGGACGAAACGACGGTACTCCCGGGGCACGGTTCACAAACCACTATCGGTTTCGAAAAACGCGGCAATCCCTTCCTCCACGGCGAAAGGTAAAATAAAAGATAAAATAATAAAGCGATAAAAAAAGAGGCTCGCGGTGCGCGAGCCTCTTTTCATTTACAGAGAGCTGTTTTAGAAACCCAGCAGCTTGCTGAAGAAAACGTTAGAACTGATGGAAACGCCGGTGAAGACGATGGAAACCATGGACATCAGTTTGATTAAGATGTTCAGGGACGGGCCGGAAGTATCTTTGAAGGGGTCGCCCACGGTATCGCCGATGACGCCGGCTTTATGCGCCGGGGAACCTTTGCCGCCGAGCGCGCCTGATTCGATGTATTTCTTGGCATTATCCCAGGCGCCGCCGGAGTTGGAGAGCATAATGGCAGTCACGAAACCGGTAGCCATGCCGCCCATCAACAGACCCATTACCGCGCCGGGTCCAAAAAGCAAGCCGATAACAACCGGCACAATAATGGCAAGCAATGCCGGGACAATCATTTCACGCTGGGCGCCGCGGGTGGAAATATCCACGCAGCGGGCGTGGTCGGGACGGGCGGTGCCTTCCATCAAACCTTTGATTTCACGCCACTGCCGCCTCACTTCTTCCACCATTCTGCCGGCGCTGCGGCCGACAGCCTGGTTGGTCATCGCGCAGAAGACGTAGACCATCATCGCGCCGACCATCATCCCGACGACCACCTTGGGGTTCATCAGGTTGATGTTATAGACCGCCACGTAGTCAGCGATGGTGGAGTTTTGCGCCTGGGTCACGGTCCAGGAGACATCTTCGGTCAACTGGGCTAACCCGCTGGCGCTATGCTCGGCAACGCGTACCAGCGCGGCGCGTAACTCATCGATGTAAGCCGCAATCAAAGCCAGGGCAGTGAGGGCAGCGGAACCGATGGCAAAGCCTTTGCCGGTGGCCGCGGTAGTATTACCGATGGCATCCAGTTTATCCGTGCGCTCCCGCACGATGGGATCCAGTCCTGCCATAGTGGCATTGCCGGAGGCATTATCCGCGATAGGACCATAGGCGTCGGTCGCCAAAGTAATACCCAGAGTGGAAAGCATACCGACCGCCGCGATGCCGATACCGAACAAGCCGCGCATCGGTTCGGCAGCGCCGCCTGCCAGCCAGTAGCTCAATAAAATACCGATAACCGTTGTGACGACGGGAATACCGGTGGAGAGCATACCGACGGACACGCCGGCGATGACCACGGTCGCCGGGCCGGTCTGCGCCTGTCCAGCGATATATTTGGTCGGTTTGTAATCATAGGAAGTGTAGTATTCGGTGGAACGGCCGATGATGATACCCACCAGCAACCCGGTGACAATCGCCAGCCAGATTCTCACGGCTTCCCAGACGCCGCCGGCAAGCTGGTCTTTCAACATCAAAATCACCACCAGACCGGAAGCGATGGCAATTAAAGCAGCGCTGGTGTTCACGCCCATACCCAGGGCGCTGAGGATTTGCTTCTGGGTGGCGCCTTCCTTGGTTCTGACCATCAGCACACCAAAAATGGAGAAGATGACACCCATACCGGCGATAATCATCGGAATTGCCACGCCGGAGATACCGAACCCGGCGGAAACACCGAGAACCGCCGCGGCTAAAATAGCGCCGCAATAGGATTCATACAGGTCGGCGCCCATACCCGCCACGTCGCCGACATTATCGCCCACGTTATCCGCCATCACGGCGGGGTTACGCGGGTCGTCTTCCGGGATACCGGCTTCCACTTTACCTACCAGGTCGGAGCCGACATCCGCGGCTTTGGTGAAGATACCGCCGCCGACACGGGCGAATAACGCCTGGGTGCTGGCGCCCATACCGAAGGTCAGCATGGTTACGGTAATCGCAATTAAATCCATATTACCGAAATTGGATAGAATCAGGAACCAGAGACAAATATCGAGTAAGCCGAAGCCGACTACGACCAGACCCATGACCGCGCCGCTGCGGAAAGCCACTTTCAGGGCTTTATCCAGCGAGGTGCGGGCGGCATTCGCCGTGCGGGCATTGGCATAAGTAGCGGTTTTCATCCCGAGGAAACCGCACAAGCCGGAGAAGAACCCGCCGGTGAGGAAAGCGAAGGGAACCCATTTGTTCATAACGGGCACTTCCAGACCAAATGCAAGGAAGGTGAAGATTAACGCCAGCACAACCAGCACAATGCCGACGACTTTGTACTGACGTTTCAGATAAGCGAGCGCGCCCTCGCGGACACCCAGCGCAATTTCCTGCATTTTCTCGGTGCCCTCAGATTCTTTTTTCATCCCTCTGTAGAAGAGGAAAGCCGCCACGAGCCCCAGAACTGCGCCGATCGGGGCTATCCACCAGAGCAGTGGCAGGTTTTCACCATCCACTGTAATGGCATGGGATTGTGAAAGCGCCGCGACCGGACCGCCGGCTAAGAAAAAGCCAACGACCATCGTGACGAACAACCCGATGCCCAGCCAGAAGAACATTCTACTTTTACCTTTTACTGTAGGTCTCACGCATACCCCCTTTTTTCTCAAATCTCCTTAGTTTGTCTTCTAACTCTTTCTGACGAATTGTCAACGTCAGATCGCTACGAGTTTTTTCAAGGACTCCCCGCACCATATCGGTGGTCCGGCGCAGACCACCGGTGATGGCGTCGGGAAAATCCATTGTGACCAGAACGTTATAAATATCATCCATCGCGCCCAGCAGCTCTTCGCCGCGGGAGATATCACCTTTTCTCAAGCCGTCCATGACATAGCGGCGCAACTCACCCACCGCTTCTCCCAGCCCGTGCAGGTACGACACCGGGTCAACGCGGAGTTCGTCCGGGGTCGGCGGCTGTTTGCCCTGCACCAGCGCCAGCGTGATGCAGCCTTCGGCGTACTCTTTCTGGGAATCAATCATAAATCCGGTGCGTATCAGGTCGCCGCCGTCCGCCAGCGCCCGCTCGGCGGCATCCAGAGTCTGGCGGGCGGTCACAAGCATTTTGCGGGCTTCCGTCATTTCCTGCCGGTGCAGCGCGCGGATAGAAAGGCTACTGTAACGGATAACCTCCCGGCAGAGGGGCAGCACTCTTTCCCGCGCCGCGTCCTTGGCGGTAAAAGCGGCGCGGATGGAATCGGCAATGCCATCCAGATTATCGGTAATTTTAGCTGTTTTTTTCATTAAATTTCTTGGCGAACTGCCGGGCGGCGGCAGCCGGGGACCGGGCGCCCAGCACCGCGCTGATAACCGCAACGGCATCAGCCCCCGACTTTTGTAATTCCAAACAGTATTCTAACTTAATACCACCAATGACTACAAGTGGTAAATCAGAAACTCCGGCAATACGCTTCACCATTGACACCCCCAGCGGCCGCACCTCTTGCTTGCTGGTGGTAGGATAAACACCGGACACGGCGAGATAATCCGCGCCGTCTGCCTGCGCCTGTTTTGCCTCTTTAACACCGGTCACGGAGCAGCCGATAAGAAAATCAATCGGAGTCAGCTGACGGGCGACGGCTACCGGCAGGTCGGTCTGCCCCAAATGGACGCCGTCAGCTTTTACCGCCAGCGCTAAATCTAAATAGTCGTTGATAATAAATAGTGCATTATGCCGCGCGCAAAGGGATTTCAGGTCGCGGGCGATAGGCAGCAACAGACCCCTCTCCATCGTCTTGTCCCTGAGCTGGATAATCTTCGCCCCGCCACTGATTACTTGCTCTGTAACCTCACGGTGTTTTCTGCCATTTAAAGCTTCCGTATCAATCACCACATATAGACCGCGGATTTGCCGCGCTTTTTCCCGCCGCGTAAGCTTACTGATAATTTCTTTCTCTATCGTGTACATCTCAAAGCGGGCCGACTGCAGTTTGCCGGCGGCAAGACCGGGGTGCAAGACGACGATTTTCGCGGCTTCTTCCAGGCTGCGCAGCGCTTCCTGCGCGCGGCGGCTGTTGGCTGCCACCGAAGTCAGCAGGTCGCGTGGGGTATCTTTATCAGCCGCGGCTTCCAGATTAGCGCCAACGTCCCCGGCGGCATTCCTGGCATCGATTAAGCCTTTCTGGGTTTCCCAGCCGCTCACCGTCACCAAATGACGCAGGTTTTTTAATCGCTGGCTCAGAGTTTCATCGTTCAAAACAAAACGACAAACATCCTCCAGGTACCGTAAACCCTCCGCCAGGCGGTTCAAAGAAGCATCGGCAAGCCGGTATATTTCCGTAGAATTTTTGTTGACGGCAGACATATCTTTAATCTATCACCCTGAACCTGCATAAACAAGCTGTTTAATTTTCTTCCACCGCATTTTTTAGCAGGGTGAGGCGCCTCACTTTACCAGCGCCGTCCATCTCGATGGCGACCACATCGATGCGCCAGTTGGCGGGCGGCTTCTCCAGTTTTTCCAGGTAACGGCTGGCGACCGCCATCAGGTGGGCTTTTTTGGTGGGAGTAATGGATTCTTCCGGAGTGCCGTAAAGACGGCTGGTCTTGGTACGCACTTCCACAAAAACCAGGCAATCGCCGTCCATGGCAATGATATCGGCTTCGCCCTCTTTAACACGGTAGTTGGTGTCCAGGATTTTATAACCGCATCGAACGATGTGTTCCGCCGCAAGCTTCTCCCCCAGGGCGCCGGTGGTTTGCCGCTTCATACTGTTGCCGCCAGGCAGTCCCTCACCGGCGTAAAAGAAACGCGGTGCTCCGGTGAAGGTCCCAAGCGCCGCAGGCATTCCAGGTGTTTTTTCGTGCCGTAGCCTTTGTGCTCGGCAAAATAATAGCCGGGGTACTGTCTCTCCAGTTCCAGCATCAACCGGTCGCGGGTAACTTTCGCCACAATCGAGGCGCAGGCAATCGAAAAGCAGAGGCTATCCCCTTCCCTGACGCCTTTCTGCTGGATGTTTACCTCCGGCAGCCGGAAGTAGTCGATAAGCAGACAGTCGGGCGCCGGGGATAACTGCGCTACGGCAAGCTGCATCGCCCGCCGCGTGGCAACGGCAATACCGAGTAAATCAATACTGCAGGCGTCCACCACCCCCACGCCGTAAGACACCGCCGCCCGGGTGATAAAGGGATAAAGAGATTCGCGCTGCACCGCCGTGAGCAATTTACTATCGGCGACCTGCGCCCGCCATTTACCTCTCACAGATTGAGGGAGAATGACCGCCGCCGCCACCACCGGACCCGCCAGCGGGCCCCTGCCCGCCTCATCGATGCCGGCGACAAAACGGCGACCTTCCCGCCACTGGATTCTTTCTTCATGGAGGGTCGGCTTCAAGCTGCTCATTTCCCGGCGCGCACCTTTAAGCTTTTCCTAATCGCGAGGAAATCACCTGCCAGATAATCGCCGCAATCCTGGCTCTTGCCTGCCGGGCATCGATGACGACGAAACGCGACGGGGCGGCGGCGGCAAGTTCCAGATAGCCCTGACGCACCCGCTGATGAAAAGCGATGGCTTCACGCTCGAAACGGTTGGTTTCCCGGGCGCTTTTCCGCGCCAGCCCGTCTTTGACCGGGATATCCAGTAAAAAAGTTAAGTCCGGCATCAGCGCGCCGGTAGCCGCCAGATTGGCAGCTTTGACGGCATTGATGTCCAGCCCGCGGCCGTAGCCCTGATAAACCGCGGTGGAATCAGCAAAGCGGTCGCATATCACAATTTTACCGTCGTCTAAAGCAGGTAAAATCACTTCCTTGACAAGTTGTGCCCGGGCGGCGTTAAAGAGCATCACTTCCGCCAGCGGCGAGATTTGACGGGTTTTGCCCCATTTCAGCATCCGGCTCAGTCTTTCGCCCAGCGCCGTGCTTCCGGGTTCGTGCGCCAGCACCACCGGAACGAGTAATTTCTGCAGCCGGCGGTAGAGCGCCCGGGTCTGGTAGCTTTTGCCGCTGCCTTCGCCGCCTTCGAAAGTAATAAAAAATCCACGTCGAGTTTTCATTTTCTTTTCGCCAGTTTATCACGCCCGCGCGCGGACAACAATACCCTATCTTACATATTATCTAAGTGAGAAACGTCGTTCAGCCGCGTCAGTACCGCGCCGCCGGCACTGACATAAGCTATACTCAGAGACGCGGTGTCCAGATGCAGCCTCTGCCAGTACTTGAGCGGCAAGCCGAGGTAATGACAAATGAGCACTTTCAGCGGTCCGTTATGAGACACGATGAGAACCGCGGACTCCGGCGGTAACGATTTTAACCTTTTCGTAAAACCCCGGGCGCGGCGGATAAAGCCGCGGAAGTTTTCGCCTTCGGGGAAATCCAGCGCCAGGCTGAAATCGACGCAGCGCGCCGCCACCTCCGGGTATTTTTCGCTGATTTCCCCGAAAGACAGCCCCTCACAGAGACCGTAATTGACTTCGCGGAGTTCCGGGCAAAGCGTGATTTCCAGATGACGTGCCGCGGTCAAAATCTCCGCCGTCTGCCGGGTGCGCTGCAGGTCGCTGGCGAAAACGGCGTCTATCGATTGGCCGGCAAGAGAGCCGCGTAAACTCTTTACCTGCGTCACACCCCCCGGGCTCAAAGGAATATCAGTGTAACCCATAAAACGACGCTGCCGGTTAAAATCAGTATCACCGTGACGTACCAGTAACAATTTCATTATCGGCTCCGCTGGCTTCAATGCTAAACTATCGGCAAAACAGCGTCAAGATTTTGACATTGACGCCACAAAAGTATTATCTTAAGCTAACCTGATTGAGTAAACAGGAGGAAAAATGATACACGGTTATCACCATGTCGGACTGGCAGTAAACAATATTGAAGAAGCCGCCAAATACTGGCAGGAGGTTTTCGGCGCGGAATTCATCGGACCCCGCGGGCTGGAAACCCCCGAGTTCTACTCCCGGATGATTAAAGTGGGGAGCAGCCTCATCGAGCTACTGGAGCCGCGGGGAAAAGATGGTTTGATTGAGAAATACATCAGCGCCCGGGGCGAAGGCATCCACCATATTTCTTTCCGCGTGGACGACCCGGAAGAAGTGCTGAAGAAATGCGACGAGAAAGGCATCCGCACGCTGGGCAGACGTTTTATCCACCCGAAAAGCTCTCACGGAGTGCTGATTGAAATAATCGGACCAAAAGGTTAAGCCGGTTAATTTTTGTCCATCAAGAGCTCAGGGAAATCAGCAAACAGCGAACTGCTTTGCTGTGAGCCGGGTGTTTTATGTGTAAAAAAGGACTGATTAAAGCACTCCGTTTCCTGACATTAGGCTGGGTTCTTCTATTTGCCGTGTGCTGGCAGCCGGTCGCGGCAGCCGGCGACGGCACATTCTCCGCCTCTATCGAAGATTACATCCGGCGCGAAATGGCCGCTAAAAAAATCCCCGGGCTGGCATTGGGAATTGTCCAGGGTCAGGAGATTCTTTTTTTACAGGGATTCGGGACCGCCAGTATCGCCCGAGGTATGACGGTTTCACCGCAGACGGTCTTTGACCTGGCATCCTGCAGCAAGTCTTTCACCGCGCTGGCAGTATTGCTGCTATGGCACGACGGGCGCATCGACCTCGACCGGTCATTTCAGCATTATGTTCCGGAATTTAAACTGGATGACACCGGAATCGCGGCAGATATCACGGTACGCCAACTGCTCAACCAAACCAGCGGGCTGCCGGGGACATTTTCCGAACCGGTTGCCTACCACCAGGGACCCGACGCGATGGAAAAGCTGATTGCCGCGATGCAAAATGTCGGCATCAGGCATACACCGGGGAGCGTTTTTGAATACACCAATCTCAACTACGCTTTGCTTGGCGCACTGGTAGAAAGAGTCAGCGGGCAGCCTTTTGAAGATTATGTAAATAATAATATTTTTCTGCCGCTGGGAATGGAAAACACCACCTTACGCCCGGAAATCGCGGCAAAATCAGAACGCGCCGACGGGCATCAACTCTTCCTGGGAAAAGTAATTACCCGCAATATCCCCGTCTACCGGAGTATGACACCCGCGGGTTGGGTAATGTCCAGCGCCGCCGATATGTGTATCTGGCTGGAAATGAGTTTAAATCTGGGCAAGGTGGACGGGAGGCAAATTATACCCGCGCCGGTAGTTGCGCTTATGCAGCAAACCGCGGTCAACATTACCAAAGAAGGCGAAGCCGCCGGCTACGGTATGGGCTGGTTCACGGACGTGCTGGCAGACGGGGCGCCGGTTTTATGGCACGGCGGCGATACGCCCAATTTCCTCGCCGAGATGATAATGCTCCCGGAACAGGGCTTGGGGATAATTATGCTGGTCAACGGGCAAACCTGTACCACCGCCCATTCTATCGCACAAAATGCGCTGGCAATGGTCGCCGGGAGAAATATTTCCCTACCCGCGGCACCCTGGTGGTCTTCCTGGAAATCCACCGATGACATCGCGATTTACACCATCATTTTATGCCTCGTTTCGCTGGCTTTCCTCGGTTTTTACATCTGGTGGCAGGTGAGAAAAATCAAAAATCCGGACAAGCCCAGTGCGAAAGCGCCGCGAAAAAACCGTCGTTTCTGGATATTCGTCCTGCCGGCGACACCGTGGTTTTTGTTAGCCCTGCCGTTTGCAGCGGCTTTCGTAATAATGCAGGCGCTTTTCGGTGTCAACGTATTCATTACATTATTTAGAGTGGGCTACTTCACTCCCCCGGGGATCACAATCGCGGCGGTACTGATGGTACTTAATCTGGTGTTATGGGCAATCTCCATCTCGCTGCTTTTAATTTTCAAAAACATATTAAAACCGCCAGAACGTAGCAGGACTTCACCAGGAGGCATCAGATAACTTGAGGTTCTGCCCCGGCTCCCGGGTGTTTATCTATACAGCATTTTTACCAGGTTCATTGAACCCGGTATCGTTAGCGACCGGGAAAAAGGATTTTTCTAAATATTGTACTTAAAATAACGCTCTGCAAAGAGGAAAAATAAACAGTTACAATGTTTCCTGCAAAAAAACTACTTGACAACCTTTCAGCCTAATGGCATAATCTTATCTCACAACCTGTATTACATTATGTTTTCTGCCAATAAAGTGCAGAAATATATTTGTGTAGTGTTTTTGCGGTTGAAAAAACACTAAAACGGTAGTAGGTCAACATGACTTCCAATATCGGCAAAGACAGACTGAAAAAGTGGAATAAGGAGGGTAAATGAAAAAAAGCACATTATTAATCACACTGCTGTCTGTTCTAGTTACTCTATCCCTGTTATTCTCCGGCGCCTGTAAAGACGGTGGCACCACCACCGAGACCCAGGCGGAAACCCCGACCGGGGAACAAATTCTCCGCGTCAATCTGGCCGGCGAACCGGCGCAAATTGACCCCAACCGCGCTTCTTGGTCCAGCGAGCGCAGCGTTATCACTCAGGTCTTCGTCGGTCTGCTGGGTTTCAACCAGGACCTTTCCCTGAGAGCTGATGTCGCCAAAGTCATCCCCACCGTCGCCAACAAAGGTATTTCGGCCGATGGTCTGACCTACACCTTCGAGTTGAAAACCAATGTTACCTGGAGCGATGGCGTGAAAGTCACCGCCAAAGATTTCGAATACAGCATCAAGAGAATGCTGAGCCCCGACCTGGCGGCGGAATACGCCTCTTTCTACTTTGACATCGTGGGAGCGGAAGCCTACTATACCGCGACCGATAAAACCGATGCCGAAAAAGCTACCCTGAAAGCCGCGGTTGGCGTCAAAGCCCTCAGCGACTACAAACTGGAAATCAAATTAGCCCAACCCCGTCCCGTGTTCCTTTCCATTATGTCCCTGTGGCCGGTTTACCCGGTGCGTGAAGACATCATCACCGCCAACGGCGACAAATGGACTGAAGCCGGCACTTATATCGGCAACGGTCCCTTTAAGATGACCGAATGGGTGCACGGCGACCATATCACCTTCGAACCGAACCCCAATTACTGGGGCACCAAACCCAAGCTGGCGAAAATCACATTCTTAATGATCACCGATTCCAATGCCGCGCTGGCCGCCTACAAGAACGGTGAGCTGGATATCAGCGGCGTGCCCGTGGGCACGGAAAAAGCCACTATGGCTGACCCGGAAATGAGCAAGGAAATCCTGCGCTACAACGAGCTGGTTACTTTCGCGTTCCAGTTCAACATCGAAAAAGCCCCGTTCGATAACAAGCTCGTCCGCCAGGCAATGGCTTGCGCCGTTGACCGCGCTGCCTTCGTGAACAATGTCCGCGGCGGCGTGGGTTCAGTCGCCCTGAGCTGGATTCCCCCCGGGATGCCGGGTTACGACCCCGAACTGGGCAAGGAATACACCTTCAATCCTACCAAAGCCAAGGAATTGTTAGCTCAGGCCGGCTACACCGACCTGACCAAATTCCCGCAAATCAGCTTCTCCTATTCCGATACCGCCGGGAACCGGACGATTGCCCAATTCTTACAGGGGCAGTTGAAAGATAACCTCGGAATCGAACTTACCCTTGACCCGCAGGAATCCAAGTCATTCCAGCAGTATGTCAACGCCGAAAAGCACATGTGGGCGTGGTTCGGCTAGGGCGCGGATTATCCCGACCCCGATAACTGGCTGCCGGAACTCTTCGGCACTGGCGCCGGCAACAACCATACCAACTACAGCAGCGCGGCATTCGACACCCTGATGGCAAACGCCAAGAAAGAACTGGATAATACCAAACGTCTCCAGATGCTGGCTGACGGGCACGAGATGGTAATGGAAGAATGCCCCATCGTCACCATGTTCTACCGCGAACGCTTCCTACTCAAGAAAGCCTATGTCAAAGGGCTGAAGACCACCGGTATGGATGGTCAGGTAGCGGGCGACATGTTCTACGATGAAGTCTACATGACCAAGTAGCCAACCTAACCTTTGTTATGCTAGTATTAAGCAGGGGAGTTGGGTACCCCAACTCCCCTGCTAGTGTGTACGAAGTAAATAAATGGCAAGATACATAATCCGCCGGGTTCTGTGGTTATTTTTAGTGCTGTTCGTGGTGGCATTCATCACCTTTTCTTTAATGCACCTCATACCCGGGGGTCCCTGGGACCGCGAAAAACAATTGGCGCCACAGGTTGTCCAGGCGCTGAACGTTAAATACGGACTGGACAAGCCCCTTTACGAGCAGTTCGGCATGTATATCTGGGGGCTAGTCCGCGGCGACCTGGGGGTTTCGTTTTCTTATCAGGACCGTCCCGTTACCGACATAATTATGCAGGGCTTACCTAAAACTGCCACGCTGGGAATAACGGCGTTCCTGCTCTCGTTAATCATCGGTCTGTCCTTAGGAATGGCCGCCGCGTTGAACCAAAATTCAGTTATCGACTACGTCTGTGTGCTGTTTTCTACCATTTTTGCCAGTATCCCCGGCTTTGTGCTGGCAATTATTCTAATGATTGTTTTTTCTGTAGTGTTGCACTGGCTGCCTACCGGCGGCTGGGGCACGCCGGCAAAACTGGTTATGCCGGCTTTTGCGCTGGCAGCTTTACCCGCCGCTTATACCGCCAGAATTACCCGCGCCTCTACCCTGGAAGTGATGCGGCTGGACTATGTGCGTACGGCGCGTTCTAAAGGTCTGATTGAGCGGGTAGTTTTACTCCGCCATATCTTGAGAAATTCCCTGATACCGGTCGTTACCATTGCCGGCCCGGAGCTGGCAGGGTTGATTACCGGTTCATTTATTATTGAAAATGTCTTCAGTATCCCGGGAATCGGACGCTTGTTCGTGCAGGGCGTTTTTGCCCGCGATTACGGTTTAATTATGGGCAGCGTCCTGTTTTATGCTTTTGTGATTGCCATCGTCAATCTGATTGTAGATATTCTGTACGGGGTCATCGACCCGCGTATCCGGTACGAATGAGGTAAAAATTGGTACAGGGTAAAAGTAACGCCGTTGCCAGCGCCCGGCCGCACCACACCATCTGGGGTGACGCCTGGGTACGCCTGCGCCGCAATAAACTGGCGATGATCGGCGGCGCCTTTATCTTGTTGCTCACCCTAGGCGCGATTTTCGCACCGCTGATTACTCCTTATGATTTCGCCCACCAGGACCTGTACGCCATTCTGGAAGACCCCAGCGCCAAGCACTGGCTGGGTACCGACGGACTGGGACGGGACGTTTTCGCCCGGTTGCTTTACGGCGCCCGCACCTCCTTGGCCGTGGGCATTTTCACCCAGCTTATCGTGCTCTTCATCGGGGTCCCGCTGGGAGCTGTTTCCGGTTATGCCGGCGGCAAAACCGATAATTTCCTGATGCGCTTCGTGGACGTGATGTACGGCTTCCCCGATATTCTCTTGATAATCCTGCTGCGTTACATCTTCGGCGGCAGCATTTTTATGATGTTCCTCGCCATCGGTCTGGTGGCATGGGTCAATATCGCCCGTCTCGTCCGCGGGCAGGTGATGTCATTGAAGAGCCGCGACTTCGTCAGCGCTGCTCGGGCAATGGGCGGAATGGGACAATACATTACTTTCAAACACCTGCTGCCGAACTCCCTGGGACCGATAATCGTTTCCGTAACCTTCAATATCCCCCGCGCCATCTTCGCGGAAGCGGCGTTAAGTTACATCGGCATCGGCGTCAAGCCCCCGACCCCGAGCTGGGGCGCGATGATACGCGATGGTTACGATGTTATTTTCGCCTCCTGGTACCAGGTTTTCTTCCCGGCGCTGGCGATTGCGTTATTGATGCTGGCATTTACTTTCGTGGGAGACGGGTTAAGAGATGCCCTAGACCCGAAATTGAGACGTTAAGATGAAACCATTACTGGAAGTACGTAATCTGACCACTCACTTTCACACGCAGGACGGTGTCGTCCAGGCGGTGGATAATGTTTCCTACGATATCGGCCGGGGAGAAACGGTCGCCCTGGTAGGCGAAAGCGGCTGCGGTAAAACCGTCAGCGCGCTTTCTATCATAAAACTTATTGCCATACCCCCGGGGAAGATTGTCTCCGGTACAGTTTTCTTTGACGGCGTGGATATTTTGAAGCTGCCGGATGAAGAAATGCGCAAAGTGCGCGGCGATAAAATTTCAATGATTTTCCAGGAACCGCTGACATCGCTGAACCCGGTCCTAACCATCGGAAGGCAGTTGACGGAAGGGCTGGAAACTCATCGCAGTCTGACCCGGCAGGAAGCCGTTACCGAAGCCATCAATTTGTTGAAAATGGTCGGCATCCCGCACCCGGAATCACGGGTCAACGATTATCCTCACCAGTTCAGCGGCGGGATGCGGCAGCGTGTCATGATTGCCATCGCCATCGCCTGTAAACCGCAACTGATTATCGCGGACGAACCCACCACTGCCGTGGACGTTACCATTCAAGCTCAACTGCTGGAACTTATCCGCGGTATTTCCAAGGAATTGAATACTTCCCTGATTTTAATCACCCATAACCTCGGCATTGTGGCGCGTTACGCCAACCGCGTTTTTGTAATGTATGCCGGTAGAATCGTAGAGAGCGGAGCGGCGCTATCGGTGTATCACCATCCGGAGCATCCCTACACCGCCGGATTACTGGCATCCGTGCCGCGGCTGGATGAACCACGTAAAGCCAGACTGGAACCAATTAAAGACCAGCCCCCGGACCTCATCTCGCTGCCGCCGGGTTGCGCCTTCGCGCCCCGTTGCGCCTACGCTATCGACCAGTGCCGCAAGGAGAAACCGGAATTAACGGAATTGAACCGGAATCATTTTTCCGCTTGCTGGGTCGCCCAGAAGGGACATAAACCATGGCAAAAGAAATCGTCTTAGACATTAATAATCTCACCAAGTACTTCCCCGTGACTAAAGGGCTGATACGCCGCCAGAAAATCGCGGAGGTAAAAGCCGTGGACGGCGTCACGCTGACGATTCACAAAGGCGAGACCGTCGGTCTGGTGGGGGAAAGCGGCTGCGGCAAGACCACGCTGGGGAAATGCGCTTTACAACTGATACGCCCCACCTCCGGCGAGGTAATTTTCCACGGGCAGGATTTAGCCGCCCTGAATGACAAAGAATTACGCCCCTTAAGAAAATATTTCCAGATTATTTTCCAGGACCCGTATGATTCTTTAAATCCCCGTTTCACCGCCTCCGACATTATCGGGGAACCGTTGCGCATCCACAAACTGATGAGCGGCAAAGAATACGATGATAGAATCGCCGAATTACTGAACATCGTGGGGCTGTCGCCTTATATGGCGGACCGTTACCCGCATGAATTCAGCGGGGGACAGCGGCAGAGACTGGGAGTTGCCCGGGCGCTGGCTTTGCAGCCGGAGTTTATTATGTGCGACGAGCCGCTTTCGGCGCTGGATGTTTCCATCCAGGCGCAGATTATCAACCTGCTCGATGATTTACAGCAAAAATTCGGCGTGGCGTATATGTTCATTTCCCACGACCTCTCCGTCGTGCGGCACATCAGCGACCGCGTCGTGGTAATGTATCTCGGGAAAATCATGGAGATTTCCAACCGCGACGAACTCTACAGCAAACCGCTGCATCCCTACACCCGGGCGCTGCTTTCCGCCGTGCCAATTCCCGACCCCGAGGTCGAAAGCAAACGCCAGGTAACGGTTTTACAGGGCGAAGTCCCCAGCCCTCTCAATCCACCCACCGGGTGTGTTTTTCACCCGCGCTGCCCGCACGCTTTCAAAGACTGCTCGGAAATCATCCCGACGCTGGCAGATTGCGGCGGCGAGCACCAGGTAGCCTGCCTGCTCTACAAATCTTCTTATCCTTAAACCGCCGGCGATCGGTGTTTCTCCGCTATTGCCATCATTTCCGCTGCTGCCTGTTCCGCGGATATCTTCCCATCTCTGAACTGCTGCAGAAAAGGTTGGGCGTTTACCACAAACTCAGGGGCGCATCGGGCTAAAGGCGGGCTATCGAACAGGCGGGTATGGGGAATGCCGGCGGCTTCGGCGGCGTTCATACAATCGAAGAAAATATCGCTCAAAGCTTCCACCAGGGAACCGCGGTCTTGCTGGAATAAATGGCAATAGTGCACCCGGCAGACGACCGGGCGCAGCGGATAAATGGGACAAGCCGGGAACGCCACATCGTATATCTCGCAATGAGCTACCGGGCAACACCTTTTCTGGCAGTCAGCGCATAACTGCGTTTCTTTATCGTATTGCGCTAACTGAAGCAAAACATTTTCTACATCTTCACCGAAAAGGCGGCTCATTTCCTCATCGGTTACAAACGGCAGCCGTGTCAGCGTTTGTACGTTCTTGATGTAGCACGCCACGGTCTTGTTTCTATCAATCAGCACCGGTATCTCCCTTTTCACGAATGCATTATCTTACCACAAGCGGTGGACAACGGGGCAATTTCGTTGGATAATAAGTGTAATTTATGTAGCGGAGGATTGTGATGACGGTCGACTATAAACTGGAAGGACACATCGCCACGTTGACCATCAACCGCCCGGAGGCGTTGAACGCGGCAAACGTGCAGGTATTAAAAGATCTGCACGAACACTTGGTAAATTTCCGGGATAATCCGGATGCCTGGGTAGGTATTATCACCGGGGCCGGGGAAAAGGCGTTTTGCGCCGGGGCGGATATCACGGAAATGCTGCCCTTCCTGAAAAGTATCCGCGGCAAGCCGTGGCTTTTCCCCGATACCCCACTGAAGTATCTGGAACTTTACAAACCGTTAATTGCCGCCGTGAACGGCGTTGCCCTGGGCGGCGGGCTGGAAATTATGCTCACCTGCGATATCCGGATTGCCGCGGAACATGCCCGGTTCGGGTCGCCGGAGGTAAACCTGGGGCTCATCCCCGGCTGGGGCGGGACGCAAAGGCTGCTGCGCACCCTTCCTTACGCCAAAGCCGCGGAAATCGTGCTTTCAGGCAAACTTATCAACGCGGCAGAAGCCTACCGTATCGGTCTGGTCAACGAAGTGGTGAAAAAAGAAGAAGTAATAACCCGGGCGCAGAAATGGGCAGAGGATTTATGTCAAGTAGGTCCGCTGGCGTTGCGGGCCGGCAAAGAAGCCCTGCTGCGCGGCTACAATCTGCCGCTAAGTGAGGGCATCCGGCTGGAGACCGCGCTCTTCGATTACCTGCTCGGCACCGAGGATTATACCGAAGGCAGCAGCGCTTTTTTACAGAGACGGAAACCTAACTTCCAGGGTAAATAAAAAAACGAGCTAAGGAGAAAACCGTGGCAACGAAAAAATCTGATGCCGATTTGAAAACTACCGCCGTCACACCGGCAAGCCTGGTGGATTACCAGAACGATGCCGTGGTCAGCAAAACGATTATCGATAAGAAAACCGGGACCGTCACGCTGTTTGCCTTTGACGCCGGGCAGGGGCTGAGCGAACATACCGCGCCTTTCGACGCGCTGGTGCTGGTGCTCGACGGCGAAGCGGAAATTTTTATCTCCGGGCAACCGCACCAGGTAAAAGTCGGGCAAATGATAATAATGCCTGCGGACAAGCCCCACGCCTTGAAAGCCGTCCGAAGGTTTAAGATGCTGCTGGTGATGATTAAGAATTAATCCCGTGACCGTAATGGAGGTCAACAATGAATCAGAAAGTAATCGACTGGCTGCTGGCGCCGGAGGATGTAGGTGTGAGGTACCTCACCCTTCGTGACCTGGTGAAAGCCGATGGCCGTGAACTAGCAGCGGTAAAGCAACTCGCCCACGAACAGGGGGAAATCTCCCGGGTGCTCGAGAAAATGCAGCCGGAAGGTTACTGGGAGCAGCCGGCGGTCGGGTATTACCCCAAGTACACCGGCAGTGTCTGGTCACTGATTTTATTGTCCCAGCTCGGGGCATCGGTCGCGGCGGACAAACGCATCGCAACTGCCTGTAAATATACCCTCGACCACGGACTGACACCAGCGGGACAATTTTCCGTCAACGGGTTGCCGTCGGGCACCGCCGATTGTCTGCAGGGGAATCTGTGCGCCGCTTTGCTGGATTTGGGATACCAGGATTCACGTCTGGAAAAAGCCTTCGCGTGGATGGCGAGAACGGTCACCGGCGAAGGAATCGCGCCGATGACAGATAAAACAGCGCCGATACGTTACTACGCGGGGAAATGCGGACCGAATTTTGCCTGCGGCTCAAATAACAAGTTACCCTGTGCCTGGGGCGGGGTAAAGGTAATGCTGGCTTTCAGCCGGCTGCCGGCTGCCAGACGCACACCCCTGATTAACAAAGCTATCCACACGGGCGTAGATTTCTTTTTCAGTGCTAACCCCGCTACCGCCGCCTATCCTTGCGGCTACAGCGCCAAACCGAGCGGCAATTGGTGGAAGTTTGGATTTCCGGTGTTTTACATTACCGACCTGCTGCAACTGACAGAAGCGCTGGTCAATCTGGGATACGGCCGCGACCCGCGGCTGGCGGACACGCTGCAACTAATCAGAGACAAGCAGGTTGCCCGTGGGCGCTGGCTGCTGGAATACGATTACAACGGAAAAACATGGATTGACGCCGGCGCTAAAAAAAACCCGAACAAATGGGTCACTCTCCGCGCCCTGCGGGTACTAAAAATTACTGATTAGCTACCATCATCCTCTCATTAAAGATATTGACAGCTTCTTTGTCCGCTGCTAGAATAATAGTACATTTGTTCTATTAACGAGAAGGTGATGGACAAGCTTCAGGCACTGGTATCGGCAGCGCAATTCGATATTTGCGGCGGCAACTGTCCTACCGACAAATCGCCGCTTAATTTCATCTTCCAGGCGGCGCTGCCGGGCGGCGGTTCGGTCTCACTCCTCAAAGTTCTCCTGACCAACATCTGCATTAATGATTGCATTTACTGCGTAAACCAGGTCGGACGGGATATTCCCCGCTGTTTTTTCCAATCCGAGGAACTGGCAAAACTCTTTATGAATTTGCACGCGAAGAAACTTGTACAGGGGCTGTTCCTCAGTTCTGGCATCGGGCATAATGCCTCCCGCACGATGGAGGCAATGATAAAAACGGTGGAAATATTGCGCTTCCGATATGAATTCAAGGGCTACATTCATCTTAAAATTCTGCCGGGGGCTAGTTTTGATTTCGTCGAAGCCGGGTGCCGGCTGGCGAACCGCGTTTCCATTAACATCGAAGCTCCGACCGCCGCGCATCTGGCGAAATTAAGCCGTAAAAAAGACCTGCACCACGGCATCCTGGCACGGATGGGTTGGGTGAAGCAGCTAATGACTAAGGATGAGCGTCTGGTGCCATCGGGACAGAGTACCCAGTTTGTGGTCGGGGCTGCCGGGGAAACCGACCGGGATATCCTCCAGACTGCCAGCTCACTCTACCGGGAGATGGATTTAAGAAGGGTTTACTTCAGCGCTTTCCGCCCGGTAAAAAACGCCTCGCCGGCAGAAGTAATGCCGGCGCCGCTAATGCGGCAGCACCGCCTCTACCAGGCAGACTGGATGCTGCGGGTCTATGGTTTTTCTCCCGCGGAAGTTGACTTAGCGCTCGACGTGAACGGCAACCTTTCGTTGGGCGATGACCCCAAGCTCACCATTGCGCAGAAACAACCTTGGCTTTTCCCCGTAGATATCAACCGGGCGCATTACGAAGAACTACTCCGGGTGCCGGGTATCGGCCCCCTGTCCGCGAAAAGGATTTTTCAATCCCGCCGCGACCACAGTATCGATTCCCTCCGCCAATTACAGAAAATGGGAATAAACATAGATAGCGCGTTACCGTTTCTCTGGTTCAAGGGGATTTTAAATTGCGAGAGGCAGTTGCCGCTGCTCCCGCCGTACCGAATACCAAAAACCAACGCCAGTTCAAAATAAGTAGATGGCATATCGTTATTGCGCTTCAAATTGCGCGACGTACTGACGGATTAGCTCAGCTTCACTCAGACGCCGCGTCTCTGCAGTTAACGGCATCCAGTGGGTAACATCATCGAAAGGAAATTTACCATTGCCGGCGGTTTTCTCCGCCCCCGGGGGAAAGGTATAAACGGCAGTGCCGGTGCCCGCGTAATAAATGGCATCGTGAATATTAAAAGTCTGGCGGAACACCAGGACAGGGGTATCGAAAGGGGGTTGCTGTTGTTTGAGATCTATCCATTTCATTTTGCGCGGCTTATACCGTTGAGGATGTGTGATAATTGGATTATAGCAGAAACCTGACGGAGGTTAATGCATCGCCGCAAGACGCGGCACGTACCGCCCTTATCAATACAAGGCCGGATTTATTTGCTTCGTGTCAACGACGTAACGATACCGGCAAGATTGAGCCGCGTGATAGTGCGGATATCATCTGTGCCCCTGGTGTCTTTTGCCAGCGCATCCTTCACCTCATCGTTGACCCTGCCGTTGCCATTGGCATCTTCCACCCGCGTGAAAATCAACGCCGCCCCGCCGGAGACCAGCGGCACCGCAAAAGATGTACCGGTTTTATAGATATATTTATTCTGCGGCGTGGTGGAGAGAATGTTAGTCCCGGGAGCGCTGATGTTTATCCAGTCGCCACGGTTGGACCACCTGGTCAAATTATCATCGGTATCGGTTGCCGCCACGCTGATGACTCCCGGGTACGCCGCAGGATAAACCGGTTTTACGCCGCCGCTGTTGCCGGCGGCGGCAACAATGACACAACCCTTCTCCCAAGCGTAGGCAATCGCCGCCTCAACACTTTCATGCGGCGCCCCCAGTGTGATGCTGAGGTTGATAATATCCGCGCCGTTATCCGCCGCCCACCGTATTCCATCCGCCAGCCGGTCAGGGATTACAAAACCGTCGTCTCGCGCCACCTTCACGTTCAAGATGTCGCTTTGGTACGCCACCCCGACGGCATTACCGAAGTCATCGAATGCCGCCGCGATAATACCGGCAATGGCGGTGCCGTGACCATTTACATCCCCGGTTGTCTTGCTCGTAGTGAAATTGACGCTTTTAATGATTTTCCCGGCGAGCTTCTCGTGTGTTTCGTCAATGCCGGTATCCAGTACTGCTACTGTGACGTTTTTACCGATGGCAGACTGCTGCCACGCGTTCTCAGCATGGATTCTGTCCAGATGCCACGGCAGCTTATTTTCTTGCATCACTACCGGGGCGTCGTCGCTGCCAAGTAAGGCGGCAATCTGCCCGTACTCCGCGTGCCCGGTTGCCGGCAGACAAGCAAGCATTGTAACAAAAGATAAAAGCAAGCCCAGGACGATACCCCCGGCCGCTCTTCCGGGGTTTCTCCTCGGGGACCCTCTGATTGCATCCATAGCCCAAGACTAATCCCCGGGCTGTTAATGAAAACTAAAAAAGCCGTTAGATGTGTAAAGTTTTCCTAAACAGGAAATCAACAAGTACTAAATAAACGGCCGCGCGGAAAATCAGACTACTCTGCAAATCGGGCAGATTGCTCTATCGATGTGCGGCGTATTGACAAAAATAGGGCATACTTATCCCCTCAAGTATTTCATATACATATCGGAGACGGTTCTCAGGTGGGCGATGACCGCTTTTTCAGCGGCATCTTTATCATGTCGACGCACCGCGTCCAGAATGTTCCGGTGCTGGCTGATAAACAAATCAAAATCCATCTCGCTGAAAAACCGGCTGACATACGCCAGTTGCTGAACGTCCCGAATATCCTGGATATAGTACAACAACTTCAAATTCCCGGAAGCTCCGTACAGGGTAACGTGGAATTTTTCGTTCCAGTCCGTTTCATCCGGCTGCCGGGTGCGGCGTTTCATACCGTCTTTTTTCAGGGCATCGAGTTCGTCCTCATATTTTAATAAACACTTCTGGGCGGTTTCAATATCTTTTGCGGTTGCCCGGTCGCATGCCAGACGGATAGCCTTGGTTTCCAGCGCTTCCCGTACCTCAAAGGTGTTCGTGATAATCTCTTTGGTAATGGGGGTTACTACCAGGCCGCGGGTCGCCAGCCGGGTCACCAGCCCTTTGGTTTCCAGTTGCTTTAACGCTTCTCGTACCGGGGTGCGGCTCAATTTCAGTCTTTGGGCAATCTCCTCTTCAATCAGCCGCTGGTTCGGGTATAATTTCCCGCTCAGAATATCTTCTTCGATATTAACGCGGGCTTTATTGATGGAATTAGCCTGAAACTTCACGTTGCGATAGCTGATGGTCTGCATTTTTATTTCCGCCTTGACAGTCTTAATGTTTGCATTATATAATATCACAAAATTGTTGTATACACTAACGTATACAATGAATGCGGATGCAACGTGTGGCGTGCGTTGACCGCGTTCAGCGACTCACTAATTTGTTTTCCTAGTTTATGATTGTGCCGGCAGCATCACCGCGAGCTTCTCCCGAGCGCCGGTACAATCCGGAGCGGACAGGGGAACACAAGCTGCGAGCTTCACTTTCCCCTCCCGCAGATCGGCGGCAAACGCCAGGCAGGTAATATAACCGCATTTTTTACAATTAGTTTTGGGCAACAACCGGTATATCGCCACCACGGTGGCGCGGGCTTTCTCCTGGTAACACGGGGTAATCTGCTCCCGGGTGCGCCAGACATGATTGATTCTTGCCACGATTTGCGCGGAGATGCCGGATAACGCCGCCGGCTCGTCAATCCCCCCGAACCTGGCGATTTCAATGCGGTGGGCACGCAGCGCGAAAGCGTGCTCCTGCTCCCGCCAGATTAATATGCTGTTCCGGTGGTCATAAACAGTTTCCGAGAGAATGGCATTCAAATACGGGAAAACCGGACTGATATCTTCGACGATATCCAACTGCAAGCCATAACGCCCGGCACCCGGCGCGCAGCCGGCTTCGACCACCTTCGCTTCGTAACTCTGAATCAGATTTTCCATACTTTGATTTCTCTAACCATAACCCACTTATCACCACTAGCAGTATAGCTGTAATTTAATTATCGGGCAACCGGTAAAGGGATTGATAACAACATTTTGAAAGGCTATAATATTTTCTTGTAACTTATTTAAAGACCAGTGAATCCGGAGAAACACGATGTGTTTTTCAGCCGAAGCCAGCTTTGCCGGCAGCGCCGTTATCTCTGCCATCGGCATCACCACGTTTAGAAAAGCCGCGGCGCCGGTGTACAAGCTCTTTGCCGCTATCCCGCTTATCTTCGGTATCCAGCAATTTGCCGAAGGCATACTGTGGATTACCCTCAAATCCGGAGAACACGACCCTTTACAGGCTGCCGCCACCTATGTATTTCTGGTGACAGCACTGGTAATCTGGCCGGTGATGATACCTTTAGCGATGTGGCTTATCGAAGAAAACCGGCAGAGGAAAAGAATCCTTACCGGTTTACTGCTGGTGGGGGCGCTCTTGGGGCTGTACTATGCTTTCTGCCTCATCGCTTACGATGTCACCCCGCGGATACAAAGTTTTCATATCCAGTACATCGATGAATTCCCCGCGCAGTTGGTCCCGGTGGCTTTCGGGTGTTACCTAATCTCCACCGTGCTGCCGCTGTTCGTGTCCTCGGTGCGGCGGATGTGGGTTTTCGGGGTATTGATTGTCTTGTCATGCCTGGTGACGGCGGTATTTTTCTCGGTTTACCTCACCTCGGTCTGGTGTTTTTTCGCGGCGCTAATCAGCGGAGTGATTTTCTGGATTCTGCATGGGCTGCGGGATACGGAAGAGCAGCCGGTAGAATACGCGGCATCCTAATTTTCCACACTCATTCACTACAACATAACCCTCGCAAATTACCGATGTTATGTCTTACGGTGCATAAATTTGAACGCCGACGCCAAAACGTGTAAAATCTGGTATACATTACCATACGTCAATAAAAAATTCAAAAAGACTAACTATCAGTAAGGAAGGAGGTGTAATCCCGGTAATCTTTCAAACGGAATTCCAATATTTTTAGCATCAACAAACAATAATTTTTGAGGAGTTATATGAAGTTAAGAAATGTAGTCATTGTTGACGGCGCCAGAATCCCATTTTCCAAGGGCGGCCGCGGCAAATTAGAAGCCGCGCGTCTGGATGAGCTCGGGGCGTACGTTGTCAGAACCCTGTTAGCCCGCAATCCCAAAATCAAACCCACGATGATTCATGATTTCGGCATCGGGCAGGGCGCCGGGGCGCCGGAAGCCTCCGGTCTGAACCCGGTAGCCCATCTGGCAGGATTACCCGCCGAGGTTTGCAATTTCTCCAGCAACCGCGCCTGCGCCGGCAGCCAGGAGACCGCCGCCCGCGTCGCCATGGCAATTATGCTGGGCGAATACGATTGCGGCATCGCGTTCGGCGTAGAACGTATGGGCAGGTCCATGGGCAGTATGGCAGCCCCCAGAGCAACCACGCGCCGCAATGAATTTAACCCCAAGCTGTTACAGCAGAACCCGCTACAGCGCAATATGGCGGAGGACCACTTTAAATATTTCTCCGTCCCGATTCCCGACTGGGTGCTGGATTCTCCCCCCAACGCCTCAATGGTACAGACTGCCCAGAACGTCTGCGAAATGTACAATTTCACCCGCCAGGAACTGGATGCATTCTCCATGCGCAGCCAGCACAAACTGGCGAAAGCCTACGACGCCGGGCTTTACAAAGATGAGGTACTGGAAATCGAAGTCGAAGACCCGGTGTTCGACGACCAGGGGAACTGGCTCCCGGACCAGAAAGGACCGATGGTCACTCTTAACCGCGACGAGAGCGTCCGCGGCAACACCACGATGGAAGGATTAGCCAAGCTGCCGATTGTGCAAGGTATCAAGAGCTTTGCCAACAAGGAACTGATGATTACCGCCGGCAACTCCTGCCCGACCAACAGCGGCGCGTCCGCGGTCATTATTATGGCAGAAGAGATGGCGCTCAAACTGGGCATCGAATTTCTGGCGAGAGTCATCGGCTGGGGCAACGGCGGCGTCAAACAGCAGATTATGGGAGTCGGTCCCGTGGTTTCTACCAAACAGGCGCTGGCTTTCACCGGTTTACACCCCGACCAGATTGACCGGGTGGAGTTCAACGAAGCGTTTGCCTGCCAGGTGATTGCCACCCTGAAAGAAACCGGCATCCCCGAATCCAAGGTAAATGTCAATGGCGGTTCCATTGGTATCGGTCACCCCATAGGCGCTACCGGCGCCCGCCTGATTATGGCGGTCGCCCGCGAGCTCAAACGCAGCAATAAGCGTTACGGGCTGTGCACCCAGTGCGTCGGCCCCGGACAGGGTATGACCACTGTATTCGAAAACCCTGACGCTCCGAAATAACTAACGGAATGAAGCAACGGGGGCAGACAAAAGCCCCCGTTGCTGTCTTTCTCCTGTCTTCCCAAAACAGTTCTTCCAGTAAAAAAATCCCAATGTCTGCTTTTTGTTGTGGTAAACAACAGTAAAGCATATAATAAACTCCAACTACCCGGGATCAGCGTTCTCACGGAATAAAGCTGCTGGATAATAACAGGAGAGGAGAATAGGATGAAGCTCACAGGCAAGACCGCGATTGTTACCGGGGGCGGACAGGGTATCGGGAGGGGTATCGTCAACTGTCTGGCGGAGGAAGGCGCCGCGGTAGTGGTGGTTGACATTAACGGGATTAACGCCCGCCAGGTCGCCGACGGTGTAAAAGCACGCGGGGGAAAAGCCCTCGCCGTGGAGGCAAATCTGGTTGATAGCAGCCAGGTAATGAAAACGGTACAGGACAGTCTGCATTTCGGTGGCAAAATTGATATTCTGGTGAACAACGTCGGCGGGCATTCCGCCGCCCCGCCACGGACGCAGCCGCCAACTTTTACCGACCGCGGCGACACCGAGTGGCAGGGTTATTACGAGCAAAACCTGAAAGCCACGGTCTCCATCACCCGGGAAGTTATCCCCTACTTTAAAAAACAGCATTCGGGTAAAATCCTCAATATCGCTTCCGACGCTGCCAGGACGGCGGACCCATCACTCACCCCCTACAGCGTCTTCAAAGCCGGGGTCGTCACGCTGACCTTCTGTTTAGCCAAGGAGCTGGCGCCCGATAATATCAACGTGAACTGTGTTTGCCCCGGCTGGGTTTACAGTCCGCTGGTAGAACGTCCCGCGATTGCCACCTATAACGCCATTAAAGAGATTATGGCGAAAGGACAGGAGATGCCGGCACGCCTTAAAAGCCGGATTCCGGAAAATTTTGACATCAACCAGTACACACCGCATTCTTTGTGGCAGAAAATGGTGGCGGAACCCGGCATCCCGCTGCAGCGGGAGCAAACGGAAGAAGACATTGGAAAGGCAGCCGTCTTCTTCGTCTCTGAGGACGCCCGGAACATCACCGGGCAGGTCATCTCCGTGGATGGCGGGATGGTAATGCGCTGACCTCATTTACCAGTCAACCTGATCGGTATATAACGCACCGCATTTATGGTATCCTTATTTCATCGATTGCGGTATGAGACAAATTTTAAACTTACCCGAATATAATTTTATCGACCGGAAAGATAAAGATTTTATTATCGCCTTTAACGACGCCATCCGGGAGCTCCGGTACGAGAGCGGCGATAATATCAGCAGCGGCTACTGCTGGGGCAGATATATGATTATCTACGCCAAAACCGGCGTTAAAAGCAAGCAGGTCGCCGCGCGCATTTATATCAGAGACAGCGAGATTATTCTCAGGCTTTTCTTCAGTAAAATAGATAAACACCGCGCCTATCTGGAAAACGCGCCGGAATATATTAAACTGCCATTTAGCGATGAGCACGGCACCTGCCGCCACTGTAAAAACGAACACGCTGGTGTATGTAAATTCAGGAAAACTTATACGCTGGCAAACCGATTGATGGAGAAATGTAACGGCGTTGTTTTTGAATTCAGAAAGCCGGACTTAACCAAACTACCGGGATATATGTCGCTATTACGGGAGTTTTACTTATCGGGAAAAATGTAACATCTTTAAACTAAGTGCCGGGAATTATTTTTGTGGAGTGAAATAAGCTGAAGGAGGGTTAATTGCACATCAACCAGAAGAAATGCATCGGCTGCGCGAACTGCGTGCCCGTCTGCCCGATGGGAGCAATATTTATCAATGATAATAAACTGGCAGAGATAAATCCGGAGGTCTGCGTGGAGTGCCAGGCGTGTTACCGGGGAATGAGCGTGGAAAACCTCCCCAAGCAGCCTACCCGATTTTTCCGCGGCGTGCTGGCGTTTTTCAAGCTCCGCTTTCAGCCTGACCCCGATATCTGTCCTACCGGCGCCATCACCCGGGACGAACTCACCTGGCCGCGGTCATTGCGCCGGGTTTTCAGCGACCCGCTGATGCCCCACGAATCTACCGGCATCGGCGGTCGGGGCACCATGGAAGTGAAGAATAACGATGTTACCGGGCGCGTCAAGGAAGGCGAGGCAGGGTTTACGGTGGAATTCGGGAGACCCGGCGTGGGAGTTTACTTCCGCGAGGTGGATAGGCTCTGCCGCAGCCTGGTGGGGACACCAGTGATATTCGAAAAGGAAAATCCTGTCACTTCCCTGATGTCGGATACCAAAACCGGCAAAATCAGGGACGACGTGCTTAATGAAAAAGTGCTCTCCTGCATACTGGAATTTAAGGTTAAAGTTACCGATATGCCGGGAATTTTAGAGGCCATCGAGCGGGAAGCTAACCGCCTGGACACGGTAGTGGCGCTGGGCATTGCCATCCGCTGTAACGCCGACGGGAACGACACGGTGCGCAAGCAGCTTGAAGCAATGGGCTTTGACGCCTGGCGGGGGAAAATAAATCTGGGGCTCGGACGACACACCAATCCTCAAAAATTGCAGGAGGCGGCGCGATGACGAATACTTTACACCGGCTCCAGCGACCCGATGACCCTAAAGACGATTACGTCGTCTTCGCGCTCGCTACCCGCGGCATCAACGACGCCGACCTGCTGCAAACCGCCCGGAAATTTCTGGAGGTATCCCTGAAATACCAGCCGGTCAATATGGCGGGCGGCACCCGCTTCGGACCGATGTACCGCCCGGAGAAAGACCTCAATCTCTTCAAACTATACTTCCGGGGGCGCAAAGAGTCCGTTACCCCGGCGCAACTGGTCGCCGAAGTTAACTACCCCGGACAGGCGTTGGTGGTTTTTGATAACAAAGAAAAGCTGGAAGGATTCCTGAAAGAAATCAAGGAATTGGATTTGGGACTATCCGTCAACGTATCCTCACTGGTGGACGATGTAAGGGAAATGGCGCCGCGTACCGGGGTCAAACCGCACTCCATCAACTACGCCCTCGGTTTCCGGGGAGACCTCTACCTGCTCCCGGACCGCCAGGTGCTGGGACTGACCACAATGTGCGGGCACGGATTAATATCCGGGAACTTCGCCAAGAAAATGGTGGATGCCGTTAAAGAAAAACGGTTGACCCCGGAGAAAGCCGCCGGGTATCTGGCAAAATTCTGTGTCTGCGGCGCCTTTAATACCAGCCGCGCGGTAAGGCTCCTGAAAGGCGAAGATGTGCCGACGGTAGACACGAAAAAAGCGCCGTGTCACTTCCCCGGCGCAAAGCGGGCGTAATGTAACTGGATTGGAGATTCAGTCGCTGGCTGCCTAAATTAGACACCCGGTACAATTAGTGCTACCATAAGCAACTAAAACACCTGGCGAAAAAAGAAGGAGGGATAAGATGGCATTCGAACCAAAATGTTTTGATGTCGAGAGGGAAAACGCAATCATCATCTGGAAGTTCTGCAACCCCCCCAATAACCTGTGGAACGATGAAACCGGGCCGGAACTGATGCAGTTGATGCAGGATTTTTACGCCGACCCCACCCTGAACGTGGCAATTTTCACCAGCGCTTTGCCGGATGTCTTCATCCAGCACTACGACGTCTCGCTGCTGGTGCAGCGCGGCGAGGAGTTCTTAAAGAACAAGCCTACCGGGCCGGTGGTAAGACGCCCTAATTTCGTGGTGGGTTCCAAGCCGATTATCGCCGCCATCAACGCGCCGTTATCCGGCGGCGGACTGGAAACCGCCCTCAGATTCGATTTTCGCTTTATGTCAAGAACCGCCTGGGCTTCGCAGAGCGAGGTCAACGCCGGCATTCTGCCCGGTGGCGGCGGCACGCAGCGTATTCTCAGGCTGGTGGGACTGGGCCGGGCGCTGGACCTGATGGAAACCGGCCGCCGGGTGTACGCCGACGAGGCGGAAAGAATCGGTCTCATTACCCGCGCCTGCGACCCGGAGAGATTGATGCCGGAAGTAATGCAGTACGCCCGGGAGCTGGCGGCGCGCCCGCCGAAAGCCGTGCATCATATCCGCCAGTGCATTTACCAAGGGTTAGATAACTGTCTGGAAGACGGTCTGGCGATAGAGTCCGAGCTCTTCCGGGAATTGCTTTACACCCGGGAAGCGTTGGAGAGGATGAAAGACTACGTCGCCCGGGGACAGCCCAGCGCCCGGGAGATGGCGGAGCAGCAACGGCAGGAAGCGCTCAATAATTTCAAGGAAAAAAAGAAGAAAAAGAGTCAGTAAGAGCATCAGGCGCAATCCGACGCGGGTTTTTCCGACAGCAAGTGACGCTTGCTGCCGGTTGTTCGGTGCGAGCAGGGAATTAGAAAAAACTCTATAATAAGAAATAATGAAAAAATGGCTATCCCCGGCGAACCGTCAGGTAGCCGGGGTTTGTTTTTTGCTTTTATGCGGCGCGGTTTCGATGGGCATCGTGCGCCCGATGCTGCCGCTTTACCTTGATTTTCTAGAATTGACCCCGGCGACAGTAGGTATCATTGTATCCGTCTCAATGGCGGGGATGATTGTCGGCGAGACGTTCTCCGGCATTATCTCGGACCGTTTCGGGATGAAACTGCCGCTGCTGCTGGGGACAACCGCCTGCGGTTTGTCCCTCATCGCTTTTGTCTTTGGCACTGCTCTACCATTACTGCTCCTGACGGGTTTTGTCTGGGGAGGACTGAGGGTTTTATTCGTCGGCCCGGTACGGGGATTTATGGCTGCGGCTGCCCCGCCAAACCGACAGGCGACTTACATCGCCTTCACCGGGGCTTTGCTGTCACTCTCACGTGGCGTGGGCGCGTTGCCGGGCGGATTAATTGCCGATAATCTCGGTTATGACTGGGTTTTCTACATTGCCGCGGCGGTCGCGATTTTCGGCAGTCTGGGAATCATCGGTCTACCGGCGCCGGGGCAGCTTACCAAAATGAATCCGGCTCCGGACACAACTCCCGACCGGAACTGGAAAAGCTGGTTGCTGCCCTTCAGCCTGCTTATCATCGTCGGGATGCTGGGCTTTTTCAATATCAGCGTGCTGCTCACTTACGTTCCCCTGCTGGGAACCGAGGTACTGGGCATCTCAGCAACAGCGGTAGGATTGATTTTTACCGTGAACGGGCTGGCGACGATGCTATTCAGTATCCCCGGCGGCATACTCATTGACAAAATCGGGAAAATGCCGGCAATCGTGGTCGGGCTGGTAATCTGCGCGCTGGCGATGGTCGGTCTGGCATTGACGCCGGGCTACGGCTGGATATTGGGATTAGGCGTCGTGCACGCCCTCGGTATGGCAATTTTCATCACGGCCACCATCGGCATCCTGACCGAGTTCGTTGCCCGTGGTAAATTGGCGACCTTTATCGGGATTTACGGCGGCGTCGGCGAAAACTCGGGGCTGATGCTGGGCGCCGCGGTCGGCGGCTTCATCTGGGAAGGGCTGGGGGTCTCCGCTACGTTCTTCAGTTCGGTTATCGCCTGCGGCGCCGGGATATTATGCTGTTTTTTCCTGGCAAAAGTATTAAAATATCAGAAAACATCGGGAGGTGAAGTATGAGCAAAAAAGAAATCTGGAAAATGTCCGCGTTGCAGATCAGGAGCGCGGTGAAAACCAAAAAATTATCCCCGGTGGAGGTGGTCAACGCTTTCCTGGAACGAATTGAAAGGGTCAACCCCATCATCAACGCCTATTGCACGATGACCGCGGAAACCGCGTTGAAGGAAGCGAAAGCCGCCGAGAAAAAAGTGATGCAGGGCGCGCCGCTGGGAGCTTTACACGGCGTGCCGGTCTCAATCAAAGATTTGACCTGGTTGAAAGACGTGCGGACGACGGGCGGCTCTTTACTTTACGAGCATTTTGTCCCGGATGAAGATGCTATTTTCGTGACCCGGCTGAAGAACGCCGGCGCCATTATTTTAGGAAAGACCAATACCCCGGAGTTCGGCTGGGTTGGAGTAACTACCAACCGAGTTTTTGGCAAATCGCACAATCCCTGGAATACCGGGCGCACCACCGGTGGCTCCAGCGGCGGCGCGGCGGCATCAGTCGCCGCCGGGCTTACTCCTCTGGCGCAGGGCAGCGACGGCGGCGGCTCAATACGCACCCCTGCCAGCTTCTGCGGTGTTTTCGGATTGAAACCTTCATACGGCCGGGTGCCGCAATCGCCCGGCTTTCCCGGTTTGTGGGAAGGGCTTTCGGTGACCGGACCGATTACCCGTACCGTGGCGGACGCCGCATTGATGCTGGAGGTAATGAGCGGTTACGATGCACGTTATCTGCACGCTATTCCGCAACCAGCGCCGCGCTACCTTGCCGGCGTCCGCGGCAATCTGAATTTGAAGGGCTTGAAAGTCGCCTGGACCAGGGATATGGGTTACGCCCGGGTAGATAAACAGGTGGTAAAAGCCTTAGAAAAAGCGGTGAAGGTATTCGCTTCAATGGGCTGTGAAGTGGTAGAGGCGCACCCGGACGCCCCGGACCCGGCGCCGGCATTTTCGCTGCAGGTCGCCAGCGCGCTGGTGGGGCACCTGGGCCCGGAACTAGCGGCACGCGGGCACCTGCTGGAACGCGGTTTGAAAGCCTACGTGGAAAGAAATCTAAATGTTACCGCCGGCGATTACGTCCGGGCGCGGATGTGGCAGCATAATTACTGGACGAAAGTCTGCCCGTTTTTTGAGAAGTACGACCTTTTATTGCTGCCGGTGCTGGCGGTGCCGCCTTTCAGCGTGGACGCATACGGGGTAAACGAAATTGACGGGCAGCCGGTATCACCCATCGGCTGGATGCCGTTTACTTACCCGTTCAATATCACCGGGCAGCCGGCGGCATCGGTCCCCGGCGGCTTCACCGATGATAATCTCCCCATCGGCTTGCAAATTGTCGGCAGAAAATACGATGAAGCGCTGGTGCTGAAAGCCGCGGCGGCATTCGAACAGGCGCAGCCGTGGGCAGACAAATATCCCCCGCTGGATTAGCGGGCATCTCCCGGGTAAATACTGTAAAGAGTGCAGCTTCTTATGCTGCACTCTTTATGTTAAGTCATTAAAAATTTGCCGTAACATCTTGACAACCTCCCTGAAAGGTGTATAATGAAGCCACAATAACGAACGAGTATTCGCTCGCTGTGGTGGCGTAATGAAAAAATTAACTCAAACAGATACCGAAATTCGTACTTACAGCAACAACACCGAGTTGATTAACGAGCGCCGTGGGCAAATTTTGCAGGGCGCTATCGAGGTGTTTTTAAGGAAAGGCTTTAATGCCACTACCCTGCGGGATATTTCCCAGGCTACCGGGTTCTCCATCGGCAATATCTATCGTTATATCGGCAGTAAAGACGACCTCCTGCATTTGCTCTGCGAGGTCAGGTCGCACGCCCGCGAAGGGCTGGAAAAAATCGTTTCGGAAAATAAGGACATGAACCTTTGCGATTTACTTAAGGAGTGCATTCGCTATCACTTTGCGGTGGGTGAAAAGAGCCGCGATTTCAACCTGTTTTTCAACCGTGAAATCTACCATTTTTCGCCCGCAGACCGCCGCATCCTGCTGGAATCGCAAATTCAAATCGTGGACTTTTTTAAAGGAATACTGGAACGTGGCGTAGCGCAGGGGGTCTTCCAGATAAGGTCAACCCAGGCAATGGCGCACAATATCCTGATGCTGGGGCATGACTGGGGTCAAAGATACTGGTACCTCTCCCGATACTTCTCTCTGGACGAATATACCGAAATCCAGACCGAGCTAATCCTGAAACAAATCCTGCCGCCTGCTTCCGGTACAACCAACAAACAGCCATAGCAACTCCAAAAAAGTAATAAACGGGAGTCAAGATGAAAGGGTACCTGATACGCCGGTTGCTACTAATCATCCCGACGATATTTATCTCCACTTTAATCGTTTTCATCATCGCCCGTTCCATTCCCGGTTCCGCTGTGGAACTGATGGCAACTGAGATGGAGACCGAGGGGATGATATCCGGCGGAGTTTCCGTAGATGTGGACTATCTAAGGGCAAAACTGGGTCTGGATGTGCCGATGCACATTCAGTATTTCCGCTGGATATCCGCGATTGTCACCCGCGGTGATTTTGGGGCTTCTTTATGGACGGGCATCCCTCTGTCGGAAGAGTTCGGGTTGCGTTACCCGGTAACCTTCGAACTCAGTCTAATGTCGATGATTATCAGTATTCTCGTGGCGGTGCCTATCGGCGTTTATTCCGCCATCCGGCAGGACACGGCTAGCGACTACCTGGGGCGGACTTTCGCCATTGTCGGACTTTCCATTCCGAACTTCTGGGTCGCCACGATGATTGTGATTTTCCCGGCAATCTGGTGGGGCTGGGCGCCGCCGATAGAATATATCCCCATCACTAAGAATTTCTTCGGGAATATCGGGCAGTTTCTCATCCCCGCCACGATTATGGGTATCTCCGCCTCCGCCGGGTTAATGAGAATGACCCGTACCCTGATGCTGGAAGTATTGCGCAACGATTATATCCGCACGGCATGGTCCAAAGGGCTCACGGAGAAAACCGTCGTCCTGCGGCACGCCTTCCGCAACGTATCTTTACCACTCATCACCATGCTGGGAGCGCGCATACCGGGGCTACTGGGCGGCGCCGTGATTATGGAGCAAATCTTCGGGCTGCCCGGCATCGGCAGACTGATGGTGGAAGCCATTAATGACCGTGATTACCCGATTATTTCCGGCGTCAACCTGATTATGGCGGCTTTTACCCTGGTAGTGATACTAATTACGGATATCAGCTACGCCTACCTCGACCCCCGGATGAAGTACAAATAAACGCTCGGATGGTGGAATACCGCGATGCAAAACCAGATAAAGAAAAATAAAAGACAGCCCCGCTTTGTCGGTTTCTTCAAGCGCCTGTTCCGGGAAAAACCGATGGGGCTGGCGGGCGGCATCATTCTGCTGCTGGCATTACTAGTGGCAATTTTTGCCGATTTTCTGGCGCCGTACGGCTTTAATGAGGTAAATATGGCACAGGTATTGAAACCGCCATCTTTCACCTATTTATTAGGTACGGATAACCTGGGCAGAGATATGCTCAGCCGTATTATTTACGGGGCGCGCATCTCCATCATCGTCGGCATTTGCGCCTCTGCAATGGATGTCATTGTGGCGGTTTTTATCGGCTTCGTCTCCGGCTATTTTGGCGGAAAAGTTGACCTGATAATGCAGCGGTTTGTGGATGCTATCATTATTTTCCCCAACCTTTTCCTGTACCTCGCCGTGATGTCAGTTACCGGACCGGGGCTGACGCAGGTAATTTTTGTGCTGGGTATTCTCAGCGGCGTAGGGTCTTCCCGCATCATCCGCAGCGCGGTGATGCAGACAAAGCTTAACACCTATATAGACGCCTCCCGGGCGATTGGCTCACCCCATTTCCTGGTGCTGATCAGGCATATTTTACCTAACGTGATGGCGCCTATCATCATCATTTTCTCCATCGCGATGGGGGGGATGATTATTTCGGAAGCGTCTCTGAGCTTCCTGGGGCTGGGAGTACCGCCGCCGGCGCCCAGTTGGGGCGGGATGCTCAGCGGCTCCGGGCGCCGGTATATGCTCACCGCCCCCTGGATGGCAATCTGGCCGGGGCTTTTCCTCTCGATTGTGGTTTACGGCGTGAATATGCTGGGCGACGCCGTGAGAGACCTGCTTGACCCCAGGTTACGCGGCGGGGTTGGAGGACTGGGTGAGTACGGAGTGAAGAAAGCGAAAAAAGCCCTGGAGAAAAAACAAAACATGGCATCTTTGAATAAAGATAAATAAGGTTATCACAAAAAGGAGGAAGGATGAAAAAGGTATTTCTACTGCTTACCTGCACCCTGATAGCGCTGACAATGGTGTTAGCAGCCTGTCAGGAAAAGACTCCCGAAGCTACCACGACGGCGGCGACAATCACCGGCATAACCACCACCGCCACAACTACTGTTCCAACAGCTACGGCGACTACACCCACAACAACGGTAAAGGGTGCCGATTCGGGAAAAACCGAGGAAAAGATCGACGAGATCGCCACGATACCCAAATACGGCGGGACATTGACCATCGGGAGAAACTCCGATGTGGTCGCTTTTGACCCCAAGTTTATCCTGGCGGCTTCCACCTGGACCTGCCATCTCACCAACGAACGTCTGACAACCGGTGACTGGGCGAAAGGACCATTGGGTACCGGCGAGGAAGACTGGCTGCTGACGGATACCTGGAGCCTATCCACTACCGTCAACCTGCTCTGCTCCGACTGGGCAATTCCCGATACCGAGAGCTTCGTCATCCACGTCCGGCAAGGAATCTACTGGCAGAACCGGGCTCCGGCCAACGGACGCCAGATGGACGCTTATGATGTGGCATATTCTATCGAACGTAACTACCTGCATACCGATTCCATCAATTACCCCAAAAACGCAGCCGACCGTCTCACCTCCGTCACCGCCACTGACCAGTGGACCGTGGTAGTGAAGACACCGGCAAATACACTTGGCGGTGGCTTTAGAGCAGTCATGACCAATATGTTCGTTTTCCCCAAGGAACTCGGGGATAAAGGCACCGTCACCAAACCGATGGATCAGATTGGCACCGGGCCTTTCTACATCTCCGACTACGTCCGAGACAGCTCGCTGACTATGCGGAAAAACCCGTTGTACTGGCGCGACGACCCGGTGCACCCCGGCAACCGGATGCCCTACACGGATTACATCCGGGCGCTGACAATTGCCGACAATTCGACGATGATTTCCGCCGTCCGTACCGGGAAAATAGATATCCTTCGCGGTGTCGCCTGGGACGACGGGAAAAATCTGCTTAGTTCCAACCCGGACCTGCAATATATCCGCTACCTGCAATATACCTCAACCAACGTCTTTTATCGGATGGACAAAACAGAATTACCTTACGATGATATCAAGGTCAGACGGGCATTGATGATGGCGATCGACCGACAGGGTATCATCAACGGGTATTATGGCGGCAATGCCGAGAATTTTACCCACCCGATTTTACCGGTAAAAGCCCTGTCCGATATGTTTACTCCCCTGGACCAGATGCCCGCCAGCGTGCAGGAAAATTACCAGTACAACCCGGAAAAAGCCAAGCAATTGCTGGCAGAAGCCGGTTATCCGAACGGTTTTAACGCCACCATCGTCTGCAACCAAACCCAGGTTGACCTGCTCTCGGTTGTGGCTGCCGACTGGGCGAAAATCAATGTTAAACTGACGCTGGATATCAAAGAAACCGGCACCTGGACTTCCATTCAGCGGTCGCGGTCGCAGGCAGATATGGTCTGCGCGCCGATTACGAATGTTTACTACAGCGTGCCCCTGGCTTACCTGTACGACCAGACACAGTATAACCGCAGCTGGGGTAAAGACGACTACATCGAAACATACTACAAAGAAAACATGGCACCTCTAAGAGGCCCCTACGACGATGTCAAGCTGCGCGCCGCGGTAAAGGAACTGGTGCCCTATCTGGCAGAACTGGTCTGGCTGATTCCGCTGCCCACACCCTACTACTACGCATTATGGCAGCCGTGGGTCGGCGGTTATCACGGTGAGTTATCCGTAGGTACGACTTCAAATGAAAATTACCCCATCTACCTCTGGATAGATAACGACATCAAGAAAATGAAACAGTAAACGAGTTAATTCTGTAACCAAACGGGTGGAACATCGGGGCATAATATTCCCCCGGTGTTTCACCCCCGGATAAGCTTTACTATTCAATCTGGGAAGGAAAGAGAATGACAACACGAGACACCCAGGCGATGCGCTGGGGCAGCAATCAACTAGAGGCGGCGGCTTTAATGGATACGGATGTCGCCCCCGATTTATGGATGCTCGGCGGGTTCGGCAACGTTGCCGTAGCCGTCACCGGTGAGGGTCTGGTAATTATCGATACCTCGTCACGGAATCACGCCCGAGAAATCATTAAACGTCTCCGCACCCGGACCCAGGCGCCCATCCATACCATTGTTTTAACGCACGGACATATGGACCACGCCGGTGGCTTGCCGATTTTCCTGAAAGACGCCGCCGACCGTAAAGATTGCCGGCCGCGGGTAATTGCCCACGAACTGGTATCCGTCAGGTTCAACCGCTACAAGATGACCTCCGGGCACCAGCTGCATATGAATATGGTGCAGTACGGCGGGGCTTTACAGCAGGGTTATAAAATCGATTATAACGCCCGGCCTTTTCTGCCGCCGGACATGGAATACCCCGACATCACCTACCGGGACGCGATGCAATTCAAGGTGGGAGAACTTACTTTTGAACTGTATCACTCCAAGGGAGAAACCGACGACCAGACCTGGGTTTATATCCCGGAACGGAAAACCGTGGTCGGCGGGGACACCGTCCACGGCAGCATGCCCAATATCGGTAATCCTTTCAAGCTGATGCTGCGCTACGAAACCGAGTGGGCGGAAGCGATGGAGCGGGTCGCCGGACTCAACCCGGAATACATTATTCCCGGGCACACGCCCTTAATGAAAAAGGAACAGGCACGCGAAGTCTGCCTGGAGCAGGCGGCTTTCCTGCGCTGGTGCCACGCCGAAGTGGTAGGGTTGATGAACCAGGGTTACTGGCTGGAAGAAATTCTCGAAAAAGTAAAAATGCCTGAAAAATGGACCGATAAACCGTATTTCATTCAGTTTTACGGCTGTCTGAGTTTTGTGATTCACGGGATTTACAACCGTTACGGGGGCTGGTACAACGGGCACCCGGCGGATATATTCCCCTCCAAGCGCGCCGATATCGCCGCCGCCGTCGTAAAGCTGAGCGGCGCCAGAAATCTGCTGCAGGAATCTCAAAAACTGTTGGCTGACGGCAATCCGCAACTGGCGTTGCATCTGGTGGATTATGTTGTCGAAGGCGTGAAAGACAAGACAGTGTTAAAGGAAGCCCTGTCGTTAAAAGCGCGGGTGCTGGATGCCCGGGCGCAGATTGAAATTAACGGGATGGCAAAAAATACTTTCCTGCGCGGCGCCGAAGCCGCGGAACAGGAGGCGAAAAATTTATAACAAAAGAAGCCCCGAAATAGACAAACTGGTGATGGAAGAGCGCAAACGCGTCTTCGAAGCTCGCGGCAAGGATGAAGTTCTGCAGCCCGATGTCATCAAGATTGAGCGCTACAACCAGGTGGCGGGACCCACCGGACTGGTGATTACCGATGAAGGCTGCGTGGTCTATGATACCGGCTACGACACCGAGGGCGCCGAACGTGTCAAGAAAATCCGCACTTTTACCGACAAGCCTTTTCATACCATCGTTTTCAGCCACGGCCACCGGGACCACGCCGGCGGCGTGGGCGCTTTCCTGGCGGACGCGGCGCAGCGCGGGCATCCCAAACCGAGGGTAATTGCTCACGAGAACGTGATTAAGCGTTTCGATAAATACCGGATGCTGCGAGGACGCCGGGCTTATATTTCCGCCCTGCAGTTCCCGGATATGCTGCAGGCGCCCCGCCCGAACGACCCAGAACTGAGGCTGGACTTTATTTATCCTGATACCCCCATAAAAGACAATTTTACTTTCCGACTGGGAGGATTGACCTTTGAAATCCGGCACGCGCTGGCAGAGACCGATGATACCCTCTGGATGTGGGTCCCGGAACGTAAAGTAGCGATGGTTGGCGATATTATCATCGGCAGCGTACCCAACACCGGCAACCCGCTGAAAGAACAGCGTTTTACGCTGGAATGGGCGGAGGCGCTGGAAACGATTGCGGGGAAGCAGCCGGAGTATGTTATCGCCGGGCCGGGCGCGCTGCGCGGCGAAGCCGGGCGCCAGGTGATGCGGCGCACCGCCAAATTCCTCCGCTACATCCACGACGAAGTAGTACGACTGCTCAACGAAAAATACTGGATTGAAGACATCCTGGAGAAAATTACCTTCCCGGAAGAAGTCCTCCAGGACCCGTGGATGGTGGGTACCTACGGGCACCCGGTTTTCATTATCCACGATGTTTACCGCCGCTACACCGGCTGGTACGACGGCAACCCGACGGAATTATTCCCGCTGAAAACCACGGCGGTGATGTCCGAATTACTCAAATTTGCCCCGCCGGAGAAATTGATGGCATACGCCCGCCAATTGCAGCAGGAAAAGAAGACGCAATTGGCGCTGCATATCGTCGATTTCGTCCTTTACGGCGCCAGCGACGAAAAGCTACTGAAAGAAGCAAAATTATTAAAAGCAGAGCTGCTGGAAACCCGGGCTGCGGAAGTGCCCAACTTTATCGCCCGCAACATTATGAAAACCAGCGCGGCGGAACTCAAACGCACCATAAAATAAAATTTGGAGAGAATGTAAATGGCAAAGAAACCTAATATCCTCTTTATTTTCCCGGACCAGCACCGCGCCGACGTAATGGGCTGCGCCGGGGACCCGATAATCCGGACCCCTAATTTGGACGCCCTTGCCGCCGAAGGCATACGCTTCGGGCAATGCAACACCAACTCGCCGCTCTGCATGCCGGCGCGCACCTCGATTATCACCGGTCAATATGTCAGCGAGCACGGAGTCTGGTCGAACAACGTCTCCGGTAATGAAAAGGGACCCAGCCACGTCCGGGCAATCCGGGACGCAGGCTATACGACCGCGGTCAACGGTAAAACTCACCTTTATACCCACGGACGCCCCCACGCTAATGAATGTAAGTATATGCTGGAAGATTGGGGATACACCGATATTCACGAGGTAACCGGGCCGCTGGCTTCCGGGCGCATGGGGTCTTACTACACTGATTACCTGGATAAAATGGGGTTGCTGGATATTCACCGTAAGTATATCGCCGACCACGGCCGGGTGCTGCGGGAGCAGACCCCCTGGTACTACCCGCCCTGTCCCCTCCCCACCGAAGCGCACCTGGACGCCTACACCGGACGAGAAGCGGTAAGATGGATACGGGACTATCGGGATGAAAAACCTTTCTACTACCAGGTCTGTTTCCCCGGACCGCACGACCCGTACGATGCGCCGAGCGAGTACCGCGAGCTTTATAAACTTGATGATATCCCGCTGGGGATGCTGGAACCGCCAACAGGTCCGATGTCGCCGCTGGTAGAACGATTTATCAACCGGTACCAGGAGCGTACCAAAGTACAGAACTGGACGAAACAGCAGCGGCAGTTATTCAAGCAGGGTTATTACGGGAAAGTGACCCTCATCGACCACTGGGTTGGGGAAATTATCAAGGCGCTCAAAGAACGGAAAATGCTGGACAATACCTGGATTATTTATACCTCAGACCACGGCGATAACCTCGGCGAACGCTGCCTGTTACAGAAAATGGTTTTCTTCAAACAGGCACAATTGATACCGTGCATCATCCGGCCGCCGGCCGGGGCCAAAGGATTAACCAACAATGCCCTCTGCGATCAGTTAGACATCGTCTCCACGATGCTGGATATCGCCGGGGCGCCGGCAACCGCCAGCCCGCACGGCGTTTCTCTCCTGCCGCAGCTTAAAAAGGGAGCATCGGGCAAAGGCAAGGAAGCGATTATCACCGAGGTCTTCGGGTTCACCACGGTCATTACCGAACAATACCTGCTGAGCGTGGAAGCGCAAAGCCTGCAGCCCGTGGAGCTGTACAATCTGAAGACCGACCCCAAAGAACAAAAGAACATCATCAATGAGCCGGGCATGAAAGCCGTAGCGACGGAGCTGTTCGAGAAACACCTGAAACCGGTGGCAAGCACCCGTAACGCCGAAGCGCTGAAAAACTACGTTGAAAAAGACCGGGCTCCGGGAGATTGGAAGTAAGACGCCGGCAACCGGGTACGGTAATTGAATCCCGGCGTTTATTCCGAGTATATTCATAAATAGGGATATAAATGGGATTAGAGTTGACAACACATAAGAGTGCGTCTTGCCGCACTCTTATGTAAAAGTTCTTATCTTTTGTTTTGGTTTTGAAATGAATGAGTAGTTTAAAATCTATCTTTAGTAAATCCCCATGGTTGGAATTGCTGTTTCTTTTCTCGCTGATAATCGTTTCTTACGCGGCTATTTTCGTCATATCTATAGGAGCAGAAACACCAGCCGGGGGAATGTCTCTTTATAATATTGCTTTCTTATTATTGGGATTTTTTCTGCTCAGCATAATTATATCTGTTGTTGGGGTTCTCACAGGCATTGGCGGCGGAGTGATTTACACCCCGCTGATGCTGGCGTTTACCCCGGTTGACAGCCTCATCGTCCGAGCTACCGGCATACTTATCGCACTTTTTGGGGGTCTAGTCGCCAGCGGTCCTTTTATGAAAACCGGAATCGCTAATCTAAAACTTTCCATTATATGTACGATTGCGTATGGTTTAGGTGGTTTTGCCGGCGCCCAGGGAGCCATTTACGTTGCCAAAAATATGGGGGCAACAGGAGAAGGTATTATAAGAATGGCGCTGGGGTTAATAGTCCTGGTAATTGTCGTCTATTTTCTTACCAGTGGTAAAAAATCAGAATTACCTGAGGTAAAAAAAGTAGGACCTGTAGCCGCCTGGCTAAATATGACCCAACCGTATTTTGAGCAATCGACAAGTAATGTAATTAACTATAAGATAACCCGAGTCAGGATAGGAATGATAGTACTCGTTGGCGTCGGTGTATTATCCGGATTTTTTGGTATGGGTGCAGGCTGGTCAATAGTTCCCGGACTGAACATGATAATGGGTGTTCCGCTTAAAGTAGCTGCGGCATCAAGCAACCTCATTATCGGTCTGGGAGACTCAATTACTGTTTGGCCTTATATTCACATAGGGGCAATCATTCCGCTATTTGTTGCTCCATGGATTGTAGGGAAAGTAATCGGGGGTATTATTGGAGCGCACATCCTCATCCGGGCAAAAATCGGTGCGGTTCGTTTCATTCTTATCGGAATACTATCTTATACAAGTTTTGGATTACTGTCTAACGCAATTATTAAACTAGGATTGATACCTGAAATACCGGGAATTGTATATATTATGGTTCTGGCTTTAGTAACCATTATTACTGTTCTAGCAATACTGGACAAATTGCCCAAAATACAAAAACACAAGAAAATATAATAAATATAACTTTTTCGAGTTGAGCTAAATGGCTTTTCTGATAAAAAAGTAATGATAAAGAGGTAGGGGAGTTCTTATCGTTATGGTAAAAAACACTGAGGTTGCGGTAAAACCAAAATTCAAACTCTTTCAGTCACCCTGGCTGGAATTATCGGTACTCTGTCTTTCCGTGGTATTGTCCTACGTCGCCCTGCTGATGATTTCCAAGGGCGCGGAGGTGCCCCCGGGAGGGATGGCGATGAGCAATATCACCTGGCTGCTCATCGGGTTTTTTGTGCTGAGCTTTGCCATCGCGGTGATTGCCGTGCTGGCGGGCATCGGCGGGGGCGTGATTTACACGCCCATCATGCTGGCGTTCACGCCGGTAGATAGCCTCATCGTCCGCGCCACCGGGCTGGTAGTGGCGATGTTCAGCGGCACGGTTTCCAGCGGCATGTTTATGAAAACCGGCATCGCCAATATGAAGCTGTCTATCTTCGCCACCATCGGCTACGGTTTGGGTGGTTTCGCCGGGGCGCAGGGCGCCATTTATGTCGCCAACAATATGGGCGCTTCCGGAGAAGGTGCAATCAGAATGGTGCTGGCAATTATTGTTTTGCTGCTCGGCTTTTACTTTGTGCTGGGAGGTAAGAAAGCCGAATGGCCGGTGATTAAAAAGGTGGACCGGTTAACTGCGCGGTTGGGATTAAGGCAACCGTATTTTGAAGAATCTACCAACACGGTGGTAGATTACCAGGTAACCCGGGCCGGCTGGGGGATACTCTGTATGTTCGGCATCGGGCTGCTTTCCGGGTTCTTCGGTATGGGCGCCGGGTGGGCGATCGTTCCCGGGTTAAATCTGGTTACCGGCATCCCACTCAAGGTGGCGGCAGCCAGCAGCGGCGTCATCATCGGGATGGGCGACTGCATCACCATCTGGCCATACGTGTTGGTAGGCGCCATCATTCCCCTGTTTGCCGCGCCGTGGTTGATAGGGCAGGTACTCGGCGGCATACTGGGAGCGCATGTCTTAATTAAAGCTAAATCGAAAGCAATCCGTTACATCCTCATCGGCATTATGTTCTATACCAGTTTCGGGCTGGTTGGCAACGCCTTGATAAAACTCGGGGTGATTGACAACGTTTCCGGTTTTGTCTATGTCGGGGTACTATTCATCATTCTGGCACTGACCGTACTGGCAATCATCGATAAATTACCCAAATTCAACAAAGGAGGTAATGGAATTGGATAATAACAAACATCTCAAACAACCGCTGCCGAACCGGCTTTACGGCAATATGATTTACTGGGTTTCCATCGTCGCCGCCATCATCTGCATCATCGCGCCGGTGATTTCGCTGGCATTCCCCGACCGCAACGTGCTCGACCCGCAGTTTCTGTTTTCCACCATCTGGGAAGGCGCCAAACCAGCGGAAGTATGGGCAACCGCGGGCAACGGTTTCCCCGGCGGTCATTTCTGGCTGAATAACCTCACCTACGGCGATGGCTTGATGCAATTCGGTATCGTCGTCGGCGGCGCCTGCGCCGGCTTTTCTCTAATCGGCGCCGCCATCGGCTACCTGCGGCAAAAGCCGCGCAGCCCCGGCTGGGCTATGGCAGCTCTGGTCATTGTAATTTTTATCCTGCTTTCCGCTATCGGTATCTATTCGCAGGCGGAATAAAAAATAAAAAAATAAGATGGGGGTAAAGAAATGAAGAAAAAAGATTTTAAAATGGGAATGGAAAAACTCCAGGAGATTTTTCTGAAAGATGAAAAAATTACCGATGATATTTACCGGATTGCCCCGGTGTGGCCGGTCGCCGGCAACGGCACGCTGATTATCACCCCCGAGGGTCTGGTCGTGGTGGATACCGGCATTGCCGCCGAGGGCCCGGACCGGGTGCGCCGCATCCGGGAAAAAACTAACCTGCCATTCCATACCATCATTTATACCCACGGTCACGGTGACCATGCCGGCGGCGTGGAAGCTTTCCTGGAAGATGCCAAAAAACGCGGCGACCCGCCGCCCCGCATCATCGGGCAGGCGCTGCTCCCGGCGCGGTTCGACAAATACCAGATGCTGGCAGGACGCCGCGCCTATATCGGGCGGCTGCAGTTCCCCGGGCGCCCCACCGTGCCGAACGCAGAAAAAAAACCTAAACCGGGGCCCTTTGTTTACCCCACTACTCTATATAACGACAGTATGAAATTCAACCTGGGGGGATTGACGTTTGAACTCTATCACGAGTACGGCGAGACCGACGATGCTACCTGGGTGTGGATACCGGAAAGAAAGACCGCCGTTCTCGGCGACTTGCTCATCGGGGGCTGCCCCAATACCGGCAACCCGCTCAAAGAGCAGCGTTACACACTGGAGTGGTCGCAGGCGCTGGAGAAAATCGCCGGGAAAAATCCGGAGTACGTAGTCATTGCCGCCGGTCCGGTGCTGGAAAAAGAACTGGCGCAGGAAGTGCTGCTGGATACCGCGAAATACCTGCGCCTGATTCAGGACCAGGTGGTGAAGCTGCTCAACGAGGAATACTGGATTGACGACATCATCAAGAAAGTAAAAATACCGGCAGAACTGGCGCAGAAACCCTGGCTGCGGCCCAATTACGGGCACCCGGTTTTCATTATCCACGACGTTTACCGCCGCTACACCGGCTGGTACGACGGGAACCCCAGCGAACTGTTCCCGGCGGATAAGGCAGATATCGGCGCCGAAGTGGTCGCTTTAGCCGGCGGCGCGGCGAAGCTGGTGAAGCGCGCCAAAGAATTAAAGCAGCAGCAACAGAGCCAGCTGGCGCTGCACATCATCGATTTCGTCATCCACGGCAGTAAGACGAAATCAGTCCTGAAAGAAGCGCTGGCTCTGAAAGCCGAGATACTCAACGCCCGGGCGGACATCGAGCCGAGCCTGATTGCGCGTCATATTCTGCGGACCGGGGCTGAAATTGTAAAGAACGCCGCGGAAAAATAGCCTAACAGTAAAATTCATATGCATGGAGACCAACTTGCCATTATTGAGTTCACAGACAGGTAAGATAGGCAACATTCTTTTAAAGAACCGGTTTGTCCGCTCCGCGACGATGGAAGCAATGGCTGATGAGGGAGGCTTTGCAAGCGAAGGGCATGTCAATCTCTATCGGGCTTTAGCCGAGGGCGGCACCGGGTTAATTATTACCGGCCATACCTGGGTGCAAAAAAACGGGCAAGCCGGGCCGCATCAAATGGGCATAGACGATGACAAATATATTCCCGGATTGGCAAAAATCGCGGATGTTGTACATACTTACGGTCAGGGCGCCAGAACTTTTCTGCAATTGACCCATTGCGGCAGGCAAACCGGATTTCAAAAAGATCCCGTCTCGCCGTCCCCTGTCCCGGATACTTTTACACATCGCCTGCCAAGAGCGATGAGCCTTCAAGAAATCGAGGATACGATTAAAGCTTTCGTGCAGGGTGCCCGCAGGGCGCAAGCCGCTGGTTTCGATGGAGTACAAATACACGCTGCTCACGGGTGGCTGTTAAGCGGGTTTTTATCGCCGCATACCAATCACCGCACCGATATTTACGGAGGGAATACCGAAAACCGGTGCCGGATGCTGGAAGAAATTCTTGATGGTATCCATACTCAAATTGGTCGCCAATTCCCTGTCCTGGTAAAAATAAATGTTGATGACTTCCTGGTAGACGGCATTAACACCAAAGAGGCGCTGTCAATTGCCATCAGGCTCGCCCAGAAAGGTTGTGCCGGCATTGAGACCAGCGGCGGGATGTGGGAGTGTCTTACCCGCAGTGAAAAGGAACTCGGGTGGAAGCCCGTGATGATACCAGAGGCAAGAGTAAACATTAAAACACGAGAAAGTGAGGCTTATTTCCGTACCGCAGCAGCCGTTATCAAGAAAAGCCTAAATATTCCCGTCATACTGGTTGGCGGTATAAGAAGCATCGATACAATCGAGGAAGTACTCAAATTGAATGAAGCTGATTTTGTCTCTTTATCACGACCGTTGATTCGTCAACCTGACCTGCCGAAACTCTGGTTAGAGGGAAAGAAAACAAGCGCGGATTGTATCTCATGTAACGCCTGTTTGCGCAGCTTGAGAGAAGGTGGGCTGTGCTGTCTTCAGGCAGCGCCGGGAGCTTAGTTCCGTTCGCATCAGGACAAATATTAAAGAGGAATTAATATGATAAAACGACCCCGTAAAGTAATGGTACTGGGACTGGACGCGCCGATTGCGCCGCGCCTTTACCGTTACGCTAAAGAAGGTAAATTACCCAATATCGCCAAATTTCTCCAAAATGGGGTCTGGGCAAAAAACGCAATGGTGCCGTTGCCCACCATTACCCCACCGAACTGGACGTCAATCGCCACCGGCGCCTGGCCCAGCACCCACGGCGTAACCGACTTTAATGTGCACATCCCCGGGGACCCATTAAATCGCACCCATTCCGGATTTTCCAGCGACGATGTGAAAGCGGAGTATGTCTGGAACGCCATCGCCCGTGCGGGCAAGAAATCGGTGGTCATAAATTATCCCACCACCTGGCCGCCGGTGATGGCGGCAGGGGTTCAAATTGGCGGCGCCGGGGTGGAAATTAACCAGTGGCTGCCGACCGGGAGACCCTATACTCCAAACAGGAGCGCCGAGGCGGAAAAAGTAACGGGCGTGCCGCAATTTAGATTTGCCCAGCACGGCGCCGATATGGGAACCAACGTGGCACAGGGGGCTCCTAGGGCAACGCTTTCGTTCGACCGGCTTTTTGCCACCATAGATTTTCAACCCGGTAAGGTCAAAGGCCCCGGTCAAAATGTCGAGAACTGGAAACCGGTCATCATAAAACTGGCCCCGCCTCAAGGCTGGGGAAACCTCCCCAAAGCCCGGCAGATACTCGCTTGCGAGCTGGTTTTCATCCCGAACGCGCCCCTTTATCAAATGGAAACTCCGGTATGGCAAATGCTGGTATTGGATACCAAAGGCAGCGGCTTTGACAGAGTTCTGATTACGGATAAAAAAGATGCTTCAAACCCAATGGCAGAATTAGCCGCGGGCGAATGGAGCCCGGTAATATTTCGAGATTTCCTGACAGAGTACGGCAAGAAAAAAGCCTGCTTCCGCTTCAAGCTACTCACTTTGTCCGCGGATGCCAACGATTTAAGGCTCTACCACAGCCCGATTTGCGCACTGAACGGATGGTCTTACCCCGAATCGCTGGCTGACGAACTGCAATCGGTAAACGGTATGCCACTCAGCTTCCCGCCATTTCTGGGATTGGACAGCGGCTGGTTTGACATTGACACCGTACTCGAAATTTGTGATATGGAGCGGCAATGGTGGAGCGATATCGTGCCCCAAATACTCAAGAAAAAACCCTGGGATCTCTTCATCATGCATTACCATCCTCCCGACCATGCCTACCACGCGATGGCGCATTTGATGGATCCTGAAATCACCAAAGACCCCGCCACTCTCCAAAAATTCCAGGAAGCGGACTTAAAGATTTACCAGATGTGCGATAAAATTGCCGGCGATGTCTTTGCCTGTGCTGACCCGGAGGAAACGGTTTTTGCCCTGGTCTCCGACCACGGCGCTAAAGCCACAAACAGCCCGCCGGTGCCCATCCAACGCATACTAACGGCTGCCGGATTGATGGCTTTCGATGAAAACCGGCGCATCGACTGGGCTAAAACCAAGGCGATTGCCCAGCGCAGCGTTTATGTTTATGTCAACCTGAAAGGACGCGACCCTAACGGTATCGTAACGCTGGGGAAAGAATACCGGGAAGTGCAGGAACAGATTATCCGTGCGTTGACTAACGCGGTGGACCCGGCAACCGGGAGAAAACCGGTGCTTTTTGCCTTGCGGAAAGAGGATGCTCGCTTTATCAACATTTACGGTGATTTTGTCGGCGATGTCGTCTACGCGCTGGATGAGCATTTCGGCGACCAGCACGGTCCCTTCCTGCCGACCGCCGAATGGGGCATCGGGTCTTTACGCGGCGTATTCGCTTTATCCGGACCGGGAATCAAAAAAGGGGTTGAACTGGAACGGAATGTCTGGTGTTTGGATATGATACCGACCCTGTGTTATCTGACCGGCTGGCCGGTGCCTAAAAACGCCGAAGGCGCGATCATTTATCAGGCGCTGGAAAACCCGGACCAATAACGTTCCTGTCTCCTACCGGAAAAGATAGCAATCCGAGTTACCGGAAAGACCACAGCATGCACCGTGCTTAATGCCGCTGCCGCAGGGACAATCCGCGTCTGGTAATTGTGAAGCCTGCGGATGCCGTGCTTGCCATTCCCGCCAGCGGCGGTAGTTGCTTATCCGGTCTGCCAGCTTTTTCAGCCGTTCACAGGCGTAAGGAAAAAACTCCCGGTAGCTGCGGCAAAAATAACCGGCGGCGTCCCTTCCTGCCGCGGGCTGAATCCAGTTCCGGGGACATTCGCCCCGGCAGATAAACTCCCATTCACAATTCCGGCAGACAAGCGGCAACTGCCGTGGCTTGCGCTGCGCAAATTCCGTCATCAAGCGGCTGCTGACCATATCCCTGAGACTTTGAACGAGAATATTGCCGAGTTTATATTCGGGGTGAATATAAAAATCGCAGGGATAAACATCGCCGTTATACTCGACAACAATGCCCGCGTGGCAGCTTTCCGCGTGAATACACAGGTCGTTGCCGATACCCAGCAGCGACTGGAGAAAATTATCGAATGTCCGCACCGAAAACCGTGGCAGACCGTTACCGTACCAGATATCGAAGACCTGCTTCAGAAACTGACCGTAGTCCGCGGCCGTGACCAGGTAAGAAGGGGCGACATCCGGTTCGCCGGATGAAAACGCCATCGCCGGTAGAAATTGCAGGTGAGTAAACCCCTGCGAGATGTAGAAACCGAGTAGTGACTCGGCTTCGAGTACATTATGGGGGCTGACCACGCAAAGGATATTGAAATCGACATTGGCGTCACGCAAAAATCCGATGCCGCGCATCACCCGGGAGAAAGTCCCCCGCCCGGCGGCGTCTTTTCTCTCCCGGTTGTGAATTGCCGCCGGACCGTCGAGGCTGACCCCGACCAGAAAGTTATAGCGGGCAAAAAAGTCCGCCCAGCCCCTGTCAATCAAGGTGGCGTTGGTCTGTATGACATTGCTGATAACCATCGGGGGACGGGCGGCAGCGGCTTCCAGCCCCATCACAGATTGGAAAAATTCCCGCCCCGCCATCAACGGCTCCCCACCCTGCCAGCTCAAGTGCGCCTGCCCGGCATCCGCCACATAGTCCATATACTGGGGGAAAAAAGCTGCCAGCACCTCCGGCGTTAACAGACGCCGCTGCCGGCTGCCGGCGGCCGATTGCCGGTAGTAGCAATAACTGCAATTGAGGTTGCAGTCAGAAGAGACCGTTTTGAACATTACCGTCAGCGGCGGCATAAGTCATATCTCCGTCTGTTTCATCACTGCGGGAAACCGGGGTTATCTGGTTAAAGACAGCGTTACCCGGTTGATATCGAATTTGGAGGTACCGTCATATGATTCGGTGTCGATTGGATTGACTCCCCAGGAACACCAGTGGGTAAACATAATATCATAGTTCAGAGTTTTTCCGGCAGTGGGATAATTCTGTTTGACAGGATTCTGGTAAGTAGGTATTTGCAAACTGACATGCATCCCCTGGGCAAAATTGTCGCAACTCTCGAAGTCAGTATAGCGGGGGTCAAGCGTAAAATCACCGGACAAGAGACCCACTACCGCGCCATACTTGCCGTTTGTCGGGTCGTAATTTGGAGGACTGGCGCTATGGGACTTGACAGACGTGCCGGAGGCAGAAACATCCACCGAAAGTTGCAGTTGCATCGGCTGCGGCACATCTCCCCATCCCTCGAACAGATACGCGACAGAAAAATAGGTATCAACGGAGGCGGACTGCTTGGCAACCTGGACCGGATTGGCTTTAACCGCTAACCGCATCGACGCATATTGGGGGTATTGCACCGAATAGCTGACACTGGTCTGCGGCTTACACTCCGTATGACCGAAATCCTGCAGATTACTCTCGCTGACTTCAGTACGGATATAGCTCCACACTCCCCGGGTAGCTCCGGACTCCTTAAAAATTACCGTCGCACAACCGAAGACCATACTGACCGCATTGTTATAACTGTCCTGCATTGATATCGTTGTCAGATTCACCGGAATACTGCTGGCAAGGTAAAGCGCGTTGTTTACGTTAATGGTGCTGGCAGTCGGTTTCAGGTTAGCATCGCTCAAAGAGTACCGGGTGAAGCTGATAGAATTAGCGCCCTTGATTGCCGCCACGGCGGCGGTGTCGGTCGCGGCTTTCTCCGGGTGCAGCGGGAACTGCAAATACGGTTTCTGCACCGACCAGCTTCGTAATTCATCGCTCTCCAATTTTTCTTTTACGAGCCGCTTGCCGGTGGAGGTCTCGGTCATCTGCGCGTTGGCATTGAAAAGCGCCACCCGATCCGGTTCGCCGAGAACATTGACGACGACATAAGGCTGCAGGCTGCCGGTGGCAATTCCGCCGGAAACCGCTGCCCGCGTCCAGGCGGCGGTAGTTTCAGCGCGCTTCATAATTTCGGTCACGAGCGGGCTTAAGGCGGCACCCGGCTGGTTCACATCGATAATGCTGGCAACGTACCTTTCAATGGTTCTGAGGAACGCCTGTGTCTGGGCTTCGATATTGGGTCTAAAATCCAGCTCAAGGTAGGCATCATTCGTCAGGTAAGAGACTTTTTGCGCCGGATTCTGGTTAAGCTGGCTGGAGTAACCTTGAAAATATTTGTAACAGGCGGCATTGACCAGCGCACCTTTCGCCTGAACACAGAAAAGGTGGATAAAATATTGCTCCAGTATCTGGTAATTGTTCATTACTTCGTCATCATTCGCGGGCAAACTGGATTGGTATTTTACCGCATAATACCGGCTTAAAGCCTCGAACAAGCCCACATCATCAATGTCGGAGGCTATCACCTTATCCGTAATTTCGTCGTTGGCGGTGATGATGTTATACAGCGCCGCTTGCGCCCAGACGTTAACGTCGAACCCCGGATTAGCAAACGTGGCGGTATCTTTCAGAGTTTTGTAATCGCGGTTGATTTTCTCCAGGCGGTCGGAGATAAAAGCTTCGACTTGCTGAATCTGCTGCTTGGCGGTGGCTTCGTCAATCTGCTGACCGAGCTGGTCGATTTTCCCTTGCAGGGTTTTAAGCTCAGCTTCAATCGTATCCAGTTTTTCGTTGATTTGAGATAATTTCTGCTGAAAATCTTTATTCCTGCCGTAAGCCGGGTCAATCGTATAGGCAATCTTGCATGAGGCAGCATCGCCGTCATCGCATTTTTTTTCAAAAGCCTCGCGGCTGATAAACACCGCAATCTGGATGCCGGTGGCAGCGCCCCCGCCGACACTACCGAGTAACGCCCCGTGGCCGGGTGCCGCGGTTTTAGTATTACCGGCGCACCCGGCGGCCTGCATCAGCATCAAAAACGCTACTACTGCCAGACAAATTTTACCCCAGATATTTCGAGTCACTTTCAGCTCCCTTTCTCCTGCACAAAGCTATCCGAATTATTATAGACGAAACCGGACTCCGCGTCATTATCTTTTTTCCCGGTAAATGCAGAGTGGCAAAACAAATCGGCGGTAATCAATTAGAATCAGTTATAATAAACCTATGCCGCGTTTGTGGATTAAGTTAAAAAAACATTTGCTGGTCATCGCCGGGAGCATCGCGCTGGCGCTGGGGATAATCGGGATTTTCGTGCCGGTGCTGCCGACCACGCCGTTCTTATTACTGGCAGCATTCTGTTACGTGCGCGGGTCGCGGCGGTTGTATAACGCCCTGCTGCAGAATCGGTACGTCGGCAGCTATCTCCATAACTATCTTGAGAAAAAGGCCATGAGCCCCGGGATGAAGATTAGGACATTGTGCCTGCTGTGGATAGCTCTAATTCTCACGGGGATATTTGTTACGGATAGCCTGGTATTTAGAATTACACTCGGGGTAGTCGCGGCGGGCGTGACGGCGCATATTCTGATGATAAAAACCGCCCGTTGAACACGGCGTAAATCAGCCGGCTAACGGCACGCGGAAGCTGAAGGTACTGCCTTGACCCGGTTCGCTTTCCACCCATATTTTGCCGCCGTGGGCTTCCACCAGCAGTTTGCAGATTGCCAGCCCTAAACCCATACCGCCGCCTTTTCCCCCCGCCGCCTGCAGCCGGGTGTAGGGGCTGAAAAGCAGCGCCTGAGACTCTTTGGGAATGCCCTCACCGGTATCCTGAACCGAAACTACCAGATATTTCCCGTCCAATCTGGCGCGCAGCGCAATGGCACCATTGGGGCGATTGTACTTGATGGCATTGTCAATCAGATTGAAAAGCACCTGCTGGATCCGGTCGCGGTCGATGTTAATATTTGGCAGCGATCTCGGTAATTCCAGACTCAAAGTCTGATTCCGGGCAAGCGCGATGGGCTGCACGCTTTCCATTACCCGTTCGAACAAGAGATAGGGAGATACCTCACCTTTGTTCAATTGCAGCATCCCGGCTTCAACCTGTGAAAAATCCAGCAATTCCCCGATGCGCTTGTTCAAATTATCCGCGCTGTGCTTAATTACCTCGAGGATACGGTTCTGCTGTTCTTTAGTTAGATTCTCATCCAGCAACTCGCTGGAAGTAACGATGGCGGTCAGCGGGGTTTTCAGTTCGTGTACCAGCACCCGGGTGAAGTTGGCGCGTTTGCTGATTTCGGCTTCCAGGTCACGGCGCGCCGACTGTTCTTTCTCGTAGGATTGCCGGATATTTTCCTGAGTTTGTTTCCGTTGCGTAATATCGTGAAAAACCGTCAGCCAGCCGAGATACCGGTTATTTTTATCCCGGACCGGAATGGCGCTCACTTCGTAATCGCGGTCGCCGTCCGGAGTGTCCAGCGTGATTTCATTCAAGGGGGATGCCAGCGGCAAAAGCTTGTCCTTGAACAAAGGGCTGAAAGGCAATTCGTTGAATTGCTTACCGAGGATGCTGGCGTCCTGGCGCGTTATTTTCAAGGCGACGGGATTGGCATCCAGCAGACGCTTGAGAGGACTGAAAACAAAAATGCCGTCGTTCATTTGATGAATCAGGTATTTATAGGCGAATGGCACCGCTTCAAACAGCCGGAAACGTAACAGTCCCAAGGCAATCACGATCCCGGAAAGGGAAAACATCACCGGGGTAAGATCCTTGCGCGGTAAAGGCACAAGGTTAAACACATAAATCGCATTCCATATCCAGGGCAGCAGTACCGCGATTATCAAAGCGATTGCCTGGCTGCGGTACAAAGGCTGACCGACGAATAAACGGGTTATCAGGATAACCGACCCCGCCAGCATCAGGAGATAATTGTAGCTTATCGCCACCCAGAACATAAGTTCATAAGTCTTGGCGGTGACAGTGAAAGCGCCGGAAGCGGCGAGGTGTTCGTTTGACCACATCAGGTGATGGTAACTATTCGTCCAGACGAGCACGATGACCGCGAAAGGAACCAGACCGAGCAACACCGCCTGCCAGATTTGCATCCGCCAATCGTTTTTAACGTAGCTAAGAGAAAAAATGAACCAGGCAACCGGGACCGACATCGAGCCGATATAGCCGATGTTGTTAAACAACAATTGCGTTGGCAGCGTTTTACTATGGGCTTCCAGCAGAAAGGCAAACGTCCAGACGAAAGTTGCCGCCGCCAGCATTAACATCGCGGAGGCGCCGGGAGACTGGCGCCGCTGCCAGACCAGCACCGCCATAAATACCAGCACGGCAAGCGACATTATCATCGCCACGTGGTAAAAATATAAGTAAAACTGATCCAAAACTTACCCCAACTGACTCAAAACTGTTTTTTACCAACCAAAAATTTGTTACCGCTAGTATATAAATAACAATAGATACTTGTCCAGTATTTTATCATTTTTTATTCCCTTTCTACTAAAAAAATAAGAGGGAGAAAAACCTCATTTCTCCCTCTTGAGCCACAAAACCTCTCATTTATTTCGCAGATAATCTATCATTGGTTGTGTTACCAGGGGCACTACATCCTTAATCATATGCGGCATCAGGTTATCCATTACTTTCGGCATGATATCCGGCATTTGCTCAGACATGTAATCCGGCATCGGAATACGTTCTCCTACCCGTTGCAGCATGGACGGCATTACCTTGGGCATCATCATCGGCAGCAACCGGGGGAACAGCACCGGGAACAATGGCTTCATCAACTTCAGTACCCCGGGGATTTTCCCCATAAAGCGCATTATGTGTCCCATGCCGAAAGGCATCGCGTCAATGAGCTCCGGCCACATGGTTCCCATCAGGTCAGCAAAACCCTGCGGCGTCATCAAGGCAATCATCGCTTCAAAAACCGCCCACTGTCTTCTTACCTCCGGGTTGGGGTCCGGGAATTTATATCCCAGATAAGAAGCGGCAAAACGCGCCAGGTCAACCACCTCAACCGGTTTTTGTGCCTTATCCGCGCTGACACGCAACTGGAACTCGCAGCAGGGACATAATGCCAACACTTTTTCCGCGCCCACTTTCACCGCTTCGTCGAGACGTGAAGCGCCGATGTCGGCGGCAATCGGCGGATCTTTTATCAGTGTGAGCACACTGCCACAACAGTGAGCCTGGTCATGATTAAACTCCATCTCCACCAGTTTGACATTAGGAATGGCACTAATCAATGCGCGCGGTTCCTCATACACCCCGGAAACTCTACCGATATGGCAGGAGTCGTGCCAGGTAACGGTTAACGGCGCGTCATTATTGGCAGGGAATTTAAACTCTCCATTTTGGATTTTTTCCGCGATAACCTCGCTGTAATGTTTGGCGGTAATCTTATAATCGATGCCCAGTTTTTTCGCCCAGCGGGGATAAACGTGCCGCCACATCATATCGCAGGCAGGACAGGAAGAGATAACGGTATCGGCGCCGGCAGCCTGCACCGCGGCAATATTCTTACGAATAGTCTCTTCAAAAACATCCCACTTGCCGCATACCAGCATCGGCGTCCCGCAACAGCTTTCCTTTTCACCGAGGAAACTGAAATCCACCCCGGCGGAATCAAGCAGGCGCACGCTCGCCTGACCGATATCATGCTCCACGTAACTGGCGGTACACCCGGCAAAATAAACGGCTTTGGCCTTATGTTCCGGACCGTGCTTAGCTTTAAGGTCTTCCGGGAACCAGTCGGCGCGGTTTTTGCGGTACCCCGCCCAGATATCGCCCTCTTTGGTCAATGCTTCCGCCATCATTTCAAAAGGCGGGAAGGTCATCCGTTTTTCTTCGTGTATCAATTTCCCCCTGAGTTTCAGCCAAGATTGCTCGATAGGCAAAGCCGCCGAGCAGCGGTGGTTGCATAATTCGCAGGTGGTACAGGCAATAATCGTATCCACCATAAACTGGTTCCATTTCTCGCGGCCTTCCATATACTCTCGCAGCCAGTACCACTTACCGCGCGGACTCTGGCTCTCCCAGCCGCGACCATAAAATTGGTCGCACTCGTCAACACAATAACCGCATTGCGAGCAGGCATAGGCGTACCATGCCACATCTCCGGGAACATCTTTAACCGGCTTGAATTTTCTTTCACCAATCTGCGTGGTGATGCGGTTGGCAAACAACCGGATAAGCGGCTCAATTGTACCCGCAAATTTCATAAATGTAGACATCAGGCTATTAGCAATAACTTTCCCCGGGTTCATAATACCCGCGGGATCAAGTTCTTTCTTAATATTTGCCAGTTTCTCTTTTTTAACTTTCCCAAAAATTCTGGCAGCTTTACCAGCGTAATATAAACCGGTGGAATAGGCACGACCGCCATATTTTTCCGCAATTTTCACCACGGTTAATGACAGCCCGAAGATAAAATTATAACGGAACTGGCGCTGGTCGCTGGGAATAAAGCCCAGAATTACCACTTCCGGCTGCCCGTCGGCTCCCTGCCGGATGGGGATGGCTTCTTTCACCAGCGGCTGGTCCACTATTTTCTCCAGCTCGTTCATCACTTTGGCTAAATTTGCCAGCGGCACCACTACCTCCGCCGGCACCAGGCTGGGACCAAGGCGCTTGATGACCATTATCTTAAAACGGTTTTCCCATTCGTGGTGTGCAATATGATCCGGCAAGATGATTGACTGGGTTTCTTTGAGAATGACATCAAGCGGGTTTTTCACGGCCGCGCTATCTTTCTTCCGGTACGCCAGCGTAGTGACATACATATCAGGAATTTCAATTTTTTCCTCTACCGGGTGCTCAAAATGCTCGCGCAACGGAGATATATTCCGCAACTCCGCCATACGAGGATTGATGAATGAGACCGACCAGATAGGGGCTTTTTTATCGATAATAGATTGGATAAGTTGCTGTAATTTTACCGCGTCCGGACTGCCGACCGCCATCACTTCCAGTTCCGCTAAAGGCATCACCTTGATGGTAATTTCACTGATAAAACCGGTAATGCCACCGGCATCGTTGATTAAATCAAGTTCGGCACCCTGCAGGACACGCACTTCACCGGTGGGTGTTACCAACCGTGCGCCGATGACATTATCTTTGAACCAGCCGGTTTCAAATGAGCCGAAGCCGGCGCCGCCCTGGGCCAGCCAGCCGCCGGGAGTACCGGCAGGGTAACTGGATGGGTAAGAAAGTAAGGTTAATCCCCGTTCTTTAAGAGCGGCGTCCAGTCTTTCAAACACAATCCCCGGTTCAACCGTGACCGTAAGGTTGTTTACATCGATGTTTTTCACATTGCGCAGGTAGTAGAAATCCACCACGATACCTTTTTTCACCGGTAGTACGCCGCCGTAACCGGTGGTTGCCTTGCCGCGGGGAGTGAGAGGGATTTTTTGTTCCGTCGCCCAGCGGGCAATGTCCACCAGTTCCGCTTCGCTTACGGGTTGAATCACTGCATCGGGGGTAGTGTTACCGACCAGCGGCTTAACCAGCCCCGGCAGCGCCGCCACATCGTGACCGTACAATTTACGTTCTAATTTGTAAAAATTAACCCGTTTCCCGAATTTACTCTCAAGGAATTGTTTGCTGGCAGCGTTTAATTTACCCATTCTTCCCTCTCTTTTATACGTACTGAGCAATCACCTTAGAAGTTACAATATTCTTTTGTCCACCCCGAACAGACTAGATGAACAGTGTTTGTTTGGAGCGGTCAGACCTCTCCAGCATGGTGGCGACGCCACAGGGTTCTTCCACCCCATCGATTAAATCTTCGCGCTTGATTTCCATCACTTCCATGCTCATCTGGCACGGTAGAAATTTCACCCCCAGTTCCAGCGCGGTTTTGCGCAGCTCGGGCAGCGGGGTAATCCGGTGATTTTTCATCATCTGTTTGAACATCCACCGCCCCAGACCCCAGAAGTTGAACTGGGAAGGTCCGATACGGTCGATGCCGCCCCGGTTCATCAAGCCGATCATCTTCCCGAAGAAGCTGTCTCCGGTGAAGTTGCCTTTCTGGATGGCTTTCATTCCCCAGAACGTGAAAAACATGTTGGTTTCTTTACCCATGGCCGCGGCGCCGATAGCGATGTTCAAGGCGGCGATAATTTTATCCATATCCCCGCTCATGACGATGATGGTAGTCCCGTTGTCACTCATTATTTTTTCCTCCTATGTAAAATTTTTACATTCGCTTTAAGAAATAATGCGGTTGGCAAAGTCACGGGTTTTTTTCATCCGGCTTAAAAGGATATCGTGAACCATATCACAGGCTTCAGCGATTTTCGGGGTGACCAGGCTGTAAAAAACGTTGGTGCCTTCCCGCCGGGATTTCACGACGCCGCCGTCGCGTAAAATCGCCAAATGGCGCGATGTTGCCGGCTGGCTGTTGCCAATCGCTTCAGCGATTTCACCCACGGTTTTTTCGCCATCGCGCAATTCCACAATTATCATCTGGCGGTTAGCGTCAGCGAGCGCTTTACAGAGTTCGGCTTTGATGCGGTATAGTTCAGGGTCATATTTCGCCATAGCGCTCCTCATTTCAATGGTTATATATGTTTTTCTATATATTTACATATATTTATGTGTTTGTCAAGAGGCTGTTTTCTTAGGTAATGTCTGCTTTTGGTGGGCAACGTAATTTCCTCCCTTTAGATAAAGAGCTTGTCCCGTACTCCGATACGGGAGAGGTCAGGAGGGATTTGAGATTAATTTATAATCAAATCTCCCTTAATCCCTCTTTAGCTAAAGAGGGAGACCACCACAACAACCATAAGCAGATAAAAGGTTTTTTTACAATTGACCGGACAAACATCTGAAGCGTGGCGATTTATATAAATGATATAGACACTTAATCCTGAAATAGTTGACAATTGTACATAATCACGTTAGTATAACAACAACTATCAAATTGGAGGCGTGGAATGAAACTGAATATCATTGGTTTCGGGCAGTGCGGGGGCAGGATTGCGGACGAGTTTGCCGCCTTGAACTTGACCGCGCGCCGCACCCGGAAAATTGAAATCGCCCCCTGTGTGATTGCCGTGAACACTGATTCCACCGACTTGAGCGGCTTACACACCATCTCCAAGGATTACCAGCACCGGGTGCTCATCGGCAACCGGCAGACGGGCGGGCACGGCGTGGGGAAAATCAACGAGACCGGCGCCCAGATAGCAAAGGAAAACAGCGACAAAATACTGGATGCCATCCGCAGCGAAAAACGCTTCCTGGAAGCGGATGCCTTTTTACTAATTGCCTCGGCGTCCGGGGGCACCGGCTCCGGCTCCATTTCGGTTATGACCAAAGTACTACGTGAGCGCTATGTGGACAAACCGATATACAACCTCATCGTCCTGCCTTTCGAGCACGAAGAAGCCACCGAGGAACGCACCGTCTATAACGCCGCCACCTGTCTGAAATCGGCTTACACCGTCGCCAACGCGGTTTTCCTGGTAGATAATCAGCGCTTTATCAAGAAAGACAGTTCCATTTTCCAGAATATCGATAAAATCAACCAGATGATTGTGGCGCCGTTCTACGACCTGCTGTGCGCCGGGGAAGAAAAGAAAAACAAATTTATCGGCTCCAAGACGCTGGACGCTGGCGACATTATCCAGACCCTGAAAGGCTGGACGGTGCTGGGTTTCGGCAAAGCGGAGCTGGAAAAATTCCACCTGCGCTTCGGGAAAAAATCCAACTTCATCGATAAGAGCGCCCAGACACTGAAGGGTATCAAAGCCCTGGACGAGGCGATGGGCGACCTCTCCGTATCCTGTAATCCCGCCGATGCCGCGACCGCCATTTACCTGCTTTCCGCGCCCGCTAAAGAAATGAATATGGACCTGGTGAAAGAACTGGGTGATTACCTGCGCGCCAAAGCGCCGCAGGCGATTATCCGCAACGGCGATTACCCGCGCAACCAGGATAATTTGAATGTGCACGTGGTCTTTTCCGGTCTGACAAACGTGGAAAAAATTCGTAAATACTACTCCAAAGGCACCGAGCTCATTCCTGAATTCAAACGCCGCCAGGAAGAAAACGAAAGGAAACTGAAGACGCTCGACGAAGCCGGCAACAGTATCCCGACACTTTACTAAACGGCATCTCAATGAGATAATTTATATATACCCGATGAAATCAGGCGGGGAGAGATGAAGTTATTAGTCGTAGGCTGCGGACAATGCGGCGGCAGGGTTGCATCTGAGTTCGCCCGGTTAGGGCTGAAAGCCCGTATGGACCGCGCGACCGATATTATCACCGACACCTTCGCCGTCAATACCGATACGACCGACCTGACGGGGCTGGCGTACATCCGGCGTGAGTTCGACCACCGTATTCTCATCGGCGCCAGAACCACCAGCGGCCACGGCGTCGGTAAAATCAACGAGATTGCCGCCGAAATCGCCAAAGAAGACAGCGATAAAATACTGGAATCCATCAGTAAAGCTCGGATGCTGGTAGAAACGGATGCGTTTATGCTCATCGCCAGCGCCGCCGGGGGCACCGGCTCCGGTTCGATGCCTATCCTGGCGCAGGTATTGAAAGACCATTTCCCGGAAAAACCGGTTTACTGTATGGTGATACTGCCCTTCCGCCACGAGGAGAACACCGAAGCCCGCTCGATTTATAACACCGCGGTCTGCCTGAAATCAGCCTACCTGGTGTCCGATGCCGTCTTTTTGGTGGATAACCAGAAATTCGTGAAGAAAGGGCTATCTTTAAACAGCAACCTGACGCGCATCAACGCGATGATGGTGGAGCCCTTCTATAATATCCTGTGCGCCGGTGAGGAAAAACAGTCCGAGTTCGTCGGATCGCGGACGCTGGACGCCGGGGATATCATCCAGACCCTTTCCGGCTGGACGGTTATCGGGCACGCCACCACCACCAAGCCGCCGTTCCGTCTCTTCGGCAAAAAAGAAAATCACTTCCAGCACAAAGCGGTGGAGTCCCAGGAGGGCATCCAGACGATGAGCACCGCCCTGACTGACCTTTCTACCAAATGCGAACCGAAAGACGCCGGTCGGGCATTGTACCTGCTCAGCGGGCCCACCCATAAGATGGCGGTGGGGCTGATCAGCGAACTCAGCATCGCGCTGCGGCAGTTTGCTTCTAACGCCATCATCCGGAGCGGCGATTATCCCCGACCCAAACACACCCTGGAAGTGTCCGTCATGCTTTCGGAAATGACGAACGTGAAGAGAGTCAACGAAATTTTCAATAAAGCGATTGTTTACATCGCGAACAAGAAGCGGAGTCACAGCCGGGACAGAGAGTACCAGGAACTGGAAACTTCGTTCCGGGACATCCCGTCCCTGCTGTAAACCCGGGTAGTTATTACTGTTCTAAAGTACATTTGTCGGGGCTATTTGATGAAGATGCTCCATGCCTGCGCCAGCGCGGCTTTACGCTTCTCCCAGGCCTGTTTCACGGTAGAGTTAAACTCATTCATTGCCTGCTGCGACACCTGCTCGTATGCCATTCTGGCTTGTTCTTTCGCCGCCTGATAGGCGTCTTCAGCCTGTTTTTCGGCGAGCTTTTGGGTCTGCGCCGCGGTCTCCAGCGTCGAATTCAGCACCGCGTAAGCCCCGGCTTCGGCTTTAATGTAAGTCTCCTCGGTCTGCTGTTCAGTTTCGCGGTAAGCCACCCAGATTTCTTTCTGCGCGTCCAGATAGGCGCTGTAGGCTTTTTGCGCCCTGCCCAGGAACTCGTCAAAAGGCTTGCTGTTTTGAGGTTCGGCTGATTCTGTCATCGGTTGTTCCAACTCCTTTTTCTCGAATACGATACCACCGGCGATTTTCACCTGAGATTGCTTGCCTTCTTTTTTTTCTGCAGTCATTCTATAATGCCTCCAGCCCGCATTTACTTACGAGCGTCATTCCTTCTCCGTCGGAGTATCTTCAGGTTCTTCCCCGGCGCGTTGATTATTTTCATACATATTCGTCAAGAAATTCAAGCGGCTTTCCACCATATTCCTGAATTCGGCGGTTTTCTTTTTACCCGCGTCCGCCGGGAGCTTCTGGTTATCTGTCCCAGCATCCCCGTTTTTACCCCGGCGCGGCGGGGGTTCATTGTACCCGGGTGACGGTTTTCCCTGTTTTCCCATCGATTCGGCGATTTTGGCCGCCAGCCGCTCTGATTTTAAAAATTCCGCCACGGATTCAGCGAAGACCTGCATCCAGGTATTCACGGCTTCTTCCATCGCCTGCTGGGTAAGCTTGATAGCTTTATCCGCCGCCTGCACGGCGGTGCGGGAACTGTTCCGCGCCATCTGGTTGGCTTTTTCCGCTTGCTTCATCACTTCCCGCGATAACTCCGCCGATTGCTCCGTCAGACGCTTAATGTCAGTGATGTTCGCGCGTATCGTTTCCAGCGTCGCGGTGCGCATGCTTTCGGTTTTAGCAATCGCCTCCCGCGTTTCCTGCTGGGCAATTTCCGCAATCTCCCGCACGGTTTTCATCGCCGCTTCCTGGGCGCTCAGCGTGTTTCGGTTGGATTCCTTCAGCGTTTCCACCGCGTTCGTCATCTCCGTCTGGAGACTCTGTTTGACGCCATTGACCGTTGCGTGCAATTGCTCTATCTGCTGTAAAGTTTGCCCCATCGCCTGGCGGGATTGCTCTACCGCCTCGAGGGCGGTTTTCCCGGCTAGTTCCGCCTGCACGACAGCCCCGGAGACCTCGTTCCGGGTGAGCGCGGTAGCTTCCAGCACATTTCTAGCAATAGCGTTGACACGCTCAATTGCTTCTTGATGGGCTTTCTCAGTATTCGCGGCGGCGTCCAGCATGTTTTTCCCGGTAATTTCCGCCCTATTGACCGCGGCTGCGGTCAATTGCTGCGCGGCTTCAATGGATGCCGTAATAGATTTTTCAATCGATTCTACTTTAATGACCGCGTTTTCGGCCGTTTTGCCGGCATCAGCCGCGGCCTCGATGGCTGACTTGGCAGTCGCCGCCGCCCGGTTTTCCGCAGTGGCAGTCTCTTGCCGCTGACGGGCAGCCGCTTCCAGGATAGACTGTTCTATCTGCTGGACGTGTTCCACCGCCGATGATGCCGCCGCTTGTGCTGCCGCCGCGGCATCAAGGGCATTTTGCCCCATTTGCTCGGTCCGGGCGACCGCCTCGGCAGATACTTTACCCGTCTCCGCGATTTTCGCGGAAAGAACCGCAGCCGTGTCCGCCAGGGCTTCCGTCTGCCGAGTGACACCTTGGCGCAAATTATCATTGGCGGTTTTGACCGTTTCAATGGTATCTTCCGCCCTTTTTATCACCTGCTGGTAGGTTTTTTCATATTCGGTGGTGACCTTGAGCGCGCTGAGATAGGTTTCCTCAGTTTGCCCTATTGCCGCCTGCGCTTTTTGCTGGGTATCCTCGATTAAACGCTGTACGGATTGTGTTAGTTCTTCCGATTTCGCCACCGCGGCATCGGTAAGCTCCCGGTAATGCGCCGCGGTCTCCGCCGCGGTCTTGATGCCGGCTTCCGTCCGCGTAATCAGGGATTGCGCTTTCTGCTCAAAATCATTCAAGGATTGCTGGGCTTGTTTATCCAGCTTCTCTATTCTCGCAACATATTCGTCGTATTTTTTACGGGTAGCGTCGATGTTTTTACGGGATGTATCGGCGATGTTGCCCACCTGGGTAACGGCTTCTTTGGCGGTTTGCTGGAATTCTGCCGTGGACTCCCGGGTAGATTTGCCCGTCTCTTCTATTTTCCACAGCGCCTGCCGGGCAACCGTCATCGTCTCTTCCGCCATTTTTTTAGTGCTCGCGGCGGTTTCTTCCGCCTGACGCATCGCGTCCTGGGCTATTTTCGCAGATTCTTTTACTGTTTTGTTGGTTTCATCATTAGCGGTTTGAATCTGCGCCATCATACCGGTGAATTTTTGGATAATCGCGTCCGTAGCTTCTTTATTGGCGCGAATCGTTTCGCTGGCTTTTTTGGTGACGGACTCGAGGGCTGCCTGCGCTTTTTCGGTCGCCTGCATGCCCTGCCTGGCAGACGCATCGGCTTTCTTGACAGCTTCGGCGGCTTCTTTTTTCGCTTGTTCGGCAGCGCGGATGGCGGCGGCGGTTATTTCCTCGGTCTTTTTCAGCGCTTCCTGCGAGGCGCGCACCGATTCCTCGGCGACCTGGCGTGCCATATCGCCGAGTTTTTCCGCCCGCTCTACAGCTTCCTGGAAATTATTGTAGTTCTTTTCCATTTTGCACCGTTTTAAAAAAATGGGGTTCAGGAGAAGTGAAGACAGATAACGTCCAAATTATAACTGAGGAATGCCATTAAATCAATATGTCAACTATCGGGGTAGTTTCCTGCCGGCTGCAGTATCGCCAAACAGGGGTTTGAAAACACAAATCACTATGCGCCAGATTGACAAGCCCGCGTTAAACACATATTATTTCATTACACCAGCGGGATTCGTTCCCCAAGATATACAAGTCAAGAGACCAATATCACATACCCGCCAGGCGCCATTTTGGTAGATTAAGTTAGTTATGAATAAGTTGAGGTAAGGAGAAAAAATGGCAACCGACCAGGAGAAGATACTGACCGCTTTGAAATACGCCATCCAGATGGAAATAGACGGCAAGAATTTTTATCTGAAAAGCGCGGCGGAAAGCAGCAATGAGCTCGGCTCAAAACTGTTGGTAGCGCTAGCCAAAGCCGAAGATTACCACCGCATCAAATTTGAGCAGATATTTGAAAACCTCAGCAAAAAACGCGGCTGGGTAAAAGCCGATGTCACCGGGGACGGCGGCAAATCTCTGCGCACTATTTTTGCGCGGGAGTCCGCCAAAAAACCGAGCAGCGCCAAACCTGCCCAGAGCGAAATCGACGCCGTGTTAAAAGCCCAACAGATGGAAGCCAAATCCTATGATTACTACCACGCTCGCGCCGAACAGGCGGCTACCACCATCGAGCGCGACTTTTTTACCGCCATCGCCGCCGAGGAACAGGAGCACAATCTGATTCTGAACGATTATGCCGAGTACCTGAAAAACCCCGCCGGCTGGTTCACCAAGATGGAACGCAGTTCCCTGGACGGCTAAACCGAGGAGAAGCGATGCTGGAAATAAAAGACTTAAAAGTTGCCATCGAGGGAAAAGAAATCCTGCACGGGGTCAACCTGACGATCAAAAGCGGCGAGACATCGGTGCTTTTCGGGCCTAACGGCAGCGGTAAAACTACCCTTTTAATGACGATAATGGGCTTCCCCCGGTACCAGGTGACCGGCGGCGCCATTATCTTCCGGGGGCAGGATATTACGCACACCTCGCTGGACGAACGCGCCCGGCTGGGTATCGGCATTTCGTTCCAGCGCCCGCCCGTGGTCCGCGGTGTGAAAACCCGGGATATGGTACTGGCGGCAATGAAAGATAAGAGCCAGCCCGACGCAGTCAATACCCTCGCGGGCAAGTCCGACCTGCTGGATTTCCTGGACCGGGACATTAACCACGGCTTTTCCGGCGGCGAAATCAAGCGCAGCGAGCTGATGCAACTGCTGGCGCAGCAGCCGGAGATGGTGCTGCTGGACGAACCGGAATCCGGGGTCGACCTGGAAAACATTGCCCTCATCGGCAGATTAATCAACGAACTGCTCCAGAAAGGCAGCCCGATGCACGGACGCAACGCGATGGGGTTAATCATCACCCACACCGGGCATATTCTGGAATACGTCAACGCCCGTAACGGTTACATTATGTTAGACGGACTCATCGGCTGCATGGGCGACCCGCGGGAAATCCTCACGGAAATCAAGAACCGCGGCTACGAGCAATGCGCCCAATGCACCTTCAGGAGCGCGCAGCATGTCTTCTAATTTAAAGGATAAAGCTAAAACCGCCGCCAATAAAGCCGCCGCCATGGGCGAAGACATCGATTTAGCCAAATTCACCCGCACCGCCGAGCCGCAACAGTACGAAACAGACCCGTCGAGGCTGGACGCGGCGACAAAAAATAAAATGCTAGAAGCCGGGGTAATTCTGGACGACCCGCGCGCCCGCACCGGCACCTTTATCCAGATAGACAACACCCCGATTCACAGCTCCGTGAAACAGGACGGCGTGGAAGTGATGCCCGTCAGCCAGGCGATGCAAAAATATAACTGGCTGGGCGATTATTACTGGAAAGCCGTGGCGGTGGACACCGATAAATTCACCGCCAGCGTGGAGCTCGGACAAAACGACGGCTATTTTATCCGCACGGCGCCGGGCACCAAAACGGATTTCCCGGTGCAGGCGTGCCTGTACCTTTCCAAAGCCAACCTGGCGCAAAACGTACATAACATCATCATCGCGGAGGAAAACTCCGAGCTGCACATCATCACCGGGTGCGCCACCTCACTGGGCAATGAGCCGGGGCTGCATATGGGCGTCTCCGAGTTCTACATTAAAAAAGGGGCAAAAGTTACCTTCACGATGATACATTCCTGGAACCCTGAATTTGCGGTGCGCCCCCGGACCGCCGCCATCATTGAAGATAACGGATTGTTCCTGAGCAACTACGTGCTGATGAAACCGGTACATACCATCCAGACCAACCCGGTGGCACGCTGTAATGGCGAAAACGCCACCGCCCGCTTCAATAGCGTGCTGGTCGCCACCCCCGGCTCGAATATGGACGTCGGCTCCCGGGTGTACCTGAACGGGAAAGCCAGCCGCACGGAAATTATTTCCCGTGCCATCACCACCGGCGGCTATATCACGGCGCGCGGCTACATCGAAGGCAACGCGCCGGATGTGAAAGGGCACCTCGAATGCCGCGGTCTACTGCTGGAAAACAAGGGCGCCATCCACGCCATCCCGGAACTCAAGGGCACGCTGCCCGGCATCGACCTTTACCACGAAGCCGCCGTGGGTAAAATCGCCGAGGAGGAAGTGGAATACCTGATGGCGCGCGGTCTCACCCGGGACGAAGCCACCGCCACCATCGTGCGCGGTTTCCTGAGAGTAGACATCGAAGGATTGCCGCCGATGCTCAGCGAGGAATTGCAGCGGGCAATTAAAGATAGCGAAAAGGATTTGATGTAAAGGAGAGATAATGAATCTAACGGCATTATTCAAAATCAGTTACGGTGTTTACATCGTTGCCGCGCATAACGGCAGCGGGAAAATCAACGGGCAGATTGCCAACACCGCCATCCAGACCACCAGCGAGCCGCCGGCGGTCTCGGTAACGATTAACAAGAAAAACCTGACCCACGATTACATTGCCCGGAGCGGCGTTTTCACCGTGTCCGTGCTGGCGCAGGATGCCCCGCTCAACTTCATCGGGCAGTTCGGCTTCAAATCCGGCCGCGACATTAATAAATTCGAAGGGGTCGGCTACAAGACCGGGGAAACAGGCGCCCCCGTGGTCACCGATAACACGGTAGCTTACTACGAGTGTAAAGTCATCTCCCGGCACGATGTCGGCACGCACACGATTTTCGTGGGACAGGTGGTCGCCGCCGAAGTACTCAAGGACGGCGAGCCAATGACCTACGCCTATTACCACCAGGTGAAACGAGGCACCACCCCCAAGAGCGCCCCCAGCTACGTGGAAGTGAAAAAAGAGGAGAAACCGTTAATGGCAAAATACGAATGCACCGTCTGCGGCTATATTTATGACCCGGCGCTCGGCGACCCGGACAGCAAGATTGCACCCGGCACCGCCTTCGAAAGCCTGCCGGACAACTGGACCTGCCCGGTTTGCGGCGCCACTAAAGCGGACTTCAAGAAAATCGGTTAGAAACATTACGAAAGGAGCCTGTAATGAAACCAAGAGAATTTCTCCCCGGCATTTTTGCCGTGGGCTTTATCGACTGGGACCGCCGTCTGTTCGACTCCCTGATTCCCCTGCCGGACGGTACCAGCTACAACTCATATCTGATTAAGGGCAGCGAAAAAACAGCTTTAATCGATACCGTCGACCACGCGTTCCCCGACACGCTGCTGGAAAATCTCGCCGCATTAAAAGTGGCGAAAATCGATTATATCGTCTGCAACCACGCCGAGCCGGACCACTCCGGGAGCATTACCGATGTGCTGGCAAAATACCCGGGCGCCGTGGTCGTCTGCACCGAACGCTGCAAGGCAATGCTCATCGATCTCTTCAACATCACCGCGGATAAGTTCAAAGTCGTGGCGGATAAAGAGACTATCTCGCTGGGGGATAAAACCCTGGAATTTATCTACCTGCCCTGGGTACACTGGCCGGAAACAATGGGCGTATACATCAAAGAGGAGAAAATCCTGTTTTCGTGCGATTTCTTCGGCTCTCACCTCGCCACCACCGACCTGTTTGTCAGCGACGAGGGCATTATGCTGGAAGCCGCCAAACGTTATTACGCGGAGATTATGATGCCCTTCCGCGCGATCATTCAGAATAACCTCAAGAAACTGCAGGACTACGAGATTAAATATATCGCCCCCAGCCACGGGCCGATGCACAATAAACCCGCCGTCATCGTGAACGCCTACAACGACTGGGTGAACGGCGCGCCGCATAACAAGGTCGTGATTCCTTTCACCTCGATGCACGGCAGCACCAAAAAGATGGTGGACTATCTGGTCTCGGCGCTGGCGCAGCGCGGTGTGAAAGTAGAGCAGTTTGAGGTGGCGAACACCGATATCGGCAAGCTGGCGATTGCCCTCGTGGACGCTGGGACCATCGTCATCGGCACGCCGACAGTGCTGACCCAGCCGCACCCGGTGATAATGTACGCCACAGTGCTGGCGAACGCCATTCGTCCCAAGGCTAAATTTGCCTCCGTGATTGGGTCTTACGGCTGGGGCACCAAAGCAGTGGAAACCATCGCCGGGATGATCCCCAACCTGAAGGTGGAAGTGTTGACGCCGGTATACGTCAAAGGTCAGCCCAAAGAAGCGGATTATCAGGCGCTGGACACGCTGTCGGCGACCATCGCGCAGAAGCACCAGGAAGCCGGGTTCAAGTAACCTACGTCAACACGAGCGTAGCAAGGGTCGGCAGGACGCCAGAGATTGCTTCGGCCCGTTGATTACGGGACTCGCAAAGACAACCCGATATTGGGTAATTTAAAGTGGGGCGGATGAACACCCGCCCCTTTTGTTTCTTCTTAAGGAATCGCCAGCATCCGGGTGACGGAGGCTAATGCCCTGACCCGCACCGCTTCCGGCACGGTGACAACGTGCTGATTTTCCCGCAGCGCCTGGAGCACTTTTTCCAGCGTAATCTTCTTCATATTGGGGCAGACGGCTTTTTCTGTGGCAGGGATAATAGTCTTCCCGGGGTTTTCTTTTTGCAGGCGGTGGATAATACCCGTTTCCGTGCCGATAATGAACACCTGCGCCGGGTGCTCTTTCACGAAGCATATCATCCCGCCGGTGGATAGCACTTCATCGGCGGCGGCTTTGGCGTCGGGGCGGCATTCCGGGTGCACGAGGGCAACGGCGCCCGGGTGCTTTTGCTTTTCCCGCAGGATGTCCTCTCCCAGAATACGCATATGGGTGGGGCAGAACCCGGGCCAGTAATGCATCTCTCTGCCTGTTTTTGCCGCGACCCATTGCCCCAGGTACTGGTCGGGGACAAACAAAATTTCCTTATCCTTCGGCAGGCTCTGGACGACTTTGACCGCATTGGCGGAGGTACAGCAAATATCGCTTTCCGCCTTGACCGCGGCGGTGGAATTGACGTAACACACCACCAGGGCGCCGGGTAATTCCTTTTTCCGGGCGATGAGTTGTTCGGCGGTAATCATATCCGCCATCGGGCAGCCAGACTCAAAATCCGGCAGGAGCACGGTTCTCCCGGGGTTAACGATGTAGGCGGTTTCCGCCATAAAATGCACCCCGCAGAAAACGATGATATCGGCATCGACTTTAGCGGCTTTCTGGCTGAGTTCCAGCGAGTCCCCGGTAAAGTCAGCGATATCCTGCACTTCCGGGCGCTGGTAGTTATGCACCAGGATAACGGCGTTTTTTTGTTTTTTCAGGCGGTTAATTTCTGCGGTTATTTCAGAATCTGGAATATTCATTTTCTCTGCCTTTGTTTTTTCGTCATTGCGAGACTGCCGGAGGCAGGCGCGGCAATCCCCGGGTGGTGGCGTTCCCCTCCCTGAGATTGCTTCATCGTTTAACTCTTCGCAATGACAGTAATCGTATCGCCGGGAGCAACTGCACCGCCTTTGAGCACCCGGGTGAAAATGCCCTCGGTGGGCATGACACAGGTACCGACCTGCTGGTGTATGGCGCAATGGGCATGGCATTCTTTACCGATTTGAGTTACTTCCAGCAGAATATCCTTACCCACCGCCAGTTTCGTCCCCAGCGGCAAAGACACCAGCTCGATGCCCTCGGTCAGCAGATTCTCCGCGAAGTCCCCGGGACCTACCTCTACGCCCATTTTACGCATCTTGTCAGCGCTTTCCTGCGCCAGCAGGCTGACCTGCCGGTGCCAGGAGGCATCCGCGTGAGCGTCGCCTTCAATCCCGAAGTTTTCCCGTAAAACGCCGGCTTTTACCGGTTTTTTCTGAACACCTTTTTCCCGGCTGAGACAGACCGCCACTATTTTCGGGGACATTCTACATCCACCTCAAGATATCGTTTCTTCAATAGTACCACCACCGAGCACCACATCGCCATCATAAAACACCACCGCCTGTCCCGGGGTCACGGCGGATTGCGGCGTCTCGAAATCAACCCGCGCCCGGCGGCCGGGCAAAGGGGAAATTCGCGTCACCGCCCCCGGGTGCTGGTAACGGATTTTCACCAATGCGGTCGTTTCTACCGATGGCGGCTCGATGGCAATCCAGTTGATATTACCAACCGTGCACCCGGACGCCAGCAGGTCGTTTTTTACGCCCAGCACCACGCGATTATGGAGGGTATTTATTTTTACCACGTAAAGCGGCTGCGGGGCGGCAATCCCCAGCCCGTGCCGCTGTCCGACGGTATAAAAACTGAGCCCCGCGTGTTTGCCCAGCACTCTGCCATCTTTATCCACGATGTCCCCGGGGGCTTCGTTAACACCCGCCTGGGCTTTGATAAAGCGGCGGTAATCGTTATCGGGGATGAAACAAATTTCACGGCTTTCCGTCTCCGCGGACGGGAGATTCAATTCTTTTGCCCGCCGCCGCACCTCATTCTTGGTCAATTCCCCGACGGGAAATAACAACCGCGACAGTTGCGGCTGGGTGAGCTGATTTAGAAAGTAGGACTGGTCGCGCCGGGTGTCAATCCCTTTCTTTAACAAATACCTACCGTTTACTAACGAAACGCGGGCATAATGACCGGTGGCTAAGGTACCGGCACCCAGCGCCCGGGCTTTCTCCAATAGAAGCCCGAACTTGATAAAACGATTGCAGCGCACGCAGGGGTTGGGCGTTTTCCCCAACTGGTACTGGCGGCAGAAATCGGTGATGATGTCCGCTTTGAACTCATCCCTTAAGTCCACCGTAAAATGCGGGATGCCGAGATGATGTGACACTTTTCGGGCATTTTCCGCCGCCCCGGCAACAGCGGTTTCTGATTCAGGCACCACCAGCATCGTAATGCCGAAAATTTCCTCGCTCCGCTGTTGAAGAAGCGCCGCCGCCACCGACGAGTCCACCCCGCCACTCATCGCCACCGCGATTTTACTCACCGGCTTCGCTCCGCAATAGATTGATTTGCCCCCACGCCGCCATTTTATCCCCGATGATGACCGCGGCGCCGTTGATACCCTTCACTGTCCTGATAAAATTGATGGCGTTTTCCATATCATCCGGGGTCTTCACCAGGTTGCCGAGCGCCGTTGCCGCCGCGTCTGCCAGCGCCACTTCCGGCGCCAGCACGATCGCCGCATCCGCCTTGCCGAAGCTGAGCGAATGTCCCACCGTGCCGGAAGAAGTACAGACTCCCAGCGGCGTTTCCGCGGGTGTGATTTTAAGCGCCAGCTTGCCGCTGTAGGGCGAGCTCCCGGCATAAATACCAATGGTGCGGGGCTTTACCAGCTTCAGGAAAATATCGCCGCCGTTTTCCACCATCACTTCATCGGAAAATTCCAGTAAAACTTTGCCGACAACCCCGGCGAAGGCACCGGCGACCGCCGCCATCGGGCCCACGCCAACCCGCACCGAAGCCGCCGCCATTGTTTTTGCGATTTGCGGCGCGTCCCCGCCCACCGTTAACGGCGATAATGCGGTGAGAAATCCCGGGTGCCGGGAGATGTAGCCCTCCAGCAGTTCACGCTGCTTGATAACCACTTCCAGCGCTTTTTTCTTCAAATTACGCCGCGCCCGGATGTAGAGGTCGGTTTCTTTTACGGTCACATTGAAGGAAACCAGGTCTTGCTCCCGGCTCCAGTGGCGGTAAAAACGCGGTTTGTATCCCGGCTCTTTCATCAAAAACTCATTGCCCCCCCTCTTTAGCAAGGAGAGGGGAAAACCATAAAGCAATTAAGGTTAACGGTTGTTCTTTTCCAACTCTTTGAGCCGTTCTTCCAGACGGGACTGCCGGTCCATCACAATCTTCAAAGCGTCGCTCACGGGGTCCGGGAGTTTATTATGGTCGAGAATCAGTTCGTGGTCGACCTTCTTCTCTTCGACCACTTTCCCCGGCACGCCGACGACGGTTACTCCCGGGGGCACCGGGTTAATAACCACAGAATTGGCGCCGACACGGGAATCATCACCAATGGTAATGGGACCCAGTATAATTGCCGCCGAGCCGACCACCACCCGGTTGCCGATGGTGGGATGACGTTTTTGTTTTTCCAGACTGATGCCACCCAGCACCACCCCCGTGTACATCAGCACATCGTCGCCAATTTCAGAAGTCTCGCCAATGACGACGCCCATCCCGTGGTCGATAAAAAACCGCCGCCCGATTTTCGCGCCCGGGTGGATTTCAATCCCGGTCCAGAAACGGCCGCAATGCGATACCAGCCGCCCGATGAGTTTCATTTTATGCGTCCAGAAAAAATGAGCGATGCGGTGGTTCCAGACGGCGTGCAAGCCGGGATAACAGACCAGAACCTCGATGACGCTGCGCGCCGCCGGGTCTTCTTTGAAGACCGTCCTGATGTCTTCCCGTATTCTGTCAAACATGCTCGCCCTCCCGTGAACCAGTACCTTATTATAAACTAGTCCTGAAACAGCCAGCTACTCAGGTAGCGTTCGCCGGTGTCCGGCAGCAATACCACGATGGTCTTGCCTTTATTTTCCGAACGCCGGGCAACCCGGAGCGCGGCATTCACCGCGGCGCCGGCGGAAATCCCCGTCAGTATGCCCTCTTCTCGCGCCAGCCGGCGTGCCGTCGCTTTGGCATCGTCATCGGAAACGGTGATGATTTCGTCAATCAATTCCCGATTGAGTACTTCCGGCACAAACCCGGCGCCGATACCCTGGATTTTGTGCGGCCCGCGGGCGCCACCGGACAATACCGGCGAAGCCGCCGGCTCTACGGCAATCGTTTTCAAGCCCGGACGTCGCTGTTTCAGAACCTCAGTCACGCCCGTAATCGTGCCCCCGGTGCCGACGCCCGCTACAAAAAAGTCGACTACACCACCGGTGTCCCGCCAGATTTCCTCGGCGGTAGTACGGCGGTGAATGTCAGGGTTAGCCGGATTAGCGAATTGCTGCGGCATAAAAGCCCCCGGGGTCTGCTCCAGTATTTCCCCGGCTTTTTTAATGGCGCCGGGCATACCATCGGCACCGGGGGTTAGAACCACTTCCGCGCCGAAGAACGCGGGCAGAACGCGCCGTTCGATAGAGAAAGAATCCGGCATCACGATGGTCAGTTTATACCCGCGGGCGGCGCACACCCACGCCAGCCCGATGCCGGTATTGCCGCTGGTAGGCTCTACAATCACGGCGCCCGGCTTGATTTTCCCATCCCTCTCGGCGGCGTCAATCATCGCCACCGCGATTCTATCCTTGACGCTGTTCGCCGGGTTAAAGGCTTCCAATTTAGCAAGCACCGTAGCCCCGGCGCCGTCCGCAATACGGTTCAGTTTAACTAAAGGGGTATTCCCGATAAGTTCCGTTAAATTATTGGCGATTTTTGTCATTTTACTCCTCTTTTATTAGATACTGTACAGGTCGGCGGACTGCGCTTCTTTAGAGCGCTGGCGCATGAGCATATCCTGCAAAGTCACCCCGCCGAGTACGCCTTCCAGCGCCTGTTTCAATTCCAGCCAGATATCCCGGGTGGCGCAGCGGCTAGAACGACGGCAGACGCCGGGGTCGTCCACGCATTCCGTCAAAGACATTGGGCCTTCGCTCACCGCCATCACATCCATCAAATGGATTTCTCCCGGGTGCTTCGCCAGGGAAAAACCGCCGTTAGCACCGCGGGCGCTGTTCACCAGCCCGGCGGCTTTAAGCGCTAGGAACAGGTGCTCCAGGTAGCGCTGGGAAATCTCCTGCCGCGCCGCCACGTCTTTGAGCAGCACCGGACCTTCTCCGTAATGCGCCGCCAAATCCAGCATGGCGCGCATGGCGTATCTGCCTTTGGTGGAAAGTTTCATCGTCGTTATCCTTTGTTACATAACATCATCATTTTAGTAATAATATTACAACAAAGGCAGCGTACTGTCAAATTAAAGTTTTACACTTTGCAGTTACGCTCAAATGAGTGTTATAATTTCTCCAGCAAAGCAACGAGGCGAAAGATGAAATTATCCCGTGAAGAAGTTAAGCACATCGCGGCGCTGGCGCGGCTGGGAATGACCGAAGACGAGATTGAAAAAGCCCGTGAGCAGCTTTCCAATATCCTGGAAAACTTCGAGGTTCTCAAGGAAGTGGATACAAGCGATATCCCGCCGACGGCTCAGTCCATTAGCCTCGTTAATGTTTTGAGAAAAGATGAACCGCGACCTTCGCTCCCGGCGGAGGATATTTTAGCCAACGCCCCCGACCGCGAGGGCGAACTTTTCAAACTGCGCCCCGTGCTGGAATAAGGAGACCGAATTTGCCCGCTGAACTGAACCGGTTGACGATACACGCCGCCCACGATTTACTGGTAAAAAAGCAAATCTCCTCAGTGGAATTGACGCAAGCCTGCCTGGATACCATCAAAAAAGTGGACGGCAAGATTCAGGCTATCGTCACCGGGACCGCGGACGTCGCGCTGGCGCAGGCGCAAAAAGCCGATGCCGCCATCGCGCAGGGAAAAACCGGTCCCCTCACCGGCATCCCGGCGCTGATTAAAGACAATATGTGCACTAAAGGCATCCGCACCACAGCGTCTTCCAAAATGCTGGAGAAATTCGTACCGCCTTACAACGCCACCGTGGTCGAAAAGCTGGAAAACGCCGGGGTCGTGATAGTGGGCAAAGCCAATCTGGACGAATACGCAATGGGATCCTCGACGGAAAATTCCGCTTTCTTCACCACCCACAATCCCTACGATTTAACCCGGGTGCCGGGCGGTTCTTCCGGCGGCTCGGCAGCGGGTGTGGCGGCTGGTGAAGCCATTTTCGCCCTCGGCTCGGATACCGGCGGCAGCATCCGGCAACCGGCGGGTTTCTGCAACGTCGTCGGCTTCAAACCGACCTACGGACGCGTCAGCCGCTACGGTCTGATTGCTTTTGCCAGTTCACTCGACCAGATTGGGCCTTTTACCCACGACGCTTACGACTGCGCGCTGGTAATGAACGCCATTTCCGGGCACGACCAGCGGGATGCCACCTCGGCGCCGGAGCCAGTAAACGATTACACAAAAAATCTTAACGGTAATATCAAAGGCATGAAAATCGGCATTCCTCAGGAGTATTTTGTGGAGGGAATGCAGCCGGAGGTTGACGCCGCCATTAAAGCCGCGATTAAAAAGTTCGAGGAGCTGGGAGCAAAGGTCGAATGGGGAGTCTCCCTGCCCAGCACCCGGCTGGCGCTGGCGGTTTATTACATTCTCGCCCCGTCCGAAGCCTCCGCCAATCTGGCACGCTACGACGGCTCCAAGTACGGTTTTGCCTACCTGGACACGAACAGTATGTGGGAAGGGATGGAGAAAACCAAGCAGATGGGCTTCGGCCCGGAAGTAAAGCGCCGGATTATGCTGGGCACCTACGCCCTTTCCGCCGGGTATTACGATGCTTATTATCTCAAAGCGCAGAAGGTACGCACCTTAATCCGCCGCGAATTTGACGCCGCTTTCGAAAAATACGACGCGCTGGTGACGCCGACCTCCCCCACCGTGCCGTTCAAAATCGGGGAGAAAGCCAACGACCCGCTCTCGATGTACCTCTCTGACGTCTGCACCCTGCCCATCAATATTGCCGGGGTACCCGGCATATCTATCCCGGCGGGGTTCTCGAACGGGTTGCCCATCGGAATGCAAATTATCGGCAAAACATTCGCGGAAGAAACTATTTTCCGCCTCAGTCACGCCTACCAACAGGTTACGGACTGGCACACCCGGGCGCCGGTTTTATAGGCGGATATCGTTCCAGCCTACAATCCTGCTTTTCAGTCTCAAGGACTTCTTACTTTTCGCTTGTTGCTGATATTATGTAAACTATACTATTTACCGGCGTTTACGGTTTATTTATTTCCCCGGCGGTTATTTTATAACTTTTTTCCTCTTTATCCTTTATTTTGTAAGTAGCTTTATCCAAGGAGGATAGAAATGTTAAACAAAATCAGCCGCACTCTAAAGAACCTGTCCCAGAACCAGAAAGGGATGACCGGTCTGGAGACCGCGATTATCCTCATCGCCTTTGTCACGGTAGCTTCCGTACTGGCGTATTCCGTGCTTTCCGCCGGCATTTTTTCCGCCGAAAAAGGCAAGGAAGCTGTTTACAAAGGGCTTGACCAGGCGCAAGGCAATCTGATGGTGAAAGGCAACGTTCTGGCCATCAGCGCCGACGAGACCAATGTCGACGAAGTCGTTTTTTGCGTTGCCCTGACCATCCCCAACCAGCGCATCGATATGTCCACTGTAGTTGCCAACTACTGGGACAGCGAGACCCACGATGAGGGGCTGGAACTGGATATGGCAATATCCGCCGGCAGCACCGAACGCGGTACCGAGGAGATGCTGGAAGGCGACGAGCAATTTACTATTACCGTGACACTACCGGATGCCGCCGCTGTCAGCGCCTACGACTCATTTACCATCCAATTGATACCGCCATCCGGCGCCACACTGACTATCCAGCGCACGATGCCAGGCACTGTGGTCAAGACCACTGACCTGCACTAGACCATAAATAAGTATCCGAAAATAAGAAAGCCGCGTTATCAAACGCGGCTTTCTTTTGCGCATCTATATGGTAACTAACCGACCGGCATACAGTCTTCGAGCGTCACTTCCGAGTCTGCCAGATTGACAATACCAAGTACCGTAATCCGTTGCCCGAGCTGCATGCGGCTGAGCACAGACCGATAAACGGCACCGAAACGGCAACCGACGGTAAAGGATACCGCGGCTTCCGGGCTCATCAATACCACTACCCCGGCGCCGACATCGTCGGGCATCCCAGTATTGACCTCACGGATAATGCCCTTCAGACGGATTGTTTTGCCGGTATGTTCCTGCAACCCTGCCCCATTCTTGTCCCCGATTAACCGCGCCAATTGCGCGATGGTGATGGTAGATTCTTCCCCTAATTGCGGTAACCTACCCGGGTCCGTGTGCGCTGCCGGGGGCGCCGCAGACATCTCCACCGGTAACAGCGCGTCTGCGGTCTTTACCGCGGGGTTTTCCGGTGCAGGTGGAACTGGCGCTAGAACAGGCGGTGGGGTTAACTCTGCTGCCGGCTCAGGTGAAGAAGCAGGCGCAGGCAAAGTCTCGACAATCCTAGAATTCGCATCCCCAAGGACATCCGTCCCGGCGGTTTTACCGATGACGGATGCGCCGCACCGCGGACATTGGCGGAGCTTCTTCCTGGCAATTTTCAGACCGCACTGCGGACAGTTGAGCGCCGTCGGAGCGGGATATCCACAACGGCTGCAATGGTCTAAAAGCAAGCCGGCGGTATACGCGCCGCAGTTCTGGCACTTGATATCCAGCACCCGGGCAAATATCACGCCCGGCGTAAGATTACGCCAATCGAACAACTATCTAATCCTGCGGTTCGCCCCGGCAACCGGGGAACAATATTTAATCAAATTTAGAACAGCCCTAAGCTTTTGTCAAGCACCCGGGCACTTATTTCTCCGGCAAACCGGGGAAAACGCGGCGAGCGGGGGTGGGCCCTAAACCACCCCCGCTCGCCTTTATGGGAAACAAAATCAGCAAACGATGAAAAGCCTATTTAAATCGAAGAATTACCTCCGGATAAATCTCTGAGCAGGGACGAAACCGCTCTGCCGGCGTCCAGCGTCGCATTACTCTCCTGGCTGGCGATAATACTTTCCAGGCTATCGCCTAGCGTCGCAATCTCTACCGAAGCGGAGATTTTCACCACCGGCTGTAAAGAATTGCCGCGGATTTCTTCCAGAACCTGTCTCCCATCCCCGGAGGGCAGCCTGATATCCAGCAACACCAGGTTGGGCATATTTTTCATCAACAGATTCAGCGCGTCCTGCGCCCGGCGGCTATCCTCACCGCTCAAAGAATCCATCTCCAGCAGTCTGTTCAATATATTTATTATGGAATTGTTTTCATCTACCATCATTAAATAGGAATGCTTCTCCATATTCTTTACCTCCTAACATTAAGTTTAGTTACGCGAAAACCTGTCCTGCGGCGCGTAAAGCGCATCCACCATCATTCCCCAGTCTGTGCTATCACCGGGGCGGTAAACCCCGCCGCTTTCCAGCGTAATAAAATGCAGCCGGGTGGCGGCAAAAACCACGTTCACAACTTTTTCCTGTTTATTAAGGTGTTCCTGCCGGCGGTTTTCCTCCGGTTGCGGCTGATTATTATTCGATAACGCTGGCATTTCAGGCTTCCTCCTTGCGACTAAACACATCATAATTCCCAACGACTTAGCAAAATATAAATGAACCGCGCCATATTCTAAACAAACCGTAAACAAACCCGGCACGCGGCAAATGACCGCTTGGGCTCACCGACATGACCCTTTTAGACCCGGGAGTAGTCCTTGTATCGCATTAAAGGTTACCCGGTTGAGTCCGTAATAAAGATTCCTCAAGACCTTACGCTGCCATTGAGCCTGTGTGAGAATGTTGATACGAAAAAGGTCTATATATTCACCATAAACACGCTTGTAACTAACCTGTAAACAATCAAGGAGGTGTAGAGAAAGAGAGAAACAAACAAGATTTAATTTCTCGCCTGCACATAAAAAGGTAAACAACAAAATCAGTAAAACAAATTTTGGAGGAAAAATGTTAAACAGATTCAGCAAAGCCCTAAAAAATCAGAAAGGTATGACCGGTCTTGAGACCGCCATCATCCTCATCGCCTTCGTCACCGTCGCCTCGGTGCTCGCTTACAGC
>Ga0172375_10000174_pt1 | contig 98164 bp, 81 predicted proteins | sample LakKiv1m_FD_114537 | JGI IMG/M metagenome (GOLD analysis project Ga0172375, IMG submission 114537) | Freshwater microbial communities from Kabuno Bay, South-Kivu, Congo - kab_092012_11.1m | ecosystem: Environmental > Aquatic > Freshwater > Lake | place: Democratic Republic of the Congo...
AGGCAAGAGTTACAGACTGAAAGATCGCTCTTGCAAAAAGGAAGTTTCGTAGTCAGATTATTAACCAGGTGGGTGATTTTGAACCGCCCGCCCCTGGGTGAATTTGATCCGCACGGTGACAATTGAAAGCCGCTATTTCCCGCAGATCGAACCTCTTGGAATCAAAAAAGTGAGCATGGATGTAAAGCTGTCGACCATGGTTGGAGGTTAGCATTTCAGGGAGGGTGCGAGAAGGAGAAAATCATGCTCCAGGCTTGCATTTCCAACAAATTGCGGACCCAGAAGACCAATGTGATTACCCCAAAAACACCGCCAGTTCAGTTGACTGAACTTTTTGGACAAGACGCTTAATACCAATGACTTACGACTGTAACCTTTATGTTTTCAGCACAAAGGTTCAGACAAGCATCCGGCAGCGTGAAGAGCTGATATCAAGGTAGGCGACCGCCTTTTCGTTGTTTAACAGCGCCAGCATTGCATCTATGTAAACCATTACTTCCGCCGGTAAACCCCTGACCTTCGCGGCTTTCCTGCGAAGTGATTTCAGTTCCGATGCGAATGTATCCAGCGTCTCAATCTTCACTGTTGCGCGTTTCTTTACCGCTTTCAACTCACTGTCTTTCAGCTCGCCAGCCAGCGCCTTGTCCTTCAACGCCTGGAGCTTGATCTTCTTCTGAGGGGAAACGTACTTTTGCTGAAGCTGGTTCTCGATCTCCATCAGTCCGGCAACATCGCCGAGCTCCGGAATGAAACCTTTCGGTTTGGGCTGGAGCCATTCGGGATGGTTGTTGGAGACCCAGTCGAAAACCTTTAGATACTTGTACAGCGAAGTTTTTCCAAGCTGAAGCCGTTTTTCGGCATAGTCTTCAATGTCGGCGTGACCAAGCGACGCGTACATGTTCTTTTCCCGCACCTGCGCGAGAAGTTTTCCTACCCGGAGGTACGAGAGCTGCGCATTCTTAAGGCTTCCCTTCAACAGCCATGTTGTCTGTAATGCCTGCCGTACCTCAATCTGTCGTAGCGAAAGCGGAGACCGCGCCGTAGCTTTAGCAGAGGCGGGCGCCGCCTTGCCCTTTTCAGTCAATGTTCTTGTCTTTTTCTGTCCCTTCTTTACAGCTTTTCTCTTTGCCATTCTCGCCTTGTTCTTTCTCACTCCGTCTTATTCTTTGTTCACAGCCAACAGTCTACAGATATCCGGCATGCCTGCTTTCCGCCGGCAATCTCCCGATATCCTTCGATGCGTTTGCACTGAAGTCCCAGATAGCGTACAGTTGCAGAATCCTGGTTCGGCAAATCAGGTTTCTCCCAGCGCCTCGATATCGGCAAGATCTTTTTTCCGGCCTGCTGCACGTTTGTTGGCAATGTATTGCTTTCTACCGATATAATTCACGGGAACATCCCCGAATGTTCCAGGCTCCCTGGATGCGCTGGCATCCTCCCATGAAACGCCGCTGAGCGAGGTGATCAGATCGATTCGAACAGGAGGCACTCCAAGTTGAACTACTTTGTCAGGTTTCTGAAAATCATCCAAGGTGAGATTTGAGAAACTGAAGCCGAAAGCGGCCAGGGCTGAAAGAATATGACGGGCGTTCACGGGATCAGGACGAACAAAAATATCTATGTCCCCTGTAAATCTAGGTGCGCCGTGAAATGCCAATGCATAGCCGCCGACAATCAGGTACTCAACTTTGTGCTCGTTCAATAACACGAGCAGATCTCTGAAGTCTGACTGAACTTCCATGGTGTTGTCGCCTCAAAATCTCGACCGCTGCAATCCTCTCAGCGGGTGAACGATCCAGCCAATAAGAAAGATCATTGCCGACTGAGGCGTCGGATACGCTTCGCTTGTTTATAACCTTCTGAATCATGGACTAATAATAACATAATCATTAAAAAGGTAAACTATTCTCTTGCCGAACACATGCATTCGACAAGGTTAATGCAGTGGAAAGCAGGTACTACGTTCCGGATTCTTTATTAATGCCGGAATAAGCTCAGAAAAGTCTGAATATCAGGGCGGTAGACTCATTTTATTGCTGGTTACAGCAATTTCTGGCGGACAGCTTTGGATTCAGAGCCAGTCCCTTTCGGGATGGTCACCCTGAGAATGCCGTTTGTGATAGCAGCTGAAGCAAGCTGCGCTTCACCTACCGGACCTGGAATCCTTATGGATCTCTGGAAGGTGGCAACATTCCCCTGCCTTCCAATGGATACTGCCGTGGCCACCGTCAACAGGCGGCCGTCCAGAGTAACAGTGACATCCGAAAGCTTGACGCCGGGAAGACTGAAAACCACCACGTATTCCTTTTCCCTCTCCTTCATGTCCATTGCGGGGGACGTCACCAGGGCATCCCAGCCATCGTCAATATTCACAAACGGCCCGATGAGGGCTGAATCGTGAACCATGCTTTCAAACATGCTGTCCATCTGCGCAAACATCCGCTTGGCTTCCTGCATCTGCTCGATCGCTGAAGCTATTCTCCTGTCCCGTCCGGACGACGGGTAGCCCGCAAAAGCGCGGCCCTGCATCTCTGTCCCTTTACCCGGAATGGAAATTACCGGAGCTTCTGCAGTCATCCGCCTTGCGGCGTCTTTCAGATTATGCTCCTTCCAGAGCCAGGCAAGAATAACGAACTGTAGAAGAAGTATGGTGATAAGCAGCACCCTTTCTGCGCTCATCCACACTTTTCGGCCATGCCCCGTGTTGTCCAGTATTTCATCCATAAGATCCTCACCGGATTCTTCAGCAGTTAACATGCCATGTTAACCCCTATCCGCCCCTGAAGGGCGAATCTAGGAGGCTGCCACCCATATACACGCCGGTCACGCGAATAATACCCGGATGCCGCCAGGTCAGGCAGCGCGACTTCCTTTCACGTCAGCGTGACAAATTGTCGCCCCTGTTTTTTTATTCGCATAATAACCTTTTGATTCTTGATTTGGACCGCAGGTATAATTGATGCTGGTGATTGAGAATTCAAATGAACCTTCAGGACAGCGGAAGAATCAGTTACCATATTTCGCTCACGCTCATAACAGCGCTGCTGGTATGCATCATTGCCATGCTCGCGGGGACCAGCCTGTGGATCCTGCGTTCAATGCACAGCCAGCTCGCCCATGCCACAGCAACCAGGACCGTGATTGACCACGGCAGGATCATCACTGCAAAAATCGCAGACCAGCCGGTAGTCAGAAGCGCATCAGCCGATGACCCTGGTTGGAGGCAGTTTTCGCGGACAGTCAGCGCGCTGCACGCAGTGGAGAAAGGCATCCAGTATGTTTCGGTGATAACAAACGGGGTAATCGTCTGGCAGGAACAAATGACGGCCCTGGACTCTTCAGACGCTTCCCTTCGCCCGGATGCGCAGGCCACAAACCTGGCAGGACAACTGAGCATCAGCCGGAGGATTCTTAAAATCGGGGAAGATACTGTGCCGGTGGTCGTATTTAGAAACGCTTTCCAGGGCGACGACGGGACACCGAGGGTTGTTGAAGTGGCACTGCGAAAAGATGCAGTCAGCCGCGAAGAGCAGGCTGCAGCATCTGCCATAACCTCGATGTTCAAGCTTTCCCTGACAACAACGGTAATTTCCTTCGGAATCTGTATATTTCTCGTGGCCTGGATGATGCAGAGGGAAATCCGCCGCGAGAAACAGCGGCGCGAACATGAACACCTGGTGTTCTCAGGAGTGCTTGCCAACGGCATTGCACACGACTTCAGGAATCCGATGTCATCACTGAGACTCGACATCCAGATGCTGGAAAAGGAAATATCCAGGGGCCATGACGGGAACCACGAAAGGATATCCCAGCTGGCGCAGAGAATAGTGAACACAATGAACAGGATGGACAAGGTTTTCCAGGAATTCCTTTACCTGTCGAAACCGGTATCAGGAACCTTCGACAGGATCCAGCTGCCGGCATGTGTCACGGACTGCATCGAGATGCTTGCAGCGGGTTATGAACAGGCCGGCATCCGCCTTGAAAAGGACATCCCCGCGGATGGAATCGAAATAATGGCTGACCAGACGTCAATCCGCAGGGCAATCGTTAATATCCTCACCAACGCCATGCAGTTCTCGAAAAACGGGGATACTGTTGCCGTACGCTTGACTAGATCAGGAAACAGCGCATTAATAGACATTACAGACCAGGGGCCCGGAATCCCGAAATCTGAGCAGAAGAAGATTTTTGAAATGTTTGTCTCATCAAGGCCCGGCGGTACCGGCCTTGGCCTGTTTCTTGCAAGAACAGCTGTAGAAAGGGCCGGGGGAAGCATCAGGGTAATCGACACGCCGGCAGGCGGCGCATGCTTCAGGATCAGCCTGCCGCTGGCCGGGGACAGGGCATAAAAGATATGAAAAAGCCCAGGATACTTATTATCGAAGATGATCCGGACGGGCGGCGTTCCGTTGTGGAAGCCGTTGAGGATGGCGGCTTCGAAGCTGTGTCCGCCGCTACCGGCAAGGAAGGCGTGAAACTTTTCCAGGAAGGCGAATTCGACTCAGTCCTGTCCGACCTGGTACTGCCCGATATCGACGGCATAGAAGTCCTTGCCAGGATCAGGAAAATGGATGAGCAGATGCCTGTACTGATCATGACTGCATACGGTACGATTTCGTCCAGCGTCAAGGCCCTGAAGAACGGCGCCTACGATTACATCACAAAACCACTGGACCTTGACGACCTCCAGTCGAAAATCAGGAGAGCCGTCGAGACCAGGGCCCTGAGAAGCGAAGTATCGTCGCTCCAGAAATCAATGCACAGCCGCTATTCCTCGTCATCCATCGTGGCGGAATCGCCCGGAATGAAGGAAATCATAAGGCAGATTGGAGCGCTTGCCGACACAAACGTCACCGTCCTGATAACCGGCGAAAGCGGGACAGGCAAGGAACTGGTTGCCCGCGCACTTCATGTTGACGGCAAGCGCAGTGCTGAGCCGTTTGTGGCGGTTAACTGCGGGGCGTTCACGGAATCACTTCTCGAGTCCCAGCTTTTCGGCCATGAAAAAGGATCATTTACAGGGGCAACGAGCCAGCACAAGGGGGCTTTTGAACGTGCCGATGGCGGCACGCTTTTCCTTGATGAAGTCGGCGACGCCCCTAAGCCGGTGCAGATCAAACTGCTCAGAGTCCTGGAGGAACGGGAAATACTGAGAGTCGGCGGGCACACGCCATTCCATGTGGACGTGCGGCTCATTTCAGCGTCAAACAAGGACCTCGACGAACTTGTCGAAGAAGGAGAGTTCCGCGAAGATCTTTTGTACAGGTTAAAGGTCGTAACACTTCACATACCCCCTCTGCGGCAGAGACGCGAAGATATCAGGCCCCTGGCGGACCGCTTTATAGCAGCCGCAGGCAAAGAACACGGCAGGTACATAGTTTCCGTTGACCCTGCCTTCTATGAAAAACTTGAGAACTACGAATGGCCGGGCAACGTACGCCAGCTTCAGAACGTAATCGAATCATCCGTTATCATGGCAGGGGAACCTGTGCTGCGAACTCCCCTTCTTGGCATCGACATGGACAGGAAACGCCAGGAAACCGGTTTTTCCATTCCGGAAGGGAAATCTTTCGCCGAACTGGAGAAGGAAATTTTGTCACAGTTGCTGTCACGCTATGAAGGCAACAGGACGCTGACTGCCGAAAAACTGGGTATTTCAAGGCGCACAATTCAGCGGAAAATCAAGGAACATAACCTTCCCTACTGACCTTTGAGTGCTGGCACAGATTCTGCTAGTTAAAGTCACGCCCGAACAAGAGGAGGAAATCCCTGACCAGGCAGGCTTTTGGGGAAGGACTTTCTCCTTGAAACAGGGGATTAAATCAGGTATCAGGGCAATTCCTCTCGCCCACGGAAAGGAACACAGTTCATGAGCGTGTTGCCCAAAGGAGTTTTTGATGATTTTAGGTAGGGCGGGTTCGCCGAACCCGCCGCAACTATTAGGAATTTAAGTGGCGCGTTGAGCCAACGCGCCCTACCATGAGAGCGGAATTGATTTGGGCAACATGCCGTCATAACGTTACGTAAAGGGAGGGTATAATGCTTGAAGTAAAGAAACTCTGTAAGAACTTCGGGGATATCCAGGCCGTTAAAGGCATCTCCTTCGAAGTAAAGAAAGGGGAAGTCCTGGGATTCCTGGGTCCGAACGGCGCCGGCAAGACAACCACCATGCGAATGATCACGGGTTTCCTGCCGCCGACATCCGGAACCGCAGTGGTGTGTGGATACGATATAACCAGCAACCCCGTTGAGGTAAAGAAACAGATCGGATACCTTCCCGAGAATGCACCGGCTTATGATTCCATGACAGTGACCGACTTCCTGGGTTTCATTGCCGAAATCAGGGGCTTCACAGGCCAGAAGAAAACAGAAAGGGTTGAAGCCACAATCCGGAAATGCCGGCTTGAAAAAGTCCGCCATCAGCCCTTTGGCACACTTTCAAAGGGGTACCGGCAGCGCACCTGTTTTGCCCAGGCCATAATCCATGACCCGGCAGTCCTCATAATGGACGAGCCGACTGACGGGCTTGACCCCAACCAGAAACATCTTGTCCGCCAGATGATAAAGGACATGGCCTCGGAAAAAGTAATAATAGTCTCTACGCACATACTCGAGGAAGTGGATGCAGTATGCACAAGGGCCATAATCATCAGCAACGGAACAATAGTGGCAAACGGGACACCAGCCGAGTTGAGGGCAAAAAGCAGTACCGGGCGCCTTGATGACGTGTTCCGCATGCTGACTATCGACAAGGAGGAAAAGGCCAATGGATAGTATTCGAAACTGTTCCGCCGTCTTCAAACGGGAACTGAGGTCATATTTCCAGTCCCCGGTGGCTTATGTGTTCATGATCGTGTTCCTGGTAATGATCGGATTCTTCACGTTCTACGTGGGTTATCCGCTTTACGAGCTGCGTACCGCAGATCTCTTCCCCTTCTTCTTCTGGGTCCCATGGGTATTCCTGCTGCTGGTTCCGGCGGCAACAATGGGCCTGTGGTCTGAAGAAAGACGGTCCGGCACGATTGAACTGCTGTTCACCATGCCGATAACGATGTTCCAGGCAATCATGGGCAAGTTCCTGGCAGCCTGGCTCTTCATCGGCATCTGCCTGGTGCTGACATTCCCCCTGATTATCACGGTCTGGTACCTTGGCAACGGCAACCCGGACATGGGCGCTATATTTGCAGGTTATTTCGGAACGTTCCTGATGGCCGGGGCATACGTCTCGGTGGGAACGCTGACATCTTCAATCACGCGCAGCCAGGTCATCGGTTTTGTACTGGCCCTGGTCTGCTGTCTCGTGTTTGTGCTGTCAGGCTGGGACGTGTTTGTGAGCATCTTCTCGCAATGGTTCCCGGGAGCAGCGGAAACGGTAGCGGCATTCAGCTTCATCACCCATTTCCAGTCACTCCAGCGGGGAGTAATCGACCTGCGTGATGTGATCTATTTTGCCAGCGTCATGGCCTTCATGCTTGCGGCAACCCACGTGGTTTTAAACAACAGGAAGACTGCTTAAAACGATATTAGAAAAAGGATTCTAACGATGAAGAAATTCGGATCTGATGCATTGTGGAAGACAAGCGGCGGACTTGCCGGGCTGGTTGCCCTGCTCGTCATGATTGTCGCCGCAAACGTGATAATGAGCAGCGTACGGATAAGGACAGACCTTACAGAGGAGAAGCTTTATACCCTCTCCCAGGGAACTCGCAACATCCTTGGGAAAATAGACAACAACGTCACCCTGAAGCTGTTCTTCAGCTCCTCGGTACCGGAGATGTCTGTTCAATTCAAGAACTACGCAAAGAAGATCGAGGACCTGCTCGAAGAATACAGGACCCTCAGCAGGGGAAAGATTTCCATAGAGAAATACGATCCGAAGCCGGATTCGGATGCTGAGGAATGGGCCCAGCGCTACGGCCTTGACGGCCAGCAGATCGGAATGTTTACTCCACCGGTATATTTCGGCCTGGTTGCGACATGCGGCAAGAATGAAGCCGCAATTTCCACCTTCGACCCCCGGGCCGAAGCAATGCTGGAATACCAGATCACCCAGTTGATCTACCGCACCACCCACCCTGAGAAACCTGTGCTGGGCATAATCGCCGGCCTTCCGGTCCTTGGAATGAATCCGCAGTTCGCATTTCCACAGCAGCAACGCATGCCGCCGTGGACCTCGTTCCAGCAGCTTGGGGACGATTACACAATTACGCAGGTTTCTCCTATGGCCGAAGAAATCGACAAGAGCATCTCCACGCTCATTATAGTTCACCCAAAAAACCTGCCCGACAAACTGCTCTATGCAATTGACCAGTTCGTTCTCAGGGGCGGCCGGGTCCTTGCTTTTGTAGATCCAATGTGCGTCGCAGAGCTGGAGCTCATGCCGCCTCAACAGCAGCAGTTCGGAAGGCCTAACCCGTCATCCAGCCTGGAAAAACTGTTCACGGCCTGGGGCGTCACGTTCACGCAGGACAAGATCGTGGCAGACATGGGCCTGGCTTCAAGAATAAGATCCCAGAGAGGCGTCGAAGAAAACCCGCTCTGGCTCACACTCAGGCCTGAAAATATGAGCAGGAAGGACATCGTGACGACACAATTGGGAACCATGTGGCTCCCCTTCTCCGGTTCATTCAGCGTAAGCCCTTCAAGCAACATGACCGTAACTCCGCTCATTTCATCGTCTGACGCCGCCGGATTCGTCGATTCTTTCGCGGCACAGATGGGCAGTTCTGCGATCAACAGGAGCTTTAAGAAAGAACCTCGCCCTCTTAACATGGCGATACGTCTGACGGGGACATTCAAAACAGCTTTCCCCAATGGCAAACCCGCCAGCGATGAGAACAAAACAGACGAAGAAAAGAAGGACTATAAGAAGACTGAGAAACCTGCAGAAAAGGGAACCGCTTCAACAGGCCTGAAAGAAGGCAAAAGCATCGTCGTCCTGATCGGCGACGTTGACATGATCTACGACCGGTTCTGCATTGAGCAGAGCGAATTCCTCGGGCTCAAAACCATGCAGGCGGTCAATGACAACCTCAGTTTCTTCGTCAACGCCGTTGAACAGACCACAGGAAGCCAGGACCTTATCGGCATAAGGTCCCGCGGGCACTTCCAGCGCCCCTTCAAACGTGTCCTGGACCTGGAACAGAAGGCGCGTGAAACAGGACAAGCCAAAGAAGAAGAACTCATGTCCAAAATCCGCAATATACAGGAGCGCATGGGCGCACTCCAGGAGTCCAAGGACAAGAATCAGCGTTTCACACTCAGCACGGAGCAGAAAAAGGTCATGAACCAGCTCCGCGAAGAACAGCAGAAGTTCAACAACGAACTCAAAACACTCAGGAAGAACCTGCGGCATGATATTGAAATCCTTGGCATACAGGTCAAAGTGTTGAACATCGCAGTAATGCCCATATTTGTGGCTATCCTGGGAATTACTTACAGTTTTTGCCGCAGAACAAAACGTCAACCTTAATTAACGGGGAATGGAGATATGAAAGGAAAGAATCTGGTCATCCTGGTAATACTTGCAGCAGTACTGGCTGTTGTTGCCGTCAGTACTTCGAAGAAACACATCACGTCTTCGCCAGCCATCATTGGAAAAACAATATTTCCCGATCTATCGATTGACTCGATAGAAAAGATCGTGGTTCGGTCCGGAAACGGCCAGGCCTCGGTTGTCAGGTCTGACGGCGGATGGATAGTCCCGGACCATTACGATTACCAGGCTGATTTCAACAAAGTAAAAGACTGCCTGCTGAAGCTCTGTGATTTGAAAATCGGGCAGGTCAAGGAACTTGACATGAAACAGAAAGCCGCGATGAAGCTCGTACCCCCGCCCGGCTCAGGATCCAACACGGTCAGCTCAACAGGCACACTTGTCGAACTGCGCGGCAAGGGAGATGCTGTTATAGCAGCATTGCTTATCGGCGATGCAAGAATGAAAAAATCAAGAGGCGATATGCCTGAAGGCTTCGAAGGCTATCCCGACGGACAGTATGTCTCACCCGACGGCGGCAAGAGCGTTTATCTTGTCAACACCTCGCTGGAAGACATACCGGCAACTTCTGACAAATGGCTGGATGGCGATATTGTAAGCGTTATGCCTTCAGACATTTCGGAAATATCAATCACCGGCCCTGGCAGGAAAGATATATTGCTGAAGAGAACCAAGGACACTACCGGCCTTGAAGTCGACGCTCTCGCCACAAACGAAGTTTCCCTGGACGGCAAGATGTACAGTATTGAGTCCGCCTTGTCGTACTTCAAACTGGACGACATTGCCGACCCGGCAATCAAATCCGACCAGTCCGGCCTGGACAAGCCGGTCCTCTTCAAGGCTTTCACCAAGAACGGGGAAATATATTCCGTCAGCTTGGGAAAGCAGAAAGAAGGCACGGATTTGAGGTTCTGCAAGGTTGAAGTCGCCCTGAAAGAAGCCGGGAAACAACCCGAACCCAAGGACGATAACGAGAAGAAGAAAGCTGAACAGGACGCGAAGGACCGGAAGAGCCAGGAAGAAAAAGTCAAACTGATGAACGACAGGCTGTCGAAATGGACCTATCTCATTGCCGCGTCAAAGGCGGAAAACATGATTGCCACGCGCGAAACGCTTTTCGAGAAGAAGAAAGAGGAGAGCAAGACAACACCGGAAGCCAAACCTGAGTAACGTCAACGGCAGTTTGCGTGGCTGCGTGCCGATTCCGGACAACAGGCCGGAAGAAACAGCCTTGTTTGTGCACATAACTGTAAACTATTGACTTGGCATAAGCGTTTAACTCTTGGAGGAACAACAATGAATAATCCTGATATCGCGAAAACGACAGACATGATAAGTCAACAGGCATCGCTGATCGAATCCCTGCGCAGCGAAATAGCGAAGGTCCTTGTCGGGCAGGAGAAACTGGTGGACCGGATGCTGATTGCCCTCATAACAGGCGGACATATCCTCCTGGAAGGCGTTCCCGGCCTCGCCAAGACAACCGCGATAAAGACCCTTGCGCAGGCGCTGAACCTGAAGTTCCAGCGCATCTCGTTCACGCCCGATCTGCTGCCTGCCGACGTGGTTGGAACAATGATCTACAGCCCCAAGGACGGCACTTTCGCGCCAAAACGCGGGCCGGTCTTCACGAACCTCCTGCTCGCTGACGAAATCAACCGCGCGCCGGCCAAGGTCCAGTCGGCACTTCTTGAATCAATGCAGGAGCACCAGGTCACGATCGGCGACAGCACCTACCGCCTGCCGGAACCGTTCATGGTAATGGCCACTCAGAATCCCATCGAGCAGGAAGGAACATATCCCCTTCCCGAAGCCCAGATAGACCGCTTCATGCTGAAGTACATAATAGTTCATCCATCGAAGGACGATGAACGCCGGATCATGAACCGCTTCACGCGCAAAACCGACATAAGCGTCAAACCGGTGATCACAGCTGAACAGCTCCTTTCCATGAGGACCGTGCTGGACCAGGTCTACTGCGACGAGAAGGTCGGCGATTACATCCTCGACATCGTGTTCGCAACCCGGAAGCCGTCCAGCTACAAGATTCCGATCGACCACCAGATTGAATACGGCGCATCACCGCGCGCGACCCTTTACCTGAACCTTGCGGCAAGGGCTAATGCCATGCTCCACGGCCGGGCGTACGCTACCCCCCAGGACGTCAAGGAAATGGCGTTCGACGTGCTCAGGCACAGGATCATCCTGACCTACGAGGCAGAGGCCGAGGAGGTAACGAGCGAAGATATCATCAGCCGGATACTGAACGAGATCCCGGTCCCGTGATAAATCTCTAACCGGTGCCCCGCTATGGCTATTGACACCAAAGAACTCATGAAGCAGGTGGGCAAGATCAAGGTGATCACCACCCGCCTTGTGAATGAGCATCTTTCAGGGGAATACCATTCCGTTTTCAAGGGCCAGGGAATAGAGTTCGATGAAGTCAGGGAATATACCCCTGGCGACGATGTGCGTTCGATTGACTGGAACGTAACCGCCCGGATGGGACATCCTTTCATCAAGCGCTTCTGCGAGGAACGCGAGCTGACAGTGATATTCCTCGTCGATATCTCAGGATCTCAGTGTTTCGGGTCCGGCGGTCGGTCAAAGGCCGAACTCGCCGCGGAGATTACCTGCCTGCTTGCCCTTTCGGCCATAAAGAACCAGGACAAGATCGGCCTGGTCCTTTTTACAGACCGTATAGAAAAATCAATCCCGCCGCGCAAGGGAAGGACCGCCGCAATGCGCCTGGTCCGGGAAGTACTGGCGGCAGAGGAAACCCGCCGCCGGACTGACATAGCAGGCGCGTTTCGCTTTCTCAACAATGTACAGAAGCGGCGCGCTGTCGTTTTTCTCATATCCGATTTCCAGGACAGCAACTACGAGAAAGAGCTCAGGGTGCTTTCGCGCAGGCATGACATTATCTGTTGTCCGATCTCGGACCCAAGAGAAATGGAACTTGTTGATGCCGGCATAATCGAGGTACAGGATCCGGAAACAGGCGACCTCGTACTGCTGGATACCGGTTCAGCCGCCCTCAGAAAAGAATTCAAGGAGTCAGCCGAACAGGACCAGAAAAGGCTCCAGGAAACGTTCAGGAAGATGAAACTGGACACCATATCCCTTTCGACTTCGAGGCCTTTTGTTGACGATGTCAGGAAACTCTTCCGGCAGCGGCAAATCAGGGCTGGACGGGGATAAATCATTACAGTCAGAAGACAGAATTCAGAAGTCAGTAGCCAGAAGTCAGTGGTCAGTAGTCAGAATGGATGAAAACCGTTTTACATACAATTAAGAAGGTAGTGTCGATCAGTGTCATCACTGCCTCCTGTCTCGCCGCCTGCCTTGTCCTTACTGCCGCAAAGACAGACAGCAGCGCAACCGCCGGCAAGCCGCGTGTCGAAGACATGTCCAAGGGCCCTGTCCAGGTGACCGTCACAACAGATCCACCGGTTGTCAGAATCGACAGGGACATGATAATGACCATCAGGATTTCATCACCATCCGAAATTGAAGTCACCATGCCTGCCATGGACGACCGGCTAAAGGGCTTTCTGCGCAACGGTACCCTCGACAAGGAACCTGTAACCCATGCAGGAAAAACCACCTGCGAAAGGCAGCTCCTTCTTACCCCTCTTATTTCAGATGAATACAGGCTGGCTCCATTCCCGGTGGTTTATACTGATAAGGGCAAAAGTCCGGCAGAAACAATGTGGTTTGCAACCAGGCCGGTGGTCTTTGATACCGCGCCTGTCATCAACGGTAAAGCGGACAAAGATATCGGTGTTAACATGACGCCAGTCTGGATATATCCCACTTTCAAGACCGTTTCATTATACCTCCTGCTGGGCCTGGCGGTTGTCGCCCTCATTTTCCTCGCTTGGAAACTGCTCAAGCGCGTTCACCGGCAGATCCGGCTCATGAGGATGTCGCCCAGGGAGCGGGCACTGGAAGAACTTGCGGAGTTAATAAAGAAAGATCTTATAGGAAAGAACCTGGTCAAGGAGTTCTACCTTGAAATCACCATGATTGTCCGCCGCTACATCGAAAGGGCGCATTCCATAAGGGCGCCAGAACAGACCACAGAGGAGTTTCTAGCGGCCGTCAGCAGCGATACGCGATTCAGCCGTGATGTGCTGAAGAAACTCAAGGCGTTCCTTGAAGCTGCCGACCTGGTCAAATTTGCCGCTTACAGGCCAGACCAGGACGCCATCAGCAATTCCACGGAAACGGCACGCGGTTACATCGAAACTGACGCCGCTGACCAGGGTACCGGCAGCAAAGAACAGAAGACGGAGAACAGCAAAGGGAGGAGCAGGTAATGTTCAGGTTTGCCGATCCATACTACTTCTTCCTGTTGATTCCAGTTGGAATCGCGGCATGGTTTATCTTCCGCCGCAGGATCAGGAGCGGCATACTCTTCGCGCCGACGTTCCGCATTCCCAGGTCGCATGGATCACTTAGAATAGTGGCGGCCACCCTGCTCCCTGTTCTTTTCATCACCGGACTGATCCTTACAGTCCTTGCCCTTGCCAGGCCCCAGACAGTGTTCTCGAGGATCCACAACAGCTCCAACGCCATAGGAATAGAAATGGTAGTGGATGTTTCAGGAACAATGGAAGCCCTTGACCTTTCGATCCAGACCGCGACGGGCACAAAACTTCGCAGCAGGCTCGATGCTGCAAAGGAAACATTCGGCCAGTTTGTAAACAAGCGGACTGATGATCTAATAGGCCTGATAACATTCGGCGGTTTCGCCGCAACGCGAGTTCCCCTTACGGCAGACCATGATGCCCTGCTCTACGTCCTGAAGGGAGTGGAAATACCCAAGCCTTCATTTGACAGCCAGGGACAGGTGGTGGACCAGGAGGAACTTCTTACCGCAATAGGCGATGCCCTCGCCACTGCATGCGCAAGGCTGGAACATGCAAAACTCAAATCAAAAATCATAGTGCTTTTAAGCGACGGCCAGTCGAACACCGGTATAATCAAGCCTGAGGAAGCTGTAAAAATGGCGAAGAAAATGGGCATAAGAGTTTACACCATCGGCGTTGGCTCCACAGGCCCGGCCCCGTTCCTTAGCGGAAACAACAGGATAGTTTACGGCAATGTTGAACTCGACGAGGAACTGCTTGGCAACATCGCGAAGAATACAGGCGGCCGCTATTTCAACGTCAGGAATCCAGGCGGACTTGACAAGGCCATGGAAGAAATCAACAAGCTGGAAAAGACAAAGGTTGAACGGAACATCTACGAGCAATATAACGAACTCTTCCCCTTCTTCCTCTGGCCGGCGCTTTGCTTTATTGCCGCGGGAACGGGGCTGAACATGATGATTTCGAGAAGAATTGTATGAACGTACAGGTCCAATTCATAAACGTATGGGTGCTTTACCTGCTGTGGCTGGTGCCGCTGGTGGCATGGTGGTGGTACGCTTCTGCCCGTCTGCTGGAAAAACGCATGTCAAACTTCCTGTCAGCCGATATGCAGAATAAATTGAGGCCGCCTGCCTCCCGCGTCAGGCAGGCATGGCAGACTGGACTTATCACCGCCGGCCTTCTGCTCGTCCTGGTTGCAGCCGCCAGGCCCCAGTGGGGAACCAGGGAAGAAATCGTTTACCAGAGGGGTAAGGACGTTGTTATCGCGCTGGATGTATCAAGATCCATGCTCGCCAACGATGTGCACCCCAACCGCCTCCTGCGGGCCAAGGCCGACATTCTTGACCTGATCAAGGAGCTTCACGGTGACAGGGCAGCTCTGCTGGCCTTCAGGAAGAAGGCCGTAACTCTCTGCCCGCTGACAACCGACTACGCATACCTTAACCAGGCACTCGAAAGTGTCGCCATTGACTCAGCCCCGGCCGGCGAGACTGACATCAGCGATGCAATATACAAGGCAATGGAAATACTTAAGAATGACGAGGGCTCCCACAAGGCAATAGTACTCATCTCCGACGGAGAAGACCTGTCAGGCAAGGCACTGGCAGCTGCAGAAGCAGCTGGAAAGAAGAATATACCCATATTCACTGTCGGGCTCGGAAGCATAGGCGGATCAAGAATTCCGGACCCGGAAGAGAACCGGTCGTATTTCAAATACAAAGGCCAGGAAGTTGTTTCGAAGCTGAACAATACGACGATGCAGGCCATTGCCGAGGCTACAAGCGGAGCCTATATACCGGTAGGTACAGCAAGCATGACAAGTACCACCCTCGGCATCCTCTACCGCAACCACTTGAGCAAACTGTCGGCCAAGGATTTCGAGGAAACGCTCCAGCGGCGCCATGTTGACCGCTTCCAGTGGTTCCTGGTTCCAGCTTTCCTTCTTCTTCTCGCAGGCGCATTTCTCAGCCGCGGCCGCCTGGCATCATCAACACGGCAACCGGGTCCGCCTGAATTGACGAAGTCGCTGAATAAGGCAGCCGCCATTATAATTCTACTGCCGGCACTTACCCTGGCCGGCAGCGCCCAGACAACCAACTTTGCTGATGCCCAGACAGAACAGGCACAAGCACCTGCATCAAGAAACACAAAGCCAGCAGACATGAAGATTCCCGAGGGCCGGGAAGGCGCGCGTATTGCCCAGAAACTTTACCTGCTTGGAAAATACGAAGAAGCCTCAAAAGCCTATCTCGAGGCTGTCGGCACTGTGCAGGGACAGTCCCAGCGCGATTTCCGCTACAACGCGTCAGTGGCGCTTTTTAAGGCCGGAAAATACCGGGAATCAGCAGAAATCCTGAAGGACCTTGAACTGCTCCAGAAAGAAAAGCCCGGAGAAAATACCATTGCAATGGGACTTGGTTCCGCCCTGTACCGGGCGTCTGAACTTCCTAAACAGCCGGATCCGGCAAAGTTGACCGAGAGTGCTAAGCTTCTTCGCGAATCAGGCGAGGCATTCAAGGAAGCATCCCGCGCAAAACCCGGCGATAACCAGGCCAGGAAGAACCTGGCTGTCGTCCTCGAAACCCTGCCTGCCGCCGAGGAACAGGCGAGGACAGCAGAGCTTATGGCAAAATACGAGAAGACACCTGCCCAGCAGATTGCCGACCAGATGCTGCAGGACCAGAGAAAGATAGTATCAGAAATTCCACCGGCCTTTACCAATGACTCACCGGCCCAGATCAAGACACTCGAAACGATCGCGGGAAAACAAAAGGCAAATGCCGACCTCTGGATACCGCTGAAAGATAAACTGCTTAACTCCATGGCCCAGCAGCAGGGCAAGGATCCAAAAATCCAGCAGCAAATCGCCGCTTTTGACAAACTGGTGGAAGGCACCAGGACCCAGATGAAGAATGCGTCTGCCGCGCTTCGCGACCTGGACACAACAGGTTACAATTCGGCCGTTACTGCCGAAGCAGCTGTTTACCAGTTCTGGAAATCAATTGCCGGTTACCAGAGTATCCTGCAGGAAGACATCCGAAGGCAGACAAATACAATCTCGGTCAGCCTGTCCAGCAGCATTGCCGTCGAATCGCGCCTTAAAATCGCAAAGGCAGAGCAGGACGAAGCACTGAACCTGACAGAGGTCTTCAAGAAACGGTTTTCCGACACCGTGCCGGAATCCGGGGAACCCCAGCAAACAACACCTCAAACCACGGACAAAGACAAGAATGCAGGAGAACAGAAACCTGAAGAGAAAAAACAAGGCATTTCGGCTGAAACCCGCCGCAAGATCCTTGAACTTGCAGACCAGGCCGTAACAACACAGAAGTCGGCGCAGGAACTGATCGAGAAGAAAGACCTCTCTTCCTCGGTAATGGAGGAGAGGAAAGCGCACGATCTTCTTAAAGAAATTGAAAAACTCCTCCCGAAAGACAAATCTCAGGACAAGCAGGACCAGAAGCAGGACAAGAAAGACGACCAGAAACAGCAACAGGATCAGCAGAAGAACGATCAACAGCAGAAGCAACAGGACCAGCAGCAGAACCAGCAACAGCAGGAAGACCAGCAGAAACAGAAGCCCGAGGACCAGAAGGAAGATAAGCAGGAAAAGAAGAACAAGGACGAGCTGACAGCCGACCAGCTGAAAAAGCTGCTTGAAAAGGCCGCCCAGAGAGAGAATGAACACGAAATACAGAAACGGGAACGAAACAGGACCATACCATTAACACCCATAGACCGTGACTGGTAAAGAACACAGCATGACAGAAAGACGTAAAATCATTGCCACTCTAACGTCTGTCATCCTGCTGTCATCGTTTTCACATGCCGCCGATATCAAGATAGACGCAGTCGCCAATCGCGACAGCATCTATACCGGCGAACCGGTTATCTTGACCGTCAATGTAGCCGGGCTTGACTCTCCGCAAGTAGTGCCGGACCTCTCGGCAATTACCAACTGCACCGTGAAAATGCTTGGATCCCAAAGCAAGAGTTATTCAAGTTTCACATGGGTAAACGGCAAGACAACCAGGAGCGGTTTCTCCGGCAGGATTTTTACATACGAACTTACGCCGCAGTCCACCGGATTGTTCCAGGCAGGTCCTGTGACACTGAAAGTCGACAACAGTATTTACGCTGCAAATGGGCCGTTAATAAAGGTCGTTGGGATTGAAAAGCAGGACTGGGTCGAAATAAGCATAAAATCTTCACGGGATGCGGTCCTTGTTGACGAACCTTTTGATATTACTTTCTCCATACGCCTCAAACGGCTTACAGGCAAGTACGCCGACATCGAGCCGCTTGATCCCTCCGACCCTCCAACCCTCACGGTCCCGTTCCTTGAGAACAGCCCCATCCAAGGCCTCGAAACACCCGATATTGGCAGAATACTGAACAAACATTTTATCAACCGCAGCGATGCGCCAGGCTTTGCCATAAACAGCTATTCCGTCGGCAATAACGCGATCAACAGCATATTTGACATTGGAATCCCCCGGCAAACCAAGGCCAGGTTTACATTCGACAAAAAGACAATTGACCTGAAAGGCATCTCGTATTTCGAATACACCCTCAAGATGAGTTATGTGCCGAAGGAGGAAGCAAGCCACACTTTCGGACCGGTACTGTTCAAGGGGCCAATAGTAACCGGTGTTACACAGGATGGACGCGGCACAAAAAACACCGTCTTCGCCGTCGGTCCTGCTGTAACAGTGAGAATTGTGCCGCCTCCGGAAGAAAACAGGCCGTCTTCCTACATCGGCGCCATAGGCAGCAACATAACCGCCGAAGCGTTCATCGACACACAGACCTGCAAAGTCGGGGACCCGATAAGACTTACGCTCGCAATATCCGGCAATGCCCGCCTGGAAAACATAAATCCCCCGCCGCTGAATCTGCAGGAGAAACTTACAAGGAATTTCAGGATTTACGAAGATACAGTCCAGGCGTCCATAAAAGAAGGAAAGAAGACATTCTCATTCACAATTCGCCCGATAACAGCCGGTACGATCGAGTTCCCTCCGATTGAAGTCTCCTATTTCGATGCCGCATCACGTTCGTACAAAACTGTCAAAACTACGCCGATCCCGGTCCGGGCCAATGAGTCGCAGGAAATCGGTGCAGCCAATATTATCGGGTCCGCCACAAACCGCAGCAACGCGACAGGAAACAGTGCTGCACAGAACTTCCTGATACCGGCTCCGGTCGACTTTAATCCTGCAGGCTCAAAACCGGACAGCTTGGAGTTAAAACCATGGGAAACGGCTGTTCTCATCGGCTCTCCCCTGCTTTATTGTTTTTTTGCAGGCACAGGCTTCGCAAGAAGGCGGCTCAGACTGGGCGAAGATTCGAGGAAGCGGCGCCGGGCTGTTAACGAGTCACTGTCGCTGCTTCGCGACTGTATTAAGGCTTCAGAGAGCTCTCCGGCGGGTGTACGCACCACTCTGAGCGTGGCGATACGGAAATACCTGGCAAACAGGTTTGGGGCCTCCGAAGCCGGCCTTACGCCATCCGATTCCAGGAAACTTCTCAACGTCAGCGCTGTAGATCCGGCTGTTGCCGGCTGCCTCTGCGACATCCTGGAACGTAACTTCAACTCGGCATATTCTTCCTCTAACACCCTCAACGCGGCAAATATCACAGAAGACTGCCGGCAGGCATATACACTTATCCGGCAAATTGAAGACAAGCTGACAAGAGTTTCCGCGGCAGGGAAAACAGAAATTTTAACGCTTTTGCTCTGCCTGTCCGTTACAGCTATTTCAAGCGCTGATGTATATGCGGCACCTTCCGGATCAGCCACCACGGACTCCGCACCGCCGGTTGCCGGAAACCCTGTGGAACTCCAGTTCATATGGAACGAGGCCAACTCAAAAATGGCATCCGCATCTTCGCCTGAAGACTTCCTCACAGCCGCAGGAACGTACAAGCGGCTTATCGATGCCGGCGTCCGAAACAGCCACGTCTTCTACAACATGGGCACGGCCCTTCTCAAGGCCGGGCAATACGACACGGCAATAACGGCACTTCTCCGGGCTGAACGTTATTACGGAAATAACGAGGATATAAGGCACAATATGCTCATCGCCATGTGCGGCAGGGATAAGAACCCCAATGCATCCCTCCCCTGGTACAGGGTCCCGCTCTTCTGGCATTACGACTTTCCCCTTTCCTCCAGAATCGCCATCGCCGTCTGCGCATTTGGCGGAATCTGGCTGGCGATTATCATGCGCAGCACGGGCTCAAGCCGGATTTACAAGCCACTCCTCTACATTTCCTTTATCGTCATGGCTGTTTTCGGTACAAGCGCAGCAACTTCCTTTCAACAGGAGGAGAGGGATTCACAGTTGTACCGGGAGAATGTTCTCAAGTTCAGGCAGGTGCCTGCACAACAAACAACAAATGCTATCACGAATTCAGGAAGCGGCATCAAACCATGAGAAGATTATCATTATTTTCCGTTTTCCTTTTTATGATCATGGCTGTTTCTACAGACACCAGGGCACAATCCATTGATGATGTCGTTTCCGTGGAAATCGCGGCAACACGTGACAAAGTTTACGTAAACGAGCCATTCCAGCTGATACTTTCAATAACATCCACCGGCATCAGGATAGAGCCCAATCCCCAGCTTCTGCCTTCATCCATGTCGGAAAAGACCAAGCTGGCTTGCGGGAATTTTGACCACGAACTTCCTCCCGAAAGATCACTTCAGGGAAACCAGCTACGCGAGAACAGGCGTTTTATTGCAAATGCACGGGCGGTTTCCCCGCAGACGCTTGAAATCCATCCCGTTATGCGAATCGGGGTCTTATCAGGTTTTGGCCTTTTCACCCAGATATCCCAATTTGACATCAAGGCAAAAACACTTTCCCTTCCCGTTCTTCCTTTACCTGACACCGGAAAACCCGCCGGATTCTCCGGCGCAGTAGGCGACTTCTCCCTGGATGTCGAAGCAGTACCTGCCGACGTAGCGGCAGGCGACCTGATAACAGTTGTCACCAGAATATCCGGCAGCGGTTATCTTGAATCTGTCCCGGTAATGAATATTTCGCCCGGCCCCAATTTCAAGGCATATCCTGCAAGGAAAATTCAGGACCTTGAGCGGGGCGGAAAAGTGTTCGAACAGGTTCTTGTGCCGCAGAACACAAACGCAGTGTCAATTCCACGTGTTTCGTTCTGCTTCTTTAATCCCAGTAATGGCACATACAAGACTGTTTCCAAGGGGCCGTTCCAGATCACGTTCCATCCGCCGGTAAAGGCTTCCACCGAAGCAATATACAGGCCGGTGGAGACGAAAGCCTTGGCAGGCCGATCAATCCTTCAGGATAAACTTGCCGCCATGCAGGATTCGTTCAACCTGAAGATCATTCTGATTTCGGCATACTGGCTGATCATCATAGGCCTGTCACTCTGGGTAACGGCAAAACGGGCACGCGGGTCACTGCCAGCCATCGGGATCATCCTCCTGGCGGCAATACTGTTTGTTCCGCTCAGGAATATTGCCGGCCGCTACCTCTCTCCCGGAAACGAGGCGGCATTGATTCGAAATGAAAAGGCCCGCCTCGCACCGGCATATACTGCCATCACGAGTTTCGACCTCTCACGCGACTCACAGGTAAGAGTACTGGAAACATACGGAAGCTGGTCAAAAATTGAAACGTCCGGAAGGAAAGGCTGGATACCGTCAGATGCGGTGACAAATTCAGCTGTTGAAAACTAGCCCGCCCTGCAGTTTTACCGGCGCAAGCTTCCGCTGCTGCTCACCATGGACGATAATCGCCCTCTTCTCGGCCGGACAATTCACCTGGCAGACACCGCAACCACGGCATATATCCGGCAGAACTTCAGGGCAAGGAACCAAGCCTCCTTTTATGGTCTTTATTGCATGAAAAGGACAGAATTCATCGCAGACCATGCACATCTGTGATTTTGACCACGAAAGGCAGTTCTCCTTTTCGATTCTCGCAACACCTATCGCAATGCAGTTCTTTTCTTCTAGTGAATGCCTCTTGATGGCCCCTGTTGGACAAACCTTTGTACATTCATTGCACCACTCTGCGCAATAGTCCGGATTTATTTTCAGAACAGGCGTCAATAACCCTGCGACTCCAGACTGGCCCACATCCGGGAATATTATTTTCTTGGGACAGGCACGCATGCAGTTGCCACATCTCATGCAAAGCGCCGTAAACTTCTCTTCAGGGACAATACCAGGGGGACGGATCGGGTAGCTCTTGCCCGAAAACATTCTGGCACAGAAACCGGCAATTCCCCCTGCGCATATTGCAAGGAAAAGCCGCCTGCCAAGACCCGGTTCCGATTTGTGGCCCGACTCTGCGAAAGCCGGCGTGGTTTTCTTCCTCCTGGCGCGCATATGACGCCAGGCTTTCCCAAGAAGTTCCTGCGAGAATCCCAGCGGGCATAAACGGTAACACCAGACATTGGGGCGCCAGACTGTCAGGCCAATGACAATTATCAACCCGATGGCCGGAAGCATCGACACCAGGGTCAGCGGCGTATGGAAGGCGCTGAAAAATCCATTAAAGATGGACAATGGATCAAGCCACAGGAAAAGGGGATAACCGGCCAAAGCCCCGCCCAGTACAAAAAGCGCAATGATTCCACCAACCGGGGGGGAAACTGCAAATTCTGACCTGCTTCCAGGCCTCAACTTCCCGGCATACTCCGCCAGGAACCCTGTCGGGCAGATATGGAAACAGAACCACCGGCCTTTCAAGAAAGCGATCGCCAGGACCGGCAGACTCAAGACAAATACCCAGCCGGCTGACCGGGCGGCAACGGCCGAAGAAAAGGCAGAAAACGGGCTTAAAGAAGGCAGTAACAGGGCTAGTGACCGCCCTGTTACTGCAGTACTAGACACAATTCCTGTGCCGCCATGGGCCAGACTCTCAGATTCAAGGCGCTGTTCCACAAAAGCAGGAACAACCTGCAACGCCAGAAAGACAGCTGCAGCAAGAAAAAGCATTCTTATAAAAAGGCGCATTGTTGTGTCAGAACCACAATCCCATTAAACCGCAGATTGCCGAATACAGAACCGCAGAATCTCGAAGTCAATCCCATCCTTTCGCAGTAGTCTTGAGACTTACCACAAAGATCGATATCAACTCGTTAGTCTATTGCACCAACGCGTCGAGCACCGTCACTGGTTTTATTAGACAGGTTTGCTGAATCATGAGCAACCAGACTCGAGTCTCCCTCAACTCCTTCAGAACGATCTTCAGCTTGTGCGTGAAGTCAGTACGCGACTCTGCACTCTGCGCTTCGCCATAGTTGGGTGCCGGCGAGGTGCCACTACGGAGCAGTTGGTTACGGATATGATTACCGGTCGATGTTTTCGGAAGTGATTCAGCTGTACGGATAACACGCACGGGGAACGTGATCAAGCGTGCCTCCAAGTCAAAGGCTCTTTCCTTCATGATTCGGACCTTATTATTCGTCAATCTGCGGTTCGTTCAGCTTCTTGAAGATCTTCTTCCTCATCAACGTCACACACGATTACGACGCTAAACCTCAAGGCGCACAACATCCACTTCCTTGAGATCACCCGTCCCAAGCCCTGTCTCATGCGCTATCCTGATGTAGTCAATGCTGAGTGGTTCCTTCTTGAACAGGGTAGCCCCGTAAGCATCAACCGCCACAGGGTCTGTTCCAAGAACTAGCTCATCCGGATATGCCATCTCGCCCGGACCGCGCGGGCCATTCGTAAGCATTATCCTTGTGCAATCCATGATCGTAATGGCAGGTTTCACGACAGTGCAGAAATCGACAATACACTGGTGAAGCCCCTTTCCGTGCCAGGTCTGCCGCTCCTTGGCCGACCCCATCCAGTTCTTCATTCCCATTGTCAGGACAGCGGCAGTATGGTGCTTGGCAACCGGCATATTAACAAGACACCCGGTTTCGAGAACATCAATAGCCACTTCTGTCTGCTTGAGGATTTTACCCTTGGGAACATCCACCTTCCTGAAGTGCTTGTCTTCCGTTAGGGCATACATGCGGCCGCCAGCCTTGGTCACCGCATCCAGCACGCCGCTACTGGAAAACGTCTGTTTCCAGTCGTTACAGGTCTTTTCGGGGACAACAACCTCGGACGCACCTGCAGCCTTGCACGCCTTGACACATTCAGCAACGAGAACAGGGCAGGTATCAGCTCCCTGCTCTGGCTTGCTTATCCACGCAATATTGGGCTTTAGGGTCACTTTCTGGTCTTTTTTCACAAATTGAGTCCAGCCACCAAGCCTCGCAATACCTGCCGCCAGCATCTTAGGAATGTCTTTCCCGTGTACAACCACGACTATGGGCCTGGTCTTCTCGCCCGACGGGGTCGTTTTTGCATCTTCTGCTCCCGCAAAACGTGTCGCAAGCGAAGCCGCAGCGGTACTCGCGGCTGTTACTTTAATGAATTGCCGTCTATTTATCATTCTTATATACCCTTCCTTTCATTCTTCTGGTCAAATTTTTCCTATTTACTCAGAATTTTATCATTGGATTTATATATACACAAGCGTAAGCTTCGAGCAATTGTGAATTTCGAAATCATAATCGACAAAGAGAAATGCAAGGCATGTGCTTATTGTATATCGGTATGTATGCAAAACGTGTTGTGCATGTCGAAGAATTTGAACAAGAAAGGTTATCACTTCCCGGAGGCAGTAAAACTCGAGGCCTGCATAGGGTGCCTGAAGTGCGCGGTGATGTGCCCTGACACTGCCATAAAGATCGCCAGGAAGAAAGCTTCCAAATCACCAGCAACCAGCTGTACGGAGAAGAAATAGATGGCAACACGCGTTTTAATGACCGGCAACGATGCAATCGGCGAGGCCGCAGTCCGGGCCGGATGTGACGCCTATTACGGTTATCCGATTACTCCCCAGAACGAACTCACGGCCTTTATGGCCACGAACATGCCGGTCAACGGCAAAGTATTCATCCAGGCCGAAAGCGAAATTGCCGCCATAAACATGGTCTACGGAACAGCGTCAGCCGGAAGACGCGCAATGACAAGCTCTTCCTCCCCCGGCATAAGCCTCAAGCAGGAAGGCATCTCAGCTCTGGCCGGGGCAGAACTACCGGCCGTGATAGTCAACGTGCAGAGGGGCGGCCCTGGACTGGGAAATATTGCGCCGGCGCAGGCAGACTATTTCCAGGCAACAAAGGGCGGCGGACACGGAGACTACCATCAAATCGTTCTTGCCCCGATTTCCGTGCAGGAAATGCATGACCTGACGATCCTGGCATTTAAACTTGCGGATAAATACCGGACCCCAGTTATGATCCTTACGGATGGACGGCTGGGCCAGATGATGGAACCAATGATGCTTCATAAAGGCGCTCCGCCGCCTGTACCGCCAAAGCCATGGGCTCTTACCGGCGCAAAAAACAGGAAGCCCAACATGATAAGGTCTCTTTATCTTGTCGAAAATGAACTTGAAATACTGAACATCAAACTGCAGAAGAAATACAACAAGATCAGGCGCAGCGAGGTGCGCTACGAGGAACGAATGACCAAGGATTGCGACGTTCTTCTTGTTGCCTATGGCTCCAGCGCGAGGATATCAAAAGGCGCGATAGCCACAGCGAGGGCAGCCGGTATCAAGGCCGGATTGATTCGCCCAATCACCCTCTGGCCTTTCCCTTATGACCAGGTTGCCCGAATTGCAGGCAGGACCAAGGGCGTGCTGGTTGTGGAGATGAGCAGCGGGCAGATGCTGGAGGATGTGAAACTGGCCGTAAACGGCCGGGCCCCTGTATTCTTCGAAGGACGGATGGGCGGCGCGGCACCACTGGAAAGCGCCATTATCAAGAAGATAAAATCAATCGCAGGCAGGAAGAAATAGCAGGCAATAAGCATGAATACCGACCTCATATACGACAAACCGGAGACTCTCACTGGTGTGCCCACACATTATTGCCCCGGTTGCGGTCATGGGATCGCGCAAAGGCTGATAGCCGAGGTTATTGATTCATTGAAGATAAGGGAGCGGACAATCGGCGTTGTACCTGTCGGCTGTTCCATCCTGGCCTATTTCTATTTTAATTTTGACGTTGCCGAATCCACGCACGGGCGGACACCAGCTGTTGCCACCGGGATCAAGCGTGTCCTGCCTGACAAGATCGTTTTCTCCTACCAGGGAGACGGAGATCTCGCGGCAATCGGCATGGCCGAGACCATTCACACTGCAAACCGCGGCGAGAATATTACCGTCGTCTTCATCAATAACGCGGTTTACGGCATGACCGGAGGACAGATGGCGCCGACTAGTCTTATTGGCCAGAAAACTGCGACATCGCCACGCGGCAGGGACAACGAAACTATGGGCCCACCGATCCGCATGTGCGAACTTATCAATGCGCTGGATAACCCCTATTATATTGAACGAGTTGCGATAGATGGACCTGAAGGCGTCAGGAAGGCCAAGAGGGCGCTAATGACTGCTTTTACGGCTCAAATTGAAGGGAAAGGCTACAGTTTTGTGGAAATACTTTCCCCCTGTCCAGTCTATCAGCGGCTCACGCCTGTCAACGCGCTCAAGTTTGTAGGGAACAAGATGACAGAATTCTTCCCAGTCCGGGCATTCAGGAAGGAGGGAAAAGCCGTCAATGCTTGAAAGAATCCTCATAACCGGTTCAGGGGGACAAGGGGTTATTCTAATCGGAAGAATCCTTGCATCTTCCGGGGTTCAGTACGTTCCTCATATCACATTCTTCCCTTCATACGGAGCAGAGGTACGCGGAGGTACTTCGGCCTGCCAGGTAATCCTTTCTTCAGACGAGATCGCTTCGCCTTTATCCGAAAAGTTTGACACCATAGTAGTGATGAACCAGGCAAGCTGTGAACATTTTCACAAGCAGATGACAAAGGACTGCCTTGTACTTCTAAATACGTCCATGTGCAAAATACCAGCTGTCGCCTCGGAAATACTTCCCGTGGACGCAACATTTATGGCCGACAGGCTCGGGGATACCCGCGTTGCCAATTTCATTATGCTTGGAGCATATTTTGCAGCAAGACCCCTGTTATCTCCCCCGCAGATAGAACAAGGAATCCGCCAAATGCTTGCCGAAAAAGACGCGGCGTTGATCGAGCTGAATATCAGGGCATTTCGTGCAGGACTCGATTCATGAATCTGCAGATAACAACCACCCTTCCACCGGTTGTTCCGGGGAACAAGCTCAAGGCTCTTTTCTCCGCCTTGGTTCTTTGTCTCACGCTGTCATGTCCCGAGGGATACGCCCAGAGTACTGACATTTTCCAAGCCGTCAGGTCTAATGATTCTAGTCGAGTTGATGCCATGATAGAGACGATCGGATGGAATGTCGTCTGCACGACAAATTCCGACGGCATCACACCGCTTCACCTTGCGGCCGCATTGAATCGTTACGGTTTGGCGGCCCTTCTAATAAGCGCCGGGGCTGACATCAACTCTCGCAGTCCCGCAGGTTTCACACCCCTTCACTGGGCGGCTAACAGGAATGCCGTTGATACGACAAGGTTGCTTATCCTGGCCGGCGCAGATGTCAACGCCAGGGCAAATGCGGGAATAACACCGCTTCACTGGGCGGCTAACAGGAACTCAACCAACATTATAACCATGCTGATTGCTGCCGGTGCTGACGTGCAATCAAAGACCGACAGCGGCTTAACCCCGCTACACTGGGCAATGATGAAGAAGTCTAACGAGGCTGCACGTTGGCTCGCATTCAAGATAGCATCCGACCAGGTTGACCTGGAAACCAGGAAAGAGGCCCTCGCCCATACTGTTGAAACAAACAGCCAGGAATCAGTCATTACCGAGGGTGAACCGGTTAAACCCGTTGCTGCCCAGCAGCCGCCTTTGGCAAAGGAATTAAGCGGAAAAACCCTTGCTGTTGCAATCGGCATGAATGAGGCACTGCTCTTAGTATGGGTTGAACCACTGAAAATGTGGGTCAGCAAGTACGAAACCACCAATGCCCAGTTCAAGAGATTCCGCCCCGAACATAACAGCATGTTCCGCGAGACCTTCACCCTGAACGACCCGGACCAGCCTGTTGTATATGTCAGCTGGAATGATGCAAACGATTTCTGCGCGTGGCTAAACAAGAATTATTCAGGTTCCATTCCCCGGAAACACGAGTTCAGGCTGCCCACCGAAAAGGAATGGATAGCATGTGCCACATGCGATACTGAGAGAATATACCCATGGGGAAACGACTGGCCCCCGAAGTTCGGTAATTATTCGGACCTGACCGCCCGCACACAGCTCTCGAACTGGTCAGGAATCAAGGGTTATGACGATGGATTCGCTGTAAGCTGCCCGGTAGCAGAAAGCGGCCACAACGAGTGGAACATATTCGGCCTCGGCGGAAATGTATGGGAATGGTGCTCAGACTGGTTTGACAGCTCTAAGAAATACAAGGTCAGGCATGGGGCAAGCTGGGATTTCGATGATCAAAAACGCCTGCGGGTTGATTACCGCGGGTTTGACCGGCCGGACGCACGTGACGATACTGTCGGATTCCGCGTTGTCGTCAGCCCAAAATGACCGTAAGAGAGAAGTCGGCCTTCTTCGCTAAAGAAGCTACGCAGGCCGGGGAAGACAGAATTCAGAAATCAGCAATATAATACCAGGCTCAGTCTGCATTATACCCTCACCCGCCCCTGTCGGGGCGACCTCTCCCCTGAAGGGAGAGGCTAGAATATTCTCTTCGCATCCTCTCCCTTAAGGGGAGAGGATTGAGGTGAGGGTGAGAATCTATACTGACCAGGTGAGGGCGTACAAGAATATCTACTTAAGCAATACATCACCGCCGACTTTGAAGTCCCTGGGCAGCTTCATCCTCAGTTCTTCCGGGTCCACGGCAAAACAGGGATCTATCTCTATCTTGTAAATTGACTCACCGGCTTCATCCTTCGGAACTGTTACCCCGGCTCTTTCAAGCCATCTGGAGCACTTCCTTATCATGTCGCGCCTGGTGGTTGCCGGCGAGTCGGCGCCTTCCGCATTCTTGACGGGCGAAAACTCTTCCTCCCTCGCAAATTCAACATTTATGCTCCTCTGGGCATCTGGAAGAACGTCAAAAATGAACTTCTCGAATTTATAGGCATTGGGCTTTTCCGGCTTCACCGTTATTCCTGTATCGTCACAATATGGAACTTTCTTATGCGCCACATGAATTGGAATATGCGCCTTTGACTCCTTGACCAGGAAATCAAGGGAGAAAACGTGTATTGCAACGCTTCCAAACTTGAATTTCAGCTCTCCATCCGGGAGACGCGCGTGTTTCTGTTCCTTTGTCAGCTCCGTGTACTCAACAACGGCATTCTTGTTCCCGCGCACCACTACAACGCCGAGCCCCTCGTCCGGATCACGCTTTGAACATACCTTGACCGATATATCAGCCTGGTGGATACGATGCAGCCCCATAAATGCCGGCTCCGCAATTTCTACAAGAGGATTATCCACCTGGAAATAGAATAACGTCTCCAGTCTCCGTTTTTTCATATCCTCCAGCATGCCCGTCGCCCGTAAAGCTTCAAGAATCCCGCCATGCCCGTCAGGGCTCATGAATAAATGCCCGGGAGCATCAAGGATTATCTTTCCTTCCTTGTCGAGCGCGGGCCACATGCCCTGGATAAAGAACAGGACCCTGTCTGCAGAAAGGCCAAAATAGTCATTTGCTTCAAAGAAATCCCGGGTAGCTTTATCGTTTGCCTCGCTTGTCATTATATAAAACGGAATCTGCGCCTTATATTTCTTCTCGAGTCCCAGGATTTTCCGGGAATGAATTTCAAACAGCGGGGCGTTGGATATTGGCCCGATAGCGAAGCTGCCCTTGGGTCCTTCAAAACCAAGCCTTGACCCCTGCCCGCCGGCAACAAGCACTACTCCCGCGAACCCTTTACGGATGGCTTCTTCTCCTGCACGTATGGCCTCGGGACTCTTGGCTTCAGCCAACCGCAGCACCTTCGCGGGCTCGATACTGGAGACAGACGATTGAACACTGACACCTGCCAGTACATCCTTCATCCTTGCCAGGCTTCCGAAATCCAACTTTTCAAGCTGGGCCAGCAAAGCCTTACGCTGATCCGTGTTCAGACGCTCCCAGAATTTTAAAACGTGCAGCTGTCCGGACTTTTCAAGTGCCTCACGGGCTTTCTCATAACTGATCGCCATAGCCTTCTCCTCGCTTCTCACATACCGTCGAGCGCTTTCCTGACTTTCTCGATCTCGTCAAAACCATCATCCGTAAATTGACTGGGCTTTCCGGGAATTTTCCCTATCAATTCAATCGCTTTTTCTCCATTCCCTTTAAGAACCTGCAATTGCGCCATATGAACAATCGCAGACATGTCTTTCGGGGTCAGGGCAATGGAACGCTCAAAAGACTTTTCTGCTTCGTCATACTTTCCTGTTTTCATCAGGATAACCCCCAAAGAATCCCAGGCAGCCGAAAAATGCTCTTCCATCTTCAACGCCTCTCTTGCAAGTTTCTCGGCCTCCTGGAACGACCCTTTCTTTTGAAGCAGCCATGCTAAATCATTCATAACCCTGGGCGACTTTCCCCTTTCCAGGCTCCTGCGATAAGAATCTTCCGCAAGCACCAGGTCTCCACCAGCAAACTGGATTGAACCACGTATATAATTGGCAATGGCATTTTTAGGATCCAGCGTAAGCAATTTTCTAACATGTTCCCCTGCCTCTTTCTTCTTTGCCTCCAATACGTCCATTCTGAGCAGCAGTTCCAATGCTGTAGCGTTGTTAGGATTAGACCTCAGCGCATTTTCGAAATTCTTCCTGGCTTCGGGAAGGTTCTTCTTAACCAGTTCAAGATGTCCGTTCGCCAATAATGCAAGATGCTGAGAGGAAAGATTGTTTTCCTGGATGCGCTTGACGCATCCTTCCAACGCCTTCTGATCCGTCTGCTGCGCATAAACACCCATCAGCATCAACCATATCCGCTCAACAGTAGGCGCCGACGTTCCTTCCATCTTCAAATCAACCACCTCTTCCAATCCCGCCCTGACCTGCTCCAGATTGCCGCACCTAAGGTTAAGCGACGCCATTTCAACAGCAATCGTTGACTTGGGTACACCGGCTTTCTCGGCTTTCTTCAAATACTCCATTGCCAGTTTGAAATCACTCTTCCGCGCCGAAACTCTCGCCATACCCATCAGCGCACCGGCATTAGCCGGATTCTCTACAAGCAATTCATAGTAAAGAGCTTCGCCTTCATCATCATGCTGCTGATTAAGATAAACATCGGCCAGCAGTTGTTTGGCCCCACCTCTCTTTCCTGCAGGCATAAGATCTATGGCTCTCTTTATCCCGGCAACCGCATAACCTGGCTGGCCTGACATGCTCCATCCGAGTCCAAGACGTCCAAAAGCTTCCGGCGTACGGACATATCCATAGATACGGGAAAGAGTCCAAACATCAGGCCTTTTGGATAGATCCAGGGAAAGTAATGCCTTTAAATCTTTCCTGATGGATTCCGCTTTCTCTGTTTTGTATCCGCCATCAACCATGGCTGACAGATTCAACAAAGCACTGAGATTATCCGGAAAAATGTTCCGGGCATCACTATAAAGCCTAAACGCATCATCTTTCCTGTCAAGATCCTCCATTACAACACCAAGATTTACAGTCAACATGCTCAAAGTTCTCAGCAGATTAGTGGCTTGAACAGAAAAACTACCGCCCTTTGCCGCATCTTTGATCACAGGCACCAGAAGGACAGAGACTCGCCTGTTATCTGCGAGCAAAGCATCTCCATCAACTTGTCGAATGGTCTTTACACCGTTATAAACCAGTCCTCTCGGAACAGCCGAATACCCTGCCCCAACCCATATGTCAGGCGGCCACATTACAGCCATGTTTTTTGGGGCCTCGGGATCAATCTGTACCCACTCCTGCAACATTGGGAAAAGACCAATCCGCGCCATATTCTGAAGTCTTGGCCGGTCAATATGTCTAACAATATACTTGATATAAATCTCATTATCGCCATTACGGAGATTTAATAATTTAAGGGGACGCCCCATATCCCTGGCTGCAATCAGCAGCAGGTCATCGATTACCCCGTCTGTAATCAGCCACTTCTGTTCCGGTGCAAGGCTCTTTATTACCTCCCTAGCATAGGCGTTGATTGGACGTTCTTCAGAACCGTTACTTTGAGCAACATTCTTAAACGGCAACATACATGCTAGAATTATCAGACAAAGTGCAAAGACGATACCAAGGCGGCTACCCAAACGAGCCAAAGTCGGCGACTCTGAGTCACCCCACAGAGTATAAGGAAGCAGATACCAGTAGGCGGCAAGATAGCCGAAAACCGCTGCTGTAAGAACATAAGGGGTAACCAGGAAACGCCGGAAACCCAGCATTGGCCAGGGTGCTACCGGCCCATTCAACATCACGTACAGCACGAGCCCGGTTATCACCGCATGAAGCATGTAATATGTCCAGTCCTTCTCTTCATTCAGGGCCCTGCGTGCCACAAGAAGACTTGTCAGCCAGGGGGCAATAGTGAAGAAGACAATCAGGAGCCATCCCTCACGGGGAAGACTCCTGGATATAAGAAGATACTGATCCCGCCACATGAACCATACAACATTGAAGTATCCGGTATATCCCCTCAACTCATAGCCCTCAGACCCGTAAAAAGACCAGGCAGCCACAAAGTACATGGACAACCCGACCAGGGCAGAGAGCACAACCTTCCAAATCAGTGAAAAATTCAGTTCCTCATTCTTCCACAGGTCGAGCAGGAGATAACACCCAAAGAGAGGCGCCAGGATAATCATCGTTGCAAACTCAACAACGCTCAAGCCGTACAGGAATGCAAATAACAGCAGGATGATTCTTGATCGCGTATTTATGAACCCAAGAAACAATCGCGTAACACCAAGCAGAAGCAGAATGTCGAACGAAGCTATGTGAGCCCTATTTGAAGCAACCCAGAACGGGATACAGAAAGCCAGGGACAGAGCCGAGACAATACCAGCAAGCCTGGAAGCCACAACTACCCTGCTGCGGTTAACAGGGTTTACGGTAATGGCATTATATACTGTTCCCGAAACGATCTGATACAATAGCCAGATCGAAGCCGCTCCGCACAATGCACTAAAAACGTTCAGATTCAACGCCAGACTGCCAAACAGCAGTTTGGAGACTAGAAATACGATTCTGGTCCAGAAAGGATTGTCAGGAGAGATTTCCGGAGCGAGCCCCGTTGCTTGAACGATAAGAGTCGCAGAATCACCAGGATACGCTCCGACACTTAAAGTTCCTATATACACGGCCAGCGCAACGACCGCAACCCCAAGCCCGATAAAGCGGTCAATATAGTTCCTGTCAATATTGTTCATTCTTGTACGGCATATACCCTAGCCTCAGACTGTTTACAATAAGAAAACCCCGGGCATCAGATACCGCAAATACTCTCAGGAAGGTGCAGAACAATATTCACATCAATGGGGAATGTCAGCAAGGCAACTCACGGGATTTTGAAGCAGAGCACAACTATTTCCTCTTGAGAAGAACTTTTTTGGGTTTAATCAAATCAACGCCTTTCCCCTTTAAAGCCTCCTCCGCTTTAAAAAGCAGGCACGGCGGACACAAAGCGCATCCTTTTGCGTCCAGCTCAGCCTGATTACGATGTAGCGACAAAACGCACAATACATTCGGACAATTCGTAAGGCCAAGCATTAATCCAACAGCCCTCATTGCTTCTTTTTCAACTCTACGGGAATATTGTTCCAATGCCTGAGCAGTATCCATCTCGGCCGGCTTTAGCATCCCCAGAGAAACACACACAATAGAATCATCCAGTTTTACAACCGGCTCCTTGCCTGGAACGGATGTTAGAACGACAAGAAACGCATCGTTGGTTTGAAGCAGGGTTGTTGAGACTTTCAGGAGCGAACCGACAGCAAAGTTAGTCGAGATTCCAGGTTGCCTGACCGACACCCTTGCACAGTACTTGGCCTCCACATATCGCCCTACCCGTTCCACCAACCCGGTCTCAACGTTAGCACCCAATGTGGTTATACCAATAGCTTTTCCAGCTGGATCGGAGGCCAACATCTGCTCTGCCGCAAACAACCACAACATGAACAAACATATAATTGCCTTCATACCCGGTTCCACCTTAATATCTAATTAAAAGAAAATGGCCCCGGTTGTATCAACAGGGGCCATCAGTTTTTCACAACAAAAAAGTCTATTTCCCGCTACGGCGCCGCAAACCAGCAACAGTAATTAACCCAAGGAAGAACAACGCCGAAGTTGCCGGCTCAGGAATAGCAGTAGGGATTAAAGTCTGCCGCTGTACATTATCAGTAAACAGCCATTGGTCAACGGGGTCAGTAGCCGTACTATAACTGTAAGCATGAAGTTCAGATTGATAATAATAGGTTGCAGCGGCAGGAACTGCGGCATTTGTATCACTTGCCCAGTCAGAGTTGGCCACATTAAATACCCTTACATAATAATTCCCATTCGGAATATCGTTGGTACCGGCAGTCTGATAAGAAAACATGCCCGCAGCTGCACCCAAAAAACTTCCATTGGAGCTATAGTTGACATCAATAACCCGGTCGTCACTTGTAACGCCTAGTCCTGAAAAAATGAAATCATTGGTTGTACCGTTAGCCCCAGCATATATCAACTGCGCCCAAGCGCCCGAAGTACCAACCGTTTTACTGAAAGGAAGTAGATTTCCGAGCTGATCTTTCACTGTATAAGAAGCCGATTGTTCACCCCACGAAAAGCTTGAAGCCGCATTACTCCAATTAGCAGAAAACAACATTGACAACACAAGAAACGCAACAGCTTTTCTCGAAAACATGACAAACCTCCAATTTACTTGAAGACTAATTCAAATATGGCCTGACTTCTACCCAAACCGAATTCGTTGTCGCTCTGCTTCTATACCAGAACCCCTCGCCAGCCTTTAATACGTTGGTTGAAACATCTACCCCATCAACCCATTTATAATCATAAGCCGGATCCGGCGTCGCACCCTTGTACAAGAACAAATTAGTATACCCCACCCCGGGTATGTACATATAAATGTTATCCGCCAAGGTGGGATCATCAGCTGCCACACCATTTGTCAAAGACAGATTAGTAATAGCCCTGTCACAGGTATATGGATATGACAGTATTTGAAGACCCGGCTTAATCACCATCGTGTTTGTCGCAAGATCAACAACCTGACCCATTATCGTATAAGTAGTGATACCTGCGCCCCTGTTTCGTATCCAAAAACCCTGGCCGGGGTTAATAATATTGGTTGAAACATCTACCCCATCAACCCATTTATAATCATAAGCCGGATCCGGTGTCGCACCCTTGTACAAGAACATGTTTGAGTAACCTATCCCTGGAAAATAAAGGTATACATTATCAGCAAGAGTGGGATCATCAGCAGCTACTCCATTAGTGCCCAGAACCTGATTAAGCGTTTGAGTTCCGCTCAACTGATAGAATATTGGAGATCCTATAGCCAAACCAGGATCAACAGATTTATTGATATAGCCCACAATATTTACACTCGAAACTTCATTTGTGGCAGCCATACCCGTTCCAACAAGTATACACATCGCAAATAACCACAAAATTGTACGTTTCATGCTGCACCTCTTGGTAAAAAATATATCACACATACACTACTATTAGTTCTATCTTTCTACCTGTAAGGGTAGAACAAATAAACGTTAAGATCAAGTACAAAATTCTTATTTTAGCGGACTTTGCATAGCCCTCCTATCGCCCCGAAGTCGGAGCCTGCAGTGCGGGCAAAACTCCTTCAGAAACAAGCTGATCATCCATTTCTTTTGTCAGCGGAACGGGCAAAGGCGGCAAGCCTTCCCGTAAGGCCTTCATCTGTAAATCGTTCAGATGTTTGTCGAGAGCTTGTCCTGTAAATTTCGGCTTCTCCGCCATTTGCGCTTCAACTTCTTTCCTCATTTCCTCCATGCGATTCCTCATAAAAGCCGAATGTAAACCCCTTTCCTGAGATAGCTTTGGCACGCCTACAAAAGATCCAGACTTAGGAAACGCCGCAGATGATCCTGCTTTCTTTGGCTGACTCCCCCCCATGTATAGCCTGGCTTCCTGGCCGTCTTTCCTAAGCAGGGCAGTTTCGTCAATAAAACTGGCTTCAACCAGTTCAATACCATCAGCGGTTTTATCTCCTACTCCAAGGTAATAACCCTTGTTGCCTGCCGCCTGATTCACCAGCCCTACCCATGTATTGCCATCCTCAATCTTTATCGCAACCATCTTCAATGACTTGAAAAACTGTTCCGCCTGCGCTGCAGCAGCCGCATTTGACACAGCCGGCGCCAGATCCGGCGGCGGTTCGCCAAAAGGCTTCCGGTCAATAATGACCTGGTACCGGGAAAAATCATCGGCCGCGTTCACACATGTCGCGCATAACACAACAACCAGGCAAACGCACATGGCCAAACCAGAAAGAAGAATGTTACCACCAAACTCACCAAGGACACTAAGCCTGCATTCGGAAACTGGCAGCGAACAGGATTTTCCGCCTTCCCGTACCTGTCTCCATTTGTGGTGAGAAATCTTAATCATAGCTTTATCCTACTGCCCCGTTGCCGCAGGCTGCAGCGGCGGCAGCACTCCTTCTTTGACAAGCTGGTCATCCATCTCCTGTGTCAGCGGTATCGGCAAAGCAGGCAAACCTTTGCGTATGTTTTCCATCTGATATTCCTTCAAATGCTTATCCAGTTCCGCTGTGGTAAGTTTTGGCGCAGGTGACGCAGGCTGTTCGGCAGACGCCTGACTCGCCCGCATGCGACTTTTCATTATGTCAAGATATCTCTCCCTTGACTCCCTCGAATGCCCCGAAGAATGATCCCTCCCATCAGTTGGGTCCGGATATCTTTCCCTCGACCGCCCGAAAGAGGGCTCCCTCACCGGTTCGGACTTTGAACTTGCCATCACCACGAGCTGGGTCGATGAACCCTTCTGCGGACTGCCGTTCATGTAAATTCTGACCGTTTGACCGTCTTTCTTCAACAGGGCCGACTCCTGTTCGAAACTAGCATCAACAAGCTCTATGCCGTCTGCAGTCTTCTCGCCCACAGAGAGATAGTAACCTTTGTTGCTTGACGCCTGGCTGACAAATCCAACGTAAGTATCACCGTCCTCTATCTTGATGACAACCATCTTCAGCGACTTGGCAAACAGCTCCGCCTGTGCCGCTGCCGCCGCACTGGCTACCGACTGGGCCTGGTCAGGAGGAGGCTCGCCAAAAGGCTTCCGGTCAATAATAACCTGGTATCTCACAAAATCGCCGGAATCACCACCCGCCGCCCAAAGCGACGACGCAAGCAACATAACTGCAGTATTTATACCCAGTTTCATCGTTATTATAATACCATCTTCGCCCAGCCCCTGCAATGCGGTAATTGAAACAACATTTTTTACATAGAAGGCTTGACTCCTCAACGTTTCTCCCATAATTTACGGCCCTTTGTTCGAAGCGGCACAGGCGCAGTTAACAGCGCCGGAAAGAGAATTTGCCATGGAACCATATGCAGTAGTTGAAACTGGAAGCAAACAATACAGGGTCAAAGCAGGCGACGTGTTCAACGTCGAACTCCTTGACGTCAAACCGGGCAGCAAGATTGACCTGGCCCCAGTGCTGGCCGTATCTGACGGAAAGAGCCTTGTGGTAGGAACACCGGATGTAAAGACGGCAAAAGTAACAGCCACAGTTGTAAAGCATTTCCGCGATGACAAAATCGTCTCATTCAAGATGAAGCGCAGGAAAGGCTACCAGAGAAAAGTCGGGCATCGCCAGGAGCTGACGCTCCTGAAGATTGAAACCATTCAGGCCTGACAAACCAGCGCGAAAGGAGCATACAAATGTCCAAGACAAGAGGCAGCGGGTCAGCTAGAAACGGACGCGACAGCCATTCAAAACGGCTGGGCATAAAGAAATTCGACGGGCAGTTCGTCAGCGCCGGGGCAATCATCGTCCGGCAGCGCGGCACAAAACTGTATCCGGGCGCAAACGTGGGACGGGGCAAAGACGACACCCTGTTCGCATACAAAGCCGGCCAGATAAAATTCGAGAAGACCGGTAAACGCGTCAGCATAGTCGAAACAGTAGTCGCTTAGATTCTTTAACTCAACAAGCGACACACCCCAGAACAGCAACAGAATGCGATCAGACTCCTTCGTGAGCTTGGTGTCTTTGCGGTAAGATTCTTCTCTGAAACCCATGAAACAGCGCACGTTCATCGATTCAGTTAAAGTCTTCGTCAAAGCCGGAAACGGCGGGAACGGAAGCTTCAGTTTCCGCCGCGAGAAGTATATACCCTACGGCGGTCCTGACGGCGGTGATGGCGGAAAGGGCGGCAGCGTCATCCTTAAAGGCGACAGGGACACGGACTCGCTGATAAGACTGTACTTCACCCCGCACCAGGCGGCCGGCCAAGGAGGCAAGGGTCTGGGCCGGCAGATGCACGGCCGAAACGGAACCGAACTGATACTCAAAGTCCCCTGCGGAACACAGGTATTCAACATGGATACCGGGGTATTGATGGGCGAAATCCTTGAACACGGCCAGGAACTTCTTGTCGCACGCGGCGGAAAAGGCGGTGTCGGCAACGTCCATTTCAAGACGTCAACACACCAGGCGCCTACCGAACATACACAGGGAGAGCTCGGGGAGGAACTGACCCTGCGACTTGAGCTCAAACTCATCGCGGATATAGGGCTGGTGGGCTTCCCTAACGCCGGCAAATCATCAATCCTGACGGGCATAAGCGATGCACATCCCAAGATCGCAGCCTACCCGTTTACCACGTTCAACCCGATAATCGGAACACTGGTATTTGAAGATTTCACAAGAATTAAAATCGCGGATATACCCGGACTGCTCAAAGGAGCCCATGACGGGATCGGGCTCGGCCACGATTTCCTGAGGCACATCGAAAGAGCACCATGCCTGGCCTATGTCCTTGATATGGCAGGAATGGACGGAAGAAACCCGGCAGACGATTATGAAGTCCTGAAGGAAGAACTGGAGTTCTACAGGAAGGACCTGATCGACAGACCTTCCATTGTGGTTGCAAATAAGATGGATCTGCCGGAAGCCAGGGCAAATCTCAAAGAGTTTAAGAAAAGAACACGCACAAACCCAATCCAAATATCAGCACTCACAGGCCAGGGATTACCGGAACTGCGTGATGCCATGGTGAAATTGTTCATGAAGAAAGACAAGCCGGTATCCAGGAAGAAAAGCTCTTCACGAAAGACACCACGCCGCACTTCCAAGCGGAAAACAAAAGCCAAAAAGTAAAGTTCTGCCCGAAGTTTAACACCTCGTCAGCTTGTTCTTATACGATAGCCAGCGTGTTGCCCAAATTAATTCTGCGCTCATGGTAGGGTGCGTTGGCTCAACGCGCCACTTAAACTCCTAATAATTACGGCGGGTTCGGCAACACGCCGAAGAAGTGAAGCTCCCAACGGCAAGTTTACCCGCCTGTCCTAAGGCACGGGGCATCCTGGTTAAGGCGAGTGAAGTGTACCAAACGCCTTACGGCATTGACTGCAAACAAATACCAGAAATCCTGATGTGAACATTTCTTTTTCTCAACCTTCGTACGTTCATTCGTGATCCCCTCCCTGAAGGGGTGGTCAAAGGCCGGGGTGGGTTCTTCAATTCTTGATCCGGTTCTTCATATCTTCTTCCCGTTCTCGTATGCTTGTCTCGATGCGGCTGATAACGGATTGAATATCTGTCTTAACTTCAAAGTCCCAAAAACGCAGAAACATGACACCCATTAGCTCCAATTCTCCCTGCCTCCGTACGTCCTGGTTCTTCTTGAAGTCATGACTGCTCCCATCAACTTCAATCGCCAACCGAAGCGCCTTACAGTAGAAATCGACAATGTACTTGCCAATCGGACGCTGACGATCAAAATCGTATCCAAGGACTTGTCGCTGTTTCAGCCGATTCCACAAAAGCACCTCTGCCAAAGTCATGTTTCTGCGGAGAATCCGTGCTTTCGTTTTTAAATACGGTTTATAAGGAACAATTCTTGCCTTCATCTACCAAATTACCCACCCCGCCCTTCGGGCACCCCTCCGATGGAGGGGAACATTTCTTTTTCAACCTCCTGACGTTCATTCTTGATCCCCTCCCTGGAGGGGTGGCCAAAGGCCGGGGTGGGTTCTTCAATTCGGGCACGCAATCACGCAATCGCCACCTTGCTCATCAACAACTTATTCAGAAGGGCCCGCCTATTGTAAACTTGAAGAAAGGGGCCGAACTGGCATCATAACTGGATTCACTACCTGAGGTTACCTTGTCGTACTCAAAGCTCCTGCCTGTGACCGTACCGATCTCCCCGGCGAACTGAACGTTGTCAGACAACCTGTAAATAACGCCTCCAAAGAAGCGAAAATCCTCCACGGTCATTTGCCCGGCACCCAAATCATTCTTCTCTATCGCATACGACATATTCTGCCACTTGAATCCCGCGTGAACGCTCCATCCTTTGCCAAGATAGTAACTGAACCTGCTTTCAGGAAGACGGGCATCAAGCCTCATGTCATCAGCAATCATCCACGCAATACCGATGAGAGGCATAACCTCCTGCTTGAATCCCGGCCTTATTTCCGCACCTAATATTCCTGAAAGCTTAGGATTCACAGTCTTGATCACGGCAAGCGAGAAAGGCAGGTACAACGCATCTGATCCGAGCTCTTCAAAATCGGTATAGATCCCGGGATATATCCTGGCCTGCACGGATATGCCTTGCCGGAAACGGCATGTCCAGCCGGCATCAAATGCTATCCGGCCATACTGCCCCGGCAGCTGCGCCTCAGTTGAATAAGAAAGAAAAGTCGTATTCATATTCAACGCCACGTCAATATCACCGAACAGAACATCCCAGAAATAGGGAAAACCGCCCCAATGGCCGTCCAGCTCCATCAAGGAAGTACTGCCACCGCTTTCCACTGGGCTGGATTCAACGAAGCCAACGCTCAAGCGGTACATTGGGTCAGAAGGCACATCCAGGATTTGATCCACGCTTTGGCTTTTGCTCTTGGCGGCACTGGCGACACTCGCAGAAATCCCAAGTAAAAGAATCATTGTAAGACTAAATGCGTTTCTCATGACCATGTACCTCCGGTTTGGTGATACCATTTTATCAGACCTGTCTGCCACGGCAATAAATAGCCGAAATAAAGGCAACAGTACAGGAAAACAAAGGGAGAAGTGAAGACAGAAGTCAGAAGCGGGAATGCAGCCTTCCTCCCCAAAACAACTACGCAGGCCAGGGAAGTCTGAATTAAAGAAAAGAAACACCGATGGAATAGCAAAACTCCATGGCGCCTTAAAGCGCCATGGAGTTCACACTGTGCATTTCGCTTCTTCGAGAAAAGATTTTTAGTCAGATTGCCTCAGTGCCAAGACGCCGCAGGCGGGGCCAGATAAGTATCTGCACCGCCTGCGGCAACACCGGCAATGAGGTAATATCACAAAAAAGATTTTCTCGTGAAATGCACAGTGTAATCAGTCTGCAACAATCCAACCAGAACCGGGTAATGTAGTGCCTACGAACAGAAAGCCCTGACGCCGGCGATACTATCCGCACCGGCAAGAAGCATGACAAGCCGATCCACCCCCAGCGCCGCCCCGCCCGCATCGGGCATACCCTTCTCCAGAGCCTTAAGGAACTCCTCGTCCAAGCGGTAAACATCCCTGCCAGCCTTCGCCCTCTCAGCCGCACACTCTTCAAACCTTCTCCTCTGTTCAACAGGATCGGTCAGTTCGCTGAATGCATTCACAATCTCCATGCCTGCTATATAGAGCTCCCACCTTTCAGCTACCTCCTCCATGCCCGGTTTCCGGCGAGCCAGCGCAGCCGCCTCCGCCGGATAGTCCTTCAAGACTACAGGACATTTTAGAGACAGTCCGGGCTCAACTTTGCCCACCAGATCAAGGTCAAAGCGGTCGGCATCATATTTTTTTACCGGATTCCAGCCCGCATGAAGCAGAAAAGCCTCCTCAACCGACAGACATTCCCATACAGGCATAAGCTCAATTTGCACGCCCTTGTACGTCAAGGACGTTCCGCCAAGTACCTTCCTGGCAACGGAAGATATGAGCATTTTCGTATCCATCAGGATATCGTTGTAGTCGGCATTCAGCCTGTACCACTCCAGCATTGTGAATTCAGGATTATGGAGCCGGCCCCTCTCCCCGCGCCTGAAACAGGGTCCAATCTGGAATATACGTTCATACCCTGCAGCCAGCAGGCGTTTCATATGAAGTTCAGGGGAAGTCCGCAGGTAAGCCCCGCCAGACGGTTCTGCATCGATATAAAGCTCAAGAGCCGGATCAGGAATCCTTACCGGTGTTTCGACCTCGACAAAACCGCGTCCGACAAAGAAATCACGAACAGCCTGAAGGACCTTGCTCCTTATCTCAAGAGCCGGCTTCATGTGTGAAAGGCTTTCCGGTGTCATTATTACTTGCTGACTCTGTCGGCGTAGTCGCCGGTGCGCGTATCTATTCTTACGGTATCGCCCTGATTGATGAAAAGAGGAACGTGAATTTCGTAGCCACCTTCAATTGTCGCCGGCTTTGTCACGTTTGTAGCCGTATTCCCGCGCGCACCTGGCTCCGTGAAGATGATCTTCTTCTCAACAAAGAAAGGCAGGGTCACCTCGATCGGCTGGCCGTTGAAATACATGGCATTAACCTTCATGTCTTCAGCCAGGAAGAACTTTGAATTGCCGAGCACCTCGGCACTTATGGAAAACTGCTCGTAGTTTTCGTCAACGAAAACAAAGTCGTCGTTCTCCTTGTAGGAAAAACGAAGCTCCTTCTCTTCGATATTAGGTTCCCCGAATGCCTCGTTCGAACGGTAAGACTTTGTCATCGTCGAACCTGTAAGAAGGTTTTTCATCCGGACAGTATAAACCGCCTGCCCTTTCCCGGGCTTAAGGAAACTGTACTCGGTAATCAAATACGGAACACCTTCAATCTCAATCTTCAGTCCTTTTCTCAAATCGCCAACTGCATACATTTTAACCTCGTAATCTTTTCTTCACCGCAACTCTTAATCTGATCGTAATCCTACCCCGCTAACCTGCTTTTCAACTGCCAAATAAGGGCCGTTTTTCGGGCCACAAAATGGGCGATATAATATGGATCAGGCCCCCCGTTGTCAACAAATCGCACTTATTTTAAAATATATCATTTTCCGCCCATTTTTTGAGGGTTTTCCGGCGTGTTTAAGGCCTCTGAATGCTTGCGTTTTCCGGCAATTTCTGCGTATAATTTGCCCTTCAAAGGGGGATAAGGAAAGGTCTATGTCTGAACAGAAAAAAGGTGCAAAATACGACGCCACGAACATCACAGTTCTGGAAGGAATTGCCGCCGTCCGGATGCGTCCGGCAATGTATATCGGCGACACTTCCGTGCGCGGACTCCATCACTGCGTCTTCGAAGTTGTCGACAACAGTATAGATGAAGCACTCGCCGGTTACTGCAACCGTATCCAGGTTGTGCTCAATCTTGACGGCTCATGCACGGTGAACGACAACGGCCGCGGCATTCCCGTCGACATCCACGCCACCGAAAAGAAACCGGCAGTCGAAGTCGTCCTAACCACTCTGCATGCAGGCGGAAAGTTTGACAACGACAGCTACAAGGTTTCAGGCGGCCTGCACGGTGTGGGTGTGTCATGCGTAAACGCCCTCAGCGAATGGCTCGAGGTGGAAGTCCGGCGCGACGGCAGCGTATACCACCAGCGTTACGAAAAAGGACATACCGCCTCCAAACTGGAAACCATAGGCACTACCAAGGGCACAGGCACCAAGGTCACATTCTTCCCGGACAATACGATTTTCTCTACCACGACATTCGAATGGGACATCCTAGCCAGCAGGCTGAGGGAACTCGCTTTCCTCAACAAGGGCATCGAGATAAGCCTTACAAGGGAAGATCCGCCGAAGGAGGAATTGTTCAAGTTCACTGGCGGAATTATCGAGTTTGTCGAACACCTGAACAAGAGCAAGAATGCGATCCATTCAAAGGTCATTTATTTCGAGAAGGAAAAGGACAACATCCAGGTCGAAATAGCACTCCAGTACACGGATTCCTACAACGAAGTCATGTACTGTTTCGCCAACAACATAAACACTATCGAGGGTGGCACACACCTCAGCGGCTTCCGCTCAGCGCTTACGAGGACAATCAATTCTTACGCCAAGAACAACAAGCTGATCAAGGAAGACAAAGAGAGCATGGGCGGAGATGACGTCCGCGAGGGACTCAGCGCCGTAATAAGCGTAAAACTTCCAAGACCCCAGTTTGAAGGCCAGACCAAGACCAAGCTGGGCAACAGCGAGGTCGAAGGCATCGTTGCATCAGTCGTAAACGACGAGCTGGGCGTATACCTGGAGGAACATCCTTCGGTTGCGAGGCAAATCATCGAAAAAGCCCTGCTGGCAGCCCGCGCCCGTGACGCCGCCCGGAAAGCGCGCGACCTCACACGCCGCAAGGGAGCACTGGACAGCGCATCCCTGCCCGGAAAACTTGCAGACTGCTCGGAACGCGACCCGCAGCTGTGCGAACTTTTTATCGTAGAAGGCGACAGCGCCGGCGGCTCTGCCAAGCAGGGACGAAACCGCGAATTCCAGGCCATACTGCCCCTCCGCGGTAAAGTGCTGAATGTCGAGAAAGCGCGCCTGGACAAGATTCTCAATAACAACGAAATCCGCACCCTGATCACGGCAATAGGAGCCGGCATAGGCCAGGACGAGTTCGACATCAACAAGGTCCGCTACCACAAGATCATCATCATGACAGATGCGGACGTTGATGGCGCCCATATCCGCACCCTGCTGCTGACTTTCTTCTACCGGCAGATGCCGATGCTGATTGACAGGGGCTACATATACCTTGCACAGCCGCCTTTATACAGGCTCATGCGCAAGAGCCACGAAGAATACATCGACTCGGATGAACAGCTCACCAGGAAGCTGCTTGAGCTGGGCTCAGAAGACATGAAGGTGGAAAGCACGGATAAAGACAAGACGTTCAAAGGCAGGGAACTCCTTGGCGTCATGGAAATACTCACAAAGATTGAACAGATAGGCAACAGCCTGACACGCAAGGGCGTAGATTTTGCCAGGTACCTGCAGATGAAGAAGCCAGACACGGGTCATTTCCCGAAATACCTGGTATCTGTAGGCACCAACGGCAATACCGAGCCATACTACGTGTATACGGATGCAGAGCTGAAGAAGCTTAGGGAAGAGGTAGAAGAACGGATCGGCCGCCAGCTTGAAATATTCTCAGGCGATGGAACGGATGCATCAAAGGAATCGGCATTCCGCTGGATGGAACTGTTTTCCGCACAATCCCTGGCAACGATGACAGGCAGCCTGGAAAAGAAAGGTTTCTCCGTCCAGCAGTACGAGACATCAGAGAAGCCGATTTGTTTCCTTTCCGAAGGAGAAGGCAGCAAGATACCAGTCCATTCCCTGCATGAACTTCTCAACAAGGTACGGGACATGGGCAGAAAGGGACTCGAGATCCAGCGCTACAAAGGTCTAGGAGAAATGAACCCGGAACAGCTTTTCAACACCACGATGGCACCGGACAAGCGCCGCATACTGAAGGTTGTGCTTGAAGATGCGGTCCGGGCAGACGGTATTTTCAACATCCTTATGGGCGACGAAGTTGAACCGCGCAGGCTGTTCATCGAGGAGAACGCCCTGAACGTCAAGAACCTGGACATCTAATCAAACATGGAAACCACACCAGAAACAACTCCTGAAGCGATAAAGATCGGCAACATCAACATAGAAGAGGAGATGCGGTCATCTTATATCGATTACGCTATGAGCGTAATCGTGGGCCGCGCCCTTCCTGACGCAAGGGACGGACTGAAGCCTGTACACAGGCGGGTTCTCTTCGCCATGCGCGAACTCGGCAATGTACACAACAAGCCTTACAAGAAATCTGCCCGTATCGTCGGTGACGTGATCGGCAAATACCATCCACACGGCGACCAGGCCGTTTACGACACCATGGTCCGTATGGCCCAGGACTTCTCAATGCGGTACCTCCTGGTGGACGGACAGGGAAATTTCGGCTCTATCGACGGTGATCCCCCGGCCGCCATGCGTTATACCGAGGTCAGGATGTCCAGGCTCGCGGAAGAACTTCTGGCCGACCTCGACAAAGACACAGTTGAATTCGGCCCCAATTACGACGGCCAGTTGATGCAGCCCCTGGTACTCCCCTCAAAGTTCCCTAACCTGCTCCTTAACGGCTCAACCGGCATTGCTGTTGGAATGGCAACCAATATCCCGCCCCACAACCTCTGCGAACTTGTCGACGCGCTCGTGGTCCTGATAGACAGCCCTGACGTTGCCATTGACGAACTCATGAAACACGTCAAGGGGCCGGATTTTCCCACCGGCGGAATAATCTGCGGTACCGCACCCATCGAAAGCATGTACAGGACCGGCCGCGGACAGATGAGAGTCCGGGGCCGCGCTACAGTCGAGGAAGGCAAACAAGGCAAGGAAGTCATCATAATCACCGAGATCCCCTACACCGTCAACAAGACATCCCTCGTGGAGAATATCGCATCACTGATCCAGGACAAGGTTCTGGAAGGAATCTCCGACCTCCGCGATGAATCAAACAAGGACGGTATCCGCATCGTGGTTGAACTCAAGCGCGGAACCATTCCAAAAGTCATTCTCAACAATATTTACAAGCATACCCAGCTCGAAACCACTTTCGGCGCCATAATGCTGGCAATTGACAGCGGTAAGCCGCGGGTGATGAACCTGAAGGAACTGATGGAGTGTTTCCTGAAACACCGTTTCGAGGTAGTCACCAGACGCACAAAATTTGACCTTGCAAAGGCAGAGGCGCGCGCACATATCCTCGAAGGCTTCAAGATCGCCCTGGACAACATGGATGCCATTGTAAAGACCATCCGCCAGGCAACAAACCGCGACGAAGCCCGCATCGGCCTCATCAGCAAATTCAAGCTTTCCGAGATACAGGCCAATGCAATCCTCGACATGCGCCTCTACCAGCTGACCGGAATGGAGCGCAAGAGGATCGAGAACGAATACCTGGAAATCATCAAGCTGATTTCGTTCCTGCGCGATCTTCTTTCCAGCGACCACAAGATATTCGGGGTTATCAGGGATGAACTTCTCGAAATGAAGAAGCTCTACGGCGATATGCGCCGAACCGATATTGCACCGGCCGAGGGCGAAATAGACATACAGGACCTGGTCGCCGACAGGGGCTGCATAATCACCGTCAGCCACGCCGGCTATATCAAGCGAGTCCCGATCGATACTTACAAGGCCCAGCGCAGGGGCGGCAAGGGTGTTGCAGGCATGGACGTAAAGGAAGAGGACTTCGTGGAACATCTCTTCGTGGCCAGTACCCACGACTATATCCTTTTCTTCACCAGCGCCGGCAGGGTGTACTGGGAGAAAGTCTACGAAATACCGGAAGCTGGACGCACAGCGCGTGGGAAAGCGATTGTCAACCTGCTGAACATCAAGAGCGACGAAACTATCAGCGCCATGATCCGGGTTCGCGAGTTTGCCGAGTCAAAGTTCCTGGTGATGGCAACACAGAAAGGTGTCGCAAAGAAAACGAACCTGGGCGAATTCGGCAACCCGCGCAGCGGGGGCATAATAGCCATCAACGTCGACGAGGGCGATCGCCTTATGCAGGTAAAGATGACTAACGGCAACGATGACATCATCCTTACGACCAGGCATGGAATGAGCATCCGCTTCAGCGAAAAGAAATTAAGGGACCAGGGACGGGCCACCCGCGGGGTAAGGGGCATTACCCTCAAGGACACTGATATTGTCGAAAGCCTCGCAATTGTCAATCCGACCGCCACCTTCCTAGTTTGCACGGAAAATGGTTACGGAAAACGGACCGCTTTTGACGAGTACCGGGCCCAGGGAAGAGGCGGCAAAGGCGTAATCGCAATTCGAACCTCCGATCGCAACGGCCTGGTTGTGGGCGCCCATACAGTCCAAGAATCAGATTCACTGATGCTTATCACTGAAAAAGGCAAGATGATCCGTATGGCTGTTACCGATGTCAGGGTCATCGGACGCGCCACACAGGGAGTCAGGCTGATTAACCTTGATGAAGGCGACAAACTGGTCTCCGCTACAACATTCGAGCCTGAAGACAAGGAAATTTCAGAGCAGCCGCCGCAGTAAGAAGGCGTAAAGTAGCAAAGACACAGAGGGAAAAGCCGTATACAGATTGCCTAATCAAAGAAGACTCACTTTGTTCTCTGTCTACTTTGTGCCTTTGTGCCTCTGAGCCTCTGCGCCTCTTCCCCCTATCTTCCTGAAATACTCCAGCACCAGGGGAAGCCCATCGTCAATATCTACCTTCGGGGCCCATTTAAGCAATTTACGGGCAAGGGTTATATCCGGCTGGCGAACCCTCGGATCGTCAACCGGCAGGGGCTTTAAAACGATTTTTGACCTGCTCCCGGTCAGGTTCACGATCTTCCTGGCAAGCTGAAGCACGGTCATTTCCTCGGGATTGCCGATATTGACCGGGCCTGTTTCCCTGCTTAACGCAAGCGCATGGATACCGGCTATCAGGTCCGAAACATAACAGAAGCTGCGGGTCTGCTTTCCATCTCCGAAAACAGTTATGGACTTTCCCTCCAGGGCCTGGGAAATGAACGCCGGTACTGCCCTTCCGTCATTCGGCCGCATCCTTGGGCCATAGGTATTGAATATCCTTACGATCTTGGTATCAACACCGTGATAGCGGTGATATGCCATAGTCATAGCCTCGGCAAATCGCTTTGCCTCGTCATACACGCCGCGCGGGCCAACAGGATTGACATTGCCCCAGTAAGACTCCTTCTGCGGATGAACCGTCGGATCGCCATAAACCTCCGATGTCGATGCCAGAAGAAATACAGCTTTCTTGGCACGCGCCAGTCCAAGTGCCTTGTGCGTTCCGAGTGCGCCGACCTTTAAGGTTTGAATGGGAAGCTCAAGGTAGTCAATCGGGCTCGCCGGTGAAGCAAAATGAAAAATGTAGTTCACAGCGCCAGGCAGGTAAATGTACTCCGTAACATCATGCTTGATGAAACGGAAATGTGGATTGCCTTTAAGGTGGGCTATGTTCGCGACATTGCCCGTGATCAGGTTATCCATGCAGATTACAGAATGACCCTTTGCCAGCAGCAAATCAGAAAGATGCGAACCGAGAAACCCGGCTCCGCCGGTTACGACCGAAACAGGCCTTTTTATTCTCTTTTTCATATCCGTACTACTATCCGTCAGAATCTTGTTTTTCTGCGATGATTCTTTATCTTTGAGTTCCCCTTGGCGTCCTTCGCGTTAAAAGATCTTTCCTTCAGATCTTCAACGCTAAGCATGCCCCGTAATCCCTCGGCTGGACAAGCGGCCACTTGGCGTAAGCGCCGACGTGACAAAGTCCAGACCGCCAAGGCCGCGCTGTTCCATCAGCAGTGCAATTCATTCTTCACTCGGCAGTCGGCATTCTTCATTCGGAATTCCTCTTCCTACGCCATTCTGAAATCAATCACTGTCTGGCGGTAAGACTCGGGAAGTCCAATATCAAACCTGCTCCCTTTGATAATCCTGGCCGCAAACCCATCCTCCTGCCGCATGCGCTCCAGGCAGGATGTAAGCTGGAACTCTCCGCCTTCCCTGTTATTGTGCCGGATGTTCTCCTGTATGTAGTCAAAAATCGAAGCTTTCAGCACATACAGGCCGAATACTGAAAGGAACATGTCTTTCTCCAGCCCTTCCACCTTCAGATGCTTACGCGCATATTCCTTGTCGGGTTTTTCCTTGAACTCAGTAACAGACAGCAGTTCGTCACGCTCAATCCATGTTCCCCCGACACAGCCGAAGTTATGAACTTCGCCCACAGGAGTTACCTTTAAACCCACGGCGCTCTGGCCAAGTCTTTCGTAAACATCAAGAATCTGCCTGGCACATGAAACATCAGTGCTGGAGGCGTAAAGATGGTCACCGAGCAGTAGAAGAAAAGGCTCTTTTCCAACCCATTCGCTGGCACAGTTTACGGCATGGCCAAATCCTTCCTGGACATCCTGGGAAACAAAAGTCACCCGCCTGCCTATGTCCATAAGGTAATCATTGTACTTCCTGGCTTCAGCCGACAGCTTGTTGTAATTCTCAATTGGCGGCGGGGAACCGAAGAAATCCTCAAATATCTCCCGGTCAGCAGCCTGGACAATCACGCAAACCTCTTCAATACCCGCGCTCAAAGCTTCCTCGACAATGGCCAGTATCACAGGCTTGATCCGACCTTCCCTGTCAACAATAGGGAACAACTCCTTCTTAATGGCCTTGGTTGCGGGAAACAGCCTTGTCCCGAATCCTGCAGCAGGAATAACAGCTTTTCGAACACGAAATCCGGACCTCAACACAAGGTTCAGGCATGACATCTTCAGGTCGCGTTCAAGTATCTCCATCACCTTTGTCTGGCTTTCTTCGTCCTTTGCCACTAACTGGGCAGTGCCGTCACCCTGCGACCCTACCCCTTTGCCGCCGTGGATGTATTTTTGAATTGGCTCATAATTCAGCACCTTGTGCAGAACCGGCGCCGTCAGCTGGGAAGGACATGCCGGCTGGACATACTGATCAAATTTTTTCTGGGCCTCGACCATCAGCGCACCAACGCGGGCGGCATCGCCGGCCTTCAACGCCTCGCAGGCCTCGGCTGTTATGCCTGCACTGATTGGTCCGAGATATTTCTGAACGTTCTTCTGGATCTCGTTCTCCGCGAAAGGATAACAGTGATTGAGCCTGTTGAGTATTTCCTTTGTATCCTTGCTTGCCCCAAGATCAACAATTACAAAGAAAAGATCCTTTTTTACGCTTAATTCACTTACATCCATACGGTCGCCGTCAAACGTCATCACTATCGGCTTGTTTCCGTATGCACACCCCTGGTCCATTCTCCCGCACCTCGAGGGAGTGGTGATTTCACCCATGTAGGCGAATTCCATCTCGCCGCGGATCGTCATCTTGAGATCGTAGACACGGTTGAACGCACGTGCCACCAGTACGCACACCGCCGCACTGGAAGAAAGCCCTTTCTTGATGGGCAGATCTGTCATGTAGTTGTTGATCTCGAGACCGCGGACCCGGTAATGAGTCATAACCTGGTAGGCCACGCCTGCAGCATAACTGAAAAAACCGCCTTTCTCGGCTTCATTCAGGAGCGCATTGCGGTCCATCGGAATCTCAAGGGACCTGATATTGGCGTCATCGCCTATCTTTGAATGGAGAATAAACTTTGTGGGATGCGGCTTAACCTCGGCGTGAAGGCCGTGATTTGTTCCTGATATTATCGTGAAACCTTTCTCAAGCTCGGCATTTATCCGCCTGTAACTGCCGGCCCAATCCGTATGTTCACCGAAAAGGCAGATACGCCCGGGTACAAATATGTTCATTCCTTTTTTCTCCCTGCTTTCCCTTTGACGTTTTGCGTCCTGCAATCTTCTAGCACACTCTTCAACAATGACTCAAGTGACTTTAAATCGGGCACCACGAAATCAGCCTTCGTATCAAGCTTGCCATCCGACACAAGAATCGTACGACAACCGGCCCTGCGCCCGGCTTCAATATCCTTCTCGCCGTCACCGACCATCCAGGAACTCTTCAAATCCAGGTCGTGCCGCTTTGCAGCCTCCAGGAGCATCCCAGGCTTGGGTTTACGGCATTCACACTCCCATTCACCGTGAGGGCAGAAGAATATATCCAGCAGCTCCAGTCCATGCTTCCTGTCCAGCAGAGATTTCAATTTCCGGTGTATCTCGTTAAGCGTTTCAAGCGTCATTATCCCCCTGGAAACCCCGCGCTGGTTTGTAACAACCACCGCCTCGTAACCCATTTCCCTGACAGTACTCAGGACTGCCGGAAAATCGGGCATCAGGTGAAAGTCCTCCCATCGCTCTACATAACCCGGCCCGGGCGATTTGTTGACAATTCCATCTCTGTCAAAAAAAATACATTTCTTCATATTGTTTCTTTCTCAGCGGACAATGATCTTTTTCTCGCAGAACAACTGGCTCCGTAAAACACCGGTACTGTAAGCCACGGCCCTTACAGTGTGCGATCCTTTAGTTAACGTACTGGCATCAAGCTGCAGTATCCTGTCGTGCCCGGACACCCTGCCATCAACGAGGAACATAAACTTGCGGTATGCCTGTTTCTGCGGGCTCCGCACCTCGGCACTCACTTTCACACTTCCAGAAACCGTATCCTTTTCCAAACCAGTCAGCAGGACATCGCCTTTCGGCGCCCAGGGACTGGCAAGTGGATCGCCCACAAGCAGGATTTGCAGCGGACACCTGATTGACTGGAAATAGCTTTCGATCATTGTACAGCCGAGAGCATAGTGAACATAAAACCGCGCAGCCGGAAACTTGGTCCACAGGCAGTATGGTTCAGTAACAGTTCCGGCAGAAGCTGTTGCCCCGGCCTTGATCCATGCGCTCAACTTGGTCTGGTCTGAACTTGGAAATATTCCAGCCGCGCTGGTAAGATGCTCCGCCATGCTTCCAGGCAGGAAAATATTCTCGCCTTCCTCGGGATTGACATTCATCTGTCCGCACAGAAGGCCAATAATTTTCTGGCCGCCGTCTGGAAACGAATTCGTTATTACAGCATTTACATCCAGGGCCTTGAGATCACGGACAGCCCTGGGATACTGCCAGGCACGGCACTGCGAACGGATATCATCGCTGGTTACAAAGAACACTGTCCCGGCAGGCCTTGTCCCATCCGAGCCCGCTCCCTTCCGGAGGCACTTCTGGACAGTATCGCTGGTGTTGCCCCTCTCTCCAACACATCCGAGCATCATGCTTGGCACCGGCATGTCGTCGCCCATCCATCCACGGCAAACATCAAAACTCTGCGACGAGAAAGGGTTTCCATCAGGTCCGTCAGGCCCGCAGAAAAAGGGCGAAATATACCTGCCCTTCATTGTCTTGTCCGGATCGGGCAGCCTGTTGCGAAGGAACGTCAGGCCCTGTATTGAAAGCTGGGGCTCGAAATTGACGGCTGTAGGAAAAGCAGTCGAATAGACCCATACGAGGATGTGGTCTTCAATGCCCCTGCTCTGCATCGCTTTCGTTGCAGGTTCCCAGATCAGGCTGGTGAAATCCTCCCTGGTTATGGACGTCAGCGCTGTTTCGACAGGCAGGTGAAGCCTTACAACGTTTGTTTCTGGAATGCTCCGGAGCTTCGCGTATTCATTGGCAATTTCGATGGAATCCTTTGACTCCTCGTTCACCAGAAGGAGAACCTCGTGGGGCCCCAGCGCCTTCGCCTGTCCTGCAAGGATTGAAATGAATAAAATGAGTATCAGACGTATTTGCACTCATCTACTCTATACCAAGCGGCGCCCCTGCGCAACTTCGCAATTATGCGGAAGATGCCCTGTTTCTTGTTTCAATTGTTCCCTCCTTCTCCTAACATCTGTTCAAACAAATGACATGGAAAAGAATATCAGGAATAAAAGGCCTGGTTTATGATCCCGGCACCCAACCTGCCGGACAAAGAAAACACAACTGCCCGGACTGCCTTGTCTGCCAGATGTGCAGCGACACCCGCTGCGACCAGTGCCTGAACCGGAAGAAATGTTTGAAGAGAAAGAAAAAGCAGTAAGACCAGGCGAGACATCCCGCTCTACGCAAACTGCGAGCGAAGCACTAGAAATGACGGCGGGAAAATTCTCTTCCTGATCCAGTCTTAAGATAAGCCTCAAAAGCCACGGCTTTAACCTTATCCTTAAACGCCATACAAGTCTCTATACACCATGGCTTGTATTTGTCTGTATGAGGACATCCGCCTTCATTATGTTTCTGAAGCCGCTTCTTAACGTCTTCTGTACATCCTACATAATGCCGCCTTGGCTCCGCCTGACTGACGAGAATATACACGTAATGGTATTTCATTGCAGGCATGCCAAGCCGTAGCCTCGTAGCGCACTCGCGTGTCCGCCTTCGTCCCGACATAAAGGAATGTCGGTATCTACGGCGGGACATCCTTCGCTCTCCGCAAGCTACGAGCGAAGGCTGGTGGAGGTAAGGGGAGTTGAACCCCTGACCTTCTGAATGCCATTCAGACGCTCTACCAACTGAGCTATACCCCCACAAATGACAAACAGACAGTGTCTTCTGTCTGCTGATGAAAAACGCGGGAAACTATATAAGAAACTGACGGAGTGTCAATTCCCATTACCAGCAACGGGACTATCCGGCTTTTTCACTCTTTTCAGAGCGGAAACAACAGCATTGAACTCTTCCCTGCTGATCACACAGATAACAACGGCATATATGAGGACCCCTGCCCCGATACTGCCCAGGACATTCATGCCAAGATATAACGTTCCCTTGAGCCCGGGCATGACAACAGGCGGCAGAAACCTGTAAAATGTAAAATAGACCCCTACTCCCATTGCAGTTGCCGCAAAAGCCATCCTGGAGATGCTTCCAAAGATCCTGGCCCACCCCGGCGATCCCGACCTCCTTGTAAATATCCAGGCAAGAGCAACTCCGTTGATCGTCTCTCCTATCACAGAGCCAACCACAATCCCGACATGCTTGTAATGCAGCGGCAGGAAAATTACCCCGGCGACATTAATCGAGAAACTTACGATAATTGCCCATATGCTCACACGAACAGGCGTTGACGTATCTTTCATCGCGTAGAAAGCAGGAATAAAGACCTTGCAAAGACTGAACGCCAGCAATCCCGGAGCATAAAAGAACAATGCCCGCGACGTGAGCATTGTTGATTCAGCCGTGAAACTGCCACGCTCATAAATCAGCCTTATTATCGGCGAGGCCAGTACCATGATTCCAACTGCGGCAGGAATCATGATAAACATGAGATGCCTCAGGGACGAATTCATGGTCTGCTTAAGCCCCTCTATATCCGAATTCGTCACATACCTCGAGAAAACCGGCAGTAAGACCGTACCCAGCGAAGTGGCAAAAAGTCCATGCGGCAGGTACACCACATTACCAGCGTAAGTCAGCGTGGCAGGCGCCCAGTCCGCAGCCCAGTAAGCAAGGAGGGTTCCTACAACAATATTAATCTGCGTCACCCCCATTCCCAGAGCGACAGGAAGCATAAGAACCAGTATCTTCCTGATACGAGAATCAGACCAGTCAAAAGAGGCCCTGGGTTTGAAACCAAAACGGTAAAGCATTGGCAGTTGAAAGCCAACCTGTACGAGTCCGGCGACAAGGACTGCAACAGCTATCCAGTAAGCATGCTCCTGCTTCGTATTGCCCACCAGAGGACAAATCCACCACATGGTCGCTATCATGATCAGGTTGAGCAGTATCGGCGTTGAGGCCGGCACTGCAAAATGCAGAAACGAATTCAGAATCGCCGTAAACATCCCGACCAGACAGATCAAAAGGGCATACGGCAACATGACCCTCAGTAAATCCATGGCAAGAAAGGCTTTCTCGCCTGGATGGACAAACCACAGATACAGCGAAATCAGGGCTATTCCCGCCACCGATACCACCGACAGGAACACGGTAAGCATTGTTATAACCCGGTTCGCAAGGACAAACGCACTCTCTTTTCCTTCACTCTGCAATGAATCGGTAAAAACAGGAATGAATGCCGCAGACAGGGCCCCTTCCCCGAAAAGGCGGCGAAATAAATTAGGAATCATGAAGCCGACGTCAAAAGCCGACTTAACCAGGGAAGTCCCGAGCAGCGAGGCGAATGCCATGTCGCGGATAACACCGAAAACGCGGCTTATCCCGACAAAGAACCCGATAATCCCCTGGGCCTTTACTATACTCCTGAAACGCACCTGTTAATCCCCTTGCATCAGCGCTTCAACTGCATCAATTACCCTTCGCGGCTTGATTGATTTCAGGCTCGCCTCTGCCTCCGAAGAAATCCGTTCGATGTCCCTGGACCGGCTGATTCCTTCATCAAAGACAACCCGCACTTTCTTTCCAAGCGGTCCTGTTTTGGATGGATCCGTAATACCAAAAACTGCAACCACATTTGCCCCGGTTGCTGCGGCAAGATGCATACCACCACTGTCATTTGTGATAACCGCACGGCAGAGTCCGAACAGGGCCGCAAGTTCGGGAAGAGAAGTCCGGCCAGCCAGGTTCAAGGCATCGCTCTCTATACTGCCGGCAACGCCGGCACACAAATCCAACTCTCCCTGAGCACCCATGACCAATATTCCATACCCTGACTTTGCAAGGACCCTTCCTGTTTCACTGAAATATTCAGCAGGCCATCTCTTGGCCGGACCATACGCAGCACCCGGCACGAGACCAATCCAACCCTTATTCTTCGCCGGGGATATCAATTGTCTGGCCTTTAAAGAAATACTTTCCGGAATTCTCAATTCGGGAGCACCCGGCGCCTGACCGCTTTCCGCCAGGCCCATAATTGCAGGATATTCCCACGACTGGTGTGTCTTGTCCGCGCCGAGATAGGGCGATGCCACATCTGTCAGCATCCAGCTCCGCTGATGACCAGGATACCCTCTGCGTTCAGGCACCCCCGCAAGAAATGGAATCAGCGCCGAGCGGAATGAATTTGAAAAAATAAAAGCGGTGTCAAAACCGCGTTTTTTCAGAGCGCCAGCCGTTCCCAGGGTGCCCGGGAAACCTTCCTTCACTTCCATGACGCTGTCTATGCACTGATGCATACTCCACAGTTCGGCCAGCTTCGGCTTAACCAGCATTGTAAGCCGGCATTCCGGATATTTTGCCTTGAACTGCTGGATTGCCGGCATGCTCATTATGCTATCGCCCAGCCAGTTTGCCCCGCAAATCAACGCATTCTCCAACATCACCATGCTCTCCATCAACAATTGTAATTCTAAAATAAAATGCAGGAATGCCAGCCATCAACGCGCCAAAATAGAAACATCATAGCCTTCCCCTGAAAATATTATCCCATCACTTGAAACATATACGGGATATGCACTGATGGAAGTCCTCTGCTCCGCTGAGTATCTCTATGTCCACTCGAAGGAAATAGACAGGGACATCGCACCGGGAAAGCCGCGGGAACCTTACAGCGTCCTTTTCAGTTGTGATTATCGCATCGGCATTAAGTTTCCGGCTTTTGTTCACGATGTCGATTATTTCCTGCTCGCTGTACCTGTGATGGTCGGCAAAACGGTTTCTCTCAAGGATAACAGCCTTTTGTTTCTCCAGTTCCCCTTCAAACCCGGAAGGAACCGCTATTCCTGAAACCACCGATATATTCAGCCCGTTCAGGTACTCCAGCGGCTTCCTTTCTGATGAAAACACGTTCTGGAGATACCGCGCGCAGTGACGGCACTCGATGATATCTGCACGCCTGTTCAGCTGCCTGATCCTGTTACGCAACTCGTCTACGCCCTGTCCGTCGGACTTGGTGATAAAAATGAAATCGGCGCGCTTCACATTCTTAATCGGTTCCCTCAGTATTCCACGGGGCAGGACTTTCTCATTCCCGAAAGGATTGGTCTTATCTACCAGGAGGATTTCAACACGGTGCTTCAGGAAAAGGTACTGGAACCCGTCATCAAGGATAAGCGTGTCGCATCCCAGCTTGTTTATCGCATACCGGCCGCTTTTGACACGGTTCTTGTCCACGAGCACACACACATTCGGCAGATTTGAAGCCAGCATGTATGGCTCATCCCCGCTCATTGCAGAATCCAGAAGCAGCTTTTTTCCGTCCGAAACAACACGCGGCGGTCGAAGCAACTCACGAAGCAGAAGCTTGTCCATCAGCTTCTCCAGGAACGGCGGCTCTTCTTTCTTGTAACCGCGGCTCAATATAGCCACTTTCCTGCCGGCTTTCTGGAGCTCCCTCGAGAATATCTCCACGACAGGCGTCTTGCCGGTGCCTCCAACTGTAAGATTACCCACGCTGATGACCTGGCAGCCAAGCGTATGGTGCCGGAAGATCCCTTTCGCATAGAGAAAATGGCGAAACTGGACAACAATGCGATAAAGACGGGAGAACTGCCGTAGAAACCACAGCGCAAGCATCTCTCCGCGCGTACCCTTGTAGTCAACGGGACGATGAATCAGCGCCGTGACATATTTTTCCACCTTCTCGAGCCTGTTTGACTTCATAAGAATCGACCCGTATATCAAATCGCAGAATAAACAAATGCTCACCCCGGTCCGCCCAGCCATTAATTCTCATAATTACGCGATTTTCAGCGCATTGTCGAGCAGCGAAAATGTTTAATGACATCTTGATTGAAATAACCTCCTGTGGTAAACATTTTCACCAAGTTGCCAGAAAATTCTGGATTCCCCGCGGACAGCAGGAAACATGACGATTTCAGTGCCCGCTCGAGGGAACATAACCTGGCAAACACTGGAAGGACTTTGACAGTATGAAAATTCCGCTGAACATGGGAAACGGCTCGCAGTCCAGCAAGGCGGCCCAATTCAAGATTCTTGAACGCGACATACTTGCGACGAAAAAGGGCGACTGGAACGCCAAGAACAACCTGGTCCGTACATTTATGCCTCTGCTCACATCGTTGGCAGAGAAACGGTCCACCGATATAGCCCAGAAGAACAAACTAATTGAGGCAGGAAAAGAAGGTCTTTTCACAGCCGCAAGGAAATACAGAGAAAACCTGGGTGCTGATAAATTCCAAGTCTTCGCACTGGACTTCATTGAGTCCTGCATGGATAACTCGGGAAAGAAAGTCGGTTTCTTTGCACGGCTGTTCGGCGGGGGATAACACTTGCCACCCATGCAACCTGGCAGTTCGGCTATTTACACACCCGAAAGCTGGACTGAAGTGCTTCAGCTCAACAAGGTCTTCCCATCGGCACAATCATCCCTTGAGGTGGAAATAGGCTGCGGCAAAGGCCGATTCCTCCTTTCAAAGGCCGCATCGGTTCCCGAAAGTAACTTCCTGGGAATCGACAAGATGCTCAAGCGCCTGAAAAAGGTGGACAGTAAGATCATCAAGGCCGGACTGCAAAACGTGAAGCTGCTTAAGATTGAAGCCGCTTACGCAGTCGATGTGCTTATCCCGCCCCTGTCGGTCCGCACGTATTACATTTTCTTCCCAGACCCGTGGCCGAAAAGAAGACATCACGGCAGACGCCTGTTCTCCCCGGCATTCATGGATGCCGCTCACAAGACCCTCGTTCCCGGCGGCCTGATATACCTGGCTACGGACCATGTGGAATATTCCGAGGCGATCTGCAAACTTTTTTCGGCTGACAGGCGCTTCACGGCTGTTCCGCCATTTGAACCGCGTGACGAGGAGCGCACGGAATTTGAAACGCTTTTCATGAAAAAGGGAGACGCCATTGTACGGGCAGGCTTCAGGAAGAAGAAGTACTGAATTCCTGTTCCGCGATGATGCGCCGGAACGCCGAAATACACCCCAGGATCAATCCGTAAGCCAGAACCAGTTCGGCGTCTCCAAAATTATACTCAACCAGCCCGTTGACAAACAACGCCACGGCCATCATGAGCAAGACCATAGCAAGCATTTCCTCGCCCACGGACCGCCTGGCCGCCACGATCGACAGTTTCAATGCATCAGCCAGGGCCTTTACCATCCACAGGATATACACAGCAAGCCCCAGCCAGCCGGTTTCAACAAGAATCTCGGCAATATTTGAATGCAAATGATTCCTGTTCGGCTCAACTGCTGGACATATCTTCTTCATTATTTCAGGTGTTACACCCCTGAACCCGATCCCCATCGGATGTTCCCTGACCAGCACAGGGGCAATCTTGAACCACATTGCCATCCGGCCGCCATTATCCATTTGAAATTCCCGCTCCAGGTTTACAATCCTCGTCCGTACGAAAGGCAGGGCCAGGGATGACAGCATGATTAAGACAAGGATAAGGAGATACTTCCAGCTGGTTTTGGCCGCTATAAAAATTCCCGCAACGAGACACAGGCATACCCACGACCCTCTCTTGACCATCATGATCATGGCTGCAGATTGTAACAGAAGGAGTATCCACCATATTACCGCCGACCTGTTTTCCCGGCGGCAAATGAAGATAAATCCCAGCGCAATCACGATGCCAAGCATAAGGATCTGCGCAAACGTCATTGATCCGCTGTTAATAAACGCTGTCATGACGTCAGGCTGCGCGCCAGCCTTCACCGCTTTCATTGCAAGAACCGGGCTCCAGACAAGCGTCCTGAGCGCCTCAATCCCGGTTCCCGCAGCATACGCCGCCAGGACACCCGAAAGCCGCTGGAATGAAGTTACTAGTGTCGCGCAAACGGGAATACCAACAAACCAGATGAGTTTGGACATCATGCTGAATCCATGGGCCGGATCCAGTCCAAAGGCTGTGGCAAGTGTGGCTGCAAGCACGAAAGAGATCCAGAACCAGAACGAGGCGGGCAATACCGGTCTTGCCTTCGCCAGGAAAAGGTGAATAACCAGCAGGACCAGGCTTAAGGCAATCAACACCCTGCCGGTCGGCATGGAAAATCCCGATGAAAATGCCGATCCCAGAAGGAAGATGTAGGCCAAATCATCGAAACCGCGTTTCATACTGCCGTTATCTGCTACAGAAGAATTGAACATATGAATAATACCCGCCTGTACATGTGCGCATCATTCGCACACTGGCCGCAGCTGCCTTCATTAACGCTTTCCGGTAATCATGAATCAAGCAGAAATACCATATATCCTTCCTGCCGGCAATTTATCTTGCATGACCGGTAAGCGCCATTATTATTCACGCGACGATGAATACCAAAGAGATAACAGCCCCGGAGGTAAAGAATCCCGAATCGCGGCTGTCATCACTTGAACGTACAGGCCTTTTTATCCTCCTCTTTGTTCTTTTTGCCTTTGGCCTCTTTGATCATTCACTCTGGACTGCGGATGATAACAGGGAAGGAGCAATAATCTCCGACATGTTCATGAACGGAACATGGATTACCCCCACGCTTAACGGGGAGAGTTACACGGAAAGACCGCCGCTCCTGCAATGGACGGGACTGGCCTTCTGCCATCTTTTCGGAAAAGTAAATGAAGGGCTTGTACGACTACCTGCAGGCATTTACGGGCTTGGCGCGGTATTCATCGCATACCTGTTCGGGCGCAGGTTCGGCAGGGAAAGAGCCGGTTTCGCAGCCGCCTTCATGTGCGGAACATCCATCCTTTACCTCGAATATTCCAAGACCATCCACTCCGATACCGCTCTTGCCTTCATGGTAATACTTTCCCTTTACCTTTTCTGGAATGCATACACGGCCCAGCAGAACAGAATGCTTAAGTATATATTCTTCCTGGTCGTATCTGCACTGTCTTTCTATGCAAAAGGATTCCCGGGACCTGGATTTGTCTGGGTTTCTGTTGGCTTGTTTCTTCTTTACCAGAAAAAATGGAAGCTGCTTCTCTGCCTTTCCATCCCTTTTACCGCAGTCTTCATTATTGCAGTGATGCCATTGGCGTACGCCCTCTGGAATAATGGAGGAATCGAACACGTTAAAACCGTGTTATGGACGAACCAGTCCTGCCGTTTCTTTTCTTTCTCCGGCAGCGAAATTCCAACAGACCCCTCCTCCCTCCACAAGGAGCCGTTTTATTTTTACCTGAAAGCCTTGCCAGGTTACCTGCTGCCATGGGTCCTTCTTCTCCCTCCGGCCATCTTGTACTGGTTTAGGAAAGGCCGCGGACTGGACTCTCCACTGCATAGCTTTCTGCGTATCAGCCTGGCCAGTATGCTGGTAATCCTGCAGATTTCCCAGGCGAAAGCGGCATGCTATATCCTTCCTGCATTACCCTTGCTCTTCCTCATGACCGCAATCTGGATTGAAGACACCATAGCCGAACGCACTTCACGCGGAGGCAACTGGGCAATAGGCCTTACAACGGGCGCCATCGTCTTTTTCAGCCTGCTTCTCCCGCTGGTATACATCCTTCTGTTAGTGATGCCGCAATCGTCAATTCATGCTTTCTTCCGCGGGGTATTGCCTCAATCCGCCTTCAATCAATATTTCCATGCAGGCATCGATATCATCCGGGTTACTGGAACGCAGGCAACATACGCCGGCCTGGTAATGGCATTCCTTTCGCTCACCCTGCTGGTAATATCCAGCAGGGAAATGCGGATCAGATACCTGGAGGGAGCCCGGAGTCAGACCTGGCTCATGTTCCCTGCCGTGACGACCGTCCTGCTGATACTCAACGCAGAAGCCTTTATTCCAGCTTATGATTACCAGCACACGTTCAAACCGTTTGTCAACATGGTTCGTTTCGAGAAGGAGCATGGCGCAAAAATCGCACTGGCAAACAGCAGGAAGGAACATATCGGGACATTCACCTTTTATTTAAAATCCCCGATTCAAGTCATTCCCGCTCCCGACATGCTTAAGGACTTCCTGCTCAGCGACACGGAGAAAACTGCCGTTATAATGAAAACCAGCGAATTGAAACAGTGGCTTACCAGGCTTCCGGAATGCCGTTTTAACCTTATGAAATCAGAGCATCATGGCTACAAGAGCGACTACTTCCGGCTTATAGTGCACGACCCGAAAGCTGTTGTAACACCGCTTAAGATATCAAAGATACCGCCAAAGGACTCTTACCTGCTGGAAGACAAGAACCTTAAACAAAGGCCCAGGGAGCAAAGATAAATGCGTGTTCTGGTTTTCAATCCATTCAACGACAGGTCCGAAACCGCCATGTACCTTGCCCTAGTAAAGGCAGGCGTTGAACTGGAACTTATCTGTGATCCTTCCGCCGCCGAGAAAGAAATCCTCAGGAACGGCGGTGTAGTCATAACAGAAATGCAAATCCGTCATCGGCTGGACATAAATGCAATCAGGAACCTGAGACGGAAGCTGAAACAGGACAAATACGATATCATTTACACCACCCTTAACAGCTGCCTTTCGGTATCCCTCATTGCCTCCATTGGAATCGACGTCAGGCAGGTCTCATACCGCGGAACAATAGGCCATCTCAACCGCTGGGACCCTGCAAGCTGGCTGACCTACCTTAACCCGCGAATCGACAGAATCATCTGCGTCTCCGAAGCCGTGAAGAAGTATCTCCTGTCCCTGAATCTTCCGGCGTCACGCCTGGTAACAATCTACAAGGGCCACGATCCGGCGTGGTATGCCAACCTGAAGGCGCCGCCCCTTTCAGCCTTCGGAATCCCCGAAAAAGCCTTTGTAATCGGGTTTACCGGCAGGATGCGGCCAGTCAAGGGTGTCGACATCCTTATCCAGGCGGCTCACTGCATTCCCAAAAACCACGACTTTCATTTCATACTTGCAGGAGAAGTCAAAGACCCGGGCATTACCGCGCTGGCTTCCGATCCGCGAATCAGGGACAAATTCCACTTCATCGGCGTCCGGGAAGACGCAGCTGCAATTGCAGGCAAGTGCGATGTCTTCGTAATGCCATCCATTGCCCGTGAAGGACTGCCCCGCTCAGTAATCGAGGCCATGGCACAGGGCGTTACGCCGGTTGTCAGCGATGTCGGGGGAATGCCCGAACTGGTAATAAACAACGAGAGCGGCCTGGTGGCTCCACCTGGAAACCCCGAAGCACTCTCAAAGTTAATATCATATCTCGCCGACAACCCCGGGAAACGCAAGAAAATGGGCCAGAATGCCAAAAAAAGAATTTCCGACACCTTCAACATCAATACCACCGTTTCAAAAACCCTGGCACTCTTTCAAGAAGTTGTGGACTAATCCCAGCGGTTTCAAGTTCTGGTTATTCATTATTGGTGTCTTGTCCTTACTCCGGGTTGGCGCCTTTGGCGCCATGTAGACCGCGTCGTGCATTTCGCCTCTTTGCGCAAATATTTCGCGTAAGATGGCTTTCAGGATCCCGCTCCGGCGCGGGATCCGACCGGCAAGGCGGAGCGGTTGCCGGTATACTCATGGTATCCGGCAATCGCTCCAACACCCGCCTGCTACGCTATGCGCAGCATTGCGGGCAGGCAGCCGGGAATGCCATATTACCGAAAGATTTGCGCCGAAATGCACGATGCTTTCTTCCTGAGACATACTACCCACTGGAAGACTGGCTCTGTGCCGTCATTTTTAACTAGATTCGCAAAGCGAGAAACTGTAAAGACAGAAAAAAAAGGAGAACCATGATTACTACACGCCGTGACTTCCTCAAGACCAGCGCAGCAGGTATAACCGGTACACTACTTGCATCCAGACTCATTGCAGCCGAGACCGCAGCCTCCAAACCCGGAATCCGCATCTCGGCACGTCACTTCTCCGGAAGCTTCGCAGACGCAAAGAAAGCCGGAATGGAGGGCGTCGAAATAGGAGTCGGCGGTGCAGCCGACAAGCTCCAGATCTCCGATCCTGCCGTCCGCCAGAAATACAAGGACATGACGAAGGAAACCGGCATTGTAGTATCATCCCTCTCGATGGACCTGATGAATGGTCACCCGGCCGGCACTGACCCCAAGGCGCCAGCCTGGCTGGCACAGACAGTCGAAGCCGCCGGCGACCTCGGTGCCTCCGGCATACTCCTGCCGTTCTTCGGAGGCGCGCACCTTCTTGACGACAAGAAGGTGTTCAAAAAGGAAGCAACCGACGGACTGGTCAGCCGCCTGAAGGAGATAGCTCCTGCCGCGAAGAAAGCAGGCGTTGTAATCGGCGTTGAATGCACTTTGTCAGCGAAACAGTTCCTCGACCTGCTGGATCGTGTAGGCAGCGATTCCATCGGCGCCTATTACGACATCGGGAACTCCACCGGAGCAGGCATGGATGTTCCAGGCGATATTCGCGCCCTAAAAGGAAGACTCGCAATGATTCACTTCAAGGATGGCGGAAGCTATCTCGGCGAAGGCAAGGTCAAGATGGAACCCGTCGCCGAAGCTCTCAAGGCCATTGATTACAAAGGCTGGATAGTCCTCGAAACATCGTGCCCTGCCAAAGACACGGTTGCCGACTGCAAACGCAACGGTGATTACAGCCGCAAGTTACTGGGAATCTGATTCCCTGCTGTATTTATGGCAGAAACCTTCTCGTAATGCGCTGCACATTGGGAGATGAACCCGATGTTTCCGCATGGAATAGGGCTTCTTCCCGTGGAAACGGGCGACGCGCAGAAACAGCATGAGGAAAACTGATGAAACGTAAAGTGATGAGTGTCGGTGCAGCAGTTTTGATGGTGTTCACGGGCATCGCCCTAGCCCAGAAGAACGCGGAAACACCGAAGAAGGATCCAGGCGCAAAGATGACAGAGACACAAAAACATGTCGATGCCATCCTGGCAAAGCAGGGGTCCAACTTCCTGACCATCGAAAAGAAGGGAAAGGACGATCTTGTACAAGTTGCGCGCGAGGAAGCGGCTGGCAAGTTCACGACCAGGGTCTTGGTCAATTACCCGTTTTCCGAACAGGCAGACAAAACGCTCGCCAAGGCCGGTATTACAATACCTGGCGAATGGAAGCTGATCGAGTTTGAGCAGGGAACTTTTGCAAAATACGACGCCTCGCGAAGTGACGCAAAGACCATCGCGGGTTTTGTGGACGCCATTTTCACGAAGTTAATTAAGGCACAACCGGATAGTTTTACGACAGAGAAGATGTGAACTGAGCCAACAAGATCGCCGAACGCGACTGCACTCGTGCCGCCTTTCGCGGGTATCACGCCACAATCTGCCGGAATCGCTCGTAGGCCTTGTTCCACAAGGCTGTATCACGCGGCTTGTAGTCCTTCAGGGGGAAAGCCTGCCTGATAATCGGCAAGGCGTCCTTCATAGACTTGATGATGCCGAGCCCCATGGCCTGTACCATCAGGTTGCCGACAGCCGTGGCCTCTTCCGGCCCGGCAATCACAGGCAGGCCAAGCGCATCTGCCACAAACTGGTTCAACATGATGTTCTTGGAACCACCGCCGACAATATGAACCACCTTGCTCTCGTTGCCGCAAACCGAACAGACCTGCTCGTTTATCCTGCGATATTTCAGCGCAAGACTCTCGTAAACAATCCTCATCAAGGCACCCCTGTTTGAAGGAACAGACTGGCCCGTCTTCTTGCAGAAATCCCTGATCGCCGTTTCCATGTTAGAGGGATTGTAGAAAGTCCGGTCATCAGGATCTATGAACGCCGTCAAAGCACCTGCCGACTGAGTCAACTGGTCAAGTTCCTTCCACTCCATCTCCTTGCCGTCCGCAATCCGCCATATGCGCCTCAATTCCTGGACCAGCCAGGAACCCATGCAGTTCTTCAAGAACCTTGTATTTCCTATGCCTCCCTCATTGCTGAGGTTGGCCGCCATCGCAGTTTCACTGGTAATAGGCTCAGGAATAAGCTTCCCTACAATTGACCACGTCCCCGAACTGATTATAAGCGCATCATCCGTATGGCTGACCGGGGCGGCGGCAAATGCGCTGGCCGTATCATGCGATGCAGTGGCAATGACCTTTGCACAATTTACACCCGCCACGTCGGCAAGCTGTTTGTGCAGCCTGCCAAGAACGGTGCCTGGACTCACAATTGCCGGCATGACTCGCGCCGGAATTTCCAGCTTCTTTAGAATCTCATTGCTCCACTGTTTCTTCTTGGCATCCATCAGCTGGGTCACGCTCGCCCAGGAGGAATCCACAGCCGTTGATCCGCAAAGGTAATAGTTAAAAACTGCTGGAACAGGCAAAAACACCTCGGCCGACTTCAGCAGATCCGCACGGTTCTTCACAAACCAGTGAAGCTGGTTGCTGACGTTGAACGGCTGGAAGTGAATGCCCGTTATTCCATACATGCGCCTGGCATCGATCCTGCGCTTCACAACCTTGATCATGTCATCCAGCCGGTGATCACGATAACAGTAGATCTTTCCAAGCATTTCGCCGTTCTTATTGAGGAAATGACCATCCGCACCCCATGTATCAAGCCCTATGGAATCGAGACTGCTGGAAACGTCACGCCTGTAGGCCTGCAACCCGGCCACAATATTCCTGAACAGGAGAATATCGTCCCAATGACTGCGCTCGGTAACCTTGCCATCCTTCTCCGGAATAAAGAACGAGGTACCCTCATGCGCAAAACGATGGACCTCACGCATTGTGAAAGACTTACCCTCGAAAATACCGGCAAAGCACTTTCCGCCGGACGCGCCAAAATCCACCGCAAACAGTCTCTTTGTTTTCATATGTTTGTTTTCTCCTGAATGTTTACCTGAAAAAAAGACAACAACTGTACGGGCGCAATTCCAGCCTGCCCCAAGCCCCGTTGGCTGGCAGGTATCGGCGCCCGCTGGCGTCGTCCAGCGACGCCCCTACAAGAAAATTAAACTATCTCGGCGTCGCCTCCGGAACTCCGCCGTCAATTGGAATCGTCGCCCCGGTCGTTGGCGTCTGCCTGGTTGCAAAGAATAGGACAGCATTGGCGACGTGTGTCGCTGTAACCCTTGCCTTCAGGAGATTCCGGTTCCTGTAATACTCCTCCAGCCCCTTTTCATCCAGTCCGCGCGCCTTCATGCGGGAGGGCCCGACTTCGGCCCATAACCCGGACTTGCGCTTGCCGTCGGAAAATACCGCATCTGGGGACACCATGTTGACCCTTATCCCGTAAGGCGCATACTCAAGGCTGGCTATCCTGGCCAGCTGGTGGCTGCCGGCCTTCGTCGCGCTGTACGCACCAAAACTTGCGCCGGGCGAAAAAACATTCTTTGAAGACACGAGAACTATATCACCTCCGGTCCCCTGCCGGCACAAGCACCTTCCAGCCTCAGCGATCGTAAGCAGTGTGCCTTCTATATTAACCGTTGAAAGCCTGCGAAAAGCATCAGGGTCCATCTCCATCAATGAGGCAACCATTGCAATGCCGGCATTAGCCACAACTATATCAACGCCACCCCAGGTCCGCACAACTTCAGCAAACCCATGTGCAACAGAGTCCTTCTTCGTCACATCAATGGCAACTCCGATGATGCGCCCCCTGGCAGTTATACTCAACTCTTCTACCAGTTCATTCAGTCTTGCCGGAACAAGGTCAGTGGCGGCAACACGGCACCCCTTTTCAAGCAGTCCCCTGCAAATTCCCGCACCAATTGCTCCAGCCGCGCCAGTTACCAGCGCAACCTTGTTGCGAAGCGGATATTCAGCAGCTACCCGCTCCTTTTCCGCATAAATAAACCCGAGGCCCTGCAGGCTGACCACTCCAGGAACGCAACCATTCTTTTTCGAATACCTGTTGATGAGGTCGCTTATTTTCCTCCTCAGCTCTTCCACCGGCAGGCCTGTGTTAACCCTGCCCAGGTCAAGAGCCCCGGCCTTGTCTGCAGAACTGCCCGCAGAATAACGCAGCAGTACACGGCCATATGGATCATCTTCATTATCCAGCCGTTCCGCCAGGAGACCGCGGATAACAGGCATCACCTTCGCCAGATTTTCGCTTTTTTCTTTATTTTTCATCAGGTAACAACCGCCTGCTGCCAGCTTCAGCCGCGCTGTCCGCGCGCCATTGCATCAAGAAAATAACGGACGTTCTGCACAACATTCTTCCCTTCGAACAAAGCACTGCCGCTCACAACTATATCAGCGCCCAGCCGCGCCACGTCATCTATATTATCCTTCGTGACGCCGCCATCCAGGCCGACAAGTATATTCCGCTTTGACTCCTTGATCATCTGGAGGAGTTTCACCATCCTCTGCGTGGTTGAGTTAATAAATTTCTGTCCGCCCCACCCTGGATTGACTGCCAGCAGGAACACCATTTCCAGCTCCCCAAGAAGCGGTTCAACAGCGCACAACGGCGTACCGGGATTCAGGGCTATGCCGCGCAGCGGGCTCTGGCCCGAAGGGCCGGCAAGCTGGCCAAGCGCCTGCAGCACACGGTGAGGATGCCGGCAGGCCTCAACATGAACAGTTATCATATCAGCACCAGCTGCCGCATAAGAATCAAGCTTGCCGAGTGGATCCTCGATCATCAGGTGTACGTCTTTAAGCATGGAGGTTTTAACAGCTTTTACAAGCACCGGACCTGCTGTCAGCATTGGACAGAAACATCCGTCCATGACATCAAAATGGAGGATACCGGCGCCGGCCTGCTCGAGGAGACGGATTTCAGAGCCAAGAGACATAAGATCTGCGGACAATAGTCCAACACTGATGGTTGGCGTTATTGCCCGCAGGCGTTCAGCAACAGGTACCGGCTCAGACATCCCGACCTTCCTTATCAACCTCGCTTGCTCAGGACCTTCTTTTCGTAGGCTTTGACTTCGTCAATCCAGGCCATTCCGACGGGAACATCCTTTGTCATGCAGTAATAATCCCATACTGCCGCAAAGGGAAGAGACTTGGCCTCCTCTATCAGTGCCAGTCGGCTGGTATAATCGCCTGCCCGCTCGCATTTCTTGAGCATTGCATACGGCTCAACCATGGCAAGAAGCAGGGCCTTGGACATATTGCGCGTTCCTATCACCCAGGCGGCAATACGGTTAATGCTGGCATCAAAGAAATCCAGCCCGATATGCACCCGGTCGAGATAGTCACCGCGGACTAGCTCCTCGGCAATGGCCCTGAGTTCATCCGACAATACCACTACATGATCACTGTCCCAGTGGATGCCGCGGCTGACATGAAGAAGGATCTCGTCAAGGTACAACAACACCGATGATATTTTATCAGAAATTGTTTCCGTCGGATGGAAATGTCCCGTATCCAGGCAAAGCAGTTTCTGCCTGGAAACCGCATACCCCATGTAGAACTCGTGGGAACCGGTTACGTAACTTTCAGAACCTATCCCGAACAGCTTGCATTCAACCGCATCCAGGTTGTGCTTTTCGTTCAATTTCTCCGCAAACACCTGGTCCAGTGAATCTATAAGCCTCTCACGAGGCGCCTTACGGTCAGCAGGAACATCCTTGTACCCGTCAGGAATCCAGACATTAGTAACGCATGGAGTTCCAAGCGCCTTACCCATTGCTGCTCCGATTCTACGGCAGCGGCGACCATGCGCGATCCAGAACTTGCGTATTCCTTTGTCCTGATGACTTAGCGTAAAACCGCTTGAGGACTTTGGATGCGAAAAGAATGTGGGATTAAAGTCCATACCCATTTTCCTGGATTTGGCCCAGTCAATCCAGCGGCTGAAATGTTCAACACCAATCTCATCCCGGTCCACCAGCTTACCGTCAAATTCACCGTAAATCGCGTGGAGATTAAGCCTTTGCCTGCCGGGAATAAGGCTCATAGCCTTGTCGAGGTCGCTCCTGAGTTCATCTGGAGTCCTTGCTTTGCCCGGATAATTGCCTGTCGCCTGGATTCCTCCGTCCGACAGGGCTGTGCCTGCCTTCTCAAAGCCCCCGACGTCGTCACCCTGCCAGCAATGGAGGGACACAGCCACTTTTCCAAGCCTGGCAAGGGCCTTGTCGGTGTCAACGCCCAGCCGGGCATACTGTTCTCGGGCTATACGGTACGATTCAGTTATTTTCGTCATCTTTGTCATATACGCTCCCTTTTTATGCCTGCCCGGCAGCTACTTTCTGCCGATATGTTTCCATTTCCCAGTTCTCAAGAAAAGTCCTAGCCGCCTCAGTCATATACTGGACACCGCCAAACGCCTCGGTGAGCTGTTCAACCAGTGCGCCATCCTTAGCAAACTGCATCACAAGTTCTGCATCCTTCTCCCTTACGCCCGCCGTATAAATCACATCGCCGGCTGATATAACGCGCGGCAGGTAACCATGGATTTTCCTGAACGCGGACATTGTCTTCGTTGAAGGCTGTTCCAGCATGGGAAAGGCCTTCATGAAAACAACATGGTCAGGCGTCAGCGGCCCGAGGCATACCTTGAATGCGCCGCTGGCGCAGATGGCATTGCCTTCAGACTTCATCAGTCTTTTCAGCAACCCGGTCATCTCTTCCTGTGTCACCGAGGAAGGAGCGAGGCCTGTTGAGAGACTGGTGGAAACACCTGCCTTCTTGTACTCCTTGCGAAGGGTATTCATAACATTCTTGAAGGTCTTCCTTATGGCTGCAGCCGTGTTGCCCGCAACAAATATGCCGTGATTCTCAATAAATACCATTTCCGGTTCACGACCCCTGGCAGCCGAGTATTCATTGATCTTGTTACGCACCACCATGCAAAGCGTGAAGCCGGGATCGACATAATCGACCCAAAGGGCCTCCGGAAACAGCCTGTGGCATGCTTCCTCGCCGTTTTTGGCACATGTCATGCCGTTTACCAGCGGAGGATGGGTATGCACGACGAAAGTGGCATTAAAGGAATTGTGCAGTGGTGATTCAACGGACGGCCTTCCCGATGAGTACGGGAACATCGCCTCCATCATCATATTGGTCACCAGCGCCTCCCGGGCAGACGAATCGGCCGGGGGTTTGACGTCATAAAGCCGGGCAATCTTGGCCCTGTCCATAGCAATGAACGATTCCGTGGTTAACTCTGCCAGGGTCGTTCCTGAAGGCTTTATCCAGAGGGTTTCCTTGTTCTTTGCAGATGTATTGCCGCCACCGCCTTTTACATATTCAGGCGCGCCAAATTCATGCGAAAGCTGAGTAATTTGATCAAGCATAAAGTATACAGCCCCTATTAATCAGAAGCGTCATGTTCTTCCCGCTGCCACGTCCGATACGCTTCTAAATATTCTTCCGCCTTGGAGCAGCATGAATGCATGCCCCATGCGCGGCATGCGCTGCCTCCATCCACGCCTCGGAGAACGTAGGATGGCAGTGGACTGTACGCCCAATTTCCTCTGCAGTCAACTCCGCCCTGATGGCTGTTGCAGCCTCGGATATGAGCTCCGTAGCGTGCGCCCCAACCGCGTGCGCGCCAAGAAGCTGGTCAGTATTAGCATCAACAACCCATTTGACAAATCCGCGGTCCTCCCCGGACGCCATGGCCTTGCCAAGAGCCGCAAAAGAGAACTTTCCAACCTTGATATTCAGGGACTTTTCTTTTGCAGCCTGCTCCGTCAGGCCCACACTGCCGATTTCCGGAGAAGTGAATATGCAGGAAGGAACAAGCTTTTCGGCCTTTCTCCTCTGCCTGCCGAGGATATTCTCTGCTGCCGTTACCCCCTGGGAAGTCGCGGCATGAGCAAGCTGTATCCCGCCATTGACATCGCCAATGGCATAAATCGTCGCAACAGATGTGCGGCAGTATTCATCAACAGGAATAAAACCGGCCTTGTTCTTCTCAATCCCTGCCTTCTCCAGACCCAGCCCTGCCGTCACCGGCCTCCTTCCAATGGCCACAATCATCATCTCGGCTTCAACCTTCTCATCACCAAACATGCCGCTCACTACCGTCTTGCCAGCTGCAATCTTCTCCAGCGGCTTGCCAGTTAGAACGCGAATGCCCAGCTGTTTTTCCATGCTGCCGCGCAGTTCGCGCCTTACGTCGGCATCAAGAGTAATCAGTATGTCTTCAAGCATTTCAACAACCGTAACCTTGGATCCCAGTTGTGCCGCCATGCAGGCGAACTCACACCCGATCACTCCGCCTCCCAGCACTATCAGGCTTGCAGGGAGCTTCGTCAGTGCGAGAAAGGCCTTGCTCTCAACAATACGGCTGTCTTTCGGGATGAAACCCGGAACCGTGGACTCAGATCCTGTCGCTATAATTGTCGCCCCTGTTTCAATCATTACGACCTCTTTGCCGTCTGCGCCGGTAACAGCAATCCTGTTCCTGCCCGCAAAAGAACCGGTGCCATTGAAAACCTTTACACCGTTGCCCTTTAACAGCGTCCCCACGCCCGACCTGAGCTTGCCGACAACATCATCCTTCCGCTTCGACATCGCAGTATAGTCAAACGCCGCCTTCCCGGCAGACAGGCCAAGCGCGGCAGAATGGTTCATGCGGTGGAATAACTCTGACGAAGCAATCAGCGTTTTTGTCGGAATACAGCCCCAGTTCAGGCATGTTCCGCCGATTTCCTCTTTTTCAATTATAGCGACTGACGCGCCAAGCTGCGCCGCGCGAATTGCCGCAGGATAACCACCAGGACCGCTTCCAATAACCGTTACGTCAAACTTTTCCATAGCTCAATATCCTCAAGTTTCGTTTTTACTGAATTTGCAAATGCCGCACCAACCGCCCCATCGACAACCCTGTGGTCCACGGAAAGCGTTAACTTCATGATCTGCCTGACCTTCACCTGTCCCCCGTGAACCGCCGGCACAGGCTTTGTACTTGCCACGGCAAGGATCGCCGACTCGCCGGGATTAATTATCGCATTGAAGTTGTCCACATCCAGCATGCCCATGTTGGACACCGTAAATGTGCTTCCCGTCATCTCGTCGGGAAGCAGCTTGCCTTCCCTCGCCTTTCCGGCAAGTACCTGCTGGACATCATGAATTTCCTGCATTGAAAGCGTCTCGGCATTCCTGATGACCGGTACAACAAGCCCTTCGGGCACACTTACCGCCATGCCAAGCTGAACCGAGTTTCGCAGTGATACAGAAACTCCATCCGTGTAGCTGTTAACCACTGGAAATTCCAGGATGGAAAGAGTTACCGCTTCGAGGATGAAATCCGTCACGGTATAAGACTTCCCGCTGTTCTTAAGTTCCTGCCTGAACACCATAAGGTCAGTCATGTCCACGCTGACACTCACGTAGAAATGCGGAATGTTCATGAAACTTTCCGTAAGCCTGCGGGCAATCACCTGGCGCATCTTGGACATTACCTTGGGCTTCTCGGCAACAGCCCTTTCAACATCATGGATCATGATGCGGCCAGCGTCGCCTGTCCCCTTGATCTTGAGGATATCCAGCCCCTCTTTCGCCGCCAGTTTCTTCGCAGCCGGCGAGATCTTCAGCTTGCCGTAACCCTGCGCATCAAGATAGGCCTGTACATCTTTCTCGACTATCCTGCCATCCGGTCCGCTTCCACGGATACTGAAAGGATTAATGACGCACTTTTTCACCAGCGCTTTTGCCCTCGGCGAAATGAACAGCCGTGAAGGAACTTCCGCAACCCTTGCAGCCGCTGGAACGGCCTTGGCTACAGGTACAGAAAGCGACTGGACCGCCGGACTCCCGGCATCAGCCTTTTTCGCTTCAACCTTCTGAGCCGCCTGTTTCGGAGCCTCAACCTTCGGCACCGGCGGCGGCGCGTCCGGTATCTTCTCGCCCGGCGTGCCGACATAACCAACCGGCGTATTGACCGGAACGGTGATGCCTTCCTTTACAACTATTTTCAGAAGCGTTCCCTCGAAGAAACTTTCCACCTCCAGGGCCGCCTTGTCCGTCTCTATCTCAAAGACGATATCCCCCTTCTTGACAGGATCGCCCTCTTTCTTGTGCCACTTGATGATGGCACCCTCTTCCATCGTCTGCCCCAGCTTGGGTAATATCAATATCTGTGCCATTATTAGTCCCTCGTTTAGAGAATGATTTTCGCCGCGTTCGCAATATCCTTCGCGTTTGGAAGGAACGCCGCCTCAAGAATATGAGACTGAGGAGCAATTCCGTTCTTAGCGCCAACCCTAACAACCGGGGCATCGAGATAATCAAACGCCTTCTCCATGATCATTGATGCAATCTCTCCTGTGAAGCTGCCAATACTTATGCACTGGCTGGCCACCACGCAGCGACCTGTCTTCTTCACGGATTCGAGAACCGTCTCAATATCCAGCGGAACCAGCGACCTAAGGTCGATGACCTCCACGCTCTTCTTCGTCTCGGCTTCTATCACGTCAGCGGCTTTCAGCGAGTCCGCCACTGCCGGACCCCATGCAACAATCGTAAGGTCCTTGCCGCTCCTTTTTACCTCGGCCTTGCCAAGCGGAACCAGGTAGTCTTCCTGGGGCACGACTCCCTTGACTCCGTAAAGGAGCTGGGACTCTACGAACATTATTGGATTGTTATCCCTGATCGCCGACTTGATCATTCCCTTGGCGTCATAGGGCGTAGAAGGATAAACAACATACAGGCCCGGAATGTGGGCGAAAACAGATTCCAGTGTCTGCGAATGCTGACCGCCATATCCCTTGCCTCCGCCTACCGAGGCGCGGATTACCATGGCTATCTCAGCCTTGGCACCTGACATGTAATGCCACTTCGCAGCCTGATTGCTTATCTGGTCCGAAGCCATCAGCGCAAAGTCCATGTACATGAGTTCAACAACCGGCCTCAATCCCACCATCGAAGCACCAACTGCTGTTCCGCAGATAGCCGCCTCTGAAATTGGAGTATTGAAAACCCTGTTACGGCCGAATGCCTCGAGCAGTCCCTTGGACAACTTGAACGCGCCCCCGTATTCCGCAACGTCTTCCCCGTAGAAGATCACGCGGCTGTCGCGCATCATTTCCTCGTACAACCCCTCCTTGATTGCGTCACGATACGTCAGCATCCCGTCGGTCCGTTTAAATTCACAGGCCTGCTTGACAATTTCCACCTTGCTGTACTTCTCCGGGACCTTGTCTTCGACCGTATCGGTATACATGTACTTGATGACATCTTCCGGCACAGGATCAGCCGAAGCGGCCGCCCTTGCCGCCGCCTTGGCATTACGGTCGATCACCTTCTGTTTCAGCGCATCAATCTGTTTCTGCGTCAGAACCTTGGCATCAAGGATCTGTTTCTCGTACATCCCTATCGCATCGGATGCCTTCCACGCCGCTTCCTCTTCTTTTGTCCTGTATTCCATGCGAGGATCGCTTAGCGAATGGCCGTAGTAGCGATATGTATCAATCTCCAGCAGGTACGGCCCTTTCCCTTTGCGGCAGCCTTCCGCCGCCCTCTTGACCGCATCGTGAACGGCAAGCACATCCATGCCGTTCACAACCTCCGCGTTCATGTTGTTGTCAGCAAATCCGCATGCGCGTTTGGCCAGTATTTCCAGCCCAGCCACCTCGTTGTCAGCGCGGCCTGTCATCCCATAATGGTTGTTGATGATCAGGAATATTATCGGGAGACCGAACTTCTTGTTCTTTGCGAGTTCGTTGGTGAACTGTCCCTGGGCCGCCCAGTTAAGCGATTCAAGCACCACGCCGTTGGCGTAGGCGCCATCACCCGCAAAACAGCATACGACCTTCCCATTCTCCAGGTAGCGCGCACCCATTGCCGCCCCGGTTGCTATCGGCACACCGCCACCGACAATCGCATTGGCGCCAAGATGCCCGACAGTGAAGTCAGCAATATGCATTCCGCCGCCGCGCCCATGACAGTAGCCGTCTTCCTTGCCGAACAGTTCTGCGCAGGTCTTGTAAAGATGGTCTTCCAGCGCCACTTCCACCAGCTCGTCGCGGTCCTTTGCGGTGCAGTTCGGCACGCGCTTCTTCAACTGTTCCACGGTCATTGCCCTGATCGCCACACATCCCTTGGAAATACTGTCGCCGTGCCCGCGATGTGTAGATGTAATGTAATCATCAGGAGCCACGCCGGCAACTGCACCAACGGAAGATGCCTCCTGGCCCACGGAAACGTGTGTCGGGCCGCGGTAATCGAAGCCCTTGCAGGACTCGTAGGCACCCGTGCGCAACTTCACAATCATTTCCTCAAATTCCCGCATTACAAGCATGTCTTCCAAGAGGTCAACCGCGCGCTGTTTCGTGACAGTCCCTTCGGCCATCTCCTCCTTCAGGTTCTTCTTGTATTTATAAGTCTGAATCTTTCCACAATCGATCGTCCGTGGCTTGAAATCCGGCTTCATGTTACTCAAGTAAACTGGCATTTTCTCCTACCTCTCCTTCTTTTTGTTTCTTTCAGGTTCTATGTTTAATGTTCATCAAATTACTGCCCGCCCATCACTCATCCCTGTTTAGCCTTCACACTACTATTACTTTAATACCCGACTTTCTTAACCTGCTCAACTCGTCCTTGGCCACGCCGGAATCGGTGATCAACACATCAACTTCATCCAGCAGGCTGAACCTCACAAAAGAAATCTTGCCGATCTTACTGCTGTCGGCCAGCAGTATCACCTGCCTGGCGCTGGACATCACCATCTCCTTGGTCTGAGCCTCGCGTGGATCCGTCGTGGTCATTCCCTCGCGGACCGTCAATCCTATCGTTCCCATGAAAGCCGTATCCACGTGGAGCTGGCCGATCATGGTCTTTGTCAGAGAACCGACAAACGTCTGGCTCAACCTGCGGAACTCGCCGCCAATCATGATCATTGACGGCCCTTCGCCCGACAATATGTTGGCAACAGTAAGCGAATTTGTCACAACCGATATTCCAGTCTTGTTCTGGATCAAACCCGCCAGGGCCAGGACGGTACTTCCGCCGTCCAGGAATATCGAATCACCAGGCTTGATAAACTCCATAGCCGCCTTGGCAATCTTCTGCTTTTCCTTGGCCGCCAACGCGGCCTTGTCTTCAAATACCGGCTCCTCCAGCCTGCCGTCAACATTGACAGCCCCGCCGTGGACCCTCCTGAGATAGCCAAGCCGCTCCATCTCAACCAGGTCGCGCCTGATCGTGGCAGGCGAAACTGTCAAATCCCTGCAAAGTTCAGTGACCCGCACAACCCTCTTCTGCCTGACGATCTGTGCGATCTTTTCAAACCTTCCAGCTGCAAGCTCCCTGTCTGCGCTATTGATCATATATGATTACTTATGATTGATTATTAGCGAATGTAATCATATACGAGCAGGCTTGCAAGAGAAAAAAAGAATAATTATGCGGGAATAATTGTCCCTTGCGAAGGGCTTGCCACCTGGCAGCAGATCCCCACTAAATAGTAACTTTGGGAGGCCTTGCGAACACTTTGTAAATCGCTTCGCGCAGGTTCTGACGGGTCACGGGCTTGCTGACAATGAGGTCAACCCCGACCGGATGCTGATGGCCGTCAATCATCATGTCTCCAAAACCTGTCAGCATGATTATCGGCACATGGGGATTGATTTCCCTGATGTTTGTCGCAACCATATCTCCGCTCATCCCTGGCATGGCCCTGTCGGTAATGACAAGTTCAATCTTCTCCTTCCGGAACAGCTCAAGAGCTTCTACTCCGCTTAACACGGTGAAGACTTTGTGGTTGTCGCTTCTCAAACAGGCCTCGATGGCCATCCTAACAGTGTCTTCGTCATCAACCACCAGTATCGTCATTGGCCGGAGAGTCAAAGTTTCAGTCGGGGGTTGCAGTTCAGGACCGGCACGGGACACATCACGGTCTGGGACCTGAATCCGCACCGTCGTTCCCCTGCCCTGTTCACTCGTGATCGTGATAACACCTTCATGCCGCCGCACTATGCCATGGACAATTGACAATCCCAACCCGCTGCCCCGCTGCTTCTTTGTGGTAAAGAAAGGCTCAAAACACCTGTCTTTCTCTTCCTTGGTCATCCCTTTGCCATTATCAATTACCTCCAGCACAGCGCATCCTTCTCCACGTTGCGCACGGATGGTAATCGTCCCCCCCTTTGGCAATGCGTCCACGGAATTGAAGATCAGGTTGGTCAGAATTTCCCGCATCTGGGACTCATTTGCATGAAGAAACCCGGATTTGTCGATATCCATGACAACATTGATATCTACTCCTTTTGCTGCAGCCTGCTCCTTCCACATGGGACGCGTAATGGAAACAGTCGATTCAACAAGTTCAGCAAATTTGACCTTCGAATACTCGGTGAGTTTCCTGGGATTGTAGAACTCACGGAGCCGGCGCACTGTCTGGGCCGCATCCTGGGAGGCAGTCAGAATAATCTGTATAATTTCCCTCGTCTGCGTCGTGTTGGCAAGGATATCCTGGTTATTCAGGAGAAGATCGGCATAGCCGACAATCGGCATCAGCGCATTGTTGAAATCATGGGCAATCCCGCTTGCCATCTGGCCGAGCGCCCTAAGCCTTTCGTTCTTTATTATCTGCTCCTGGGTCCGTTTCAACTCATCAAGGGTCTTGACAAGTTCGGCATTAACCTTGCCGAGATCACGCTCCATGCTGCTCAAGGTTGAAATGTCATGCCCCACCCCGACAATTGCCGTAACAGTCCCAGTGGAATCCTTGAGCGGTATCTTCGTGGTAAGAACCCTGGCCGTATGACCGTGAGCACTCGAGTTAATCTCGTCCTTCAGAATAATAGACCTGCCGGTGCTGACTATCTTCTGCTCATCAGCAAAGAAACTTGCCGCTATATCTTTAGCATAGAAATCAAAATCGGTCTTGCCGATAAGATCATCCGCCGACTTTAAACCCATATGCTGGGCAAGCGTTTTGTTCGCAACAAGGAAACGGCTCTTTACATCCTTAACATAAATATAATCCGGCAGTGCATCGATCAGCGTCCGCAGGGAATTCCGCTCCTCCAGCAGCTTCCTTTCGGCAATACGACGTTCCGTATTATCAACACCGAATTCAAGAAACCCCACAATTTCACCTGAATTGCTACGGATCGGGATCTTCGTAACATTAATCAGGCGCTCCTTGCCGCTTGCATCAATATTGGGCTCATATTTGTCAAGCAGGGGTTTCCCCGTACGGATGATGTCCTGTTCATCCTTCAGGAACATCTTTGCTCTTTCTTCTGGATAGTAGTCAAAATCCGTTTTGCCGATCAACTCAGCAGTAGAAGCGGTGCCGACGAAAAGCGCCGTTGCCTTGTTCACGACAGCAAAGCGTGAGTTTGCGTCTTTAATGAAAATCATTATTGGCAGGGAATCCAGGAACGCCTGGAAGAGACTTGAATCCTTAAGCAGCAGTATAAGCTGATCATCACCAGGGCTTGTTTTATTCTTCATCGAGAATATCCGTGAACCATACAATCAACGGAAAGCTGATATTTAAATCAACCATGAATCAGCCCTCACAGTTGAATTTACCCTTGATACTGGCACCGTACCAAGGCAGCTGTCAACGCCAAAGGCATTAAGACTCAGACAAAGCTATCCCGAAAAGAAAAGGGGCGCGGAATACTCCGCGCCCCTTAAGAGACTTAACATAATACAATTAGTGACCTGACGGCATCGAGGCCAAATAGTTGCCATATCCCACGATGATTGTCGAAAGGATCAGGGTCGCCAGGCCGATCGTCAGCTTCACCTTGGTACCAAACCCCGTGCCCTTCCACTCCTTCAGCCCTATTCCCCAGAGAGAGCTGAAAATAATGATACTGGCCATGTGGAGTGTCCAGCTGGAGAATTTGTAATCCCCCATCTGCGTCTCACCCATGGAATAGAAGAAGAACTGCAAGTACCACGTGACACCGGCAAGGGCGCTGAAGAGGTAATTACGCAGCATTGGAACACGGTTCTCATTATTAGCCGCTTTCCTGCCGGCATGCTCAACAACCTCCTCGCTGGGCGCGTCCACAGCCGTCTCAATAATTGTCTCCTTGTCCCTCTGAGGCGAATCCCGCCTCGTGGTGCGGCTGAAATACTGGTAACCGGTCTTGTTCTTGAAGTTGAGGAGCATGCACCAGATGAAATTCGTCGTGAATCCTCCCAGCAGCACCACCACGAGAACCGGAAGCCCCTGCCACAGCGTGTGCTTGGCCACGTATTTCTTTATGTCCCCCCCGGCGTTAGCGATCAGAACCGTTTCCTGTTTGAGATCAAGGCTTGCATACTCCGAGGCCTGTTTCCTGACTTCGGAATCCTTAACCATCTCCAGGTCCTTGAAGTACTTCAGTATTCCGGCAGCTGCAGAAGCCTTGGCCTGGCCCATGGCCGCGAGAATCGCCACTGAATCCTGTTCACTCGCAACAGCCGCAGCCGTATTAGTCGACACTTTGCTCGACTGAGCCTTCTCAACAAAACTCACCATCTTGCCGCAAGTAACCGTTCTCTCGGCGGACAACACTTTTACCATCTTTGCCACCGACGGATCCTGCGACTTCTGGATTTCCGCCCACAGCTCTTTCTCTGAATCGCGGGAGAGAGGAACAACATTGCTGACGTTCACACTGTCCGCCTTTGCAGAACGGAGAAATGTATGCTTCAACGTGAGATTCTTGATTGGGTCACCGGCGGCCAGGCCATAGGAAAACGATGCGCTCATCACACCCGAGAAAGTCGCAACGAGAATACCCTTCCAGAAATTGAATTCCTTGATTGTCTCCCTCTTCTGTTCTTCCGGCATTTCGCGGTCCTTTGACATTCCCGCCATTCCAGTAATCGCAATACCGATAAGGCACACTATTATCCCAAAAAGGACCCAATGACCGGACTCGCCGGCGAATTTCTCAGCGAGTTTTCCCTCGAACAGTGGCGGCATCAGCGTTCCAAATGCGGAACAGTAACTCAAGGCTACGGCCATTCCAAGTGACATGCCGAGATAACGCATTGTTAGACCGAATGTGAGACCGCCAAGCCCCCACATCGCTCCCCAGAAATATGACCAGAAGCATGCCTCAGCAGGAGCTTCCGACAGTACGGGAATCAGAACACCTGTCATGATGGTACCCAGTACCCATGGCGCAATGATCCAGCTGAAGAAACCGCCTACAAGCCAGTAAGTCTCCCATGCCCATTTCTTAACGCCACGGTAAGGAACATAGAAACTTCCAGAGGCCAGGCCTCCAAGCCAGTGAAACACCACTCCCAATAACGGATTTGAATTCATTGAATACTCCTCCCGTAATTTATTCTGCTAAGAATCGGAATATAGGCTAGCAACAGTCGCTAGGCAATTGTTTTCTCGGTGACCGGATCAAAAAAGATGGCTTTGTCCACAAGCACCGCGGGACTTGCCTCCTTGCCCGTAACAAAACCGTGACGGGAACCACCACGGACTGTAAAAGAAACCTCACCCGCGCGCATATGGATGTACGACTCGAAACCCATGGGCTCAACAACCTCCACCATCGCCTTTATGCGAGGCACCAGGGAAAGCTGTTCCGCAACCGGGGAGCCAATATCCTCCGGCCGTACTCCCATTATCACCTTCATGTCGACAGATGAACCTGTCATTGCCCTGGCTTTCTCAGGCAGGGGCAACATTACACCGCCAGCCCCCTCAAACATCAGCTTGCCGCCGCGGTTCCGGATGGTCCCATCAAAGAAATTCATCGGCGGCGTTCCTATGAATCCTGCAACGAATCTGTTCGCAGGCCTGTCATAAAGCGAGATGGGATCAGCAACCTGCTGGACCACACCATCTTTCATCACTACAATCCGCTGCCCCATGGTCATTGCCTCAACCTGGTCGTGGGTTACGTAAATCATGGTGGCACAAAGCTGGCGGTGAAGACGGCTTATCTCGACCCTCATCTGTATCCTGAGCTTGGCATCAAGATTGGAAAGCGGCTCGTCGAAAAGAAAAACCGCCGGTTTCCGCACAATGGCCCTGCCGACCGCTACGCGCTGCCGCTGGCCACCTGACAGCGCCTTAGGCCTGCGGTCAAGAAGTTCGGACAGGCCAAGGGTCTTTGCCGCATCAGCTATCCGCTGGTCTATCTCGCCCCTTGGAATATTCCGGAGCTTCAATCCAAAGGCCATGTTCTCATATACCGACATGTGGGGATAAAGTGCATAGTTCTGGAAAACCATCGCGATGTCACGGTCCTTGGGAGGCACGTCGTTCACTACGCGTTCGCCAATGGATATCGCGCCCTCAGAAATCTCCTCAAGCCCGGCTATCATCCGCAGCGTCGTGGATTTGCCGCACCCCGAAGGCCCCACAAGAACGACAAATTCACCGTCTGCAATCTCCATCGAGAAACCGCTGACAGCCTTCACCCCGCCCTGATATATCTTTCCGACGTTCTGTAGGGTAACCTTGGCCATGCTACCTGCTTTTCCCGTAAGCCTTCATTATAGTGAAATACTTCGCGATCATGTTGGGCACTTCCCAGTCCGGCATTTTCCCTTCGGCAAGAAAATTGAGATATTTTTCCGTAACCTGTGCAAAATGGGCCTCGTGGCCGACTTTATAATTGTCCGGCACGACAACCTCCCATCCCTTCGTACCCTTTTTAAGGTCAACTCCGGGATATGAGCCGCCAATCTTCGCAATTGCCTCCTTAAGCGCTTTTTCAAACTCACCATCCGTAACGGAAGATTTCTTCTCCACGAAGAGTACAGGCTTGTAGTTCTGATCCTGACCCTGCCTGATAACCAGGTCCGACCTGCTGCCGCGCATTATCGAGTAATGCGTGTCCTGCGCCCCCTGCGGAGGTTCGAAATTCCATTTCACGGATATTTTCACGCAAATACCCTTCAGCTTGTAGACAAATTCTCCGTTTCCATAGACATTCAGGACATTATCACCGCCGGTATCCTTCTTCAGGTAATCCGGATAGGTATCGAGCCCCGTAGCCTTCTTAAACTGCTCAGGCGTTATTTTTGTGACCCATCGTTTTGCCGATACTATTTCAATGTCCTTATCGCAATCCAGTATCTGACCGGGAAAACACTCCCACTGCACAAGGTCCACCAGGTGTGTCGTCACATCAACAATTCCCTCGCCCTGCTGGGTAACATCAAAGAACCAGGCAGGCCGCTTCAACGGCTTTCCTGAAACATACTTGAAATAGTGGTGCACACTCTCCTTTGTTACAGCCGGATCTTCCGGTGTACCTTTCTCCTGTTCGCCAAAAACCTCCGGAACACGCGAAAGTTCTTTCTGAAGGATCGTCGTAATTTCATAGCGTTCAGTCATAATGTCGTAAAGAAGAACACCCTTCTCCCTGGCACGCTCAAAAGCCTTTTTCAGAAGGACGTAATCATCAGGAGTAATGGCCATTGGCTTGTCAGCCAGCACATTCAACCCGGCATCAACACAGGCCAATATGTATTTTGTCTTTTTCGCGTTATTTCCGGAAAGCACAACAACGTTCCCAGGTTTCCCGGAAATCATCTTCTCAAGGAAATCATTACCGGCATAAACCTGTTCCTGCCAGTGGGTCGGATTCGCAGCTCTCTTGTTATACCCTTCAATCCGATTAAGGTGTTCCTGCAAATCCGGACCCTCCGGCGCGTAAACGTGCACCACGGGGTCAACCTGGTCATACATGTCTTTCTGAACCAGTCCGGCATGGAAATGTCCGGGATCAAGGGTCATCAGGTTTACCTTGCCAGCGTTGCCGGTCTTTACCTCTGAACCCATTGCCCACATAATACCTCCAAGAATATGTTTACGGAAAACAGGATCATCATAGTACTTGGGCTCATGACCGAGAGCCGTAAACCACTCACGGCCACCCTGAACTTTATGGCACCATGTGATCGGCACAGTCTTGCTCCCGATCTCTTTCTCCCAGCCGCCATCCTTCTTCCCTGTCTTGAGGGAAGTTACATCCGCCTCCACAAGCACATGCACATCTTTGCTGATTCCGTCATGGACATACAATTCATCCGTCCACTCCCAGGTGTCGCCAAGACCCGATGTTGAAGGATGATTCTTGTCTACAATCTTCATGGTAAACGGCTGAAGCGGGGCATGCATCTTGAATTTGCCGCCAACCAGCGCCGAAAACCAGGGCCATTTCCGCATGCCACCCGATGTGGAATGAATCCCGACGAACCCTCCGCCAGACTTTATATACTTCTGAAGGGCTGCTTTCTGGTCTTCGGTGTCAAAGATTTCGTTATTGGTATTGTCAAAAACCAGCGCGGCATACTGTTTCAGGTTTTCATCGGTGAATTTCGCCGGATCATCCGACACGTCCACACCAAACCCGTTCTCTTTCCCGAGTGACACAACAGTATCTGCACAGGCCTTGACACATTTGTGGACAAAGCCTTTCCCGAACTTTGTATAAACCAGCACCTTCTTCTCTGCCGCATGGCTTACATAAGCGCTCATTAGTACAGCAAGAACGAGAAACATTCCCTTCATCATCTTCACAAGTACATCCTTTCCTTTACACGAATCTGCACCGAACGGCACAACACTTTAGAATCGCATTTGTAGCACGGCCCTTACCATATTCTGCCGAAAACACCTTGATCTCAGATCTTCTCAGGCAGCTCATACCCCTTGCGACGAACACGATCAAGGTACTTGTTAGCTTCGGCATCGTCGAACTGCTCTTTTACAGGATCCCAGGCCAGCTTCTTCCCTGTCAGGCGTGCAATGTTGCCAAGATGACAGACAGTCGCCGAGCGATGGCCAATCTCTACATCGGCAATCGGCTTCTGGCGTGACCGTATGCAGTCAAACCAGTTCTGCATGTGCCCGCCATTAATCTCCGGCACCGGATCGGCTTTCTTTGCAACCTTCTCGCCCAACGGCGACGGCGGCGGAGTGGGATCGCTTACCGATGACTTGCGAACCCTGGCTTTCTCCTTTTCTTCGACAATCGCCGCTTTCATAGCCTCGACCGCAATTTCCGGCGGATCAGAAACGCACGAGCCCCTGTCAATTGTAATCTTTCCTTTCTCCCCGATGAAGATGCCGCCGCCATGTGGACCATTGGCAAGTTCCATCACCGTTCCGCTTGCATAACGGAAGGACACTTTCGGGGCACTGCAAAGTTTATTGCCTCGTGCGCTGGATTCAGGTTCCGTATAAGTCGGTGGATTGAACTTATCACCCTCTACCCACACTTCAACCGGACCGGAATCATCCATTCCAAGAGCGCACTGGATCTGGTCGAAACCATGCGCCCCCCAGCCCGTCATCTCGCCGCCTGAATACGGCCGGAAGGATAACCAGCCAGGCTTGCCCCGGGGAACATAAAGCTCGGCATTGTACGGAACCGGTTCGGTCGGACCACACCACATGTCCCAATCCAGTTCCGCAGGTACCGGCTGTGCCGAAAAACCACACTCCCACGGACTCTCATAATTATATGCAATAACCTTGCTGATTTTGCCTATTGCCCCATCGCGAACAAGCTTGCAGCCATAGTGGTTTTGGATCTGCGACCTCTGCTGACTGCCGCACTGAAAAACCCGCCCGTATTTGCGCGCGGCCTCAACCATAAGCCGACCCTCTCTTATGGTTAGCGTCATGGGTTTCTCGGCATAAATATCTTTTCCGGCCTGGCAGGCGTGGATGCACGTAAGCGCGCGCCAGTGTTCAGGCGTTGCTGTAATGACGGCGTCAATATCCTTACGCTCCAGCATCTTCCTGTAATCCTTGTAGACCTCAGCGTTATACTTCGCGGCCCTCTCCCTTGCTCTCACGAGATTGACATCCGCTACCGCAACAATCCGCGCCAGCTGTGACCCGCCTGCTGACGATAACAACCCGCCACCCTGCCGGCCCGGGCCTATAACGGCAATACCAATTCTGTCGTTTGCCCCTGGCCTCCCGTCAGCCGCAAGGACTCCACTGGGAATGATGTATGGAGCCGACACGGCGGCTGCGCCAAGCACCAGACTACGGCCTAGAAATTCTCTGCGGGATATCCGTGGTGTTTTCATGCTTTGTTCCTTTTCTAATTTAATTGTCGCTGATTGACACTCTTATCAAGCTTCCCCTGTTTCTCCTTCGGATCATCACTATCTGGCGCCACTGCACCCTTGTCTTTTATGACCTTAAAATCTGAACATATGTCCGTTGCCTGGACAATTCGGTTATGCAGACCACAGCGCTGGGTAAACGGATTGACCACGTAATGTTCGCAATGACGGCAGTTCCTTCCGTCTTCCTCGCTCCTGAAGATCTCCACCTTCTTGAATTTGTCATCGTCTGTAAATATTGAGAGCGCTTTCTTCAGTTTAAATGGAACCTCAGCCTCACTGGCATACCTGTGCCCGCAGGAAGTGCAAATCAGCTTCTCTCCCTTCTTAACAAATCCATCGTACTCAGGCTCACGTCTTATAAGAGTATCAGCGCCACACGCAGAACATATGATCGCAACCTGTTTCGCATTCACCGCACGTCTCCACTCAGGTACTGACGCTCAACCGCCAAGGGTACCCTTCGCCTTTTTGGAATTCTTAAGCGACTTTCCGGTATCACTACCCAGTTTCTTGTCTGCCTCCTTGGTCTTTATCAACTCTGCACCCGTGGCGGAAACTTTTGGGGCCTTCCTTCCGGTAGCGGCATAAATAGAATCCTCACTCATTTCCTTCTTAACTTTAGCGTACTCTGCAGCCAATTGGTCAACCAGCTCTTTTGGCGGAGGAGGCTCCTCCTTCTTCTTTATCACAGGTTTTTTGAAGGCGGATTTCATGTTATCCAGCTTCGCCTTGTCATCGGTAACTTTCTGCAGGTTTGCCAGCCGTGCAGCTTCCTGGTCCTCGTGCAGCTTTTTCTGGCTGGCCGCCTCTGCTTCGCTCTTATAAGCACCGTAGAAACGCAGTTCCCGGGGCTTAGGAACCGGAATCGGGAACGGAGGTATTGCCCGCTTCATCTGCTGTTGTTGCTGCTGCTGGTTTCCTCCCTGCTGATTGTTGTTTTTCGCTGCGAGCAGTTTTGCCAGGGCCTCCTTGTATTCAGCCACCTGTTTGTTGTATACTGAAGCCTTCACATTGTCGTAAGCCGTTCTCATCGCCATGTTGTCGATTGCGATTTCCTTCTTCTGCTCCTTGTATTGAGCATCGTTCACAACACTTACAACCAGGGTCCCGCCAAAATCAGTAACACCGATGACTACGGAAGAAGAATCCTGCTGCTGCACTGCAGCAGTCCCGCCGCCGCCTTCGCCACCACCGGTAACAGGGCTTGAAACCAGCGCAATTAGGCCGGTGAGGGCACAAGTCAGCATCTTACGGTCAGCTAATCGGGTAAATAAATGCGAACTTAACGGCATAGACATCAACAACACTCCAATCACATCTCGCCTCGTTTGGGAACTGAAAATCAATCACAGTTCCGAACCACACAGGCAAATAAATTTCAGACGTGAGCTTGCCGGAAAGTAACACACGAACCATTGCAATGCGAGCGCAAAGAGCACCTCAAATAAATACCAATTATTATTGCGGCTCTTAGCAGCACCATGCTAATCTAAAGTGAAAACTAACAGAAAGGATTGCGTTATGAGGAAATTGCTGTTTGCAGGGATCTCGATGGTCGTAGTTCTAGGCCTAGTTGCCATGACAGGAATTGTAGGATGCGAAAGCAGCGACAATGATAATGACAGCGTTCTAAGCACCGAACTAAGCATTATTCCGTCTTCACTTACTATTACAGCCGCTACAGTAACAAACGTTCAGCTCACCGCAACCGGCGGAACAAGCAACTACACATGGAGCGTGGATAAACCGGCACTTGGCTCAGTAGTATCCCAGGGCGGCATAGCTATTTACACGAGCACAACGAATGTTGGCGTAAATTTCGTAACTGTAACCGACAGTGCTACAAATACGATCAGTGCCACAATTACACAGAAGTAGACTCCGGACAAAACAGACCTGGAGCCTGAAATCGGGTTTCAGGTCTGTCCTGCAAAATTCAACTTTCCAGGACTGCACGGATTCGACGCACACCGGCACTTGAAGCTTCTTCTTTCTTAATCTTGAACAAACCAAGTTCCGACGTGTTCTTGACATGCGGGCCGCCGCAAACTTCCTTTGAAAAATCCCCGATCGTATAAACTTTCACCTGCTCGCCATACTTACCCGCGAACAGGGCCGTTGAACCAGCTTTCTGAGCGTCCTCCAGCGACATGGTTTCCATCGAAACAGACAATTTTCGCTGGATCGCGTCATTTACCAGGTCCTCAACCTTCTTAATCTCTTCATCCGTCATCTTGGCAGGATGGGAAAAATCAAAACGCAGGCGCTCGACAGTAATGTTGGACCCCTTCTGCTTTACATGGTCACCAAGGACTATCTGCAGGCTCTTATGGAGAAGGTGCGTTGCCGTGTGAAGACGCGTTGTCGCCTCCGAATGATCAGCCAGTCCGCCCTTGAACAGTTTCTCTGATCCCTGTTTGGAGACTTCTTTGTGCTTCTCGAACGCCTCGTCGAAACCTTTCCTGTCAACAGTTACACCGCGTTCACGGCAGATTTCTTCGGTGAACTCCAGGGGAAAACCGCAGGTATCATAGAGCCTGAAAGCAACCCTTCCAGAGAGGACGGCCTGATTGTGGGTCGTCAGATGAACAAGGACTTTTTCCAACTCGCCCATTCCGCGGTCCAGCGTATCCTCGAACTTTTGTTCCTCTGCGACAAGTTCCATGACTATGCGGTCCCTGTTGGTATTCAGTTCGGGATAAACATGTTTATAACCGTCAACTATGCACTCGGACAGAGGTTTCGTAAACCCGACACCAAGTCCCAGCTTCTTGGCATATCGCACGGATCTCCTGATAAGCCGCCTGAGCACATAACCCTGCCCAAGGTTGCAGGGACTGATCCCATGCTGGTCACCAAGAATAAAGACCGAACTGCGCAGGTGATCGGCTACGACCCTGAATGCCCTGGTCGTATCACTGTCAGCCGACATCTTCCGTCCGCAGCTCTCCTCGATAAGCTTTATAACAGGGGCAAAAAGCTCCGTGTCGTAAACCGTCGCCCGCCCCTGAAGCATGGCAATTGTCCTCTCAACCCCCATCCCCGTATCAACATTGCTCTGTTTGAGGGGAACATACGTTCCATCCTTCATCTTCTCATACTGCATGAAGACGTCATTCCATATCTCAAAAAACTTACCGCACGAACATCCTGGCCTGCAGTTCGGACCGCACGCCGCCTTGCCTGTATCAATAAACATCTCCGTATCAGGTCCGCACGGGCCGGTTGTGCCGGCCGGGCCCCACCAGTTGTCCTTCATTGGCAGCGCAAATATGCGCGATTCAGGTATACCGAACTTCCTCCAGATTTCCATCGACTGCGTATCCTTGGGCACCGACTCGTTGCCCTCAAATACAGTCACGGAAAGTTTATCCGGACTGAAACCAAGGAATTTCTTCGACGTCAGGAACTCGTAAGACATCGAAATTGCTTCTTCCTTGAAATAATCACCCAGCGACCAGTTGCCAAGCATCTCAAAAAAGGTCAGATGCCCGGCATCGCCCACGTCGTCGATATCACCGGTCCTTATGCACTTCTGGCAGTCGCACAGACGCTTGCCTGCGGGATGCGGCTCGCCAAGCAGGTACGGCACAAGCGGATGCATCCCGGCTGTTGTAAAAAGAACCGTGGGGTCATTCTGGGGAATAAGAGAACTGCCCGAGATAATCGCGTGCCCGTGGCCCTCAAAGAACTTAAGATACATTTCCCTCAGCTCATCAGCTCTCATTCTTAGAAACTCCTCATCAAAGAATTACTCGCGGATTGATGCAGACAACAAAGAATTCATCCTGTTGTAAGCAACGAAACACCAGCATTACAGTAAACGCAGCCTACTTTGCAGCGTCGGCCTTCAGCTTGGCTTTGATCTGCTCAACTATCTTCTTGGTCAGCTCCGGATCTTTTTCCATCGCATCCCTGGTGCCATCGTGCCCCTGCCCGATCTGGTCACCGCCAAGAGACAGCCAGGAACCGCGCTTTGTCACAACGCCCAGCGTCACGGCGGAATCAAGAACCGAACCTTCCCACGAAATTCCGCGTGCGTACATGATATCAAACTCGGCCTCTGTAAACGGCGGAGCTACCTTGTTCTTAACCACCTTGACCCTAGTACGGTTCCCCATGACCCTGCCCGAGGCTTCCTTGATCGAAGAAATCCTGCGTATGTCCAGCCTGATGGAAGCGTAGAATTTCAGAGCCCGTCCGCCCGGCGTCGTTTCGGGATTCCCGAACATCACCCCTATCTTCTCCCTTATCTGGTTGGTGAAGATACAAAGAGTCTTCGATGTCGAAATGGCCGCGGTCAGCTTTCTCAGCGCCTGCGACATCAAGCGAGCCTGGAGCCCCATGTGCGAGTCACCCATTGCCCCTTCAAGTTCCGCCCTTGGAACAAGGGCCGCCACGGAGTCAATAACCACGACATCCAGAGAATTACTCTTTATCAGGGTCTCGGCAATCTGAAGAGCCTCTTCTCCTGAGGCAGGCTGCGAAACAAGAAGATCATCAAGATTGACCCCTATTTTCCTTGCGTAGCCTGGATCCATCGCATGTTCTGCATCAATAAACGCCGCAAGACCGCCGGTCTTCTGCGCGTTTGCAATTACATGCAGAGCCAGCGTCGTCTTGCCCGAAGATTCCGGTCCAAAAATCTCAACAACCCTTCCCCTTGGCAAACCGCCTATACCCAGAGCCAAATCCAGCGAGAACGAACCGGTCGAAATGAAGGGTATCTCCTTGTCCGACTCATCCTCTCCCATGCGCATGATCGCGCCATCGCCGAACTCCTTTTTGATCTGTTCCAAAACCGCGCTTAACTCCGTAGGATATGTTTTGCCAGGCTTCTCACCCTCTTTTACATCTGTCTTTTTCATAATTAACAGCCACCTTTCTTTTCAATTATACTCAATAAATCAATCAACATCCCTAAAGCCGCCTGACTGGCAGCCATTTTCACTTGAGCCCTGCTGCCGCTGAACCTGAATCGTCGAACCTGCTTTCTACCTCCTCCACCCGCTACCGCGATAAAAACCAGGCCAACCGGCTTCTTAACACTGCCACCGCCCGGCCCGGCAACACCTGTCACTGCAACTGCCACGTCCGTTCCGGTCAGCCTCATTACACCCTCCGCCATCTGCAAAGCCACCTGACCGCTTACGGCCCCATGCTTACTAAGTACAGCGCGCTGGACACCAAGCACACGGACTTTCACCTCGTTCGAGTACGCTATGACGCCGCCCGCAAAATAATCCGAACTACCCGCAATCGATGTAATCCTGTGCCCGATCAGCCCGCCGGTGCATGACTCGGCCACGGCCAGCTTCAACCCACTGCCTGCAAGCAGCCGCCCAATCACCTTTTCCGTTCTGAGTAGCTTAGCCATAAACGGCAGGAACAAAACTTAATCATTGTAACCGCGCGGATGGGACCGATGCCAGTTCCAGGCACTCTGGATAATCACATCAAGGTCTCCGTACTTCGGTTTCCATTTCAAAATCTTTCTGGCCTTATCGGCACCAGCAACAAGTCGTGCAGGATCGCCGGCCCTACGCGGAGCAACTTCCTCCGGAATAGCATGGCCCGTAATTTCCCTCGCAGTCTCGATTACCTCCCTGACCGAACATCCGGTGCCGGTACCGAGATTAAATGGTCCCGAAACGCTTCCTTTCAGGGCAAGAATATGCGCCTGCGCCAGGTCAACAATATGAATGTAATCGCGCAAGCATGTTCCATCCGGAGTCTTATAATCATCACCGTAAATCATGACCTTCTTCCTCAGCCCGAGAGCCACCTGCAGGACAATTGGAATAATATGCGTCTCCGGGACATGGTCCTCACCGAATTTCTCCGTTGCACCGCACGCGTTGAAATAACGGAGGAACACCGTGGTCATGCCGTGCAGCTCATGGTGCCAGTTCAAGATCTTCTCAAACGCCAGCTTCGATTCGCCATACGGATTTGCCGGCTTCTGGGGAACATCCTCCGTGATGGGAACCTTCTCGGGCTGACCATACGTCGCGCAGGTTGAAGAAAACACTATCTTGCCAACACCCGCGTGAAGCATCGCCTCGGCAAGGTTGACGCCGCCAACTACGTTGTTCCGAAAATAGATTTCCGGCTTCTGCATTGATTCCGGAACCAGCGCGTAAGCCGCGAAATGCATGACAGCATCAGGCTTCACATCCGACATGACCTTGACAATCCTGTCCTTATCCCTCAGGTCGCCCTTGCGGAATGCAGCTCGCCTGTCGACAGCCTTGCGGTGACCGCGCTCCAGGTTGTCAAACACAACAACCTCATGCCCGTCGTTAAGCAGCATCTCTGTAGTGACACTTCCAATATAACCGGCCCCGCCCGTAACAAGAACCTTCATTGCTTTGTCCCTTTTCCATCCTTGGATTCTAGATCGTTCAGCCTTTCCTCAATCCCGTCAACTCTCTTCTTTAATTCAGGAATGCGCATCATGTGAGCCTGAAGCCTTGTCGACTTGCCGTGCTCCATCGCCGGGTACCCGGAAACAAACGTTGCCGGAGGCACATCCTTGGTGACGCCAGCTTGGCCTCCAACAACAGAATTATCACCTATGGTCACATGCCCAACAAAACCGGCCTGGCCGCCTATCTGTACATTGGAGCCCACCCTTGTACTTCCCGAAATTCCAGCCTGGGAGGCTATGGCCGTGTTCTCGCCTATCTTCACGTTGTGAGCAATCTGAACCAGGTTGTCTATCTTGACGCCGTTGGCAATAGTAGTCCTGCCGAACCGCGCACGGTCAATTGTCGTATTTGCCCCGATTTCCACATCGTCACCTACCTGGACAATGCCAACCTGCGGAATCTTCTTCCAGGTCTTGCCTTCCCTGGAATAGCCGAAACCGTCGCTTCCTATAACCGCTCCGTTGTGAATGATTACCCTGTCCCCGATTCTGGTACCCTCCCGGGTCGTAACATGAGGATAGAACCTGCAGTTGCTGCCTACAACTGTTTCCTGTCCAAGGTAACAACCCGCAAAGAGTATCGTTCCATCACCAACCTTCACGCCCTTCTCAATCACGCAGTAAGGCCCAATGATGACATTCTTTCCAAGTTTGGCATCCGGAGCTATTACCGCTGTCGAATGAATACCTGGGGCGGGAACAAACGGCGGGGGCGCAAGAATCGAAGCAACCATTGCAAACGCCGCATCGGCATTCTTAACACGAATAACCGGACATTTCGATGCCCCTTTCCAGTTCTCGTTAACAACAACAGTCGCCGCCCTTGTATCTGCGACAAAGGACGCATACTTCTGATTGGCAAGAAATGAGACATCCGCAGGGCCTGCATCTTCAAGGCTCGCCATGCCGGAGACAACAATGTCACCGTCCCCTTCCAGCCGGCCACCAACCTTTTCCGCAATCTCTCTTACCGTCAAAGACATATTAATGCCCCGCTTTACTTTTTCGGCGCCTCGGGCTTCTCGGTCTTTTCCGATTTTTCCTGTTTCCCGGACTTTTCCGTTGTTACGGTATTTACCACCTTGAGAAGCTCTTCCGTAATATCCAGATTATCCTTGCTGTAAACGACCGTATCAACACCGCTTATGGCCACAGCCGAGGAGTCCAGAACAAGGGTTATATTATTATCTGCTGCATATTTCGCAATAATCTCCCGGAGCTTTCCCACAATACGTTTCTGCAGCCTGATTTTCTGATCAGTAAGTTCTTTCTGACGCTGGGCCACTTTATCCCGGATTTTCATCTCACAGTCGCGGAGAGCATTAAGCCTCTCTTCCGCAATATCCATCTTGCTCTCCCTCTCCTTTTCGCTCAGCGCTTTGTCCCTCGCGCTCTCCCTGGCAGATTCAAATTCCTTTCTCAGCTTATCCCTGTCGGCCATCATATCCTTCTGCTCGGCCTCAAATTCCTCGACCTGTTTCTCCAGGAACGACTCTGCAGACTTCGTATCATTAAATACCTTCATGACCCTGCCCATATCCACGACGGCAATCTTTGTTTCCGCACACCATGCATTGGAAACAAACATGGCAATAGTAACCGCTGCAGCAATAGACATCATTCTATTTGTCTTCATAATACTCACCTGCTCCTTGTGTTCTTGTTAATCACTTCACATCAGAAATCAGGCCCTATCCAGATCACCCAAGGCGCCTTTTCCGTAATGTTGCTGTCCTTATGGGTGACGAAACCCCAGTCAATCTTTATAGGAAAGCCGGGGAAATCAAGCCTCAAGCCAACCCCTGCGCTCGTTGCCAGATTGTTGAACTTGAAATCATATGCATCAGTCCACACATTTCCTGCATCAACAAAGAGCGCAATCCTCACGCTGGAAACCACGGGAATTGTATATTCAGCTGTTGCCAATGCGAGGCTGCGACCGCCTACCGGCCTGTGCGTTCCAGTGAACACGCCGTTATCATAATCTGTTTTCGAAACAGCTTTTGGACCAACATCACGGTATTCGAATCCCCTGAGTGTGCGGCCGCCGCCTATGAAAAGCCTGTCCATGATCGGAACTGTTTCGGTATCGGAATAAGAATCCACAACCTCACACCTGCCGCGAAGACAGAATACATGGCCAAACCACAAGGGAACATACTGGTTTACAGACGCTCCAAGCTTGTATATATCGGTGTCCAGCCCGAGAACTCCGCCTGATACGCTACCCCAGAGAAGACTCCTGTTGCCCCTCGTAGGCAGAAAAGAGCTGTCCCTCGTGTCATGCTGGAGAGTCAACTGTACTGTACTCTTGAACGCATCTTCTTCATTGCTGAAGTAATACAACTCGCCCGTATCAATGACGACGTATGCATTGGTGTCGGCAACGTCACTCAACCCTTCCTTCTCAATGCCGTACAGGAGCTTGACGCGGTCAACCTTCGTAATCGGTTTGCCAAACTCAATTGTTGCCCCTTTGCTCCATACCGTGTAATCAGAATAGTCAACTTCGCTCCAGAAGAAGTCAGTTTCCAGGGAAATCTTCCTGTCCATGAACCACGGCTCAACAAACGAAATCTCGTAGTACTTGCGCACCGAACCGAAATACGCAGTCAGTTTCAGCTTCTGCCCAGCGCCGGTAAAGTTCGGCCAACCCAGCAGGTCAAAATTCGCCTGCGAGAGCTCAACCATGCCCATTACCTTGTCCACACTCGAAAACCCGGCACTGACCCCGAATTGCCCCGTCGACTTTTCTTCAACTTCAAGCAGAATATCATTAGTAAGGGAAGACTTCGTCTTCAAAGCGTAACTGCTCACGGTGCTGAAATATCCCAGGTTGTTAAGGATCTTCTCGCTCCTCTTCAGCTTGACCGAGTTGAATATTTCACCCGGATAAACAAGGATCTCGCGCCGGATCACCTTCTCCTTGGTCTTCGTGTTACCCTCGATCTTTACATCCCCTATCCTGACCTCAGAACCTTCAGCCACAACCAATTCAACATTGATGATCCGGTTGGATATGTCCGTATCCATGATCGTCTTAACAGAGCAGTCTATGTATCCGCGACTCCCGTAAAAATCCTGTACAGCCTGGGCAGATGCCTTAATAACATCAGTCTTTGCCGGCTGACCATTCTTTACAAACAGACAGTCTGAAACATCTTTCTCGGGATACCTTGTAATTCCGCTAATGGAAGCCTTGCCGAATGTATAAGGCGGCCCCTCCTCTATCCTGACTACAACCTTACTGAAACTGTCACCGCCGCGCTGATAATATGGAACCTCCGAAATATCGATCTTGGCCTCTGGATACCCGGCCGCCATGTAGAGGTTGAATATGTCTGCTTTTGCTGATTCAAATTCGCCTTCCTCGTAACTGTGTTTCTTGAGCCACCAGCATGGGTTGAACCATGCAGGCTGCTTCATGCACTCCCTGAGTTTGCCGGAAGAGATGACGGTATTCCCAGAAAACTGCACTTTCTTTACCAGCGCCCTCTTACCCTCATCGATGGTTACCGCAACCTGCGCCGTACCCTTGGCATGGTCAAGCTCGCCGATCTTCCAGGTAACCCTGGCGTCCATGTAATAGTCTTTCCTGTACTTCTCGACCACCGCCTGCACCCGGACAGCAATCACCTGGTCATCAACAAGGTCATTAGGCTGAAGCCCGATCAGATCCAGGATCTTGTTTTCGTAGAAATACTTGCAGCCCTTGACTACTATCGGTTTCGCGAGCAGATATTTATTACACACTGAAACAATCAGCCTGACACCGCCCTCAACAGGCTCAAGGTCCGCCTTAACAGAAGTAAAACGGCCGGAAGCAGAAAGGGTTTTCACGTCCTTGTTCAGAATTGATGAATCTATCTCAGAGCCTTTCCTGGTTGAAATCTGCGAAAGAACGAAGCTTTCATCAGGCAGTCCAGGACCGATACTCTCGACTTTGATGTCCTTGACGATCTTGGCGGCCCCGGCTGAAGGCAGGAACGCAAACATCACCAGAAAGATTCCCGCTATGATTCGTGCTTGCATCATCAGGTTTCCACTTCCGCATCTACAGCCTCGCCGGCAACCCCGGCAGCATCGTCATCAACGCCCTGTTCCCTGTCTCTGAACCGGGTGTAGTCCTCGTCAAAATTGAGCCTCACCTCGCCCGTCGGCCCGTTACGGTGTTTGGCCACATCCACAACTGCAAGGGTCGGATCATTCTGCTCCTCGTCCTCGGGATACTTGCACGGCCGCCTTAACATGCAGACCACGTCGGCATCCTGCTCTATTGCGCCGGAATCACGCAGGTCCGACAATTTGGGCTTTCCCAGTTTATCCCTTTGCTCAGGGGCACGGCTCAGCTGGCTCAGAACAAGCACCGGCACCCTCAGCTCCTTGGCCATTGCCTTGAGATTTCCGGATATATGGGCAGTCTCAACCTGTTTGCCCTGCCGCGCATATTCTGATGAATGGAGAAGCTGCAGGTAATCGATCACGATAAGCTCGATATTCTGCTTCTTCTTCATGCGACGGGCTCTGGCCCTCAGTTCAAGTATGTCCAGTCCGCCCGTATCATCCAGGAAGATCGGCGCCTTCATCAAGATTGACGCGGCCTGGATCAGTTTCCCGTGCGCACTGGCGGCCACGTATCCGCCCTGCAGCTTGAAAGCCGAAACTTCTGCATGCGAACAAAGCATGCGCATGGTCAGAGCCTCGTGCGACATTTCAAGGCTGAAAATCCCCACAGACCTTGGAGTCTTATCCCCTCCCTTGCCCAGCGCCACGTTCTCGGCAATGTTCATCGCGAGCGATGTTTTTCCCATCGAAGGACGGGCCGCAAGAATTATCATTTCTCCGGTCCGCAGACCCTGCAGTTTCTTGTCAAGGTTAGCATATCCCGTCGAAACACCGCTCAGGCCCTTGCGCGTAACCAGGATATTCTCTATGTGCTCCATGGTCTGCTTGACCGAGGTCATCCACGGCATGACATAGCCGTGCTGGCGCTCTGTGATGTCAAGGAAAGCCTGTTCCACCCGGCCCAGCGTGTGGTCGGCACCTTCCTCGGATTCGTAACAGGTATTCTCGGCATCCCTTGCACAGGAAATGATCGCACGCAATAAGTGCTTCTGGCGCACTATCTCGGCATAGTACTCGGCATGCGCCGCAGTTGGAGTCGAATCTATCAGGCGGTCAAGGTAAACTGTTCCGCCAATGGCATCAAGGCTGCCAGAAGCCTTCAGCTTCTCGGTAACAGTCACAATATCAATTGCCATCGCCTGCTTGGCGAGATCGAGCATTACCTCGTATACGATCCTGTTGGCGGGAAAGTAGAAAGATTCTGGAACAAGCTGCCGCTCAACACAAATGTCCATTACTCTTGCGGAATCCAGCAGTACTGACCCCAGCACGCCGCGTTCAGCTTCTTCGCTATTCGGCGGCACCCGGCCCGTTCTTGAAACAGGCTGCGGAGAGACGGATTCCATGGCCATTTCGGTTATTCCTCAACGACCCACACCTTGA